>TARA_R110002124_G_scaffold26361_1_pt1 | contig 192991 bp, 180 predicted proteins | sample TARA_R110002124 | Tara Oceans TARA_R110002124 (sample SAMEA4397445) | marine metagenome | biome: Polar Biome; feature: [SRF] surface water layer (ENVO:00010504); material: water (ENVO:00002006), including particulate matter (ENVO:01000060) such as... | depth 5 m | reverse complement strand
GCCGATGGTCACGCCGTCGTCGACGACCGCCGTCTGGTGAACCTTGGCGCCGGGAAACCGGCCCGTGCCGATTGCATCGCGTGTCGCACTCATGTCCGCCTCCGCCCGTTCCAATACGCTCAATACCCGCATGCCCTCGGCGCCGTCCGTGCGGGGTGTTGCGCCCGTCGCGACGCAGTCCAGGAAATGGCCGCACTCCATCGCCAAGGGTTCGCCCTCGTCCAGGGCGACGGGCATGGCTTCGGCCTTTTCCGGCGTCGGCACGCCGTCGCGCCAGTCGATGCGGTGAGGATAAAGCAGCAGTTTGCGTTCCCACGGTTCACCGTCGTTGAACACGGCCATGGCCTGGTCGCCGACCACGACCAGTTTCTGTTCCTTGAAGGGATGCAGCCAGGATACGAAGACATGGGCTTGCACACCGCCGGGGAAGGTCAGATGCGTGGTCGTGACGTCGGCGATGACGTCGTGCAGGTAGCTGCCGCCCTCGGCGCGCACGGTCGTCGGCGCGTCGCCGACCAGGGCCAGGATCATGGAAATGTCGTGCGGCGCGAAGGACCACAGCGCGTTTTCCTCGCGCCGGATCTTGCCCAGGTTCAGGCGGTTGGAATAGAGGTATTGCAGCCGGCCCAATTCCCCCCCGCGGACCATTTCGGTCAGCTTGATGAAGGCCGGATGGTACTGCAGCAGATGGCCGACCATGAGGATGCGCCCGGCTGCCTCGGCGGCGGCCAGCACGCCCTCGGCCTCGGCGACCGTGAGCGCCAGGGGTTTTTCCACGAACACATGCTTGCCGGCCTTCAGGGCCTGGATGGCAAGGGCGGCATGGGCCTCGGCCGGGGCGGCGATGACGACACCCGAAATGGCTGGATCGGTCAGGATGGCGGCATAGTCCTTGACCGGAACATCGTAGGTTTCCGACATCGAGGCGGCCAAATCCGGGTTGGCGTCGGCCACGGCGGCCAACGCCCCAAGCGCATGAAAATTACGCACATGGTTCTTGCCCCAATGGCCGCAGCCGATGACGGCGACCTTGGGTGTCATGGGTGTTTCGGAGGCTGTCATGCGGGATGGGTCATTTCGTCTCTTGGGTGATGGTCACAGCGGCGAACACTGCGTTTAGGCCGGGGCATTGGGTGAATTCATGCATCGTGCCGATGTCTTCCAGCAAGGTTTTCAGCCCGTTTTCCGTGAAATAATGAAAATGCAGGTTGTCCAGCGGCTTTCCCGTGGCGAGTTTCCGTTCCCGGCGCGCCAGATGCCAGGCGACGCGCGGCCAGGTGAGGGCGCCGTACAGCCAGAAGGCCAGGATCCGGGTCAAGGCGTTGCGATGCTTTTGGCACAGATCGATTATCCGCGTGGACAGTTCGGAGCGGGCGATCAGGGGCGAATCGTGCACACCGCTCCAGATGATCACATGGCCACCGTCGGTGAGATTCGCGGCCAAGGTCAAGGCGTTCCTGGCATCCTCGAAGTGATCCAGCGAGGTCGCAAACACCGCCAGGCCGAATTTTTCGTCCTTCAGTTGTTCGGCCAAATCTTCCAGGCGCCCACAGATAAAGGCGTAGTCCCGGTCCGGATTCTCGTCCAGAGGGTCGAGACCGGCATAATCCATGGTCTCTGCAATGTTGCGGACATAGGGCGGCAGGGCGGTGCCGATTCCGCAGCCCAGGTCGATCATGCTGCGTTGCTCCCAGATTCCGGCCCACTTAGCGATGAACCCTTCGAACATCGACATGGTTTCCAGGATCGCGGGGGGGTAATCCCCGGCCTGATGATGATCACGGTATTCCTCCAACGATGCTTCAGTGACGCGCCGCCATTCTGCGCTGCCCTGTTGATCGAGGCGCAAGGTTCCTCGTTCGCGAAGTAGGGCGGCGATTTTCAGGGGCGTGTCGGGGGAATCTGTCATCGCGTCACGCGGTAAAGGAAACTTGGTTGATTTCGGCCCAACGGATCAAATTCGCCGCTCGCCAAACATGTTGCGGCATGGCACCGCCGTTGGCGATTAGTTTTGTCACCTGACGGCTCAAGACCGTGTGGTCGATGGCCGGGACGTCGCGTGCTGCGTTGCTGTCGATCATGGTCTCCAGCCATCCGCCCGCGTCGCGCAGCCATTGGTCCTGTGGCGTGATGAAGCCGATCTTGTCGTGCCGGTTCAAAATGGCGTCTGGTACCAAGCCCCGCATGGCGGCGCGGAACACAGATTTGGTCTCACCCCGGTCGGAGATGAGGAATTCTTCGGGCAGGCTATAGACGAAATCGACGATTTCCTTATTGAGGAACGGCACCCGGCTTTCGACGGCGTAGGACATGGAATTGCGATCCTGATAACGCAGCAGCGCCGGCAGGACGCGGCTCGACAGGCTTTCCGCCAATTCACTCATCAGCACACGGCCCTCGCGGGGTTGTTGCGGGGCGCGCGTATTGACGCCGTTGGCCGCGAGCCAGCCGCCGTTCATCCAATCGGGAACAAGATCTTCGCCGATCAACCGCCGGGCCGCGCCCTGCATCCCACCGGGCAGAATGAACCGCGCCGCCCGCGCCAGCATCCCGGCGGGACCGGCCTGTCCCCGGCTTGCGTTCAGCAACCGCAGGGCGCTCAGCGCATTTCCCCGGCGCAGCATGCTGGCCAGGCGCGCGGCCAGGAACGGAACGTATCCGGCCAGGATTTCGTCCGCCCCCTGTCCATCGAGAGTGACCTTGATTCCCTGGCTCCGGACCAGGGCGTAAACCCGGTTCTGAGCGAAGATGCTGGTCGATCCGAAGGGTTCGCCCTGGGTTCGGATCAGGTCGTCCAGCCCACCGGCCAGGGACGCCCCGTCCGACGTCGTCTTGTGCATGGTCGCCCGCACTGCATGACCGGCGATGTCGGCCCACCGCTCTTCGTCGTGGCGGCTGCCGGGGGCGACGAAGGAAAAGGTGTGCAGATCCAGATTGTCGCCTTCGATCTCGCGCATGGCGCAGACCACGGCGGAGGAATCGATCCCGCCCGACAGGGCTGCGCCGACCGGAACGTCGGCCCGCAGATGCAACCCGACGGAACGGCGGAACAGGCGGCCCAGCTCGGTCGCCGCCTCGTCGAAACTCAGGTCGGATGTTTGCTCGGTGCGCGGCCGCCAATAGGTTTCAGGCACGGGGGCGGCGACACGGTTCAGGTCGATCGTCGCGAAGGACGCCGGCGGCAAATGATGGATCTCGCGGAACAGGCTACCCGTTCCCTGGTCGGTCAGCCCGAACCGCAGGTAATCGTACAGCGCCTGCGGATCGACGGTGCGGGACAGGCCCGTCAGTTCCAACAGCGCTCCCGGCTCCGACGCAAAGGCCAGATCACCGCCGCGCAGAGACCAGACCAGCGGCTTGATGCCGAAGGGGTCGCGGCCCAAGGTCAGCGTCCGGGCCGTTGTATCGACGAAGGCGAAGGCGAACATTCCGGTCAGGCGGGGCAGGGTCCGCGCCACGCCCCAGCGGGTCAGGGCGATCAGCAGGACCTCCGTATCCGACTGGGTGCGGAACACCGCACCTTCCGCTTCCAGTTCTCGCCGCAGTTCAAGGTAGTTGTAAATCTCGCCGTTGGTGATCAGGACATGGCGGCCGTCGGGTGTGACCATCGGCTGGTGGCCGCCCGGCCCGGTGTCGATGATCGACAGGCGGCGGTGGGCCAACCCGACCCTGGCCCCGGAGGACAGCGCCGCGCAATCGGGTGCGGCGGCGATGCCGCCGTCGGCGGTCCAGGCGCAGGCCCCCTGGTCGTCCGGGCCGCGATGGGCGACGGCGGCGGACAGGCGCGCCAATTCGCCCACGTCCACGGCGCGGTTCGGTCCGGCGACGATACCCGCGATCCCGCACATGCTCAGGCGCCTCCCCAACGGCGGCGCCAGGCTTGAAACATCAGCACGCTCCACAATTCGGTCGTGCGGTTGCGCGTGCCGGACAGATGTTCGTCCCAGGCATGGCGGATCGGCGCCGGGTCGAGCAGGCCGCCCTCGGCCAACGCCGTCGGCGACAACAGATCTTCTGCCCAGTCGCGCAACGGGCCCTTGATCCAACGGTCGACGGGAATACCGAACCCCATCTTGGGCCGTTCGGTAAGCGCGGGCGGAACATAGCGGTCGAGCACCCGGCGCAGGATCCATTTTCCCTGACCGTCGCGTACGCGCATATGGCGCGGCAGGGACCAGGCGAATTCGACGACACGGTGATCAAGCAGCGGCACGCGGGCTTCCAGCGATACCGCCATCGAGGCGCGGTCGACCTTGGTCAGAATGTCGTCGGGCAGGTACATCAGGCTGTCCAGCAATTGCATGCGTTCCATGAACTTGGGCACGTCTTCACGCACGCTGTCGTCCCAGGCAAGGGTCGGTGTTTCCGCCGCCCCGGGAACCACGGCGGCCGGATCGCGCCAGGCCGTGATCAGACGCCGGAAAAGAGCCATGTCATCGGGCTGCGCCAGAACATCGGCCAGCTTGTGCACTTTCTGGCCGGGATGGCTGAGGCGCCTGGCCACGGGCAGATGCTTCAGCAGCCGGTCCCAGCTGTCTTCGCTTAGGCAATGGAGCATCCGCGCCGTGCCGGCGCGCAGCGGGCGGGGAATGCGGCCGGTGCGCCGGCGCAGCAGATCACCCCAGGCATAGCGGGTGTACCCGGCAAAGACCTCGTCGCCGCCATCCCCGGAAAGCGCCACGGTGACGTGTTGGCGGGTGAGGGCGGACACCAGATAGGTCGGGATCTGGGATGAATCGGCGAAGGGCTCGTCATAGAAGTCGGGCAGGCGGGGAATGACGTCGAGCGCTTGGCCCGGGTCGACGTAAAGTTCAGTGTGGTCGGTGCCCAGGTGCCGGGCGACGGCGGCGGCATGGGGGGCTTCATCATATCCGTCTGCGTCAAAGCCGATGGAAAAGGTTTTCACGGGCACGTCGCTCTGTGCCTGCATCAGGGCCGCGACGGTCGAGGAATCGATACCGCCCGACAGGAACGCGCCGAGCGGCACATCCGCCACCATGCGCCGCTTGACCGCGTCGCCGATCAGGGCGTCGGCTTCGTCGACGGCATCCTGATCGCTCAGGCCACGCGGCGCGGACTGTCCATCATGGGCGATGCGCCGTAGATCCCAATAGCGTTCAACGCGGGCGGGCTGATCGGCACGCTTGAACAGCAGACAGCCCGGCTCCAACTTGAAGACGTCTTTGTATATGGATGCAGGGGCGGGCACGTAGTTGTAGCGCATGTAGGCGGCGAGGGCCGCCGGGTCGACCTCGGGCCGAAAGGCAGGATGGGCATGGAACGATTTCAGTTCCGACGCGAACAGGAACAGGCCGCCCGCATCCCCCCAATACAGCGGCTTGATGCCCAGGCGGTCGCGGGCCAATACCAGGCAGCGTTCCTCGCGGTCCCACAGTGCGAAGGCGAACATGCCGATCAGCTTTTCGACGGTCGCGCGCACGCCCCAGCAGGTGAAGGCGGCGAGCATCACTTCCGTGTCCGAATGCCCGCGGTAATCCGGCGCCGCACCGGCCGCCGCCAGGTCGCGTCGCAGATCCTCGGCGTTATAGATTTCGCCGTTGTAGACGATGACGTAGCGACCGCAGGCGGATGTCATGGGCTGGGCGCCGGCCGGGCTCAGGTCGATGATCGAGAGCCGCCGATGGCCGAGCGCGATTCCGGCCGCGTCGTCGGTCCACACACCGTCCGCGTCGGGACCACGATGAATCAGGCGGTCGGTCATCGCCTGCACCGCAGCCGCCATCGGGCCACGGCCGCGCGGGTCGAGAATGCCGGTCAGCCCACACATGTTATGATGTGCATGAAAGGAGGAAGGGAAAGGGGGGCAAGTTCAGGGGTTTGTCCGGCGATCCAGGTGGTTACGCTTGGTAGAAAAATGCACTATTACTGGCTTCACTCATACCGACATTGGTGCAGCGTAGGGGAAGAATTTGGCTTCGATACTGGTCACGGGCGGCTGCGGCTTTATCGGCATCAATCTTGTGGAAAAGCTCGTCCATGAGGGCCATTCCGTCCGTGTGCTTGACAGCAATGCATATTCAAGTGATCGCCCATTGCCCTCTTCTGTCGAGTTTATCGAGGGGTCTGCTAGAGATCCGGACATCCTGGGTGATGCGTTCAAGAATATTGAACGATGTGTCCATCTTGCGGGGAATTCCGTTTTGCGGGACCCAAGAGGAGAAAAGGCGGGCGCGGTTCAGGTGTTTATGGAATCGGTGAAGCCATTGTTTGCGGCCGCTGCGGAGGCAGGAGCCGATATCGTATATGCGTCTTCAGCCGCTGTTTACGGTGAGCCTAATGATATTCCAATAAGGGAGGACGCCCCACTTCTTCCTGTCTCGGCGCATGGCGTGGAGAAGTTGGCCCTAGAGACATGCGCGGCGCAATTTGCGGAGACCACAGGCCTCGCGTCGTTGGGGCTTCGCATGTTCAATGTGTTCGGGCCGGGACAAAATCCTGCATCCCCCTATTGCGGTGTGGTCCGTAAATTTGTTGATAAGCTTTTGCATGACGAACCGGTAACGCTCTATGGCGACGGAAGCCAAACGCGTGATTTCGTGTTCGTCGATGACGTGACGGACAGTATTTCACGTCTCGTCTCGACGCCATTGAAGGGCGCTGATGTTGTGAACATCTGTTCCGGTGAAGAGGTAACGGTCAGAACGGTGATCTCGGTCTTGGAACAGGCATTCAATCGCCGGTTTGAAGTGCGTTACGAAGAAGCCGATTCGACAATGGTTTCCGTATCTGTTGGCGATCCGACAAAAGGGAGGCGGAAGTACGGAATCAAAAAATTCATGTCGTTTTCAGAGGGGGCGAATCGCATGGTCGATAGGGTGGTGGTGTAAAGCATCCAGAAAACGATCATCGCCGTTATTTGGCCAAATCACTTAATCAGGCCCCTAAGAAGAATCTCAACTTTTTCCAAGCTCTTGTGAATATTGGCTTTTTCTTTTACCAACTCGCGTCCCCCCTTGATTATTTCGGTCCTCAGGCCCTCGTCGGTGGCCAATGTGACCAGACCTTCGGCAAGTGCGTGGATGTCCTCCGACACGAAAAAGCAGTTTTTCTTATGCGTGAAGACATGCCGTACATCGGGAATGTCGATCATCAGGACAGGCGTTTCGCAGGCTTGCGCCTCAAGGACGGTCTGGGGCGTGCCGTCAGTATAAGCCAGGCTGATTACGATATCCGCAGCCGACAAGAATTTTGGCATTTCCGTTTCGGACTGCGTTGGAATGAACCGCATGGATTGTAAGACGCCTAACGTACGTCCCATGTTTTCAAGGTTTGAACGGTATTCGTCGTCTTGCTTGAACTCTGAAAGAACCAACACGGCGTTCGGTAGTTTTTTCAGCACATCCGGCATTGCTTGAACGGCAAGGTGTTGGCGGTATAAGGGTTCCAGGGGACGCGGACAAAAAATAACCACGTCGTTTGGCGCTACATTCCATATCCTTTGAATGCGCGTGCGAGAAGCATCGTCGCGGCAGTGAAGGGCTGGATCTATCCCCCAAAGAATGAGAGTCGTTCGGCCGAGGCCGATGCCCAACTGTTCGAGGGTTTCTTGCAGGTATGGCGATTTGACGGTCAATACCCCTGCGGATTTCAAAGCGAATTTTGTGAGCCAAGAACGGAGCTTCCCCCGTTTTCCAACAGCCTCGATCAAAACGTCTGACCCCATGGCGTTGATGGCAAAGGGGCGTCGGAATAATAAGGCGGCCAACCAACACTCATACTCCGCAGCGTAGTGGGCGTAGAAAACATCTGGGCGTTGCTTCAAAATTGCCCAGATCAAAGGAAAAACAAGCAAGAACTTGGTTAGGCTTCCCGGGTTTTTGGATGCGATTCTTGGAACAATCAGGTTGACGCCATCGACGTGCCCCGGCACACGCGAGATCATCGTTACCCTGTGCCCTCGTTTGGCGAGGGCCTTCGCGCGGGTTGCGACGTGGGTTTCCCTGGCCGAGCCGAGGATGCAGATATCTAGGTTGCCGGTGGATGGAGAAATTATATTCGGAGCCACTGAACGTGTCAGGTTGTGGCTAAATTTCTGGAGGCGTCGCCATGCTTTTCCCAAGCGCGCATGCGATGGATATTCCGTGTGGTGGTGTGTCGGGGCAACGAGAATTTCCTTGAATTCAGATTCGCTGAGTTCCAGCTTCTTGCGCACGAATTCCATGTCTTCCGCCAGTTCGTTTTGCGGGTACATGGGCTTCTCAAGTTCGCTCAGGGCCTGATCGCGGGAGATCTGTCCGGACAGGATCAGTGACGACAAGTGGGCGCGGCGCTTATCGTAACCAAAACGCTGGGGCAACCAATAGGCCTGGAAGAATTTGGTGAAACGGGATTCGAAGTGCTTGGCGCCGTATTCCTTCCAGCCGAGTTCCTGGGCCAGCGTGGTTTTCACTTGTTCTTTATTGTATTCCACGAAGTTCAGAGGATTGACGATCTTCATGCCGGGCAGAAACTTGATCGGGGCCAGGCGCGCATAGAAAAAGCTGCGAAACACGGACATAATTGGCAGCGTTTTAAGGGGGCGGGTTCCGAACCGCCGATGAATGGCGCGGATGTGCCTGTCGTCTCGTGGCGTGTATTCCCAGGATTCGGGTAATACGCTTTCCGTTGCGATGTTGTGTCCGGATAGGACGTAGCGAATTTTGTTTTCCGCTGTAAAACTGAACAATTTAGCGAAAATCGCGTGATCTTGTGGCGTGTCCTGGTTGGCGACCCCGGATTTCAGGAATGCAACCTGAAGGTCGCGCATCTCTTCCCAATCGATGACGAAGGTATAGAGATCGATGTTGAGCTTTTTGACCAGGTTTTCGATGTTGCGGACGGCGTAGGGCGAATTCCAGCCTGTATCGACATGGACGGCGAGCGGCCGCAATCCCCATTCTTTCGCGGCCAGATAGGCCAGATAGGATGAATCCGCCCCTCCCGATAGCCCGATCGTGCAATCGTATTCGCGGCCCTTGCCCCAAGCCTTGATCTCCGCGAGCAAGGCATTCAGGCGCAGTTTTCCCTCCGGGCCCGGCAGCCAGTCCGTGCCGACCATTTGGTCGAACAAATGACAATGGTTGCATACGCCCTGGCCGTTGAAAGTGATTTCCGGGTCCGAGGTGTCCATCACGCAGCGCGTGCAGACCTGGTATTCGATATCGGTCATTTATTCTTCCGGTGTGAAGATGGTGTTCAATTCAACTTCGCTGGGATAACTGATCAGCACCGCACGGTGCTTACCTTGAAAAACGAAGTAGGCGCCAGCCGAAACGGCGGCGGCGCCGGCGCTGATGGCGGCGCGAAAATCAGCCGGTCCGCTCGCGCCGCCGCAGGCGACGACAGGCACGGAAACGGCTGCGGCAACGTCGCCGATGAGGTCCAGATCGTAACCGCTCATCGTGCCGTCGCGGTCGATGGCGTTGATAAGAATTTCGCCGACTCCGCGGGTCTCCAGTTCCTGTGCGAGTTCCGTCGGTTTCCGCCCCCGGCCCTTGGTGCCGTTGTGGGTGAAAACATCGTATCCACTGAGCATCTTCTTCTTGACGTCGATGGATGCAACGATGCTCTGGGAGCCGAATTGACGGGCGGCGTCCTCGATCAGGCCGGGCTGGTCGAAGGCGGCGGCGTTGATCACGGCCTTTTCCGCGCCGAGGAAAAACAACCTCTTGATTTGGTCCACCGTTGTGATGCCGCCGCCATAGGCAAAAGGCATGAAGCATTCGGATGCCAGGTCTTCCAAAAATTCGAAATTTGGGCCGCGGTTCTCGGCTGTGGCGCCGATGTCCAGGACCACGATTTCGTTGGCTTCCTTTTCATTGAACAGCCGAACCGTGTTCATCGGATCCCCGACATAGACGGAATCCTTGAACTTGACGGTCTTGTACAGGCCGCGCCCACGCAGGAGCAAAACCGGAATGACGCGGGGCAAATTCATTCAGGCATGTTCCGCGAAATTGCGCAGCAGCGCCGCGCCGAAGCGATGGCTTTTCTCCGGGTGGAATTGCACCCCCCAGATGTTTCCACGCGCCACGGCGGCGGCAAACGGTTTGCCATATACGCAGATCGCTGCGACGTCTTCGGGGCGGTCGCATGCGAAATGGAAGGAATGTACGAAATAGAATCGGGGCGTATTCTCTCCGCCGGAAAAAAGGGGATGGACCTCACCGTCAGGCGCGGCCGGCGAAACAGTGTTCCAACCCATGTGCGGAATCTTGATGCCGGCGTCACGGGGAAAGCGAACGACATCCATGTCGATCCACCCCAGCCCGGGCAGGGATCCTTCTTCGCTGCGACGACCCAGCATTTGTGCGCCAAGGCAGATTCCCAGGATGGGTTTCCGCGCGCCGAGGGCCTGTTCGTTCAAGGTATCCATCAGGCCGCTCATGGCCAGAGCGTTCATGCCGTGGTCAAACGCGCCGACACCGGGCAGCACGATCTTGTCGGCGGCTTGAATCGCATCCGCGCTGTCGGTGATTTCCGCCTGGGCCCCGATCTTGCACAGCATGTTGCGGATGGCGCCCAGGTTGCCAATACCGATATCGACAATTGCGATCATTTATTTTCCATAAGTGGGTCTACCAGAAAAACATATGCGCTTCATGCCTGGTGGCCAGCCGCCTGCCGATAGATTTCCATCAAGTTTCGGACGGCAGGCTTCACTTCATAAAAGCCTGCGACATGATCTTTCAAGCGGGCGGCTTGCTCGGCGGCCGGACCGGGCGCATCCCGCATTTGTGCAATCTCACGCGCCAGTGCCGTTGGGTCTTCCAATGGCACTAGAATGCCTCTGCCATGGCCGAGTAAATCGCGAATGGGCGGGATATCGGAGCCGATAACGGGGACGACGGAAAATCCCGCTTCGATGACGACAGTTGGAAGACCTTCGCTGTGGGATGGCAAGACGAACATGTCGGCGGCTGCGAAATACAATGGAAGGCGGCTGTTGTCTTGAAACCCGACGGGCAGACAATGAGGCGTTTGTGAGGCTTCCGTGCTTAGAGGACCGGTTCCAACCAATACGCAGCAAAGCGTGGAATCATCCAAGTGGCGAACGGCTTGGAGTAACTCTACGACACCCTTTTCTTTGGAAACGGCACCAACAAAAAGCACCAGGGTCTTGTTGGCGGGTAATCCCAACTCCGCCCGCGCCGCCTTTTTGCTTATGACGCCGGTGAAGCGTTTTGCATCGATGCCGAGTGGGCAGGTTTCAACCTTTACCCCTGCCAATGTGGCCGCCTGTCTCGCCAATGACGGCCCATTGGCCATGGCAACCTTGGCGTCGATTAACACCTGCCGGAATAGTTGGCGATGGTATGCGCTTTGTTGCGCCAGATGAGTGACATCGCCGCCCAGGCTGGTGACCAAATAAGGTATGTTCCAGCGCCGAGCGAGGATTCGCGCCGTTGCTCCTTGTGGTAGGGCGAAGAAGGCATGGATCAGATCCGGTCGTTCGATGGGCAAGCGTTCAATGGCCGCTGCTTGTACCCAGTGCGGGCGCAACCACCGGGCTTCGCCCGGGATAGCGAGATAGCGTGGCCGATAGACCATGAAGCCGTCGATATCCTGTCGGAAGGGACCGGCGTTATAGCGGGCCCATCTGCGGAATCTGCTGAGCCCCGGAGGGACCCAGGGGGTTGCCCCTGCGACAGTCAGGTTGATTCCGTTGGCAGCCAGTTCCTTGAACTGGTCGACATGGAAAACGCCAGCCAAGCCATTACCGTATGGAAAGCCTTCGGTCAGGGCGAGAACGTTCAGCATATTCGGTTCATGCCCCGCGATCGACGGCTTTCGGGATAAAGCGACTAATCAGGCAAAGGAAAATGCCTGGTGAAGTGATAAATCCGCGGCTCAACCAGCATGCCGCAGCGGCAATGCGCCTGTTATGAAAATGGGTTACAGAGAGTTGGACCATCATTTTGACCTGCTTGCGCAGGGCGCGGCGCTGGCCGATGGCATCCAGTGCGGGGGACCGGGTCGCTTTGGCTGCGATTCGGTATTCTTCTAAAAGATGTTCGGCACGTAACGCGGCACGATTGGTTACTTGTCCTTCGTGATTGCGCATGGCGACGAGCGCCTTTGGAAGGCTGCCTAGGCGGTGGTACGCCGCAAGTTTGAAATAGAGCGCGTATTCCATCGCATAGGCGAATTCTTCCGGATAACCCCCAACTGTGCAGACCGCATCGCGCCGAAACATCAGTGACGAATGAGCAAGAACGTTATCCTCTGCCAAGGCGGCGAGCAGCTCTTGATGATCGGATGGCGGGATGGGCCCCGGAATCTGCTGGGATATGTCTTTGCCGAAAAAATCTGTCCAGGCGCTGGCAACCAAAGCCACTTCGGGACGCGTGTCCAGATAGCTTACCTGCGCCTGCAAGCGATCGGTCATGGCAATATCATCGGCGTCCAGGCGTGCGATGTACTCGCCGCGTGCGGCCTTCAATCCCTTGTTGAGGGATTGCGTCAGCGTCAGGACGCTGTCGTTTCGAATACAGCGGATACGCGCGTCGCCGTAGGACGCGATGATGGCCGCGGTGCCGTCGGTCGAGGCGTTGTCGATGATCAGGAACTCGAAATCCGTGAAGGTTTGCGCGAGGATGCTGTCGATGGCCTCGCGGAGATAATCCTCTCCGTTGAGGACCGACATCAGGACAGTCACTTTCGGCTGAGTCATGGCGGGGTGCCGGCCTTCGAAGGCTGAATAAGGTCTTCGCGGAGCGCCCTATCGAGGGCGCGCGGCGTCCAGCCGAGCATGCGCCGCGCCTTCGCGTTGGCGCCGAACGAGACCGGCGGTTCGCCCGGCCGCATGGGCCGCGCCCCGAACCGGAGCAAGCGATCATCCGCCCCCAGGGCATCGGCGACGGCCAGCAGCAGGGCGCGTAGTTCGGTCGCTTCACCCGAGCAAATGTTGAAGATGTCAAAGCCGCCGCGTGTAAGGTCACGCGCCATCTTCAGCCAGGCATCTGTGACGTCGCCGACGCCGATGAAATCACGCCGCTGCGTGCAGGGCGAAAGATCGACCGGCGTGCCGGCCCGCAGTCCGGCGATCACCTGGGCCAGCAGCTTGGCCGGATGGTCGAGGATGCCGAAAGGAATGTAGAGCCGGCCGATCCGCGTGGGCACGCCGGTTCGCGCGGCAAGGTCGTGTGCCCGTTCCGTCTCGGCCCGTTTGGAAAGGCCATAAGGTGTTTCCGGTTGGCCGGTGTCGTCTTCGTGGTTGGCGTCGTCGCTTGACGGGTACTCGGCCGATGACCCGGTGAGGATCACCGCACCGCCTGTGTCCGCCATTGCGGCGAAGACGGCCTCCAGCGGTTGCACGTTCACGGCCCGGCCCATCGCCGCATCATAATCGGGTGAGGCATAGTCGGCGGCGTGCCCCGCATGGTGGACCCAGACCGTCGGACGTACCCGGCGGGCGATTACGCCGATGGCGGCTTCATCGGTCACGTCAAGTTGCGCCAGATCCGCGCTTTGGGCGGCAAAATCCAGACGTTGGGCGCGGATGCCGTCGTAGCCATCGCGCGGCCCGCTGTGGGTTGCCGTCACCGCATAACCCGCGTCGGCGAAGGCGCGCGCCAGATGCGCGCCGACGAAGCTGGACGTGCCGGTGACGATGGCGGTCTGGGTCATTGCGGGGTCAGGTCCAGGAATAGGGAATGCGGTCCGTGTCGGCGGGCAGGGTGTCCGCCTCGGCCGGGTCGTGCGGGATGCTGGCGCAGTTGGCCAGGATCGCCGGCGCCGCGCCCATGCAGGTGAACCCGGTCCACAATCCCGGCGGCACGGTGACCAGGGCATAGGTTTCGGGCCGATCGGGGCCGATCGTGATCTCGCGGATCATCCCGGCATCCACGTCCGCGACGACCAATCTGATCGTCCCCGACACGCAGCACAGGCTCAAGGTCATCTCGCGGTGCCGTTTCCAGGCTTTCACGGCCCCCGGATTGACGATGGAAAAATAGATCTCGCCGAACCCGGCAAACTGGGGCGCGTCGGCGCGCAGCATGTGCATTACGGCACCCCGGGCATCGGCGATGATCTTCAGCGGCGTCACGATGACCCCGTCGATAGTGGCGCCGTTCATCCGCCGGCCTTTTCGTATTCGGCGATCTGTGCCCGGGTGATCTCGATCGGATCGGCGCCGCCATCCACGGCCTTGTACCATTCCACCGTGCGGGTGATGCCGGTCGCAAAATCCCAGCGCGGATGCCAGCCGAGTCCATCCTTCGCCTTGGTGCTGTCGAGCATCAGAAGCGTCGCTTCGTGCGGTGCGGTCGGGTCCTGCTCGACGCGGACCTCGCCCGACCCCCAGACACCGACGGCGGTCTCGGCCAGGTCCTTGACGGGGCGGACGTTCTCGGCGTCGGGGCCGAAGTTCCAGGCCCCTGCGGCCGCGTCGTCGCCGCTGAACTGCCGCGCGGCAAGGGCGAGATACCCGGAAAGGGGTTCCAGCACATGCTGCCATGGCCGCGTCGCCATGGGATTGCGCAGGATAACCGGGTCACCGGCGCGGAGCGCGCGAATACAGTCAGGAACGATGCGGTCCATCGACATGTCGCCACCGCCGATCACATTGCCGGCGCGTGCCGTTGCGGCGATCAGACCGGGCCGCGTGCGAAAGAACGATTCCTGATAACCGGTGAAGACCAGTTCGACGGCTCCCTTGGAAGCGGAATAGGGGTCGGGCCCGCCCAGAAGGTCGTCTTCGCGATAGCCGCGTTCCCATTCCATGTTGCGGTAACATTTGTCGGAAGTGATGAAGACGAGGGAGCGCACGGAAGGTGTGTGGCGCACGGCCTCCAGCAGATTGATGCCGCCCGTGACGTTGGTATGGAACGTCTCGAGCGGTTCCGCATAGCTCCGCCGCACCAGCGCCTGGGCGGCAAGGTGGATGATGATCTCCGGCTTGGATTGATCCAACAGTTCGGCGGCGGAATCAAAATTCCGGATGTCGATGAAATGCTGGTCGATACGTTCGGCCAGGCGGAGCTGGTCGAACAGCGGCGCATCCGGTGCCGGCGGCAAGGCGAGGCCCGTGACGTTAGCACCGAGGTCGGCCAGCCAGGCGGAAAGCCAGCTGCCCTTGAACCCGGTCGAGCCGGTGATCAGGATCCGGCGGTTCTTGAAAACGGAGAAATCTGTCATCGGATCAGGCGCCGTTCAGCCACGGCGCTTTTCCTGTTTCATACAGGTCATTGAGCAGCGCGTAATCGCGGAAGGTGTCCATGCACTGCCAGAAACCATCGTGGCGGTACATCATCATCTCCCCTTCGGCGGCGAGCCGCCGCATGGGTTCGGTTTCCAGAATCACGTCGTCACGGCCGCCGTCCAGATAATCGAACAGGCGGCGGTCGCACACGAAAAAGCCGCCGGAAATTCGCCCGCCGGTGGCTTGTGGCTTTTCGTTGAATTCGACGACGGCGCCCGTGTCGTCGTGTTCCATCTCGCCGAAGCGGCCCGGCGGGCGCACGCCGCACACGGTCATCACCTTGCCATGGGATTTGTGAAAGGCTGCCAATTTGGCGATATCGACATCCGAGACCCCGTCGCCGTAGGTCAGCATGAAAGTCTCGTCGTCGCCGATGTAGCGTTCGATGCGCTTGACCCGCGATCCGGTCAGGGTTTCCTCACCGGTCTCCGCCATGGTCACGCGCCAGTCGATGGCGTTCTCGGCGCCGTGAAATTCCAAGGCCCGCTCGCGCGCGAAATCGATGGTGAAGTCGGCGACGCGGGTCCGGTAATTGAGGAAGAAATCCTTGATCGCACCGCTTTTATGACCGAGGCAGAGCACGAAGTCCTTGTGTCCGGCGGCGGCGTATCCCCGCATGATGTGCCACAGGATCGGATAAGGGCCGATGGGGATCATGGGTTTGGGCAGGTCATCGGCTACGCCGCGGATGCGCGTACCCTTGCCGCCGCAGAGAACTACGACTTTCATCGTTCCATCACCTTGTCTGTTGCGGGAGATGCAAGAGGGCTGCGTGCGGCACCCAGTTGCAAAGCAGAAAGAACCTCGGATACGTCGGCTGAGCTGAAGCAGTCAGTCAACGCGGCGTCGATCGCATCCGTCGAGGGCCACCCGGTCTCGTCCGCGAGGTCATCCAGCGCGGCGCGGATTTCCGTGACGGTATAGAGCCGCCGCGACAGCCCCTCGGGCAGTTTGTCGAAGGACAAGGCGTGGTCGCGCTCAACATTGATTGCCCGTGCCCCGCTGGATACCGCTTCGAATGCCGCGTTGGTATCGGTGTAGAGGATCGCGTCGGCCCCACTCTTGAGCAGTTCTGCGATGGACTGTTCCGTGAACGCGACATGTGCCCCGGCCAGACCCCGCATATCGAGGAACCGGCGGATGCCGTCACGGAACGGCGGTTGGGTCGCTGGATGGAAGTTGACCAGCAACGACCATGCGCCGGCGGCCGCCGCGGCCGCCGCCTTGGCGACCAGTTCACAGCACTCCTGAAAGTCCGCGCCGGTGGCGGCGATCAGTTTTCCGTGCGAGCCCGCACCTGCCACGCGCTGAAGAATGAACGAACCCTCACGGAACAGACCCGCATTAAGAACACGCGTTTCCGGCGCACCGGATGATGTCAGTTGTCGGCGGCTGCGCGCACCATGAGTGAAAACGATGTCGGGCCAACGATCGTTCGCAATCTCTGCCCGCGATGGCAGCATGTTGAGATACATCTTGGAAAACGGCGATTGGTGGAATCCGGCGATCCGCGTCCGGGGCAGGGCGCGGCGCAATCCGGAACGCAGCCCTTTTTCCCATGTCTGGTTTTCATAGACATGGCAGATCGCTTGCGGACGGCAGCCGTGCCGTGCGAGGAACGGACCGACCTCGGCCAACAGGCGCGCGTTCACGGCGCGCCAATCGAACCGCTCGCGGCCCAGCACCATGTCGGCGACCGCGGCAAGCCGGTGCCCTGTGATGGCCATGTCCGGTTTGGCGCGGGCACGCAATCGCATCCCCGCAGCGGCGGCACGCCATAGCGCACTCAAGGTCACGGCATCGTCGGCCAGCATCGCGGCCTCGTTGCTGGCGGCCGCGTCAATTTGAATTGCATCCCCGTCATAAATCCAATCGAGCGGCAGAGCGACATAACCAACTTTCAGCCCTGCGTCACGAAGCCGGCGGGGGAGTGCGCCCATATAATGGGCGGTGTCCCGCGTACCCTGTGGCGGAAAATCGCCGGGCGCGGTCCATGCGGCCAACAGCACGTCGCAGCCGGCCAACCTTTTCAGGTCGAGTGGATGATGTCGCCTGAGGGTGCGCAGCCGGTGCAGCCGTCCGGCCCGACGCAAAGCGGTCCGGGCAAATCGAAGGGCGGCAATGCCTTGGTGGCAGATGTGTCCGATGCCTCGCGACAGGGCCCCGGGCCCGACCCAGGAAACGGCCGCACCCCGGCGCGTGCCTTCGTCAACCAGTAGGCGGGCGAGGTCGCGTGCCTCGACCATGAATAGATGGATGCCGCCGTCTTCCAGGCATTCACTGAACAGCACCATTCGGCAGCATTCGGCGGTGAAGGTTGATGACAGGGGACCTCGTTCCGCCAGGTTTCGATTCTCCCACCAGTCCCAATCGTCGATGCGAAACTGGTCGGCAAGATTCACGAAGGCATCGGTGTTGCGTTCGGCGATATCGTTCAGGCGCTGTCCGGTGTTTCCCCAGACGACCGTCGTGGGCAGGCGGTCACGCAGCGCGCAGTAGCGCGCGTGATCGTCGCCGAAGTACCACGCGGTTGCCGTCGAAATATCGCCGGCCGCGGACGGGTTCCCGGCAAGCCGCCGGGCGTCGGCAATGATAATCTTCGCGCTTATGGCTTCCGCCCTCGCGCGACCGCGACCGGGTCGCCCGCGTTGTCCAGCCCGTCGATGGCGGCCATGCCCATGGCCAGAATGGCTTCTTCCGTGCTGCCGCCGATATGCGGCGTGGCGAGGAAGTTGTCGAGACCGATCAGCGGATTGTTCGTTGGCGGTTCGGCGGCGAACACGTCGAAGGCGCCGGCGCCCAGGCGGCCGGACCGGAGCTCCGACGCCAGTGCAGCTTCGTCGACGATCGACCCACGTGCGGTGTTGATCAGGATCGCGCCCGCCGGCATGCGGGCCAATTCGGCGGCCCCGATCAGGCCGCGCGTGCTGTCGTCGAGCGGCAGATGGATGGAGACGACGGCGCTTCTGTCCAAAAGGTCTTCGAGGCTCGTCATTTCGACGCCGACCCGTGTGCAGAAATCCTTGTCGGTGACGATGTCGTGCGCCAGGACCTGGCAGTCGAAGGCGCGAAGCAAAGCCGCAAGATCTTTGCCGACATGGCCGAGTCCGATGATGCCGACCGTGCGTCCGCTGAGCTGCCGACCGGACACCTGCCGCCACCCGCCATCGGTGACAAGGCTGAGGGACTCCGGTACACGGCGAATCAGGCTGAGCGCGAAGCCGAGCGCCAGTTCGGCGACGGCGCGGCGATTGACGCCCGCGGTCCACCCCAGTTTCACGCCGCGCGCCCGCATGGCGTCCAGGTCGATCATGTCGAGCCCGACCCCGTATTTGCCGATGACGCGCAGTTCGGGCACGGCGTCGAACAGGGCGGCGTCGAGAGGCTCCAACGCCGTGATCGCCTTCTCATGGCCCTTCAGAAAATCGATCAAAGTCTGGCCGCGCAGGCTCTCGCCCGCGTCGTTGAAGGTCGTGTTCGGATAGCGTGCCAACAACTCCCGCCGCAACGTGGGATGCTTGGAGAACGACCGCGAGGTTACCGCGACGGCCGTGGTCTTTGGTGTCATTGTCTTGGCGGTCACTGGGGGCGGACTTCGTCCAGAAACGTGTTGCAGGCAGACGTGAAACCATCGTCGGCGGCATGCGTCACCTTGGACAAGCGGCCGTCGGCGCCGGGCAGGATCATGGTCACTGACCCGGTTCCGGTGTTCTTCTTGTCCTTCAGGATCGCCGCCAGAAAGCGATCGAACGGCACTGGGTGGGATTCGAATCCATCATAGTTCGCGGCCAAAGTCGGGTGCAGGCGGCGGAAGTGATCTTCCGTGCCGTTGCCGATGCGCGACGACACGAAATTCGCCATGTCCATTCCGATGGTCACGGCGATGCCGTGGGGGATGGCGAAATCCGTCGCCGCCTCGATGGCGTGACCGAAGGTATGGCCGTAATTGAAGATGTTGCGGGGACCGCGGTCGAACTCGTCGTCCTCGATATAGGCCTTCTTGATTTCCAGCGCCCGACGGACGTAGCGCAACATCAGACCCGGTTCGCTGAACAGGCGGTTATAGTCGGCGGCCAGGTCGGCGAAACTGTCGGGCCCGTCGATCGCATGCACCTTCAATATCTCGCCGACGCCGGAGCGCACGTCGCGTGGGTCGAGCGTGTCCTGGAATGCAACATCGAGATAGATCGTCCGGGGCGGGGTGAAGGTGCCGAGGATGTTCTTGGCCGATGCTGAATTGATCGAGCTTTTCGAGCCGATGCAGCTGTCGGCCTGAGCCAGCAGCGTGGTCGGGCAGAACGCCCAATCGACGCCGCGCAGCATGGTCGCGGCGAGAAAGCAGGTGGTGTCCTGGATGATCCCGCCGCCGATGGCGACCAGAAGATGATCGCGCCGGATGCCCTTGCCGACCAGATGGTCGACGTAGGCGGGAAATTTTTCCAGCGACTTGTTGGTCTCGGTCGCTTCCAGGCGCAGGACAGAGGGCCCGGCCAGGAGCGGCGCCAGCCGGTCTGTGTGCAGCGCCGCGACCCGCTCATCGATGATCACGTGCAGCGGCCGGTCGCCGGCCGCAAGGGCGGCCAGCCCGCGGCGGGCATCGTCGCCGAACAGGACATCGTAAGGGCCCTTGTGGGATTGGATCGTGAGGGTGTCAGACATTGGTGAAGCCGCCGTCGATGATGATGGATTGGCCGCTGATGTAGGTGTTGTCCGGGCCGGTCAGCCAGGCGACCAGGGCGGCGATTTCCTCAGGCCTTCCGACGCGCTTCATGGGCACCTGGGCGGCGAGGTCCGCCATTCCCTGTTCGCCCAGAACGGTGCGCGTCATTTCCGTGTCGATGAAGCCGGGAGCAACGCAGTTGGCGAGGATGCCGTCGGCCGCGACTTCCGCCGCCAACGCCTTGGTCATGCCGTCGATCGCGAACTTGCTTGCCGAATAGGACGCGCGCTGTGGCTTCGAGATCACACCCCAGATCGACGCGATGTTGACGATGCGGCCGCCGCCCCGTGCGCGCATGCCGGGGATGATGGCCCGGCACAGCATCATCGGCGCGGTCACGTTGACCTGTTGGATGGCCGCGAAGTCGGCGGGGTCGATCTCGGCGAAGGGGGCGATCTTGTTGATGCCGGCGTTGTTGACCAGGATGTCGAAGCCCCGTGCCGCGACCGTGTCCGCGAAGGCCGCCGTCGCCTGGGCATCCAGGAAATCGCAAGCCAGATAGTCCGCCCCCGGTGGCGGCGTGCCGCCGGGCCTGGTTCCGGTCACGGTCACATCCGCACCGTCGGCGGCAAGGCGTTCGGCGATGGCGCGGCCGATGCCGCGCGTGCCGCCGGTGACCAGGGTCTTGCGGCCGGCAAGAGGTTGGGCCACGTTCAGGCTCCTTCCGTGCGGATCAATAGGTGCCCCACAGCGGGTCTTCCTTCATCGCCGCTTCGACGCGGGCGGCGTCCTCGCGCGAGTCGACGGAATAGGATTTGCGCCACGGATAATGGGCGACCTTTTGGATGTAGCCGTTGTCCATGATGCGGTTGCTGTCACAGGCCTCGACCAGTTCGAGCGGGGATTCCGGCAGGTTCGTGAAGGTCTGCAGGAAGTGCCAGCGGAAGGCGAAGATGCCGTAGATGCGCACAGCGCCCAGTTCCGGCGAGAATTCCTTGCAATAGGGGATCGGCGTGCGCGAGGTGTAGAGCACGTCGCCGCGCAGATTCCACACGACCTTCAGCGCGTTCGGATCGCGATAGGTTTCTTCGTCCCGGATCGCCATCGCCAGCAGGGTACAATCGGCCTTGGGGTCGTCCAGCAGCGGCCGGTAGGATGCTTCGATCATGTCCGGCTGCATCATCGGCTCGTCGCCCTGGACGTTGATGACGATGTCGTCGGGCGCAAGGTCGATGCCGCAGTTCGCGGCCGCCTCGGCCACGCGGTCGAGCGCGCGGGTATGGGTGTCGGCGGTCATGATGACGGGCGCGCCAAAATCCTTGGCGGCATCGGCGATTTCCTGATCGCAGGTGGCCAGGAACAGGCCGTCGAACTTGTCGAATTTCTTGGCGCGCTGATAAACGTGCTCTACCAGGGGGCGGCCCAGAATCTTGAACAGGGGTTTTCCGGGAAACCGCGACGCCTTCATGCGCGCGGGTACGATGCCGATGATCTTTGGCATGAATGTCTCCGTTTACGTCAATTCTTAATCGTCATGCCGCGCCCGGCGCGGGGGTTCGGTAGAGGTCCGCGACCGGGTCGCCGGTGCGGCCCAGGCGGATGGATTCCTCGCCCGGCGCCACCCAGTCACCCTTCTCGTCCGATACGTAAAAGGCGTGCAGTAGTGCCAGCGTTTTCGCCGTCTCTTCCGCGCCCATGGGATAGGGCGCGCCGCCGTTCAGATCGGTTACCATGTCTTCGTAAAGCCGGTAATGCCCGTTGCCGTAGACACAGTCGGAAAAGTCCTCGCTGTGTTCGGTGCAGGCGTCGGGATCCGGCGTGAAGATCTGCAGTTCGTTGACGGCGATACCGCCGATCTGGGCGCAGCCCTCGCTGCCCAGGACGGAAATCGACGCCTCGTAGTCGATTGGCCGGGCCGCGGTCGTGACCTCGACCGTGCCGACGGCGCCGGACTCAAATTCGATGACGGCGGTCACGGTGTCCTCGACCTCGATGTCGGCGCCTAATGTGCGCATCTGCGCATTGACCCTTTTCACTTCGCCGCCCAGGTGGCGCAGCAGATCCATATGGTGGATACCCTGATTGGTCAGCGCGCCACCGTCGAGCGCGTAAGTCCCCCGCCACGGCGCCAGATCGTAATAACGTTGCGGACGGCACCAGCGCACGCGCACGGTGATGACCCGTGGATCGCCCAGCTCGCCTGCCTCGATCGCCTGGCGGGTGCGGACGACGGCCTTGTTGTAGCGGTTCTGGTAGACCGGAAACACACGGCCTCCCTTTGCGCGCGCCATCTCGTCCAGGCGGTGCAGGTCGGAAAACCGCAGGACCGTCGGTTTTTCCAGAATCAAATGCTTGCCGTATCCCCCGATAATTTCTGCACCGTGTTCCGCGTGCATGCCCGAAGGCGTGATCACCGCGACGATGTCAATTTCCGGGAGGGTGTTCAGCATGTCGTGGTAGTTGGTGAACACGGGAATGCCGTCACCCTCGATCCACTGTTCGGCGGCCTCCGGCTTAAGGTCGCAGAGGGCGGCCAGGCGCAGGCCCGGCGTTGCCCGGATGGCCCGGCAATGGTGTCCGGCGATGCGGCCGCATCCGACCAAGGCAACGTTGTAAATCCGATCAGGCATATTCTACGGCCTTTTGTTTTCTTCCGATAAGCACGCGCTCAATGTCCGAGATTCTGATCTGCGGAAAAGTAGTCGCGCTCGCGTTCGGTCGGTTCAATTTTCCGCGCGATGCGTGCTGTGACGTCGGATAGCTTTATCAATATCCGATGGAGTAAGCCTGCACGTGTCTGACGCGCCTTCGTATAGCGTCGCTTGGAAAGCTCAGCTGAAACCATGGCTTGGAGTTCGTCGTCGATCATGCCTGCTTCTGATGCAAGATCGCGCAGCGTCTCTACAAGATCGTACAATCCGAACGTGGCATAAATCCGAAGGGTTGCGGCCACGCGGCGGGAATCAGTATGGGATTCGCTTAATACTCTTTCGGGGGTCTTCAAATACAGACCATTGCAATAAATTAACTGCCCCGGTGACGGAAGCGTGCGGCCTTTGTCGCGTTTCCAGTAGTAACGCTGAAGGTCATATAGTTCGAACCCCATCTCCGTGTAGGATTTATGCTGATCGCAAAAATGCGCCCCACCTTTGTAAATCGGAGCAAAAACCATTTCTGCTTCGATGCCGATGGCGTCGCTAAAGCATTTCTGGCCGCCTGCAATCACTGCGTGCTCATGCCCTTCGACATCGATTTTGATAAAGTCGGCGGCGGGAATTCCTTGCGAAGCGCAGATCCCGTCCAACGTGTGAGTTTCGATTTCGTCTTTTCTGATAATTTCAAATCTCTCTTTGTTCGGAAACAGGTCGACGAAATCGAAGTTGCGCTCCTGAAATGAGGAGCACCGCCCCTTTTTCGCGACGAACAAGGTGCGTGTGCCGGGCTCTGACGAAAGCGCAACCGCTGTGGCCTTGATGCGGCCAGCGCTGTCGCCGACCAGTTTGCTGAACGCGTCGGCTTCTGGCTCAACCATCAGCACGGAGAGGTTTGGATTTGATAAGGATCCCCAACGGGGATGAATACCTTCAGCCGCGCCAATATCAACAAGGGTGAGGCCAAGACACGCGGGGAATTCGTTGAAAGTGTTCACATTGACATCCTTCGATCTGACACTTCGATTAGCAAAAATGGCAACTTACCGAGCGGCATTGCGAATAATGCCCCCAACCTCTTCCATGATTTTCCGAGGTGCGGTGGAGAACCGGCTGTATCCGGCCAGCACCGAGTTGGGAAAGTCCTGCCGGTAAAGGACCCGGCCGGTCAACGCGGCGTGAATCGCCGGACCGTCCTCGCCGAAGGCGACATGCATGAAATTGCCGTGTCCGGCCAGAACCTCATAGCCCATGGCGCGCAGTTCGCCAATGAACCAATCCTTCCCGTCGAGGATCCGGGCGACGCTCGCCTGTACGGCGTCCGCATGGTCGAGCATGTTCTCCAGAACATTGGCCGACAGCGCGCCGATTTCATACATGGGGCGGACCTTGTGAAGAATGCGGGCCATGTCGGGATGGGCGACGGCCAGACCGATCCGGCAGCCGGCCATGCCCCAGGCCTTGCCGAAGGAGCGGGTAACGATCAGATGCGGGTGCTCGGTCACCCAGGGCACGGCCGTTTCCGGGTGGAAGGGGAAATAGGCCTCGTCGATCAGCATGACCGCGCCGGCTTTCCCGGTGGTCTCGACGACGCGCCGCAGCGTCTGTGCGTCCAGCACCGTTCCCGTCGGACTGTCCGGGTTGGGCAGACAGACGAGGCGCGGTGTGGCCGCCTCGATCTCATGGATCAGGCGGTCGGCATCCAGAAAGGGGCCCTCAGGCGAGGATTCATACGCGGCCGGTCGGACGTCGGCTGCATACATGCGTGAATAGACGGAATACATGGCGAATGAGGGCGCCGTGTGAATCACCACATCGCCGGGCGATACGAAGGCTTCGAAGGTTGCGCGGATCGCGCCGTCAGAGCCCGCAGCAAGAACGTGCTGGTCGGCGCCGCCGGTGTCGAGCGTGCGGGCAAGCTTGGCATAAAGCCCACCCAGGTCCGGGTAGGTATAAAGTGCGGTCGCGTCGAGATCGCGCAACACGCCCTTCGTGACCTCGGCTAATACAGGGTCGATGTTTTCGTTGCGGTCGAGCCACAGGGTGCCCTCGGGCCGGGCGATCTGGGTCGACCAGTCGGGGCGCACCAAAGCTTCGTCGCGCACGCCGACGCGGGGGGCGGGAAAAGAGGCGGTCATCTGGTCACGTCACCTTTCATCGGCGGCCCGGCGAACACGGACGCGGGCAGATGGCATTCCAGCCGCGTGTCTCGCTGGGCGCCGTCATGTTCGCCGCGGCCGACGGACAGCACGGCAAAGGCCAGGTGGTCGTAGGGGGTTGTTGCTGTTTTTGACGGCACCCCCCAATAACCGTAGGCGAGGATGTCGGCCGGCGCGGGATCCAGATCAAGGAACATGCCGAGGGCTTCCGATCCGTTGAGGACGACATAGGGTGCGGTTTCGACCGCGCTGCCGTCCGGAAGATCGAAATCCTCGGATGGCACGATCGGCTGAAAACTGATGTTCGGATCACGGGTGCCGGCACGGTCGGTCAGGCGCAGGGAGATCACCAGCCGTCCGCCCGGGGCGACCTTGCGCCAGCAGGCGGCGATGATGGCGTCGGTCTCCACATTCCAGTCGGCGACGGACAGAGAGGCAACGGTGTCGAACGCACCGTCGGCGATACCGTCGGCGGTGACGATGTCGCCGCATTCAAAGCGCGCGGGCGCGGTCAACGCCGGCAGTTCCTTCGCCGCATCAATGGCGGCGGCATTGATGTCGAGCCCGGCATAGGATGCGAGCGTAAATTTCTCTTCAAGGGCGCGGCCCAGGCCACCGACCGCGCAACCGACGTCGAGCAGGCGGCCGAACCCGCCGGGCGCTGCGCCGATGCGGTCGAATACCCAGCGTTCGGAGGGATAAAATTCATCCCAGCATCGCCGGTGGGCCGCGAAGTACGCGGCCAGATGGGGCGTTTGATAGTGGATGTTGGTCAACGGCGTCAGTCCAGGTTCCAGCGCTCCCGCCATTCGGGATCGGCGGCATAGATGCGGTAGACGAGATCCATGGTGCGCAGGGCATCGTCGGACGACCCGTCGGTAATTTCGCGGCCTGTCCGGACCGCATCGACAAAGTCGGCGATCTCGTCGGCCCAGGAAGGATCCGTGTTGTAGCGCGTCACCTGTTCCTTCGGATCGCCGAGGTCGTCGTCGCCGGCATGAACCACGGTCAGGGTCTCGGCGCCGTAGCTTTTCGATCCGGACAGAATGCCGCTGAGGATCAGGGCCCCCTTCTCCAGCGTGATGTCGAGGGAGAATCGGTGCCGCCATTGCGTGGCGCTGGAATGCAGCATGCCGACGACGCCGGCGTCGGTGCGCATCAGGGCGTAGGCGTTGTCTTCCACGTCGTGGCGCCAGTAGTCGTTGGATACGAAGCTGTGGACCTGGGTGAACTCGCCGGCGAACAGGCGCATCAGATCGACCATGTGAATGCCTTGATCGAGAAGGATACCGCCGCCGGCGATGGCACGCTCCGTGCGCCAGTCGGAATGCTGGCCGTAACTGATGAACTGCGATTTTCCGTACACGCCGCGCAGGTTGATGATGCGGCCCAGGTCGCCGCTGCGCGCGATGGCGAGGGCCTCGCGGACGGATTCGTGATAGCGGTGATTGAACCCGTACTTCAGAACCTGCTTCGGATGTTTTGCCTCGGTCTCGATCACGCGGCGGATGTCGGCGACCGTTCGGCCCGGCGGCTTCTCGCAGAACACATGCACGCCCTTTTCCAGGCCGGCAATCGTTACGTCGGGTGCGATGTCGTTGGTCATGCAGACGAACAGGGCGTCGAAGTCCTGAGCCAGAAGTTCGTCCGGCGTACGGAAATAGGGAACGCCGTCCTCAAGCTTCCCATTGCCGTCGAAAGCCCTGTCGCAGACGGCGACGGTTTTCAGTGCCGAATGCGTGTCGATGAATTCCCGCCGACGCTTGCCGACAACGCCGTAGCCGGCGATTGCGACGTGCAGGGGCGGTTTGTCTGCGGTCATGTCTGCGGGCCCCCGCTCCCGGCCGGGCGACGGAACAGATAATTATAGATGTTGGCGAACGGCGTGCCGTCCAGTTCCGGTGCGCGGCGTTTGCTGATCAGGGTTAGGCCCGCGGCCTCGATATTGCGGATCACCGCATCCGTATAATCCGGGCGCGCCGCGTCCAGTTCGATGGACAGCGATTTCACGCGCGGGTCGGAAAGGGTTCGCTGCGCGCCGGTCACGATCTTGTCCTCGATGCCGTCGACATCGATCTTGATATGGTCGGGAAAGGGCGGGTCGAAGGCCTCGATAAAACGGTCCATGCTCATGCCGATCATGCCCTGCTCGAAGCTTGCGGCAAAGGGCTGGCCGTTGTGATCGATGGCTTCTGCGAAACTCGAAAGGGCTGACCCGAAGCCGGTGTCCCGCACATGGAACTTGTCCAGACCGTCGGTGTCGTTGAGGGCAAGGCAATAGGCGCTCACCGTATCCGAAAGCCGGTTCTCTTCGATGTTGCGGTTGAGAAGAAAATAGTTGGCGGCCAGCGGCTCAAAAGCGAGGACGCGGACCTGCCGGTTGATCGCGGCATAGATCGTATAGACGCCGACATTGGCGCCGATGTCGTAAAGGACGGCGCCGTCCTCGATGGTGTCGATCCACTCGATTGTTTCCGGCTCTTTGGTCAGCAGGGTCTGGGCCCGCCACAACGGCAGGTCGCCCAGGCAATAGAACCGTGCGGATCCGCGCGGGGTCGGGATCTCCGCAATGATCTCGTCGAACCCGGCAACACCCATTCCCTGGCGAAGAATGCGCAACAGGCGGCGGCGGGAAAGGGGGCTGAAAGGAAACGTCAAAAGCCGGACAACTCCGGTCAGGAACGCGGAAATGAATGATTTCATAAAATGCTCAGTTTGAAGCTTTAAAGGTGGGGCCCGATGCCGGAATCACAGGCATCTCAGTCTACCATTTTGTGTCATTTACCTGTAGTGCCGGGTGCGATACCAGGCAATGCCAGACCACGGCCTGAAAGGCTTCCGTATGAGGGGTCACCAATCCGGGGTCTGCGGTCGGTACGATAACCACTTCGTCACCGACCTGAGCTGTATAGCCGCCGTCTCTTCCGACCACGCCCAGGATTTGCGCCCCCACGTCTTTGGCGACCTCAAGTGCCCTGATCAGATTGACACTGACATTTTTTTCTATGTTTCCGCCGCCGACAGAGAAAACGAATATTCCATCGCGGCCCGATAGCCGGCTTGTTTTGAGCCAGCCGGAGAAGACGGTTTCCCAACCCTCATCGTTTGTTCTGGCGGTTAGTTCAGAGACGTTGTCCGTCGGCGCATAGGTTTCAATGCCGCACAATTTCCGGAAATCGTTTACCGCGTGGGATGCGTTCGCCGCACTGCCGCCGACGCCGAGAACAAAAAGGCGTCCGCCGCCGTCTCTGAGCTCAGCCAATTTGCGGGCGACTCGTTCGATCGCATCCTTATCGATCTGCTGGGCGATCTGCTCGACTTGATTCATGTATTTCTGAACGTAATTCATGATGACTCCGCTGCTACGGATTTATAACTGTTGAAGTTTGACAAGACGGGCGAACGTTCCACCCTTCGTCATCAAGGTTTTGAAGTCACCCTGTTCGACGATTCGGCCCGCATCGAGGACAATGATGTTGTCGGCTCTTGAGATGGTTGAAAGACGATGGGCAATGATCAGCATGGTGGTTTTGCCCGCTATACTCTCTATCGCGGATTGAATCGCGACCTCACTTTCCGAATCGAGGGCGCTTGTCGCTTCGTCCAGGATCAGGATGCTGGGTGACCGAACGAACGCACGGGCCAGGGCGATGCGCTGCATCTGGCCGCCGGAAAGCCGGACGCCACGGTCGCCGACGATCGTTTCAAATCCGTCGGGCAGTGACTCGATAAATGTTTCCGCATTCGCCATGCGGCAGGCCGCACGGATATCTTCTTCGCTTGCCGCTTCGTTGGCCCAGGCGATGTTGGCGCGGATGGTGTCATGAAACAACGAGGTTTGTTGCGGGACGTATCCCAGCCGAGCCTTATAGGAATTGATGTCGAGATCGTTCATTGGAACGTCGTCGATCAGAATGCGGCCTTCCGACGGTTGCTGCAACCCAAGCAGGGTATCGGCGAGGGTGGATTTTCCCGAACCGGAAATTCCGACGAGAGCAACCATGCTGCCAACCGGGATGGTGACGCTGATCTCTTTGAGCGCCGGGCCATTTTCATCGTAGAAAAAAGACACCCTATCGAACCGGATTTGATTTTTAAGACCCTTGAAGGGGTGATTTCCGAAGCGAAGTCGAGCGGCTTTTGCATCGGCGTGAATCTTCGTCACCTGTTCGAAACTGGGGTACATGGTGATGAGCTGTATCTTGCTTTGATTCAGGTTCGCGAAGCAGCCCATCAGTCGGTTGAAGGCGTACAGGATGACCGCAATCTCAGCCAGTTCCACGCCGAAGTGCCGGCTAACCAGAAACGTGATGAACACGACAATGATGCCGATGGGGGCGTAGGCGGAATGGACTAAGGATTGCAATAGCTGCATCTTCACAGAGCCGTCGCGGACATTGTTGAATGCCTGGGTCAACCTTTCGAGGGTTGATTGTTCCTTGGAAAACCCAGAGACCAACCTGATGTTGCCGAGCGATTCCTGAAGTACGGTCGTGAACCTATTGCTGTTCTGCGTGTGCCGTTGGCCCAGTAAATATCCACGCTTGCGCGCGATCCGCAGGGGGACCATCAACACAAAGGCCGCCAGGATCGACGTGCATGTAACCTGCCAGGAAATATAAAAAGGAACGGACAAGAGAACGACCGCCTGACTTGCGGGAGCCATCATCCGTGTCAAGGCGGTGAATGCGTCCGCGACTCGCGCAACCTCCTGAGTGAGGGTGTTGATGAAGTCGCCTTGGCGCTGCTGGTTCACGAAGTTCGTACTGGTGAGGAATATTCGTTCCGCTGTTTTCAGCATCATGTCGCCACGGACGATAAACTGAGCACGAAGAGTGAAGTAGTTGATCGTGATCAACAGGACGCTGTTCAGGATTGTCAGGATTACAAAAACCGACAAGAAGACTTCAATGCTTTGGTCGGCTCCCAAGGCGTCGATTATTGATGCGCTGATCGGCGACATGGAATCCTGTCCGCTGCTCTTGGTCAGCAGGGTTACGATCGGAGCAATCGACACAAGGGTCATCGCGTCGATCACCATCAGCAACAGTGACAGCAATAGATTGCCGACGAACAGCGTGGGATAACGCTTGAGTAACTCTAAACCGAAGTGCAGGAGGCTCACTGTAACCGCGCGATAATCTGTTGTGCGACGTATTCGACTTCGGCGTCCGACATCGAGGGAAACAGGGGGATCGAAAGCGTTGTCTGGTAATGGCGTTCTGCATTCGGAAACTCGAAGTCCCCACCGCCCAGCAACCGTTGATGATATGGTTGACGATGGACGGGAATGTAATGCACCTGAGTTCCGATCCCCACATCCCGCAGAGATTGCATGAAGGCGCCTCTCTGCATATTTCGTTTTTTGAAATCGATATCCAATAGGTACAAGTGCATCCCTGATCGGGCTCTTTGATCGGGCCTGGATTGTGGGAGCGCCACGTGCGCCAAAGTTCGGAAACGGTCGTCGTAGAAAGCAGCAATGCGTCGCCGCCTCTCCAGAAATCCTGGTAACTTCGGCAATTGATTGAGGCCAAGCGCGGCCTGCAGTTCAGTCATCCGATAATTAAATCCGAGGAATTGCTGTTCATAATACCATGGGCGGGCCTCACCGCCGTCGGCCTGGACGAACGATTCCGGATTTCTTTCGATTCCGTGGCTTCGCAGGGCCCGCAATTTTCCGGCCAAGTCATCGGCATTCGTTGTGACGATACCGCCTTCTGCCGTCGTGATTGGTTTCACCGGATGGAAGGAGAATACCGTCATATGACTATAAGAACATCCGCCAATGGGGGATCCATCTTCATAGGTTCCGCCGAGAGCGTGACATCCATCTTCGATGATTACGGCGTCTTCCCGGATTGACGCGAGCGTTGGCATATCGACGGCAAGCCCTGCGAAATGAACCGGCAGAACCGCCTTAACATCGGGGCGCTCTTTGACAAGTCCGATAACCCGTCCCGTCTGAAGGCCCAGACTGTCTGGGTCGATGTCGGTCAGTAGAGTTCGGGCTCCACAATACAAAGGCGCGTTGGCAGTTGCGACAAACGTCATGTCGGGCACGATGGCGCAGTCACCATCGGACAGGCCAGCGGCGAGACAGGCAAGATGCAGAGCGGCGGTGCCATTTGAAACGGCAATCGCATGGCGCGCATTGACGCTGGCGGCGAAGGACTCTTCGAACCGTTCGATTACCGGCCCCTGGGTAAGTAGGTCGGCCTTTAGAACATCGACGACAGCGGCGATATCACTGTCGTCGATCGTTTGGCGGCCGTATCCGATGAAAGGCCTTGTCACTTACTGCCCTTTTCGGAGAAAAGCGCCCTGAATTCCTCGTCGCTTACCCACTGCGTGTTTTTGTCGCTGGTGTAGGAAAAGCGTTCCTCCACAGGTTTCCCCGCGCGCCCGCCATAACTCGCCGTGTGCTGTTCTTCCCACATATGGAAGCTGGGCTGTATTACGTAGAAATCATCGAACTCAAGAGTTTGCCTGGCTTCATCTTCCGGAATCATGATCTCGTGAAGCTTCTCGCCCGGGCGAATGCCGGTGACGTTCTGTTGGCAATCCGGCGCCATTGCGGTCGCGAGGTCTACGATTTTCATGGACGGGATCTTCGGCACGAAGATCTCGCCGCCACTCATCATGGTAAGAGCGTTGAGGACAAATTCCACGCCCTGATCCACGGTGAGCCAGAATCGGGTCATGCGGGAATCCGTGATTTCTAGGACGCCGGTTTTCATCTGCTCCTTAAAAACGGGAACGACGCTTCCCCGTGAACCGATCACATTTCCGTATCGCACGACCGAAAAACGGCAGCCGTCAGTTCCTGCCATGTTGTTGGCTGCAACGAACAGTTTGTCCGAACACAGTTTACTGGCGCCATAAAGGTTGATCGGGTTCACTGCTTTGTCGGTCGAAAGCGCGACGAGCTTTTCCACCTTCATGTTGATGCACGCGTTCACCAGATTTTCCGCACCCATGACATTTGTCATGATGCATTCGATCGGGTTGTACTCAGACGCGACAACCTGTTTCATGGCCGCGGCATGAATCACGGTATCTATTCCGTGAAGGGCCCTTTCCAGCCGACTGCGGTCCCGTACGTCACCGATAAAATACCGGACGTTCGGTGCGTTCAGCTTTTGCGCCATTTCGAATTGCTTCAGTTCGTCACGGGAATAGATGACGATCCGTTTCGGATTGGCGTGTTGTAGGACATATCGGATAAAGGCCTGACCAAATGATCCGGTTCCACCCGTTATCAATACGGATTTTCCGTCGAGTACGTTCATGCTGCGCCCTTCATATATTGAATGGTCATGAGTGTTTGTCGTTCGCTTTCATTATGTCGAAAGCGGTCAAGGGATCGCCTCGCTTCAAATCGCAGGCCGCCCGTTGTCCCAATACATTTGGTAGTTCGGCCGGAGGCAGGCCGTAACCGGGCCGAATGGAGCGGACATTATCTCTCGTAAAAATCTCTCCCTTCTGGATATCGGCAACAGCATAAAGGGATCGTCGGAATACCGTGTTGACGTCCGCCGCCGGTTGACGCCCGATGCGTGCAACGCCCAACGCTTCCCAGGCGGCGCGGCAATCAGCGACAAGACGGGCCAGTTCATCGGGTTCAAGCGAGAATGCGGAATCGACGCCGCCGTCGGCGCGTGAAAGGCAAAAATGCTTTTCGATCAGCGCCGCGCCCAATCCGACGGCTGTGCTCGCAACAATCGTCCCGGGACTGTGGTCTGAAAGGCCGACGACGGCATCGAACTTGGCCGTCATCGCGGGAATCGACCGTATATTCGACGCGTTGGTTGGCGCGGGATAGGCGCTAACGCAGTGCAATAGGGCCAGGCCGCCTGCGCCGCCGTCCTTTGCCCAGGTAACAACCTCTTTCGCCTCAGCCTCTGAAATCATTCCCGTTGAAATGATAAGCGGCTTCCTGGTCGATGCGGCCTTCCTGACGAGCGCCTGATCCATCGCCTCGAACGAGGCGATCTTGTAAGCGGGACAATCCAGGGTTTCGAGAAAATCGACGGCCTGTTCATCAAAGGGCGAACTGAATACGGTAATGCCGGTCTTCTTGCCGTGAGCGAACAAGGCCGCGTGCCAGTCCCAGGGCGTATGCGCCTCCTGGTATAGGTCGTACAAAGAGCGCCCATTCCACAACCCGCCTTCAACCGTGAACCCGGGACCATTGTGTTCAATCGTGATCGTGTCCGCAGTATAGGTCTGCAATTTGACGGCGTCCGCTCCGGCCGTTGCCGCGGCATCAATCAGCTTGAGCGCGCGGCTCAGGTCGCCGTTATGATTGCCGGACAGCTCGGCGATGATATAGGGCGGATGATCCGGCCCGATCCGCCGGTTCTCGATCGTGAACTCATTCGTTTTACTGGTCATGGGCTTTGAACCGGGCGGCTAAGGAAAACATCGCCCTTGGGAACATATCCCGCTGCGGAAAATATCTTCCTGGATGAGTGGTTGTTCTTATGGATATTGGCGTGGAACTCACCATGCGGAACGAGTCGCCGGGCAACCCGTAAGGTCGCTCCGCCCACTCCCTGACCCTGATATTCGGGTGCGATGAGGATCGAGACTTGAAACGCATCCTCCTTACCTTCCAATTGGTCCAGGCGGATCATGCCTGCGGGCGTGTTTCCCAGAAGGATGATCTCGAAAAGACCCGGTTGCGCCCGCATGCGCCGTTCGAACCATGTGCAATGTTCTTCCCAGGTCGGTGCCGTGGGGTTGCCGCTGAACTTCCGGACGCCTGGAGATGTTTGCCATTCGAACATCATGTCCATGTCGTCGAACGTCGCCGGTCGGCTCGTCACGCTTTCCCCCGAAAGGTTTGTCTCGGGCGCCAGCGCCAGCATTGATCGCGTCGCGCCCAACCCGTCGCAGACGGCCGCCGCCGCCGCCGCCATTTCGGTGCGGCGGAATTCATTTGCAGTCAGCTCGTTGATTGCGCGCGCTATGGCATCTCGATCGGTTGTCGATGCGACGGTAATTGAGGCACCGTTCTCGGCGAGCGAGATCAAATTGAACTCCTGGTTTGCGGCGATCGAAACCGTGATGGCCGGTAGGGCCAGACAACATCGTTCCAACGCGGATCCGCCGGCGGCACCAATTGCGATGTCGGCTTCCAACATCACGGCGGCAAGGTTCTCTGGCGACTCAAGAACGGCAACAGATTGCCGGAGGCCCGATATCCGTCTATCCAGCTCGCCTCTGGTGCGGGCTGAACCGAGAACTAGGCATACCTCAAGATCGGGTGGGCAATGTTCCAGCGCATCCATGACCGCGAATATGGCGTCCATGGGATTTGTCATTCCAAACGAGACCAACAGTCGCAGCGCCCGCGCGGACGAAGCCTTTCGGTTCAGGGCTTTCAGCCTGTATTCGGCGAACTCTTTGCGCAACAGGGCGAAACCGGCTCCGAGCAGAAGCTTGCAGTTCGGCGGAACAAGGCCTTCGTAGTCGGCTGCGATCCGCCCCGGCGACGGGTCAATCAAAATTCCGCAGTCGTGCTGTCTGTCCGCCAGATCATCGATCACCAAAATTTCGGCAGCCCAGTCTTTAAGCGCGCTCTCAAAGGCGGCGCCAAGCCGATAGTGATCGATCACCAGCAGGGCACACGTGCCGTTGATCGCGCCTCTTAAAGCGTCAGATGAATCCAGGGCATCCTCATCAATCACAACCAATTCAATGCCGCTCGTTTTTGCGCGGCGGAAGGAGCTCTCTCCACTGCGGGTCATCACAAAAGTGACCGACCAGCCTTTGGCCTTCAGCTCATGGGCAAGCACCAGGCATCTGGACAGATGGCCACCGCCGATCCGGGGGCCTGCGTCGGTTCGGAATACGGCATGGGGAAATTGTTCCAACGATCGCCGGGCCTCAGATTCCGGCATCGGGTTTGGTGCCTGTTTCCATTTCATCGAACATTTTGGTGAGGTGCTGTTGAATAAGTTTACTCGGCGGCATGTCATCGGGATCCGCGACGACGTGATAGAAGTCGCGCCGCATTTCAACGAAATCCGCCGAATCCATAAAGCGCCCCTCGCGAACGGTCTGTTGGAAACGGGAATGCAGTTCGTCTTCGTTGTGAACCATCACGGGATATGGGCCGTAATCCAGCCAGGTTGAGATCAGCCGGCCATGGTTCGGCATTGCTTCGTAGATCAGAACGGGAATGCCCTCGGCGAGACATTGATCGCAGAGCGAAGTGTAGCGTGCGATGACCAGGTCGGCCATGGCCGACAATTCGTAGGATCTATCGAACGTAGCGTATTGGTTATCGATGAAGATGTTGGAAATTTTTCCAAACCGGATCATCGCGGGCTGCATCTCCGGGAGATCGCACCAAGTGGTGTCCTTCCCCCGGATGACAAAGGCTGTGTCGGGATTGGCTTCCGCAAGGTTCGCAATGTGGCTGTAAAAAAAAAGATTGCTTCTGGCATCCGTCCAAAAACTGAACGAATTCGTATATCTATCAGGTTGCGTATGGAAATCCAGAATCAGACAGACGTTCATGTAGTTTTTGAAGCGCGTTGACCGCTCTTCCAGGGCGCGTGCACGATGCTGGCGAATTTTCTCGCGCCTCGGGTCGCCGGTGACGATCAGGTTCCCAATCGCGCAGTTCGGATTCGACAGATATTGACGTTTGATCAAATCGCCATGGACGAAGTAGTCGTCAACGGCGACCGTATAGCTGTCATAGAAAGCGTGTATATAACGCTCCTGCAGGGCGGCCACGCGAACCCCGTTAGCTTGAAGGGCGGCGGTGGCGGCGACCGGAAACAAAATGTCATAACCCAACAATGCTATCTTCGCGCCTTTGAAGCCGGCGAACGTCTGAAGATAGTTTTTCATCCGCAAGCCATTCATCGAGATCATTGCGGCACGTAGGAACCGGGCCGAGCCTTTAGTGCGCCGCAGGACATCTCGAAACATTGACAGGATAGAAGAGAGTGATCGGGTCTGCGTCAATTCCAGGAAGGTGACGGGGGTGCCGAGGCGTTCGTATCTGTTCCTGATGAACGCTCTTTCGGATTCCGACAGCATCCAGGACAATTCAACATGCTGTATCCTGCTGTGGTGGAATGGACTGGCGTGGTCGTTGGAGTAAAATTGATCCTTTTGGAAAAGTTGTGCGTATACCGGGCCGAAATGAGGGAAAAACAAGATCGGTGCGATGTCGTGAGAAACCTCTTCGTTATTAGCGCCCGCACACGAAGTGCCGGTTCCCGCGCTTGCGGCGACATCCGTTGGCGCCGCGGGCCTGATCTTGATGAGCCGAAGGATGACATGCGTGAGGCGGGATGAGATCTTCCCGAACACGTGAAGCAGGAACGACAGCGCTAAACCCGGATACCTGTTGTCAATGAGCGTCGGCCGTCCTACGGCCATCAGGAGGCCCCCAATCCCGATCCGGAGAAAAACGCTGGATTTGATGCCGCGTTCGCGAAAATACTCGGCGAGGCCGTAGGCCTGCGACAGCGGACGCAATCGGGAGACGATGTCCTCATGCAGGATAGAGCGGGCCTTCCTGACATCCAGATTGGCCTGGGGGACGACGGCAGCGAAGGTTTCCAGATCAGCTTCCGAGAAAAGAGTGTCGATCAACCGGGTTGCGTAGATGCCCAGAATTTTCAGATCGATGCTAAGCGGCAGTTTCGGGAAGGTGTGATAGTCCGCCCATTCAATTCCAAGGGACGCTAGCCGGGAAATCCAGTCATCGTTTCGAAATGCTCCTTTGGGTTCAATGAATATCACGCGCCGTCTGAGAAGCGAGAACCATAGAGCGGCCGGAAGGTTGGCCGGGCTCAGTTCTGCGAAGATCACCAAAGGCCGTGGACCCTGCGTCATGTTGCAGCCAGCCAGCGGTGCGGAACATGTCTGTTGATCTGCAGCCAATCCGGGTGGATGCGAAGCAGCTGGAGAATGTCCTCGAGTCCGAAGGCGGGATTGGACGGGAGTAGCGCTTCAAAGATCTTCGTTACCAGTTCCAGGTCTTCGGCGGTGTCTACCGTCAACCGAAGCTCGGGCGCACGGAGAGATTCCGGAGCGGCGACGCTGTGAAGTACAAAGCGATCGGGGTTGCGGTAGAGATAGGGCGTGACGTGCTCCCGTTCTTCTGGCCCGTCTCCCCGGCGTGCCGCATCCCGTAACGCGGAAACCTTGAAGACCTCGGTATCCATGCCGATGGGATAGGTGCGGATCAGGGTGTTGGAGGCATAGTCCGCGCCGCTGCTCAGAAATGCATTGATCGATTGATCCACGATTTCCGCATCGATCAGCGGACAATCGCCGGTTATCCGGACGACGGTGCAGGCTTCCGCTTGTGCCGCCGCGCCGTCGAAACGAGAAAGGACATCGTTTTCACTTCCACGATGACAAGCCAAGCCCAGTGCCGCCGAGAGATCGGCGATGGGATCATCCGCGGCGTTCTCGCTTGTCGCGACGATGATGCCGTCCAGTAACGCCGCGCGCGACAGTCGGCTTACCAGAAGCTCGAGCAGTGAGGTTCCGCAGATCGTGGCCAGCACCTTTCCGGGAAGACGGGTCGACGTCATGCGCGCCTGGATGACCGCGATGATCGGTCTGCTGTTGAGTGGCCCGTTCATTGTCCGAATTTCAGGAATGCCGCCAACAGTTACTTGGAGATGTGATAGTTGCCGACGATCAAATCATTCAGCCCACATCCGAAAAAGGTCATGAGCGCATCCCGGGGTGTTTCGACGATTGGCTGCCCCTTCAGGTTAAAGCTTGTATTCAGAACAACCGGAATGCCCGTTGCGCGGTCAAGGTGCTGGATGAGGGAATGGAATGGCCCGTTCTTATTCGACACTGTCTGGACCCGCGCCGTTCCATCAACGTGAACAACCGCACCCAGCTGATCATGCTGGCCGGTCCGCGCCGAATAGGTCGCGCACATGAAGGGTGATTCCTTGCCGTTCATCGTGAAAAATTCATCGGCCCTTTCCGCAAGTACGGCCGGAGCGAAGGGGCGAAAGGATTCACGAAACTTGATCTTGCGGTTTACCTCGTCCCGCACCTCAATACCGCCGGGTCTGGCGAGGATTGAACGGTTCCCCAACGCCCGGGCGCCGGCTTCCGAGCGACCCTGATGCCAGCCGATGATTTTCCCGTCGGCTATAAGGTTTGCGGCAAACTCTGAAGGGTCATCGATTTCCGCAAACCGGCACCCATTGCTTTCAAGTTCCTGCCGGATGTCGTCATTTGAGTATTCGGTCCCCAGCGAGGCATGGGAAATCGGCTGTGGGCGGTCGCCAAGGTCGATGGCGCCCAAATAGGCGCAGCCGAGAGCCAGCCCCCGGTCGGAGGCAACGGGCGGGACGTAGATATCATCGAATATCCCCGACGCGATCAGGCGATGATTGGCAACGCAATTGAGCGCGATGCCGCCAGCGTAACAGAGATTCCGCAAATGCGGCTTGTCCGCCGCACGTGCCGTGACAAGGCGCATCAACGCCTCTTCGAAAGTCGCTTGAGTACTTGCGGCGAGGTCCTTGTGGAATTGCTCGAACGTGCTGGAAGGAAGCCGGTTCGTCTGACCCAAGAGCTGGGCCAATTTGGATGAATACAGCGGTTCAAACGGAGAGCGTACGGGTGGCGTGCTGCGAATGTAGCTCCGGTCAAGTTCCCAGCCGCCATCGGCGGGCTTGAGGAATGCCGCCAGGTCGATGTCGGGGTTTCCATAGGGAGCCAATCCCATGACCTTGTATTCGTCGCCGTCGGTGAAACCCAGAAAATGAGTCATGGTCGTGTAGAACATACCCAGTGAATTTTTATTGGGTATGTTTTCAAGCACGTTGATGCCGCCCGTAATCGATGCTTCGCCGATGAAGCCTGCGGAACCGTCGCCCGACGCGTCAAGCGACAAGCACAAAGCGGATTCATGTCCTGATCCGTAGAACGCCGTCGCCAGATGGGCCAATTGATGGTGGACTTGTTTGATGGGAGGGACGTGCCCGTACTCATGGCGGATCAGGTCGCGGATGACACCATCGAAGTCCTGGTACGTTTCACCCGGCGTGACGATAAGGTCGACATCCTGCATTTTCAGGTTGGCCTGCTTCAAAACCGCGCGAATGGCGTAGATGGGAAGAAGCCCATAACAACCCTTGTTCCGCAAATAACGCTCTTCTTCGCAGACGGCCGATATGGCGCCGTCAACGAGCAGCGCCGCCGCCGGTTCATGCTGGTTAATTGTTACGCCGCCATGAAGGCCCAATACGATCATTTTTCAACCAATCAGTTCTGTATGCTTGTCAGGGATTTGTCTGGCCAAGTTGGCCTTATGCGGCTTTAAGCAGAAACCCGTATCGATCCTCAAGAGTTCTGATGAACGAGGCCTGCGCTGCCGTGCTGTTTTTTGCAACGGCTGTCCGTATCCTGTCGTGCGCTCGCGTTCTGGCCTTCGGGTCACATGTCAGACCAGCGGCCAGACGCACAAATGCGGTCCAGTCCGGCGCGGCGAAGTCGTGAAGTTTCAGGCCGCTCAGAATGCTTTCGGCGCCTCGCGAATCGGGTGCAGTGCCCTGAAGAGTCACAACCGGCCGGCCGGCCGCCAGACCGTGGACAACGGACGAACCAGACCCCATCCGAGGATTATCGAGAACCAGGTCGACATGTTGGAATCGGCGAAGGTGCCGCGATTCATCGGCATGCCCGGCGAAAACCATTCGATCCCGACCGATTCCCCGTGTCGCCGCGTAGGCTCGCAACGCGTGTTGGAGCGATTCCGAGCCCGCCATCATCCACAAGATGGAATCAGGCGCTGCGGCCAGAATATCCAGCCAGGCAGTGAAGGTCTCTTTGTCTAGTTTGTAGGGATTGGTGAAGCCCGAAAGGATTACTTTGCCGGACGGAAGACCAAATTCCGCCCGTTCCTCATCGGTTGGCGGATGAGTTTCTGCAACCAAGATCGGTGGCAGGTAGGCCGGAAGTCTTACAACTTTCTCAGAACAAAAGGCTTCCTCGGCCTGCGGAATAAGGGTCTCGTCGCTGAAAATGACATCCATCAACGGAATCCCTGATGTCCCACCGTACCCCCAGGCGCTGACTTGAACCGGCGCCAGACGTGTCTGAAACAGGGGAATAGGTGCTCCCCGGATATTTCGCGTCATATCGACCAGAATGTCGATCCGGTCCTTGGCGATTGTGGTGCGGACGTCGCGCCAGGATAGATGTCCCAGGTTTCTATACGCATCGCATATTGGGGCTACCGTCCGCTCGACATCGGCTTTCTTGTCCGTCCCTGCAAGGGAATAACCGATGATGTGGAACCTATCGTGATTGTGACCCGCGAGGACCGGCCATAACGGGATGCCGCAGTTATGGGCTTTGAAGTCGATCGAAAGATAACCGATCCTGATCTTTTCTGTATCTGATTTGCAGGCAGAAGAGGCGTTGGCTTGCGGCGTCGATTTGTTGCCGTACCGGGCATTTCGGGCTTTGACGAATTCAAATGCCTTCCGGTTCGACAATGGGATCGAAAGATAACAAAGCGGTTCCGTGCCGTTCAGGTCGGGCTCTATGTCAAGAGCGGCGGTCAAGGCGTCGGCGATCGGTTCCCGGGCCTGCCAGTCACAAGTTGCGTCGTAACAATGAAGCATTCGAGCCAGGATGCCTCTGTTGCCAGGATGATGCTCGGACAGCGCCTTGTATAAGTCAGCGGCCATGCCGAAATCGCCGTTGAAAAAAGCAACGTCAGCCGCCGCACGTCCAGTCCCAGCATCGGAAGATTCCGGATAACGGCCGGCACCGAGCTCTCTGGCAAACTCCCAGCGATCCCAAACCCCGACGCCGAACTTATCCGTGCTTTCCGCCAATTTCTAAATCAGGTCTGGTTATATGCGCCGCCGTGAGACGTGACCGCAAACCTACCGAAGAAGCGCTCGAACACATCTTCAAAGCGGATGTTCTGATCGCGGTTTTTTTGGAAGATACGGGGGATGCCGTGCATGTCGATGCGGTTTTCGATATCAAGTCTGGCGACCTGGGTGAAACCCATTTCGATCAAAGCGGCGTCGTAGTCAAGCTGATGCCGGAGCGGTTTGCGCAGTCCGCTATCGCGAATATAGAAATATCCACCGACCTTGAGAGCACGGGTGCTGTGGTGAAGGAGCCAGGTAATTCCTGCGGGGGTGACCTCGTTGAGGACCCAGGTCGCGCTGACAAGATCGAGAGATTGCGAGGGGACCAGGCCGTACTGCCAAGAGGGAATTTGTCGCAGCGCATATTTTTCGTTGGCTGCCAGTTCCTCTTGCATCCGCTCTTGAGACAGGCCGAGAGATTCACAGTCAACAAGGTCGAGACGCAGGCGTTCGGGGCCCGATACGGCTTTCAAGAACTGGCGCTGTGTTTCGTAACTAACGGGGTGGGCCTCCAGGGCAGAGTACCGGCCGCCCAGTCCGTATAACGAGTAAAGCGCGTTGGCGCCCAGGCCCGGGCCGATATCAAGGTGGTTTGGCGCTTCGGGGAGTTCGGCGGCCCAGGTCCGTATCGCGCCGTAGTCTTGGGCTTTCACGCTGGCCGTGCTGTCGATGTAGACGGAAAAATCCCTGGCCGCATCGAAAGGCAGGATCCATTTGATGGCGGATATCAACTCAGCGCGGATCCTATCATGCGCTTGGTCGAAATCGGCGCAGCGAATGGCCTTCGGGGTCTCATAAATCTCTCCGGACATGGTGAGATACTGGAGAGCCGTCACGATGGCCGGGAAGTTTCCGATATGCTCGATCTGGTCGCCGTCGACCCAACGGAAAGGGTCGCCGATCCTGTTCATGCGTTCGCCGTACAGCCATCCGTCGCGCTGAAGGGCCGCCCGGCGGGACTGGATGATATCCTCGTAAAGCGGGATCATTTTCTATGCCTCTTTTTCCGGTGCGCATTTCTTGAAATAGCAGTACTTGGTCGCGAATGGAAAACGGTGCATTTCAACATTCCCGATTCCGACGACATCCTGAATGGCCTCGGTGCACTGGGGCGTTTCGTCAGATGCAAAGCCGCCCGTCAGCACGACGCCGCCGATCGGCATTCGCGACCAGACAGACTCGAGCACGGATTTTTCGATTTCGTAGATTCCTGAATGAAGCACCAAAAGCGCGCAGACCTCTCCCGACCCCGGAGAGAAAAACGCCGGGGCGGTTTTCTCCGGCGCGCCCTTGACCAGGGAAATTTTCTCGAACTGGCTGAAGGCAATGGCGCTGTTGAATAGTGCGACGGATTTTTCCAACAGATCGACGCTGACTGGCTCGATGCGCTTGCCGTTGGGCAGGGTGTAGCCTTCGAAGGTGTCGAAGCCGACGATCTTCCGGACATAGTTCCGATGTTCGTAGATTTCGGAAAAATGCGCCATGCTGAAAAGTGTCTGGCCTTCAAGCACGCCAATCTCGGCGATGACGCCGGGGACATGCAGTATTTGCCGAAACGTTTCATGGAAGACGAGAAACTTGGTCACGTCCTGCGTGCGGGCAACGCGGGCGAAATTATAGAGCAGGATATCCGGAATATCCGAATGGAGTTCGACAAGGTCGATGTAGGCCGCCAGAATTTGTCGTTCCTTATCTGTATAGTTGGCAACATTGCTGGGAATGGAATTTTCTCTGAGATTTGCCATTTTATAGTTCTGAAGGCCCGTTTTCCAAATACAAGATAAGATGAAGGTCAGGTCAATAAGTGCGGATATTTTTTGAGATAAAAAGCTGCGATCGATGCACGTCCATCAGGTTTTCCGCCGTCAAGGAGTATCTTCCAAAAAGCGGCATAACGCGCGTCTTCCCCATTGGAGGGTCGATGCTTTCCCGCAAGACGCAGCTCCATTTCCTTTGCGAAGGCAAGAATATCATCGCTTGAGTTCTCTTCCAGGATTAGGTTATGAGCCTTAAAATCATCTGAAGAGTAAAAGCGATGCGCGCCGATTGCGACTAACTCGCTGGTTGGGACATATGCACCATTTTCAGCAGAACGATAAAGTTTGGGCATCCAGAGACCGTCCTTATAGAATATCGGCTCATCTCCCAGATTCATTGTTGTCAGCATTGGCGCGACGTTGATTGCGCCATAGGGTCTGCGAAAAATAATCGATAACTCTGAAATACCACTGGTTGGACCGAAGAACAGTTTACACCGCGCGCCGAGATAAAGATCGCGCTCATCAGTTCGCATATTCCAAGCGTAATCGATGATCCGGGGAGAATCGCTTGCTAGTGGGGCTGCGACGTTGGCTCCCATGCGGATAACGGCATAGCCCTTGGCGGCGAAATATTCCGCCATGGGCCGCATCTTCTCGATATCGGTGTTGCGATAGTCGTGATAGTCCCAGTTCATTTCCGGATGGATATTGTCCAGGTGCGCCTGATCCCTGTTCGCGATCAGAATGACCGGTTGATCCTGGGCCACGCCGAGACTTTCAAGCCAGGCATCCCCGTCGCGGATCCACTTGGGATCAAGTTCCAGTGTCGGGCCGACCCGTGCGCGAATCCCGTCGCTGTCGAAGTAGCGGAATTCGACCACATGATTTTCCGCTCCGGGCAGGCGGGCGTTCGGGCCGGCGATGAAGCGAGCCCACTGGACAGGCCGGATCTTCCGTCGAACCATTTCATATGCGGCAGAATTGACAGGCGGCCCTGAAAAATAAACCAGGTCAATGGGGCGGCGTCCCCGCCATTCCGTCTTTTCGCAAAGATAGAGATCGGCGGTCGGCAGGATATAGCCGATTCTGTTGACAGGAATCTCTCCGACCCTGATCCGAACCAAGGGGGAAACCAACCGGATCAGGACGGCCGCCGGGTATCCGAAGACCAAAGTCAGGGCGATGGTCTTCAGCCGCTCCCAGGTCAGGCGTTGCAGTAAGGGGCGGCGCTTGCCGGGCTGTGCACGTAGCTGCGCATGCTGCCGTGGCTGAACCGCCGGTGGGGGGGCCGAATCAGGCATCAGGCCAACTGGGTTTTGATGAGATCGATATCCAGGCCGTGTTCGCGCAGCAGGTCCTGGTGCGATCCGTAACAATGGATGAACTCATCTTTCAGGGTGAAGCAGCGCAGGTCGCAGTCAGCCTTCTCCTGCCAGGCGACTTCCATGGTCCGTGAACTCAGGCCGCCATGGGGGACATGTTCTTCCAGCACGATAACCCGGTTGTACGCCCGGAGGATTTCCGCGACCCCGTTCGTGTCGAAAGGCTTCAGCGTATGACAGGAGAAAACGGCGGCGTCGGTTCCGGCGCGCGCCAGATCATCCGCCAGATCGACGGCCATTTTAACCGTAATGCCGTAAGACAGGATGGCGGTGCTCCGTCCGGCGCGGATCTGCCGGATCTTGCCGACAACAAAGGGATCGGCGGCATCCTTGGTGAGATCAGGTTCACCGGCCTTGCCGAGACGCATATAAACAGGTCCGGTGCTTTCGGTTGCGCACCATTCGGTTGCGGCCTTCATTTCCATGGGATCGCAAGGTGCAAGGACCGTCATGTTGGGGATCGCGGTGGCGACGGCAATGTCTTCCATGGTGTGATGGGTGCCGCCCAACGTTGAATAGATAACGCCGGCACCCATCCCGATGACCGTGACCGGCAAGTTTTGGTAGGCAAGGTCGTCGCGGATCATTTCGAACGGGCGGTACAAAGAAAACGTGGCGATCGTGTAACAGAATGGACGCATCCCCCGGAGCGCCATTCCGGCCGCAATTCCGATCATTGCCTGTTCCGCGACGCCGACATTTATGAACCGCTCGGGAAAACTTTCGCGAAAATTGACCATCGACCCGGCAGGTGAAATATCTGCAACAAGCGCGCAAATTCGATCGTCACGGCTGCCGATTTCGAAAATTGCATCTGCGAACTTGTTTCTCATGCCGAAACCTCCCCGAGTTCGCTGATCGCCTGTTGATATTCCTCCGGACTGGGGGATCGATAATGCCAAATCGGCATGCCTTCCATGAATGAAACGCCGCGGCCCTTGACGGTGTTGCCGATCAACATAAACGGCTTGCCGCCTTTTCGGTTGATTACAGCCTGAAACACGGCGGCGGCATCATGGCCGTTAACCTCTGCCGTTTCCCATCCGAAAGCATCGATCTTTTCTCGTATTGGATAAAATTGAGGATGGGTGTCGCGTGTGTTGCCGAAAGATTGCATGCCGTTGTGGTCGATGAATCCGATAAGGTTATCGACGCCCAGATTGGCCGCCATCATCATGCATTCCCAGGTCGAGCCTTCTTGCAGTTCGCCATCGCTGAAGACGGCGAAAATACGGTTACCTGTTTTGTGGACGAACTTTTCCGTATAGGCCATGCCGGTTGCCAATCCCATGCCGTGCCCGAGTGACCCCGTTGACGCTTCGATTCCCGGCACACCGTAATCGGGATGACATCCAAGCCGCCCGCCGGGCGTGCAGTACCGGTCGAGATCTTCCGCATTGAGGATCCCGCGTTCCGCAAGGATCACGTACTGGATCATGCAGCCGTGCCCCTTCGACATCAGGAACGAATCCGTCAACGCGCCGTCGGAGGATGTGTGCATCAGGCCGTTGTATATGGCGTCCACCATCTCGGTGGCTGAAAATGCCGCCGCGGCATGCAGGGCCGAAACCTGTTGCGATATATCCAGAATTTTCCGGCGGTATCGCATGCAGCGTTGTCGTGCGGCCTCAAGGTCAAACTGGTTTCTTTGATCGGCGGTGCTCACGGATAATTCCTGTCCTGATTAGGTTTCACTCTGTGCCTGGCCGAGAGGGCCGAGGGCCGTCAGGCGGCGTAACAAGCCTCTACTTTGGCGATGGCGTCGGCAATGTCCTGGGCTTCCTGTTCGCCGTAATTTTCATTCAGGTAAAGCGCGAAGCAGCCATCCAGCACGTTTCGGGCGTTCGGGGTATCTGTGTCGGCCGCAAGATAGGGTTTCAGGAACGGCCAGTTCACCACGAGATATTCATAGTGGGGGTTAAGGCCTATGCCTTCCTCCCGAAGGGCCAGGGCAAACTCCGTTACGCTGCACGAAATCGCATCACGATTGACAAAAATCGGATGAATAAACGGTGAATCTCCGGCTCGATAGCCGTAAGGGCGGCAAATCTGCGAGCGGTTTTCGATCAGCCCTGCAACCTGGCGCACGAACGCCCGGCGTTTGGAAATTGTTTCCGGCAATCGGGCAAGAGACTGAATGCCGATGGCGCAGGAAATCTCGTCCGAATGGAGATTAAGCGCCGGGAAAAGATACTGGTTCGGGTTTCGGTCGTCGAAGTCGTCGCGCCAGCTCGGCTTGCCGCGGTCGGCGTGGGCCAAGGCCGCGTGATACAGGTCTTGGTTCCTCGTATAGACGACACCGCCGGATGCGCCGGTGATATGGGCCTTTCTGTACATGGTGGAGAACGCCGCAATATCGCCGAAGGTGCCGACCGCCCGGTTATCCCACGCCGCGCCGTGGGCCTGGGAGCAGTCTTCGAGCACGCGGATGCCGTGTCTTCCGGCAACCTCCATTATTCCCGGCATCTCGACGGCACGTCCCGCAGCATGCACAATAACGGCGGCGCGGCATTGTGCGGTAATTGCCGCCTCGAACTGGGAAGGGCCAATATTGAAGCTGTCCGGCAAGGAATCCATAAGGCGTGGTTTCAAACCGTTCAGGATCACTGCCGATAATGTGCCCGGATCGGTGATGGGCGAAACCAGAACCTCGGAGCCATGAGGTAGATCCAGTGCCGCCAATGCGACGAACAACGCGGCTGTTCCAGTTGCAACAGCATCTGCAAACCCTCCGCCCTGAAATTCGGAAAAAGCACCACAGTATTTTTGCTCGAAGTACCCCTGGTAACCGGGATCGAGGCCAAGCTTCCGATAGTAGCTGAGCACCTCCTCGATCATTGCTTCCTCATCGGGGCCGATTGCGAATCGGTTCGGCATGGGCGTCGCGCGCACTGGTCTGCCGCCATGTACCGCCAAAGTCTGGTTGGATCCGTTGTTCATATCCGTGATCGTTCTGAGGTTATCTGGGCATTGGCCGAATGGCTGCCAGGAAAGGGTGTCCGCCGGGGTGAATTCCGCGAAGCCGCCAGCGCCTTCAGCGGGCCATGTCCGGATATGCCCACCCGAGATACTGGGCGACAAGCGGGTCTTCGACGATGGCTCGGTCGGCCGGTTCCGGAGCTTGGCTGCCGTCAAGAATTTCCAGAGGCGGCCAGCCCTCGGTGTTGGAAATCAGGTTGTTTCCGGGCGTCGAATAGAAAATCAGCAACGACCGGAACGAATTTTTCACCGGGCGCATTCGATGGAGCCCGTTTCCACTCCATACGTATACGGTTCCCGCTTTGCCGATCAAAGGCACGATCTCGAATTCGCTTTTGACTGTTTTATCGGCGAAATTTGCGTCATACGCCGGATCCAACGTGCAGAAGGGGATGTGGTGAGATCGTTTGGCGAACTCCATATGAGAGGTTTCCAGATCCACATCCTCGAACAGAACATCTACATGCATCAAATCGGCATTGTCGGCGTGCCAGTTCTGTGCAAATCCGGCATTGCCTTTTTCCAGGTCGTCGATGTGACGAATCCCGGTTTCGTCGAACGGCCCATTGAGCGCCCTGTCGATACGAAATATCGGTGGATGGCGGAGAATGGGCTGAGCGCCGAATCTTAGGGAAAGCAGGCCGAGAATAACCGGGTGGCAGAGCATCGACATGATGTTGTTGTCGGCCCAGGGATCGACCGTGTTGATGAAATAGCCATTTTTGTTTTGAAACAGAGATGGGTCCAACTGGTATCGACGTTTGCAGGCGGCGACTTCGTTTGCGAAATCGAATGGCAGCTTGACGATGCCGTCCTGATCCAACGCGCTGAACCAGCTTTCAAGCTGACCGTCGTTCATAGCCCCGGCAACAGGCCGCGGTAACGGCGTGGCGAGGGTTCCTGCTTTCGACATACCTGGAATTTGGCCATAACTGTGGCGCAAGCGCATGCGTTGTGGGCGCAGGACGTTTTTAATCCTGTTCACCGTAAGAGATGGATTGCCGTGAAAAATGCCGTGCATGTGTCTTCGATGCGGGCTGAACAGGTTCAGCGTTCTTGCGATAACCGTCAGCAAAACCCCGTAGATCGGGCGGAGAATTCGGCTTCGGATGAAACGGATCATTTTCTGTTCGCCGGGTGATGAGTTGATGCGGAGCCCATGGCAAAATCTAATGGGGGCAATCCATTTACGACCCGAGGCCAAGCCGCCGTTTGATTCGGCGGCGTAGTTCGCCGAAAAGAACGCGGCCGGAAACGTTTTCGATGGATTCCTGACCTTGCATTACTTTGTAGACCTCGGTCCCCGACATCAACCGACCGTCAACCGCGTAGTTATAACGCGCGAGATTGGTTGGATGCTGTGCCGTCTCGTAGCCGGATTGAAAAGGTACACAGTATTCAAGGTCGTGCTCTTTTTTCATCAAGCACCAGATCGAGACACCGGCGCCCGCTTCGGCAGACAGGTTCAGGTATTTCCCCATGCCGTCACTCCACGGAATCAGGGTGGCGGTGCCCGCAGGGTTGATCCACATCCCAAGAACGTCATAGGAATTGAACCGGGCAAGCGCCCAAAAGAAGTTTGGATTGTAATTAAAGAAACCGTGATCGACGTGTCCGAGGAACGGAAGGCCGTGCACCATCAATCCTCCCGGGCGGGTCAATTCGTGGATAATTCTGAAGGCATTGTTTTGATCCATCAGATGTTCCGTGGTGCCGGCGTTGACGCAAAGGCAATAAGCGTTGCGGTCTGCATCGTGGGCGGAATCAAGATTTAAATCGAACGGTTTGTCGAACCATCCGTCCGCATCCAGCGCCTTGTATTCGCGTCCGATGTACTTGAAGAAATTGCCGGCCGACCCACGGTTCGACAAATCCGCCAGTTGCTCATCCGTCAACTCGGGGCCGCCAAGGTCTTTTACCGTCCGGCGAATGATCTCCCGGTAAGGGCGACTCATGATGTCTCGGTCGCTAAAGTGAAGTTCCTGCGAGCCCAGGTCGACGACGCGCTTGATATCGTCGAAAAGTCCCAGGAAGTTCATTTGCAGGAACAACCCCATCGTTTCAGTGCTGTAACCCATGGCCCCACCTCTCTTGCTTAAACCCGGCCTGACAACACAATGTGGCACGGCCTTTTGCTAGTCCACGCAACGTTCAGGAAATGATCGTCCAATACCAATCGCCCGTATAGCCCGCCTCTTCGAACAGGCGCACCCATCCTTCGGGGTAATCATAAAATTTGGCCGTCAGAACCCAGCTTTCGAAAATTTCTTTCTGTTCGGGCGTGCGGTAGCTGTCGACCTGGATGAAGCCTTTCCCCGGCGCCAGCCTTTCGATTTCGCGGACCGCGGCAACGCATCCCTGACGGTCCAGATTATGGATCGTGTTTATCGCAAGAACCGCATCGAACGCCCGATCGGAGAAAGGTAGGTTGTCGGCGCTGGCAATCTGTAGATAAGGGTGTGCCTCCGGCTCGGCGTGGGCAAGCGCATAGGTGGAGACATCCACACCGTAAGCGTCGATCCCGATTGCGCGCAGGTCCTTCACGAGGAAACCCTTCGCACAGCCGACGTCCAGAACCTTGTCTCCCGGCGAAAGGTTGAAATGTTCGACGATGTCGCGGGCGACCGGCTGCCAACGGCCGTCATAACGGTAGCCACCGTACCCGAATTCTCTGGCGCCGTCGAAATACGCCTCCCCGTATTCCCGTGATATTCGGATATGCTCTTCGGTCTTTGCGGTCTCCCGCGCTTTAACGTTGCGTTTTCCCGACGGAAGGGCGCGAAGAAGATTAACCTCAGGCATTGTTCCCACCTCCGGGCGATCTGGTGTAAACCGGGGGCAGTTCGTGCGCGGGGTATAGCTCACAGAGCCGCTTATTGTTCTGGAAGACAATTTGTTCCAGGCATTCGTTCAAGCGATCCGGTTTGAAAATATTCACGTCCGCATAAATTAAATTGTCGAACCGGCTTTGATGAAAGTCGCGCATGCAGGTCCAGGATTTGCACCGCAACATGCGCAATCGGGCTTTTGAAAGCAGGGTCGCAATCACGCGTAGCATCGATCCGTTTGACCAGGCCTCACGTAACGGAAGCTGGGCCAGGCTTTGGAACGGGGTTGGGTTCTTGTCTTCATGGACATACGGAATGTCAATTCCCAACGCCGTGTAGAAGCGGTGATAGGCAAGCAGCATGCGGATCGACAGACCAGAAAGTCCGCGGCGTTCTGGGGTTATGTCGTCCGGGCGGATGTCGCCACCGAGAAACGCGCCAATCTGATCAATTACCGCCAGTGGGTTTTTTTTAAAATTCTCAAAGAAAATAACGAGGACATTGTCCCTGTCGAAACGGTCAAAAAGCGTCGTGAGAAAATCGAAAAAATCGACGGCGAAAGGGTCAGTCTGAGCTGGCGCCGCGTCGCGCCGTATGTTCGTGCCGTCGAAATTAAGGAACTCCTTGTATGTCATGAGGACGCCCTGGTGAACGGCTTCGCGGTAAAGCGATTTTGTCCAGGATACCTGATGCCGTAGAATGACGATGATCTTGGCTTCTGGAAACAGGCGCTTCAACAGAGACGTGGAGTCGGCGTAACAGAACTTCCAATCCCTGGTCGTGAAGTGTTCACGCGACAAAAACAGCCGCTGGCAGTTTGAGCTTCGCAAGTAGGTTGTGATTGTCTGTCGGGTTGCGTCGATCTCTTCTTCCGTCGGATTGGGGACGGACATCAGGCGAACGACTTCATCCATCACCGGCGGCGGATTGTACTGAAACCCTTGGCTGGAAAGTTTCGGGAAGCAGCGGTTCTGAAGGAAGGAGGACGCTGATTTTCCCATGCCGATGTGAAGAAAGACCTTAGGGCTCTTGGCTGCGGCAATGAAATTAGTGGACATCTGGTATTCTCGTTACAAGTGGATATCGGAAGCCCTCACGCTCAGTTGGTGTGGGTGGTCAGCCGGTGAATTCGCTTGAGCCCGTCGAGCAGAGGCGTGTAGGTGAATTCCGGAAAGGCGGCCGTTGTCGCGGCGGGGTCGAAGGGACGATAACCGCCGTGAGGCATGGGCCCCTGTCGGGGAGATCCTGAAATCGCGACGGCGCCGCCAAAAAGCTCACCGATGAATTCGGCGATCTGTCTGAACGATGCAACCGATCCGGTGGCGGCGTTCAAGATGCCGCGGCTGCGATGCATGGCGATAAGCCGGATCAGTTCGGCAACATCCTCGACCGCAACGTGATCGCGGCGCTCCTCGCCCTCGCCGAATAGAACGATCTCCTCGCCGGCAGCCGCAAGGCGCCGAAAACGGTTGGGGCCATATCCGTTGTGGGGATCGTCTGCGCCGTAAATCAACGTTGGACGCAGAATGGCCAGGGGGCAGGAGACCGAATCTTTTAACATCAGTTCCCGTGCCAAATGCATGACGCCGTGCAATGATTCGGGTGCTGCCGGTGAGGCTTCGTGAAGCGGTTCCGTGCTGTCTGCGTAAACCGCATCGGAGCTGACATATATGACGTGTGTGGGAGGGACCTTTTCTATTGCGCCGCCGACCGCGACCATCATGCGGATGTTTTGTTCCAGCATGCTGGCATTTCTGCACGGCGCTTTAGCGGAAATAATGACCAGTGTATCGGATTCACGCAGCCGCCCGGCCAGCTGGTCGCCCGCATGTTCGTCCAGAAGATCGATCTCGGCGCGGGTCAGTGGTTCCACCTTGATGCGATGGGTATCAAGGTTGTTTTTGAGCGCGCTGCCGACGAACCCTGCGGCGCCCAGTATGACGATACGATCTGGTGTGGACGGGTGTGGGTGGAGGTGATCAAGCATCTTCGGGTGGTCTCGTATTTCTTTAGGCGCGCGCAGGCGGCGCGCCGAGAACAAAATGATCAAGACCCGCGGCAATGACTGCGTTTGTTGGCAGAAGCCGGTAGGGGTCTATCACGATGCGGCCCTTCATCCGCGCGGCGAGATCTTGCGCGCGCAGGTTCTTGTAATCCTGCCAGGGCGTCATGATCGCCACGGCATCCGCGCCGGTTACGGCTTGCAGGGGATCCTTGGCGAAATGCGGGATGTGGGAAACGTCCTCCGGCCGTACAAGCGGGTCGTGGACAATCACGTTGTTTGGTTGAAGACCATCGAGCAGGGCCAGGGCCGGCGAATTTTTAGTACTGTGCGTGTTTTCCTTATAGGCGAGTCCAAGCACGGTGATCATGGCGTCCGGGTTGGCGTTTAAGATTTCCCGTTTAAGCATCTCGAGGCACCACTGCTTGCGGTGGCGGCTGTTGGCGACCCAGGCTTTGATGATGCCGGCATCGGTTCGATGCTGTTCGGCAAGTTCAATCACGGTCGCCAGATCACGCTCGAGATTGCCGCCCGACAACCCCAGGCCGGCTCGTATGTAACTATGAGCGCCAATCCGTTTGTCCAATCGCAATGCAGGAGCGATTTCCGACCAGTCGGCGCCGATGTGTTCGCAAATTTCCGCCATTGAATTGGCTGCGCTGATCGACGCGGCAAGAACCATGTTGATCGAGATCTTCGCGAGCTCGGCGCTTTCGTATCCCATCGGCAATATCGGGCATCCGAATGCGTTCAGGTGCTCTTGCAGCCTTGGGTTCAGGTCTGCGGAAGGGGTCGCGCAACCTACGATGAATCGTTCGGGGTTCAGGGCGCGGTCAAGCGCCTGGCCGAAGACGAGAGTCTCAACCTGATAATACAAGCATGGTGCGGAGTTCCGCAGCCGGCGGGTGAACCCTGGTGGCACTTGACACAACACGACGAATACCGAGTCTTTAGACAGATGCGGAAGGAAGTCGCTGATCATGGCTTCAATGGGCGCCAGGTCGCTGACACCCTCTTCATCCGTCGGCACATCGACGGACAAGTAGACGACATCGCACTGCGTCAAGTCAGCGACATCGGCGGTAAAGGACAACTTGTCCCGGTGGCTTTCTATGGCGGTCTCAAGACCTGGCTCGTTGACGGGCAGGTTGCCCGCGTTGATCGCCGCAACCAGCGACGTGTCATCGTGATAGCCGATGACGCGGAACCCACGTATTGCCGAGGCGGCCGCCATGTTCAAGCCCAGATGAGTAAGGCCCGCGAAACCGATAACCGGGAGGGTCACGATACTGATCCGTTGGATGAGATGCTGGGAACGCCGGCCGATTCCGACAAGGAACGAAGCGTTTTGTTAAGCCAAATATCCGTCTCAAGACCATTGGTCGCCGGAGACGTTTTGCATATCTTTACGAAGTGCCGGTACTCGGCATCCCAGGTCGGATCGCCCTGCACCAGAGTCACGGACTCTTCCGGGGGCGTGCCGCTGGGCAGGATGCGGCGCCTGTGTGTAAACGTCGAGGGGCCCCATTTACAAAGGCTGGAAATATGGGCGCTGCCCTGTTCGGCGAAGACATCGGTGGAATGATGATTGCGCCAGCTTACCATGGACATTTCCAGTTGGATCGCCATCGGTTCGGTGGCCCCCAGGATGACATGGTCAAAGGCGCGGTTCTCGTGGCGGAAAGCACCTTGAATTCTGAGCTCGGGTGAGAACGCCGCCCCAAACCAGAAACGAAGCGTGTCGAGAAGATGGCTGCCCAGATCGGGAAGAACGCCAGCGCCCTTGTCGCGCCAAGCACTTTCGCGGACCAGGCGCGCAGTGCCGTTTCCATAAAACATCCGAACACTGTAGATGCGACCAAGCTCACCGCTGCGCAGCAGATCCCGCATCCGGATGAAGTGCGGCTCGAAGCGATGATTGTAGGCGGTGTAACAAACCTTACCAGAACGCGCGGCTAGCTGCGAAAGGCGCTCAAGATCGCTGTCGTCGATTGCCAGAAGAGGCTTCTCGACAAGGACGTGCTTGCCGGCCGACAGGAGATACTCGATCAGCTCGAACTTCGCGTCGTCGGGAACGCAAAGTAGGGCTGCGTCATAACCGTCCAGTGGTACGTCCTTGACTTGGTTGAAATCCGCGCCCGCCGTCAAGGGGTCGACCGTGGCCACAACATCCCGCCCCGCTGCCGCCTTTCGTTTGGCGCCCTGGACGCCCATCCCAACGATGATTACCCGTAAGCCGCTCACTTCTGATAACCGGCCATCTTTTCGACCTGATTCAGCCGCGCCAGCACGTCGTCCGGTTGGATCGGAATGTTGCCATCGAATCCGCATTCACAGGCTGCGGCAAGAGACCCAAGAATGCTGGCGATGATCTCGTTGTTGGTCGCCAGCATGGCAAGAGTTGCATAGGCAAGGAGGGCGTCCCCGGCACCGACGGCATCAACAACCTGTGTCGCGAAACTGTCTATCGAGAAATAGGAGTCGTTCTCATGTTCCTGTGTGGACGGCCTGGACACGAAGGTGCCGCGATCTCCTAGTTTCAAAAACAAGACGCGACAGCCGGTCGCCTCGACCAATGCGCCCGCCAGGCTTCCGACAGTGGAGTCCTGGTCGCCCAGCGCAAACCTGGCCTCGCGCTCGTTGGGCGTGATCATGTCGAAGTTCATGAATTCGGTGATATTGCCCCATCGGCTTGCGACCTGGCTATCGGCGACCGAGTAAGCTCCGAGCGGAATGGACCTCGACAATTCCTTGATGGTCCACTGATTGAATATCCCGTGCCGGAAGTCACTGAAGACGACGGCGTCGGTTGGCGTTGTGGAAACGGCGCTGGTCAGTTTGTTCAGGATCGATTCCGATATCGGACGATTATCCAGAGTGTCCACCTTCAACAGGCGGTATCCGTTGGCGATGAATGCATTCTTGTTCGTGGTCGGACGGGTTTCATCAATGATTCCGTTGATCTTGATGCCGGCACTCTTCAGGCCGTCGATGGCGAATTCGCCCAACGGGTCCTTACCCAAAATCGTTGAAAACGTGACTTCCGCGCCTGCGGCCCGAAGGTGTTGGGCGACGATCCCCGCGCCGCCGATGTAATCATCCTGTCCCTGATAAAGGACACTGAAGGTGGGGGTCTTCGTCTGACCGCCGATCAGCGAAGTCCGCGTATAGCTATCGATGATCGTATCGCCCACGACATGGATGCGAAATCCCTTCAATTTCGCAATGGCTTCACGAAGATCGCTAAAATCAAGGCCATTGGCATGAAGCAGCGTCAGAAGCTTCTCAAGCTGAATATCCGGTGCAGCAAGCTCGATAAGCCGGGAAGAAGAATAGACAACGTCCCCGGGTGTGAAAATCATTTCACCGCCATACCCTTCGACGATATCAGCCTCTTCCTGGGTCGCCGGCGGAAGCCCCCCGGATGTGTACTCAAAACCCTTGGCGAAGAAGTCGGGCTTGATGGCGGCGAGGTTCTGCAGCGGCTTGGCATTTTCGTCGATGATGACGAAATCGACCATCTCGAAAGCGGCAAGGTTGAGCGCGCGTAGTCTCTCAGGGACGTGGGGGCGATGGACGCCTTTCGTGATGTGCCGATCCGCGGTCACGCTGGCGACCAGGATATCGGCCTTGGTCTTTGCGTAAGCCAGATGGCGGACATGGCCGGGGTGAACGACATCGAAAACCCCGTGACACATGATCACTTTCTTTTTCCGTGGGCACCCGCCAACAATTTTGGCAAGTTCATCAGCGGTTTTCAGTTTGGATTCGTACTTCTTGAAGAGTTCGGCGGTCATTTATGATTCACGTCGGTCCATGTATTGAAACCAAGTCTTGGTCGCATCCTCGATGCTTGCCGGATCCCAAAGGGGGGCGTCCTGCCAGTTTGCAATCTGAGCAACCATTCGAGCGACTCCGTCTTCGAAGGAAACCTCAGGGCGCCAACCTAGTTCAGAAGAAATCTTCGTGATGTCCGCCCAGGTGCAATCCGGTTCTCCTGGTCGCTTGGGTACGTATACGACGTTCCCTTCCAGCAGGCCGACCAGCCGGTTGACCGACTGAGGGTTTCCGGCGCCAAGATTGAAAACCTGGCCGACCTTGTCCGTCTCTGCTGCGGCGAGGAATGCACGGGCCACATCGGTGACATAAAGAAAGTCGCGGGTTTGTGTGCCGTCGCCGACGACGGTGAACGGTTTGCCCGCGAGTTTCTGTTTGAAGAAGACACCGAACACTGCGCCATAGGCGCCCGTGGTGCGGACGCGTGTTCCATAGGCATTGAATATGCGGACCGAATTGACTGGCAGGCCATAAACCTGGTGCCAATGAAGCGCTGCCATTTCGCCCTGGTATTTGCTTAAGGCATATGGGTACTGCGGAGCGATCGGATGATCTTCTGTTGTTGGTACCGATGCCAGCCCGTAACAGGAAGACGATGCGGCATAGACGAATTTCTCGACGCCGGCGGCTCTCGCGCATTCCAGTACGCGGACCGTTCCCTGGACGTTGATGTCCATATACTCGGCCGGTCGCTCGATAGACGGCACGATGTCCCCGATCCCCGCAAAATGGAAGACGAAGCGGGCGCCGTCGAATGTGTCATCATCTTCGGCTAACGCGCGAATATCGCGACGAACAATCTCCAGAGCGGCATGCCCTTGCAGATGCGCCAGATTACGTTCGTGCCCGCCGATAAAATTGTCGATGACGCGAACGCGGAAGCCCCGGTCGATCAATAGATCGACCATATGACTGCCGATGAACCCGGCGCCACCGGTGACGACGGCGACCGCGCGCGACGCGCTGTTATTGTTATCGGGTGTCATTTTAATCAGTTGCGTCGCGTGACGATCACGACACTCCAGAACCCGTCGGGCAAGGTGTGCATTTATTCAGTTTCCAGCATTGCAGGCAGGTTTGGACGGAATTCCCCCCACAACAATCGAGTTGCCGATTTCAATGGCGGATGTATGGCTTGAAGTGGGGCCCATCATGCCGCGTCCAGGGCCTTCATGCGTCTGACGTTGAAATAAAGATCATCTTCCATGCTGTTCGGCAGGCGCCCTTCGCGAAAGGCGCGGCACAGGCCGCGGACGGCGTCTTCAATGTTGTACTTTGGCGTGAAACCCAGCTCGAGGCTGATTTTGTCGGAGTTGACGTGGTAGGATCGGATGTCGTCCGTCGGCGTCGTGATGATTTCAATGCCCCGCTTTTCCGGAAACTCTTCTTCAACGACCTTCTTCACGATATGGGCGAGTTCCATGATGCTCATATTTTGGAATGCGACGTTGTAGGTGCCGCCGGCAATCTTGGCGTCAGGAAGACCAAGGAGCATTTCATAGCAATCGCACATATCCTGAATGTGCAGGTTGGGCCGCATTTGCGAGCCGCCAAATACGGTAATCTTGCCGTTTGTAACCGCATGGTTGGTCAGAATGTTGACCGAAACGTCGAGGCGCTGGCGAGGGGCGTAGCCGCACAACGTGGCAGGACGTATGGCGGTGCAGACGAAATCATCCGACTGATGCTTGAACAACAACGGCTCACATTCCGCCTTGTACTTATTGTAGAGAGTCAGCGGTACGAGCGGATGATCTTCGGTGACGTTCGGCGAGTCGGAGATGCCATAGACCGAGCTGGAGGATGCAAAAATAAACCGACTCACGCCCGCCTGCTTCGCGGCAATAACCATGGGCTCAAAGGCGTCGAGATTAACCGACGTTGATAGGGCTTCATCAAGCTCGAAACTTGCATCGTTTGAAATGCAGGCCAGGCTGATCACGGCATTCACCCCGACCATTGCCGCCGTCACGGCGGCGGTATCGCGAATGTCTCCCTTAATCACGCGGAGATTCGGGTTGTCTTTTGGCAGAAACGCATCCCCATAATACATGATGTCGAATACGGTCACCTTGTATCCCCGATCGAGAAGTTGCGGGGTCAGCAGGCTTCCGACATATCCGGCGCCGCCGGTGATTAGGATGTGATTTAAATTATTTAGCATCTTGCTGGCTCCGTTATTAATCGGCTGCGGCGGCCGCGTTCGTGTCGATCAAGTATTCCGCCGCCTGCGCGTCGTTATAGAACATTTTCACTGTCTCAAGACTGAAGCCTTCCAGGCTCCTCCCGACGCCATCCAGTTTTGCCAGCAGGTCCGGCGTCGCCGTGATGATGTGGCAACCCACGTCGTTCGCCTGGAACAGGTTCAGCAACTCGCGGGGGCTGGCCCACAACAATTCCGCGTGCGGCCGCGCCTTGATTATGTCGAGACACTCGGCCATCAACGGAATGGGGTCCCGGCCTGTGTCAGCGACCCGGCCCGCGAACACGGAAATGATTGCAGGCGTATCCTTGTCCAACGCCTCGGTTACCATGTTGACCTGGTTCGCCGAGAAAACGGCGGTCACGTTAACTTGGATGCCTTCCTTGGAAAGCGTTTCGATGACCGGGCCGGTAAATTGGCCTGCCGTGTTGGTGACGGGTATCTTGACGTTTACGTTCGGCCCCCACGATGCAATGACGCGCGCCTGTGCGATCATTGTCGGCAGGTCGTCGGCGAACACCTCGAAACTGACCGGGCGATCGGGAACTTCCTGCAACACTTGTTGCGCGAACCCGGCATAGTCGGAAATGCCGGCTTTGCGCATCAGGGTTGGATTCGTCGTGAAGCCCTTAATGCGCGGGTCCGCATAAAGACGCTTGATGCTCTTTAGATCGGCCCCGTCGGCAAAAAGTTTAACGGTTAGATCGCCTACACTTGGCATTTAAATGTCCTTTGCTTTGTACTTCAGGAGACCGGAAGGTTTGTCTTGGCCGGCGCCCGCGCGGCGATGAGTTTCACCGCAACCTCTAAGGACGTGGCGTCAAAATCCTGATCGGACGGGCGCGGTTCGGAGTAGCCGCGGTCGATGAATATGGTGCGGCACCCAGCGGACCGTCCCGCGCCTACATCACTCCAGCGGTCGCCTATCATGAAGCTGTTGGAAAGATCGACGTTCAGTTCATGGGCAGCTTCGGTCAGCAGGCCCGGCTTCGGCTTGCGGCAGTGACAGCCGGCGGTCTGCGCATGGTAACAAACTTTCACCGCATCAATGGGCAGGTCATTCAGCAAAATCCGGTTCATTTTCTCGACGATGTCGCGTTCAACAAGGCCATTGCCCACATCGGGCTGATTGGTGGCGACGATCAATAGGAACCCAAGATCCTTAAGCCTGGACAGAGCCTGCGGGACGTCATCGAACAGTTGAAAATCTTCAAGGCAGCGAGGGGCCAGAGGTTTGCCGTTCGAAACAAGCGAGTGATTGATGACTCCGTCCCGGTCTAAAAAAACGGCAGGCAAGGGGCTGACGCAACTCATTTCATTCTCTCGAATCTGGCCTTGGCCGGCCCTGCGGAATGACCGCTTTCTCCGTATTTTCCCACGCTACCGCACTCCCGGTGAAAACCGCGGCCATAGGACGTTCGCAGGTTATGCCGCGGGCCTGAAAACATCTGGCGTTCGCGACGTGAACATGGGGGCATTTGTCACACAACACATGGAAAGGTGCAATATCTCAGCGCAATTTCACGATCTCTGCGGCTGGATGCACCCTTACTTGGCGACAGGACAATCCCTGTCCCTTGCGGCGAGGGAATCCGTTAAATCGCGGAGACTGGTTACGGCGGGCAGCTCATGAATTTTCTGCCCTGTCGACGCGCTCAGCTTGTGCGCCGCCTCGGCTTCCGCCTGTGAGAAGCCGATAATAACGCGCGGCTTATTTGTTCTCATGCCGGAATGAAGATTGCCCGTTAAGATCCGCTCGTTTCGGTAATGAATTTCCTGATCCTTCCAGGTTATGGGCCCGGAAAAGGTTCTCGGCCTGCCGGCAAAGCCGTTCCCGGGAGGCCCCGGCTGCGGGTCTCTGTCGTGAAGGATAAAGTAGGCCGCATTGACGCCCGCCGTCCTCAGATAAACCGCGAAGGTCGATGATATGAGGTTGAATTTACTCAAGTAAGCCAACTCGTCGTACTTCCCTTCGTTCAGCACGATGCGCGGTAAGAGCGGCAGAAACGACATCTGTGCCGTGTCGCAAACGCCTTTATTCGCGACCATTTCGGCCAGTTTGCGCAGCCGGGCATGCAAATAAGACTGGGGGTGCTCTTCAAAGGAAAATATTTTTGGGACAGGCGTAAACGTGCCGGAAGAGAGGTTGAGCCGGGCCTTTTCTTCGATTTTTCCGTGCAGTTTGGAAAGTTGAGCGGACAAGGAAACGATGGCGAAACCGAACAGGAGCATGGTCAAGGCTCCCGTGCCCGCTTGCGCCACTTTCGACCAGCCTGGCATTTTTCTGCAAAGCCATCGGAAGAAAACCGTGATGTAACCGGCGAAGGCGAAGAAGCCCCCGAAAACGCGAAAGGGGGAGATGGTCGAAACATCTCCATAGTGCTGGGAAAATAGGGTCAGGCCGACCGAGAGCGCGGCGATTACATGCAATGAAAGATAGGGGAAATCCGCTGCACCGCGATGATGGAAGGTGCGGCGAATGGCAATTCCAACTCCTATCAAAAGGATGGGGATGTGCCAGATATTGAGAATATTGGACCTGGCACCCGTAAGAAGGGGGCCGGGGTCTCCCGCGCTGAAGTCCTGAGGAACAAGCATCCCGATAATTAAGATCAGGTTCCGATAAATCGCGGGGCCGAGTTTTTCGGGAGCCATTTCAACTTCTGTTCCGATTCTCGGAAAGAAGATGTTCCACGGATCGGCAAGCGCCTTGATGTTTCTGAAATCAAGCACGCACAAGATGACAATCGTCACCAGGGCCAGCGCGCAGGCCATCAGAAAATTTTTCGCGATATACTTTCGGGACGCAAATCCCGTCGGCATGGCCGTGGCGGTCACGGCAGTGCGGACAGTGAAGAAATAGAGCAGCCAGCCGACGGCAAAGAAGCGGCCCATGCCGTAATGTATGATCATCAACGACAGAATGGCACCGATGATCAAATACAGGATTGAGTTATCGGGATCTGTGCTCAGTCGTTGGCAACGCTCCACCAGCAGGACGCAGAGCAGAAGACTGGGAAGGAGGACGAGAACCTGATTGGAGAAAAAAACGAAACCAGTGCTCAAGGCGGTAAGGGAGACGCCAAGAATCGCGGGCAGCACGCCGAACCACCGGCCGAACACGACGATCATCCCCGCGCAGGCAAGCAAGGCATAAACATAAGCGATAAGTCGAAACCCGGTCAGCGACAGCCCGAACCAATCGGTCAGATAGTGACCGATATCCAGAAGAGGGTACCCCGTGCCGCCGATATTCGCTCTGGGGCCGATGGCGAACGACAGGTATGGCTCCGCGACGCTGTAGACATAGGCGAACTGCAACGATTCCCATTTGCTGAGGATCGGGACGAATTCATGGAAGCCCATGAGAAAAGCCAGCGCGGCCAAAATAACCACACAGGCGAGGGCGCACAACCAGGGCCGGTCATTGAGCGCGGACAGATAAGGTTGGGGAGAGCGCATGTGTTTTGATTTGCGGCTTAAGATGTGGGCCGGTTGCCTTTTGGGAAATTACTCGGGCTTGCCCTGCTGCCCGATCAGGGCATCGACTAACGGACGTAGTTCTTTTGCTGCCGGAAGAAATCGTTCGTTGATCTGACGGGCCCTGATCTTCAAACGGTCAGCCACCGCCGCGTCGCCGCTTTCTGGCGCGGATATCGCATTCCTCAATTGGGCAAGTTCCCCGGCCACACTGTCTCTGAATTTTGTTGACTGCGCGATCAGGTCGCCGCGGACAACCAGGAACAGGCCGAACAGAAGAACCCCGAGAAATACGGCCCGAATGCCGAACTCGATAAACGCGTGTTTCGCAATGACGAGCGCTTTCCCGCGCTGGGTGCCGGCGGCCAGAACAAGCGCCCCGTTCTTGCCTTTGGCCGCGAGGCCGGCGGCAATCAACTTTTCGGCGCTCTCTTCGGCTTTTCGGACGGCGTCAGCGGTCGCCGTTTCCGGGTTTGCGCCCGACCCGACGATGAGCAGGTCCGGCAGTATGGCATGCCATCCATTGTCAGCCTCGATCAGATCAATTTTATACGCCTGCATGTCACACATCCTGAGCCAACTGTTTGAAAACCGCCGATAGGTCTGCCCCATCGTGCGGTGAGGTGCCGATAATATAAGGTTCATCCGACCTTTTCGGGGAATGCACTACGGATCTTGAGGAAGAAGTATTTGTCGTCGTGGAATCCATAGGCCATTCGCTTGATGATCTTGATCTTGTTGTTGAAGCCTCCGAGCAGGCTGGTGTGCAGGGGCCTATCTGGCGTGGGCGAGGGTGTAGGTCTAGAGTTTTGTGGCGAAGGCGACGATATCGGCTTGATGCCACCACCCATGGCGCGTGAGAACCAACTGTTCCAGGCCGCCAGGGCCGCCCCGCCCGGTTCGCTGCCGCTAAAGCTCCTTGAGGTCGTAGGCGGACATCAGGGCGTGGTTGGCGGCGACCAGTTCGAGCAGATGGACCGCCTTGTACTTGAGCGCGCGCCACAGCCGCTCAATGAAAATATTGTCCATCCAGCGCTGGCGGCCGTGCACGGAGACTTCCTGGATATCTTTGTCGTGCCGCGGCGCCCTCAGCACTACCCGGGCCTTGAATTCCGCCATGAACCGGTACGGCGTCCTCACCGGGTATCCTTCCGTCAATTGGCGGAATGCACTTGAACCCACCTGTCCAACTTTCCGGGATCACATCGCATTTTTGCATGCTTTCAGGCCACAGGGGATATGCCTTTTGAATCCAATTGTCCTTTAATTGGATATTCAGTACAGCTATCCCTCGGCCATAAAATCATAAAAGAATTTTTTTCTGTTCCAATTGCGGGCGCAAATTATCCATGGCATCTGGAAAAAATTGACCGAACGTGTTCGCTTTCTTTGGTCAATCAGTTCGATTTTGTAGATGTCGAAGTATCTACTCAATACATATGGATATGGATGGTCAAAGCTACCTTGTTTTCCACTGTATTTACTGGTTAATTCTGAAAACATATCAAAATACGGGGTAAGCGAAGATGCGTTAGTATGCGCTTCAATAAAGACGCTGCCGAACCCAGACTGCTTGCACATTTTGAAGAGCGTATCCAGTCCTTGGGGGGGCAAAAATTCAATGTTTCAAAACAAATAAGTGCATAGCCAGAGCAATCATTACCGAGTGCCGACTGCAAATCATCTGCATTCGTGATATCGGCCACAATAAAGGACGAGTTGTCGATATTAAGATTACGACATGATGCGATGGCCTCCTCATCAAGATCGCATCCAATTATGGGCAGATCGGGAAACGCTTCTCGAATGAAGTATGCTTCGTGACCTTCGCTACAGCCAGCGACAAACACACCTCTTGGGCGGTTAAAACGAATAAAATCATGAATTAACGTCGAATAGTAATGTTTTAATGGATTTTCGTTTTTCAGTGATGAAAATGTGTTAACTATAGACTTGTTGGATGTATTTTTTGGGAACTCAACAACATGCTGGCGATTATTCTTCCAGTATTTCTTTGCATGCCATAATCCGAAAATTAGAGATGGTAAAAAATGATTATGGTAGAGAGATTTAAGAAAAGTTTTAATATACATTTTCTGTAGCCTTTATTTAATTTTTGCAGAGGCGACCCCATTCATTCGGACAATTTGGCGGTCGAGTTAAGCTAATCCTAGGTTCATGTCATGCCGCCAGTTCCGCGATGCCGGCCCGATGCGATGATAGGTCTCGTCGGGCGTTTGTCCACCCAGACCGGAATGCGGTCGCCGGATGTTGTAATAGCCGATCTCAGCTCATGCAGGCCGGCACGCAGTTCGGAGCCCGTCTCGAAGGCGTGCAGATAGACGCATTCGTATTTCATCGACGGCCACAGCCGCTCAATGAAGACATTATCCATCCAGCGTCCCCGGCCGTCCCATGGAGCCCCGCATGTCGGCGTCCTTCAGAACGCGGGTGAACCGGGGCGAGGTGAACTGGCTGCCCTGATCGGTGTTGAAGTTCATCGATAAGCCCGCTTCACCATCTGGGCGTAGAGCCAAAAATCAAGGGCGGTCGCATTATCGGGCGCTATCGCCGTATTCTGCCGCGATTCGCATCAAATAGGCGCCATACTCGGTTCCTGAGAGCTGTTCAGCCAGTTCGTGGAAGGAATCAATCGAGATGAAGCCCATGCGCAGCGCGATTTCCTCAAGGCAGGCGAGTTTCAGGCCCTGACGCTTTTCGAGGGTCTGAACGTAGAGAGCCGCCTGAAGCAGCGAATCATGGGTTCCCGTGTCAAGCCAGGCATAACCGCGCCCCAGCTTTTCGACCGAAAGCGCGCCCATTTCCAGATAGGCGCGGTTGATGTCGGTGATCTCCAGTTCGCCGCGGGCAGACGGCTTAATCTGAGGCGCAATATCGACGACCCGGTTGTCGTAGAAGTACAGCCCCGTCACCGCCCAGTTCGATTTCGGATTTTCCGGTTTTTCAGCTAAGGCGGTGACAGCTCCATCGGGCCCGAAATCGGCGACGCCGTAGCGTTGCGGATCGGATACCCAGTAAGCGAAAACCGACGCGCCGGTGGTATTCCGTGCCGCTGATTGGAGTTTGCTGGACAGGCCGTCGCCAAAGAAAATGTTGTCGCCAAGCACCAAGGCGCAATTGCTGTCACCGATGAACTTGCGCCCAATAATGAAGGCTTCGGCGAGTCCATTCGGCCGGTCTTGAACCTCATAGGAAAGTGAGAGTCCCAACTTTCCGCCGTCACCGAGCAGATTAATGAAATGCGGCTGCGCTGCTGCTGTCGAGATAATGAGGACTTCCCGGATGCCGGCCAGCATCAGCGTCGACAGCGGGTAATAGATCAGTGGTTTGTCGTATATCGGGAGCAGCTGCTTGTTGGTGGCAACCGTTGTTGGATACAGGCGGCTGCCGGTGCCTCCAGCAAGGACGATGCCCTTCACGCCTGCCCCCCGTTAACCAGACCCAGACGTTGACCGGAATAGCGTTCTGAAAGCATCGGTTCCCACCAGTTTCGATTTTCCACGTACCAGGCGACCGTATTCCGCAGTCCATCCGCGAAGCTAACCTGTGGCCGCCACCCAAGTTCAGAGCGAATTTTAGAGGCATCGATTGAATACCGGAGATCGTGTCCCGGCCGATCTTCGACATAGGAAATAAGATCGGCGTGAGGCCGGAAATCAGAATCCGGCAGCAGTTCGTCCAGGTGCGCGCATATCTCGTTGACCACTTCGATATTCCTGCGTTCCGCATCCGCGCCGATGAGGTAGCTCTCGCCCTTCGCGCCGCGTTCGAGGACGGTAAGTAGCCCTGAGGCATGGTCGTCTACGTGGATCCAGTCGCGTACGTTCGCACCCTGGCCGTAAACCGGCAGCGCTTTTCCACGAAGAGCGTTCACGATCATCAAAGGAATGAGTTTTTCGACGAACTGATAGGGGCCGTAGTTGTTTGAGCAGTTGCTGGCGACGACTGGCAGCCCGTAGGTGTGGTGCCACGCCATGACTAGATGATCCGAAGCGGCCTTGCTCGCAGAATAGGGGGAGCGTGGGGAATAGGGGGTCGCTTCGTTAAAAGAACCGTGTTCCCCTAAGGCTCCGAAGACTTCATCGGTCGAAACATGGTGGAAAACGAACCTCTCTTGTCCGGTCGCCGGCAAGGATCTGAAGTAATCCAATGCGACGGACAGAAGCTGATACGTGCCGACGACGTTTGTCTCTATGAAGGGTGCGGGCCCGTCGATGGAACGATCAACATGGGTCTCCGCTGCCAGATGCATAATCGCATCCGGACGATGGTGTTGAAGCACGGCTTCTACGGCAGATCGGTCGCAAATGTCGGCATGGACAAAATCATATGAGGCGTTCCCATCGGCTATATCGAGGCTTCCTGGACAGGCGGCGTAGGTTAACTTGTCCAGGTTGACCACTTGATGGTCGGTGTTGGCGAGTATGTAGCGAATCAACGCCGAGCCTATGAACCCGCTCCCTCCGGTAACAAGAAGCTTCATCCGCACGTACTATGGTTCCTGATATCGACAGCCATGGTGAATGTTACCCGCGCGACGCCACGGAAGTAACGAACTCGTCGTAATCCCGAATGTATTCGCTTTCCCGGTACTCTTGATCGCACAAGACGACCAGGATGGATTCCGGCACAGTGTAGGATTGACTGGCCCAGACCCAAACTGGAATCAGCAACCCTTTGTCCGGGCGATCAAGGGCGACAGACCAGGTTCGGGAGCCATCGTCGATCGTTACGTCGATGGCGCCTGCTAGACAGACCAGCATTTGAGAGACCTCACGATGGGCATGTCCGCCCCTGGTCGCGCCCATAGGAACGTCCGTGATGGTGAAAACGCGCCTAACGGGGAATTCAAAATGTTTGCCGATCTCCGCTACGGAGATCATCCCATCGTCGCCCTGTATCGTCTGAAGCGGCACAAGAAAGGCCGGGCCAACCGGCGTTACACCTTCGGCATTCTGTTTCATGGCGCATCACCCGTTGAAAGGTTTGCCCGGATTCCGGCGTTTGTCTTGCTGGTGATGGCTGCCGATCCAGTGTTACGCTTCATGACGGCCCGCATTCTTCAGGGCATTGACGGTTTGTTCGATGGCGGCATCCGGCAGGTAAGGGTGGATCGGCAGGGAAAGAATACGGGGAAGCGTGCGCTCCGTGGCTGTCATTGACCCCGTTATCGTCCGGCCGGCATAGGCGGGCTGGTGATGAGCCGCGCTTGGATAATGAATCGCCCCGGGGACGCCAGCCTCATGCAGTGATTTCAGAAGCGTGTCGCGCCGATCTGATTTCACGACATAGAGATGGTAGACATGGCGTGTGTCCGGTCGCATTTTCGGTGTTTCGATATCGGTTCCAGCCAGGCATTCTGCATAGCGATCCGCGATGAGGCTTCGGCGATCATTATCCTGGTCTAGGCGGCGTAATTTGATCCTCAGAATCGCGGCTTGAATTTCGTCGAGGCGCGAATTGATGCCCGGAAAAAGGCTTTGCCGGGATTCGTCCCAGCCGTACTGCCGAAGTCGCTTTATCTGCTTCGCGACATTTTCGTCATCGGTGATGACCATCCCTCCGTCGCCGGCGGCACCCAGGTTCTTGGTAGGGTAGAAGCTGAAGCAGCCGGCATCACCGATCGTTCCGAGTTTTCGCCCCCGATATTCGGCGCCGGTGGCTTGGGCGCAATCTTCGATAACCTTCAATCGATGTTTCCGGGCTATCGCCATGATAGCGTCCATGTCTGCGGCTTGGCCGTATAGATGGACAGGGACGATTGCCCGTGTCTTTTCGTTGATATGCTGTTCAATCTGCGACGGATCGATCGTGAAGTAGTCCGGCTCAACGTCTACAAGAACTGGTTCGGCGCCGGCCATTTCAATGGCGCTCACCGTCGCTATGGCCGTGTGTGATACGGTAATGACCTGGTCGCCGGGTCCTATTCCCAGTGCCTTAAGGGCCAGGACGATCGCGTGCGTTCCATCGGAAACACCGCAGCCGTGCGCCGCTCCGGCGTAGAAGGCGAACTCAGATTCGAAATTCTCGACCTCCTGGCCGAGGATATAATTGCCACGTTCCAGCACGGCGTTGACCGCCGAAAGGATCTCCTCCTTCTGGGCAAGGAACTGGGCCTTGACGCCGTTGAACGCGGTCATCGGATCGCCCGCGCAAAAAAATGCAAAGCGTACCGGGTCATGACGGGTCGACCCTGTCCTGCTGCTTGGCCCGATTTGCCTTTGCTTTCGGCGCGGACCCGATGGGCCCTGCATCCGAGCCGTCGTGCGGTCTGACCACCTCGCGAATGGCTGACTGCGGCTGGCCGCTCACTGTCATGTAAAGCCGCCCGAGGTATTCGCCGACCAGTCCAAGCATGAGCAGCTGCACACCTGAAAAAAGTAGAATGGTGATGATCAGTTGGCTCCAGCCCGGAACCAAGATCCCGACGACGAAATACTCGATCAACACGCTCACGACACCCGCCGCGCCGAGCAGACAGGTGAAAATTCCGATCAAAGTGCATAGCCGCAGGGGTTTGATGGAAAAATTGAACGCAATAATGAACCACAAGGAGAGAAGCTTTTTCAGTGTGTAGTTGCTGCGTCCCGACGCGCGGGGCAAATGGTCGACCTCGATGCTGTCCAGTTTGTTGGTGTTCTGAAAGATCAGCCCGTCAATGTACGGATATGGGCCATGGTACTTACAGACCTCATCGACAATAAACCGCGACATGCATCTGAACGAGGACAGGTAAAGTCCGCGTGGTTTATCAAGCATTATGTCAGCGCAAAAATTAGCAAATTTACTGCCAAGATTGCGCCAGAGAGAGTGCTGCTTCTTTGCATAAAAGGTGTAGACGACATCCTTGCCAGACGTCGCGGCATATTCATAAAGGCGTTTCACTTCGGAAGGCGGATTTTGCAGATCGTCATCCATGGTAATGACATGCTGGCCTTTTGAGGCCCGCAACCCAGTCAAGACGGCGTTGTGCTCCCCAAAATTACGACTGTGATTGATGACGGTGACCGGGGTCTTGTGTGTCCGCGCGATTTCAACCGCCACTTCGAAGCTATTGTCCGGGCTGCCATCGACCACCAGAACAAACTCCATGCCATCTGGAATATCCAGTTTAGATACTTCGTCGACCAGGCGAACGATGGAATCCGCTCCATTGTAAATGGGAATGACAATGCTCAATGCGGGAACGTTATTCATGCTTTACTCCGATGGCGAGGATCGATCCCCCAAAGGGAAACCGAACTCCGGCCCGCATCAGTCCGTGCTCGAGCCAAAGGGCCGCTGAAAACAAACAGTCCAACAAAACGGGGTATTTTTTAACGTCGCTTCCTGCGTTCGTCTGACCGAAAAGAAGTCGCCGGACGATCATTAAGGGGAAAAGGACGCTATTCCAATAAGAGATGTAGGGAACCTGGAAGCCGGCTTGATTGAGCACGCCGAGGATGCCGCGCCTAGAGAACCTTACGGCGCCGAACACGGCCTCATCATGGTTGCTTCGCATCCATTCGTTCGCCGGGACATTTACGATGAACAGTCCGCCCGGGCGCAGACACCGAAATGCCTCCGCGGCTGCGGAGGCGGGGTCGACCCAGCGATGGTAAAGAACGTCCGCGGAAACGATCACGGTAAATATCCCGTCCTTGAAAGGCATGGCGTCGACGGATGCGGCAACCACGGTGGCGCCGCTTTTCTGTTGAGCCGCGCGGGCGGCGAGGGGGACGATCTCGAGCCCAAACAAATTCACGCCGGGGCAGGTTGCGCCGATCTTCCTAAGGATGCCGCCGGTCCCACATCCCGCATCCAGCAGCTCCCCTGCGACCGGTGCCTGCGCATTCCGTAACGCCCATAGGACGTTTCGATGCAGGGCACGATACCACCACATCGAATCTTCGTGCTCCGATAGTTTTTGATATTCGTCTGGCAGCATTGGTGTTTCTTTCGCCGATACGTCGGCCGGCTTGGTGGTGCGGCGGAATGTCTGGCCGTGTCCGGTCACGGTGCGGGCAAGACACGTCCCGAAGCTTGGGTCGGTGCCGAGATTTTCGTTTACAGAGAATTCAAAACATCGTTGTTAGACTGCAATCAGAGAGGCGTGCCGGCAGCATCATCGGGCGCTGGGGGCTCTTGATGCCCTTCACTTGACTGAACACGAAAAGCCGGGAGCGGACGGAATGGCCAGCGGCAAGAACGCCGAAACTGAATTGCGGAGAAACAGGCTCCGGCGGATTGCCGGTCTTCTGGCCTGCCCGAAATGCGGAACTGCGTTGTCTACTTGGCTAAACCGATGCGAATGCCAAGGGTGCGGTGCGGAATATCCGATCCGAAATCATCGGATTTTCTTCATCGAACCCCAATCCAGCGGCGACGAAATCGACAGCCTGAAAGCCCGAATCAGGCGGTTGATCGGACCGGGGTATAGAACTCTGGTTGATATCGTTGCACCAGATTTTCCGGTCCGACGTAAACATGAATTGCGGAAGTGTTTTAATCCGGAAACGCAGTTGGTCATCGATTGCGGATCGGGCAGCCAGAGAATTCACCCTGATGTTGTGACGCTTGATTTCACCGACTATGAAGCTGTCGACATCGTCTGTGATATCTGTGCCCGCTTGCCGTTCGTTGACTCCGCGCTTGATGGCGCCGTGTCTTGGGGCGTCATCGAACATCTGAAGACGCCCGGGCTCTTGGTGTCAGAGCTCGCACGATGCGTGAAGCCGGGCGGTAAGACAATTCATATGGTTCCGTTCCTTTATCATTTTCATTCTTCGCCGCATGATTTTTCACGATTTTCCCATCAGGGTCTGCGTGAGCTGTTTAGCAGCTTCAAGGTCTTGGATGTCCGAAACGTCTCCGGCCCCGTGTCATATTTCACTCTTGGATTCGTGGAGTTTCTGTCTTCTTTGCTGAGTTTTGGGAACGAGAAACTGAAAGGCATCTTTTACTTGCTTCTCTGCGCGCTGATCTTCCCCGTCAAGGTTCTCGATCTGCCGTTCATCAACAGAAAATCATTTATAGGGATGGCGCCCTGTTTGCTTGTCGTTGCTGAGAAAACGGCTGCGGAGGACGGCGCATAGGTCTTACAAATTCGGGCGTAAGCTGAAGACCCAAATCTTCTGCAGCACGTAACTCCAGGCTGCGATGGCGACAAAGGCGAGTATCTGCGACGGTAGGATGGGAAACGACATTGTCTCGACCAACAGCGCCATAATCCCGGCATTGATCAGTATTCCGCCAAGATGGGTCACAAAAAACCGAGGGACGGTTTGTTTGTGGGCGCGATCGCTTTTGAACGTCCAGGTCCGTTGCATCGCGTAATTGACAATCATCGCGGCGGTATAACCGACAAGAGATGCGGCCAGCAGCCCGATCACCGGAATTGTCAGATAAAGTATGGCTAGGTAGATAAGAGCGGACGATCCCCCGGTAAGAGAGAAGCGTAGAATTTCACCTTTATCGAGCCAGGGCAGCATTTGGCTTTTCAACAAGGTTCCTTTCGGGTTCGCGTTTGGGGATGGGGGCGTTCATGAAGAACCGAACCCAATCGAAATCCTAGTTCGACAGATGGAAGCTGTTTACATTTTCCGACGAATATTTCTGGTCAAGGATCGCATCCTTGTACCAAGTCCGCATGAAGCCTTCGTTGTCGATATCGACGCTCTCGGGCAGCTGCCAACCGGGCACCCATTTCTGTCGATCTTCTAGCTTGAAGGCGGATTGCAGCAGAAAGGCGTTGTCGGATTCACGGTAGTCAAGGATTACACCGTCGTAGATAACAATCTTTCCGATGTCGCTAAGAACGGCATAGCGGGGTTTGGCGCGCCCTGAAAAATGCCCGCAGCTGCTTAACTTTCCGGCCAGCTTTGCGCCCTCTCGAAGCGACGTCCTGTGGTGATTCATGCCGCGCAGAGGAATGGCGTGGAATATGTAGTGGGCTTCAATCTCATGCTCGCGCAGCAGGTCGTACAGCTCGATCAGGGTGTCGAGGTCATCGTTCACGCCGCGCAACAACGGGTGTTGATTGTAGAAGCGGACCCCGTTGTCCTGCAGCCGGTGGATGGCCTCAATGCATTCGGGCCAAAACTCGATCGGGTGATTGACGTTAACGCCGAACTCGAAATTGAAGTCCGGGTAACGTGCCAGAATGTCCAGCAGGTTCGAGTTGATTTTCTTGGGCTCCTGAAAAATAACCCGGGTGCCGATGCGGACTGTTCGTATGTTTGGCGCATTCCTTCTAATCTCGCTGAGGGTCAGTGCCAGAAGTGGTTGCGACATGAGCGGGTCGCCACCCGTGATCAATACCTCATTGACATCATCGCGAAGATCCGGGGATCCGATGAACTTCGTCGCCACGGCGATTTCGTCGCCGGTCATGGTCTTGATCGGGTACTGGCCCCTCAGGCACCATCTGCAGTGCGCGGCGCAGACTGTCGTCGGCTCGATCAGCACGGTCCTTTTATACAAGCGCTCGACACCGGCGACGATCTGGCCGTCAATCTGCAGATTGACTTCCGACTCGTAATGTCGCCGCCGTTCCTTGGGGTAAATGATATCTTCGAGAGGGTCGCGCAAATACTGCCGCGTTATGGCTTGAAGCTTCGGGTCGTCGGCACCGTAGCGTTCTTCCATTTCTGCGATCTTGCTTCGCAGAAATGGCGAAACCAGCTCTCTGAATTCATTATTTCTCGCGCCTGCCATGAGTTCTCTCCCTAGGCGTTCTTTAAGGTCGGTATATCGTCGAGATCGTCAATCAAAACCTTGAGTTTGTTTCCTGAAACCGGGATTGCTCCCGGCTGGACCCATAGAATATTCACACGAACCTGCAAGAAGGCAGAAACGCGCGCCCGGAATTTCTCTGCGACCGCGCTCTTCTCCGTCTCGTTTTGAAGCGGCGTTTCCAAAACAACCGTAAGGCCGGGGTCATTTGAACCCGGCCGCACGACGCGAAAATTCCGCCCAATGCTGGGCTCAAACTCGCCGATGATGGTCAGCAGTGACTGCGGGAAGAAATTGACTCCTCGGATGACGAGCATGTCGTCCGACCGACCGATGATTCTCAACTTCAACCGGCGTAGGCCGTCGTCCCCGGTATCGGCCCAGATGATTTCCGCAAGATCGTTCGTGCGATATCGGAACAACGGCTGTGCTTCCCGACGCAAGGTGCTGAAAACCAACTCACCCTTGGCGCCGGTTTCGATGGGAACGGGGCGCTGATTTTCGTCAACCATTTCGACATAGAGAATTCCGTAGCAGTGATAGACAAGGCCGTCCTTTTCTTGGCCTTCGCCGCATATCACGCTACAGATTTCGGACATGCCGTAGTTGGCATCGATCGCGGTCATCCCGAAGGTTGACTCGATCTCCTGTCGAACGCCGGGCACTTGGAGAAGGCCCTCTCCGCCAAAGTATCCCCGCGTGAGTCCCAATTCCTTGGGGTCAATTCCGATTTGCAGGCATCGGTCACGGATCGCGAACATGTACGATGGGGTCGAAGAGATCGCATTGGCGCCAAGGCGACGTATGACATCCAGGAGAAGATCTGTATTGCCAACTCCGTATGGGATCCCGGCCGCCCCGACGAGTTCGATCGGGATATAATCACTGACCCCGCCTGACCACATGTTGAAGTTCAGGCAATGGACGACACGATCGGATTCAGACATCCCGGCATGCTGATACGCACGTTTTGCAGGGACATAGGTGTCCTGGACATCCCGCTCGGTCAGGGCGACGAAGAATGGAGTTGTCGTCGTTCCCGAGGTTTTGTGGATGCGGGTGATTCGGGTCGGGTCGACGGAAATCAGATCGCCGAATGGTGGTGATTTTGCTTGATCTTCAAGAATTTCCCCCTTTGTCAGAAACGGCAAAGAGTCAAAAGGAAACCCTCGGACGAAATCGCTCTCTTGAATGTTGAGATCGGAGAATTTTTTGCGCCAGAACCCGCTGCGCAAATATCCACGCTTCAGGGAAACGAGGAGTAAGGATTCTTCTTCTTCGCTGATACGCGACATCATTAGCTTCTGTTTGACCTCCTATGTTCGATCGGCATCGACGCTGATATTCTCGTTAACATCATGGGTCTGCGGCGGTCGCATTTGAACACGGTCCGCGACCGTTACCCAGATAGGATCGTCAGGGGCATTGCTGCCCCGCATGAAAGCACGTTCGTAGTCCAGAAAACGTGTGTCGGATATCTGGGGTGCTGTTAGCCGATCGTCTTCCGTCAGGTGATCGATGTTAATCGGGTGCAACCCGAACCAACTGGCCATGCGTGCAGAAAATGGTCCGAAATAAGGGTCTCGATCAATCTGATCGGTGGTTACGAATAGCACGGGCCGGCGAAAGTACGCGGCGTAGGATACCGACGTGCTGCAGGTTAGAACGACCAGGTCGGCGTCCGCGATGAGTTCCGCGGTCTTGCCACTGACCATGGTTCGGCCATCGTAAACGGTCAATGCCGTTTCCGGATTTGACCGCGGGTGGAGCGCAACGATCATCGGCAGGCCGGCATCGGATTCGACCCTGCGTGAAACCGTATCGACAAACTCCTTGTAGGATTCCAGGGTGACCGGAGAGGTTTCGTTCATGTAGTCGAAATCAGGGTGTCCAATAAATCCTTCATCGATAAAGACTGCATATGGGCGAAGCCGTTGCAGCGGAGCGTGTTTCCGTGTTCGGGCGATGGTGGATGCGTGTTCGAAGTCATATGAATGTGTTTCGATAGATTCCGCGAGCCAGCATTTAGGATAGGTTCCGATAAAATATGGGTGGCCTTCGCCGGCACGAATCCACCAACGCGGGCTTCTGAGCGAAAGCAGGTTAATCCTTGGGCTGACGATCTGTTTTGCCAGTTCCTTGTAACGATAGACATGTCCCCTTAGGTCCGATGTTTGCCTGCGCAGCCATTCGATTAGGCTGAACGGGGTCAATCCTGATTGAAACCGGAACGTCGGAACTTCGCTCAAGGTCGTGACCGCGAAATCGATTTTGTAGGCCGTCAAAAGCTGAAAAATAGGAACAGCCTCGGGTTCCAGCTGCATATTGCAAAGCACAAAATCGTCGGGATTGATGCCGGCAATCAACTCTCTCGCGGCCTCGATCGTTGTGACGGCGATGGAGCGCTTGGATGACTGATAAGCCTGCGACGCGACTTTGTTCGTCGCTTCGGGCCATATAATTTCGGTCAACTCGCAAGGGATGACGTCATAGCCGCGATTCTTAAAAACATCGCAACCGAATCGATCCCAGTCCCTGTCCGTGAAAATTGGGCCGTGAAGAATGATGTATCGCAAGATCAAGTCCACCGGCAGCTTCAGGCTGCGGTCGAATTCGGATGTCGTTCAATATCCTGTGTCGAATCTGCTTTCGTCGCCAGGACATCGCTCAAGCCGAACCCGTGGGGAGCATTCGTGCTGGCGGCGAAAACGGCGTTAAAACTGTTTCGTGGGCCCATCGCCAGGGGTTGGAACATGTAAGGGATATGCGGGTTTTTCAGCGCAGGTTGGGAGAGCCTATCCGCAGCTTCGGCAAGGCGCTTGACCGAGACTGCGGATGTTGAAAAGTAATCGACCAACAGACAATCCCGCTCTCGCGCGAAGGATAAAACAGCGCCCAGAAGACGGTCGTCGCGGCTGTTCCCGAAGTAAAGATCCAGGACGCGGCAGACATTCCCTTGCTGCTCCCTGATCGGCTCGATGCGGAGAATTGCCGCGCCGCCATCGGGGCCGTGGTCGGAGATGACTGTCCAATAATCGATAAACGGATGAAGGTCGTATCGCCAGGAGACCCAGTCCGAGCTTCGCATCGGCCCGCACCCCATGGTGCTCGTGCGAAGGTCGAGCAAGGATTGCGGGATGTCGGCCGCTTTCATCAAAATCCGATGAGCACCTTTCATGGGGGCGGTCGTGTGGTGCGGAATCGAAACCGGCTCGAGTCCAGCTTCAGAAATCCTCTGCTCTAATGCGCCGGGATCTAGAAGCATGACCAGGCGCGTCACTTCCGGCGTGAACGCGAGACCGATTTTCTTGAAGGCGCTTTCCGACAGCTCATTGCACCCAAAGCCGATATAAAGATCGACATTTTCGCGAAGGCTATCAGCCATCAATCTGCCAAGTCCGGGAATCGAGGAGCCGTTGATCCATTCTTCATCCCATATTCCCTTGCTGCCGCCCCAAGGTGTTTTGGCGTCAAAAGGAATAAAGGCATGAACCGCCATTAGATCGCCAGTATCCGACAAGACGGCGTTAACCGGCATCAGTCCGGATGCGGCGGCTGGGCGGAACCATAAGCAAGGCGTCTTTAAATACTGCCAATCGAAGAACGCTTCGTTCGCGCCGTAATAGTCATCACCGTATTGCGTTTTGAGGAACTGCAGAACATCGTCCAGTCGCGCCCGAGGAAGCGGCTTGACGGCGATGGGAACTGCCGTGCCGGGTGTTTGCAAGATCATTGAAAAGGTGTTTCCAAAGGACGCTCTCGAGATTACAGCCAGTCGGCGTCGTTGCGGTGCCGGTGAACGGTTTTGGCCAGATCCCGGTCAGGCGTCAATCTATAGACGCTGGCGTTACCGCAACGGTCGTTGGTTGCAACGCCGATGGCCTCAATTTGGTCCAACGTAACGAAGTAGTCATCGAAGACGAAGCTCCAGTCATGGGGGCCTTGGTGGTCAAGGTTCTCGTGTATGTATTGGCCGGTGCGGGTCTTGAAGCAAAAATACGGCTGCGGCCCCCAGATATTCTGATCGGCATGAACTTTCAAAAGAGGCCCGTCCCATTCAAAGCTGAGATTGGCGGGAGCGTTCCGAGGCATTCCTTCGAGTGCTCGTACTGCTTCGACGGCATTCGCATGTTGAATTTTAATCTCGGGAAACATTTCAGCCTGGACGGCGCGCGTGGTTTTCATGAACCAGTCGATCCCGGTTCGCATTTCCCGCTCGTCGTGATTGGTGACGGAAAGGATCGTTTTTCCGTTACCGTCCGCAGCCTCGAACGCGCGGATGATTTCTTCCCGGGTGATCGGCCGAACGCGGGCATCCAGGTTCAGGCATCGGGCCATGTAGCGACGCATCTGGCCGGGCCTTTGATAGTCATAGAAATCCGGATGATAGATACCCCATTCGGTGGGTGCGCGGCGCCAATCGCCGTATCGCCCGGCGGAGTTATCGTTTTGCGTTTGGTCTTCCGGACGCTCCGGCATCCCCTGATTTCCGAAATCGATGGGAATCCAAAGTTCCAGAAATAAATTAATATCAGGCCGCTCGACATGCGATCCCGGACGGAAGGCAGCGGGAAAATCGAGATGGTCGATGATCCGGCGGCTAAGAACGTTCAGGTGTTCGCAGGTGTAGCTGAAGTTGTTGCTGGTCTTGTTCGCCTCGCGGAAATACGAGGTCGGGTGGTAGTGCCAGTAAAGCCGGTCGTGCGGGCTGGAACCTTGGGACAGACGCTGCCGGTAATGGTCGTAAACGGCGTGATATCCCAGGGCGCGCCGGCGTGGGTTCGTTATGAAGCCGACGTGGTCAAGGATGAACCAACTGAACACGTACCCGCGCCCGAAATCGTCGCTGTATTTTTTGCGCCAGGTTGGGGAGAATATCTCATCGAGCATGATATCCAACTGATCCCATGACTGCATGTAGTCTAGCCGGGATAGGAAATTGACGACGGAATCCTTCATTTCCGCTGGGACGAGTTCCCCCTGCTTTAGGCGCGCCAGGGTTTCAGGCGTCACGTGTACGTCTAGTCCGAAAACGGCCTTTAGTCGCTCTCCCGTTGCTTCGAGAGATTCGTAAAGCGGGCCTTCCGTGTCGACGCAATGAACGAGATAGACGGTTTTTTCTTGATTGGCCACGATGGAGAGATTCCTGTTGAGGTTGGAAGCAGGTAGTTATCAGGAGAACAATGATCTGTCGGCCGTTAGACCGCCGGAGAAAACGACACAGGAGACTTCCGCGTTTTTCCGCATGGAAACTTCGTGAAAGCTGCCGAAACCGTTCGGAAACACGGCCATCGTGTTCATCTTGTATTCCACCGGCTTAAAGGCGATTGAACTGCCTGGGTATTCTCGCCGACGCCATTGATGAAATTGTCAAACTTGGGCAAATCAATGCCTCACGCAATGATGCGGACGAAATGAGACCCTTCGTGACGGCGGCAGTCGGTGGACTTGATGGTGTTTCTCGCCCGGTGTATAGACGGCGACGATACCAACGGGTTTCTCCAAAGCTTATTTTCGATTGAGAAATTGATATCGCAGTGTCTGCGGTTTGCGCGGGATATTTTGAATGCTTTTTAATTCCTATATCTTTATTTTTTTATTTTTGCCGATTGTTTTATTTTTATATTATTACACTTCAAAGTATTCCAAAAAATTCTCAATAACAATACTTGTTGCATCAAGTTTATTTTATTATTCTTGGTGGGATTTGAATTTTATTTACTTGATACTATTTTCTATTTTATTCAACTTTTATGTCGCCAGATTTCTCGAGAACGACTGTCGGGCCCATCGGTTCCGCAAGTTGATTCTGGTGCTGGGCATTTCGGCCAATCTTCTTTTGTTGGGCGTGTTCAAGTACCTGGGGTTTTTCGGCTCCCTACTGAACGATTTGGGAGCGGAGGTTTTCGTGCCTCAGTTGCTGCTTCCTATCGGCATTTCGTTCTTCACCTTTCAGCAGATCGCTCTCCTGGTCGATACCCATCAGGGCCTGACCCGGGAGCGCGATTTCACCTCTTACGCGCTGTTTGTGACATTCTTTCCTCAACTTATCGCCGGCCCCATCGTTCATCACGCCGAGATGCTGCCCCAGTTCAAGCGGCGCCTGGGCCGCGTTCTGGACTGGCGCCTGCTGAACGTCGGCTTGTTCGTGTTCGTGGTCGGGCTGGCCAAAAAAGTCTGGGTCGCCGATACTCTGGCGATCTATGCCAATGCGGCCTACGGCGCGGCGGCGGCAAAAATAACCCTGACCTTGGCCGAGGCCTGGGCCGGCACCCTGGCTTATACCTTTCAACTCTACTTTGATTTTTCCGGCTATTCGGACATGGCGACGGGGCTGGCGCTGATGTTTGGCATCCGCCTGCCGATCAATTTCTTCTCGCCCTACAAGGCGCGTAGCGTCATCGACTTCTGGCGGCGTTGGCACATCACCCTGTCGCGGTTCCTGCGTGACTACCTCTATATTCCGTTGGGCGGTAATCGCAAGGGCCCGGCTCGGCGCTGGGTCAATCTGGGCCTGACCATGGTTCTGGGCGGGCTTTGGCATGGCGCTGCCCTCAACTTCGTCGTATGGGGCGCTCTGCATGGCGTTTATCTCGCGGTCAACCATGCCTGGCGCCGGGCTGTTCCCGGACGCGGGCCGGGTCGCGCGGGCGGAATCGTTTCCTGGGGAGTGACCTTCGCCGCGGTGGTCGTTGCTTGGGTGTTTTTCCGTGCCGCCGACATGGGTACCGCGGTCAGCGTGCTGCGTTCCATGTTCGGCGCTGAGGGGCTGTCCGTTTCGGGTCGGCTCCAGGGGATGGCGTCCCTTGCGGCGACTGGCGGCGACTGGATTCATTTCGATGGCTTCTTCGCCAACGGGCTCGCCGATTGGCGCTGGGGTGTCGCGGCAGTCACTGCCGCAAGTCTGCTCGCGATGTTCGGTCCGAACACCTTGGAGATTGTTCGCTCGTACCGCCCTGTCCTGGGGCTCGCCGACCACGGCGTCGTCCAGTCGCGGCTGAAATGGCGCCCGATCCGGGGATGGGCGATCATCACCGGGCTGTTGTTCGGCGCCTGCGTGATCAAGATTTCGGGCGATAGCCCATTCCTGTATTTTCAGTTCTGAGGTTCAGAGAGCGTGTCCGCCAAGACCAATTCGCCCCGTTTTTTGATCCAAGTTCTGATGACTGGGCTGGTCGTGCTTATGGTCTGCGCGGCGATTAACGTGACGGTCGATGTGCGTGGCGTCTATTCGGGCCGCGACGGTAGCGATGACCTGGGTCTGAGCGATTATGTCACGGCCCTCCGGCGTCAGGAACACGGTCTGATCCGCGACATGCGCCTGCGCGAGACCAAGCACGAGCTTTTGCGCCAATCGTCCGCCGACTGCATCGTTCTGGGATCCAGCCATGTGGGTGCCATCAGCCGGGACTCTTTGCCCAATGTTCTTGGCGGCTGCCGGAATTTTGTGAACCTGTATCTGGATGGCGCCGTGTTCGAGGACGAGGTTGCGTTTCTGGCCCTGATCGCGGAAACACCCACGGCGAAGAAAGTCCTGATCGAGGTCGCGCCCTGGTCCTTGCGTGAAAATGTGGGCGCCCGTTGGCGCACCATGGGGGCGCTTTATGATCGCGGACGCGCATATTTCGGGCTGTCGCCGCGACCCGAAGCTGTCGGGGTATCCGTTGATTTAGCCGCCAACCTGATCAACTTTGAATACCTGAAGCGGAACCTTGAGGCGGGCTTTGCCGGACGCGCCGACAATCGCTTCGTCATCCAGCCGGTTGCGGCCGACCACGCCGGGTTGACCGCGGCGGAGGCCGTCACCCTGCCGGACGGCAGCCGCGAATATTCCGCCCAGGCGATGGCGCGGCTGCCCCTTGCCTGGGATCAGGTCGGCACGGGTGACTTCAATATCCGCAAGCCTTATGTCAATCCCAGAACGGCGGCAGACTTCGAGACAATTCTCTTGGGCCTCCGCAAGCGGGGCATCGAGCCGGTTCTGCTTCTGATGCCCTACCATCCGAAAGTCCTGACCTGCGAATTTGCTCCCGTCTGCGAGGCCATGAAGCTGACCACGGAAAAAGTGCAAGATATCGCCGCACGCCTGAATATCACCGTCGTGGGCGGGTTCGACCCGCGCCCCTTCGGGATCGGCCAAGGTGAATTCTTCGATTACCATCATGTTCTCAGGGGCGCGGTGCGAAAGCTTGATGTAACGAGTCCCCCGTCTCGCTAAACGTGTCAGCGAGTCGTGAGCTTGTATCCCCAGCGCTGCAGATAGTCGCCGAAACGCCGCTCGATGTCGGCGATAACGTACTCTGGCAGCTCGTCCCGGAAATTGCCGTATCCGCCCTTGCGCATATGACTGGTGGGAAGCTTGTGGCCCTTGTCGTCCTTGCCGGACTTCTTCAGTTTATCGAACGCATTGGCGTCGACCGCGGCTTGAACGGCCTCGGCCGAGACCTCCATGCCCCAGCGCGATAGCAGCCGGGACAATTCGCCCGCCGTGTCGTCCCATAAGGCTTCGTAGCGCACCATGGGAATGTCGAACTGAAGGTACCCGTTCGCATGTCCCGAAAAATCGTGAAGCCTGGATAGATGGCCGAGAAAATATTCGAAGTAAAAATCCTCGATCCGGGTGAATTGCGCCTGCCGATGATGATCGCCCAGTGTGTCGGTTTTGCCGGCGGAGTGATGGTCGGCCTTGCCGACGTAATGATAGTACGAACAGACGATGTCGCGCAGGTCACGCATGATATAAACCGCGTAACGTAGATTTTTCCGGAAGTATATTGCGCTGGAAAAGGGCTGACTCGTCAGAAACACGCCCGATTGCGGGACGTTGACGTCGTCGACTACCTGCAGATCAAGGCAATTTGACAGCAGCCCCATCAGCCAGTTGTTGCCTGATTTTGGAAAGCCGATCACAGCAATCTTCGACGTGTCGGCTGTGGCAACGTCGAAACCGAAGTAATCCTCCGGCTTGCAGTCGAAGATAGTGTTGAAGGCGGGGCTTCGACGGGCCGCCATGAGGACGTGAAAGCGGTTTACCCGAATCAGTTTGTCCAAGATCGGTTTGATCATCAGGCTTCGCTCTTTCTTGTGATGCGGCGCATGAATCGATCAGGCAAGGAAATTTGTTCCCGCCAAGGGGTTTCACCGACTTCGAGAAGGATGCCGACCGAAGCAAAGGGGCCGACCCAATCGGGATAGAAGGTTTCATCATTTGTAGGCGTTTCATAGCCATACACACCAATCGCGCAGGTGCCCGGCAGATGGCGCAGGTCTTCGATGAAGCGGGGCCCGTTTAGAATGTTGAAATAGGCCTTATGGGCACCGTTTACCGTATACGATGTTTCGATATCGATAATGTGATCTTCGATCTCCGCAAATTTCACGTCGAACAAGACGTATCGGTTCGACCATTTCACCATTCTGGAAAGCAGTTCCATGAAATCAGGAACATGCTGGAAAACGCCCGTTGCATTGACCAAGTCGAATGTCCAGGGACGCTCTATCGACAAGACGTCCCCTACTTCGAACAATGCATCGGGATATAGGTCGCGTGCGACCGCAATGTTCTTTTCGATGATGTCCAGCCCGGTATAGGTCACGTTGAAATTGAGGGAGCGCAGAAGTTCAAGAAACCGACCGCAGCCGCACCCGACGTCCAAAACTGAGGATACGTTGTCCGAGATGCCTTCAAGGAAATGGCGTTCAGAGCGGAAGAAGTCATTGAGCGTCTTGCCCGACAGACGGTCGACGAGGTTCTTATCATCCCACAAAAGATAATGGGGTGCGATGTCGCTAGATGTCATGTGCGGGCTTTCGTCAAGTTGTCTTGGAGCCGCGGCGCGTCCCGAACAGCATCAGGATATTCCGGTCGAGGACAATGTCAGTGGCAATGTTAAAATGCTTTTCGAATTCTTGCCGTGCGTCGTCCAGAGATTTCACCGCCCCGATGGCCTGATCCGGGATGTACTCGACAAGCAAGGCATTGTCCGCGACGCTGGCAATCTTGGCGAGCAGTCCGCGCCAATTTGAAACATAAGCCAGCGTCATCATCACAGCCGCCAGATCGAAGGTCTCGTCCAGGGTGTCGATTGCGAGGGCGTCCATCGCGCGAAACTCGATCTCCGGATGACTGGCCTTCGCCTTTTCGACGGCGGTGGGGGAGATGTCGATCCCGAGAACGCGATTATTCGCCTTCTTCAGGAACTGCGTCATGCTGCCTTTGCCGCAACCGATTTCCAGCACGGACGAAAAATTGTAGTCGTCGAGAATTTCCAGGGCCAGCCGATGGCGCAAGTGGCGCACGTTCTGGCTCTGCCAGCTGTCGAACCCTTCCGTGTCCTCGGCCTTGTACATGTCTTCGAAGGCGCCGACGAGGCGTTTGCCTTGTTCGTCGAATACATATTTGTGGTACTTGGCCATGGGCACTCTCCCTATTGGGCCACGTGGGCGGCCGCGGTCTTCTCGGGCACATCGACGGCGTCGATGCGCGCCAGGGTCAGGATTGGGTCGGAGGTCGATGCCACCCGGCGCTCCGACGTCACGGCCGCGCCGCAGTTGAGGTCCGCCAGGATATTCAGAGTGTCATCGTTGTAGGCGCCGTAGGGATAACAGAACAGGAACCCATCGCGTGCGATGCCGAGATCGTCGAGCAGGTGAAGGGATGCCTCGATATCGGCGCACTGGCTTGTCGCCGGCAACGTATTCAACCAGGGATGGGCGTCGCCGTGGCTGCCGATCTCCATGCCTGCCGCCGCCATCTCGGTTAGATCGTCCATGCTCATATATAAGGTGTCGGCGAAATCCTTCGGGTCATTGCTGACAAACTGCCGGAATAGGTCGTCGGCGATGCTGCGGCGCAGGTTTTCGGGCAGGCCGTGCTGTAACATGCGTTTTACGTAGATCACTTCGGCCGGATCGAAATCATCCGCCTTGGCCAGGCGCGCACGATAGGCGTCGGGTGTGTCCAGGCCATGGGCTTGCCGGTGATCGAGAACCGCGGTGTCGATGGCGTCGGCCAGGGTGCAGGGATTGTCTTGGCTGGCCAGTATGAAATGTATCCTGTTAACGTCGAGGATGCTGCGTGCGTAGACCACCGACGCTGGCGGAAAGAATGCTCCCGTCAGGCCGCGCCGGCGGAGAGCGGGAAAGACATGTTCGTGGTGGTCCCGGTAACCGTCATCGAAGGTCAGGACCAGGGGGTTTTCGGGCAGCGGTTCACCGCCTGTCCGCGCCGCGATCACGCGGGCGAGGGAAACCGGATTGTAGTGGGCCTGGATGTGATCGAGCTGGCTTTCGAAGCGTGCCGTCTCGATGCCCTTGATTCCCGGCCATGGGCTTGCTGCGATGGGCCGCACGTAATGATACATGACGATGGTCAACGGCATGCTCATGCCGTGACCTCCGGGTGGATGTCGTGAAACGTCTTGCGCGGCAGCGAGGCCGTATCCGCTGATTTGAGGGCCTCCACGATGAGTCGCGCGCTGTCGCCGCGGCCATAAGGTGTTTCCTTGCGGGCGGCGCGGACTCGCATGTCCGGGGACAGTGCTTGGCGGACGGCGTCGACAATGTTTTCATGTTTCGTGGCGCAGTCGATCACGGCCGGCGCGCGCAACCGTCCGTCCTGGCGGCTACCGACATTGACCACGGGTGTTCCCAGGAATGGGGCTTCGATAACGCCGCTCGACGAATTTCCAATCACCACATCCGCGGCAGTGACTGCCGAGAAATATCGCTTAGCGCCCAGGTTTGGCGTCGTCTGCACACGGTCGGCTCGGTCGGCGGCATAGGCTTCGATGCGCGCGTTGATCTCGCGCCCGCCGATATCCGCGTTGGCATGGGTGATGATGGCCCGCGCCTGGGGAAATTCGTCAAGCGCCGAAAGCACGGCGCTGATCCCCACTGCCGGGTCCGTGCCCAGGGTCTCCGGATGATAGGTGACGACGAAGAATTGATCATTCAGGGCGATGCCTAAATCGCTTGCGAGTTCGTTGCGGGTCATCAACTGGGTCTCGGCGATTGCCTCAAGACCCAGGGCTCCGACATTGAATACCCGATCCGGGGCTTCACCCATCTGGATGACTCGGTTGCGATAGATCTCCGCCGCCGTGAAGTGAAAATGGGCCATCTTGGTGATTGCGTGACGCATGGCATCGTCCATGGCGCCCTCGGTGATCTCGCCGCCGTGGACATGGGCGATGGGCAGGCGCAGCAGCATGGCCGCCGTGGCTGCGGCGAAGGCTTCATAGCGGTCGCCGAGGATGACCAGAATATCCGGCGCCAAGCTGTCCAGGGCGTCGGCAATGTCGGCCACGGCGGTGCCGGCCGAGCGGGCGAGACCGAGCGGGCGGTCGTCGTCCAGATTTATGGGGACCTTGGCGTCGATGACGAAGCGGTCTTCTTCAATCTCTCGCCAGGTTGCGCCCAGGCGGTCGGATAGATGGGCGCCGCTGACGAGTGTCTGCAGGATCAGACCCGGATCGCTTTGGATGCGCCGCATGGTGAGGCGGAGCAGTCCGTACTCGGCCCGGGTTCCGGTAAATACGCAGATCTTGCGGATCGGCACGGGGCCTAGACCTCACCCAATATGGCGCTGCTCGGCAGGTTGATCAGGCGGCGGGCGATATCTTCGGCGGTCGTAAGATCGGGCATGCGGGATGCATCGGCGAAGGCGGGCAGGGTGTTCAGGAGCGCCCAGGCGGGACGGGCCATCATCCCGGCGTTGTTGAGGGCCGCCAGCACACCGTCGCGCAGGCCAGGCACTGCGGCATCGACCAGGATCGCGTTAAGCCAATAGTTGCTTTCGCATTGGGCCGGTGCGGCGACAAAACCAGCGGCCGTGGTTTCGGCAAAGGCTTCAGCATAACGTTTGGCGAGCCGCCGTTTGGCGGCCAGGAAGCCCGGCAATTGTTCCAGCTGGGCGCAGCCCAGCGCGGCGTTGATGTTGGGCATGCGGTAATTAAAGGCGACCGCGTCATGCACGTATTCCCAGCGGTGGGGAACCTTGGCTGTGGTGCTCAGGTGTTTGATGCGGGCGGCCGTCTCGGCGTCCCGGGCAAGGACCGCGCCGCCGCCGCCGGTGGTCACGGTCTTATTGCCGTTGAAACTGAGCGCCGCCAGGGGGGCAAGAGTGCCGCAGTGCCGCCCCTTGTAGGTGCTGCCCAGAGATTCGGCGGCATCCTCGATCAGGGGCAGGCCGAATTTGGCGGTTACAGCCATCAAACCATCCAGGTCCGCCGGATGGCCGAAGGCATGCATCACGACGACCGCCGCGATGGGGCGACCCGTCCCGCGGTTGATCAGGCGGCCGTCGCGATGTTCGCCGATGGCCGCCAAGTGCCGGGACAATTTGTGCGGATCAAGGCCCAAGGTATCCGGCGCGATGTCCGCGAAATGCGGTTGGGCATGACAGTAGGCGACCGCGTTTGCTGTCGCGACGAAGCTGAGCGCCGGGACGATCACCTCGTCTCCGGGATGCACCCCGGCGGCGATCAGGCAGAGATGCAACGCCGCCGTTCCGTTGACCGTGGCGACCGCGTGGCCGGCGCCGGTCATGTCGGCCAGATCACGTTCGAACCTGTCGACATAGGCGCCGACGCTGGACACCCATCCGCTGTCGAGGCAGTCCTTGACGTAGTCCCATTCGCGTCCGGCGAACCGGGGTTCATGCAGGGGAACCGGCGTCGCGGCATCGCCGATGACGCGGGCCACCGCGCCGGCGATGGCGCGGACCGGATCGGTCATGGCGGCGGCGGGCAGGGGATCAGTCACGGGGATAGGAAATCGTGTTGTTGCGGTAGAAGTCGAGACGCGCGGCGAAGTCGGCGAAGAAGCCCTGATCCAGCGCCAGGGCCAGTTCGCGGACGCCATCGGGCACCGTGAACGCGGGTTCGAAATGCAGGGCCTTGCGGATCTTTCCGAAATCGACGCGGTAGTTGCGCCGGTCAGCACCGCCGGCGACATAGGCGACCTCGCCTGTTTTGACCTGATCCTGGATGGCGTCGACGATCATCTTCTTTGTGTAGTTGTTGACGTCGCCGCCGGCGTTGAACACCTCGAAGCCGACGATGTCGCGGGGAAAGGCCAACACTCGGTGCAGCGCCCGCGCGAAATCGCGGACATGGCAATAGGGCCGCCAAGTGTCGGCGTCATAGACCTCCAGCTTAATGCCCGCATGCAGGTCGCGGGTGAACTCGCTGACCGTCAGATCGAAGCGCATGCGCCCGGACAGACCGAAGGCGGTGGCGAAACGCAGGACGACGCCGCAGAAGTCGGCGCGGTTGCCGAGCGCCAGAAGCTGCTGTTCGCGCGCGACCTTGGCCTTGGCGTAGAGGGACAGGGGCTTCAGTTCGAATCCCTCGTCGGCGGTGGTGTCGACAGGAATCTCGCCGTAGTTGGAACAGGTCGACACGAACACGACTTTGTTCAGGCCGCGCCCGTCCAGGGCATCGACGAATCGCGCCAGGCCGTCCTCGTTGATCGCCGCGTGCTCCTGTGGATAGGCCTTGGTGATCGGGTCGCCGACTAGGCCGGCCAGCACGATGACGTCGCTGACCCCGTCGAGGGCCATGTCCCGGACCGCACCGTCGCACAGATCGCCGGCCATGAATTCGTAGCCGGGATGGCCGAGAAACCCGGCGACCGGGCCGTGGTTCTCGTAGAGCAGAAGGTCGAGCACGCGGACGTCGAAGCCCTGTTCCAGAAGGTGCTGGCTGAGCGGAATGCCGATGTACCCGGCGCCGCCGACGATCAGCACGCGGCGGCGGTCCAGGCCGAGGGGGCTCAAGACGGTTTTGGCGACCGTGCGGTCTTCGTTCTCGACGGCGCGGGCCAGGGTTTCCGGAAGATCAGGGAATGTCACATGCTTGGTCATTTGGGTTCCGTCTTGTTCAGGTTGCCGACGACAGGCCGGCGACGCCGGCATCCGCCAAACGCGCCCGGATACCGGGATGCGCCACGTAGGCTTCGGCTTGCAGCAGATCCACCTCGGTATCGATATCGATTCCGCGCAGGGGGCTCATCTCGTATATCGCGGTCTCGTTTCCGTCAGCCATGAATGCCTGCCGCTTGCGCAGAAAGTCCGCCGTGGCGGCGTAGACCGCGCCGTTGATGAAAAAATGCCGGCCCGCGTAATTCTGGCGCCGGCCCGCGGTCGTCGGATCGCCCAGCAGGAAGGACCAGCCGTCGTCCGTGGCGGACACGCATTCCATGGGATGTTCCGTCATCGCGTGAACGCTGACGGCGCTGGGTGCATTCTGGCGGCGCATTGCTTCAATCGTCCCGTCGATATCGGCGGGGGCGCGCAGCGGTGATGTCGGCTGCAGCAGCACCAGGACATCCGGTTCACCGGGACCGTCGTCGCGTGCCCAATCCAGCCAATGCAGGACCACGTCGATCATGCCCGTGTCGTCGCCCGCCAGGGCACGGGGCCGCCGATAGGCGGTGTTCAGGCCGAGCCCCCGGCAGGCCCCGGCGATGGCATCGTCGTCGGTCGACAGAAACACCCCATCGACGGCGGCCGCCTGGGCGGCCAGGACCGTATGGGCGATCAGCGGCCGTCCGCCGAGCGGCACGAGGTTCTTGCCCGGTATGCCCTTGGAGCCGCCACGGGCAGGGATAAGGGCGAAGACGCTCACGTATTGGACCGGATGATGGCGCTCACCTTGGTGATAATTTCATCAATGCGGGCGTCGTCCATCTTGACCATCACCGGCAGTGCGACGGAGCGTTCCAGGATGTCCGCCGACGGCGCCCAGGCCTCGGCGACGCGGCCCTTGTACAGGGGGTGATCGTCCAGCATATGTCCCCAGTGCTTGGCGAAGTGCCAGCGGATGGCGTCGGGCAGGTTCTTGGTGCCGAGGCCGGCCTGGCGCATGGCGGCGACCACCGAGGCGCAGCGTTCACGGTCGGCCAGGAAGAACACCAGCGTATCGCCGATATCGCCGGCAGGATCTAGGCTGCGGCGGTAGCGCAGGCCCAGGGGTTCCAGACCGGCCATCAGCTTGGCCTTGTTCTCGCGCTGACGGGAGACCACGGTCTCCAGTTTCTTCAATTGCGCCAGGCCGACGGCGGCGTGAATTTCCGTCATGCGGTAGTTGAAGCCCCGGCACAGGGCGGCTTCCTCGCCGCGGCCCAGGGTCTTGCTGTATTCATGACCGTGGTCGTGATAGGCGCGAGCGGCCTCATACAGTTTTTCGTCGTCGGTCAGGACCACGCCGCCTTCGCCGGTGTTCAGAGTCTTGCCGGCGTCGGTGCTGAAGGCACCCATGTGACCGATGGTGCCGACGCGGCGGCCGTTGTACCGCGCGCCCAGTGCCTGGGCCGCGTCCTCCATGACCAACAGGCCGTGCTTTTCGGCGATGGCCATGATCTCGTCCATGGCGGCGGCCTCGCCCATCATGTGTACGGGTACGATGGCGCGGGTGCGTGGCGTGATCGCGGCCTCGAGCGCCGCCGGGGCCATGTTCAGGGTGTCGTCGACATCAACGATCACCGGGGTCGCGCCGGTCTCGTAGATTGCCTCGACCGTGGCGACGAAGGTATAGGCCTGGGTGATGACTTCGTCGCCCGGCCCGATACCGAGCCCCTTCAGCGCGACCTTGATCGCGGCCGTTCCCGACGAGACCGCCTGTCCATGGCGCGCGCCCATGACGTCAGCGAACGCGCGCTCGTATTCGCGGACACGGTACACGCCGTTGCGCATGGCGTCGAAGCCGTGGGCAAAGACGATGCCGCCGTTGAGATCAAAAATCTCGTTGATCGCGTCGCGTTCTTCTTTTCCGAACAGTTCAAATCCTGGCATGGGTCGGGCCTTTAATCTTTCGCTTGAATTGGGGGGAGTGGTGCGGGACGCCGCTCAGGCGACGTGCCGGCGCAGCATGTCATAGACGTCGGTCTTGGCCGAAAAGGCGACCGGATTCTGATCGAAGGCCCCTTGCATGCCCTGCATCAGGTCGCCGACCGCATCTACGTTGTCCGCCGTGATGCCCCATTGGGACAGGGTTTCCGGCACGTTCAGGCCTCGGGCCAGGTCGCGGATCGCATCGGCGAAGCGGCGGGCCTTGCGTTCCGCGCTCCAGTCCGTATGCGGTTCGACAAGATCTAGCAACTCGGCGTAATCGAACCAGCCGCGCGCGACGTTGAAGTCGATGACCGACGCGATAAAAATGCCGCCGCCGATGCCGTGCGGCACCTTGTAGTGGACGCCGATGGGATAGGACAGCGCACCGGCGATCCCTGACCCTGAATTGAACAGACCGGCCGCCGCCAGATAGGCGCCGAGCAAAATCAGCTGCCGCGCTTCAAGATCGTCCGGCGCTTTCGTCAGGGCCGGAAGGTTTCTGTAAAGCAGGACGAAGGCTTCGCGGTTCAGGGCGCGGGTCATCGGGTTGGCGTTGTTGGTCATGAAGCTTTCCAAGGTATGGACCATGGCGTCCATGCCGGCGGACACGGCGGCGGCCTGCGGCAGGCTTTCCAGCCAGCGCGCGTCCAGCACGGCGTAGGTGGCGTTCATATAGCGGCCGTTGATGCCCAACTTCTTCATTTCCGACTTGTCCGTGAACACGGCGTTGATGGTGACCTCGCTGCCGGTGCCCGCGGTCGTCGGGATGCAGATGCAAGGTGCCGCCGGTTCCGTCAGGTTGTCGAACCCCCGGTACTGGATGGCCGGCCCTGGGTTGGTGCGCAGCGCCGCCGCGGCCTTGGCGATGTCCAGGGCGCTGCCGCCGCCGACGCCGATGACCGCATCGACCGCCGCGACCGCGCGGATGCGCCCGGCGACCTCATCGAGGTAGTCGTAGGACGGCTCCTCGTCGTCGCGCAGGAGAATCTCCGTCACGTCGTCGACCGCGGCCGAAAGGGCGGCTTTGAACGCGCCGTAATAGGCGGCGTGACGGGCGACGCCCGCATCCACCAATAAGACGATGCGGCGCCAGCTCCGAGCCTGCAGAAGCTCGCCGATGGCCAGGGATTTCCCGATGCCGTAAAGCATCCGGTTGTCGATCTGAAAATAGAAATCGTTTTTCATGTGCTTCAATTGCCCGCGTCTCGTACGTGACCTTGTTTTGTGAAAACGTCCGCGTACTCCGTAACCGCTCGTTCCAGATCAGGTTTCTGGCCGATGTCGATCCAGTACTCGTGAATGGGGAACACCGTGGGCCGTACGCCCCGGTCGATCAGATATTGTGCGATGTCGGTCATGTCCACAGGCGTGTTCGGTTCAATCAAATCCAGAACCTCGGGGGACAGTACATATACCCCGGCGTTGACCAGACGCCGCTGGCTCGGCTTCTCCATCAGCCGGTCCATGAAGGGGCCCGTCGCCTCGACCACGCCGTAGGGTACCGTGTAGGTGTATTCACGCACGCAGACGGTCAGCGGCGACGCGTGTTCGTTGTGAAAATCGAGCAGCTTGTCGAAATTAAGTTTGGTCAGCAGGTCGCCATTCATGACGATCATCGGCGCATCTGGACGTTGCGGCAGCAAAGATAGGGCACCCGCAGTGCCGAGTGGTTGGTCTTCCCGAAGATAGTCGATGTTCAGACCCCAGCTTCCGCCGTTGCCGAAATGGGCTTCGATCTGATCGCCCAGATAATTGATTGCAATGAAGAACGTGTTGAACCCGAACTCGTGGATCTGCGAAATGATGGTTTCCAGGATCGGTTTTTCGCCGACCTTCAGCATTGGCTTTGGCGTGTCCTGGGTGAGGGGGCGCAGGCGCTCTCCGGCGCCACCGGCCATGAGCACCGTCCAGTTTGGTTGGGTGCGCTTGGGTTCCGCGGTGATCAGGCCGACCACCCGGCCATCCTTAGCGACGATCGGCATCTGACCCAGGCCCAGCGAACGCATGCGGCTGACCAGCATTTCACGACCGTCTTCCGGGCTGCCGGAGCGCGGGTCCGTGGTCATGATCTCGGTGACGGGAACATTGGGCGACTTGCCGCTCAGGATCGCGCGCCGCACGTCGCCGTCGGTCACCACACCCAGAAGCTTGCCATCGGTGTCGGTGACGATAACGATCTGCAACGCCGTATGCTCCAGGTTTTGAAGGGCCTGAAGCATCGTGTCCGACGGCCCGAGCCGGGCCTGCTGCCAATCCAACATGAGTTAATGGATGTCCTTTGCGGGCACGCCGGCGACCCGAGCACCGGCGGGAATGTCGTCGATGACCACGGCGCCGGCGGCGATCACGGCGCCGTTTCCGATGGAAACGCCCTGAATGACCGAGGCGCCGAGTCCGATCCAGACATCACACCCCACCTGGACGTTGCCGCCCAGGGTCGCTCCGGGGGCGATCTGTGCGCCATCACCGATGTCGCAGTCATGATCGACTGCGGCTCGTGTGTTGACGACTACGTCATGTCCGATGCGTGCCCCCGTCTGGACGATGGCGCCGGCCATGACCTGTGCGCCGTCGTCGAGCACGGCGCCGTCGGAGACGGTAGCTGCCGGATGAATCAGAGAAGGAAGCCGATAGCCCCGGTTGCGAAGGTCGTCGGCGATGGCGCGGCGAGTGGTCAGCCGGGCCGGCAGGTCGGTTCCCGACGCTCCGATGCCGAGCGCGATATTGACTGTTGTGGGGTCGAGTCCGGTAAGTCGGTCGTCGCTGCCTGTCACCGAAACGCCACGAAGCTGCGACCCGTGTCGCGCTGGATCGGCGTCGGTCAGAAACAGGACATTCTCTCGCCGCGCGATCAGCAGATCCAGAATGACGCCGGCATGGCCGCCGGCCCCTATGATGACGTAGTCGCTCATTGCTCGATAGGGTCGCCGGGGGCGTAATCGCGGGCGGCGGGTTGGCCCGTCAAATCCCAAAATTGCATCGGCGACATGCCCGTTCCCGGGCGTTGCGCGGTGATCGCGTCAGCGGAAATGGGTGAGCCCGCGGCAATCGCGACGGTGGCGAATAGAGATTTTCGGGCAACCGGGCGATTGCCCAGTTCCTCGGCGAAGGGGTGTTTTTTGCCAGATCCCATCGCCGCCTCGACGGTGCGGATATCGGCGATCATGCGGGCGAGTTCGTCCGGTTCCAGCGATGCCGCATGATCGGGGCCGGGCAACGCGCGGTCCAGGGTGACATGTTTTTCGATGATCCGGGCGCCTTGAGCGGCCGCGGCGATGGCGATCACCGTTCCTTCGCTGTGGTCAGAAAGCCCCACGGGCAGGCCGAAGGTTTCCGACAAGGTTGCCATGGCCCGCAGATTGATGATCGCGGCCGGGGCCGGATACTCGGTCGTGCATTGCAGGATGGAAACCTTGTTTTCAAGGGCGGCGTGTCCATCCTTGGCCGCCGAACGCCCGGTGATCTGATCCAGGCTGGTGGGAGCATCTGTCTCCAGATAGCCGAAGGCCAGCACATCAAGAGCAAGCCTGATCTCCGCGAGGTCGGCCATGCCCGTGGACAGAATCGCCCGCGCCCCTGATTGGGCGATGGCCAAAAGCAGCGGCCCGTTGGTGATCTCGCCCGAGGGGACTTTGATCGTGGTCAGCCCCAGGCTGCCGGTCAGGAAAGCCAGACTTCTAAGATCGAAGGGCGAGGATAAAAACGGAATGCCGGCTGCACGGCAATGATCAAACAACTGACGCTGGGCGTCTTCGCTGAGTTCGAGCCCGCGCAGCATTTCAAGTTGAGTGCTCTCGGTTCCGGTCGTGCGTTCCTGATAGCGCGCCTTCGGCGCGGTGCCGGTCGCCAGGTCGTCGGCGCGGAACGATTGGAATTTGACCGCATCGGCACCGGCGTCGCGCGCGGCATCGACCAGTCTTCGCGCCAGTTCAAGGTCGCCGTTATGGTTGACCCCGGCTTCGGCGATGACGAATACACTGTCAGATTTCATCGGCACCGGTGTTTTCCCATGCTACCGCACACCGGGTGAACAGGGTTCGCCGATGTACGTCGCGATCTTAAGGTGGGCTCGCCACCAGGCGGCCCGTGAGGGCGTCAGGCCGCGGTCACCGCGTGCCCGGGGACGCTGGTCTTGACGGCCCGGCCCATGAAGTCAAGCAACAGGACGACGCGTTGGTTGTCGTCGATGCATTCGAACAAGCCCTCGACATCGGCGAAGGGACCGTCCGTTACCTGAAGTCGCTGGCCCTTGCGGAAGGCCGGCGGCAGAACTGAAACGATATCGCCGTCCGCGTGAGTCCGGATCGCGTCGATGATCGCGTCGGGCACTTCCTGCGGCTCGGCGCCGTCGGTCAAGAGATGAGACACCCCGAAGGTTCCGTTGATGGACCGCCAGCGCTGTTGACGGGGGTCCATGCGCACGAACAGGTAACGGGGAAACAGCGGAGCGAGAACCATGTCGATGCGGCGCGCATGGCGTCGCCGCTTGCGGTAGCGCGGCAGATAGGGCTCGAATCCCTGGTTCGTCAGGTTCTGTGCGGCGAACGCCTCCTTGCCCGCCTGGGTATAGACGACGTACCACTTCATGGCGCGCCCTCGTGGCCGTCGGTGCCGCCGCCGGCCGGCAGGGCCGGGCGGCCCGGCGCGGTCACTCGCAGCAGCTTCGGCGCCAGCACCCGTTCTGCCGGCAGAACCTTCACCAGCATTTCGTATGCGCCCTGAGGATCGGTGATGTCGGCCAGGACGACGGCCTGTGGCCGGCGGTCGGCGGCGATTTCGTCGAGCGTGCGGTAGACGGGCATGTCGCAGAATTCGGGCTCGTTGCGCTCGGAGTCGAGCAGACCGACGATCTCGCATCCCGTCTCCGCCGTCGCTAGCGAGGCAATCTCCGCCAGATCGGTGGCGCCGACCAGCACGACGCGGGTCCAGCCCCGGGTGGCGCAGAACCGGAAGACGTCGGAATATTCCTGGCGGGCTTCGCGGTAGAAGCGCAACGAATGGCCCAGGTATTCGGCGGTGAGCCGGCTTTTCTCGGCGAATCCATGGGGCGTCAGGTAATAGGCGTAACGCCGGGCCGGAGCTTGCCTGATCTTCAGCAGTCCTTTCTTCACACAGCGCTTGAGGACGGCATTGGTCAGGCCAAGGGCCACGCCCAGGCGCTCGGCCAATCCCCGCTGCGAGACAGCCTCATCCTCGGCGACAAGGTCCAGGAGGTCGAGCGTTGTCTCGACCATCTGCGACTGATTCTGCGCGTCGAATTTTCCGTTGGCCATGGGGCCCCCTTGTTCACGGCACGAACATATATCGTTCATGTATTGAACGTCAATTGCCGGATAGATTTGTATTACGAAAATAGAAATTGAATCAAAGGACAAACCCAGGGCATTCATGTGTCGGGCAAATCGTGTAAGCGGCCTTTGCGGCGGAATCGGTTGGTTCGGTTCAAGGAACCGGCTATGAGGGGCGCATGATGCCGTCCGCACCTCGCCGCTACCCATGCGCGTTCCTCGCAACTGTCGGGTTGTGGGGGCTGTTGCTGGCCGTGACCTTGATCGTGCGCCCGCTTTTGCCCGTCGATGAAACCCGCTATCTCGCCGTCGCCTGGGAGATGTGGCAACGCGGCGATTTCCTGGTCCCTTATCTGAACGGCGAACCCTATAGCCACAAGCCGCCGCTGCTGTTCTGGGGGATGCATGCCGGCTGGGCCCTGTTCGGCGTCAACGACTGGTGGCCAAGGCTGGTGGCGCCCTTGTTCGGGCTTGCGGCTCTGTTGGGGACATGGCGGCTGGGGCGGCTGTTGTGGCCGGATATGCCCAAGGCCGGGACCGTGGCCGCGGCATTGGCCCTGGGGGCCCTGTTCTGGACCCTGTTCGCCACCATGACCATGTTCGACATGCTGCACGCCTGTTTTACGGTCGTGGGCATGATCGGTCTGGTTCGGGCCGCCCGTGGGCGGCCAGTGACGGGACTTTCGGTATTCGCGCTGGCGGTCGGCCTGGGTGTTCTGGGCAAGGGGCCGGCGATTCTGGTCCACCTGCTGCCCGCGGCCTTGGCCGCGCCGCTGTGGGCGCCGATGCTCGGCTGGTCCGCCGGCTGGCGGCGATGGTATGCCGGCGTCGGGGCGGCCGTGACGGCGGGCGCCATGATCGGACTGGCCTGGGCGCTTCCGGCGGCGGCGGCGGGCGGCGACGCCTACCGCGACGCCATTCTGTGGGGCCAATCGGCCGGGCGGATGGTCGATTCCTTTGCCCATGGCCGCCCGTTCTGGTGGTTCGCGGCGATCCTGCCGGTGATGGTGCTGCCGTGGTTGATCTGGCCGGCCGCGTGGCGCGCCGTCCGCGCCGAGCTGCCGGCCATGCGGGCCGACGGCGGGGCGCGCCTCGCCGTGATCTGGTTTGCCGCCGCGTTCCTGGTCTTCTCGGCGATCAGCGGCAAGCAGCCGCATTATCTTTTGCCCGAGTTTCCCGCCCTGGCCTTGCTGGCGGCACGGGCCCTCTGCGGCGCATCGGTCGGAGCGGCCGGATTTTGGCGCCCTGTCGACCGTTGGGGTCCGTCGGCGCTCATCCTGTTGCTGACGGGCGTGATCGCCGGAGCTTTTCATTTCGACCTGAAGCCGTCCTGGGCGACCTCCGTCGGCGATGCGCAACTCTGGCCCCTTGCGGCGGGCGCGCTGGTGGCGGTTGCGTTGCCTTTTCTGCTTCGAGGCGGGGCGGTGGTCCGAACCACGGGAATCACGGCGTTATCGGTGACGATGGTTGTCGGCATCCACCTGACCTTCAGGCCGCTGATGATGGAATCGCACGACTTCCGGCCCTTCGCGAAAGCCCTCAAGGCCTACGAAGACAAGGGCCATGACTTCGTCACCTTCGGCAAGTACCACGGCCAGTTCCACTTTCTCGGCCGCTTGACGCGCCCGTTCGGGGTCGTCGATGGCCCGGCGGAACTGGAAGACTGGCTGGCGGCGCATCCCAAGGGGATGATCATCGCACTTCATGACGGCCTGCCGGACGGCGCGCCCCCCGCCGCGCAAACGCGGTTCCGATCGCGCCTGATCGGGGTTTGGATGCGCGATCTTTACCCGCCCCGTCAGGAGCGGCTGCGCCAGCGGTGACGGGATTTCAGGTTCGGGGACGCGCGCCGGCGCCGGCCATCGCCATCAGAAGGAAATACCCGATCAGCCACCAGGACGACCAGATCGAGAAATTGAACAGGGACGAGCCCCAGAACACGGCGGTCAGGCCGAGTTGGGCCAACGCTGCCGGGTCCGCCCATAAAAGATAGCGGCGAAAGCTGCGGGCGGCCGACCAGGCGATGGCGAAGAGGACTGGGATGAATCCGATCAACCCGGTTTCACCCAGAATTTCCAGAATCCAATTGTGCGGATGGGACGGCAGGGCCTCGGCCTGATAACCGGGCAGAATCTCACCGGCGCCTTCGACGCGGTTGATGACATTGATCCCATATCCGGTCCAGGGGGCTTCGGCGATCTTTCCCGCGGTGAAGTGCCAAATCTGCTGGCGGTGGGTGTCGACCAGTTGTGGTGGCATCCAGTCCCAAACGGCGGTAGACGACGGTTCGTCCGGCAATTCATAGACCAGGAACAGAACGGCGGTTGTCGTGGCCATGGCCCAAATTCCCCAGGCGGCAACCCACTTTCGGTTCTTGCGCGCCGCCACGGCGAAGCTGACGACCAAAAGCATGGCCAGCAGCCCGCCAAGGGCCGATTTGTTGACCGTGGCGATGACGATGTTAACCAGGAGAAGTGCGGTGCCAATGGAAGCCCAACGCCAGCCGCCGGTTTCCCGCACGGCTACCCAAGCCAGGATCGGTGCCGCGCAGGCACCCAGCGCGGCATAGGCCTTCGGCGTGTGGAAGGCCCATAAGGTTGGCATATGCCGGACCTCGTCGCGGACCCACTTCAGAGGCTCCTGGTAACCAAGCTGCGCCAAGATTACGATCCCGGCACCGATAAGGGAGAACAGAACAAGGGTTCGGGTTGTTTGCCGGAGCGCCCGCGCATCCCCGGCCAAGAAGGCCCAAAACAGCACGCATCCACCGATATAGGCGAGCGTCCGCGCCCAGGCCTCGAAAGATCGCAGGGGATCGAGGGAGCCCGGAATGCTGACCGCCATGGCGGCGAAGGCGACGACGACGGCGATCCCAAAGCGCGATCTTGCGGCGGCCACGGCCCGCGCGAAAACGCCGCGGTCCTGCCAGGCGATGATCAGCACGCCAACCAGCGCCGCCGCCGCCAGCCCTTGCAGCACCGCCCGGCCGGAGACCATGGCCGGGACGGTCAGGCCGAGGGCGATCGCGGTCGCGTCGCGCAGCCAGGTCGAATTCGCAGAGTCGTCGGTCATGGCCATGAAGGGTCCGCTGAATTCCAAGTGGGGGGCGGGGGTGTACGGTCTGACCGCTGATAGCAGAAGGCCCCGCGCCGGTCCACTTCGCACGGCCCCGCCGCTACGTCCCTTCGCGCAGGAACGACCAGCGCACGGCCGTGTCCCGGCCCCGGTGTTCGCCGCGCAGGACGATCTGGCCGCAGCGCCGGGGGCGGGCGGGGTCGCCCAGGTAGACGCTTTCCTCAAGCGCGGGCTTTGCACCTGAACAGCGGAACCGCCAGCCCTTGCCGCCGGGCAGCTTGAGCAGCACGGCGTTGCCGCCCTCCAGCAGCGACGCCCCCGTTTCCGGGTGCAGATGAAAGCGCAGGGTGAAGGCGCCGGCGCCGCCGACCAGGGTGTCCTTGCCCCGGAAATCGTCGCCCGCCCCCGACAGGTACAGGTCGCGGTTGTGGACGATGCCGAACGCCCGCCGGTAGCCGTCGTGCGCCGATTGGACGAGGGAACTGCCTTCCCGCTCGTTGCGGCGGAACGCCATGCCGACCTCGGCCGTGCGGGACCCGTCCGTGGGCAGGGCGTCCGTGTCGTTGACGGCAAGCGTCGAATGGGCGGCGGTCGAGCGCAGCACCCGCGCCCATTCCGTGGTTTCGTCGGGATGGGCGCCGCAGTTGACGACCAGGCGATGGCGGCCCGCCGACATCTCGAAACTGAGCGCCCCCGCATGGATCCCGCCGTAACCGCCCGTATCGGCGACCACCGTGGTGGTGCCCGCATGCAGGCGCTCATACCCCCAATCGGGCAAGCTGGCGGGGGCGGCGCCGCGCCCGCCCGCGGCATTCAGGACCGCCGTCACCGCGGCGGCGGCGCCGTTGCCGCCGCCGTTGAAGGCGGCCAGCCCCCCGTCGCCCAGCACCGCCGCCTTGACCGCCGGGGCGACCCGGGCCAGGGCATCGGTCAGGAAATCAGGGACCGGCCGCCGCCCGGCCTTGAGTGCCCGCGCCGCCGCGACCAGCCGGGCGAGGCTGCGCAGGGCCGTTTCCGGTGCGCGCGCCCGGTGGCCGCCGTCGGCCAGGATATCGCGGGCGACGGCGGCCCGCAGGCGGTCCAGGCCGGTGTCGAGCAGGCCGTCCAGGCCCGGCAGGCCGGCGGCCCCGGCGATCAGGGCGGCCCCGGCCGTGAACGGACCTTCGTCAAGTCCGGAATGTTCGTTTCCGGAACGGTTGGGGCGGGCGAGGTGGCGCAGCTGGGCCGCCATGGCGGCCGCCATCTCCGCGCGCAGACCGCTGTCGGCCCCTTCCGTTACGAAATCAATATAGTTCAGCCAGGCGAGGACGCGGGTTCCCGCCACATCGGGTGCCCAGGTTACCGCATCCCAGCGGTCATGATGGCGCAGCCAGTCGCGGATCAGGGCCTGGGCCGCCTCGCGGGCGCCGGGCGCGCTCAGGGCCGCGAGATCGCGCAGCCAGGAAAACCCGTACAGCTCGGCCACGGCCTGGCGGCTTTTCAGGTCGGCGGCAAACGGGTAGGGGCCCAGGGCGCGCTTGCGCGCGGCCAGCATCATCTCGCCGTTCAGGATGCCGGCGCCGCGCACCGGGTCGCCGGGCAGGGGATCGGTGGCGATGGCGTGGATTTGGGCTGGCCCGTGGCGGCGCAACATCCTGTTGTAGATGTCGCTGCGGTAAAACACGTCGCGGGCGAACTGGAATACCATCCGCCGATGAATAGCACCGAACGGGGCGCTAGGCGATACGCCGCAGGGCGGCCGCGAAAAACCCGTCCATGCCGCCGATTTCCGCCGCCATGGACGGCAGGGTGCGGAGCCAGCCTTGCGGTGACACCATCTCGGGCGTGATGCCCGATTCGCCGGCTGTGACCGGCTCGGTCGTGAAGCCGGGATGTTGGGCGAGAAACGCGCGGATCCGCTCAACCCCTTCCTCGGGCTGCAGGGAGCAGGTCGCGAAAACCAGCAGGCCGCCGGGGCGGACCCAGTCCGCCGCCCGGGCCAGCAGCCGGTCCTGGAGGTCGGCCAGCTTGGCCGTGTCCTCGGGCTGCTTCAGATGGGGCAGGTCCGGGTGACGGCGGATCGTTCCGGTGGCCGAACAGGGCGCGTCCAACAGGACCGCGTCGAAGGGGGCGGGGGCGGTCCAGGACAGGGCGTCGGCGGCCACGGTTTCCGCCCCAAGTCCCAGGCGGTCCAGATTGCGGGCGAGGATTTCCAAGCGCTTTTCCGAACGGTCGAGGGCGGTTACCCGCGCCCCTGCCGCCGCCAGTTGCGCCGTCTTGCCGCCGGGTGCTGCGCAGAGGTCGAGAACGCTCAGGCCCGCGACGTCGCCCAACAGCCGCACGGGCAGGGCCGCCGCCCGGTCCTGCACCCACCACGCACCCTCGGCAAATCCGGGCAATTCGGGCACGGGGGCCGCTTCGGTCAGGCGCAGGCTGCGGTCCGACAAAACCGTGCCGCCCAGCCGTTCGGCCCAGCCCGCGGCATCGTCCTTGACCGTGATGTCGAGAGGGGCCGGGGTCAGGTGGCTTTCCGCGATGGCGCGGCAGGTTTCGGCGCCGTAGGCCGCCTCCCAGGCCCGCCACAGCCAGTCCGGCGTGTTGAGCCGGGCGGCATCCTGCCCGGCCAGGGCCGCCGTCCCCTCGCGCTGAAGGCGGCGCAGCACCGCGTTGACCAGCTTGGCCAGGCGGCCCTGGCCGCGGGCGCGGGCCAGGTCCACGGCGGTGTCCACGGCGGCATGGTCGGCCGTGCCCGTGAACAGCAGTTGCGCCACGCCCAGCCGCAGAATGTCCTGGGCCGTGCGGGCATTGGCCGGCAGGGGTTTTTCCAGGCAGGCGGAAATCAGGGCGTCGATCTGGCCCAGGCGGCGCAAGGTCGTGGCGACAAGATTATGGGCAAAGCCGCGGCCGCGCGGGTCGAGCGCCGCGAAGACGCCGCCGGTCATCTGCTGGTCGAGAGCCTGCTTGCGGCGGATCACGCCCTGCAACAGGTCGAGGGCCGCCGCGCGGGCATCCGGGCTGTCATGGTTCATGCCCCGGTCATGCCAGGGTGGCGCGGGACGGGCAAGGGGATTCAACCGCCGCCCTTGGCGGGCGGGCGCGGATCCCGCTAGACTGCGGCCATGACCGACGACAGCGACAGCAAGCGCGTGCAGCGCCTGGAACGGGCGCGGGCCTTTCTCGCGGCGGGGCGCACACAGATCGACCCCCGCCCCCAACCGGTGCCTCAGGCCGTTCCTCAGGCATCCGCCGCCGCGGACCCGCCCCAGGCGGGCGCGGACGGGACCAAGGCCGCGCGCCCCGACCCGACCCGCTTCGGCGATTGGGAAAAAAACGGCCGCTGCATCGACTTTTAATCCGCTTCCGAACCGTCCGCGTTCGGGCCGGGTGCCGAGGGCTTGCTCTTGGCGCGCCGGTGGGACATTCTATGCCCTGATCGGGCGAGGACGGAGACGCGGACGCCGGTGATCGCCGAAAGTCCGCGCCGCAATACAAAGAATTCAACAATGGGTCTTTTCAAGGCACTGTTCGGGCTGGGTGGGACCAGCGCCAAAAAGAAATCCCGCCGCAAGGGGAAACGGGTCGGCGGCGGCTTCGTGCCGACCGAAATGTCGGGTTCGGCGGCCAGCATCGTGCTGACCGACATCGACGGCGCCGGTGGCGACAAGATCACCGAAAACCTGGCCGACATCTTCGGCGCCATTTCCGACGTCGCGGTCTACCGCCGGACCCAGGCGATCCGGCTCAATCCCAAGGCTCCCCTGTTCAACGCCCTGCAGGAAGGGGTCCGCACGGGCGCGGAATGGCTGCGCGAGGAAGAGGCGGACCTGTTGGTCTGGGGGGCGACGGTCGATCTCGGCACGGCGGTCGAACTGCGCTTTCTGCCCGTGGGGGCGGCCGAAGGGGCGGCCAGCACGTTCGGGCCGCTCGATCATCTGACCTTGCCGATCCCCATGCCGCGCGACCTGTACAAGCTGATCCTGGTATCGGCGATGGGCGCGCTGCTGCCCGTGCACCGGGGGGCGCGCAAGCAACTGGCCAGCGTGCTCGAAGGCGAGATGAAGGACCTGGAGAAGGTCTGGGACAGCCCGCCGCATCTGGAGCCACCGCATCTGGCATCCTGCCTGACCTGCTACGGCAACGTCTGTCTGTCCCTGTGGCGGGTCGGGGCCAAGAAGTATCTGGCCAAGGGGCTCAAGGCCTATCAGGAGGCGGTCAAGACCATCGACAAGTCGGAAGACCTGCTGCAATGGGCCCTGGCGCAGAATCATTTCGCCGACGGCCTGCAGATGAAATCGACCCAGGATGCGGACCCGGACGCCCTGGCCGCCGCGGCGGCGGCCTACCGCGAGGTCGCGGATGCCTTGGGCCGCGACAACTACCCCAACGAATACGCGCTGGCGCTGATCAACACGGCCATGGTGCTGTACAAGATCGGCAACAAGGAAACCACGCCGGCGCGGCTCAAGGAATCGGCCCAGGCCTTCGAAAGCGCGCTCGCCGCCTTCGACGTGGAACTGAACCCGGGGCGCTGGGCCGAGGCCATGAACGGCTACGGCACGGTCATGCTGGCCCTGGCGGAACGGGCCCAGGGCCCGGAACTGGCGGCCAAGGCGGTCGATGCCTTCAAGCAGGCGCTCGACATCCGCAAGAAGGAACTGGTGCCGCTGTTGTGGGCGCAGACGGCCAACAACCTGGGGGCCGCCTGCTTCGCGCTCGCCAAGCGGCAGCCGTCGCCGCAGCTGGTCGCCGACGCGCAGAAATACTTTTCCGGGGCGTCGGAAATCTACCGCGCCGCCGGCAACCAGAAGCGCGTCATCGTCATCGAAAAGAACCTGCAGCGCGTCAAGCAGATGGCCAGAGGGGCCTGACGAGGGGCCTGACGGCGCGAAGGCGGGGGGGCGATCGCCGCCCCCCGATCCCCCGAAATCAATCGTCCGTGGCGACGGCCAGCTTGCCGGTCACCCCGTGCTTGTCGATCAGGTTCTGCACCAGACCGCCCGCGATCGCCTCGGCGATGAAGGCCTGGACCACGGCCTTCAGCGCCGGTTTGCCGTGGCGGGTGCCGATGGCCTGCTTGACCGAGGTATAGCGGCCCGGCAGCAGCCGCGTGCCCGGCATGTCGGCGGCGTTATCGCGCAGCGCCGGGACCAGACCCGCGAGCGCGTCCAGTTTTTCTTTCTTGAACAGCTCGAACGCCCCGGGCAGGCCCTGGGCACGGTGCAGTTCGGCGTGCTTCAGGGTGCGCGAGAGATAGAGGTCATAGGCCGCCCGTTCCGACACGGCGACCCTTACGCCCGGCGCGTCCACGTCCTCGACCTTCTGAAACGGCGAGGCGTCGGGCACCAGATAGGTCGCCTCGATCTGCACATAGGCGTTGCAGAAATCGATGACCTCGGCGCGCTTGGGCTCGATGGCGATCAGGCCGATGTCCCATTCGCCCCGCTCGGCCGCGTCGGCGACTTCGCCCGGCGTGGCGAAGGTGTTGTACTTCACCGCGACGCCCAGCTTCTCGGCGATACCGGCCGCCATGTCGGGGGCGATGCCTTCCGGGTCGCCGTTGGGTTTCTTGCCGGTGACCAGCAGGATGTTGCCCAGGTTGATTCCAACCTGCAGGACCGTGGGGTCCAGCAGCTCGGCGATGGCGTCTTTCGTCATGTTCCGTCCCTTTGAGTGTTTTTCTGTTGGCTGAGGGCCCGGCCTTGGGTGCCGGGCGGTCCCGGACGATGCGCGATCCGGCCCCAGAAATCAATAAATGCCAAAATCAACGTTGCCGGGCTTGGGGAGGCGCAAAAGAAAGGGGCGGAACCCGAAGGTTCCGCCCATGCAAGGTGGAAGGAAACAAATATGTTGGGGCGGTTAGGCGGATTGCCGCTGATTCCGGGCCAGCCGCGCGTCCACCGTGGCGACGATCTCGTCGATGTCCGGGTTGCTCATGCCGAGGGAGCGGCCGATCTGCTGAACCAGCATGTCGACCCGCTCGATCACCGGCGCGCCGGCGGCCACGGCGCGGGCCACGGACGACGGCTTCAACAGGTTTTCCGCCGCGTTGGCGTATTTCTCGAACGGCACGGCGTCGGCCGGGTCGGCGCCCAGGTTGCGGGCGATGGCGTCCACGTACTGGTAGATCATCCGCGATTTGCCGAGGTTTTCGTGCACCGCGTCGCGGATCGGGCGGACGTCGTCCCGCGTCACGCAGCGGTAGTTGCCCGTCAACAGCATGGACCATTTCGCAAGCGGCACGAACAGCGAGTCGAAGGCCTTGAGTTTGACCGGCACGTCCGAGCGGCCGGCGCGCACGGCGGCGATGTCGGCGTCCAGGCGGTCGAGCAGCTTGTTGGCGTCGCGGTCGCCGAAGCGCGCGGCCTTGAAATTGGTCGGCAGACCGACGTGCAGCACGTTCGCCCCTTCTTCCGGCGGGCGGAAGGCCTGGGGGTCGGGGCTGCACAGCGTCATCAGATCGGGCTCGAAACGGTCCCAGACCCGGGGGTTGGTATAGGCGGTTTCCAGTTTGCTCGTGTCCAGACCGGGAATGCGCTTGAGGAACGGCAGCGGCGGCATGTTCATGATCGACAGGCAGGGGATGCCGGCATCGGCGATGCGGATCAGGAGCGTGCGCAGCGAATGGGCCGAATACTGCGGTTCCTGCATGGCCAGACCGACCAGGTCATAGGCCCCGGCGGCGACGTTTTCCGGCGTCTGGGCGTCCAGGCGCCCGGGCAGGTCCTTGGACCGGAAGGTACGGTGGGTGTCCTCGCCCTTCAGGCGGATGCGCACCTCGGTGCCTTTTTCGTTGATCAGCTTGGCCGTTTCCTCGCGGCAGACCAGGGTTACGTTGTGGCCGGCCATCAACAGTTTGGTGCCCAGCAGGGAGCCGTAGGAAGCGCCAAGAATGAGAATGTTATGTGCCATGTGGGGTCTCCTCAGATGTCTTTGCTTTCCATCGCCGCCCCTGCAAGAGGACGATGTCTCAGCCGGACCCTACGCCTGGTATACCACGAAATCACGATTTATCGGGTTTATGTGTTGTCTGTATTGGCAACAAATGTAGTAAAATGTTAATTTGTTAATTATCGGATCGACGACGGGAGCACGGCCATGCGCATGCGCAAGACCCTGGTCGGGCCGCGGCTGCGCCAGCTGCGCCGCGAGCACGGCCAGACCCAGGCGGAAATGGCGGCGGCGCTGGGCGTCTCGACCGCCTATGTGAACCTGCTGGAAAACAATCAGCGGTCCCTGTCGGTGACCATGCTGATGTCCCTGTCGGACGCCTACGGCGTCGATTGGCGCGACCTCATCAAGGACGAGGGCTCGACCCTGCTGGCCGACCTGCGCAACATGTTGCAGGATCCACTGTTCGGCGGCGACCAGCCCGACCTTCAGGAACTGCGCGCCGCCATCGACCACGCGCCCCGGCTGGTCGATCATTTCCTGCATCTCTACCGCAATCACCGCAACGCCCTGGAAAACATGATGCGCCTGGGCAGCGAAGGCATGCCCGCGGACCTTTTGTCCTCGACGCCGGAACGCATCATCCACGACTTCTTCCGCGACCATTCCAACCATTTCCCCGATCTGGAGGCGGCGGCCGAGCGTCTGCGCGCCGCCACCCCCTGCGAGGTCGACGACGTCTACATGGTGCTCAAGGGCCGGCTCATGCGCGTGCACGGGATCGAGGTGCGCACCGCCGCCATCGAGGACATGGGCCAGGCGCTGCGCATCCACGACGAGGCGACGTCGATCGTGCATCTGTCGGAAGCCCTCGATCATCAGAACCGGGTGTTTCAGTTGGCCCATGTGCTCTGCCTGGTCGAACTGCCGGGGATCTTGGAGAAACTCACCGCCGGCAGCGCCCTCAGTTCCGAGACCGCCGTGGCGCGCTGTCATGTCGAGCTTGCCAACTATTTCGCCGCCGCCTTTCTCATGCCCTACGGCCCGTTCTTCGAGGCGGCGGAGGACACCCGTTATGACGTCGACCGCCTGGCCGCCGCCTTCGGCGTGTCGTTCGAGCAGGTCTGCCACCGCCTGACCACCCTGCAGCGCGATGGTGCCAAGGGCGTGCCGTTCTTCTTCCTGCGCGTCGACAAGGCGGGCAACGTGACCAAGCGGTTCAATTCGACCTCGTTCAACATCGCCGATTACGGCGGCGCCTGCCCGGTGTGGAATATTCATACCTCGTTCCGCACGCCGGGCGTCATCGTGCCCCAGTTCGTCGAACTGCCGGATGGGGAGCGTTTCTTCACCATGTCGCGCACCACCGAACGCCCGGTGTTCTCGCGCGATACCCAGGACCGGCGCCTGGCCCTGTCGCTGGGCTGCGAGCTGAAACACGCCCATCGCCTGGCATATGCCGCGCCCTTCAACAGCCGTGACGACGAACTGTTCGCGCCCATCGGCATCAACTGCCACCTCTGCCCGCGCAAGAACTGCTCGCAGCGCGCCCATCAGCCGCTGCTGATGGACCTGCCCATCGACACCAACCGCCGAGGCAACACGCGCTACGAAAGCTGATCGCCGGGCTTACTGCGTCATCACAATGTGATTAGACATTTCGCCCAGGCGGGCGGAACATCACCGCAATCTCATCTTCAAATTGCGGAGGATCGCCCCATGGCGAACATCAACGTCAACGGCAAGACCGTCACGGTCGACGCCGATGGTGCGACGCCCCTGTTGTGGGTGTTGCGCGAATACCTGGACCTGACCGGCGCGAAATACGGCTGCGGCATCGCCGCCTGCGGCGCCTGCACCGTGCATGTCAACGGTGAGGCCGTCAGAGCCTGCGCCCTGCCGTTGGAGGCGGTCGCCGCAACCGACAAGATCGTCACCATCGAGGGCCTGTCGCCCGACGGCACGCATCCCGTGCAGAAGGCCTGGTTGGATCTGGACGTGCCGCAATGCGGCTACTGTCAGACCGGCATGATCATGGCGGCGGCGGCGCTGCTGGCGAAAAATCCCAAGCCCTCGGACGCCGACATCGATGCGGAGATGTCCAACATCTGCCGCTGCGGCACCTATCAGCGCGTGCGCGCCGGCATCCATCAGGCCGCCGGCCGGAAAGCGTAAGGGGAGGCACGGACATGACGACATCGATGAACGTTTCGCGCCGCGCCTTCATGGCGGGGGCCGGGGCCGCCGGTCTGATCCTGGGCTTCCGCGTGCCGCTCAGCACGGGCGGCGGCGCGGCCCTGGCCGGGGCCGGGCAGACGGACGAAATCACCGCCTGGGTCGTGGTGCAGCCGGATGAGACCGTGGTGATCCGCATCGCGCGCTCGGAAATGGGCCAGGGCACCCTGACGGGGCTTGCCCAATTGGTGGCCGAGGAACTGGACTGCGACTGGGCCCGCGTGACCACCGAATACCCCACGCCGGGCACCAACCTGGCCCGGGGCAAGATATGGAAAAGCTTCGCCACCGGCGGCAGCCGGGGCATTCGCGGCTCCCACGACTACGTGCGCGAAGGCGGCGCCGCCGCGCGCAAGATGCTGGTCACGGCGGCGGCCAATGCCTGGGGCGTGTCGCCGGGCGACTGCACCACCGCCAAGGGCGTGATCACCCATGGCGCTTCGGGCCGCACGACGACCTACGGCAAGGTTGCCCTGGCCGCCGCCAAGCTGCCGGTGCCTGAGACCGTCGCCCTGAAAGACCCCAAGGACTGGACCATCGCGGGCCAGCCGCTTAAGCGTCTCGACACCGCCGACAAGCTGACCGGCAAGCAGATCTACGGCACGGACCTGAAACTGCCCGGCATGGTCAACGCGGCGATCCGCCAATACCCCCTGTTCGGGGCCAAGCTGAAATCCTTCGATGCGTCGAAAGTAATGGCCATGCCCGGGGTGAAGAAGGTGGTGGCCGTCGGCGACGACGCCGTCGCCGTGATCGCCGACAAATGGTGGCAGGCCAAGACGGCGATCGACGCCCTGCCCATTGAATGGGACGACGGCCCCCACGCCAAGGTCGACAGCGCCGACATCCATGCCATGGTGGCGGAGGGCCTGGACGCCAAGGAGGCCTTTGTCGCCAACCAGGTCGGTGATGCCGACGCCGCCATCGCGGCCTCGGTCAAACAGGTGCAGGCGACCTATTCCTATCCGTTCCAGCACCACGCGACCATGGAGCCCATGAACGCCACGGCCCTTTGGACGGCGGAGCGTTGCGAGGTCTGGTGCCCGACCCAGAACGGGGAATCGGCGCTCGACGCCACGGCCGAGGCGGCGGGCCTGCCCGCCGACAAATGCGACGTCTATAAAACGCTGTTGGGCGGCGGCTTCGGGCGGCGCGGCGCCGGGCCGGTCCACGACTACGTGCGCCAGGCGGTCCTCATCGCCAAGCAGATGCCGGGCACGCCGGTGAAGCTGTTGTGGACCCGGGAAGAGGATATGACCCACGGCGCCTATCATCCGGTGACGCAATGCCGGATGACGGCCGGGCTCGATGACAAGGGCGAGATCACGGGACTGCGCGTGCGCATTTCCGGGCAGTCGATCCTGGCCGGCATCATGCCGGGGCGGCTCAAGGCCGGGATGGATCCGGTCACCTTCCAATGCCTGGCGCCCAAGGGCGACCACGCCATCAGCTACGGCTTCCCCGCCCTCAAGGTCGACCACGCCATGCGCAATCCGCATCTGCGTCCGGGCTTCTGGCGCGGGGTCAACGCCAACCAGAACGTCATCTACCTGGAAAGCTTCATGGACGAACTGGCTCATGTCGCGGGCCAGGACCCGCTCACGTTCCGTTTGAAGTACATGCAGGACCATCCGAAAAGCCGGGCCGTGCTGCAGGCCGTGGCCGACAAGGCGGGCTGGGGCACGCCGGCGCCCAAGGGCGTGTTCCGGGGCTTGGCCCATTGCACGGCCTTTGCCAGCTATGTCGCCGCCTGCGCCGAGGTTTCGGTCTCGTCCGACGGCACGGTGAAGATCCACCGCATCGTCGCGGCCACGGATTCCGGCCATGCCGTCAACCCGCAGCAGATCGCGGCCCAGGTCGAAGGCTCCTTCGTCTATGGGCTGTCGGCCATGCTGATGGGTGAATGCACGGTCAAAGACGGCCGCGTCGAACAGCAGAACTTCGATACCTACGAAGTCATGCGCATCAAGGACATGCCCAAGGTCGAAGCGATCGTCATGCCCTCCGGCGGGTTCTGGGGCGGGGTCGGCGAGCCGACCATCGCCGTCGCGGCCCCCGCCGTGCTCAACGCCATCTTCGCGGCCACGGGAAAACGTATTCGTGATTTCCCGCTGAAGAACGCAGGCCTGCGCATGGCGTGATCTTGGCGCCGCCGGTTACGCCGGCTTCGGCGCGTATTCCGGCCCCAGGGGCACCAGACGCACGCCCGCGCGCAGGTGGCGGTAGGGATATTCCCGGGGGTCGACGATATGGGCCCCCGGCGCCACGGCGACCAGGGTTGCGGCGGCGATGGGATCGAAATCGGCGCGGAAGTGGCAGGTGCTTTTCAGCACCAGGATCTTCTGTTCCGTGGGCTCGATGCCGATGTGTTTGAAGATGTCCTGATCGTAGGCCTGCATGCGCTTGCTGGTGGTGACCACGGACACGCCGCCGATCTTGAGGACCGCGGCCGGGCCGATGTCGATGCGGCGGCCGGGAATGCTGCGACCCGTGGTGGTGAATCTGCCGTCGCTCAACGCCGCGACCTCGAAGGTGCCGTGGAACGGTCTGTCTCCGGGAATGGCATGCTTGCCGCCCAGGTCCAGGGTCACGGTCGCGCCGATCCCGGCCTCGGTCGCGGCCCGCGCGGCGTCCGGGTCCCACATCACGCACATGGCGGCCCCCTGGGCGTCGTGGCGCACCAGGGCGGCCAGCATGCCCGTGGTGTCGCAGGTCCCGCCGGCGCCGGGGTTGTCCTGGGTGTCGGCGATGACGATGGGCGCCGATGCCGTCTGCGCCAGTTCCATGGCCTTGGTCACGGCCTCGTCCGGCGTCATCAGGGGTTCGGCGAAATCCGCTTCGCGGTCCAGGACCATGGCCTCCAGCATGTCGGCGGCGCGGTCGGCGGCCTCCTGGGTGCGGGCGTGGCAGACGACGGCGGGGCCGCATTCGGCCAGATCGGACGGCGGGAAGCCGGCGGCGTAGCACAGGTTCAGGATGTCGCCGCCCTCGCCAGCGACCGAGGCTTCGATGACCGCCTTGGTCGGCTCGATCAGGGTGCATTGGAAATTCAGCGGCAGCAGGAACGGAATGCGGCGCAGGGCCTTGCCCTGGGGAATCCCTTCCTCAAGGACCCGCATCAGGATCCGCGCCGACCGGCTTCCGGTATGCTGGCGGTCGATGTGCGGGTAGGTCAGATAGATGGCGACGCCGTCGATATTGTCGACCATCTGTTGTGTCAGGTTGACGTGATAGTCGAGCGAGATGACCAGCGGCACATCGGGGCCGATGCAGGCCCGCACGCGGCGCAGCACTTCGCCCTCCGCGTCGGGGAAGGTTTCCGAACACATGGCGCCGTGCAGGTCCAGATACACGGCGTCCACGGGCATGGCCTGGGACAGCATGCCGACCAGTTCGCCGACAACGCGCTCGAAACAGTCGTCGGTGATATAGCCGCCGGCACCGGCATGGCCCCAGATCAGGGGGACCAGTTCATGGCTCGGGTCGATGGTGTCGAGAAATCCCGACATGCCGAACGACCCGCCCTGCGTGCGTTCGATGATTTCCCCGCGCCGCGCCAGCGGCGGAAACTCGCCGCCCCGGGCGTAATAGTCATAGTCGGTGCGCATGGGAACGAAGCAGTGGGTTTCGTGCAGGAAACCGCCGATTGCGATGCGGGCCATGGATGTCTCCGTTATTCAGGGTGGCCGGTTGCGGCCTTTCTTCCCTTATTTTCTACGCCCTGGACCGGCGTCTGCAAAGGCCACGACTGTTCGGCGCAGAAAAAAGGCGGGACCAAACGGCCCCGCCTTTCTTGTTCGGATGATGTCGGTGCTTAGTGGATTCTGTTCTGGCGGTTGTTGACAAGATCATCGACCACGGCCGGGTCGGCCAGGGTCGAGGTATCGCCCAGGTTGGAGAAATCGTCCTCGCCGATCTTGCGCAGGATGCGGCGCATGATCTTGCCCGACCGCGTCTTGGGCAGACCCGGCGCCCATTGCAGCCAATCGGGGCTGGCGATCGGGCCGATTTCCTTGCGCACCCATTGCACCAGTTCCTTCTTCAGCTCGTCCGACGGCGTCTCGCCGGCGTTGAGCGTGACATAGGCATAGATGCCCTGACCCTTGATGTCATGGGGCGCGCCCACGACGGCGGCCTCGGCGACCTTGGGATGGGCGACCAGGGCTGATTCAACCTCGGCCGTGCCCATGCGGTGGCCGGACACGTTGATGACGTCGTCGACGCGGCCGGTGATCCAGTAGTAGCCGTCGGCATCGCGGCGGCAGCCGTCACCGGTGAAGTACTTGCCCTTGTAGGTGGCGAAGTAGGTGTCTTCGAACCGCTTGTGATCGCCGTAGACGCTGCGCATCTGGCCGGGCCAGCTTTCGACGATGCAGAGATTGCCTTCCGTCGCGCCGTCGAGCGGATTGCCGTCGGCATCGACGATCTGCGGCTGAACGCCGAAGAAAGGCCGGGTGGCCGACCCCGGCTTCAGCGCCGTGGCGCCGGGCAGGGGGGTGATCATGATGCCGCCGGTTTCCGTCTGCCACCAGGTGTCGACAATGGGGCAGCGGCCGTCGCCGACCACGTTGTAATACCACAGCCAGGCTTCCGGGTTGATCGGCTCTCCGACCGAGCCCAGCAGGCGGATCGATGAGCGCGAGGTCTTCTTGACCGGTCCGTCGCCGTCGCGCATCAGGGCGCGGATCGCCGTCGGCGCGGTGTAGAAAATGTTGACCTGATGCTTGTCGCAGACTTCCCAGAAGCGGGACATCGAGGGGTAGTTGGGCACCCCTTCGAACATCAGCGTGGTCGCCCCGTTGGCCAGCGGGCCATAGACGATATAGCTGTGGCCCGTGACCCAGCCGACGTCGGCCGTGCACCAGTAGATTTCCCCGTCGTGATAATCGAACACGTATTGATGGGTGATCGAGGCATAGACCATGTAGCCGCCGGTGGTGTGCAATACACCCTTCGGCTTGCCGGTCGAGCCCGAGGTATAGAGGATGAACATCGGGTCTTCCGCGTTCATTTCCTCAGGCGCGCAGTCGGCCGAGGCGGCGGCGGTCGCGTCCCCGTACCAGACGTCGCGGCCCTCGACCCAGTTGATGTCCGCACCCGTGCGTTTGACCACGAACACGGTGTCGACGCCGCCGCATTTTTCGATGGCGGCGTCCGTGTTGACCTTGAGCGGGATCGGCCGGCCACCGCGCACGCCTTCGTCGGCGGTGATGACGCAGTTGGATTTGCAATCCTCGATGCGGCCCGCCAGCGCGTCCGGCGAGAACCCGCCGAACACGATGGAATGGATGGCGCCGATGCGGGTGCAGGCCAGCATGGCATAGGCCGCTTCCGGCACCATGGGCATGTAGATGGTGACGACGTCGCCCTTCTTGATGCCGCGCGCCTTCATGGCGTTGGCCAGGCGGCAGACGTGTTCGTGCAGTTCCTTATAGGTGATCTTGGCGTCGTCCTTGGGGTCGTCGCCTTCCCAGATGATGGCGACCTGGTCGCCGCGCGTGGCCAAGTGCCGGTCGATGCAGTTGACCGAGGCATTCAGGCTGCCGTCTTCGTACCATTTGATGGAGACGTTGCCGTAGTCGTAGCTGACGTTCTTGACCTTGGTGTAGGGCTTCATCCAATCCAGACGCTTGCCCTGCTCGCCCCAGAAGGCGTCTGGGTCGTCGACGGATTGCTTGTACATTTCCAGGTATTGGTCGTTGGTGCACAGCGACGCCTTGGCGACGGCGTCGGGTACCGGAAACAATTGATCTTCAGACATGACGGTAGAAACCTCCCAATATTGCGCGCGGCAAGCGCCGCTTTTTTGGCGCGGGGCTGGTCTGCGTCCCGCCCGATCTCGCTCCCTGCGTCGGCCGGCGATTGCTTGAGCCTGATTGCGCCGGCCGTGCCGTGTGCCGTTTCCCCGGAGCCGGGGTTGTTCTCCCCGGGTTTCCCCCTGCGGTCTCGAATGGTATGGCGAAATCTCGCCCGAGAACAAGGTATAGCGCCCCGGAAATCGGTTGGGCGATTCGTTGGATAGGAAAAAATTAGGGATCGCGCAAGTGCGTGCCGGAAATTTTTCTTTATTTACAAAGGCATCAATCGATATTGAAAATATTTACAACGCCGTTCACGACATGCGCATCAATCGGCGTCAGGCCGCGCCCGACGCAGGGGCCGGCGACGCAATGGCCGTCTTCGATACGGAAAAGGGCGCCATGCGTGGCGCAGAGGATGTATTCCCCGTCCCGGGTCAGGAACCGTCCCGGCCACATGTCCAGCGGCGTGCCGACATGGGGGCAGGAATTGACATAGGCGAAGACCGTATCGCCCTGGCGGATCGCCATGACCAGCTTGCCGGCGATCTCGAACCCGGCCGAGCCGCCGTCGGCAATATCGTCCAATGGGCAGAGGGCGTGTTCGGTCATGATGCTCTCGGGCCGGGTCTCGGTCGCGCTATTCGGCGGGGATGGTGCGCTTCCAGCGCTTGATGACCGTGCTTTCGAACAGGCCCGCCTTGGCATAGGGGTCACCCTTGGCGAAGGCCTCGGCGGCGGCGCGGTCGGCCACGTCGATCACCAGCATGCTGCCGATCATGGCCTCGCCGTCGTTGGACTGCATGGGCCCGGCGGTGACGATGATGCCCTTTTGGGACTTCAGGTATTCCAGGTGATCCGGGCGAATGCTCTGACGCATGTCGACATGGCCGGGCTTGTCGATGGCGAACACGATGTAATGCATGGGACGATCCTTTTGGCTGACGTTTCTTGGGGCAGGGGGGATGGCGTGCTGGCGTGCTGCGGGCTCACAATTCCTTGGTGAACGGGCGGGCAAGCAGGCTTTCGATCATGCGGTCGATGTCCTTGCCGTGATTGACGATGGCGTTGACGGCGGTGCAGATCGGCATGTCGACGCCAAGCCGCCCGGCCAGTTCGATCACTGCGCGGGCGGAAAACACGCCCTCGGTTACGGCCTTGCGTTCGCCCAGAATATCGGCCAGCGGCCGGCCCTGGCCCAGCGCCACGCCCAGGGAAAAATTACGCGACTGCAGGGCGTTGCATGTCAGGGTCAGGTCGCCGATGCCGCACAGGCCCATCAGGGTTTCCGCCTGCGCCCCTTTGGCCAGGCCGAGGCGCACGATTTCGGCCAGGCCCCGGGTGATCAGGGCGGCGCGCGTGTTGTCACCCATGCCCCGGCCCTGCACGATGCCGCAGGCGATGGCCAGGATGTTCTTCACCGCTCCGCCGACCTCGGCGCCGATCGGGTCTTCCGAACGGTAGGGCCGGAACCGCGGCGTGCCGATGGCCTGAATGAACTGTTCCGCCAGCTTGCCGTCGTCGGATGCCAGGGTCACGGCGGAGGGAATTTCCTGGGCCACCTCGATGGCGAAGGTCGGCCCGGACAAAACGGCCTGCGGGGCGGCGGGCAGGGTTTCGGCGACGACCTCGGTCATCAGCTTGCAGCTGCCGTTCTCGATCCCCTTGGCGCAGATCAGAACCGGTGCCTTGAACGGCTTGGCCGCCGACATGGCCAGGGTCACCGGGCGCATGAACTGCGCCGGGGCGACCAGAATCGCCGCTTCGGCGCCGTCGATGGCGGTCGCCATGTCCGACGTCGCCTCAATGGCCGGGTCCAGCGTCACACCGGGCAGGTAGGGGTTCTGATGGCTTGAATTGATCTCGGCGGCCACATCGGGTTCGTGGGCCTGCAGGATCACCGAACGGCCCGCCCGGCGGGCGACCATGGCAAGCGCCGTGCCCCAGGCACCGGCGCCGATGACGGCGAAACGTTCCATGGCGACTCTTTTATAGGCCGGGCCGGGGGCTGGGAAGAGGGAGATGGCGCATTCTTGTTCCTTAGGCCTTGACCCCGGCGCCGATGGCCTTGGGCGCATCGGGGTCAAGCGGCCAACGCGGGCGCGGGCGGAAATCGAGTCCGTCCGTCAGGCCCAGGCGAAAGCGTTCGACCCCGGCCCAGGCGACCATGGCGCCGTTGTCGGTGCACAGCGCCGGGGCGGGCACGGCGAAATCCATCCCCCGGTCCGCCGCCAGATCCTGCAATCGCGCGCGGATCGCCTGGTTGGCGGCGACCCCGCCGGCGACGACCAGGGTCCGGCCCCGGGGATGGGCCGCCCGGAACAGGTCGATGGCCCGGCCCGTGCGTTCGGCCAGCACATCGGCGACCACGACCTGGAATGAGGCGCAAAGATCGGCGATGTCCCGGTCCTGCATGGGGCCGGGCGGCAGGCACTCGATCGTCATGCGCACGCGGGTCTTGAGGCCCGAAAAGGAAAAATCGCAGCCGTCCCGGCCCTTCAGCGGGCGCGGCAGGTCGAAGCGCCCGGCATCGCCGCCCTTGGCCGCGGCTTCCACGGCCGGACCGCCGGGATAGCCCAGGCCCAGCATCTTCGCGGTCTTGTCGAAGGCTTCGCCCACGGCGTCGTCGATGGTGGTGCCGAGGCGCCGGTAGGCGCCCACACCCTCGACCTCCAGCAATTGGCAATGGCCGCCCGACACCAGCAGCAGCAGATAGGGAAACTGCACATCGTCGGTCAGCCGTGCCGTCAAAGCATGGGCTTCCAGATGGTTGACGGCGACGAAGGGCAGGCCGCGTGCGGCGGCCAGGGCCTTGCCCGTCATCACGCCGACCAGGACGCCGCCGATCAGGCCCGGCCCGGCCGTGGCGGCGACGGCGTCGATGCCGTCCCAGCCGCCGCCGGATTGGTCGAGCGCCGCCTGCACGACACGGCCGACCTGATCCAGGTGCGCGCGGGCCGCGACCTCGGGCACCACGCCGGCGAAGGGCAGGTGGTCAGCCAGTTGCTGATGCACCACGTTGGACAGCACGTCGCGCCCGTCGCTCACCACGGCGGCGGCGGTCTCGTCACAGCTGGTTTCAATGCCCAGAACGCGCATGGCTCTCTAAATGGGTGAATTTCATGGTTGCGGCAATGGCCGGGGACTTTACTCTGTCGCCCGCCGCACAACCAAAAGGCTTTTTTGCCCGTGACCGATCCCATCGACCCGACCGACCCGAAATTCCTGCGCATCGGCACCCGCGCCAGCCCCCTGGCGCTGGCCCAGGCCCATGCGGCCCGCGACCTGATCGAGGCCGCCCACGGCACGCCGACGCCGCTCGGGGCGACCTCGATCGTCGACCTCAAGACAACGGGCGACCTGGTGCTCGACCGGCCCTTGGCCGATATCGGCGGCAAGGGCCTGTTTTCCAAGGAAATCGACCGGGCGCTGTTGGACAATCGCGTCGATCTGGCCGTCCATTCCATGAAGGACCTGGAAACCTGGATGCCCGACGGCATCGTCATCGCCGCCGTGCTGGAACGGGAAGACCCACGCGACGCCTTCATTTCGAATTCGCATCAAACCTTGTCCGATCTGCCCCAAGGCGCGGTGATCGGCACCGCTTCCGTGCGCCGGCAGGCGCAGCTGCTGCACTGGCGACCCGATCTCAAATGCGTGACTTTTCGCGGCAACGTGCAGACGCGCCTCGGCAAGCTGGCCGACGGTCAGGCGGATGCGACCCTGCTTGCCTGCGCCGGGCTCAACCGCCTGGGCCGGGCCGAGGTCGTGACCCAGGCGATCGCGCCCGAAGATATGTTGCCCGCCGTCGCCCAGGGGGCGGTCGCCATCACCTGCCGCGCGGGTGACGATCGGGTGCTGGATTTATTGGCGGCCATTAATCATGCCCCGACCCTGGCCCGGGTCACGGCGGAACGCGCCATGCTCGAAGCCCTCGACGGATCCTGCCGCACGCCCATCGGCGGCCTGGCCGTTCTGTCGGACGACGGCAGCGAAATGACCCTCGACGGCCTGGTGGCCCGCGGTGACGGCAGCGCGCTGCACCGCGCCCGGCGCAGCGGCCGGACCGGGGATGCCTATCGCCTTGGCCGCGACCTGGGTGAGCAGTTGAAAGCCATGGCCGGCCCTGGATTTCTCGATGATCCCGGTCCCGGCGGCGGGAGCTGAGCCGTGGCCCGAATTCTGGTTACGAGGCCGGAACAGGATGCCGCGGCGACGGCGGCGCGGCTTTGGGATCTGGGGCATGAGGCGCTCATCACGCCCTTGATGGCGGTTCATTTCCTGCCCGGCCCCCCCCTTGATCTGGCAGGGGTGCAGGCGCTTCTGGTGACCAGCGCCAACGGGGCGCGCGCCCTTGCTGCGCGTCAGGCGGGGTCGAATATCCCTCTGCCCGTCCTGGCCGTCGGCGATGCCACGGCGCGGGCGGCCCGGGATTTGGGATTCGCGGACGTGAAAAGTGCCGGCGGCGATGTCGATGATCTGGCGCGTCTGGCGGCGGAACGTTTGCGCCCCGGGGACGGCGCCCTGCTGCATGTCGCGGGCAGCAAGGTCGCGGGCGATCTGGCGGGGATGCTGGCCCAGGCCGGATATACCTACCGGCGCAGCGTGCTTTATGACGCACGGCCCGTGGCGGTGCTGCCCCAGGCGGCCCAGGCGGTTATCGCCGACGGCGCGGCGGGGGTTCTGCTCTATTCGCCGCGCACGGCGGCCCTGTTCCGCGATCTGGTTCTGGCCGCCGGGCTTGATGGGTTCGTCGAGAACCTGACCGCCTTCTGCCTCAGCGCCAATGTGGCCGCACGCGCCGGTTCGGGATGGCGCCGCGTCGTCATGGCCGCGCGGCCGACGGAACCGTCCCTGATGGATGCGGTCGCCGAATGGGCCCCAGAATAGGGTCCGGTATCGGGCGTCGCGCCTTGCGCCGGGCGGTCCCTCAACGTACCTTGGACGACAACGACCGCCGGCCCGACAGGACCGGTTCCAACAGGATCGGCGGCGGGCCCGAATCTCAAAGCGACGCAGACCAGATGGGAGCCATCGGACCATGACCACCCCGCCGCGCAAACGCGCCAGCGCCAAACGCACCCCGGCCAAGAGCCGCTCCCAGGCATCGTCATCGGCCGCGTCGCCGAAGGATATCCAGGACGCCCCGGCGCCCCAGGCTGAGGCGCCCGAAGCAACGGCCGCCCCGGCGGCGGAAAAGCCGAAACCTTCCGCCAAGGCCGAGGCCCCGGCGGCCTTCATCCCACCGCCGGCGCGCACGGCAAGTGCGGCGCGCGTCCTGGCCTGGCTGACCCTGGCCATCGGCGTCTGTGTCGGCACGGCGGCGTTTACCTGGCCGCAGTGGTCGCCCTATCTGGTCAAGGTGTTTCCCCATCTGGCGACGGCCGATGCCGGGGCCCCCGTGATCGACGAACTGGCCGGCCGCGTTCAGGCCTTGGAACAGGAAAAGACCGGCACCCTGCATCAGTTGGAACAGGAACGCGCCCGGTTTCAGGATGAGTTGAAGACCCTGATGACGCGCCTGACCGAGGTCGAACAGGCCGTGGCCGAGGCCCGCAATCTGGTCAAGGCGGCCGAGGCCCCGGCCAGCACGGCAGCGGCGGCGGAATCCCTCAAGGTGCTGTCCGACCGCCTGGCCGAGCTTGAGCATGGCGGCGGGCAGGTCGGTGCCCTGGCCGCCAGGATCGAGGAAATCGAAAAGGCCAAGACCGACATGGGCCAGGGGGCGGCCCCCGACGTCGGGCCGGACCCGAAAGTCGCGGCGGCGCTCGACGCCATGGCCGAGCGCCTGAAGCGCCTGGAACAGGAAACCGACGGCAAAGCCGCCGATTTTGACGGTGCGGCGGCCCGTGCCATCGTCCTGGCCACGGCGCAGCTGCGCGACGCCGTGCGTGAGGGCCGGCCGTTCACCGATGATCTGGACGCTCTCAAGGTGCTTGCCGACGGCCGTCCGGCCATTACCCAGATCCTGGGGGCCCTGACCCCCCATGCCGATCTCGGCGTCTCGACCCTGGCCGTGCTGCGCACCCGTTTCGCGACCTTGGCCGGCCCCATCGTCAACGCGGCCGATGCGGCGGAAGGGGACGGCTGGTTCGCCGAGGCGGCGGCCCGGCTGGCGTCCCTGGTCACCATCCGGCGCGTCGGCAATACCGCACCCGACGATTCCATCGACGCCCTGGTGTCGCGGGTCGACGCCCTGCTGTCGGCGGGCGATCTGCGCTCGGCGGTCGAAGCGCTCACGCTGCTGAAGGGCAAGCCGGCCGAGGTCGTGGCCCCCTGGCTGCGGTCTGCCGAGGCGCGCCTGACGGCGGAAAAGGCTGTCGCCAATCTGCACGTCCATGCCCTGTCTCTGATCGCCCCGGCCAAGGCCGGCGGCTGAACGGGAACGAAACCATGCTCCGCGCCCTCCGCTTCCTCGCCGTCCTCGCGGTCCTGATCGCCGCCGTTCTGTGGCTGACCGACAATCCCGGCACGATCCGGGCCGAATGGCGGGGCTATCAGGTCGAAACCTCGGCCGCCCTGATGATCGCCGTCGTGGCGTTGCTGATGGGGGCGTCGGCGGTGATCTATCGGGGTTGGATTTTCCTGCGCCGCACGCCGGGCACCATTGCCGCCGCCTGGCGCGAACGCCGTCGCCGACGCGGCTACGAGGCCCTGACCCGCGGCATGGTCGCCGTCGCCGCCGGCGACCCGGGAGAGGCCCGCAAACATTCCAAGCGGGCGGAGGTGCTGCTCAACGAACCGCCGCTGACCATGCTGCTGTCGGCCCAGGCGGCGCAGCTCGACGGCGACGATAAGGCCGCCGAAGGCTTCTTCAAGGCCATGTCGGAACGCCCGGAAACGGAATTCCTCGGCCTGCGCGGCCTATTGTCGCAGGCGCTCAATAAAGGCGACCGTGACCGCGCGCTCGACCTCGCGCGCCGCGCCTACCGTCTGCGCCCGGCCAGCGAATGGGTGGCAGGAACCCTGTTTGATCTGCAGGCCCAGTCGGCCCTGTGGCTTGACGCCAGCGTAACCAACGACGAACTCGGCCGCCGCAAGCTGGTCGACCGCGCCACGGCCGAGCGGCGCAAGGGCGTGCTGGCTTTCGAACAGGCGCGGCGGGCCCAGGCCGACGGTGATCCGGCCGCCGCGTTCAAGCACTTGCGCCAGGCCCATGATCTGGCACCGGACCTGGTGCCGGCGTCGGTGCGTCTGGCCCACCTGCTGGTCATCGACGGCAAGGACCGGCGGGCCGCCGGCTTGATCGAAAAAGCCTGGATCACCGCCCCCCATCCGGATCTTGCCCGCGAATACCTGAACGCACGGCGGGCCGATGATGCGCTGGCCGCAGTCAAGGCCATGGAGAAACTGGCCCGGGTCAACCCGGATCATCCGGAAAGTCACCTCGCCCTGGCCCAGGCCGCCGCCGACGCGGCGCTGTGGGGCGAAGCGCGCAAACATCTGGACCTGGTGATCGCGGGGACGGGTCACGACGGCTATATGGGCCGTGCGCTGCGCCTCTTGGCGGCGGTCGAGGAGGGTGAAGGCGAAAACCCCGCGCGGGCCCGCGATTGGCTGCTGCGCGCCGCGACGGCGGGCCCGGACAACGCCTGGGTCTGCGCCAGTTGCGGGAACGCGGCTCCGGAATGGTCCGTGACCTGTTCCAACTGCGGGCAGTTCGACGGTTATTCCTGGCGCACGCCGCCGCATACGGGGGGCCATGTCGGCGCCCTGGACGGCCGCGCGGGCATGATCCCCGACGGCGGCACGGCCCGTCTGCCGGCGCCGGATGACGCCGCCGGCGGCTGAACGTTACATCCCTGATCCCGGGCTGCGTGTTTGAACTTGACTTGCAGGCCCGCCTGATAGAGGTTCCGCCTGGAAAACGCGCCCCTCGGGCCGCGTCGCCGCCTTAGCTCAGTTGGTAGAGCATCGCATTCGTAATGCGAGGGTCGGGTGTTCGAGTCACCCAGGCGGCACCATTTCCTTTCAAGGACTTAGCGCCTGATCCCACATCGGGATAATTTTCCGATGTGCCCGAATTGTGCCCAAACCCATCCAGAGCGCTAATTGCACGCTCCTGGAAGTCCGGCGCGAGGTGGGCATAACGCTGCGCCATTTCGAGCGATTTATGCCCGGTCAGGGTCATCACTTCGTATAACGGCACGCCCGCTTGCACCAGCCGAGAGGCGAACGTATGGCGCAAGTCATGAAAGCGAAGATCATCGATCCCCGCTTGTTCACGGGCCCGGCCAAAGCTCGTCTTGATGCTTTGAATGGGCTTGCCCTTGTAGGTGAAAACCAGGCCCGACGGTTTCGGGCCCAATTCCCGCAAGGTCATCTCCGCGCGTTGGCAGAGACGAATGGAACGATCTTCGCCGTTCTTGGTGTCGCGGAAGGTGATGCGCTTTTGGTCCAGATTGACGTTCTGCCAATCGAGCCCCAACAACTCCGATCTCCTGCCGCCCGTATCGACCGCAAAGCGGATCAGGGGCCGCAGGTGGGGTGCCGCCGCCGCGACCAGCCGGGCTTCTTCCTCCGGCGTGAGCCAACGGTTGCGGGGCTTGGGTGCCTTGATGCGGGGAAAGTTCGGGGTGAAGTCCGTCATATCCTCGCGCCGGGCGGTGTTCAGGATCGATTTTAAGAGGGCTGTGTCGCGGAGAACGGAGCCCCGTGACACGGTGTCCAGCCGTTCGTTGATAAACGCCTGTACGGCCCCGTAGGTGAAGTCTGAGACATTCCAGCCTTCGAACCGGGCGCCCAGGTATCTGAGGCGGTAGCGGGTCTTGGTCATGAAGTGCCTCGGGTGGTCGCGCTTCTGCGCTTTTGCGTAATGCAACAGGGCTTCGGCGAATGGCAGTTCCGGTTTTTTGCCGAAATGTTCATTCAGGAATTCCTCTTGCACCCATTTTGCGGCCAGCGTCTCCGCTAGCTTCCGATCTTTAGTTCCAGAACTTCGGCGATGTCGCTTGCCGTTCCGGTCGTTCCACGTAACCCACCACTGGGGCGAGCCTTTGCGTTTGTAGACACGCATGTTTGCCGTCTCCTCTGTTCAGAGGTTCGGGCGCTGTCGCACCGCTTATTGTCGTCGGCGAACGCGACAATGTCCACGATGTCCCAGCGCCTGCACCGGGGGCCTAGGTCCACGTAAGGGATGTCGAACCGGGAAAAGGTGTCCGTCGAGACGCCGAGCCATCCGGCAGCCTCGTCACGGGACAAGTACCGCCGGGGCGGGATGTCGCCCTTAAGCTTAAGGGCCGGGTCCTGGTTGGCGTCCGTCGTCATGGTCTTAAAGCGGTTCCGAAGTCCGTTACGTCACGGCACCCAACCGGGTGCACGCACAAGGTTTGGTCGAACCCGTGCCGGAAGCCATGGAGCGTTACGTTACGTAGGGGGCCAAGATGACGTGTACGTATGTAAGGCCCCCGACTCCGGCGGGTTACGTGACGTAATGTTTCAGACGTGGGGGAGTTTTGCGCCCGACCCTTAAGCTTAAGGGACCATGCCCGTTTGGCGGGTTCCGGAAGGGGGCGAATCGGGCGGGGCCGACTCTTAAGCTTAAGGCGGTCTGTCGGCCCGGACGGTACGTCAATCGCGGGGCTGGCTATCGCTCGCCCCTTAAGCTTAAGGGAAAAAGCTCGTCCGCGCGCCAAGCGACAGGAGGGCGAAGGCCTTAAGGCAAGCGGACATGTTTCGCGGCTTATCATGCCGCCCGCAAACCTGTTCTTGTCGCATTTAAACCGTGCTCAACGATGCCTATTGCGAATCGCTGACCAACGGTACGTATACGCGGCGGGGAACTTCAAACCCGTATACGTATACGTTACGGGAAAGCAGCCAAGTTTCATTGAATTTGAAAATTTAGAGGGCCGTTACGTCACACCCTTCTGAAAGGGGTTTGAACTGGTTCAGCGAACCAGAGCCGGAAGCTATGGAGCGTAACGTTACGTAGGGGGCTACATAAATGTATGTACACAGCACTGACTGCGGTGTGTTGGGCCGCATTTCTCAGTTAAGTTGCGACCGCAAGATGTGCGGTGTAGTACACCGCAATCTTGGCAAGGAGGCCCGCTGCGCGCCGCCGTTGCATCCATCCGGCAGCGGCTCTGTCAGGGGATCGACCCCATTCCCGAGCCAAGACCGTATCGCCGGTCAACCGCTCGCATGGGATACTGCGCTCTCCCCTGCACCCCATCGACCATGGAGCCTTCGTGCCCCTTGGAACCCTGACCAGGAGCGGAGAATTCAGCTCTCCCTCCATGGACTTCCCATCTACCAACCGTGCGTCGGTTGGGTACGCGCCAGCGTGCCCCACTGGACCTTATAGATATGAATTTCTTTGCATTATTGGTAAATGTGATCAGAATTTCACAATATTATTGACTCTCCTGTGCGAAATGTATACCCGTGAACACGGTGAAATTCGCAGGAATAGTAACAATGGGATCAAAATTGGAAAAGCGTGAGAAATTCGTGCGGTTGGCAGAAGGCCGGACGCAGGCCGCGCTCGATGCCATCCGAAAGTTGGGCAATCTCTCGAACAGGCGAGCCTACGACTACGACCCCGACGATATTAAGAAAATCATCAAGGCTCTTCGGGACGCGACGAATGAAATCGAAAGAAAGTTCGGCTCTTCACCTGGAGACAGGGATAGCCGGTTTAAACTTTAGGGGTGGCCTTCATGAAACCTGAACCGCTCACGATTGACGACAAGCGCTTTCTGATCAACCGACTGATTAGACAGGCGCCTACCGGAACACTCGTTCGAGAGTTCTTCAAGAATGCTGATGAAAACGCGGCGCTTGCGCCATACGACAATCGCAAAATCCTGATTTACCCGGTCATGATCGAAGGTGTTCGGAAAGTTGCATTCTGGAACACCGGCGTCGGTATGGACGATACAGATCTCAAGAAGGCCACCAATCTCTCATCTTCGATCAACAAGAAAATGGCCCTGGACGAGAACTTCGGCATAGGTGCCAAGGTTTCCGGCCTAACAGTATCTCCCGAAGGCATACGTTACCGTTCCTGCAAGAACGGTGTCGTGAATGAAGTCATAATCGGTTTCGATCCGGATGAAGAAACCTACGTTCGCTTCCCTGTTGAACTGCCGGATGGAACGTTCGACACGGTATATGAAGTTACCGAAGCGGCTGTCAGTGACGGCCAAAGCATTGAATTCGATTGGACCGAAGTCGTCCTTCTCGGTGAAACGCCGGACCATGACACGGTAACTGAGCCTCTTGGCAAGGGGGTGGTGGTTGACCGGAGTTATATCGCGACCACAATTTTCAAACGCTTTGCCGCTTTCTCTCCCAACGTCGAGGTCCGTATCGATGTTTCCATGACGAAAGGCGGCGGCAAAGATGAAACAGGGAAGACCCGGCAACTCAAAACTCTTGAGCAGATCATCGATAAGCTCCCGAGGCACGAGCGCGTAACGTGCCCGGAAGGCTTGATCACGATTCACTACACCCACGATCCTAAGCACCAGAATTACAGCCACTCGCTTAGCGCTCTTGCCAATCCGGCAACGGCATCTACGACATTTTGCGCGGTCGTCCATAAAGGCGAACGCTACGACTATAAACACCGAAAAGCCTGGTCCGCCGCTGCGCCGAACTTTGGCATTCCTTTTGGGTCGAAAGTGCTCTCGATTGAAATCGAGATTCCAGATGGCATGGCTTTGCCAAATCAATACAGGGACGGATTGACCTGGCCGGGGGACCGTTCCCCGTTAGTCGCCGAGCAGTTTGACGACTATGTGCGGGAATTGATGCCGGATTGGGTCAAAGACGTCATTCGGGAGCAATCGCCTGAGCCAGACGACAATCTGGATGACCTCCAATCCGACCTTCAAAAACTGCTCGATGAATTTCGTGTGCCCACTGTCACCCTAAGCCCAACACGCAAACCGTCGGCACTTCCGACTGCTTTCAGCGACGAAGGGACTGATACGTCCGAGCCGGTCAATATGGATACGGAATTTGACGGTCTGCTGGATGAAATCGACCGAACGGACGAGGACGATCAGCAGCCGAAATCGCAGCGGGCCAAGGAGAAGAAGGTTCGCAAAGCGCCTGAGGGGGCACGCCCGTCAAAATCTTCGCAGGCCCTCGAACGCGTGCCCAAAATCGAAATCCTGACCGATGCCGAAGAGATAGCTGAAAAGAACCTCAAGGGCCGCGCGGGCCGGTACTATAAAGACGCACAGACGCTTTTCATCAACGGCCTGTACTCAGTTGTTGACCGCATGGTTGCCGACCTGGAGCCGGATTTGCGGTCCTGCGGCGAGGCCGAGGTTGTGCGATCAGCGGCGCTAAAGGCTTCGCAGAGGTTTATGGCGTTCAGGGTCGGAAAAGCGGCATGCTAGCCGGTTTGACGTTTTCTCCTATTCGGGCCGATGCACGGCCCTCAAACTCGTTTATGCGGCCAGGGCAATTGCGCAGGAGCATCCCGGCGGTGCAGCATGGCTAGAAGCGAGCGCCCAGGCTTCCGCCGACATCCTGCTTGCGGATGAATGGATTGACTCGGTAACAGCGGAAACGTTGACTGGATCGGTCCAGGAGATGATGAGCGACATGCGCAACAGAAATGTCGATGTTGATAACCTCGAAATTTCTGATCTCGGTCTTTTCGCCAATCCTGATAACGCCATCAAGCTACTCACTCTGCATAACTCGAAGGGCCGTGAGTTCGACGCCGTAGCCATCATTCATGCTAATGAGGGGCAGATTCCGCACTTCACGGCCAGAACGCAGATGGAGTTCGATGAGGCGCGCAGGCTGTTTTACGTGGGGGTCACGCGCGCCCGAAAGCATCTCCTCGTCGTTTCAGATCAATTAGACCACCGCAATCGGCCCACACGCTTCATCGCCGAGGCGGGGCTTGTGAACTGAGCAGCACCAAGCTTTTTTGGTACGGTCACCGCCATTCATGATGCCAAGCGCCGCGTTGAGCTTCTGGCGTCGCTCATCGGCCTGCCGCAGCCCATCCCCCAGGATGGGGGTGCCTTTCTGGATTTTCACGATTTGATCTTACAAGCTTTGTTGGTAGAGGCCTGGAATGGGCCGACGTAAATTCGACACAACTGTGCCCAAACTGTGCCCGCCCTATTCCGTTTTACCCGTCCTTAAGTGTCCTTATTCGGTGAAGTGGTGCGACAACGCCCGAACAAGTTATTGATAATACTTAATTTTAGTCTGGGGTTCCCCCTTTCGTAATGCGGGGGTCGGGTGTTCGAGTCACCCAGGCGGCACCATTTCTCTCATCTCATGACCCAACCGCCGGATTTCGTCCGCGCCGCCCCCGGGCGGGGCCGCGCGTGGGGCGATCCGATCGCAAAAGAAAACCGGCCCGCGAGGGGCGGGCCGGCGAGGTTTAACAGGGAGGCTGCCGAGGCATCCGGGGAGGGAGGGGAGAGGGATACCTCGACAATGACCATACCCTAGCGGGCAGATCGGTCTGATTCAGTGACCAAAGTCACATTCAAAAAAAATAATTTAAGAGAGGGCGGATGCCTGAGCGCGGATGCGCCGGGCGCGTCAGTGTTCTTGGAGCTGACGGTAGAAGTTGCGGTCCAGCAGCACGGCCTCGGACAAGGTACGGCGGCGGTTTTGGGAATCTTCGCGAACCAGAACGTAATGAGGAACAGGCGTGCGTTCGCTGCCGTTGGCGGCGACGACCCAGACCATGCGGGGTTCGTCCACCTTCACGAAACGGGCGCCTAGGTCGATGCGACGCTTCTTCATTGTTCTTCGGTTTCTTGGTCTTCTATGGGGTGACAGGGGGAGAGCACTTAGCCGCACTACGTAACGCGGCGGTCACCTGCTTTTCAAACTAAAAATCGGCCCGAAGGGCGAAAAAAAGACTTGCCTGATGAACGGCGATGTTTAGGCGCGAAGATTGACCAGCCGCCCGCGCACCGCGCCCTCGAACAATCCCTCGGTGCCGGCCCGGATAAACGACTGGGCGGTGCTGCTGCGGAACTCCAGCGTGTCGCTCAGAGCGGCCAGGCTCGATAGCCGGCTTTCTGCCGTGCGAAGAGCGACGCGCACGCGGGCGCGGGCCGCCACCGCCTCATCCTGGGTCAGGGCGCTGATCCCGGAAAGGTCCAGGCCCGTTCTATCGAGCGGCTGGGCGCTTACGGTAACGCGGCCGCCGAATTCCGTGGTCTGGATGGTCACCCGGCCCTGGCGGCTGGAAATCAGGTTGACGCTACCCGTTTCGGCGCGCGCGACGAGGCGGTCGATGGCACCCAGTGCGCGCCCGGCGGCGGTGGTGATGTTCAGCCGCGACACCCGCGTTTCGTCAAAGCGAAGCCCTGTACGGGGTGATATCAGCCCGCCGTTGATGGCGGTGGACAATTGTTCTTCCAGGGTACGCAACTGATCGACGATCTGTCCGCCTGCCGCCGTGGCGCGGCTGACGGCGGTGGCGGCGTCGGCCGCACGCAGGGTGATGCCTTGCCGCGGATCGAGGGACAGGGCAAGGGAATCGGGGGTGGCGCGGGACGGCGTCGTCGCCGCTGTTCGTTCGAAGGCAAGGGCACTGCGCGCGCGGCTGACCGCCAGTCCGCTCGACAGGTTCAGTTGCATGGCGATGGCGGCGTTGATGTCCGTGGCCATGGACATTCCCGGCAACCGCTCCTCAGTGGGGCGGTTCGTTCTGGCGGCCGCGGTCCGTTCTGTGCGCGGGCCGGAATGCGCGGAACGGCCCGCTCCTCGGACCATCCTGGACGTCAAGTCGGTGTTCAGTCTAGCAAGCGGGCGGCAACCAGCCAACTGCAGCAGGGCTCTGCGGCACGATGGAATCTCAACGAAACCACCTAATTGATTGAATTTTAATGGTTAATAAAATCGACGCACGTCCTGCGAATCGGGCCGGAATACTGCGCGCGTAGTTGCGAAAGTGCGATTCCGCCACTGTTGCGGAACGATTTCGCGCCTCGCTGGGCCGGTTTTGAGCTGCTCTGGTCCGGCCGGGTTCCTTCGGGCAGGGTCAATGCCCGCCTGTCCATATGAATGCGAAGTCTTGGATTATCAAAACGTTAACCAATTTACCTCAACAATAACCTCGGATTCGAAAGAAAGCCCGTTGATGCTTTAGACCTCTGCCGCCGGTGTTTCGGCCGTCTGGCCCCTGCTTAACAACGATAGCAGTTGCATGGTGCCGGCAAGCGGGTAAATTCATTGCATCACGGGTATGGACCGGCTCGGCCGGACGGCCTTCCGGCGCCCGCGGGGGTCCCGGCGCGGGCCGGGACGGCAGGCCGGAAGGATGACGCCGGCAGCGAACAGGCATGGGGCAAGGCAATGACCCAGGACATCAAAAAACATTCCTATACCATTCCATGTGCGTCCACGTTCCGTGACGCGGTCATGGTTCTGGCGGCCAAACGGCGGGTCAACGTGGGAGATCTGGCGCGTTCGGTCTTGCTGGTCGTTCCGCAAAGCGTCATCGATGAGTTTCCCGATCCGGGCGAGCCGGATCAGGACGACCGCGAAACGGTCATTCTCAAATCCGGCACGGCCAAGGGCCGCCCATGGCGGCGCAAGCCGCGCCTGCAGGTACGCATGGCGCCCGGCTTCGAGGTCGAATTCATGCGCCGCGCCCTGGCCATCGCCCTGGCCCTGGATCATGGGGAAACCCGGGTGCTGCTGCATTCCGAGGACGCCCCGCAAGAACCGCCGGAAGCGACCGGACGGGAGGTCGTCGATCCCGAAGAGATCGTCCGTCTGCGCACCATCGTTTCGGTGCTTTCCTTCGACCCCTTGAACGACGGGGTGCGCTCGCGCGAGGATGCGCTTTATGTCCTCGGTTTCCCGCCGGGCCGTATCCCCGATGGCGAGACGTTGCGTGCACGGTTCCGTATGCTGGCGACCATTCATCATCCGGACAGCCCCCACGGCGACCACCGGCGCATGAGCCAGCTCAACAGCGCCATGGATATCCTGAAGCGCGGCGCGGCCTGATTGCATTATCGACCGTCGAGGGGGCGGGCGCATAACCAGTGCGCTTGCGGAACGAAACCCGCTGTCCTCTCGGCCTGTTTCCAATAGTCGACGCGCCATTTTTTCTTGAGGCGGTCCGGTCGTTATGGCCTCATGCCGGCCAAGGACGAGACGCGCCGCCCTGCCGTCCGGCAGCGGCGGACCAACGACATTCAGGACAAGATCATGCGACTAAAAGACAAGGTGGCGCTGGTAACGGGCGCCGGATCAGGCTTTGGCGAGGGCATCGCCAACCGTTTCGCCGAGGAAGGGGCGCGGGTCGTCGTCGCCGATATCGACGGGGCGGCGGCCGAATGGGTGGCCAAGGACATCCAGGCGCGCTCGTTCCAGTGCGATGTTTCGAACAGCGATCAGGTCAAGGCCATGATCGCGGCCACGGTCAGCTGGCACGGCCGCCTCGACATCCTGGTCAACAACGCCGGCATCGCGCAGAAGCGGGGTCCCATGCTGGACGTCAGCGAGGCCGATTTCGACCGCATCTACGCCGTCAACGTGAAGAGCATCTATCTGGCGGCCGTCCATGCCGTGCCGCAGATGCGGGCCCAAGGCGGCGGCGTGATCCTCAACACGGCCTCGACCGCCGGCGTGCGCCCCCGCCCGGGCCTGACCTGGTACAACGGATCCAAGGGGGCGGTCATCACCCTGACAAAGTCCATGGCCGGGGAACTGGCGGCGGACAAGATCCGCGTCTGTGCGATCAACCCCGTACTGGGGGCGACGGGCCTGACCGCCGATTTCATGGGGGGCGACAGCCCGGATCTGCGCGCCCAGTTCAATACCACCATTCCACTCGGCCGCATGTCGACGCCCCGGGACGTCGCCAACGCGGCCCTGTTCCTGGCCTCGGACGAGGCCGAATTCCTGACCGGCGTATGCCTGGAGGTTGACGGCGGGCGCTGCATTTAGGCATCCGTCGCTACCATAATCACCACAGGGGGAGTTTCCATCCATGCCCAACAACAAGCCGCGCCTGCTGGTCGCCCGCATCTTCCCGCAAGACGTCATGGACCGCGCCGCGCGCGACTATGACTGCACCGTCAATTCCGAGGACGCCAACTGGTCCGGCGCCGACGTGATCGCCCGGGCGGGGGACGTCGATGCGATCCTGACGTCCGCGCGCACCAAGTATCCGGCCGAGGTCATCCAGGGCCTGCCGGGGAACGTGCGCATGCTGGCGACCTTTTCCGTGGGCTATGAGCATATCGACCTCGACGCCGCCAAGGCGCGCGGGCTGGTTGTCTCAAACACGCCGGACGTGCTGACCGAGGCCGTGGCCGACATCACCATCTTGCTGCTGCTGGCGGCCTCACGCCGGGCGCGCGAAGCGTTTGAGATGATTTCCGGCGACAATTGGCTGAACATCGGCGGCTGGCGGCCGACCCAGTTTCTCGGCACCGGCGCCCAGGGCAAGGTTCTGGGGATCCTGGGCATGGGCCGCATCGGCCGCGCGGCGGCGGCCCGGGCGCGGGCCATGGGCATGACGATCCACTACCACAACCGCTCCCGCCTGGCGCCGGAACTGGAACAGGGTGCGGTCTATCACGACACGCCGCAATCGCTGCTGAAGGTCGCGCAGTTCCTGTCGATCCATTGCGAATCGACGCCGGAAACCCGCCATCTGATCAACACCGACGGCATCGCCCTGATGCCCGAGGGGGCGATCATCGTGAACACGGCCAGGGGCGACATCATCGACGACGACGCCCTGATCCCGGCTTTGGAATCGGGGCGCATCGCCGCCGCCGGGCTCGACGTGTTCGCGGGCGAACCCGACGTGGACAAGCGCTACTTCACCACCAAGAACGCGTTCATCCTGCCGCATATCGGCAGCGCCACGGTGGAAACGCGCAACGCCATGGGCTTCCGTGCGCTGGACAATTTGGATGCCTTCTTCCGCGGCGACGCGCCGGTCGACCGCCTAGCCTGATTTCCCTTCTTTGATGGGTGTCACGCGGAGGACTTCTCCCCCTTTCTTCTCACCGTCTCTGTGTCTCAGTGGTTTTTGAACCACAGAGACGGTGAGGCAGTGAGAGAGGGTTTGAGGATCTCCACGCCTTCGGCCCGGACGGGAAATGACGGACCAGACATGAAAAACCGCCCGGGGCAGGACGCCGCCGGGCGGTTTTCTTGTTTCCCCAGGGGGGAATGCGGTTCGGCTATTCGCGGTTGCCGAAGAACTGCAACATGAAGATGAACATGTTGATGAAGTCCAGGTAGAGCGTCAAAGCGCCCATGATGGCCTTCTTTTCGTGCGTTTCCGAATGATCGCCTGCGGCGTAGATCGCCTTGATCCGCTGCGTATCGTAAGCGGTCAAACCGGCGAAAATCAGTACGCCGAGGGCCGAGATCGCGAAGTGCAGCGCGGAGGATTCCAGGAAGATGTTGACGACCGAGGCGATCAGGATGCCGATCACGCCCATGACCAGGAAGGTGCCGAAACCGGACAGGTCTTTCTTGGTCGTATAGCCGTAGAGCGACAGGCCCGCGAAGGCGGCCGAGGTGATGAAGAACACCCGCACGATGCTTTCGCCGGTGAAGGCCAGGAAGATGTAGCTGAGCGACAGGCCCATCAGGCCGGCATAGACCCAGAACAGGGTCTGCGCCGTCGCGGCCTTCATGCTGTGGATGCGCGCCGAGAGGAAGAACACGAAGCCAAGCGGCGCCAGCATGACGACCCAGCGCAGCGCCGTGCCGTGAATCGCATTCATCAGTTCGCCCGAGGTCGAGGCGGCGAAGGCCACCGCACCCGTGAGCGCCAAGCCGATGCACATGTAGTTGTAGACGCGCAGCATGTAGCTGCGCAGGCCGACGTCGATGCCGGCGGCAGCGGCCTGCGCATGGTCCATGCGCGCAGTCTGCAGCCGGAACCTATCGTTCTGACCCATAGCCATTGATGTTCTCCTTTTAAACTTCCCTAGTCGGGTGGCCGTCCTTGTGACATTGGCGGCCCTGCCCGGTGAAACCTGTGAATTTCCCTGTTCCTAATATGGCAGCGAATACCGGAAATTCAACTGTTACCGGGGGCGTCACACAGGTTTTACGTACGATTTCGGCGCCGACGTTTCCGTCACTGGTTGCGCAGGTGGGGCATGGCCTTCTGGCCCATGGCTCGCCAGGTCCCGAACAGCCCCATGACCAGGGTCACCGCCAGGCAGAACGCCGCCGTGACGGCGGCGGCAGGCAGATCGAAGGCCCAGTCGCTTTTCATCAGGTGGACGACGATGCCCCAGGCCGCCGCAGTGCCCACGGCCGCCCCGATGACCGCCGTCAGCAGGCCGAGGGCGCCGTATTCCAAAAGATAGCCGCCCAGCACCCGGCCACGACCGGCGCCCAGGACCTTGAACACCACGGCGTCATAGACCCGGCGGCGATGGCCGGCGGCGATGGTCCCGGCCAGGACCAAGGCCCCCGCCGCGATGGTGATGGCGGCGACCCCACGCACGGCCCAGCTGACGCCTTCCATGATGCGCGCGGCGGCTTCCAGGGCTTCGCGTACGCGGATGGCGGACACGTTGAGGAAGCGGTCGGCGACCGTGCGCTCGATGGCGTCCTCGGCGGATGGCGGGGCTTCGACGGCGGCGATATGGCTGTGCGGCGCCCCTTCCAGGGTGCCGGGCGCGAAGATGATGGCGAAATCGAAGCGCAGCGACCGCCAGTCGATGCGGCGCAGGCTGGCGACGGCGGCGGTCACCGGCCGGCCCAGGATGTTGAGGCTGAGGGTATCGCCCAAACCGATGCCGAAGCCCTTGGCCAGATTGGCGTCGAGCGAGATCAGCGGCGGCCCGGCGTAATCCCGGGGCCACCACTCACCGGCGGTGATCTCGCTGGCGTCGGGCTGCACGGCGGCATAGGTCAGGGCGCGGTCGCCTCGGATCGCCCATTGGCTGTCCGATGCGATCTCGGCCTGATCCACGGGGGTGCCGTTGATATGGGTGATGCGCCCGCGCAAGGAGGGGACGCGTTGCAGGTGGGCGGCCCCCTTGATACCCATCACGGCGGTATCGAATTCGGCGACCTGGTCCGGTTGAATATCCAAAAAGAAGAAGGCCGGGGCCTCTTCCGGCAGGCGCTCGCTGACCTGGCGGGTCATGTTGGCGTCGATCAGGGCGACGGCGACCAGCACGGCCAAGCCCAGGCCCAGGGAGGTCACGACACTGGGCACCATGCTGTCGGGCCGCCCCAGGTTGGCGACGACCAACCGCAGGCGCGCCCCCGGCGGGCGCTTGCACGCCCGCGCGGCGCGGCCGACGGCCCAGGCGGCGGCGCGCAGCACGGCCAGGAATAGAATGGCCCCACCGACGAACCAATAGGCGAACCCGCGGTCCGCCGCCGTGGCGACGGTCAGTGCCGCGAGCGCGGCCACGCCCAGCGCCATAAGCACAAGATACACGGCCCTGGGCCGGCGGCCGGCGGGGGCGACCCGGTCGCGGAACAGATCACCCGCCCGGACTTCCCGCGCGCGGGCCAGCGGCCAAAGGGCGAAGGTCACGGCGGACAACATGCCGAAGGCCGCCGCCGTGGCCAGGGCGGCGGGGTAGATGCCGGGCTCGGGCGCCACCGGCAGCAGCCCGCCGAAGGCCGTCACCCCCAGCCAGGGCAAGACGGCGCCCAGGACAAGACCCAGCGCCACGCCCCCCGCGGCCAGGATCAGCACCTGGATCAGGTAGATCGTGAAGATCAGCCGCCCGGGCGCGCCCAGGCATTTCAGGGTCGCGATGGTGGTCGACCGCTGGTCCAGGTATCCGGCGACGGCGTTGGTGATGCCGATGCCACCGACCAAAAGGACCGTCAGCCCGACGAAGCCCATGAACAGGGTCAGGCGTTCGACGAAACGGCGCACGCCGGGGGCGGCTTCGTCCGCCGCGCGGATGCGCCAGCCGGCGTCGGGGAATTGTTTGTTCAGGTCCTCGATGAAGGCGGGGACGGACGTGCCCGGGGGGAGCATCACCCGGTGGTGATAGCGGATCTGGCTGCCCGGCTGGACCAGCCCCGTGGCCGGCAGGGCGTCCAGGGACACCATGAAGCGGGGGCCGAAGGAAAACACGCTGGCGACGCGGTCGGGCTCTTTCTTGATGACGGCGCGGATCTGGAATTCCGCCTCGCCCACGCGCACCCGGTCGCCGACCTTGGCCCCCAGGCGGGTCAGCAGGTTGGCGTCCACCGCCGCCCCCCAGGCGCCGTCCCGGTTTGCCAGAATCTCGCCGAGCGGCCGGGCCGGGTCGGTGACCAGCTTGCCGGCCAGCGGATAGGCGCCGTCCACGGCCTTCAGTTCGGCCAGGGAACGCCGGGCCTGAGGGTCGAGCGGCCGCGCCATGGTCCGCATTTCCACGGTGTCGGCGCGGGCCCGGGCATGGGTGTCGAGATAGGCCAGCTGCGCCGCGTCGGCGGCGCGGTGGGTCAGGCGCAGGTCGACGTCGCCGCCCAGAAGTTTCGTGCCGTCGCGGTCCAACCCGGCGACGAAGGAGCGGGACAGGGAATTCACGGCGGCGATCGCCGTCACGCCCAACACCAGACAGGCCAGGAAAATGCCGAGCCCGCGCAACACCCCTCCGGGCCCGCCCTTGAGGTCGCGCCAGGCCAAGCGCCAGGCAAGGGCGACGCCCATGGAGTCAGTCCCCCGCCATGCGCAGGGCGGTCTGGTCATCGGCGACCAGGCCGTCGCGGATGGTCAGCATGCGCCCGCAGCGTTCGGCCAGGGATTTTTGATGGGTGACCAGCAGCAAGGTGGTGCCGAGGCGTTCGTGCATACCGAACAGCAGGTCGATGATCTGGTCGCTGGTGTGTTCGTCCAGGTTGCCCGTCGGCTCGTCCGCCAACAGCAGCTTGGGCGATCCGGCGAAGGCGCGGGCCAGGGCCACGCGCTGCTGTTCGCCGCCCGACAGTTGGCCCGGGTAATGGCTGGTGCGATGGCCCAGGCCGACGGCGGCAAGTTCTTCCGCCGCGCGGTCGAAGGCGTCGCTCCGCCCGGCGAATTCCAATGCCACGGCGACGTTTTCCAACGCCGTCATGGTCGGGATCAGGTGGAAATCCTGGAACACGATGCCCAGGGTGTCGCGTCGGAACCGGGCCAGGCCGTCTTCGTCCAGGACCGTCAGGTCGTGGCCGGCGACGGCGACCTCGCCGCCCGTCGCCTGTTCCAGGCCGCCCAGAACCATCAACAGCGACGTCTTGCCCGACCCGGAGGGGCCGACAATGCCCAGGGTTTCGCCCGCCCCGACGGTCAGATCAATGCCTTTAAGGATATTGACCTCACCGGCTTCGCTCTCCAGGGTAAGGCGCAGGTCGCGCGTCCGTACCGCGGGCGTCACCGGGCCGGTCTTTCCATTCGGATGAGCATCCATGCAATCGTTCCGCCGCCGTTTGTCTATCATGGGATATGTGCGTAAGGCCGCGAATGTCAACGCGGCGGCTGTCTTTCTGTTGGCGTTGCTGTGGTTTGCTCCGGCCGCGAGCGCGGCCCCGCCGCCGCGCCTGCTTGTCCTGGGCGACAGCCTGACCGCGGGTTACGGGCTGAAGGCGGAAGACGGATTCACGGCGCAGTTGCAGGTGGCGTTGAAGGATGCCGGGCGCGATGTCGTGGTTCTCAACGCGGGCGTGTCCGGCGACACCACGGCCGGCGGGCGGGCGCGCATCGGCTGGGCGCTCGGCGACAAGCCCGACGCGGTGATTGTCGAACTGGGCGCCAACGACGGCCTGCGCGGCCTTGATCCCAAGGCGACCTTCGACAATCTGGACGCCATCATTGCCGATATCCGCCGGGCCGGCCTGCCCGTGCTGCTGACCGGCATGTTGGCCCCGCCCAACCTGGGCCGCGACTACGCGGACGATTTCAACGCCGTCTTTCCGCGCCTCGCGGAAAAGCACGACGTGCTGTTCTATCCGTTCTTCCTGGCCGGCGTCGCGGCCAAACCGGACCTGAACCAGGACGACGGCATTCATCCCAATCCCAAGGGGGTGCGGGCCGTCGTCGACCGTATTCTGCCCTATGTGCTGGACCTGCTGGCCCAGGCCAAGACGAAAGCGGGGGCGCGGTGAGCGGCTTCAAACATGCCCATGCGGGTGGGGCCGACTGGGCCGAGGTCGCGCGCGACTGTGCCCGTCAGCTCGACCCCATCCCCGAGGGCGCCAACCTGGGCTTTCTCTATGTCACCGACGCGCTGGCCGACGACCTGACGTCGATCCTCACCTTCCTGCGTCAGACTTCGGGCGTCGAGGACTGGGTCGGTACTGTCGGCATGGGCATCTGCGCGGGGGCCCAGGAATATCATGACGCGCCGGCGGCGGCGGTGCTGCTGGGCGCCTTTCCCGCGGATTCGTTCCGGGTGTTTCCGGTCCTGCGCGGCGGGCTCGGCGACATGCCGGCGGGGCTGCGCGGCTGGGTCGACGATGGTGCCGCGCCGTTCGCCGTTGTTCACGGCGATCCCTACAATCACCACCTGCCCGAGCTTTTGGAGGAAACCGCGAGCGGCCTGTCGTCGTTCCTGGTCGGCGGGCTGACGGCGTCGCGCGGCAGCGGCCCGCAGATCGCGGGCACGATCGCCAAGGGCGGGGTCTCGGGTGCGCTGTTCGGGCCCCAGGTCCAGGTCGCGACCGGGCTCAGCCAGGGCTGCACACCCGTTGGTGAGCCGCGCCAAGTGACCGAGGCCGAGGACAACATCATCATGTCGATCAACGGCAAGCGTGCTCTCGACGTCATGAAGGCCGACATCGGCGAGCTTCTGGCCCGCAATCTGGAACGGGTCGCTGGATACATCCATGCCGCCTTCCCCGTGCCGGGCTCCGACACCCGGGATTATCTGGTGCGCTCGCTTCTCGGCATCGACGTGGACCGCGGCTGGGTCGCCGTCGGCGGCGCGGTCGAGGCCGGCGACCGCATCATGTTCGTGCGCCGCGACCCGATCTCCGCCGAGCAGGATTTGGCCGACATGGTCAACGGACTGAAGGCACGCCTGCCGTCCCCGCCCCGGGGCGGGCTGTATTTTTCCTGCGTCGCCCGCGGGCCCAACATGTTCGGCGCCCCCGGCAAGGAAATGGCCTTGATCATGGAGCGCCTGGGCGACATCCCCCTGGTCGGATTCTACGGCAACGGCGAAATTTCCAACGCCCGGCTGTACGGCTATACGGGCGTGCTGGCGCTGTTCCTCTAGGATCCGCCGCCGATCCCGCGAATCGGGACCATTTCGCCCCCGGTTTTTTCCGCCATCCCCCAACCGCGCCATGATGGTGCCGCATTTGCTTTCGACCCTCGGGGCCTGGAAAGCGGCGTCGTCCGGGCGGCTTCCTTGGCACCTTGCTGTATACGTCTGGACATCCCCAAACCGACGCCATAGAAGCGAAGGCAAGGGAACGGTGTCGTCTGTTCCGGGAAGCCAACAGCCAGGGAGGCCGCATCATGCGCCTTTTCGTCGGATTGGACCTGCCCGAAGACCTTCGTCTAACCCTTGGCCTGCTGCGCGCCGGCATCAACGGGGCGCGCTGGGTTCCCCCGGAGAATTTCCACATCACGCTGCGCTTCATCGGCGAGGCCGACCGCCATCAGGCGGCCGATCTGGACGACGCCCTGGCCGACATCGACGTGCCGGCCTTCGATCTGGCGTTCCACGGGGTCGGCAGTTTCGCCTCGCGCGGGCGGCTTCGGGCGATCTGGGCCGGGCTCGAATCCTCGGGCGCGCTTGTCCATCTTCATGACAAGGTGGAACGCGCGGCGGTCCGCGCCGGCTTCGCCGTGGAACAGCGCAAGTTCAAACCGCACGTCACCCTGGCCCGGCTCAAGGGCACGCCGGAGGTTGCCGCGCAGCGGTTCCTCGAAGACCACGCCGGGTTCACGACCCGACCCTTCACGGTGGAACGATTCGTGCTGTTCGAAAGCACGCTGGGCGGCGAAGGGGCGCATTACACGCCGGTCTGCCGCTATCCGCTCGGCACCTTCGATTACGCCGACTACGGCGATTTCGAGGATCTGGCCGCCGACTACGCGGACAGCGACGCCTAGGGGCTTTTGATCAGATCGGGCAGGCGCGTCATGTCGTCGAACACGATCTCGGCCCCGGCCGCCATCAGGGTCTCGCCGTAATTCGCAACCTCCCTGGCGTGGGAGGCCCCTGCGAAGCCGAGGACCCGCATGCCCGCGCGCCGCGCCCCGGTCACCCCGGCGGTGGAATCCTCGATCACCAGGCAATCTTCCGGTGCCCGGTCCATGGCGTTGGCGGCGTGAAGGAACAGGTCCGGCGCGGGTTTGCCCCGCTTGACCATGCCGGCGGAAAACAGATGCGGCTTGAAGAACGGCAGCAGGCCGGTGACGCCCAGGGTCGTCTCAATCTTCACGATCGGGCCCGACGAGGCGACGCAGCGGTCATGGGTCAATTCCCGCACCATCTCCAAAACCCCGGCCATGGGTTTCAATTCGCGCTGGAAGGCTTCCCGGTCCTTGACCTTCAAGGTCTCGATGAAATCGTCGGGCACCTCGACGCCTTCGCCGCGCACCAGGTTGACGACATCGGTCATCCATTTGCCGGTGAAGCGTTCACGGCACTGCTTGGCGGTAATGGGATAGCCCAGGGCCGACAGTTGGCCGGCCAATACGCGCGACGCGATCATCTCGCTGTCCACCAGCACGCCGTCGCAGTCGAAGATCAAAAGCATGGATTACTCGCCGAAGGGATTAAGGGGCCGCAGGTGTACGGGCAGCAGGCGTTGTTTGTAAAGGGGAGGGGCTTGCCGGCGCCGGGTCAGCGCGCCAAGTCGGTTGCGCGGATGTGGTCGAGCAGGCCCCGGGACGCGGCCTCGATCATGTCCAGCACCTGCTCGAACCCGTCGCCGGCGCCGTAATAGGGATCGGGCACTTCCGTCAGGCCAAGCTGAGGGGCGAACGACAGGAACATGTGCAGGCGGTCTTCCCGGCCCTGGGGCGCCAGTTGGGCGAGTGCGGCGTGATTGCGCCGGTCCATGGCGAGCAGATAGTCGAAATCGTTGAAATCCTCGGCCCGGGTCTGGCGGCCGCGCAAATCCGACAGGTCGATGCCCCGGCGGCGGGCGGCTTCCCGGGCGCGGTCGTCCGGCGGCGCGCCGATATGCCAGCCGCTGGTGCCGGCGGAATCGGTTTTGATGACGGCGTCCAGGCCTTCGCGGCGGACCAAGTCGCGGAACACGCCCTCGGCCGTAGGCGATCGGCAGATGTTGCCAAGGCAGACGAACAGAACGTTGACCAAGGTGCGGCCCTCTCTCTTAATAGTGCGGCGGTGAAATCAGACGGCGCAGCTTAGCGCGCGGCGGGGAAGGGCGACAACCATGGCGGATGCGGGGGCAACGAACGATCAGCCATCCATCGTCATTCTGACCGGCGCCGGCATATCCAAGGAATCGGGGCTTGCGACCTTCCGCGATGCGGACGGCATCTGGGCGCGTTACCGGATCGAGGACGTGGCCACGCCCGAAGCCTATGCCCGGGATCCGGAACGGGTGCTGGGTTTCTACAACGCCCGACGCCGGGGGGCCGTGGCCGACGATGTGCGGCCCAACCCGGCGCATGTCGCGCTGGCCCGGCTGGAGGCCGAATGGCCGGGCGAGGTTCTGATCGTGACCCAGAACATCGACGACCTGCACGAACGCGCCGGATCGAAAAACCTGATCCACATGCACGGCGAATTGCTGAAGGCGCGCTGTACGGCTTGTACAGGGGTGCATCCGTGGCGGGACGACATCACCTTGGACCATGCTTGTCCGGCCTGCGGGTCCCTCGGCACCCTGCGCCCGCATGTGGTGTGGTTCGGGGAAATGCCCTTGGGCCTGGATGACATTGACGACGCGATCGGCGATTGCGGCCTGTTCCTGTCCATCGGCACGTCGGGCAATGTCTATCCGGCGGCGGGATATGTGCGCCAGGTACGCATGATCGGCCGCGCGCGGACAATGGAATTGAACCTGGAACCCAGCGAGGGGGCGAGCCTGTTCGAACGCGCCCGCTACGGTCCCGCGTCGGAAACCGTACCGGCCTTCGTTGATGACCTGCTGATGCGGGGGCTTGCCGCCGTGGACTAGATCAGCCCTCGTCGATCAGACGCACGCCGTCGAAATCCTCAAGCTTTTCGGCGTCGATGATCTGATGGATCAGGTTGCCGTAGGTCTTGGGAATTTCCGAATACTGGGTCAGGCGCGTCGCCAGGTGCCGGGCGTCGGGGTCGCGGCCCTGTTCGCGCATTTGTTTGCGCGCGCGGCGAAAGTCCAGATAGGCCGGATGGGTGTTGAGGTTCAGCATGTAGTGGCGCACGCCGTCACCCAGGTCGGCGTATTTCACGACCTTGAAGCCGTCGGCCTTTTCCGGCTCCAGCCCCGGGGTGTCCGGATTGTAGGTGCGGATGCCGAACAGGTTGTTGGCGTCGCGCGCGAAGCGCGAGGTGCCCCAACCGCTTTCCAGCGCGGCCTGGGCCAACACCATGGAGGCGGGGATGACGTCGACCCGCCGGCGCAGGGTGGTAATGTCGCCGGGTGTCACCTGATACTTTTCCCAGATGTGGTCCGGCACGTCCTTGGCGGGGCCACCGGCAAGGCGACGCTCTTCGCGGATGTGGGCGTTTTCGCGCGCCACCAGGGGCAGGGCGATCTTGAGGAAGGCCTGTTTCTTGGCGTCGAGGTCGAGTGCATCCAGGTCGGTCGCGATGCGGGCGGCGAACACGGGCGGCACCACGCCGGTCCGGCGCACCTTGTCCAGGGACACGGCATGCAGGGGATCATGGGCCAGGGCGGCCACGGCGCGGGCCTTGCTCATGGTTTCTTGCCGTACGTCGCGGTCGGTTATGTCGAAGACGATCCCGGCGCCGGCCAGAAGGACGGCGGTAAGGCCCGCCGTGGCGGTCCAACGCGCGGGGGTCAGGCGCTGCAGGCATGCGGTCATGTTCATCACTTTTCGTTGCCGGTGCGGCCGTGTGGCCAAGATGTGGTCGGCCCTGGGGCGTTGCAAGGCCTTATCGGCATTGCCCCTTGGGGCCCCCCTTCAATCATGCGGCCCTGAATGCCTTGCAAGGGGTGCGACATCAGGGCGGCATTACGACCATTCCATGGCAACTTGTAACAGAAAGCGACCGCTTGTCGTCGGTCGCCGTCTTATCGGCCGCCGCAGGACGGCAGGGACAGCAGATAGGCAATGAGGTCGCGGCGCTCCCGCGCGTCCTTGATGCCGTCGTAGGTCATGGTGGTGCCGGGCACGATCCCCAACGGATCGGCCAGAAACCGGTCGAGGGTCTGATCGTCCCAGGTGAACCCCGTGGCCCGCATGGCATCGGAATATTCGAATCCGGGCATACCCCCGGCTTGCCGGCCCTTGAGCCCGCAATGGCGCGGGCCGACCCGGTCATGGGCGACGGCATGACAGGCCAGACAGCGGTCGTAAATCTGTTTGCCGCGGACGGGGTCCGGGGCAGCGGCGGCCTGTGCCGGGGCAGCGGCGATAATTGCGGCCGCCGCCAGCGGCCCGGCACAGGCCCGGCGAAGGGCGGCGCGGGCGCGGTCGGCGGCCCCCTTTCGGGGACCGCCACCGGCTGCGCCGAAGGGGGTGCGGCGCGCGGGCATCACGATACGAAGGCCACGGGCACGGGGTTTTGGCCCAGGGCGTTGCGCAATACCGCCCAATGCATGGCCTCGTCGCCGAGGATGCTCGCCGCCGCCTTGGCCAGATCGCGGTTCTGGAACAAGGGCACGGCGCCCAGATAGGCGCTGACCGCGCCCTTTTCCAGGCCGGCGGCGAAGCCCAGCACGTCGTTCTGGGACTTCAACTGGTCGACCGGGAAGTCATAGGCCTTTTTCGCATCCACGGGCCTCCCGCCGAGCGAGCGCACGGTCTTGGCCAGGACATCCGCGTGCTCCTTGTGATGGCCCTGGAACTGCACGGCAAGGTCCAGAACCGGTTTCTGCAGCAAGCCGCTTTCGGCCCCCACCTGATAGGCGGCGATGGCTTCCAACTCGGCCCCGAGGGCCGTGTTCAGGATCGAGACGTCGGCGGCGCTGGCGCTGCTGCCGGCAGCAGCGCTTTCGCAGCCGGCAAGCATGGCGACGGCGGCGGCCGACAGGGTCAGGGTGCCGGCGCCGCGCAGAAAGCTGCGGCGGGGCAGGATCAGGCCGTTGTCTTCAGCCGGAAGGTCCGGGGCCTGAAAGTCGGGTTGGGTATCGGTCATGGTGGTCTCCTTTTGGTTTGGTTGGGGGGTGATGGAACCTGGGCAAAGGGGTGGCGTTGACGCCCGGGGGGCGCCTGGATCTCAGGAAAGTTTCTGAGGGGTTAGTCGGGTGAGGGTGTCAGGCGGTCGAGAACCCCGTTGACGATGCGGTCGCAGCGCGCGCCGGCGAAGGGATGGACGTCCTGCAGGGCGCTGCCGGCATCCCGGTCCAGCAGGTCGCGCAGCCGCGCCCGAGCCCGGTGGAACCGGGTGCGGACCGTCGACGGCGGAATGCCCAGCATGTCGGCCGTTTCATCGACGGAAAATTCCTCGATCCCGCGCAGGACGAAGACCGCCCGGAAGTCTTCCGGCAACTGGGCGATGGCGACTTCGAGATAGCGGCGGATCTGATCCCGTGCCGCGTCCTGTTCCGGCGTGGTGGCCTGGGCCACCAGCCCGCCCGACGGACGCAAGTGGGCGGCCATGGAAATCACGTTTTCCATCGTATCCAATTGTTCGGTCATGCGGGTTTTCCTGCCGCGGTTGTAAACTTCGTGGAGGGCGATCTTGACCAGCCAGGTCGACAGCCGGGCCCGCCCGTCGAACCGGTCGATCGCCCGGAACGCCTTGATGTAGGTTTCCTGAATGACGTCTTCGGCATCCGCGTCGCCCGGCACCAGATTGCGGACGAAGCGGTACAGCAGCCGGTTATGGGCGCGCATGATGGCTTCGAACGCCGTGTGGTCGCCGGCGCGGGCCTGGTCGATGACGGCCGCCGTCACCGTGACGTCTTTGTGAACGGGCTTCCTGGCGCTGTGCATTGAATTTCGTCCTCAGGCGGTTAACGATGTCTGGTCATTGGACGCGGCCGGCGGCGAAAATGTTCCCGCCTTTTTTCAGATCATGCGTGACGCCCCGGATCGCAATGACATTTATCCGCCGCAACGGCGCGGGAGGGCCGCCATGGGATCGGAAAATCTGGAAACGGTGTTAAAGCGCGCCCGCGCCTGCACCACCTGCGCGGACCATCTGCCTTTGGGCCCCCGGCCCGTGGTGCGCATGGCGCCTTCGGCACGGGTGCTGCTGATCGGACAGGCGCCCGGGACGAAGGTCCATGCCTCGGGCGTGCCCTGGGACGATAAATCCGGGGAACGGCTGCGCGACTGGCTGGCCGTCGAACCCGACGTGTTTTATGACGAATCCCGCATCGCCATCATGCCCATGGGGTTCTGTTATCCGGGGCGGGCCCCCAAGGGCGGCGACAATCCGCCGCGCCCGGAATGCGCGCCGCAATGGCACGCAGCCCTGCGCGCCCTGCTGCCAGAGGTGCGCCTCACCCTGCTGATCGGCACCTACGCTCAGAAATACCACCTGGGCAGCCGCGCCCCCGCGACCATGACGGAAACGGTCGCCCGCTGGCGGGATTTCCTGCCGGATTATCTGCCGACCCCCCATCCCAGCTGGCGCACCACTCATTGGATGAAAAAGAATCCCTGGTTCGAATCGGACCTGTTGCCGGACCTCCGGCGCGTTGTGGCCAAGGCCCTGGCTTGATCTCCGGCCCTTGCGTCCCGGCCCCGCGCCGGGTCGGGCCTTGACGTCGGGCATCGAGGGCGCGATGCTTGGTCGATAAGCACATCCGCTTGAGCTTGTTTTGCGGATGCGCCGGGGAACGGGACGGGGATCCCTTGGAACACATCGCCGCATCGGACATTCTGCGCCGCCTGGAATTCGATAATCCCTGGTGGGCTTTCCGCTCGGGCACGCGGGTGCGCTTCCGCCACCCGCCGCAGCGGGGGTTTGCCCGTGATTTCGCGGCCCGTGCCCTCGATGCCGCGCTCGACGTACCGCTGATCGCCGCCGGCCCGCCGGGGGCCGGCAAAACCATCGTTCTGCGCCAGGCCCTGGCCGCCGTGGTCCGTGCCGGCGTTTCGCCCATGCGCATCGCCTATCTGTCCCTGGGTGCCCCGGTGTTTTCCGGTGAAGACCTGGCGACCCTGGCCGACCGGGTGCTCGACCGTTTCGCCTACGGCCGCGACGAAAAGGTGTTCCTGTTCCTGGACGATCTGGATTACGTCGCCGACGGGGTCGGGCAGTTGGCGGCCCTGCAATCGCGTCTGCCCAATGCGCGACTGATCGCCAGCCTGTCTTCGGGCGCCCCCCGCCTGACCCCCGGGCGGGCCGACATTGACAGCGACGGCGGGGCCGGTGCCGTCGAGGTCCGCATCCTGCCGCCGCTCAGCTTCGCCGAATTCATGGAGTTCCGGCGCACGGACACGGGCGGCGTTCTGCCCGAGGCGGGATCGTCGCTGCCGCTCGACGCGGGGCGGATTGCGGCCCTCAACGACGAATTCGCGCGTTATGTCTCCTTCGGCGGCTTTCCATCCGGCATCGCCGCCAAGCGCGAGGACGAGGCCCCCCCGGCTCTGGTCCGGGACGCCCTGCTGCATGATGTCCTGCACCGGGATCTCGCCGCCTTCGCCGGGGTGATCGAGCCGCGCGAACTGGGCCGCCTGTTCGCGGTCCTGGCCCGCAATACGGGCGGTGAGGCGGCCATCGAAGACCTGGCCAAGGCCACGGGCGTGGCCAAAAACACCCTGCGCAAGTATCTCGATTTCCTGGAGGGCGCGTTCCTGATCCGCCGGGTGCCGCGCCTCAACCGTGACGGACGGCCGTTCCAGCGCCAGGTCCTGTTCAAGGTCTATCTGACCTCGCCGACCCTTTACACGGCCCTGTTCGGCCCGCTTGCCCCCGACAGCCCGGATTATGCCCGGCTGGTGGAAACGGCGGTCGTTTCGCAATGCTTCGCCACGGGCCTGGCCGACCGTCTGGCCTATGCCAGCTGGAAGGGCGGCATGGTCGATCTGGTCCTGCTCGACAAGCCGGACGGCCGCCCGGAACAGCTGTTCCAGTTCGATTGGTCGGGCGCCGTCACGGCTTCGGACAACGGGCCGGACACCATGGTCAATTTCGCCGTCCGCACCAATCCGGATGCGCGTATGACGCTGTTGACGCAAAACCGCGGCGGGCCGGCGCGGCGCGGCGGGCTTGACCTGACCCTGGTGCCGGCGGCGCTCTACGCCTATTGGCTGGGCACGCGGAAAGGATAATCAGCGGCCGGCGGCGGCCTCGGCCAGCAGCCAGTCGCGGAATGCCTTCACCGGCGATTCGTCGCGGCGCGTCTTGCGGGACACGAAATAGCATCCTTCCCCGCGCAAAAGGTCGCGTCGGAACGGGGCGGCCAGCCGCCCGGCCTCCAATGCGTCGCGCACCTGGGCCTCGCGGGTGATGGCGATGCCCATGCCCGCCTCGGCGGCGTCCAATGCCATGGTCGTCAGATCGAACGTCTGGCCCTGATCGGGATCGACGGCCGATGCCGGCACCCCCGCCGCCGCCAGCCAGCGCGCCCAGTCACCCCCGCGGTGGTAGGTGTGCAGCAGAGTGTGGCCGCGAAGATCATGGGGGTCCACCAAGGGCCGGTCGCCTTCCAGCAGGCGCGGGTGGCAGACGGGAAACACGTCTTCCTTGAACAGAAGGTCCGCGATCATGCCGGGCCAGGTCCCGCCGCCGAACTGGATCGCCGCGTAGACGTCGTCGCGCTCGAAATCGATGGGCCGGGCACTGGTCGCGATATGCACGGAAATGTCCGGATGCAGGGCCTGAAACCGGCCCAGGCGCGGCACCAGCCAACGGATCGCGAAGGTCGGGGTGACATGGATGTGCAGTTCCGTCGACGCCTGGTTGCGTGACAGGGCGCGGCAGGCCAGGTTGATCTGGCCGAAGGCGTCACCCAACTGCTGGGCCAGGCGTTCGCCCTCGAAGGTCAGGCGCCGCGCCCCGCCTTCGACCTGGAACAGGCGGATGCCGAGCCAGTCCTCCAGGTTCTTGACCTGATGGCCGACCGCCGAGGGCGTCACGCATAACTCGTCCGCAGCCTTGGCCAAGGTGCCGAGCCGGGCCGTGACCTCGAAGGCGCGCAGCGCGTTGAGGGGCGGAATGGGATGCGCCATGGGCGGAGATTTCCTCAAACACTTCGATAGATTTGATCGTTTGCCGCGTTTCGGCGGCGGCGTACAATAGCGTCAAGAGTCCGGAATGCAAACGGGCCAAAAAACGACGTAGAAAAACTAGGGACGCATCCATCATGGACATGACCGTTGAACGGCTCGGCGGCAGTTTCGCCGCCCGCATCTCCGGGATCGACGCCGGAAATCTGACCAATGCGCAGGCCGCCGATCTGCATCAGGCCTATCTCGACCACAAGGTGTTGGTCATCGAGGGCCAGGAGATGTCCGTCGCCCAGTTCGACGCCTTCGGCCAGCTGTTCGGCGAAACCGTGGAACACCCGGTGAAGAACTTCCTGCATCCCGATTTTCCCAAGGTCATGGTGCTGTCCAATTCGACCCGTCTGGGCAAACCGCTGGGGGTCAAGGACGCGGGATCGTTCTGGCATTCGGACCGCTCCTACATGGAGCGCGCGGCCGACGCGACGATCCTGTTCTCCATCGAAATCCCCGACGAAGGCGGCGATACCTTCTTCGGTGACATGGAAGCGATCTACGACGCCCTGCCGGAAAAGACCAAGGCCCGCATCGACGGGCGGCAGTACGTGTCGCAGTACCGCTGGTGCACCAACCGGGGCGATCCGGAATCGCGCTGGAATTTCCTGACCCCGGAAGAAATGGAAACGACCCCGCCGGTCGTCCGCCCCATCGTGCGGACCCATCCGGAAACCGGGCGCAAGGGCCTGTTCGTGTTCCCGGGGGCGTCCGCCGGGGTCAAGGGCATCATCGGCATGGATGCCATCGAAAGTGCCGACCTTTTGGACGAACTGTTCGACCACATGACGCAGCCCGAATTCCATTTCCAGTTCAAATGGCGGGACCCCGGCACCATCGTGCTGTGGGATAACCGCTGCGTCATGCACCGGGCGACGACCAAGAACCTGCCGCCGGACAAGGTGCGCACCCTGCACCGTATTTCGACGCTCGGCGGCGTGCCCGCCTGATCCCCTTTCGGACCGGAGACATAGAACATGAGCGGCAAGATCGCCCTGATGGTGGAATTCGGCGTCAAGACAGAGCGGCGGGATGATTTCCTCGCCCTCATGCGGTCCCACGCCAAGATGACCCTGGATTCGGAGCCGGGGTGTGAGCAGTTCGACGTGCTCGACCCCACGGAAGCCAGCGACAGCGTCTTTCTGTACGAGCTTTACACCGATAAGGCGGCGGTCGATGCCCACATGAATTCGGCGCTGCTGGCCTCCACGCGCGGCAGCTACGACGACATGATCACGTCGAAACGCGTGGTGTGGTGCAAGGTGACGTAAGACCACCGGCCAAGGCAAAACGAAACGCCCCGGCCAGGAATGGCCGGGGCGTCTTTTTATGCGTATGCGGCATCCGTGGCGGGCCGAAGCGTCGGCGTTATCCGCCGTTGCGCTTCAGCGTCATCAGGCGGAGCGCGTTCAGCTTGATGAAGCCCTGGGCGTCGCGCTGGTCGTAGACCTGGTCTTCCTCGAAGGTGACCAGGGCCTCGTCGTACAGGCTGTTGGGCGACTTGCGGCCGGTGACCATGACGTTGCCCTTGTACAGCTTGAGGCGCACCGTGCCGGTCACGCGCTCCGCCGCCTTGTCGATGGCGGCCTGCAGCATTTCGCGTTCGGGCGCGAACCAGAACCCGTTGTAGATCAGTTCCGCATAGCGGGGCATCAGCTCATCGCGCTGGTGCATGGCGCCGCGGTCGAGCGTGATGCTTTCCATGGCGCGGCGCGCGGCGAACAGCACGGTGCCGCCGGGTGTCTCGTAGACGCCCCGCGACTTCATGCCGACGAAGCGGTTTTCCACGATGTCCAGGATGCCGATGCCGTTGGCCCCGCCCAGTTCGTTGAGCTTGGTCAGCAGGGTGGCGGGCGACATCTTCTCGCCGTTCACGGCGACGGCGTCGCCGCGCTCGAAATCGATGGTGATTTCCGTGACCTTGTCGGGCGCGTCCCAGGGGGCGACGACGCGGGTATAGATGTTGTCGTCGGCCTCGATCCAGGGATCTTCCAGCACCTTTCCTTCCGAGGAAATGTGCAGAAGGTTGGCGTCCTGGGAATAGGGGGCTTCGCCGCGCTTGTCCTTGGGGATCGGAATCTGGTGCTTTTCCGCGTATTCGATCAGCCGCGTGCGCGAGGTCAGGTCCCATTCGCGCCACGGCGCGATCACGCGGATGCCGGGGTTGAGCGCGTAATAGCCCAATTCGAACCGCACCTGGTCGTTGCCCTTGCCGGTGGCGCCATGGGACACGGCGTCGGCACCCGTCTCGGCGGCGATCTCGATCTGCCGCTTGGCGATCAGCGGCCGCGCGATGGAGGTGCCCAGCAGGTAGGTGCCCTCGTACAGCGCCGCCCCCCGGAACATGGGGAACACGTAATCGCGCACGAATTCCTCGCGCAGGTCCTCGACGAAGATCTGCTTGATGCCCAGCATCTCGGCCTTCTTGCGCGCGGGCTCAAGCTCGCCGCCCTGGCCCAGGTCGGCAGTGAAGGTCACGACCTCGGCCCCGTAGGCGTCCTGCAGCCAGCGCAGGATGACCGAGGTATCCAGGCCGCCCGAATAGGCGAGCACGACTTTTTTCACGTCTTTGGTCATGGCGGGTTCCCTGATGCGGCGCGGGCGGCAAGCGGCCCGGCGGAAAGACGGCGCAGTATAGGGATTTCGCCTGCCGCCGCAATACGCGGGCCGGCAAAAATCCGCTGTCGGCGGGATCAGAAATTATACAGCACGCTGGCGGCGAACACGTTGGCGTAGGCAGTGTCGGACAGGATATAGAGCTCCCATTCGCCGCGAAGGGCGATGCGGTCGGAAAACCGGTAATCCGCCCCCAGGCCGAGCACGACGCCCGTGCCCGTTTCTTCCTGGCGGACGACCGACGCGGAATTATCCGCATATTCCCACCACAAACTGACCCCGGCCCGGGCGAACGGTTTCACGGGCGTTTTCAGGGGCAGGGAGATCAGCGCGCTCGTGGTGAAGGCGTGGAACTGGCTTTCCGCCGACGACCCGTTGGCGAAACCTTCGTCGAACGCGCCGACCTTGCCGATCGACGCTTCGAAGGCCAGGACGTCATTGGGCCGGTAGCCGCCGAATATCTTCCAGGCGAAGGGCTTTTCGTTGAGGGTCGTGTTTGCGTTGTCGCTCTCGTAGTCGAACACGCCCAGACCCAGGCCGATGCCGGCGTAGAATCGCTGCGGCCGGCTGATCGCCTGGTCTTCGGCGGGTGTGAATTGCTTTTGGCTGGCATAGCGGGCGGCGGGGTCGCTGTCCCCGCCCGGGGGCGCGGCGGCTTGGCCGCGCGGCGGGGGCGCCCAGGTGGGCGTCGGCTGCGGCGCTGCGCGGTAGCCGGGATGGGACGGATTTGTCTGGGCGGTGGGCGGTGCCGGGTAGGCGGCGGGCATCGGCGCCTGATAGACCGGCGTCGCCGGATAGGCCGGGGGTGCGGGCGGGTTGACGGCGCTGGCCGGCGCCGGTGCGGGGGAAAGGGGGCGGATGTTCGGGTTGCCGCCTTCGCGCATCAGCCAATCGTTGACGGAGATCCCGCCGGCCTGGGCGAGTTCCTGCGGCGCCAATTCTTGCGGGGTCAGGGGATGCCGGGCCAGTTCGACCGGCTGCGCCAGGGCTTCGGCCGGACCGCCGTCGAACAGCATTTCGCCGCCACCGGCCGCGGCGACCTCGAAGGGCTGCGTCGGGCGTGGCGTCTTGGGCCTGGCCGGCAGGGCCTGGGCATGTGGTGCCGGGCGGGCGGATGCGGGTGCCACGGTGATGGTGGTATGGGGTGCGGGCAGCAGGATCCGGGGATGTGCCGGGGCAGGTGGTTGGGACGGCGCGGCGGCGGCAAGGTCGATGACGATGCGCGCCCCCTGGCCGCCTTTGGGCAGCAGGGTGAACTGACGGCGGATGTCGGCGGGATGGCGGGTCTTGATGATCAGGCGGCTGCCGCGGGCGTCACGTTCGATCTCGATGGCGCGGATGATGCCTTGGGCCTCGGGCTTGTCGGCCGCTTCGGACAGGGCCGCGCCGGTCACCGTGACGACAATCTCGTCCTTGCCGGGAAAGGCGAATTTGTAGGGCACGGGTGCCCGGGTTTCCAGCACCAGGCGGGTGAAATCCTTGTGCAGACCGGTGCGCACCTCAAGGCCCGGCGCCGGCTCCGCCGCATGGGCGGGCAGCGCGACAAGCCCCCAAACAAGGCCCGCGGTGAATAAGGTGCGGATCAGGCGCAACACGGTCATGGACCCCCAGTTCGATCATCCCCGATAAGCGCCTGAGTCTATGGCGCAACCGGTTAAGACAGTCTGAATGGGGCAGGGGCCTATGGGCGAAGGGGAATGCCGCGCCGATCATAAAAGTAATGTTTCAGCAGCAATGGCATCACGGCGCCGATGTAGCTGCCCATCACCACGTCGGACACAAAATGGACGCTGGCCAGAAACCGGCTGGCGGCGACAGCGGCGGCGAAGGTGAACAGCACCGGCCACAGGCGGGGAAAGATCAAAAATAAGGCCACGGCCAGCGACCACACCATCTGGGAATGACCCGAGGGATAGGAGTTCATGCCGAAATCCGTGTTGAAGGGGATGAAGCCGTACAGGCCGTTTTCCAGCAGTTCGCGGGGCCGCATGCGCCCGATCACGAACTTCAGCAGGTTGACCAGCACACCCGCAGAGGCGATGGAAAAAATCACGAACAGGGCCGCATGCATGGCACAGCGCAGACGCTCGCTGCCCTCGGCCACGCGGCGGCGCAGGACCCAGCAGGCGGCGGCGGTCAGGGCCGCGGCCGCGAAATAGATTTCCGGTTTGCCCAAGGCCCCCACCGTATGGCCGAAAAACCGCCGCTGACCGGCATCGAAGGCGTCGCGGAAGAACCGCGCGGCGGCCTCGTCGACAAAAGCCATGCACAGGGCCGAGACGGCGGCGGCGGCGAGGAACCCGCCGATGATCAGGCCCCAGTTGAGGGGTTTCGCGGCCGTGTTCGTCATTTGGCCGGGGTCTTCCGCACGAAAACATGCAATGTCACGGGCTTGCCCTTGGAATAATTGATGCCGGACACCTGGGCGGCTTCGCGTACATCCGCCGCCCGCCCGCCGAGCGCCTGGGTGAAGGCGGGCATTTCCCGGCCCTCGACGATGGCGGCGGCGTGAGATTCGTTCAACAGGTGTTGAGCCGCCCCGCCGCCCGAGGTCAAAACCGTTCCTGTTCCGGAAAGAAACACCAGGGAGGGCTCGGAAAATCCGGCAACGGCTGTCACGGGGGGCGGGCCATCCTTGAATTCGCCGGCCACGGCCTGCGCCGTCCGTTCGGCGACCCACATGGGGCTGAAGCCCGCGACCATCAGCCAAACCACCATGGCGGTCAAGATGCCCCCGGAAATCAGGGAATTCTCCAGGGCTTCGGTGATGACGTGGTGTTTCATGGCCGCCGCCGTGGTGGCCAGAAGATAGAGTGCGAACAGGATGAAGAACCAGGTGTGCCAGTTGGAATCGAATCCGAAATGAAGGGGAAGATAGGCGGCGGCCCCGCCCAGGACCAGGCCGACCAGGGCCCAGAGCCCGCCGGTCAGCCACAGGATCCGCTTGTCGTACCAGGGGGCGGCCCCATCAAGGACAGCGATGGCCGAGCGCGCGCAGACCAGGGCCAGGGCCGGATAAAGCGGCAATACGTAATGGGGCAATTTGGTCGGGATGATTTCCATCAGGATCCAGGCCGGGATCAGCCAGGCCAGGCAGAAGCGCAGCGCCGGATCGGTGCGCTCCCGCCAGGCGCGATAAACCGCCGGCCAGGCCAGAAACACCCCCGGCCAGAAGAACAGCAGCATGGTCAGGACATAGTATCCCGGCGGCGCGCCATGGCTTTCCTGTCCGCCCAGAAGTTTGGGGATCAGGTCCGTGGTGATCGCCGTGATGACGAAACCGTCTCCGCCGTCATCGCCGCCGCCGACCATCAGGAACCAGGGCAGGGCGAGGGCCAGCATCAGCGGCAGCCCCCACAGCCAGCCCAGACCTTTGATCCATGCGGCATCGCGGTCGGCGATGGCGAGGACGCCCAAGGTCAGGACGGCGATCAGGGGGGCGATCGGCCCCTTGATGAGAATGCCCGCGGCCAGGGCCAGCCAGAACAGCAGCGACCAGCCGAACCCGGCCGCACCCACTTTCCCCCGCGCCGCCAGGTAATGGCGGGCCAGCGGCAGCATCAGCGCCAGGACGCAGGCCAACAGCACCGCGTCGGTCTTGGCCTGGTGGGCTTCCAGGATCAGAAGGGTCGAGGCCGCCAGCATGGCGGCGGCCGTGAACGCCGCGCGCCGCTCGAACAGCAGAGACCCCAATGCAAATGTCAGCAGCACCGCCGCCCAGGCCCCGATCACGGATGGCACGCGGTAAGCCCAGATCTCCCGGGCCGCCACGTCGGACAGCAGGGTGACGCTGGCCGCCTGCAGCCAATGGATACCGGCGGGCTTCTTGTGGCGCGGCTGGTCCTGAAAACGGATGTCGATGAAATCCTGGGTTTCCAGCATCTGCGCCGTGGCCTGGGCGAAGCGGGCTTCGTCCCGGTCAAGCGGCGGCAGGCTGGCGATGCCCGGCAGGAACAGGATGCAGCAGAACAGGGTCAGCAGCGCATAGGGCTTCCACCCCAAGGTCGGCCCGACCAGCAGGCGGCGGCCCAGGCGAGGCGCCTTCTTGGCGGAAGCACTCATGCGGGGGGCGCCGATACGGGTTTGTCGCCGACGAACCACACGTCCATGCGCCCCCAATAGAAGGCGATATGGTCCTTGATGGCGGCGCAGGCCGGGATCGGGTCCGGATAGGCCCAGGCCAGGTCGGTTTCTTGCGTGTCGCCGAGATGGAAGGTCCAGTAGCTGGCCTCGCCCTTTTTCGGGCAGGTCGTGCGCGTTGCCGTCGGCGTCAAGAATTCGCTCAGGCGCACATCCTCGGGCGGGAAGTAGAACACGGCCTTGTGGCCGTCTTCGCGGAGGATTTTCACGCCCCGGCTACCGGCGATGACGATGCCGCAGATCGCGGTGCGCACGCGCTCGGGGAAATCGGCGATGGTGATCCCGCCGGCGGCCATCGCCGGATCAGGCATTGCCCGCCGCGTCGCGCGGGGCGGGCTCGGCGCCCTCGGGCACCAGGGCCTCGACCCGGGCCGTCATGCGCTTCAGGCGCTCGCGCTCGCTCGCCGATTTCAACTGTCCGCAGGCGGCCATGATGTCGCGCCCGCGGGGCTGGCGGATCGGCGACGAAAAGCCCCCGTCGTTGAGGATGTTGACGAATTTATCCATGGCCTCGGGCGTCGAGCATTCATAGGGCGCGCCCGGCCAGGCGTTGAACGGGATCAGGTTGAACTTGACGGGAATGCCCTTGGCTAGGCGCAGCAGTTCCCGGGCGTCGGCCTCGGAATCGTTGACGCCCTTCAGCATCACGTATTCGAAGGTGATGCGCCGGGCGTTGTTGGCCCCCGGATATTCGCGGCAGGCGCGGATCAATTCCTTCAACGGATACTTCTTGTTGATGGGCACCAGCACGTCGCGCAATTCATCCGTCACGGCATGCAGCGAGACCGCCAGATTGACGCCCAAATCGGCGCCGCATTTTTCCATCATCGGCACCACGCCTGAGGTCGACAGCGTGATCCGCCGCTTGGAAAGCGCGATGCCCTCACCGTCCATGATGATCTTCAGGGCTTTCGATACGTTATCGTAATTGAATAGGGGCTCGCCCATGCCCATCATCACGATGTTGGAAATCATCCGCCCGCCGTCCATGGGCGTCGGCCATTCGCCGTAACTGTCGCGGGCGACCATGAACTGGCCGACGATTTCCGCCGACGTCAGGTTGCGCACCAGTTTCTGCGTGCCCGTGTGGCAGAACGTGCAGGTCAGGGTGCAGCCGACCTGGGACGAGATGCAAATCGCCCCCCGGTCGTCCTCGGGGATGTAGACGGTTTCCGCCTCGTTGCCGTCCTCGAACTTGATCAGCCACTTGCGGGTGCGGTCGGATGAGGTCTGTTCGCGACTGACCACGGGCTTTCGCACTTCGAAGATTTCGGCCAGCTTTTCCCGCAACGGTTTGGCCAGGGTCGTCATCTGGGCGAAGTCGGTCGCCCCCTGATGATAAATCCAGTGCCACAACTGCTTGGTACGGAACGGTTTCTCGCCCACGGCGGCAACCGTCGCCGCCAGTTCCTCGCGGGACAGGCCGACCAGATTGGTCTTCTCAGGGGCAGCATCAATCGTCATGGGCCCTCATATAGCGCGTCCGGCCCCGCTTCCCAATGAGAAAGCGGCAACGCCGGTGTCGATCTCGGAAAGTCCTTGGGCCGTGGTTGGGGCGTTATGCCGCTGGTGTCAAGGCTTCGGCGACGGCGTCCGGCATCTTGGTGATGACCAGCAGGTAGTTCATGGCAGCGGCTTCCGCGGCCTTTCGGCCTTGTTCCCAATCCCGGACGGTGCCGATGGGGATGCCGTATCGGGATGAGAATTCAGCTTGAGACAGGCTGGTGGCGTCACGGGCCCGCTTGGCGACGAAGGCCGTGCGTCCGCGGCCGAACTCGTCGTCGGTCATTGGGCGGTCCACGTCATCAACGGGGGGTGTCGTGGTATCTTTTCGTTTCGCGGTCATTGGCTTTCCTCACGCTAATGGGCCGATAGGCGCTGCCACGCCGGGTAAATACACAAACCCATATCCGACCCTTGACCCTTCCGTAGGTCACGGTCCGGTCCTCCGAATAATCGATCCGGGTATCCACAAGGTCGATCCGTCCAGGGTCGTTTAAAACGTCTGCGGCGAGGGCCAGAGAGGCGCCGTGCTTTTTGCGGTTGATCTCGTCCTTGGCCGGATCGAACTCAATTTTCATGCCGCAAATGATACGGCAAGGCAGTAGTCTCTTCAATCGAATTGTACGGCAGAGCCGTTGTTACGGGGAAATTCTAGAGCCCGCAGGCCTTGCCGATGGCTTTCCAGGCGGCAGTGAAGCCGGTCAGGGAATAGGTATCCGTGGTCAGGGTGCCGCGCGACGACGTGCCCTTCACGACCATGTCGGCCCCCCGGATCATGGCGTCGACCAGGGCCGCGTCCTTGCCTTCCTCGGCGAAGGCATGGCCGCCCGAGGTGAACAGCTTGTAGGTCTTGTCGCCGATGGTCACCGTGGCGTCCGAGCCTTCCTTATAGGTATAGCCCGTGGTCACGGAAACGACGCCCTTTTCCTTGTCCTTGGGCCGGTGGGTGACCAGCATGACGACGCGGCCGCGCGCGGAATACTTGCCCTCCATCTTCTTGGGCTCGGACCCCATGTAGCAGATCTTGGCCCCGGCCTCGGTGGCCGTATAGGCCTCCCAGTCGTCGAACAGGCCGATCAGTTCCGGCGCGGCCTGGGCGGCGGCGGGGGTCAGGATGGCCAGGGCGGCTAGGGTGGCGGCGGCGATGCATTTTATCATCGCCCATAGATAGCCGGGACGGCGGCGGGCCTCAAGCCCGTGCGGCGGGATAACTTTCCGGCACCCTTGCCAGGGCCCCCGTTCGGTGGCATGGGAAGGCATGACAAAATCCATTCATTCGCCGAACCCCGCGATCATCGAGGTCACGCGCGGCACCCTGGTCGAAAGCCGCCACCGCGTTCATGCGGTGGTCGCCGACGCGACAGGTACCGTTATTCATGCCTGGGGCGACGGGGAATTGGAAATTTTCCCCCGGTCGGCCATCAAGCCGCTGCAGACACTTGCCCTGATCGAAACGGGCGCAGCGGACCATTGGCGGCTGACCGATGAGCGGATTGCGCTCGCCACGGCGTCGCATTCCGCCTCGGCCGCCCATATCATGGCGGTGGAGGCCTGGTTGGACGATATCGGCCGGGGCGAAGACGACCTGGAATGCGGCGCCCATATGCCGACGGACGAGACGGCGGCCCATCGGCTGATCAAGCAGGGGGCGGCGCCGACACGTCTGCACAACAACTGTTCGGGCAAGCATACGGGCTTTCTCGCCACGGCCCTGCACATGGGCGAGGATATTCACGGCTATACGGGCGCGGACCATCCGGTGCAACAGCGCCTTTACCAGGCGCTCATGGACATGGGCGGGGCGGCGCTGTCCGGTACCGGGCGCGGCGTCGACGGCTGCGGCATTCCCGTTTACGGCATGCCATTATCGGCCCTGGCCCGCGCCATGGCCAAAATGGCCGACCCGGCAAAAGCGGGCCTGGGCGCGGTACGCAGCGCAGCCGCCCAGCGCATCGTCCAGTCCATGGCCAAGCACAACTTCATGGTCTCCGGGCGGGGACGCCTGGATCATGCCGCCATGACGGCGGGCATCGGCGTCGCCAAGCGCACCGGTGCGCCCGTGTTCGCGACCAAGACCGGGGCCGAGGCCGTGCACGCGGCGATTCTGCCGGGTCTGGGATTGGGCGTGGCGGTCAAGGCCGAGGACGGGACCAAGCGCGCATCCGACAGCATGATGGCGAACGTGTTGAATTTCCTGGGCGCCTTCGACGACGGCGCCCGCGCCGACATGGCGCCGTTCCTGGAGATGACCGTGGTCAATGCCGAGGGCGCCCCCGTCGGCGCGGTGCGGCCCCAGGCGGGCTGGGACCGGCTCTAGTCGTTATAGACTTCCGGCGGCGTGTCTTCGAAGGGCTTCATGGGGGCCAGTTCCTTGCGCGAAAAACGCCCGCCGAACTGAGGGGCGGGGAGCTCCTCGGTCGGGCCGCCTTCGGCCACCGGGCGGGGCGCGAAGCGCCCCTGGCTGGTCAGCCGGTCGTACATCACGATGGCCCCCGCGATTCCGACGTTGACGCAGAACGACATGGGAATCTGGATGATGTGGTCGCAGCGTTCGATCATCGCGGGGCTCAGCTCGCCCCGTTCCGGCCCCAGGACATAGGCCGCCTGCCGCGGGTGGCGAAAGCTCGGCAACTCGATCGAATTTTCCAGCAGCTCAACCCCGACCAGCTTGCAGCCTTCGGGCAGCATCACCTGATCGGCGGTGGGAAAGCTGTAGAACGGCACATGCCCCCCGCTTTTCGAGGTGTCGGATTTTTGCCCGATGGTGCGCTCGTAGGTCGCGTCGATGGTGAACACGAAAGACGCGCCGAAGGCATGGGCCGTGCGGAACAGGTTGCCCACGTTCATGGTCTTGGAAATGCCCTCGACCCCGATTCCGAAATATCCGCGCATGGTTTGGCCTCATCCCCTGAAAGCGGGTCCGGGGCGTCTTGCCCTTTGGCCCTTGGTATGGTCAGGTTGCGCAACCTTGGCCAATTCCGGCCCGAAATCAAGTTTTGACCAACCTAATTTCAAGGAGACCCCGATGCGCGCGGTTGTCTGCACCACCTTCGATGGCATCGACGCCCTGACCTGCGTCGACGACGCCCCCACCCCGCCGATGACCGAGAACGGCGTGCGAATCCGGGTGCAGGCGGCGGGCATCAATTTCGCCGACACCCTGATGTGCAAGGGCGAATACCAGGTCAAGCCGCCGTTCCCGTTTTCACCGGGTCTGGAGGTCGCGGGCGAGGTTCTGGAAGTCGCCCCCGGGGTGACCCGGGTCGCCCCGGGCGATCGGGTCATGGCGACGGTGCATTACGGCGGTTACGCGTCCGAAGCGGTCACCCACGAGGCCACGGTCTTCGCCATTCCCGACAATCTGGATTTCGTCTCCGCCGCCGCCTTTCCCATCGTCTACGGCACGTCCCACGTCGGCCTGGTCGAAAAGCTGAAGGTTCAGCCGGGCGAGGTGTTGTTGGTTCATGGTGCCGCCGGCGGGGTCGGTCTGACGGCGGTCGAAATCGGCAAGAAGCTGGGGGCGACCGTGATCGCCACGGCGGGCGGGCCGGAGAAGTTGGCCGTGGCCAAGGAATACGGCGCCGACCATTTGATCGACTACCGCAAGGAAGACATCCGCGAGCGGGTCAAACAGCTGACCGACGGACGCGGCGCCGACTGCGTTTATGATCCGGTCGGCGGTTCCGCCTTCGATGCGTCGCTGCGCTGCACGGTGCAGGGCGGGCGCATTCTGGTTGTCGGGTTCGCCTCCGGCACGGTGCCGCAAATCCCGGCCAACATTCTTCTGGTCAAGAACCTTTCGGTCATCGGCTTCTACTGGGGGGCCCACCGCACCCTCGATCCGGATTTGATACAGCGTTCGTTCGATGCGCTTCTGGGCTGGATGGCGGCGGGCGACCTGCGCCCCCACGTCAGCCATGTGTTCGACCTGGCCGATGCCAAGGACGGCATGAACATGCTGCTGTCGCGCAAGTCGACGGGCAAGGTGGTGCTGACCACGGGGGCCGCGCCAGAAACCCTTAACTAGCGGCGGGCAGGATCAGACGGAAGGTCGCGCCGGCGCCCAGTTGAGAGGACAGGTCGATCGACCCGCCGGCCTTCTCGACGATCCGCCGGCATTCCGACAAGCCAACGCCGTCGCCGGACACCAGGGATTTCTTGCCGGCGCGCACGAAGCGGTTGAACACGCGGGGCTGATCGGCCTGGGCGATTCCGACGCCGTTGTCCTTGATGTAGATAATCACGGCATCACCCTGACGCAGGGCGGAGATATCGATCGTCAGGGGCCGCTCCAGCGACCGGTATTTAAGGGCGTTGTCCAACAAATTCTGGAACACGCGGGTCAACTGCAGCGGGCTGACGGCGACGGGCGGCAGATCGCCGATGGTGATCTCGGCGGCGATGGCGTCGATCATCGGGCGCAGGCTGTCCTGGGCTTCGTGCAGGCATTGGCCGGGGTCGGCGGCCTCGACCGGCGGGCCCTGCTGTGCCGACCGGGCGTCGTCGAGAAGGTCGCCGATGAAGCGGTTCATGCGCAGGGCCGCCTTATGGGCGGAGGCAAGAAATTCCGCCCTCTGCTGGGCGTCCATGACTGCGGACGGCAGGGCTGCGGCCTCAAGATTCCCGATCACGGCATTGAGCGGCGATTTCAGGTCGTGGGCGACGGCGCCGGAAAACCGCTCCAGTTCCTCATAGGCGGCGCGCAGCTGGTATTCGGCGCGGCTGCAGGACGCCCACAACAGGCCGAGGCTCCAGCCGATGACCGTCGCCATGCCGACGAACGCGAAGGCGACATCAAGGGCCACGATCTGATCGTTCGGTCCCACGGGTCCGTCGAACAGCGGCCGGACGAAGATGCGCAACAGCTGAAGGGCCGCGAACACGGCGAACATCGCGCCGAGAATGCGGCAGGCGGTTCTGAGGCTCGGATCGCGTTCGCCGAAAAGATCCCGCGCCGTGAGCCCGCAGACGATGGCGAACACGATGGAGTTGGAGGCCAGCATGCTGGGAATGTCATGTTTGACGATGAGGAAAAAATAGACGGCGGCGACAGCAACGATCAGCGCCGCCACCTCCAGAGCATAGCGCGGTTTGCGCCCCTGAAGACGTCCCATGGCGCGCGCCGCCGACAGGATGGTGACGACGAAACACAGCAGGCCGAAACCGGCGGTGTGAATGTCTTTTATCGCGACACCGGCGCCGATGGCGAGCGCGCCGCCCCCGCCGACCGTCATGGCCAGGGCCATTTCCTTGAGGCCGCCGACCTTCAGTCGCGTCAACCAGAAAGCGGCCAGGATCGTCGCCATGATGAACTGCACCACGGCTAGCGAGATCAGGATGGAACTCATGTTGAACATCATGACCAGCCGAATAGGGTTGGCGGCCGGAGGCTATCCGGGCCGGGGGTGCAGGATTCGCATGGGTTATAGATGTATGAAGGGGCGGCGACAACAGCCAGCACCCGCCCGGACCGGGTCGGGGCGGGACCGGCGAAACGAACGTCGGCGGGGTGGATCAGGCCGTGGCGGTGGTGGGGCGTTTTTCCGGAATGGGGATATGCAAGGCGGCGGCGACGAAGCCCAACGCGATGGAGCCGTACCACACCCAATCATAGGATCCGGTGGTCTGGTACAGATAACCGCCCAGCCACACGCCCAGGAAGCTGCCGATCTGATGGCTTAGGAAGGTGATCCCGAACAGCATGGACAGATAGCGCACGCCGAACATATGGGCGACCAGGCCCGAGGTCAGCGGCACCGTGCCGAGCCACAGCAAGCCCATGGCGCCGGCGAACAGCAGGATATTGAGTTCCGTCTTGGGGGCGGCCAGCAGGGCGATGATGCAGAGTGAGCGCAGGAAATAGAGCCAGGCCAGCACCCATTTCTTGGGGAACCGGCCGCCGAGCGCGCCGCAGGCGAAGGTGCCGACGATGTTGCACAGCCCGATCAGCGACAACGCCAGGGCGGCGATGCGCAGGTCGATGTGCAGAAGCTCCAGGTATTTGGGGAAGTGCACGGTGATGAAGGCGACCTGGAACCCGCAGACGAAGAATCCCAGGGTCAGCAGGTTAAAGCCCAGGTGACGATAGGCTTCGCCGAGGGCTTCCCCCAGGCTGATGTCGGGTGTCTTGCCCTGGCGCGCGGCAACGGGCGCCGCGTCGGCGGCCAGCGGTTGGCGGGCCAACAGAAAGGCCAGCGGCACGGCGATGAGCATGATCACGGCGAGCGCCGTCAGCGCCCCGGTCCAGCCATAGGTTTCCAGCAGCGCCTGGCCCACGGGGGCCATGTAGAATTGCCCGAAGGAGCCGCCGGCACTGGCGATGCCCAGTGCCAGGGATCGGTGCTCGGCCGGCACGCGGCGCCCGACGGCGCCCAGCACGACGCCGAATCCGACGCCGCCCATACCGATGCCGATCAGGAATCCGGCGCCGACGTTGAACGCGAACAGGCTGTCGGCCGTGCCCATGACGTAAAGCCCCACGGCGTACAGCAGGGCCCCCAGGATGATCATCCGCATGCTGCCGAACTTGTCGGCGATGGCCCCCATGAACGGCGTGGCGATGCCCCACATCAGGTTCTGCACGGCGATGGCCAGGCCGAAGTCGCTGGGCGTGATGGCCAGGTCGCGCAGGATGTCGCTCTGGAACAACCCGAAGGTCGTGCGGGTGCCCAGGTTCAGGCTGCCGATCAGGCAGCCGGCGAAGGCGACGATCCAGATGGCGATACCGATGCGTTTGGTGGACATGGTGTTTCCTCGTTGAAACCAGTAGGGCAGGGCCGGTCAGAAGCCTTATGTCAGTCGGACGCGGGTGCCGTGGATGGAACCGCGCGTCGCATCAGCCGGGCCACCATGGCGGGCGGGGTCAGAACGAACAGGTTGCCGACCAGCACGCAGCCGACGCCGAAGATGGCCCCGGTCGTCCATTGGAAGCCTTCCATCCAGGTCGACACGGCAAGCGCCACCAGGGGGAACAGGACCGACGAATAGCTGGCGCGTTCCGGCCCGATGCGCCCGACCAGGGTCAGGTAGGTGGCGAAGGCGACGACGGTGGAAATGATCGAAAGAAACAGCAGCGAGCCGATATAGGGCACGGTCCATTCCATGCGGAATTCCGCACCCCGGGCCAGGCAATACACCAGCATGAACAGGGATCCGTAGACCATGCCCATGGTGTTGGTGCGCACCACGCCCAATCCGCGGCGCTGGTTGAGCGCTGAAATCAGCATGCCCGTGGCCGCCGAGGCGGTGCCGCAGAGCACCAGGATCATGCCCTTGGCGCCGCCCTGGCTGAGGTCGAAATGGGCCAGTTCCGGCCAGAAGATCACGGCGATGCCGCCGATCCCGAACACGGCGCCGATCACCATGCGGGGTTCCACCCGGTTGTGCAGGAACAGCGCTCCCCCGGCCACGTTCATGACGATGACCAGGGAGAACAGGATCGACACCAGCCCCGACGGCAGATACTGCGCGCCGAGATAAACCAGATAGAAGTTGCTCCCGAACAGGAACAGGCCCTGGGTCGCGACCCAGGCGTGGTCGCGCGGGCGGAAATCGATGGCGCGCCCGGTGGCCCGGCAGAACGCGTACATCACCGCCGCCGACAGGGCGAAGCGGTAGAACACGGAGACCTCGGGCGCCACGACGCCCAATTGCAACTGAACTCCATACCAGCTGAAGCCCCAGGCAATAACGGTCACGGCGTAAAGCAGCAAGATCACGGCGAAGTGTCCGGGCCGGGCCGGCAATGTCAGTGCCGGAGACAAAGGGAGACGGGATCGACCGCAGGGCCGATCCCGTCCAGGGGCACATATGTGCCAGGGAAATTGTAGTCGTTTGGATCAGGAAATCCAAAACGGCTTTTCAGTCTCGCGGTGGACGTCGGCCCGGGTCAAGCCGACGTCGGCAAGCATCCGGTTGTCCAGTTCGGCAAGACGGCGGCGCATCTCGTAGCGCTTCTGCCATTCCACGAGCAGGGTCGGGAAATTAAACACCGCCTGGGCGGTGGAAGTGGTCAGCGAAGCGAGGGCCTGTCCGAGGGGAAGCAGGCCCGGGCGGGCGACGGGACGATCCGCGGTCTGCGTGGTCGTCGGTGACGTGGCCATGGGTCCTGTCCTTGTTTCGTTGCCGGGGCAGCGGGGGCCGACCGGGCGAGGTTGCAAAAAAGTCGGTTACATCATCAGGTGGTGGGCCGCGCCGATGGGTGGCGCCCGAACTGAATAGGCCGGTTCAAGGCCCGTTCACAAACGACAAATTTTCCTATATGGATTAGAAAACATAATCCATATGTATCGATACAATATTAAAATTAAGTAATTTCAATGTATTATAAATTTTATGATTTTGAAAAGGTCCGTTGTGATAAGGAAATTTAATGTTATGGTACAATCATGTCCCGTCGCCTGCCGCCGCTGAATGCATTGCGCGCCTTTGAGGCCGCCGCCCGTCATCTGTCGTTCACCCAGGCGGCGGACGAACTCAACGTGACCCAGGCGGCGGTCAGCCATCAAATTCGCGGGCTCGAGGACTGGCTCGGCTTTCCCCTGTTCCGGCGGCTCAGCCGCGCCCTGGTCCTGACCGAGGCGGGACAAACCCTGTTTCCCGAGGTGCGCGAGGCCATGGATATCCTGACCACGGCGGTCAATCGGGTGCAGCGTCAGGATTCCGAGGGAGTCCTGACCGTGACGACCATGGATTCCTTCGCCCAGTCCTGGCTGGTGCCCCGTCTTGGCCGGTTTCGTCAGTCCCATCCCGACATCGATGTGCGTCTGGTCATGTCCGACCGCATGGTCGATCTGGCGCGCGAAGGGGTCGACGTCGCCGTTCGCTACGGCCGCGGCAACTGGCCGGGGCTGACCGTGTCCCTGCTGCGGACCGAGGAACTGTTCCCCGTCTGCGCGCCGGAGCTGCTGGAAGCCGGCCCGCCGCTTAAGGAGCCCGGGGACCTTGCGCATTTCACCCTTTTGCACGACGAAATGCCCGTGGACTGGCGGGACTGGCTGGCCGCCGCCGGCTGCGACACGGTCAATCCGGAACGCGGCCCCGGCTATTCCCATTCCAACCTGGTGTTGCTGGCGGCCCGGGCGGGCGAAGGCGTGGCCCTGGGGCGCAGCGTCATGGTCGCCGACGATCTGGCGGCAGGGCGCCTGGTGCGGCCCTTCGACTTCGCCCTGCCGGCCCCCCAGGCCTATTACCTGGCCTGCGTGGAGGGCGAGGAGGATCGGCCCAAGGTCCGTGCCTTCCGAGAATGGCTCGAAGGTGAATTCGATGCCGCGTGACGGCGGGCCGACGGCCTTTTAAGGTGGCCGCAAAACAGGAGGAGACTTTCGCCATGACCGCAACCCCGCCGCCCTTGAACGGCCTGCGCCATCTCGCCCTGGTGGTCGAAAATTTCGACGCATGTGAGCGCTTCTACCGCGATATCCTGGGCATGCGCGAACTCAGCCGTTTCAACGACGATCTGGTCTATCTGACCCTGGGCAACGACAACCTGTCCCTCGGCCGCGCCCGGCCCGGCGAAGCGCCCCCGGCCAAGCGGCCCATGGATCACTTCGGCTTCGTCGTCGATACCAAGGAAGACCTGCAGGCCTGGTTTGACTTCATGAAGGCCAAGGGGGTCAACCTGCTGGACACGCCGGCGGACCATTTCGACGGGGCGCGCTCGTTCCATTGCATGGACCCGGCGGGCAATGTGATTCAGCCGATCTACCACCCGGCGATTTCCGGGCAGCGCTTCGAAGGGCCGTAAGCGAACCGCCCGCCCGGCCCGGCCGGTCAGCCGCCGCCGTGCGATCCGGACGGCCGCGCGAGAAACCGCGCGATGCCGTCCGTGACCGCCGGGGTCGCGGCGGCGCGGGCGAACTGGGCCGCTTCCACGGCCAGGCCCTCGTCGATGCTCAGGTTGATGCCGCGGGTCACGGCGGTCAGGCTGGCGGCGACGCTGACGGGGGCCTTCTCGATGATCCGCTGGGCCAGCTTTTCCGCCTCGGAAATCAATTTCGATTTCAAAACGACACGGTTGACCAGGCCCGCCTGCCGGGCTTCCTCGGCGGTGATGGGATCGCCGGTCAGGATCATTTCCAACGCCCGCTTGCGCCCGATCAGGCGCGGCAGACGCTGGGTGCCGCCGAACGGCGGGGGAAAGCCCAAGTTGATTTCCGGTTTGGCGAAGGTCGCGCTGTCGGCGGCCACGGCCAGCGGCATGGCCTCCAGCATTTCGCAGCCACCACCGAAGGCCAAGCCGTTGACCGCGCCGATGATGGGCTTGGGAAAGCGTTCGATGCGCGAGGTGAAGGCCTGGCCCCGGGCGACGAAATCGCGCAGCGCGATCTCAACCCCGGCGGCGACCGAATGGGAGAATTCCTTGATGTCGGCGCCGGCGCTGAAGGCCCGGTCGCCGGCGCCGGTGACGATCACGGCGCGGACTGTATCGTCGCGCTCAATGGCGTCAAGATGAGCCATGAAACGGCCGATCAAGGCGAAATTAAGAGCGTTCAACTGATCCGGGCGGTTGAGGGTCAAGATCGCCACGCCGTGGCGTTGGTCATACAAAACGGGGTCGTTGGTCATCGTATCGGTCCTTTCGACCTATCCTTGCTCTGCCAATTACAATAAGATGAATAAAAATCATCCTGTATTTGGAATTGAACATAAATAACCTCTGGCATCTTTTTATGACAAACGCAGATACCTCATTTATTAGCTGAGAAAAATTGATCTATGATCGCCAAATTGCCACCCTTGAAAGCGTTGCGTGCCTTTGAGGCCGCGTTTCGCCATGAAAGCTTTGTCGAGGCGGCGCGGGAATTGAACGTGACGCCTTCGGCGGTCAGCCATCAGATCAAGCTGTTGGAGGACGTTTTGGGCCTGCCTTTGTTCCGCCGCGAGGTGCGCGCGGTGACCCCGACGGTGGCGGCCCGCGCCGCCTACCCGGGGGTGCGCCGGGGGTTCGAGGAACTGTCAGGGGCCATGGCGCGCATCCGTCCGCCAAAGGTGGGCCCTCTGGTGCTGTCCGTGGTTCCGTCTTTTGCTATGAAATGGCTGATCCCCCGCTTGGAACGCCGACCGGCGGACCTGCAGGTGCAGATCGTGGCGACTCGCGACCGCGCCGATCTGATCGCCGGCGAGGCAGACATGGCAATCCGTTTCGGCATGGGGGATTATCCGGGGCTGGAGGCACGGCGTCTGTTCGACGAAATGGTGGTGCCCCTTGCCGCCCCCGGGCTGCTGGCGGCAAACGGGCCGCTGGCGCGGCCCCGCGATCTCAGCCGGTTTACCCTGCTGCACGACGATTCCATCACCTTCGATCCGCTGGCGCCGGACTGGCGGTCATGGCTGGCCGCCGCCGGCTGCCCGGACCTGGACGCGGAGGATGGCCCGCGCTTCACGGCGTCGGAAAATGTGTTGCAGGCGGCGATCGCGGGGGCGGGCGTGGCGCTGGGCCGGTGGTCGTTGGCCGCCGAGGATATCGAGGCGGGGCGTCTGGCCGTGCCGTTCGGGCCGTCCCTGACGCTGCAGCCGGGCTATTACCTGCTTACGGTGCCGGGCCGGGCCGAAGCGCCCGAATGCCGCCTGTTCCGTGATTGGTTGTTGGGCGAGGTCGCGCGTTTCCAGGCCCGGCCGGATCGCGCCGCGGTCTAGCTCTTCAGTTCGTCCAAGTCTTCGTACAGATCCAGCGCTTCCGGATTGGCCATCGCTTCCTTGTTCTTCACGGGCCGGCCGTGAATGATGTCGCGCACGGCCAGTTCCGTGATCTTGCCCGATTTGGTGCGCGGAATATCGGTGACCTGGACCACTTTGGCCGGCACATGGCGCGGGGTGCAGTTGGCGCGCACCTGATCCTTGATTCGTTTCGTCGTCGTATCGTCCAGGGTTTTGCCCTCGGCCAGGCGCACGAACAGCACGACCCGCACGTCGTTGTCCCAGTCCTGGCCGATGACCAGGCTTTCGACGACCTCTTCCAGTTTCTCGACCTGGCGGTAGATTTCCGCCGTGCCGATGCGCACGCCGCCGGGGTTGAGGGTCGCGTCCGACCGGCCGTAGACGATCATGCCGCCGTGGTCGGTGATCTCGATGTAGTCGCCGTGGGTCCAGACGTTGGGGAACTGTTCGAAATAGGCGGCGCGGTAGCGCGACCCGTCGTCGTCGCCCCAGAAACCGGTGGGCATGGAGGGAAAGGCCTTGATGCAGACCAGCTCACCCTTCTGCCCGATCATCGGCTTGCCGTCGTCATCCCAGCATTCCACGGCCATGCCCAGGGCCGGGGCCTGCAATTCGCCCCGCCACACGGGCCGGGTCGCGTCGCCGCCGGCGAACACGCCCATGATGTCCGTGCCGCCGGTGAAGGACACCAGATGCACGTCGGACTTGATGTGGTCGTAGACGAATTCGAACCCTTCCGGGGCCAGGGGGGAGCCGGTGGAGCACAGCATGCGCAGGCTGGTCAGGTCGTGGGTTTCCTTCGGGTGAAGGCCCGATTTGGCGACCGCGTCGATGTATTTGGCCGAGGTCCCGAACAGGGTCATTTTCTCGGCGTCGGCGTAATCGAAGATTGTTTCGGGGCCGGGGTGGAACGGCGATCCGTCATAAAGCAGCAGGCAGGCCTCGCAGGCGAGCACCGAGACCAGCCAGTTCCACATCATCCAGCCGCAGGTGGTAAAGAAATACACCCGGTCATCCCGGCGGATGTCGCAATGGATGGCCTGTTCGCTGGCGTGCTTGAGTATAGTTCCGCCAACGCAATGAACCATGCATTTCGGCGCCCCCGTGGTACCCGAGGAAAACATGATGTAGAGCGGATGATCGAACGGGACATGGGCGAAGTCGATCTCGCCCGGGGCATGGGCAGCGACCGCATCGGCCATCAGGACCGCATCCGGAATCATCGTCACGTCCGGTCGGTCGGCGGGCTCGTAGGGGGCCACGATGACGTCGGTCACCGTCGGCAGGCCGGCCAGGATTTCCGCGTTCTTTGCCCGCACGTCGTGGCGTTTGCCGTTATAGAAATAGCCGTCCGTGCAGAAGAACACCTTGGGTTCGATCTGCCCGAACCGGTCGAGCACCCCCTGAACCCCGAAATCCGGCGAACACGACGACCATACGGCGCCCAAGCTGGTCGCCGCCAGCATGGCCGCCACGGCTTCCGGCATGTTGGGCAGATATCCCGCGACCCGGTCGCCCGATTGCACGCCCCGGTCCTTCAGGTACTGCGTCAAGGACGAGACCTGATCGTACAGGCCGGCGAAAGTCTGGGCCCGCCGCGCCCCGGTTTCCGAACGGAACACGATGGCTTCCGCCCCGTCGCGGCGGCGCAAAAGGTTTTCCGCATAGTTCAGGCGTGCATCGGGAAACCATTTGGCGCCCGGCATCTTGTCGCCGTCGACCAGCACCCGGTGGCCCCAGGTTTCCGCCCGCACGCCCGTATAGTCCTTCAACGCGACCCAGAAGCCTTCCCGATCATTGACGGAAAAGGCATGAAGGTCCGCCGTGTCGGCCAGGTTCAGGCCGAGGGTTTCGTTGAGGTGGCGGCGGAATTGGTTGATCGTCGACCCGTCGGCGTATTCGGGGGACGGGATCCAGAGGGGCTGATCGGTATGTGTCTGATCCATGGCCTGCGGGTGCACTCCCTGATGTGATTTTTTCGCCGGGAAACCGGTCCGGCGGAATGTTTCGCGCATTCTGCCCGCACCCCGGCAGCGCGGCAACGGTCTGTTGCGCCGCTGTTAACCGGTCACGGGCTGGGAAAAGCGTACCATCGCCAGGGCGGCGACCCAGCCCGCGTTGATCAAACAGGCGACGGCGTAAAGATAGAGGGCACGGCCGATGTCCGCGGCCGTCGCCTGGGCCGTGCCGTGGCCGATCCAGGGGTCGCGGGCGACATCCTGGGCATAACGGCGCGGTCCGGCCAGCGCCAGGCCGAGGGCCCCGGCCATGGCGCCTTCGGGCCAGCCGGCATTGAGGGAACGGTGTTTGCCGGCGTCGCGCAGCATGACCTTGACCGCCTGCCAGGGTTGGCCGCCCGGCGCGAAGGGGGCGCCCAGGCAGATGAACAGGCCCGATAGCCGGGCCGGGATCAGGTTCAACACATCGTCCAGCCGCGCCGCCGTCATGCCGAAGGCCCGGTACTTGGGCGTGCGATGGCCGATCATGCTGTCCATGGTGTTGACGGCTTTGTAGATGAACAGGCCCGGCGCGCCGAACAGCACATAAAAGAAGACCGGGGCGACGACCCCGTCGCAGAAATTCTCGGCCGCGGATTCAATGGCGGCGCGGGCGACGCCGTAATGGTCGAGCTGCTGCGGGTCGCGCCCGACGATGTGCGACACGGCTTCACGCCCGGCTTCCAGATTGTCGTCCAGTCCCCGCCGCACGGCGCGCACGTGGTCGTAAAGACCCCGCTGCGCGATCAGCAGGACGATGCAGAACAGCTCGACGATCCAGCCCCAGGGATGGACGAAGGACAGCCAGGCCACGCCCAACCCCAGGCCGCCGGTCAGCGCGACCACGGCCAGCACGGCCACCGCGCCGCGCACGGCGCGGTCCATTTCCGGGCGTTTGTCGCGGTTCAGTTTGCGGTCGAGCCAGTCGATCACGGCGCCCAGCAGCGCCACCGGATGCTTGGCGCGCTTGAACAGCCACGGCGTGTCGCCCAGATAGGCGTCAAGCAGCAGGGCGAGCAGCAGCAAAATCAGGGGGTCGAAGGCCGCTTTCCCCCCGTCGATGAGACCGATCAACAGCATGGCGTCGGCAGAATGGGGGGTGCTCCCCGCCGGGTCAATGGCGCTGCGTACAAAGGTATGGGCGGGCGTGGGGGCTGTATCGGTGTGATTTTAAGGGTAATGTAAGGGTCGATGATTAGGCTCCCGCCCGGACAAGCGGCGACATGGGCACGAGAAAAGCAGGAACATGGCGGAACAGGCAAAACCGAAGGCACCGACCAAGGCAAAGCCCCAGGCGAAGGGCAAGCCGAAGGGTAAGGCAAAGGCCGGCGGCAAGGCCAAGAAGGGCCTGCCCAAAAGCTTCTTCTGGGGCTTTGTCCTCATCCTTGTCGTGCCGGCCGTGGCCCTTTTGGGCTGGTACGCCTATCAGGTGATGGGCCATGTCGCGAAAGACAGCCAGGAAGCGCTCGACGCCCGGGCCAAGGAACTGGCCAGCAAGGCCAACAAGTTTGCCCGCCGCGCCGCGCAGGAAGGCTTCAAGATTCAGGATTTCGATGCCTGCGCCCAGATCAAGGAGCAATACCGGATCCCGGCGGGCGTCGTGTACACGGAATTTACCCAGCGCCAATTGGTCGGCCTGTCCAAGTTCGCATCGGACGAACAGGTGACAGAACGCTGCATTCAGTTTGCCAAGGCCGTCGCCAAGATGGAGACCATGTCTCATCACGCGCGCCATGTTTATGTCTGCCAAAAGGCGCAGTTTAATGCCGATAAGTCCGGGCGTTACTTCCTGACGGCCGATGCCGAGGGCAAGGGCGTGGTCGAAAATTTAGGTGGCAGGGCAACCCTTCATCCGATCCAGGTGGGGGAATCGATCCTGCTGCGCGGATGGCAGATCTATAATCAGGGGGATGGTTGTGTGATCGTCGGCATGTCGAAATCGGGGACCTTCAGCTTCCGAGGCGGTGTGACAATTATCGAATAAACCTGCGTTCGGGCGCGCCGGGCGGCGCGCCTTGGGGGGCGAAGATGCAGGACGGATCAATTCTCGAACGGTTTCCGCCGTGGGGCGTCATGGTCACCACGGATTTGCTGCTGGTCGCCGTGGCCTGTGCCGGGACCACGGCGGCGCTGCTGCGCTGGCGGGCGCTGCGACAGGCGAGGGCCACGCCGGGCGTCGGCCTGATCCTGGCCGGCCTGTGGTGCGGCGTGTCCCTGTACATTGCCGACCTTTACCTGATGGTCAGCCGGCCGGCCATCGAGGCGGCGATACCGGCCATGACCGCTCTTCATCTGACCTACAGCTGGTATTTCAACGGACTGTCGGCGGTGTTGATCCTGGCCGGGCTGGTCATCACCGTGCTGCAGATGGTCCGCCAGACGGGCCTGGTCGCCCGCCAGAAGGTGGCGCTCGAAGACAGTGAAAGCGTCCTGCGGTCGGTGTTCGAGAACGTCCCCGTCGGGCTGTTGATCAAGGACGAAAACCATATCGTCGAGCGGCCCAACCGAACCTATACGGATTGGTATGGCTTCGACATCGACACCATGGTCGGCCGCCGGTCGGATCAGATCGAGGATTTCCAGTCGCCGGCCGAGGCGGTCGTCATGAATGAACAGGAACGCCATGTCCTGACTACCGGAAACACGCTCAGCCGTCAGGTTGAACGCACCTTCGCCGATGGTGCGAAACGCATCCTGAATATCACCAAATTCCCGATCCGTGACCCCGACGGCAACATCATCAAGGTCGGTTCGGTCAGCGTCGATCTGACCGAACAGGTCTCGGCCCAGCGCAAATTGGCGGAAAGCGAGGCCCGGTTCCGCGATTTCGCCGAGGTCGCGTCCGATTGGCTGTGGGAAATGGGTGCGGACCTGCGGTTCAGTTATTTCTCCCGCCGCACGGGCGAAGTCATCGGCTTCGATCCCACGGTCTACCTGGGTCGGCGGCGGGCGGATGTGGCCGGTGAGGACACGGACCAGGAGAAGTGGCGCCGTCATCTGGACGACCTGGAAAACCACCGGCCGTTCCGTGATTTTGAATATCAATTCAAGGATGGTGGCGGAAATCCGCGCTCGGCCCGGATCAGCGGCAAGCCGCTGTTCACCGAGGACGGACAGTTCGCAGGCTACCGGGGCACCGGCACGGACGTGACCGAGGAACGCCGGGCCCAGCGCGCCCGTGATGCGGCGCTGCGCTCGGCCGAGGAGGCGAACCGCGCCAAGTCCGAATTCCTGGCCGCCATGAGCCATGAACTGCGCACGCCCCTGAACGCTATCCTGGGGTTCTCCGACATTCTGGCCAATGACTATTTCGGCGCGCCAGAGGGGGCGAAGCGTCGCGAATACGCCGGCGACATCCACGCCAGCGCCAGCCATCTGCTTGATCTGGTCAACGATCTTCTCGACATTTCGGCGATCGAGGCGGGCCGCACAGCGCTTTGCATGGAAGCGGAACCGATCGCCGGCATCATCGCCGACTGCGCCCAGACCATGACCGAGGTCATCCGCGCCAAGGGTATTGCCCTTGAGACCATGGTGCCGGGCGGCTTGCCGCCGATCCTCGCGGATCGTCGCGCCATCAAACAGACGCTGCTGAACCTGTTGTCCAACGCTGCGAAGTTCACGGAACCGGGGGGGCGTATCGTCATAACGGCGGAAACCGGCCCCGGTGTGGTGCGTGTCCGGGTGACCGATACGGGCATCGGCATCGCGCCCGAACGTTTAAGCGACATGATGGCGGCCTTCACCGGCGGCCCGGGATCACCCTATGCCGGGGATCCGCAGGCGCCCTATACGGGGGAAAAGGGCTGGGGTCTGGGGCTTGCGATTTCGCGGTCATTGGTGGAAATGCACGGCGGCGCCATCGCCATCGACAGCCGCCTCGGCGAGGGCACCACGGTGACCGTCGACCTGCCCGAGTATCGGGCCCCCGATGCGGCGGGCTGAATGCCCCTTTATCCCTTATTTTCCGGGGGCCCTTGCATCATTCCGCCCTCGGCGCTATAACCCGCGGCTCGACCGGGCGGCATGGCTTTGTAACGGGCATGCCTGGCCGCCCCGAAACGACTATTGATCAAGACCTTGCGGCCTCCGCCACGGGCGGGGCCCACCAAAGAAAGGATGTCGAAATGCCCAAGCTGAAGACCAAGTCCAGCACCAAGGGACGGTTCCGGGTTACCGGGACCGGCAAGGTGCGCGGCAATTTCTCCTTCAAACGGCACAATCTGCGCAAGCGCTCCACCAAGATGAAGCGCAAGGCACGGGGCACGATGGTTCTGGACGCGACGAACGCGCGCCAGATCAAGTCCTACGCGCCTTATCTGTAACGCCGCGTCTTTATTGAATTAGGAGAGCTGGACAATGGCACGAGTCACTCGGGGCGTCACCGCGCACGCCCGTCACAAGAAAGTCATCGCCCGCGCCAAGGGTTACCGCGGCCGGAACAAGAACAACTTCCGCATCTCGCTGGAAAAGGTCGAAAAGGCGCTGCAATACGCCTACCGCGACCGCCGCGCCAAGAAGCGGAACTTCCGTCGTCTTTGGATTACCCGCATCAACGCGGGTGTGCGCGAGCACGGCATGACCTATTCCCAGTTCATGAACGGCCTGGACAAGGCCGGGATCGAACTGGACCGCAAGGTCCTGTCGGATATCGCGATCCGCGAACCGGAAGCCTTCAAGTCGCTGGTGGAACAGGCTCAGGCCGCCCTCGGCAACTAATCCCGACCCGGTATCCGGCGCCCGTCCCGGCAAGGGGCGGCGCGCCGGCACCGGCACCGCCATCTGAATGACGAGGCCTGGCCATGGAGAGTGTCGACAAGCTCCGTGAGGAACTGCTTGCCGCCGTTGAGGCGGCGGGCGATCTGGACGCGCTCGAACAGGTGCGCGTGTCGGCGCTCGGCAAGAAGGGCCGCATCACCGATCAGATGAAGGGCCTGGGCGCCCTAGACGCCGACCGGCGGCGCGAAGCGGGCCAGGCCCTCAACGCCCTGAAGGATGCCGTCGCAGACGCCCTGGACGCCCGCAAGGCGGCCATGGAGGGGGCGGCGCTGGACGCCCGCCTGGGCGAGGAGCGCCTCGACGTCACCCTGCCGACCAGACCTGAGGACGCGGGGCGCATCCACCCGATCAGCCAGGTCATCGAGGAAATCGTCGCCATCCTGGGCGATATGGGCTTCGGCATCGCCGAGGGCCCGGACGTCGAGGATGACTGGCACAACTTCACCGCCCTCAACATTCCGGCCGACCATCCGGCCCGTCAGGACCACGACACCTTCTATCTGCCCGGGGCCGACGGCGCCGACGCGGGCCGTCTGGTCCTGCGCACCCATACCTCGCCGGTGCAGATCCGCACCATGCAGGCCGGCCCGCCGCCATATCGGGTGATCGTGCCGGGCCGCACCTACCGCTGCGACTACGATGCGACCCATTCACCGATGTTCCATCAGGTCGAAGCACTGTTGGTCGACGAGAAGACCCATATGGGCCACCTCAAGGGCTGCTTGATCGAATTCTGCCGCGCCTTCTTCGGCATCGACGATCTGCCCGTGCGGTTCCGGCCCAGCTACTTCCCCTTCACCGAACCCTCGGCCGAGGTCGACATCGGCTGCACCCGCGAGGGCGGCGAGCTGAAGATCGGGCATGGCGGCGACTGGCTGGAAATCGGCGGTTCGGGCATGGTCAATCCCAACGTGCTGCGCAATTGCGGCATCGATCCCGAGAAGTACCAGGGCTTCGCCTTCGGCATGGGGGTCGAGCGCATGGCGATGCTGAAATACGGCGTGCCGGACCTGCGCACCTTCTATGAATCGGACCTGCGCTGGATGCGCCATTACGGCTTCGCATCTCTCGACATTCCGTCCCTGACTGGGGGGCTGAACCGATGAAGTTCACTCTCGGCTGGCTCAAACAGCATCTGGAAACCGACGCCACGCTGGCGGACATCACCGAGCGCCTGTCCATGGTCGGGCTCGAGGTCGAAGGCGTGACCGACCGGGCCAAGGGCCTGGAGACCTTCATCGTCGGCGAAGTTCTGGACGCCAAGCAGCATCCGGACGCCGACCGCCTGCGCGTCTGCCAGGTTAACACCGGCGATGAGACGGTCGAACTGGTCTGTGGCGCGCCCAACGCGCGAACGGGATTGAAGGGCGTGTTCGCGCCCTCCGGGTCCTACGTCCCGGGCACGGGCATCACCCTGAAGCCCACGGAAATCCGCGGCGTGACGTCGAACGGCATGCTGCTGTCGGAACGGGAAATGGGCCTGTCCGACGAACACGACGGCATCGTCGAGCTGCCGGCGGATGCCAAGGTGGGTGCCCGCGCCGTCGACGTCATGGGCCTGGCCGATCCGGTCATCGAAATCGCCATCACGCCCAACCGGGGCGATTGCCTCGGCGTGCGCGGTATCGCCCGCGACCTTGCGGCCTCCGGGCTCGGCAGCCTGAAGCCTCTCGACACCTCGCCGGTGCCGGGCGCGTTCGACAGCCCCCTCGGCGTGGCCCTCGACTTCACGGACGAGACCGCCAGTGCCTGCTCCAAATTCGTCGGCCGCGCCTTCCGCGGGGTCAAGAACGGCCCCAGCCCGAAATGGCTGCAGGACCGCCTGACCGCCGTGGGCCTGCGTCCGATCTCGGCCCTGGTCGACATCACCAACTACATCTCCTTCGAATTCGATCGTCCGCTGCACGTGTTCGACGCGGCCAAGGTCGCGGGCACCATCACCGCCCGCTTGGCCAAGCCCGGCGAAAAGATTCTGGCGCTGAACGAGGTTGAATACGACCTCGACCCCGAGATGACCGTGATCGCCGACGCCAACGGCCCCCAGGCCGTGGCCGGCGTGGTCGGCGGCCTGGGCAGTGGCTGCACCGAGGCGACGACGGAGGTGTTCCTGGAAGTCGCCTATTTCGACCCGGTGCGCACGGCCATGACCGGGCGCAAGCTCAACCTGCAGACCGACGCGCGCTACCGGTTTGAGCGCGGCGTCGATCCCGCATTTTTGGACGACGCCTGCGAAATCGCGACGCGCCTGATCCTGGAACTGTGCGGCGGCGAGGCGTCGAATGTGGTCTCCGCCGGCGACGGCCCCGATTGGCGCCGCACCCTGGATTTCAACCTCGACAAGGTGCTGACCCTGGGCGGCACCGAGATCGAGGGCGTCGAGGCGCGGCGGATTCTCAACGTCCTGGGCTTCGCCATCGATTCCGACCAGGGCAGCCGCCTGGTGGTCAGCGTGCCGTCCTGGCGGTCCGACATCGTGTCGGAAGCCTGCCTGGTGGAAGAGATCGTGCGCATCAACGGCTATGACCGCATCGCGCCGGTCGCCGTCACCCGGCCCGCGGGGACCCAGGGCCCCGTGATGACCCCGGACCAGCGCCGCCGCGCCCAGGCCCGCCGCCTGCTCGCCGCCCGCGGCATGGTCGAGGCCGTGACCTATTCCTTCATGCCCGACGGCCAGGCCGCCCTGTTCGGCGGCGTCGATCCGGCGATGCGGTTGTTGAACCCGATTTCCGCCGATCTCGACGTCATGCGCCCGTCGATCCTGCCCAACCTGCTGGCCGCCGCCGCGCGCAATCAGGCCCGGGGCTATGCCGATCTGGCCTTGTTCGAGGTCGGCCCCCAGTTCCCGGGCGCCAAGCCGGAATACCAGCAACTGGTCGCCGCCGGCATCCGCGTCGGCAAGACCGGCCCGCGCCATTGGGCGGCGCAGCCGCGCGGCGTCGATACCTATGACGCCAAGGCCGATGCCCAGGCGGTGCTGGCCGATCTGGGCCTGCCGGCCGACCGGGCGCAGATCAAGACCGACGCCCCCGCCTGGTACCACCCGGGCCGCTCCGGCACCCTGCGCCTCGGCCCCATGATGCTGGCCGCCTTCGGCGAGGTCCATCCGGCGGTCCTGAAGGCCCTGGACGTGAAGGGCCCGGCCGTCGCCTTCGAAATTTATTTCGACAACCTGCCGGCGGTGAAGGCGAAAAAGTCCGCCGCCAAGGCGCATCTGGTGCTGTCGACCCTGCAGCCGGTCGCTCGTGATTTCGCCTTCGTCGTCGATGCGGACGTCGAGGCGGCCAAGGTCATCAACGCCGCCCATGCCGCCGACAAGGCCCTGATCACCGAGGTCACCCTGTTCGACGTCTACGAAGGCAAGGGTGTGGGTGAAGGCAAGAAGTCGCTGGCCATCAACGTCGTGCTGCAACCCGTGGACAAGACCCTGACCGATGCCGAGATCGAGGCCGTCGCCGACAAGGTCATCGCCGGCGTGATCAAGGCCACGGGCGGCGAGCTGCGGACCTGATGGGCCCGCTCGACGCATTCTCCACCGACCACCGCCGCGCCATCCGCGGAATCATCACCGACGTCGACGGCACCCTGACCACGAACGGCAAGATCACCGCGACCGCGCTTGCGGCGCTGGAACGCGCGCAGGCGGCGGGGCTCAAGGTCGTCGCCGTGACCGGGGCCGCCGCCGGCACCTGCGACGCCATGGCGCGGACCTGGCCGGTCGACGCCGTGGTCGGCGAATCCGGCGGCTTCGTGTTCCGCCTGCATCCCGACACGGGGCGCATGGTGCATCTGCATATCCTGGCGCGGGACGAGCGGCGCAATCATTGGGCCCAGTACGAAAAGGTGCTGGAAGCGATCATCGCCGAGGTGCCGGGGGCGGCGCTCGCCGCCGATCAGGCGTATCGCGAGACCGACCTTGCCATCGACCACGCCCAGGACGTGGCGTCCCTGGGCGAGGAAGCGGTGGCGCAAATCGTTTCCATCATGGAGGCCGCGGGCATGACCGCGACCTATTCCAACATCCACGTCAACGGCTGGCTCGGCCCCTATGACAAGCTGACGACGACCTGCCTGGTGTTGCGCGAACTGTTCCGCGCCGACGTGTCGGATGCGGACGAGCGCGGGCGCTGGATGTTCGTCGGCGACAGCCCCAACGACGCGCCGCTGTTCGATTTCTTTCCCCATGCCGTCGGCGTCGCCAACGTGCGCGACTTCGGCGACCGCCTTTCGGCCAAGCCCAAGTACGTGACGGAACAGGCGTCAGGTGCGGGCTTCGCCGAAGCGGTCGATGCGGTGCTGGCCGCGCGGCAAGACTGACACAGACCTTCTCCCCCTTCTTTTCTCATCGTCTCACCGTCTCTGTGGTTCAAAAAGAAAACCACTGAGGCAATGAGGCGGCGAGGAGAAAAAGAAAACCTGGATCCCCGCATTCGCGGGGATGACGGCGGGGAAAAGGGGAAGAGGTCAGGGACGCGCCACGGAATAGACCTTCACCGGCTGTGATCGGCCCTTGACCGGAATTTCTCCCTGAAACGCGCAGTCATACCCGTCGCCGCAGGCGGCGGCGGTTTCCTCCGTGCACATGACGTAGGTGCCGTACTGCTTGTTCAGCTGTTCCAGGCGGGCCGCGATGTTCACGTTGTCGCCGTGCACGGTGAAGGTCAGACGTTCCGCCGTGCCGACGGCGCCGACCACGATGGCGCCCGTGTTGACGCCGCAGCGGGTCAGCAGCCGCACGCCATCGCCGAAGGTCCGTTCGCGGCAGACCTGTTCAAGTTCCAGCGCGCAGTCGAGGGCCCGGGCGGCATGATCGTCCTGCGGCGTGACGGCGTTGAAGGTGATCAGCATGGCGTCCCCTTCGAACAGCAGCACCACCCCGCCGTGACGGGCGATGACGTCGCCAGCCGCCTGGAAGTAATCGTTGATGGTGCGGGCCAGTTCGGCTGGCGTCATCTTTTCCGAGGCCGTGGAAAAGCCCTCAATATCTGTGAACACGATGGACGCGACCTTGCTTTCGCCGTCGCCGGGCTGGATCGCCCGGTCCGCCTGGGTGATGCGCTCCGCCACTTCCTTGGACACGAAGCGCGTCAGGTCCTGGGCCGCCGTGCTGTCGATGATCGCGCGGTAGAGGGAGCGTTGCGCCCGCAGCACGGCGATGGCCAAAACCGCGGTGACCATCAGGATTGAGACGATCTTGTCAATCTCCGCCCCGATCAGGATGGCGTTGGACGTCATGTATTCCACGTAGTTGCGGGTGATCATGGGATTGCCCGCCTCGGCATGAACGACGTAGAGCATCAGCGCGATCCAGCCGAGGGCCGCCGAGGCCCCGGCGAGAACGATGTAGCCCGGCTCGAACCGAATGGCGCGGAGTGCGATGAAGATGAACACGTACATCAACGTCGGCGCCTTCAGATAAAAGCTCGCCGGTTGCATGTACTGAATATGAAACGACCAGATCAGCAGCATCAGCAGCCCGACGTCGATCACCACCGAGATCATCAGGAAAGGCTTGGTCAAGGTGCCGCGATAGGCGGCAATCAGGCGCGCCAGGGTGAACAGGAAATAGAACCCCAAGGCGAAGGGCACCAGATTGAAATCCGGGTTGGTCGCGGTCTTGGGCGCCACGGCCCACAGGCTGGCGAACAGCACGACCAGCAGCATCTGCACCCAACTGATGAGCTTTTCGCTCTGCAGTTGTTGGCGGGCGATGCGGTCGCGCACGCGGGCGGGCAGCCGCCCGGAAGCGGGTTCACCGAAGATGAAGGTCATGCAGGACGTCCACATGTCCGAACGATGGACTGTCCCGGCCAATTGCTCAATCACGGAATGCGGGCTCCCTTTGGCTGTGGGGGCCTGTCTAGCAGAGCGGCATGCTCACCGGGAATTCACGGCTGCGTCATCGGAAAGGGGATCAGGCGGCATGCTCGCCGGCGTCGGCACCGCTTTCCTGGCGCAACGCTTCCTTCACCGCCTCGCATTTGTTCTGCAGGTGGTCGCGCAGGACCTTGGCCAGTCCGGGGCCGTCGCGGGCTTCCAGGGTGGCCAGCATGTCCTCGTGTTCGGCCATGGCCTGCTTCCAGCGTTGGGACGTGATGGAGGAAATATAACGCGCCCGGCGGATGCGTCCGGCCAAGCCTTCATACATGGCGACCAGCAGGTCGTTGCCGGCGGCGGCCATGATCTTTTCGTGGATCTTCTGGTTGAGGGCGAAATACTCCGCCCGCTCCCCCCGCGTATGGTGCAGGGCCATCTGGTAATGCAGTGCCCGCAGTTCGGCCAGATCGGCCTCCGACGCATTGGCGCAGGCCAGTTCCCCGGCCAGCGCCTCCAGCGCCCCCATGACGGGGAACATCTCGTCGACATCGGCGGCGGTCAGCTTGGCGACCCGGGCTCCCCGGTTGGGCAGCAGTTCCAGCACCCCTTCGGAGGCCAGCACCTTGAGCGCCTCACGCAACGGCGTGCGCGAAATGCCGAGCGTCTCGCACAGCAGCCGTTCCGGCACCTTGTCCCCCGGTTTCAGATCGCCGTCATAGACCATGGCCCGGACCCGGTTGACGATGGTGTCGTGCAGGGACGGGCGCTCGATCGGGGTTTGCGGTGAGGCATCCATGGGCATCACTCCTGGGCCAGATAGCGGTCGAGAACTTGCGCGACATGCACCGCCTCGCGCGGCGTGCCATCGGCGATCTGATGGCGGCAACTGGTGCCGTCGGCGACGATCACCGTGTCGCCGTCAGCCTCCCGAACGGCAGGCAGCAGGGACAATTCGCCCATGCGCTTGGAGACATCGACGTTGTCGGTGTCGTAGCCGAAGGCCCCAGCCATGCCGCAGCAGCTTGAATCGACCGTCTCCACATTCAGGCCCGGCACCAGACGCAGCGTGCTCTCCACCGCGCCCATGGCGGCGAAGGCCTTTTGATGGCAGTGGCCGTGCAGCAGCGCCTTGGCGTCCGCCGCGTCTTTCAGGGGCAGGGTCAGGTTTCCGGCGGCGGCTTCGCTCGCCAGGAACTCCTCAAACAGCATGGCCTGGGCGGCCAGGGCCTTGGTGTCGTCGCCCGGCAGCAGGACCGTGAACTCGTCGCGCAAGGTCAAGAGGCACGACGGTTCCAGCCCGACGATGGGCACGCCCGCGTCGACGAAAGGCTTCAAGGCGTCGAGCGTGCGCCGCGCTTCTTTCTTCGCCTCCTCGGCCAGACCGGCGGCCAGGAAGGTGCGGCCACAGCACAGCGGCCGCGCCCGGTCCGGGGCCTGGGCGGTGACGACGCGGTAGCCGGCGGCGGTCAGCACCCGGCGCGCGGCGGCCAGATTCTCGGGCTCGAAATAGGTGTTGAAGGTATCACCCAGAAGGACGACCGCCTTGCCCGCCGGACAGGAATTTGGGTCGACCGGGGTCAGGCCCTTGTCCGGCGTCGCGGCCCAGCGGGGCAGGGTGCGGTCGGCGGAAAAGCCCAGCAGTTTTTCCGACAGCCAGGCGGCGCCGGGGATCGTGTCACGCAGGTTCAGCAGCCAGGACAGCTTGCTCGCCACGGGGGCATAGCGCGGCAGGTAGGCGACCAGCCGGTCGAACAGGCGCAGCCCATGGCGCTTGTTGTACTGGTTGAGGAATTCAATTTTCATGCGCGCCATGTCGACGCCCGTCGGGCATTCGCGTTTGCAGCCCTTGCAGCCGACGCAAAGCTTCATGGTCGCGGCCATGTCGTCGGACGTGAAGGCGTCGGGGCCCAACTGGCCCGAGATGGCGAGGCGCAGGGTGTTGGCGCGGCCGCGGGTCAGATGTTGTTCATCCCCCGTGGCGCGGTAGGACGGGCACATCACCCCGGCGTCGCGCTTGCGACAGGCCCCGTTGTTGTTGCACATCTCGACCGCCCCGGCGAAGCCGCCCCAGTCGGACCAGTCGAGGACCGTCGCGATCTCCTGCGTCTGATAGCCGGGCTTGAAACGGAACAGGGTCCGGTCGTCCATCTTGGGTGGGTCGACGATCTTGCCCGGGTTCATCAGGCCGGTGGGATCGACCGTGTTCTTGACCTCCTTGAAGGTCTCGATCATGCGGCTGCCGAACATGGCTTCGTGGAATTCCGATCGCACCAGCCCGTCGCCGTGTTCGCCCGAATGCGATCCCTTGTACTCTCGGACCATCTCGAAGGCTTCCTCGGCGATGGCGCGCATCTGCTTGGCGCCCATCTCCTGTTTCAGGTTAATCACCGGCCGGACGTGCAGGGTCCCGACGGAAGCATGGGCGTACCAGGTGCCTTCCGTGTTGTGCTTGTGAAACACCTGCGTCAGGCGGTCGGTGTATTCGGCCAGGTCTTCCAGGCGCACGGCGCAATCCTCGACGAAGGAGATCGGTTTGCCGTCCCCTTTCATGGACATCATGATGTTGAGGCCCGATTTGCGGACCTCCCAGACGTCGCGCTGGAAGGCCGGGTCCACGGCCTCGACCACCGCGTCGGGGAAGCCCAGGTCGGCCATCATCTCGACCAGCTGGGCAAGCTTGGCGAGCAGGGGCGCGCGCTCCTCCCCCGCGAATTCGACCAGCAGCAGAGCATCGGGCTCGCCCTTCACGAAGCGCTCCACGGTGGGGCGGAAAATCTCGATGTCGCGGGCCAAGCCGATCATGGTGCGGTCGACCAGTTCCACCGCTGCCGGGCCGAGGGTGACCAGATGCTGGGCCGCGTCCATGCATTTATAGAAGGTCGGGAAATGGCAGACGCCCAGCACCTTGTGCTTCGGCAGGGGCTGCAGGTCCAGGTGCAGTTTGGTCGAGAAGGCCAGGGTGCCTTCCGAGCCGATCAAAAGATGGGCCAGGTTGGGGTGGGTCTGCTGGCGGTACAGTGTCGCCTCGGCCCAGGGGCCCTTGGGCGCGCCGCCCGGCATCAGGGAATCGATGTTGTAGCCGCCGACCCGGCGCATCAGGTCGGGGAAGGATTGGCGGATGTGGTCGCCCTCGCGCCGGCCGATATCCAGAAGCTTGGCGACCATGTCCTGCTGCGCGGGGTCCAGCTTGGCCGCGGGCTCGTTGTCGGAGACTTCGCCGAAGCGCATGGCCCGGCCGTCCATGGTCACGGCGTCGATGGCGCGCACGTTGTCGCGCATGGTGCCGTAGACGATGGAGCGCGAACCGCAGGAATTGTTCCCCGCCATGCCGCCGAGTGTGGCGCGGGACGAGGTCGAAACATCGACCGGGAACCACAGGCCGTGGGGCTTGAGATAGGCGTTGAGGTGATCGAGCACCAAACCCGGTTCGACCAGGGCCTGGCGCCCCGAGGCATCGAAGTCGAGAATCTTGTTCAGATGTTTCGACAGATCGACGACCAGGGCTTCGCCGACCGTCTGTCCGCATTGCGAGGTGCCGCCGCCCCTGGGCAGGATCGGCACGCCGGCGTCGCGGGCGATGGCGATGATCGCTTCCACGTCCTCGGCGTCCTCGGGCACGACGACGCCCAAGGGTTCGATCTGATAGATCGAGGCGTCCGTCGAATAGCGCCCGCGTGAGAACGGATCGAACAGGACCTGGCCCTTGATCGCGGCCTTCAGGCGGCGGGCAAGGGCGGGGTCGCCCTTGGCGGGGCGGCTGCGGGAAGCGGCGGTGGCAAGGGATGCGTCGGACGGGGCCATGGGCGGGGATCACTTTGTCATCAAAGGGGAGTATGCAGAGTGTAGCAAATTGCATTCAAAATACAATAAGGCAAATCAGGTGGGGTCGTGAAAAACTATAAACGTCCCATTTATCTATTTGTTTATAAACGAAATTAATAGAATTTGACGGATTCAGGATGAATCCCGGTTGTCTGGGCAAAAAATGTATGCATAATTCCCGGGCCATCGCGCCCCCTGGCGCGGAAACCCGAATGTAAAGAGGACATCCGATCATGACTGTGCGCCGCGGCCGCCATTTCCTGCAGATTCCGGGCCCCTCCAACACGCCCGACCGCATCCTTCGCGCCATGGACTATCCGGTGATGGACCATCGCGGTCCGGACTTCGCCGACCTGGGCTTGTCTTGCATCGCCGGCATGAAGAAGGTGTTCAAGACGGAAAAGTGCGAGGTCGTGATCTATCCCGCCTCCGGCACGGGTGCCTGGGAAGCGGCGCTGGCCAATACCATGTCGCCCGGCGATCGGGTGCTGATGTACGAAACCGGGCAGTTCGCCACCCTATGGAAGAACCTGGCGCTGCGTCTGGGGCTGGTGCCCGAATTCATCGACGGCGACTGGCGCCACGGCGTCGATGCCGCCGCCATTGAGGCGCGCCTGAACGAGGATACCGACCGCGAGATCAAGGCCGTCTGCATGGTCCATAACGAAACGTCGACCGGCGTGACCTCGCGGGTCAAGCTGGTGCGCGACGCCATCGACCGTACGGGTCATCCGGCTCTGTTCATGGTCGATACCATTTCGGGCCTGGCCTCCGCCGATTTCCGCCAGGACGAATGGGGTGTCGACGTCGCCGTCGCCGGCTCGCAGAAGGGCTTGATGCTGCCGCCGGGAATCAGCTTCAACTGCGTCTCTGAAAAGGCGCAGGAAGTCTCCAAGACGGCCAGCCTGCCCAAGTCCTATTGGGCCTGGGATGAGATGATAAGCATGAACAAGACCGGCTATTTCCCCTATACGCCGGCGACCAATTTGCTCTACGGCCTCAAGGAAGCCATTGCGATGTTGATGGAGGAAGGGCTCGACAACGTGTTCGCCCGCCACGAGCGCGTGGCCGAGGCGACCCGCCGTGCCGTCCGCGCCTGGGGTCTGGAGGTTCTGTGTCAGGAGCCCAAGGAGTATTCCCCCGTGCTGACCGCCGTGGTCATGCCCGAGGGCCATAGCGCCGATAACTTCCGGAAAGTGACCCTGGAAAACTTCGACATGTCGCTCGGCAACGGGCTCAACAAGATCGCCGACAAGGTGTTCCGCATCGGCCATCTGGGCGACTTCAACGAACTGATGTTGATGGGTACGCTGTCGGGCGTGGAAATGGGCCTGGAACTGGCCAAGGTCCCGCATGAGAAAGGCGGCGTCGATGCGGCCATGGCCTATCTGGTCAACCCGCAGGCCCGCTGATCCGAACCGCGGCGCAGCGCGGACAGGATGCAGATAAGAAGAAACGGAAGGAAACATCATGGCACGAGGTGACGGGCCGCTCGGCGGCATGAAGGTTCTGGACCTGACCCATGTGATGGCCGGGCCGACCTGCGCCCTCATGCTGGCCGACATGGGGGCCGATGTGATCAAGGTGGAAAAGGTGCCGGGCGGCGACGACACGCGCCGCGCGGCCCCGCCCAAGATCGGCGACGAGGCAGCCGCCTTCCTGGTCATGAACCGGGGCAAGCGGTCGGTCGCCGTGGACCTGAAAACCCCGGGCGGCCAGGCCGCCGTGCGGCGCATGGCGCTCGGGGCCGACGTGCTGCTGGAAAACTACCGCCAGGGCACCCTGGCCAAGCTGGGCCTGGATTACGAAACCTTGAAAAAGGAAAACCCCAAGCTGGTGTGGTGTTCGATCTCCGGCTTCGGGCAGACGGGGCCTTACGCGGAACGCGGCGGCTTCGATCTGATCGCCCAGGGCATGTCGGGGCTCATGCATATCACCGGCGAGGGCCCGGGCCGCCCGCCCTGCAAGGTCGGCTCGCCGATCACCGACATCACCGCCGGCCTGCTGGCCGCCATGGGGGTGTCCGCCGCCTATGCCCATGCGGTCAAGACCGGCCAGGGACAGGTCGTCGATACCTCTTTGTTCGAAGCCGGGATCATCCATACCTATTGGCAATCGGCCATCGCCTTCGCGACCGGGGAATCCCCCGCCGCCATGGGCTCGGCCCATCCCCTGAACGCGCCCTATCAGGCGTTTGAAACCGCCGACGGCTGGATCACCTGCGGTGCGGCCAATCAGCGAACCTGGGAGCGCCTGCTCGAAGCCCTCGACAATCCGGCCATCGCCGACGATCCCCGGTTCACGGACAACACCGGGCGCATGGCCAACCGCCAGGCGCTCGAAGACGTGCTGACGCCGATCTTCAAATCGAAACCCTCCGCCGACTGGCTCGCCAAGTTCGATGCGGTGGGTCTGCCCGCCGGCCCGGTCCTCGACATCACGCAGATGCACGCCGATCCGCACGCCCTGGCCCGCGACATGATCGTCGAGGTGCCGCACAAAACCCTCGGCACCGCCAAGGCGCTCGGCATGCCGGTGAAGTTCTCGGGCACACCCGCCAAGACGGATCAGGGCGCGCCGGTCTACGGCCAGCACACGCGCGAAGTTCTCGCCGAATACGGTTACGGCGCCGACGAAATCCAGTCCCTGATCGACGACGGGGCCGTGATCGCCGCCGACTAGAGCCGCGGCGTTAAGATCAGGGTGACCTCACGAATCGCTCCGCCGCGCCGCACGGTCAGGGCGACGGTGTCCCCCGCGTGATGGCGGAACAAGGATGCACGAACCTGCCCCGGTGACGTGACGGGCCTGCCGTCGGCTGCTGTGATGAGATCTCCGGCATCGATTCCGGCCGTGAAGGCGGGGCCGCCCGGTGTCACTTCAACCACCGCAACGCCGCCGGTCTGTTCCTGCTGTTGGGCGGACAATAACCCCGTCTCCATCCCCGCCGTGGCTTCGATGACCGTGCCGTGGGCGGCCAGGTCGCGGACGACCCGCGCGACAATCGGCTGGGACGCGGCGAAGTTGACGCCGATGTTGGCGTCGGAGCCTTGCGCGAAGATGGCCGAGACCATGCCGACCAGGCGGCCCTTGCCGTCGACCAGGGCCCCGCCGGACCCGCCCGGATTGACGGCCGCGTCGGTCTGGATGAAATCCTCGATCTCGTTGAACCCGGCATTGGCCCGGCCCACCGCCGAGACGACGCCGCAGGACACGGAAATTCCCCGGCCGAAGGGATTGCCGATGGCGCAGACCGGCTCGGCCAGGCCCGGCTCGGGCCCCGGCTGGGCCACGGGCAGGTCGATGGCGGCCCTCAGCAGGGCGATATCCGTCGCCTTGTGGCGGCCGACGATCTCGGCGGCAACGGCGCGCCCATCGGCAAGGCGAACGCGGACACTGACGGCGTTGCCCAGCACATGATCGTTGGTCGCGACATAGCCGCCGGGCAGGACCGCGACGCCGGAGCCTTCCGGGGCGATGCGCCCATCGGCGCTTTTCGGCGCGAAGCCAGGCCGCACGCCCTGCCAACTTGGCAGCACCACAACCACGGACTGCGTCGCCTTGGCCACGGCGGCGGGATCGATGCCGTCGGCCGCTCCCATGCGGGGTGCCAAAGCAAGGGTTGCCGCCAGGGCGAAAGTAATGAGAAAGCGTGCGCTCATACCTTCGTCTTTACCATGATGCGAAGCGGCCTGCCGACCTCTATATTGGCGGGTCAGGACTTGGGAGGAATTCCGACACAATGAAATTCGCACGCACCATCCGGCTCGACGCCTCGGACCAGAACGTGTTCGACAACCCGGCGGAACCGGGCGAATGGGCCGTCGCCGGCACTTTTGAATTCGCCGATGGCGATCCGTCCTCCTGGACCAATAAACAGCAGCTGGCGTTCAAAAGCGGCTGGCTCGGCCTCGGCAGTTTCGGGCGGTCGACCTTCGTGCAGGTCGCGGTGCTGCCCGATGGCCAGGTCGAGGATGCGGTACGGGTTTTGGCCGGACATCTGTTCGAACGCTACGGTGCGCCCGACATGATGGCCGCCCTCGACGCGGCCCGGGGCGAATGCCGCGACATGGCGGATCTTTGCGATCATCCGGCGGGTACCTTGCTTGCCATCGAACGGGACCTGACCGACGAGGGCATCGCCGAGCGTGTGCGTATCATCCCCGCCAAGGGCGAAGGCCAGCACGCCCGCATCTGGGGCGTGGCGGGGGACGATCCGGCCTGATCCGCCCACGGAATCCGCCGCATTCCGCTCAACTCCGTCTCACACCCTTGTGATGCCCTGCGACGTCAACGTTACGCCCGCTGTCGGTCTGTGCGGGTACACTCCCCTTCGACCGGACACGAGAGCCGGATCATAGGTTTCACCAAAGGAGAGTACCCAATGTCGATCCAGAAAAAGACCGTCGGCGCCACCCTGGCCACTGCCGCCGCCGCCCTGTTCATCGCCGGCGCCGCCATGACGGTCGCCCCGACCGCGGCCCAGGCCGAGGGCGTCAAATGCATGGGCGCCAATTCCTGCAAGGGCCATGGTTCCTGTAAGACCGCGTCCAACGAATGCAAGGGTCACAACGCCTGCAAGGGCAAGGGCTGGGTGTCCACCAAATCCGAAAAGGAATGCATGGAAATGGGCGGCACGGTCGCCAAGTAACGGCATCCGGCACCTTACCCAACACGACGGATTTCGGGGGGGCGGAGGCATCCGGCCCCTCGTTTCCGTTTCGCGCTAGGCTTCCTTCCATGACTCTCTGCCAGGATCCCTTCCAAGGTTTTGGGCTCGGCCTGCGGCCGCAGCACTTCCCGGACATCCTCGGCCCCGACGGGACCCGGGACCTGAACCGCGTCGACTGGTTCGAAATCATTTCGGAAAACTTCATGGCCGTGGGCGGCATGCCGCTGCGCAACCTGATGGCCGTGCGCGAACGCCGTCCCATGGCCATGCATGGGGTGTCGCTGTCGATCGGCGCGCCCGACCCGCTGGATGACGATTATCTCCAAAACCTCAAGGCGCTGGCCGACCTGATCGACCCGGCGGTCGTCTCCGACCATCTGTGCTGGACCGGCGCCCACGGCGTCAACCTGCACGATCTGCTGCCCCTGCCCTTGACCGAGGAAACCCTGAACCATGTGGCGGCGCGGGTCATCCATGTGCAGGATGTCCTGGGACGGCGTATCGCCCTGGAAAACGCCTCGACCTATGTCACCTTCACCGCCGATACCATGGACGAATGGGACTTCCTGGCCGAACTGACGCGGCGGGCCGATTGCGACCTGCTGCTCGACATCAACAACGTCTATGTCTCGGCCTTCAATCACGGCTTCGATGCGGCAGACTATCTGGCGGGCATTCCCAAGAACCGGGTGCGCCAGATCCATCTCGCCGGGCACGAGCACAACGGCGACCACATCGTCGACACCCATGACGCGCCGGTGGCGGATCCGGTCTGGGACCTCTACCGCGCCGCCGTCGCCCGCTTCGGCGCGGTGCCGACGATGATCGAGCGCGACGCCGACATCCCGCCGTTCGCCGATCTGGTCGACGAACTCGGCACCGCGCGGCGGCTCGCCGGCGAAGCCCTCGGCGAGGCCGCGGCATGAGCGCGTCCTTGCCCGAGGTGCAAACCCTGTTCCAGGACCGTCTGCTGACCGGGCGGGCGGACATCGAAGCGCACCTGACCTCGGGCGGCCCGTTCCTCAAGGTCTACGACCATGCCTATGTCGCCCGCCTGTTGGAAGTGATGGGCGAGGATTTCCCCGCCGTGCACACCTTGCTCGGCGACGACGCCTTCGCCGAGGCGGCGTCGGCCTATGTGCGGGGGCATCCATCGCGGGCACGATCCGTGCGCTGGCTGGGCGCGGGGTTCAGGAATTGGCTTGGCGACACGGCGCCCTGGTCGGACCTGCCGGTTGTGGCCGACATGGCGGCGTTCGAATGGGGCCTGGGCCTGGCGTTCGATGCGCCCGACGCGGATGCCCTGGGTGTCGCGGCGCTGGCCGCCGTGCCGCCGGAAGCTTGGCCGATCCTGACCTTCGATTTTCACCCCGCGCTGAACACGGCGGCCCTTCGCCACGATGTCGCCCCGTTCCAACAGGCCGTGGCCCGAAACCAGGACCCGGACGCCGCCCCCGAAGAATTCGCGGACGGGTCGCAGACCTGGGCCTTCTGGCGCGACGGGGGAACCTGCCAGGTTCGCTACCGTGCCTTGGCACGGGACGAAGCGGTGGGGCTCGCCCTGCTGCGGAACGGCGGAGATTTCCAGGCTTTGTGTGAAATCCTTGCAGAGGTCAGCGACGAGGATGCGGCTGCCTTGCATGCCGCAGGATACCTACGGGGTTGGATCGAAGCGGGCTGGATCACCGGCTTGTCCGCGCCGGGTCTGAGCTGGGCCTGACCGGAAAGTCGGGCTGGGCGGCTGGTGACCCCGGCAGGATTTGAACCTGCGACCCCAGGATTAGGAATCCTGTGCTCTATCCGACTGAGCTACGGGGCCCTGTCGCCAGCTGCCTGACGCGCGATTATGCGCGCCCGTCTATACCACAGGTCTCCGCGCCGATTCCAAGATTTGCTGGTGGGGACGGTGGGGGCGGCGGACGGCCTATTTGAACATGCGCTTGATGCGGTCCATGGACATGGAATAGTTCAGCATGACCGATTCCACGCCGGGATTGCCGTCGCCCAAGCCCGCGTTCGACGAATGGTCGATGGAAATGCCGATGCGCGAACGGTCGTCGAAGCGGTAGGCGAGTTCCAGGCGGGAGCGGAATTCAAGCTCGTGCCCCAAGTCCAGGTTCGATGTGGCGCCCCGCCAGTAGGTCGGCGAGAACTGAGGCGTCAGCACGAAGCGGCGGCCCAAATAGATGTCGACCAGCACGCCGGCCCCGATGAACGACGAATTATTGGTCGCATAGGCGGCGGTCAGGAACGGTTTGAAGATCCAGAATTTGTTGCCGAACCGGTAATCGAGGCGGATTTCCGCATCTTCTTCCCGGTTGCGCAGGATATCGAATTTGCCGACGGCGAGGGTCAGGAAGTCGGGGTCGTCGGCGGCCCGTGCCGCGCCGGACGGCAATACCGTCACGGCGGCAAGCAATGCCGGAACGATCAATTCCTTGAACATGTTCGCTCTTCCCCGAAATGACCCGATTATCGGGCCCGCCCCTTTGGCCCACATCTTAAGGGATCAGGCTGATCTTTCAAGCCGTTACGCATGGGAACGGGGTTAGACCGCGTCGAGCCGCCGAAAGCCGTCCATGGCTTTGACCAGGGATGAGCGGATGCCCGGCTCCATGGCCGAATGGCCGGCGTCGGGCACGATGACGTAGTCGGCGTCGGGCCAGGCCTGCGCCAGTTCGTCCGCCGTAACGATCGGACAGACCATGTCATAGCGGCCCTGCACGATGACGCAGGGCAGATGGGTGATGCGTCCGATGTTGGTGAGCAGGTGGTTTTCCGCCATGAACACGTCGTTGACGAAGTAATGGGCCTCCAGCCGGGCCAGGGACAGGGCCCCCCGCCCGGACCCGCCACCGCCGCCGCTGTGATGCAGGGTCGAACAGGCGGATTCGAACTGGCTCCAGACTTCGGCCGCCGGACGGTGAATGTCCGGGTCGGGGTCGTTCAGGCGTTTGTGGTAGGCGGTCAGGATGTCGCCCCGTTCGTTTTCGGGCAGATATCCCGAGAACCGGCGCCAGGCTTCGGGGTACACCCGTTTCATGTCGTAGAGGAACCAGTCGACCTCCGACTGACGGCCGAGAAAGATGCCGCGCAGCGCGAAGCCCCGGCATCGGTCCGGATGGGCGATGCCGTAGGCCAGCGCCAGGGTCGACCCCCAGGAGCCGCCGAACACGAACCATTTGTCGATGTCGAGCTGGCGGCGCAGGGCCTCCATGTCGTCGATCAGGTCCTGGGTCGTGTTGTTGCGGGTCTCGCCGAAGGGGGTGGAGCGCCCGGCGCCGCGCTGGTCGAACACGACGATGCGGTAATGATCGGGGTCGAAGAACCGGCGGTGCGACGGGTTGGAGCCGGCCCCCGGCCCGCCGTGCAGAAAGACCACCGGCACGCCGGTCGGATTGCCTGACTGTTCCCAATAGATGCGATGCCCGCCGGAAACGTCCAGATGGCCCTGGGCATGGGGCTCGATCCGGGGATAGAGGTCTGGCGACGGGCGGTTCAAGGCGGAGTTGGATTTATCCAATGTTCGTTGGCCGGTTCGGGTTTTCAAAGGCCCTCAAGGGGCGGTTGGCGGGCGCGGGCCCTCGTTAATTAAGTTGGCCGGAAATCGCATATTTCAACAGGCGCACGACCTGATCGGGCGTTTCCGCCGTTGCCATGGCGGCACCGTTCACTTCCTTCAACGCGTGGGTCAGGGACGGATCGTGCAGCGTGATCATCGGCGTCCCAAGGGCGGCGGCATATCCGGCGTCGAAGGCAGCGTTCCATTGTTTGTACTTGTCGCCGAAGCGCACGACAACCACGTCGGCGCGTTCCATCAAGGTGCGGGTGCGGATGGCGTTGACCTTTGCACCCTTGTGGTCCTTCCAGAAGGGGTCGGGCTCGTCACCCAGAATGGCCACGCCGCAATCGTCGCTCGATGCATGGTCGGTCACCGGGCCGACGAATTCGATGGGCAGGCCTGCTTCGGCGGCGCCGGCGGCGATCTGGTCGCGCCAGTCGGTATGAATTTCGCCGGACAGATAAACAGTCCAGGGCGTATCGTCGCTGAACGGGCGGTTGTTCGCTTGGTTGCTCACTGGGTCGTTCCCTTCGTTTTCTGATTTTCGGTCAGCGCAGGGCCGTGTGCAGGCCCCGTTGAATCTCAAGGTAATCGGAATGGTCGGGTCCGATAAACCCCCGGCGGATTAAAAAGTCGATGACGACGACCCCGCAGTTGAATTTGAAATCTTCGCTCTCGCGCACAGTGTCCATGACCTGGTCCATGGACCACAAGTAGAATTCCTCGACCTCGCCGTCCGTGTTGTGGGGCACGAAGTCGGCCGGAAGCTCCAGATCGTAGTTGAACAATACGTCGCGGCGCAGGCCCTCGGGTCGCTCCGTGCAGTAGGACATGGCCCCGATGGGCCTGGCCCGGCGGGCGATGTCCTCGGGAATTCCGGCTTCCTCGACACATTCCTTGATCAGATTGTCCATTACGCCGATCCCGGCGGGCAGGCCGCCGGCGACAAGCTGATCCAGCTTGCCGGGCCCTGTCGGCTTGGTCATCGAGCGCTTCCCGACCCACATCTTCAGCCGGTCACCGTCACGCACGAACCCGTTCAGATGCACACCGTAGCCCAAGGTCCCGAACAGGGGCACGGCCGCGCGTTCCATCTGGAACAGGGGCGTGGCCCCCCAGTCTTCGCAAACGGCATAGGGCTCGTTGCGCCAGCCGGGGATCAGGTCCCGTGATCGCAGTTCGGCCAGGACCTCGGCCATGGCGGCGCTGCGCGACGCCGCATCGCCCAGCTCCGGGGTCAGTGTGACCTCGGCATCGGAAATCTGCAAAACCGCCCCGAAATTGGCCAACTGGGGGATGAAATCCAGATGGATCAGGCCGACCCGCTTGTGGTCCGCGGTAAAGGGCCGATAGGCCGACGGCTCCCAGGTCTGCAGGGCGCGGACACGCTCCAGATAGCTCATGCGGATGTCCCGCCCAGGGGATTAGGCATGGGCATCACCTTGCTTTTCGGTGACCAGAACGGCCTCGACACAGAACTGACGGCGCAGTTCCTGGGCAATGAGCCGGGCCTGTTCCGCGTCCGTATCTTCAAGATGAACCTCAACGATCAGGCCTTCCTTCGGCGTGGATGTGCGGCTGGCGTGGATGTGTCCGGGGATCAGGCCGCGCTTGGCGAAAACCTCGGCCACGCGGGGCAGGGTGCCCGGATCGGCCAGGGCCTGTACGGAAAAGCATTGCGTCGGCTGGACCTTGCGTTCGTGTTGCGCACGGGAAGCCGGGGAAAAAGCGGGGGAATGCGGGGCGTGCCCGCGGTCTTGGGTCTGCATCGGAAAATCCTTTGGCGTGGGGGAAGCCGGTCACGGCGAATCAGGAAAGGCCCGGTCCTCGATTACGAGGCCGGGACGATAATTCGCCGGATGGTTCCGGTCACACGGAGGGGCGATGCAATCCTCATGCACTGATGATAGTCCGCCCGCCTTAAAATTCAAGGCGGGCGGCAAAAAGCGCGGAAAAGTGATCACCTCGGCACGGGGGCCGTGATCAGATATGGGCGATCAGGCGGCGGCGACCTTGCGGCCGTCTTTAGTGATGCGCCTAGGCCGCAGCCACTTTGCGGCCGTCTTTAGTGATGCGAATGTAGGCCTTGGCGCAATGGCTGCGGCAATAAGGTTTGCCGTCCAGGGATTCCTCGCCGCAGAAATGGAAATCCGGATCATTGGGCTCGCCCACGGGCCAGCTGCACATGCCGGGCCGCAACTTCGCCATGGTCACCAGGTTCTCGTTGACCTGGGGCTGGTCGGGCCGTTCCTTGATGGGCGATCCGCGCTTGGCCAGACCGAGACGATGAACCTTGCCGATCACCGCGTTCTTGGTAATGCCGAGGCGGCGGCCGATTTCGCTGGTCGGCAGTCCCTCGTCCCACAGGGCGATCAGGGCGTTGACCCGCTGGGGCGTCCATTCGTACGTCGTTTGCATGTACCCTTGCCTCCCGCTTTTCGGCCCGATGTCGCATCGCGGCCGAAATCCAAACTTCTTGCCCCTGGAACGGATATTTGCGGGCCATACCGGCCCGAAATGCCCATTTTTGCCCGAAAATCAGGCTGGAACGCGTTAATAATTACAAGATTTCGCCCGACCGTCAACTAGCTCCACCACATATAGTTATCCACAATACATGTTGTGTTGTTGATAAAAACCTAAACTAGAGAGGACTTCTGGGACGCAAACGCAAAAAAATTCCTTTGTCGGGCGAGGGGGGCGGTATAATCGGGGGGAGCCGAAGGGGGAATTTGGCGGGACCATCAGGAGTGACGAAAAATGGCTGTCGATAAGAACGGCATGGATGAATGGGCGGCCGCCGCCGCCAAGGAACTGAAGGGCAAATCCCCCGACGATCTGATTTGGCAGACGCCGGAAGGCATCGCGGTGAAGCCGCTGTACACGGCGGCGGACCTGGAGGGGCTGGAACATATCGATTCCCTGCCCGGCTTCGCCCCCTATCTGCGCGGCCCCCGCGCCACCATGTACGCCAACCGGCCCTGGACCATTCGTCAGTACGCGGGCTTTTCCACGGCCGAGGATTCCAACAAGTTCTATCGCGACAACTTGGCCGCTGGGCAAAAGGGCCTGAGCGTCGCCTTCGACCTGGCAACCCACCGAGGATATGATTCAGATCATCCCCGCGTGGTCGGCGATGTCGGCAAGGCCGGGGTGGCGATCGACAGTGTCGAGGATATGAAGATCCTGTTCGACGGGATCCCGCTCGACGAGATGTCCGTTTCCATGACCATGAACGGCGCCGTGCTGCCCGTTCTGGCGGGCTACATCGTGGCGGCTGAGGAACAGGGCGTGTCGGCGGACAAGCTGTCCGGCACCATCCAGAACGACATCCTCAAGGAATTCATGGTGCG
>TARA_R110002124_G_scaffold6123_1_pt1 | contig 193885 bp, 185 predicted proteins | sample TARA_R110002124 | Tara Oceans TARA_R110002124 (sample SAMEA4397445) | marine metagenome | biome: Polar Biome; feature: [SRF] surface water layer (ENVO:00010504); material: water (ENVO:00002006), including particulate matter (ENVO:01000060) such as... | depth 5 m | reverse complement strand
TTCCTTGGATAGTATAGGAAATGACAACCTAATTCATAATAGATTAAACTTTAAGATGTATGCCAACGATAATCTTACACTAGCAATCGAATTACGTAACAGGATATTTTGGGGTACTTCAGTTAAATCAATTCCAAACTATGCGTCAATGGTTGAAAATTCAAACCAAGATATTGATATGACTGCTTTATTAATAAATCAACCAGCACTTATTTTGCTTTCAAATATTGACCGGTTGTATGTAGATTATCATTCAAGTAAATGGCAGTTGGTTTTAGGTCGTCAACGTATAAATTGGGGTAAGAATTTAGTTTGGAATCCTAATGACCTTTTTAATGCTTACAGCTTTTTTGATTTTGATTATGAAGAGCGACCAGGGACAGATGCCTTAAGAGCAAAATATTTTACTTCAGGAAATTCTAGTTTCGAATTTGCCATTAATTATACAGATCAATGGAAAGATAATACTGTAGCTATAAAGTATAATTTCAACAAATTTCAATATGATTTTCAAATGATAGTCACCAAATATTTAGAAAATTACACCTTGGGGTTAGGCTGGGAAGGTGTTATAAAAGATATGGGGTTCAAAGGAGAATTAAGTTATTTTATGCCGTATGGCAATTCCAACGAAGACAATGCTTTTGTAGGTTCCATTTCGTTTGATTATTATTTCAAAAATGATATTTCCTTAAATGTTTCTACATTATATAATAGTGATGGTATAAGTAACACAGATGCTTACGATGCTTCTCAATTATATAGTGAATCTATTGACGTAAAACACCTAATGCCTAATAAATGGTCCTTTTTTGGTCAAGCTTCTAAAACATTTACACCAGCAATAGTCGGCTCAATAACTTCTATATATGCTGCTGATATTGATATGATTTTTTTTATGCCACAGTTTACTTATAGTATATCCCAAAATTGGGATTTTGATGTTACTGGGCAACTTTTTTATGGTAAGCAAAAAGATAATTTTTCTAACCTTGGAAATAGTATTTATTTAAGGTTTAAATATAGTTTTTAAGTAATAAAACGATAGTGTAAGGATGTTTCTTAAAAAGAAGTAAATCAAAAATTAGATAAAGTTAAACCAAATTACAAACTGTTTATTATGAAAGTTTTATTAGTCCTATTTGCTAGTGCCTTCTTTATTAATGTTAATGCTCAAAAAATGAAAGAATATAAAATTGAAATAGCTGTAAAAGCTTCAAAAGAAAAAGTCTGGGAGGTGATAACAAATTTTGAAAATTATCCTAGTTGGAATTCTGTTTTAAAAATGGAAAGTAACAATAACTTAATTGTGGGGAATAAATTCAAAGTAACAATTACACAACCAAATGGCAAAAGTTCAAATTTTAAAGCTAAGGCAGTTAGTAAAAATGATTTTAAATCATTTTCTGCTACTCAAGTTGTTATGCTGAATTGGTTTTTTAAGGCAACACATAGTTTTATAATTGAAGAGGTAGACGAACAGAATGTTGTTTTTATTCAAAAATGGGAATTAAAAGGCATTATTGCCTCTCTGTTTAGAAAAAAGATTTTTAAAGAACTAGAAATTTTTAAAAAAATGAATAGAGAACTTAAAGAATTAGTAGAACAGTAGTAAAGTAGAATTGTTATGTTAAGACTTGGTGGATATATAAATATAATAATAGCATTTGCTCACATTATCGGTCTATTTTGGGCAGAAAAAATATTTGAGATAACAGGGATAGGAGAAGAAATGGTTAAGCTTTCTCAAATACATTTCTCATTACCTTACCTATTGACGATTTTTGTTGCTATTGTCTTTTTCATTTTTGGACTTTATGGACTTTCCGCAGATGGAAAAATTAAAAAACTCCCAAATTTAAAATATGGAATATTTATAATTTCAGGAGTGTATATAATTCGCGGTGCTGGAGAATTATTGTTTGGTATTCCTCAACAAAAGGCTGTATCCAGTTTAGAAACAATTTATTCTATTGTTGCTTTAGGCATAGGGTTACTGTTTTTATTTGGAGGTTTAAAAAAATGGAAGTTTAAAAATATAAGAGTATAATTAAAACGGGGTGTAAAATTCGCTTAAAATTAAATGGCAGATTTAATAAAAGAAACTTCAAAAAAAGAAATATCAATTTTTCGTACATCAGTAAATTCACAAAACGAAGTTAGGAAATTAAAGCCTTTACTAGATGTGATAATTGGTTCTAAAAATTGGAACTTCGACTTAGAAGATTGTGCATTCATATAATTCTATGACGTCTGAAGCTATTTTAAAATATTCATCTCCATCCAAAAGAACAAGGATTGATAAACTGCCTTTATGTTTTTCAAAATCAGTTGGAAATCTTAACCAAGTTTCTATTTCTTCATTTAGTATTTCTGATTTTAATGCTAGCTTCTTTCCAAATACCAAAGAAATTGTATCCAATTGTGCTTTTGCAGAAATACAGATTATTAAAAATAGAATACCTTAAAATTTCTTTCTTATCATATTATTGTTCATACACCCAGAGCTTTATCTAAAAATAGGTTAGTAAATTTTAAATTCAATTATTATCCTTTATTCTGCCCTGCTCTTCTTCAGAAGGGTTTCTTTTATCCTTTTCCTTATTAAAATTCGACCCAAAATTGTATGTCAATTGAAAATAGACATTTTGACGGGACCAATCGCTTATAATATCGGCATCAATATTATCATAAATAATATTGCCATAGAATTTGCGATTCAAAATCTCCTCAATACCCAAATTGATTTTGAATTTATCATCCATAAACTTTTTGCTTATGGCAAAACTAAGTCCGGCCAACCAATCGTGTTCTATTTGCCCCTGAAGTCCGCCGGTGGTATAGTATCCCGTCAATTCTGAATTCATATCCCAGGGAAGTTGATACTCCAGGTTTGTGTACCATGTCAAACTCCATTTATCCAAATCGAGTTTTGGGGTCAAATTTTCTGATTCGTATTTATTATAATTTACTATAATTCCGGTATAGCCATCCAAACCATCAAGAAAACTTACAGGTGCAAAACCCCTAAAGCTCCAATTTTCCCTCTTGGCAAGATTGATTACCGACCTGGAGGTTTGGGCCGTGGCATCATCTTGAGATATAATTTCGAATAAGGCGTCGTCTGTATTCTTGTATCCTATGCTAAAAAAGGGTTGATTATCATAAGTAAGATTAAATTGAAAACTATTGGTGAATTCAGGTTTTAAGTTTGGATTTCCTTGCTCAAAAGTATAAGGGTCGTAATAATAGACAAATGCATTTAGGGAATTATAAGAAGGCCTTAAAATTCGATAGCTATAAGATAGATTAGCTCCAAATTTGTCATTAATTTTTCTATCGATGCTAGCACTTGGAAATAATTTCGAAATTCTCCTGCTCCTTACTTCATTTGTATTGGTGGAAGTTCCCTTTGTATTACTGTTTTCCCAACGTAACCCACCAGAAAATGACCAATTTTCCCACTTTTTCACCATTTTTAAGTATATGGCCAAGATGTCTTCATCTACCAAAAAACGGTTACTTTGGTCAGCATCCAAAGTGAAATCCCCATTCGTATTTTGTACAAAAGAACGTAAGTCACTATCCGTGGAAACCCTTGAGTATTTTGTTCCGAACATCCAATTAAAATCTTGATTTAAAGTACGTTTATAATCTCCTTTATAAGTCAATATTTGATATTTTCCATCTTGAAAATATCGTTGGTCATCGTATGAAATTGGACTCTGTCCGACTTTATATAAATTGTTAATATTATCATTGTTGTAATCAACGTAATCAAAATCTAGAATGAACTTATTTTTTTCATCTTCAAACTTATAGTATGGGTTTATATTATAAGTTTTTCTATTACGATCAAAACTATTTTCAGTGAGTAAGGATTCTGATGAACCCGTTTCAATAATTTGGGTACTGTTAGATGCTATCCTGTCGGAATCTGTATTAATAAATCTTGTTCCAAATCCTATGGTATGATGCTCATTTATGTAATAGTCTAGCCCTCCATTGAATCTATAAGTTTTTGGATTATATGGTGAAATAGTCGATTGGTCATAAATTTCTCCATTTACCCTTCTAGTTATAAAAAGGTCTTCTCTCCATGCTGATTTTCTATACCCTGCACCTAATTGCCAATTAAGTTTATTCTTATAGCTTGCAATTGAGCCACTCACCCCATATTCAGGTCGATTATCATATCCCGTATAAAGTTTAAGGTTTCCATTAGTGCCTAGTCTAACATTTTTTTTGAGGATAATATTGATTAATGGACCTGACCCTTCGGCATCAAACTCAGCACCAGGTTGTTGAACCAATTCAACCTTTGAGATATTGTCCGCTGGGAGGTCTCGCAATAAGGATGAAATATCCATATACTCGGTTGTTTTTCCATTTATTAAAATGGTTATGCCTTGTTGTCCGCCATAAGTAATATTTCCATTGGTAACGATAATACCCGGTACTTTCTTCATGACATCCTGTAAATTGGAACTCACCATTTCAGATTGCTCCAAATTAACTATCAATTTTTCCGCTGTTTGCCGAATTATCGGACGATTACTTTTAACAACAACTTCGTTTAATGCTTGAGCTTCTTCCTCTAAGGTAAAACTATATGTTACATTTTGGTTTTCATCAGAAAGGGTAAAGGAATCTGATTTTTGGGTCTTAAAACCTAGGACAGAAACCTCCAGTAAATAATTTCCATTAGGAATATCCATAAAGGAATATACCCCTTTATCATCACTCACGGCTCCTGTTACCACCTTATCAGTATCAGCATGATATAAGACAATATTTGCAAAAGGTAATGGCTCTTCTGATTTATCAACAATCTTACCAGAAATGCTATTTTGAGAATACAATAATCCCGTATTCAGCAAAACATATATTATTATACTAATTCTCATAAATTTTCTTTATTTCACTATATTTTCAATCTTTGACTTGATTGAATTTATTTTGTCATTATATCCCTTATCACTACTATATTTCATTTTGAAGTGATTTTTTTTCAATCTTATTTGAAACGAATAATCTTCATTGTGTTTTTCATAATTAATTTTCCTATTACTCTTCTCTGGAAAATCATCAAAATTGCTCTTAAGTATTTGATAGATTGAAGAATACTCATCATTATCTATGGTTGTAGAAGATACCGTTTCATACTTAGATGGTACGATAGAGTTCGTTGTGCTACAACTAACAGCAACCATCATTAACAAACTGATTTTTAATATTTTTAAATTCATAATTTCTATATATTTAATTGATTTTTAACTAATGTGTAATAAAAATTTTTCTTATCTATTAACTCTGTATGTGTACCTTGTTCTACCATTTTTCCTTCAGATAAAACTATTATCTGGTCTGCCTTTTGAACGGTACTTAAACGATGAGCTATTATGACAACCGTTTTATTCCTAAACAACTTCTGCAAATTATTATGTACTTCTTTTTCATTAGTAGCATCTAAAGCTGAAGTTGCTTCGTCCAAGAAAATATACTTTGGATTTTTATAGATTGCCCTTGCAATTAATATTCTTTGTTTTTGGCCTCCTGAAAGATCATTTCCCCCTGAACCTATTTTAGTGAATTCTTTAAGTGCTAATGAATTGACAAAATCAAATAGATTGACAGCTTTTAAAACATTATTCATTTTTATTTTGTCAACATTTGTATCGTTCATAGCAATATTTCTTTCAATAGTATCATTGAATATATATCCGTCTTGCATCACAATTCCCGAATTCTCTCTGATACTCTTCGCCGATATTTCACTTATTTCATCCAAGCCATATAAAATCTTTCCAGATAATGGAGGAAAAAAGTTCAATAACAACTTCATTAAAGTTGTTTTTCCACTTCCACTATGGCCTACAATTGCTGTAACCTTCCCTTTTGGGATCATCAAATTGATATCCTGAAGGATATATTTATGAGAAAGTATATTGTATTTGAAATTGACATTTTGTATTTTAATATCAACTGGAACTATTTCCGGATTAAGTTTCTTATCTGACTCTTTTTCCTCATTTTTTTGAGTATATACTTCGCTCAGTCTATTAAAACTTAAAAAAGCATCTTGTTGAGATTTTATAAAGTTCAATAGTTGGTGTATTGGGGAATTCATTTGACCAATTATAAAAGAAACACTCAATAAAGCCCCCAATGTCATTGTATCTTTTACAACATAATTAGCCGCCAAGAACGTGACCAAAATATTTTTGAGTTGATTAAAAAATGTAAATCCAATAGATTGGAATTGATCAATCTTAAGTGATTTAATATTAATTTTCAATAAATTGTTTTGAAGGTCAATCCATTCATTTTTCTTATAATCCTCATATTGGTTAAGTTTCATCTCCTTGATACCATTATAAAACTCATAAACCGCTTCCTGGTTTTCTGATTTTGCCCTAAATAATTGATAATCCAAAGTTTTTCTTCTTCTTAACCAAAAGAATGACCATACTACAGATAAGGAAGTAAGTCCTAAGTATATTACAAACAGGTAAATGTCATAGTAGAATAGAATAATGGAATAAATAATTAACGTTAAAATCGAAAAAACAGTTAATATGCTGTCCGAAGTAAAAAACTCTTCAACTTTTACATTGTCCTGTATTCTTTGATTAAAATCACCTGAATTTTTAGTATCAAAGAAACTGATGGGAAGTTTTAGAATCTTATCCAAATACGAATAAATAACATCAATGCTAAAGTTTGCCCCAATGACTAGAGTGTACCAATTCCTCAGAATATTGATTCCCATTATTCCAAGAAAAACAAACAGTTGAGCCAAGAGAATTAAGGTAATAAAGTTTAAATCCTTCTTGCTTACTCCTTTATCTATCAAAGCTTCCGTCAAAAAAGGGAGAGCTATACTTAAAAGGCTGCCTATTAATACAAAAAACATCAACAAGAAAATCTTTTTCTTGTATGGAAGAAATAATCTTAATATGTGATTTATCCGTTCTTTGAAATCGTTTTGGTCCTTTAAAGAATAAAACTTGTCAGTAGGATCGAGAAATAGAGCAATTCCTTTTTCTTCCCCTTTCAGCCATGATTGTTTAAATTGTTCTTCATCCAAAGTAACTTTTCCATGAGCTGGATCTGCAATCTTAAAAGTCCTATTTTCACCTGTGAAAGAGATTGCCTCTAAAACCAAAAAATGGTTTTTGTTCCAATATAGTATGCATGGCGAATTAAAATTATTTACGAGCTGTCTTAAATCCAATTTAACAGATTGAGTCTTAAATCCAATTTTTTTTGCTGCATGAATAATTCCTAGCATAGAAACACCATCCTTACCTATTTGACAAAATTCTCTAAGATTGTGAAGTGAGAATTTATTTCCAAAATAGCTAGTCACCATACTTAATGAAGCTGGCCCACAATCCATTAAATCATGTTGACGGATTAATTCGATATGCTGGTCTTTTTTTCTGAACATTATTATTAATCAAGAAGCCGTTTTGTACATCTTAGAGTAACAGAATCTATAAAAGTTCGTTACGAATTGCTTAAAGTAAAGGGAGTCCTTTTTTATCAGGATACTTAAAATATCACTATTCTTGTTAGGACTAAGAATTAAATTTGTTAGCAGTATATAATTACCATAATATCTTGATATTGAACGATTCCAAAGTTTAACTCTTGACAATCCCCTTCTTTCAATTTTGCCATTATTAATACTTTCTGGTTGATTGTGTATTTGCATATAAATAGCATCATACATACTAGAAACTTCGGCATAGAATTTTGCTAGAGTTTTCACGGTTTTGTAATCTTTACTCGCTGTATTGATATCACAATTAAGAGCCAGTTCAATAACATTTTTATTAGCTCCCTTTGAGTCTTTGTATATAATTCCAGAAGGCTTTATCACTAACTGATATTCAACATTATCATCAGTCACAAAGACGTATTTGTTCCTTCCTTCCTTATTAATGTTATAACTATTCATTATGGTAATGGTTCTATTAATTCCAGTTCTTTCACCCTAACCCCTTTATTATTGATCAAGACTTTTAAGAAATACAGTGTTACTTCTTTTGGTAAACTCTTATGTTCATCAATAATTGATTTAACTTCAACGCCAACTTTGCATGTGTTGATAGTATCTAGTATGGATACGAGTTCTGGAAAATACTTGAATGATAATCTTGAACCTCTGACATAGACATATAATCTATCTTCTATTTTTTCCGAATTAATTTCAAATAAATCGTTTGGAATTATGAATTTGGTTTCAAGATTCGGGAAATACTCTTTTTGACTATCTATTTTTTTATGGTAACTAAGAGGTATATTTTGCCACCCTCCATTACTGATTAAGCATTTTTTGTACTCATTATAAGTTAGCTTTAAAAAATCCAATAAAGGCTTTTCTAAAATGTCTTTATCAATATTTAGGGTATTAACAAAATCAGTAAACGTATTTTCGTTACTTAAATAATCTAACTGACTTTCTATAATACTTTGATCATTTTTGAGAAATAAATTTTTAATGGTCTCAATCATTAATTTGGAAAAATCATACCTGGTAGGATTATTAAACCATAATGTTACTCCAATTGAGAAATCCCCGGAATACCCAATATGATGTTTGTTCCAAGGCATATAATATAAATCCCCAGAGCCAAACTCATATTTTTTTGCATATTTTAGGAGTGGGTCAACATTTTTATTATTAGAAATTCCCTTTCCTACCTTTTCATACAAATCTTCATCCCACACATACATACTCTTATTACCAGGACCCAAATGATAGTGTAATACATTTTCCCCTCTATTATCAGTATGTATTCCCAGTGGTGTCCACCCATAGTTTCCTATAAAAGTTGTTAACTCTAAACCCCACGGTGGAATTCCAACAATATCGAATAGAGGACGAATCGTTTTTAAAATAGTACTTGCAAGAATTTCTGAATGCTTTTCTCCATAATTGGTGATTATTCCAAATTTTTTGCCAAACACACGGGTGCAGTATGATTCGATACTTTCCGAATCGTTAAGTTTATTATCTTTAATCAGCCTTCTTATTTCTGAGTCACTCAACTCCTTATCATCTATATAAAGTCTGAACCCATTCGTAATATCAAGTCTATTTATCCTTGATCTTAACATTTCTCTAGCTCCATTGTTTAATGCATCTAAAGTATCTTCAGAGATTGCCTTTTTATAAACTTGTGTTTCTGAGAAAGAGAGATTTTTCTCGATAAATGAGAACCACCAATCCTTTGTAAAATTTTTTGTCTTCATAATATATTTTTAATTGATCATTTCTTCTGTCATTATTATTTAACTATGGCTACTCTCTTTCCAACCCTCTTATCATCCTGTTCATCAATACCATCTCTTATAGTCAACTTCTCAAGTGCTGATAGTTTTTCAGTTTCTAAAAAGTTATCTGGTGCCTTTATCTTATTTTCTATTTTTAAGTGATTTTTTGGTTATTGGTAATAAGGAGGCGTATATTTATAAACACCTCCTTAATAATCAAAGACTCCCTACTCGGAAGCTTTCTCCTTCTTCTTTTCCTTTTTTACTTCAACATCATCAACAGCGGTATTTCCACCTTTTAAGGTTTCGTTTTCCAAAGCTGATAGTTCTTGAGTGTCCAAGAATTTTTCTGGATTCGAATTTTTCATTTTTAAAAAATTTAAGATTGGTTATTACTCTTGTTTTTTCTCCTTTTTCTTTTCTACCTTAACATCAGTTTCGGCATTTCCACCCTTTAAGGTTTCGTTTTCCAAAGCTGATAGCTCCTGAGTGTCCAAGAATTTTTCTGGATTCGAATTTTTCATTTTTAAAAAAATTTATAATTATATAAGATTCAATTTTAGTTTCAAGACATTAATTGCTCTTCGGTCTATCTCTCGGCCAAGAGTATATTGTTTGTTTTTACAATCAACTCTTCGTGTATAAAACTATATTTTAGTACTTTACTTAATGCTACACTAAAGAGTAGTTGTATTGATGAACAGGAGAAACTACCCTTTTGGGTAGTTCTGAATTCATGGTTGAAGTCAAAAAATCTACAGGAACCAAAGACTTGTTTTTATTATAGAAGCCAATTAAGTCTTTATACCGCATACTCACGGGAATGGTTTCGGAACCTAAATAATTGATAGGTTTATCTACAGGAGTGGCCTTAATTCCCAACGCTAGCATGACCCTTAAAAGTTTACTGTCGCACTCTGCATAAGCTACAGCGTTTTTATCTTGACATATAGGAGCTATGGCACAAACCATAAGCCTCTTAAATAAATTGATATCCTTAACTCCTTTTTTTATGGCGAATCTGCCAATATGCCAAATGGATTTATTAATGTCATAACCATTTAACAGTAATGGATTAATACCGAATATTTTCTGGATAGGCAATATGTCCTTGTAATTCCACCGTAGTACCCTAATCGATCCTATTATGGAATTATCCTCGTCTTTGGAAACAAAAATTCCAGCATTTTTAAAATAAAGCATCTCTTCCTGGAAAATTGAACTTATGTCATTTTCATAATTTTCAGGGTAAATACTACTTGTGTGATGCTTGAAGTTTTCATTGACTACAAACTTGGCCAGGTCAAATAGTTGTTCTAACTCTAATCTTTTTAAATAATTTTTTGGAAGTATCATAATTCTGGTTTTACTTCCAAATCTATTGGGACTACATAGCTTTATTTTTACACAAAATGGTAGTTGTTAGTTAGTTACATAAAAACTATACTAAAGTGTAGTTTTTAAAATGTTAAGAAAAAAGTTACATTTGTAACAGTAAACACTTATACCTACACTATATGGCAGACATGAAAGACTTCTTTTCCTTTAAGAATTCGGTTAATGAAATTCCAGAGGGAAGTCAAGGACAAACATTAGATTATTTAGAAGCTATAAAAGCTTTCTCAAGGACTACATACAAAAGCATCTATGTGATTGATTATCAGAAAAGGGGCTTTGAGTATGTATCGGACAACCCATTGTTTCTTTGTGGCCATACTGCCGAAGAAATTAAGGAGATGGGGTACGCATTTTACTTTAAATATGTAATAAAGTCCGATTTGGATCTGCTGATTAAAATCAACACGGCAGGGTTCGAATTTTATGATAAAATCCCAATGGAGGAAAGAAAGAATCATACTATCTCATATGATTTTCATATAAAAAACCAAGAAGGAAAAACCATTTTGATAAATCAAAAATTGACCCCCATGTTCTTGACCAATAATGGCAAAATATGGAAAGCCATATGTATTGTTTCCTTATCTGCAGAACGACAAGCAGGAAACATAAAAATTTACAAAAAGGGGGACAATAAAATTTTCAAGTATGATCTTGATGGTGACTTTTGGAAAGCCGATGAAAAAATAAAACTTTCATCGAGGGAAAAAGAAATATTACAGCTATCGACCAGAGGTTTTACCATAAATGAAATATCCGAATCAATTTATGTGTCTCCGGATACAGTAAAATTCCATAGAAGAAAGTTATTCGACAAACTGGAAGTGACCAATATATCCGAAGCTATTATGTATGCCACCAATAATAAACTCATTTAGATTGTAAGGCTCTGGCAAACAAACATAATTATGTTAGTCCATTATTCAAGAATTCAATATCGTCGATAAATAAAATTCAGGAAATTTTTTTACTGCTCTTCCTGTAGCGATATCAAAGAGGATATGGGTACACATGGCGGCAACTTTCCAAGAGGCAATTGAAAGTTGTGGAGGTGGCAAATTTTCCTTTTCGCTTTTGTATTTCTCGATGATTTCATCGATCCAATCTTGAGGATTTCCCCAAAATCTCATATACGTTGACATGTATTCAACCATATTGACCTCATTAAATTTCTCATTTGGTTTTGCAATAGCAGATAATGACATACCATCTGGAGCAATTACCGTAACAAGTCCTCCCCAACCTAAATTATACGGGTGAATTACAGGAATATTATTTTCTTGACAAACTTTGTCAAACTGTAATGGGATATCTGTTGTAAAATCCAAGGCATTAATAGCAATTGCATGGCCTTTTATAAACTTTTCAACATTGGTTTCAGTTATAAAACTGTTATAAACCTCAATATTAGCTTCTTTATTGATAGCCTTCAATCTAGCATTTATGGACTCTACTTTCTCGGAGGCGATATCCTCTTCAGTATAATTCTGTCGGTTCAAATTGGATAGCTCTACCTTGTCGCCATCTATAATAGTGATATTCTCAAACCCCAAACGTAGGGCACACTCGGCAATTACACTTCCTATTCCGCTACCCCCCAATATTATGGGACAATCCTTAATGATTTTTTGCTCTTCATCACTAATGTATATTCTATTTCGCAGGTATCGTTCTTGCATTCCTGTTTATTGTTTTGATATCAAAATTAGGGTTAATAGTTGAATTGAATCCTACCCATAAGTGTAGTTTCAATCGGGCTCATTTTTAATAATTTTAACAGAATCCATAACATTCTCATTGAAAAAGTACGCAAACATATTAAGCGACCTTGAAAGGCATATTGAATTCTTGGAGTTTGACAATAGTACCTCAATAATATTCAAAGCTGAAAAAATTATTGAGAAGGCTAAGGAAAGTCTTAAAAAGGCTCGGAAAATCGTGCTTTCTCAAGGGTTTGACAATAAGGAAAGTGAGATTTACTTTTTTAAAATAATCAAGCCCAAGCTCTACAGTAAACTCATTTACCATCTTAAACTATTTGATATTGAAAACAAAAGACCAAGAGGAAGTACGAAATCACAAATCAAATATTTTAATTCCCAGATAAATAAACTGCAAACGTATCTGAATGACAATCTGGATTTCTATACTTATTATCGAAGGGAATCATCTATTTTCGATGAGTATTACTTTTTGAGAGGTAACGCAACAATTAAGCTCTTCCCTGGAACTTTCCACTTTTTAACAGACGAACAATTTTCAACAAGCCATGATAGCATGGTAGCCCAGATTATGGCTTACGACTTGCTCATTATATATATAAAAAGAGAGATAGATAGATTAGAAAATAATGGGTCCCTTCGAGAGTCTCGAATGATGTGGACCAACAATAAAATAGATTTGATAGAACTTATTTATGCTTTGTACAGTACCAATTGTGTAAACAAAGGAAGGGCGGATATCAAAGATATTGCATACGCCGCTGAACGTATTTTCAAAGTCGATCTTGGTGATTATTACAGAGCTTTTTTGGAAATACGAATGCGAAAAAAAGGAAGGACCAAATTCCTTGATGCACTAAAGGAAAATCTCGAAAAACGCATGGATGAAATCGATGAATAAAAACACCAAAGTTCGATAACTTGGGTGTTTCCGTTTTAAGGGACAACGCTCATTTTCTTTGATACCTTTTAGCTAACTATCAAAACTTGCAAACACCCAAACGAATACAATATAAGTCATTTAAAATCAACAAAAAATAATACCCAAGATGTCCTGTCTTGTGAATAAAACTCACCAAAGCCCATCAATTTTGTAAAACGAAAGTCAAATCAGCAAAGAGGCCATCAAATTAGGTGACAGTAATGCGATGGTCTCTTTTATTTAAATCGTTTTATTATGGCAGCAACCATCATTACCACCGAAGATCTTCGGGAATTCAAAACAGAATTGCTCGATGACATCAAACAACTTTTACAAAACCAATCAGGACACGTTTCTAAAAAATGGCTAAAATCCCCAGAGGTAAAAAAGCTTTTGGGAATCTCTTCCGGCACCTTACAGAACCTAAGAATCAATGGCACATTACCCTATACCAAAGTGGGTGGTGTACTCTATTACGATTATGAGGAAATTATGAACGTGATGGAAAAGAACAAAATCCATAACAAATTCTGATATTTCTTTGGAGCAGATAAATTACATCAAGCACCTGAATGCCGTGTTCCTGCAATTCTCGAAAGACGGCCGTTTGAATCCCACGCACATCAGTCTGTACGTGACCTTGTTCCAGTTGTGGAACAATTACCACTTCCCCGTTAATTTCCATATCAACCGGGAAGAAGTGATTCAGTTTTCAAAAATCGGTTCAAAGACCACCTACCACCGTTGTATCAAAGAACTGCACCATTGGAAATACCTGCTATACGAACCTTCCCACAATCCATTCCACGGCAGCAAAATCAAGATGTTCAATTTTGGGACAAGTGATGGACAAGTTCTGTACCCAAGCCATACCAATATCGGGACAAGCAATGGACAAGCGGTGGTACCTATAAACAAACATATACAAACAGTAATAAACAATACAAACGGGAATAAACTTGACCGGCCCAAAAATGAAAATGAGGTCATCGTTTTTTTTCAAGAAGAAAATTGGCCGGAACTGGAGGCCAAAAAATTTTACAACCATTACCAAGGCATCGGCTGGAAAGTAGGCGGTAAAACAAAGATTATCGATTGGCAGGCTACCGCCCGCAACTGGATGCTAAAAGCCGACGAGCTCAAAACAGTTAAGACAGTGGTTGCAGTTAGCCAAAATACGGACAACCTAAAGACAAGTTCCAATAAAAATTATAGTGATCCCCTATGAGTTCCCATAAACCACATATCATCATCGAGGGCAGTGTTCAATATACCTTAGGAACATTTAGGAACAATGAAATCATTTACGATTTTGATAAAATGCTCGTTTATCTCAATGCCAAAGGGAAATTGCTCTTTGGCAAAAAATTCAGGATCTATGAGGAAGACCGAAACATACTTTTCAAGCTGTGCAATTATTACATCAAGGACGAAGCAAATTGTAAAAAACTCGGTATCGACATCCATAAGGGCATTTTGCTTTCCGGTCCTGTGGGTTGTGGCAAAACCAACCTGATGAAACTCCTACGCCATATTGTACCACACCGTAAACTTTATGAGGTTATTCCCACCCGGAATATTGCCTTTGCCTTTAACAACATCGGCTATAAAATCATTGAGGATTATAGTGATAAAAAATTCTACTGCTTTGACGACTTGGGTGTAGAACCTACCGGACGGCATTTCGGGAAAGACTGCAACGTACTTGGCGAAATATTGTTGTCCCGTTACGAGCTGTTCTTGAACCATCATATCCAGACCCACGCCACCACCAACCTTAATGCCCAGGAGTTGGAGGAACGCTACGGGAATCGGGTTCGTTCACGGATGCGGCAGTTGTTCAATTTGGTGGCTTTTGACAGAGGGAGTAACGATAAGAGAGTATAGTCTTATAAAAGAGATAATTAAATGTAGGAATCCGCAAGAAAATATGTTAAAAAATTAATATATTTATGAGCGATTACACATAGAACAATATATAGGAGAGCTAATGAGTATTCATTGGCTTTTTTTGTTTATTAAAGTCTTAGTACATCAAAACAGATGATTAACAATACCTCTATACCGGATGCTGATCTATCCAATGCTGGAGATGATTACCATATATTATGGGCAATTCAAAAGTCTTTAGATCTTTTGAATTTTGACAAACATGGTTTGAAAGCGGTTCTTATTGAAGGAATTGAGGCTCCACTTTCTCATAGAATTGATCCAAGTGGGGGGAAACTATTAGGAATAGATTTAATCGAATATTATTCTTCTGATAATTTCGAGAAAGCTAACCGAGTAATTATATCTCAATTAAAATATAGTACTCGAAATGCCAATAAGAATCTTACTTTTTATAGTCTTTATAAAGGGAAAAAAGCTAAATCATCGCAAGGATCCATAATCCATAGGTTAGCTAATATCTACAAAGCATTTCGTCAAAATTATGGAAGAGACTTGGTTCAAAAAAAGATTAAGATAAAATTAGTTAGTAATCGAAATTTCAATCCTGTCCAATTAAGTGCTATTCAAGAAATACAAAAAGAATTACAGCTCATTGGAAAGAAAGTAAGTTTTAATCAATTATTAAAAGGAAATAGGAAATATATAGAGGCTTTTCAGAAACTTATGGATGCTTCTGGTTTAAAGGTTACAGAATTTTCAGATTTTATAAGACTTCTGGATTTTGAAGACTGCGGTTCAAACTCAAGGGATAATTTAAGGAAAGAGTTAATTCAGGCTATTAGTAATACCAGTGTTGTATCCAGAAACCAATTTAATGGTTTAACAAGGCTAATTTTAGATAAAATGATGCCCGAATCTAAAACTAACATTAGAATAACACTTACCGATGTCATTGCTACTCTGGGATTTAATAATGGAAGCCTTGAGAATTTATTCCCTGTGCCCCAGAACTTTGAAAAGTTACCAAAAAGTGTCCCAAGGGAGCAATTAGAGACGATACTTCAAGAGATAGAAAAAAATACAGGTAACCCCATATGTGTTCATGGTCCTGCAGGTATTGGAAAATCAACAATATCAATGCAAATTAGAAATTCCATACCTGATTTCTGTGAATGTATCGCTTTTGATTGTTATGGAAATGGGTCGTATTTGGATCCCACAGACAGAAGACATTTACATAAGAATGCTTTGGTTCAATTATCCAATGAAATTGCAAAACGAGTAGGTGTAAACTTTTTAGTCTTTAAAGAGGATTCAGAGGATGTTTACATTAAAGAATTTAAGAGAAGGGTTTTAGATGCGATAGAAATTCTAAAAAAAAGAAATGAGAATGCATATTTAGTAATCATCATTGATGCAGCTGACAATAGTATAACTGCCGCAAATAAAAGAAACGAAACTTCCTTTATACATGATTTATTGGAAGAGCCATTTCCTCCTGAATTCAAATTAGTTGTAACAACCAGAACCTATAGAAAAGAATCACTGCTATTGCCTAAGAATTACTTGGATATTTTATTGAAACCCTTTACGGAGATAGAAAGCGAACAACACTTAAAGCACTTTTTTCCTAAGAGTTCTGACGATGAGGCTCGTCACTTTCACGACCTTACCCAAGGTATTCCAAGAGTCCAATCTTATTCAATTGGGTTAAAAAAAGAGGGGGTTCAAGAAGTCATCAATTATCTACGTCCAAATGGAAAAACTGTTGAGGATTTAATTGATGAAAGGATTTTGGAGGCAGTAAACAAAATTGGCAATAATGGTTGGGTATTGGTAGATCATCTATTTATAAATTTAATAACATTGCCCCGTCCAGTACCAGTGCTGTATTTGGCAGAGCTTCTAGAAACGGATAAAGATCTAATAATAGATCTTGCCTCTGATATATGGCATGGATTGATTTTGTCAAATGGAAACCTGAGTTTCAGAGATGAAGATTTTGAAAATCACATTAGAAAGAAATACCAGGCCAATGACCAGCAAATAACAAAGATTGCTAATCTCTTTCTTTTGAGGGCTGTTAAAGAAGATTATGCTTCCATTAATCTTGGGAATTTATTATTTGAGGCAGGTCTTGGAAATGAACTAAAAGATATTGTATTAAATGAAAAACTAAGGAAATATCCATTAGATCCAATAAGAAATAAAGAAGTATATGTTGAGCGTGCTAAATTGGCTATGAAGATGACGCACCGGGAAACAGATAATCTAACATTTTTTAAATTATTGTTTATTGCAGCTGAACAATCCAAAACGGACAAGGCATTAAGCGATTTATTAATTGAGAACCCGGATTTGGTCATACAATTTGGAGATGAAGCATCATTAACTAAGCTTAATGCCGTATCAGATAGAAAGACATGGGGCGGTTCTTTCCATCTCAAATTATCAGGAATATATTCAAGGGAGAAATCAACAATAGAAATAGCTAAAAAACATCTAAAAACAGCCAATGATTGGTTGGATTGGAGGCATAAAATCAGGAATGATGAAAACTTGGATAGATATCCTATTAGCAGTTTGGATATTGCATTTGAAACAGAAGCAATACTAAGATTACTAGGACCATATAAGTCTTATCTGTCCATTTCTCGTTGGAAACCAAAAAGTGTACGCTATACCGCTGGAAATTACTTTGTAGATAATGTTTTGCTTCGCTCGTCAAGCAATCAGGTAAAAGGTTGGTTAACAGATTTGAAACTCCCCATATTAGTACAGGTTTTTTTGATTAATAAATTGTTCAAGGCCAATTTTAATACGGATAGTTTTAATTTCAAACAAATTATAGAATACTTATCCAAAGTCATTTCTGGTAAAGAGAAGTATAACAACTCATTTTACCTTCTTATTATTGATTTCATTGAAGTATTGGTTTTTCAAAATCTTTTCTCAAAAAAGGAAATCCTTGCGGTCCTTAGTAAAATAGTATATAGTTTACCAACTAGGGTGCCGCATTTTTCCAGCAACAATTTTGATAAGTCCTCAGAACTGGAAATGCATTTGAGTCTTAAGGCAGAAACGTTAATACAGTCAATCAATAGTAGAGAAATGACTGTAGAGGATATTTATCCTAAGAAATATATAGAAGCTGAAAAATTGAAAGATCCAAAGAAGAGGAGGAGTCTTGCTGACGAGAAAAGGGAATTTAAAAGATTCTTTAAACATGCTGTGCCTATTTATAAATTAAGGGCTGATAGATTGACTTCAAGGTTAAATGAAAAAGATTTTACACCCAAATTTGAGCTTGTTTGTAAAAACATTAAAGACGATTGGGATTTAAGATATTATTCCCATTGGGCAAATGATCAACTTAACTTTTTGGCTTCCATAGCTATTGAGGTTTTAATGTTAAATAAGTTTTCCGATGATCAAGTTGATTTGATACTGGATTCATTCTCAAACAAAACTTCGAATCGCATCTCGATTAGATTGATAGCTTTGGAGAAATTAATCAATCGAAGGGATAAACATACTCTATGTCTTAAGCTGCTCAATGAAATAGATAGTTTTATTAGCGAGAGCAAGATATCTGCTTCCGAAACAACTGAACTATATATTAAGTGCTCAATAAAAGGCTCTAAAATTGATAGGGAAACTGGAAAATATTATTTTGATAAGGCAATTGAAGCAGTCTCAGATGTAGACTATGAAGCATTTTATCAGATTAGATGTGTTTCAGAATTAAGTGAAATGGGAATTACTCAAAGTAATCCTCAAATGTCCTATAGATTAGCACAATTTTTGGAATATGCGGATGAAAAACTCAGCTATTATGATAAAAAACATTTTCCATACGGAGAAGGAATAAAAGGTATTTTCAATCTAGATCCTGCATCCGTGTTTTCGACAGTTTGCCGTTGGCACCACCGAGATGTCATTAGTTTAAATAAGTATATCCCTATTTTATTAAAAGCAACATTAGAAAACAATATTATAAATCATAAAGTCGCCAGTTCACTCCTTCCTTTGAACAGTAATTACTACCATGAGGATATAATGGGATTGTATAGGACTACAATTTCTAGGTTCAATTCAGATGGAGATTCTGAAAACCTAAAATATTTTGTCAAAATAGTCTCAAGAGATTTATTATTGGAGCAAAATTTAGAACACATAAAAGCATTGTATTCTGAATTAAGTAATTGTAAAATTATTGCTAAAGAGTATCTTAACCAATTAAAGGAATTTATTGAGTTTAGAACATATAGTAAGAGGAAGAAGGAGTCCAAATATAGTAACAATTCTTCTAAAGAGGATTACGCCCATGAGATCAACTTAGACAACATTGATTTAAGTTCCTCAAAGGACCTTGAAATTGCTATAAGGAATATTGTTAGTCGTGATAATGACTATCAACAGAGATGGAAAATAGAAAACTTTCTTTCAGATATAAAAGCGAATTGTGTCCCACAGGAATACGTTGGACATTTAAATGCCTTGGTAGATGTTTCAAATGAGGTGTTGAACTATTATTCCTTAGAAAAAGCACTTGATGAAAGGTTAAAGGAATGGAGAATTCATCCTGGAGTGAGAAAATGGAGTCAAGAAAAGTTCAAATATGTTCTAAACAAATGGTTTAATAAATTAAATGAAGATGACTACCTCTTTTTAGCTCATGTCAGAAGCTTTTCAAAGATATTCTCAGTTTCTGATGATGTTTTGTTTGATGCTATTATTCATGTTATTCCGGATAAGATAGAGCAACTTACTGACGAGTCACTTTATGGATTGAGCTTGACGATAAATAATCACTTAACTATTGAAGAAAATGAAAATCTAATTTTCTGGGCCTTAGAACGATGGACCTCAAAAATAGAGAAAGAAGCGGGCGATGGTTCATGGTATGATAAACTCATTCCACCTTCCAATCCTGAACAAATTGTTTGTGATGTCTTAAGATTCATACTTGGTCATCCCGACAAAAGATTAAGATGGAGGGCGGTACACTGTATCCGAAGACTTATAAATTTTGGAGAAATAGGTATAATAAAAAAGCTCTTTGAATTCCAAAACCATAAGGAGTGTTTCCCTTTTCAGGATAAAGAATATATGTTTTATTGGATGTCAGCTAAACTTTACCTGTGGATTGCTATTGAGAGAGCCAGCCAAGAATCTCCTATAAAATTGGTTTCATTAAAAAACGAAATATATCAAGAGCTTTTAAACCAAGACTTACCACATGCTCTAATAAAATTCTTTATTAAGAAAGTCTGTATTAACCTATATAAACATGATACTTCAATATTTAGCCCGGAAGAAAAAATAAACATTGATAACTCTTTGATAAGCGGGTTAGATATGATTAAAAATGACTATGGTGGTAAAGCCGAATTGAATTCAAAAATTTCATTTTCTAGAGAAAGGAATTTTCATTTCGATCCTATGGATACTCTACCTTATTGGTATAGTGGAGCCGCTCGACCTTTTAACCTTTTAGAGAATGATGTCGCCAATATTGCAGATTATTTCATAACCAACAAATGGGGCTATACAGGTAACCCTAATGAAGACGATTATATTAGAAATCAAATGAGTGATAGGGATTACCATTTGATGAGTAAAAGACACGGAAGCGACCCCGTTGTTGAGGATTTGGAAACCTATTTTGAATATCATGCTATGTTTTGTGCGGTAAATCAGTTATTGGAATTTCAGCCAACCGTGGAACCTGAATATAAAGACCAATGGGGTACATGGGATTATTGGATAAAATCCAAGGGAAACACTTGGGGAAATTATTGGTTATCCGATATTGCGGATACTGTTCCCTTAGAAGATAAATACTGGAACAATGAGTTTGAAAAATTTGACGAAAATTGGAGAAGCATAATAGACGATGAAAAATATGACACTGAAGTGGGGTTCGATCATTTTTTTGATAATAATCAGATAATGGCATTTTCATCCGTACGTCGGAATTTTGGGGAGAATTATGAATCCATTTCTATTCGGTCCGCTTTGGTTTCTAATAAGGGTTCAGAAGCCTTGTTAAGAGCGTTTCAGTCAGCTGAAGATTCCTATGACTACGCAATACCTTTTGAAAAAGATGAATATGATTTTGAAATTGACGTAAATGGTTTTCAATATATAGGATGGTTAAGAAATCCATCCTCAGATTATGAAGGATTGGACGTTCAAGATCCCTTTAAGAAGGATATTGGAAGAGACTATATCTGTTTTGGAAAACAAATTGAAAGCATATTTGATATTTCATACAGTGAATACCATAAAGAAGCATTCTTTGAAAATAAGGTGGTTTCAGAATATAGGCAATGGAACGAAACTACGGAATATAAATATCACGATAAAGTTGAAAGCAGCGGTGTAATTTTCAAAGTGAATATTCATTTTATTTTAAATTTTTTAAAGGAGATGAATATGTGTTTGATTCTTAAATGTGAGATTGAAAGACAACTAAATGAAAAAGTCTATGGTTTAGAAAAACGAGATCTAGGATTAGCGAACAACACAAAAATTTATCTTATACGACCAGATGGAAAAGTTAAAACACTCAGAGGACGCAATTTTAAAATTGGGTAAAAAAATAATTAAAGAACTACAGCTAGAACATACCGGAAACACATTAGTAAGATGGATGATTCACTATATATCCGAGTTAATGGAAAATGCTGATAAAGCCCCATCAGGAAAGAAAAAAGAACAATTGAGAAAAGAATGTTGCCAAGCAATATTAGAGTTATGGAGAAATAGAGAATTTCTTCCTATGAAGAAGCCTCTACAAAATGTAGCTCCAATACTAGAAATTTTAGAAGTATTTAAGGAACGTGATTTTTTAATATCCCCTCGTTGGCTTGAATACAGGGCACTTCCACGTGATAATAAATGGGCGAGTTTTGTAGATCTGGTCAAAAATAATTCTGAAAAAATTTTCAATCAATGCATGGATGTAAATTTTAATGAAGAAATCATCTTTAAAGAGAAAGAATGGTACAATGAACATGGTGAGTTTCTTTCCAAAGAAGAAAAGGAAATTATTAGTCATTTGGATATGATGATACAACTGAAGAATACCAGTTCTATAGATACCAATGCCATTGAAAAGACTTCTAAAAAGGAAAAATTTGATTATATTTTTAATGAACTTGAAAGTCTAATTAATGAACAAAAGAATGAGTTGATAAATTTAAAGAAATCAATTTCCAAATCTTTGTAGAAAGATCCGGAATAGACTATGATTTTATTCCCATCAAAATAGCCAACGCCATAGCCCTGATGTTTTTTGGATTCAAATAATAATCTGCTTCATCGGCATTGGTAATAAATCCCATTTCAACAAGTACCGTTGGGCAATACACAACAGTCTCCCGAAGTATCTGAAAATTGGCAAATTTCACGCCTCGTTCCTTAAAACCGAGCTTTCCTGTACTTTCTTTTAAAATGGAGAGTCCTATGGCAATGGATACCTTGATATGTTTTACTTTTTTTCTGGAAGTATGGACATACACCTCTATTCCTTGTGAGGTTCTGGAAGATGCATTGCAGTGCAACGACACAAACACATCTGCTTTAAGTGACCCGGCCAATCGGCCCCTATCTTTTAGGGAAACCAGGGTATCGGCATATCGGGTCAAATAGATAGCAAACCTATCATCAAAAAGGGTTTTGTTAAGTATGGTAATTTCTTTGGCTACATTCAAAACCACATCTTTTTCCAATATATCATTTCTACCTATGGCACCGGAATCGGTTCCACCATGTCCGGGGTCGATGATAATCACTTTTTGCTGACCAAAAACAAAGCAGAATTGCAGGAGCGAAATCCAAAAACTGACGTTTTTGAGGCCCAGGCACTTCCAAAATTTTAGAGTTATCAACATAGTCTTTTCAGATTTCCATATGATTTAATGCCAATTGGCATCAAACAAAAACAATCGGATTTAAAATTTATTTTATTCACAAACAACTGATTATCAATTATTTGAATTACAATATACAGTATTTTTCAAATATCAAAATCAGGCAAATTTTAAATCGATTTCATTATGAAAAAATCATTGTATGTAACCACCCTACTCTTGCTCATTTCAAGTACAACCTTTGCCCAAATAGGGGGCATCGAAGATTCCGTCAACGATGTTTCCGATACCATCCGTGCCATTTTCCCGATTATCCTTGGGGTCATCTTCCTTATCGGCTTCCTCTTCAATGCGGGACATTTCTTCGGTGAAAATGCCGATTTGAAAAAAGGGATTACACGAGTACTGGTCTTTGTCCTCATAGCCGGAGCTGTAGTGGGCATCTTCACCTATTTAATAGGCATAGTAGTGTAATGAAACGGTTCGAGGTCTATAAAAACATACGTAAGCGGGCGGTGATTATGGGGTTGCCCATATCCCTGTTCGCCTTGATGATGACATCCGTTATCGGCTCTTTATTGTTTATCATCTTTTCGTTCAGTTTTGTGGTCATCGTTTCCATATTTCTATGGAACGGAGCATTATATACAGTGCTGACCCACCTTACCAAAAACCCTGCTTTGATGCACATCAACAGGGTGTTCCCACAGACCATTAGTAACAAAAGAAGCAGCCACTTATACTATGAGAAGGATTAACCTATCGGCATACCATCCCATTTTGGACATCCAGGGGCATATCATCTTTGCTAACAATGGCAATTTGGTTTTGGGTTACCAAGTGGATACCCCTGAAATATACTCCTTATCTGAGAAGGATTTTGAGGACATACACGGTTCATGGTTCCAGGCGTCCAAATCACTGCCCGTGGCCACGGTTATTCACAAACAGGACATTTAAAGAAAAAGCCTTTATACGGCGAACGAATTGCCCAACGATACCTTTCTCCAAAAAGCGACCCACGATTATTTTAAAGGGCGTGGTTATTTAAAACATAGTTCATATCTGTTCTTTGTTCTCCCATACAACAAGGCATTGAACGCCACCAAGTTTACCTACCCGTTCCGTAAGGTCGAAAAGGGCATCCATAAACAGATGGACCATACTGTACAGGAGTTCATCGCTTCGGTAAACGATGCCGTTTCCTTTGTCAACAATAGCCGAAAGGTGTCCCTTACCCAATTAAAAGAGAGCGAAATATTAGAGCTTACCAACACTTACTTTAACGGGTTCAACGAGGGCGTAGCGAACAACGAGGGCTATACCTGGGGGTTGACCCCTGCGGAACTGGCCAAAAACTTAGCTGTGGTCATTTTGGTCATTTTTTCTACACAGGTATTGGGCGTTTTCGATGCCATTTTGGTGGCCATCGAGACCCAATACCGGGACACGGCTCCGGCACTCCTCCCGTTGCAGATGCAGGATATTGACATCGAACAGGATGTGGGTGCCTTGGAAGCCGCCAAAAAAGCAATGGCCATACTCTACGAGGCTCTGGTCACCCCTTTGTACGGGTTGAAGATGCTAGCCTTTATCATCGGGGTTTTTCTGTGGTTGTTGGATTTGTTCATCTATCCCTTGTTCTTGGCGGAGCGGTTTTTCCTTTTGGGCATCATGCAGGCGTTTTTTCCATTGGTCATCAGTCTGGCCGTATTTGAAAAGTTCCGGTCCTTGGCCTACAATTTCTTTAAGCTCTATGCTGGGGTGTATATGCTGGTGCCGCCTTCTTTTTGGTCAATGTATTCCTGAACAACCTCTATACCGAAATCAACACCAATTTTTGGAGCAACCTATTCGGAACGGATTGGGGAAGTAGCTTTTTTGCCCCGTTGCTGCAACTGGGCTCCATCGGGTTTATCGTATTCCTGAAGTTCAAACTGTACCGTAGGGCCATCTCGTTCACCCTTAAACTTTTCACTGGTGGATAATCCACATTAAAAGGCACATTAGACAATTAATCATCCATACTTAAAATGAAAACACCTTATAAAAACATATACAACATCCTTAAGCTGAACCGCTTTATTGTATTGACGGCCGTTGTAGGGGCTGTGCTCACCTGTATTGTTTCCATGCTGATGGTCATCAAACTGCACAAGGAGACCGTGGGCAGTGCCTTTGTGGTCAACTCAAACGGTAGTGTAATTCCCTTGAAGCTCGTTTCCCAACAAGAAAACCTGAACGTGGAGGCATTGGCGCACCTGGAGCTGTTCCATACCTACTTCTACAACATCGATGCGAGCAATTATGAAAGGAATCTGGAAAAGGCATTATGGCTGGGCAACAGCTCAGTGGATGCCCTCTATCGACAGAAAAAGGCCGATGGGGTCTATAACCGTTTGTTACAGTATTCATTGGTGCAAAAAGTGTTGAGCATCGAATCCAAAGTGGATATCCAAAACGAGCCTTACAGGTTTGAGACCAGGACCGTTTTTGAAATCAACCGGGGTTCCATAACCGATACCTACGAGCTTATCACAACGGGCAACCTTATCAAGGTGGATAGGAACTTTCCGAACAATACCCACGGATTGCTGATTACCGACTTTTTTGAAAAAACATTACGAAAAATCAATGGTGAACGATAAAACCCGTATAAAATGAAAGTAGAAAAAAACAAAATCATCTTTTCCATTGTATTGGTATGTATCCTACTTTTTATAGGAAGCTATGCCATGCTGGTATTGGGAGAGGATGAAGAACCGACCCTAGAGAACAACCAGGTTCCCGTGCCAGAATTGGAGGACGATCAAAAACAGTACGATTCAAAATTGGATGCCCTGAACGATTTGAAGGAGGTTAGGCAAACCAATGCCCCAAGCATCTACGATGAACGGCTACTGGATTCTACGGGCGTTTATGACCCGGATTTGTTGGACAAGGAAAAGATGCGATTGGTGGACAGTATCTACAAACAAGGGCAGATAAAATATTCAGAACAATCCTATGAACATATCAATCCGAGGTACAGGCCATCAAAACCGACCATTAAGAAGGAAAAGGACACCATCGACGTCAAGGATGAGCAGGAAACCGAAGTCGAGGTCAAGGAACGTGCTTTGGAGCACCAACTCTTTTTTGCTTCCCACCCCATCGAGAATGACGATTTGAATGCAAAAAATACGGACGGTTTTATCTACGTCCGTGTAGATGGTACGCAGACCGTCAAAAACAATTATCGCTTACAGATGCGGCTCCTAAAGGATGCCATGATTTATGGGCAACGTTATTCCAGGAATACGCCCATTTATGGATTTATCAGTTTTAAGCCCAATAGGGCCATCATCGATATTGAAAACATCAACCATCAACCCGTAAGATTAAGGGCACATGACTATCAGGACGGTAGCGAGGGAATTTATGTGGAAAACAGTTTTAGGGCAGAAGTTACCAATGAAATCGTTGGGGATATGGTGGACGACATTAACATTACCGGAGTGCCTCAGGTCAGTGGTTTCAAAAAAATTTTCCAGCGTAACCATCGCAATGTCAAGGTTACAATAACTGATAACTACAAACTCATTTTAAAAATATCCAAGACCAAATTTCAAGGAAAGCCCATGATGGGCAATTATTAAACTTACTCTTATGAAAACTTTTATCACATTACTGCTATTGGCCTTTACAACATCTATACAGGCACAGAAACCACTCGACACCATTTATGCCAATGACCAAAAGAACGTTGCCCTGTTTTTTCCCAATCCCATAAGGCAGGGCATTACAGGAATTTCCCATTTTGTGTTCACCTACAACCGTGAAAAGGAACAGTATTTTGGACTGTTACAGGCAAAACCGGGAACCGAGAGCAATCTTTTGGCCGTTACCAGTGACGGTAAGGTGTATTCCTATATCTTGAAATATTCCGAAAAACTTACCAAACTGAACTACTTCATCGACGAGGATGAAAGCATTGGCAATGAAAGCCCCACAATGGAAATACTCAAAACTGAAAATCCAGCAACCGCCACCAATAAGGATAGAACCGCTTATTTTCAAAGAGCTAGTGAATATTTACTCAGATCCGGTTCTGAAACCATTGCCGTAAAACGTAAAAAAGGAATCCGATTAAAGTTACAGAAAATGGTCTACGATGCTTCCGAGGTGCATCTGGTAATGGAGGTCAAGAACAAATCCGGAATCGATTTCGAAATTGACTATCTCAATGTGTACCGGACCAATGGCAACAATAAACGGAAAGCCTCTTACCAACGGTTGAGACAAGAGGTTGTTTATAAATATAAAATGCCCAACGCTATTGCTGATGGGAAATCGCAACGGTTTGTATTTGTGCTTCCAAAGTTTGTCCTAGGCGATAACGAAAAGTTGATGCTGGAACTGATGGAACGGAACGGGAGCAGAAAAGTGGTATTGGAGACAACTCTTTAACAAAATTACTGTACTATATAAACCTAAAAACCAAGCTTTATCGGCTTGGTTTTTTATCATTGGTTTTAAACCCAATTCGTTCCCTATTCTGTTGGTCAATCTGTACTTTATCTTTTTGCAATAGGTAGTTCAACGCTTGGTGGATGTCCTTGAATTTAACGTTCATTTCTTTTTCAAGTTTGGCTATTTGTTCCTTTAAATCCCCATAGTCCGCAAGATGCTTTCTATACATTACAAAAGCCCTAACAATGGAAATGTTTACCTGTATGGCCTTTTTACTCTTCAGTACACTGGAGAGCATGGCAACCCCTTGTTCAGAAAATGCAAAGGGAGCATATCGTAATCCCATTTTGTTAGATTCATTGGACATCACAAATTGTGACCTCCAATTCTCCAACTCCTCTTTGGTCAGTTCAAACATAAAATCATTGGGGAAACGGTCGATGTTCCGTCTCACTGCCTGTTTCAGCACTCTTGTTTCAACTCCATAAAGTTCGGCCAGGTCAAAATCCAACATGACTTTATATCCTCTAATCGTAAAGATTTTTTCTTTTATTATTGATAGTTCCATTTTATAGTTTTTGGTTATTAAAGTGCCTATCACATATTGTGATAAGCTTTGTTTGAATCATCTTTCTGTTCAGAAAATTGCACCCTTAATTTTTGCATATCATCGCTTACTTTACGCTCAATGACCTTGGCATAAATCTGGGTGGTCGAAATTTTCGAGTGACCCAACAGCTTCGATACCGTTTCAATAGGTATACCATTGCTCAATGTAACGGTAGTAGCAAATGTGTGCCTGGCAATGTGAAAGGTCAGGTTCTTTTTGATACCACAGACATCCGCAATCTCCTTTAAATAAGAGTTCAGCTTTTGGTTGGATATTTTGGGAAAGAGTCTACCCTGGGCAACGGCTTTGTAATTGTTTCTGTATTTTTCGATAATGGCCAAAGCTTTTGGAAGCAATGGTATACGGATGGGTTTGGTTGTTTTTTCACGTCTGTAATGAATCCATAATTCTCCATCAATGCCTATACAGATGTTATCTTCCGTCAAATGGATGACATCGATATAGCTCAAACTTGTATAGCAACTGAAAACGAACAAATCCCTTACCATTTGTAACCTTGCAATGGTCAGTTCCTTATTTTCGATTTCCTGGAGTTCGTCCAGACTCAAAAACCCGCGTTCCTTTTTTATGAACTTGGATTTAAAGTTGATGAACGGGTCACGTTCTATCCATCCCAATTTTTGCGACAGGTGTACCAACTTTCTGAACCGCTCGATATGTTTCATTACGGTATTGTTGCCCATCGGTTTCTGGTGGTCCTCCGGAACGTAGCTCCGCAGATACTTTTCGAACTTTATTATAAAATCATAATCCAGTTCCTGTAAATACTTATCGGTAGTCTTATATGCTTTTTTTAGGAACTTGAAAATATAGCGTTGGGTAGTGAAATAGTTTTTTTGGGTGCCCCATTTCAGCTTGCCCTCCATATCCTCATTATGGTAATTAATGATGTCCATAATGGAATGGCTATCGTCGTCCTCTCCAAAATACCTTGCTTTTACGGCTTGTGCGGTAATTAGTTTGCGTTCCGTTTTTAATTCCCGGTAGCATTCAAAAAGAAAGGTGTAGGTTTCGTCCAGATAGCTGTTGAGCATTCTGGATTTTTGGTTGTTTCCCTTTGCCCTGTTTCTGTGGATGTCCCAATCGGAGACCAGAGTTTTTCGTTTTAGGCTAATGGTCGCCCGTTTTCCGTTTACGGTAATTCTGGCATAGAGGGAAGCTTGCTTGTCTTTTGCCCTTGCGAAGTCTGCCCAGAACAAAATACTGAAGGTGGTCGATGTTTTCATTTGTTTCGTCTTTTAGTTAACAACAGGTGTTGTCAGACGAAAGCCAAATCACTTATAAAGATACATTTATTTACCGAACCAAAAAGGCTGCTTTAACAATTAGGTCAACACAAATGTTAAAACGGTTTTGTTATCCGATTTGTTGACTTTTGTTGACGCATTAAATCGAATCATTTGATTTCTCTAAAAAATAAAAAACCTGATAATCATTCGATTAACAGGTTTTTAGTAACAATTGATATGTTAAAAAGTCGGGGTGGCAGGATTCGAACCTGCGACCTCCTGCTCCCAAAGCAGGCGCGATGACCGGGCTACGCTACACCCCGAGTGGTGTATAATTCTATAATTGAAAAACCAAATTCAAAACCATTCTACTATTTCTTAGTAGTCCGGGAACCGGGCGGAGTCTATCTCGAGTTTTACCGAGAGACTACACTCCAAAAAAGTGAGGTGCAAAAGTAATAATTATTAGGTAATTTCAAGCAAATTTATCGCTTAAAGTTTTAAAAAAACGACTTCCTTAAAATTGTCGTTAATAAAAGAAGTCAGAGACCCACGCGATATATTACTTATGTATTGGATAGACTTATCTCCCGCATGTCCCTCGATAAGTATTTATCGGGGTTTTTCATTTCAGTGAATTTTAGTATCTTTTCATTATAAAAATCTACTATGAAAAACTACACAATAACGTTACTATCGTTAGTTTTTTTTATGGCATGTGGTCAGAAGAAAAATAATGATGTAGCCATAAATACCGCCAATAGCAAATCGTATTCCATTGAAAATGTTGTAGATGAGCTTTCCAATCCGTGGGGGATGACATGGCTCCCCGATGGGAGTATGCTTATCACTGAAAAAAGTGGAGAACTCATTCACTTTAAAAATGGCACCAAAACTGAAATTCAAAATGTTCCTGAAGTTTATAATCGCGGTCAGGGTGGGTTGTTAGACATTGAATTACATCCACAGTATTCCAAAAACGGTTGGATTTACATTACCTACGCCTCTTCCGAAGGTGTTAACAAGGGTGGAAACACAGCATTAATTAGATTCAAATTAGATGGTAATTCGCTGGTCGATATTGAAAAATTATACAAAGCCACACCAAACACCACACGTGGGCAGCACTTTGGATCTCGAATCGAATTTGACAATGAAGGCTATTTGTATTTTTCGATTGGAGAAAGAGGCGATAGAGATGTGAATCCGCAGGATATCACACGCGATGGAGGTAAAATATATCGTTTAAATGACGATGGCACTATTCCTAAAGATAATCCTTTCGTCAACGACCCCAATGCAAAACCCGCCATATATACGTACGGAAATAGAAATCCGCAAGGAATGGCTAAGCACCCCACAACCGGAGAAATCTGGATCCATGAACACGGACCAAAAGGTGGAGACGAGATCAATATCATAAAAAAAGGAGCAAATTACGGCTGGCCCATAGTCTCATATGGTGTTAATTACAGTGGCACAAAATTTACAGATGAAACCTCAAGACCCGGAATGGAACAACCTATATATTATTGGGTACCTTCCATCGCTCCCTGTGGAATGGATTTCGTTACTGGCGATAAATATCCCGATTGGAAAGGTCACCTCTTAGTAGGATCGTTAAAATTCAACTATGTAGAACTAGTAATGTTAGAAGGTGATAAAGTGATTAAAAGAGAAAAAATAGCCGAAGATATTGGTAGAGTTAGAAATGTGAAAATGGGACCGGATGGCTATATCTATATTGCGCTGGAAGGTCAGGGAATTGTTAGAGTAATTCCTAACTAAAATCATCAAATATCTAATCATAAAACAAACCCCATATTAATATGAATAAAGTAATTGTAACCGTACTATTATCGACACTAATTTTCTCCTGTAATAATTCCGAAGATAAAAAGGAAGCAATCAAAATTGGTAATGTAAAAATCTCAAAGCCGGCCCAGACAGACTTGGAAAAGAGTATCGAGCGGGGAAGCGAAGTCTATCAAAATTTTTGTGTTCAGTGCCACTTACCCACCGGGAAAGGAGTTCCTAATAATTTTCCTCCACTGGCAGGTTCTAATTGGTTAACAGAAAAAAGAACCGAGAGTATACATAGTGTAAAATTTGGTCAGCGCGGTGAAATAGTAGTCAACGGAGTTACATACAACGGTATTATGACCCCCATGGGATTGAGTGATGAAGAGGTAGCCGATGTATTAAATTACGTTATGAATTCCTGGGGGAATACTCAGGAAAAAATGGTTACCGTAGAAGAGGTCGCGGCTGTTGAAAAGTAACGAGAGCTTTTTACCATTAACTTAGTAACTAACTAACATTATAACTATTTTTGTCAAAAACCTGATTTTATGCTCATAATTGGCATTGCCGGAGGCACCGGAAGCGGTAAAACAACAGTAGTAGAACAAATTGTTTCAGAGATTCCGAAAGGCGAAGTATGTGTTATTTCTCAAGACTCTTACTATAAAGATACCAGTCACCTATCTTTCGATGAAAGAGTAAAAATAAATTTCGATCATCCTAATTCTATCGATTTTGCGCTATTGGTAAAGCATCTGGAAGAACTACGAAAAGGCAATTCGTTTGAGCAGCCGGTTTATTCATTTGTAGATCATAATAGAACCAGTGAAACGATCACTACTCACCCAAAAAATGTAATTATCGTAGAAGGAATTCTAATACTTACACATCCCGAAATTCGTGAAATGTTCGACATTAAATTATATGTGCATGCCGACAGTGATGAAAGATTAATTAGACGCTTAAAAAGAGACATTGCCGAACGTGGCAGAGACTTGAAAGAAGTGCTAGATCGTTATCAAACGACGCTAAAACCAATGCATCAGCAATTTATAGAGCCTACAAAAGAATTTGCAGATATCATTATCCCAACAAATCGTTATAACACAGTAGCTGTCAACCTTATAAGAAGTATAATTCATCAAAAATTAGATAACTCTAAGTGAAACTTTCAGAATTAAAACAACAAAAATGGTTTAAGTTATTAAGCAATAAATACATGCTTATACTTATTCTGTTTGTAATATGGATGTTGTTTTTCGACACGAACTCATTTCTTATCCACAACGAATTATCCAATGATATCGATGCCTTAGAAGATAATAAAGAGTTCTATAAAGAAGAGATCACAAAAGACAAGAAGTTTATTGAAAAGATGAAAGATAGCAATGAGCAGGAGCGATTTGCACGTGAAAAATATTATCTCAAGAAAGAAAATGAAGATATCTTTATCATTGAGCATGAAGATAGTCTAAAAAACAAAAAAAAGAATGAGTGAATTTTTATTCTCCGGTTTTGATGAAGTTTCCGCAAAACAATGGAAACAAAAGATTCAAGTGGACCTTAAAGGAGCCGACTACAATGATACTCTGGTATGGCAGAGTCTGGAAGGTATCCATGTGAAGCCTTTCTATCATCAAGATGATTTCAATGAACCGTTTACCCCTATTCCGGGTAATCCTTCACATTGGAGCATTGCTCAAACCATTTTTATTGACGATGAAGAGATCGCTAACAAACTAGCTATTGATGCCATTGATCGTGGAGCCGAAGTTATTTTTTTTACTTCGGAAAAGGAATTCGATATCACTAAAGTGTTCGTAAATTTTCCATTCGAAACGACCCCGATCCATCTGAATCTCAAATTCCTTTCTGAAAGTTTTATCCTTAAACTGAAACAATTTCTGTCTGAGAAAAAAGCAATTGTTTTTTACAATATTGATCTTATCGGTAACCTTGCCCGAACAGGGAATTGGTATGAAAATCTAAAGAAGGATCACTCTGTTTTAGACTCAATTTACGACAAAAACTCTTCCGAAGAAATATTGAGTATAGACACTACTCTATATCAAAATGCAGGTGCTAATATGGTGCAGCAATTGGCATATGCTCTCGCTCATGCCAATGAATACTTAAATCACCTTAGCAACCGGGAAAAAGGTAAGGACACGGTACAAAACATAAAAATTACGTTTCACGTTGCGGTAGGTTCAAACTATTTCTTTGAAATAGCTAAAATTAGAGCGTTGAGATTACTTTACGCAGCTTTGGCTTCAGAATATCATATTTCGGAGAACTGTCATATCGTTGCAATTCCTTCCAAACGAAACAAAACTCTTTACGATTACAATGTAAATATGTTGCGAACTACCACCGAGTGTATGAGTGCAATACTGGGAGGCGCCAATACTATTTCCAATCTGTCCTACGATGAGCTATATCACAAAAGCAATGAATTTGGAGAACGCATTGCCCGTAACCAATTGCTAATTCTAAAAGCAGAGAGTTATTTCGACATGGTTAGTAATCCTGCCGATGGGGCGTATTATATTGAAAGTCTGACGCATGAATTGGCCGAAAAAGCGTTGACATTATTTAAAGATATTGAAGCTAACGGCGGATTTCTTAGTCAGTTGAAGGAAGGCACCATACAGCGAAAAATTAAGGAAAGTGCTCAAAAAGAGCAACAACTTTTCGATGAAGGGAAACTAGTACTCCTCGGGACCAACAAACATCCAAATACAAGCGATAAAATGAAGGATGATCTCGAATTGTACCCTTTTGTAAAAACTAAACAACGAAAAACATTGATCGAACCTATCATTGAAAGACGTTTAGCCGAAAAAATAGAACAAGAAAGACTGAGCCATGAGTAGAAAAAATGTTCAAAATATAAATTTAGGAAGTGTAAAAGCTACTTCGAAGGTAACTGAGAAGTCGCAAAAAGCAACCTCAACGGCAGAGAATATTAATGTTAAAAAAGAATATAACACAGAAGACATTACAGAGTTAAAACACCTCAACTTTGTGGCCGGAATCGCTCCAAATTTACGTGGACCTTATTCTACGATGTACGTGCGAAGACCATGGACCATACGTCAGTATGCCGGTTTCTCTACTGCAGAAGATAGTAATGCTTTTTATCGTAGAAACTTAGCGGCGGGACAAAAAGGGTTATCAGTAGCCTTCGATCTCGCTACACATCGCGGTTATGACAGCGATCACGAACGTGTGGTTGGTGATGTTGGGAAAGCGGGAGTTGCCATAGACAGCGTGGAAGATATGAAGATCCTATTTGATCAGATTCCTTTAGACAAAATGAGCGTCTCCATGACCATGAATGGTGCTGTATTGCCTATAATGGCATTTTATATTGTAGCAGCCGAAGAACAAGGCATTTCACCCGAAGCATTAGCAGGTACCATTCAGAATGATATTTTAAAGGAGTTTATGGTTCGAAATACTTATATATATCCGCCCAAAGCTTCTATGAAAATTATCAGTGATATTTTTGAATTTACTTCGGAAAAGATGCCGAAATTCAATTCTATTTCTATCTCCGGATACCATATGCAGGAGGCGGGGGCTACCTGTGATATTGAATTGGCATACACGCTAGCCGATGGCCTAGAATACATTCGCACCGGAATTAAAGCGGGAATGGACATTGATAGCTTTGCCCCTCGCCTTTCTTTCTTTTGGGCGATTGGGATGAACCATTTTATGGAAATTGCCAAAATGCGTGCTGCCAGAATGCTTTGGGCAAAATTGGTGAAACAATTTAATCCGAAGAACCAAAAATCTCTTGCATTGCGAACTCATTGTCAAACCAGCGGCTGGAGTTTAACTGAGCAAGATCCTTTTAACAATGTCGCCAGAACTTGTATCGAAGCAGCTGCAGCGGCATTTGGAGGCACTCAATCCTTACATACCAATGCTTTGGACGAGGCAATAGCCTTACCAACAGATTTTTCGGCTCGAATTGCAAGAAACACACAAATTTACCTTCAGGAGGAGACTAAAATTACCAAGACCGTAGATCCCTGGGCAGGAAGTTATTATGTTGAAAATTTGACCAACGATATTGTTAACAGGGCCTGGAAACTAATTCAGGAAGTTGAAGAGTTGGGTGGAATGACAAAAGCGATCGAGGCAGGTATTCCGAAGTTACGAATTGAAGAAGCGGCAGCAAGGAAACAAGCTCGTATTGATAGCGGACAAGACGTTATCGTAGGTGTTAATAAATACCGTTTAGAAAAGGAAGATCCGCTTCAGATATTGGATGTTGACAATCAGAAAGTTCGAAAAGGACAAATTGCGCTACTTGAAAAGATAAAAGCGGAACGCAATTCTGAAAAAGTTTCCGAAGCACTCTCAAAATTAAGAGAAAGCGCAAAGACAGGTGAAGGAAATTTATTAGCTTTAGCTGTCGATGCTGCTCGGGAAAGAGCTACATTGGGTGAAATAAGTGATGCTCTCGAAGAAGTATTTGGGCGTTACAAAGCACAAATTAAATCGTTTAGTGGCGTGTATAGTAAAGAAATTAAGAAAGATCCTTCCTTCGCAAAAGCGAGGGAAATGGCCGATAAATTTGCTGAAATGGAAGGTAGAAGACCTCGAATTATGATCGCAAAAATGGGTCAGGATGGCCATGACAGAGGTGCCAAGGTTGTCGCGACCGGTTATGCCGATGTTGGATTCGATGTAGATATTGGTCCGTTGTTTCAAACTCCTGCCGAAGCTGCAAAACAGGCTGTTGAGAATGATGTCCATGTTTTGGGGGTTTCTTCTCTGGCCGCCGGACATAAAACCTTAGTTCCACAAGTTGTCGAAGAGCTGAAAAAATATGGAAGGGAAGATATTATGGTGATCGTTGGAGGGGTAATTCCCGCACAGGATTATCAATTTTTGTTCGATTCGGGTGCAGTGGCTGTATATGGACCGGGTACAAAAATTAGTGAGGCTGCTATCGAAATGCTTCAAATCTTGATCGATTCGGTGGCGTAATTCGGAATGTTGCTTCTCACAAGTCATTTCGAACATCGTGAGAAATCTCATTAGGAGTTGGAAGGGAAGAATAAAACTTAAAATTTTTATACTCTGAAGCCTTGCATCTTTGAAATTTTCAAAAAACATAAAATCACTAAAATTGCTTCAGAAAGAATATATTATTAAAACCGAAAGACTCGGACTGCGAAACTGGCTCCCTACAGATTTGGGTCCCTTTGCCGAAATGTGCGCAGACGAAGAGGTGATGAAGCACTTTCCGAAGACACTTTCCGAAGAAGAAACACAAGAACTCATTACTAGACTCCGTGATCATTTTCATGAGTTTGGTTATACGTATTTTGCTCTCGATCTTCTTGAAAATGGGGAGTTTTTAGGTTTTGCAGGTCTGAAACATCAGCAATGGGAAAGTGAATTTACGCCTTGTATTGATATAGGTTGGAGATTGAAAAAGGCTGCCTGGGGTCATGGCTATGCAACTGAAGCGGCCAAAGCCTGTCTAAACGCATCCAGATCCAAGTTTGGAATTAAAGAAGTCCTCTCATTTACAACCAATACTAACATGGCATCTGAGCACGTCATGAAAAAGATCGGGATGGATTTTATTGGTACTGTTCAACATCCAATGATGGTTGGTGACCCCAGATTTAAGCATTGTGTGGTTTATAAAATTAATTGTAAATAACATTTTACTATGCAAGCATAATAAACTGAATTAGATTACTTATTTTTACGTAATAAAATATACTTCCATGAATTTTAAAGCGAAAATGTTGCGTGATGACGCACTAAAGGGAAAAACCATAGTAGTTACCGGTGGCGGTAGTGGCTTAGGAAAATCGATGACCACCTACTTTCTCGAGCTAGGCGCCAATGTTGTGATCACTTCTCGAAATATTGAAAAGCTGCAAACGGTAAAGTCGGAGTTGGAAGCTTCAACAGGTGGAAAAGTGCTTCCGGTGCAGTGTGATGTTCGGAATTATGATGAAGTAGAAGCAATGGTTGCTGCTTCGGTTATGGAATTTGGTACTGTAGATGTGCTTTTAAACAATGCTGCGGGCAATTTTATTTCTCCAACCGAACGACTTTCGGCGAATGCCTTCGACACCATTATAGATATCGTTTTAAAAGGAACCAAAAATTGTACTCTTGCTTTCGGAAAACATTGGATCGATAAAAAAGAAACTAATAAATCTGTTGTCAATATTGTAACTACATATGCCTTTACCGGCTCCGCCTACGTTGTACCTAGTGCAACTGCCAAAGCGGGGGTTTTAGCATTAACTCGTTCACTTGCTGTTGAATGGGCAAAATATGGAATGCGCTTTAATGCAATTGCTCCCGGACCGTTTCCAACAAAGGGTGCTTGGGATCGCTTACTTCCCGGCGAATTAAAAGAAAAATTCGATCTGGCCAAGAAAGTCCCTCTTAAGCGGGTGGGCGATCATCAGGAACTGGCTAACTTAGCTGCTTATTTGGTATCCGATTTCTCTTCATATCTCAATGGAGAAGTAATTGTCATTGATGGTGGTGAATGGCTTAAAGGCGCCGGACAAATGAATCTTTTGGAAGAAATCCCCCAAGATATGTGGGATATGCTGGAAATGATGATTCGTTCTAAAAAGAATAAATAAGTTTTAGTGTGGTGGTAAATACTTAAAAATGAACAGATTTCACAGAAATCATTTTTTAGTATTTGCCGTTATAGATCTACCACTGATGATCCGTTCAAAAAAGAATAAATAAGTCTTATTGTGGTGGTAAATAATTAAAAATGAACAGATTTCACAGAAATCATTTTATACTATTTGCCGTTATACATCTACCACTGATGATTCGTTCAAAAAAGAATAAATAAGTCTTAGCGTGGTGGTAAATACTTAAAAATGAACAGATTTCACAGAAATCATTTTTTAGTATTTGCCGTTATAGATCTACCACTGATGATTTGTTCTAAAAAGAATAAATAAGTTTTAGTGTGGTGGTAAATACTTGAAAATGAACAGATTTCACAGAAATCATTTTTTAGTATTTGCCGTTATAGATCTACCACTGATGATTTGTTCTAAAAAGAATAAATAAGTTTTAGTGTGGTGGTAAATACTTGAAAATGAACAGATTTCACAGAAATCATTTTTTAGTATTTGCCGTTATAGATCTACCACTGATGATTCGTTCTAAAAGCAGGGAAACATCCCTCTTTACACTGACGTTGCGAAGTAAAAACATTTTGTTCACTTCCTGTTAACAAATTTCATTTTCTGTTCGGTTTATTAGTCGTATTTTTAATCCTTAATTCTATGGTAAATTAATGGGTAAAATTATTGCAATTGCAAACCAAAAAGGAGGAGTAGGAAAGACAACAACTTCAGTAAATTTAGCCGCATCTCTAGGTGTTTTAGAGAAAAAAGTGCTACTAATTGATGCAGATCCCCAAGCAAACGCCACTTCTGGTATAGGTTTGGATGTTGAAGCAGTTGAATTTGGAACTTATCAATTACTCGAACATTCGGTTAAGGCAAAAGAAGCTATTGTTTCTACTTCATCTCCCAATTTAGACATAATACCCGCGCATATTGATCTAGTAGCGATAGAGATCGAGTTGGTCGATAAGGATAAACGAGAGTACATGCTTAAAGAAGCAATTCAGGGCTTAAGTGACTCTTATGACTATATCTTGATAGATTGTGCTCCTTCATTGGGATTGTTAACACTTAACGCACTTACAGCGGCCGATTCGGTTATCATACCTATTCAATGTGAATATTTTGCGCTTGAAGGTCTTGGTAAGTTATTGAATACAGTAAAAAGTGTACAGAAAATTCACAATCCCGAACTCGATATAGAAGGCCTGCTGTTAACAATGTACGATTCGAGGTTGCGTCTTTCTAATCAGGTTGTAGACGAAGTAAAAAAGCACTTCGATGAAATGGTCTTTAAAACAATCATTCAAAGAAATGTCCGTTTAAGTGAAGCACCTAGTTATGGTGAGAGCATTATTAGTTACGATGCAGGTAGTAAAGGTGCCAATAATTACTTAAGTTTGGCGCAAGAATTAATTGAGAAAAACCACTAGAAATAGATGGCAAAAGCAACAAAAAAACAAGCTTTAGGAAGAGGGCTTTCGGCACTGTTAAAAGACCCTTCTAACGATATTCAATCTGTTTCCGATAAGAACGCAGATAAAGTAGTTGGGAGCATTGTAGAACTCGACCTGAGCGCTATAGAAGTAAATCCGTTTCAACCCAGAACAAGTTTTAACGAAAAATCGCTTCGGGAACTCGCCTCTTCCATAAAAGAATTAGGAGTTATTCAACCCATAACGGTTCGTAAACTCGACTTTAATAAATACCAATTAGTAAGTGGAGAACGTCGTTTTCGCGCTTCCAAATTAATTGGCTTAGAGACGATCCCGTCATACATTCGAATTGCTAACGACCAAGAATCGCTTGAAATGGCACTGGTCGAAAATATTCAGCGGCAGGACCTTGATCCTATCGAAATCGCCTTATCTTACCAACGACTCATCGAAGAAATTGATGTGACTCAGGAAGAATTAAGTGACCGTGTAGGAAAAAATCGCTCTACGATCGCTAATTACCTTAGATTACTAAAGTTAGATCCCATTATCCAAACCGGAATGCGTGATGGGTTTATTTCAATGGGCCACGGAAGAGCATTGATCAATATTGAAGATACTGAAGACCAACTGGATATTTATGAAAAGATACTGAGTAATAAGCTTTCTGTTAGAGATACCGAAGCGATGGTACGTACTTTTAAGTCGCCGGAAGAAAAAGTTGCATCAAAAAAACCTTCTATTCCCGGTTATGCTAAGCACGCAAAAAAAGAACTCACTCAATTACTAGATAGTAAAGTATCGGTGAAGGTAGCAAAAACCGGAAAAGGTCAGTTGGTGCTTCCGTTTCAGAATAAAGAAGATTTATCGCGTATTCTCAAGCTCATAAAAGGTGAAAAGTAACCTACTTTTTATTGTTTTATTTTTTTTCGCAGCTACACTCATTGCGCAAACCAGTGACACCCTTACTGTAAAAAAACAGGAGGGTATTATCGTAGTTAAAGACACTGTAAGAGAACCCTATGATCCTCTTGCTCCACAAAGAGCTGCTTTTTATTCGGCTGTGGTTCCCGGTTTAGGACAGGCTTACAATAAGAAGTACTGGAAAATCCCTATTATCTATGCAGGAATGGCAGCGGGAGTGTATTTTTATATTCAAAATGACAATGATTACGATCGTTTCAGAAATGCATACAAACGCAGGTTAGCAGGTTTTACAGACGACGAGTTCTACGGAAGCGGTACAACTCCCGTTATTTCTAACGAACGCTTGATCGATGCACAGCAGTCTGCACAAAAAAATAAAGACATTAGTATAATCGTATCGTTGGCATTCTATCTTGTGAATATCATTGACGCAAATGTGGATGCGCATTTACGACAATACAACGTTAACGACGACTTATCACTGCAACCCAATTTAGATTTGAATCCAATAAACGCTCAAACCAACTACGGTTTGTCACTCACCTATAAATTTAAATGAAAATAGCACTTTTAGGATATGGCAAAATGGGTAAAACTATAGAGCGACTTGCTTTAGGCAAAGGACATACTGTTGTGTTTAAAAGTTCGAGTAATTCTTCGGAAGGAGTTATAGAATTGGCAGATGTTGCTATCGAATTTTCAACACCTGAAACCGCTGTAGCTAATTTAAAAAGATGTTTTGAGCTTAATATTCCGGTCGTTTCTGGCACTACCGGTTGGCTGGAACACTATGATGAAATCATAAAGTTATGTGAACAGCGTAACGGAAGCTTCTTGTATGCGTCCAATTTCAGCGTAGGAGTTAATTTATTTTTCAATCTGAATCGATATCTTGCAAAACTTATGCAACCTTGGGACGAGTACAAGGTCTCCATTGAAGAGATACATCATACCGAAAAGAAAGATGCTCCAAGTGGAACGGCCATCACGATCGCTGAAGGAATTATTGAAAATTCGGCTAAAAAAACCTGGAACCTGGATGCAAAGAGCGAAGAAGAAATTAATATTGCAGCAAAGCGGATCGCAGATGTAAAAGGGACACATATTGTTTCATATGATTCAGAAATTGATAAAATAGAAATAAAACATGAAGCACACAGTAGAGATGGTTTTGCCATTGGGGCTATCATCGCTGCTCAATGGCTTCGAAATAAAAAAGGAGTACACACCATGAAAGATGTACTTGGCATTAAATAAAATTCACAATAATATTTTGAAGGCTTAGTGTTTCAGAATAAAAAAATAAAATTATGAGTTGGACCGGTTGGTTATTATTTATCTTGATCGTACAAGTAATTCACTTTTTAGGAACCTGGAAAATGTATATTGCCGCAGGAAGAAAGGCATGGGAAGCAGCAGTACCGGTGTACAATTCCATTATCCTGATGAAAATTATTAACAGGCCATGGTGGTGGACGATCCTATTATTTATACCCATTGTTAACCTCATTATGTTTCCCGTTGTTTGGGTGGAAACATTAAGGAGTTTTGGAAAAAACAGCACTACGGATACCATCTTAGGAGTGGTCACCTTCGGACTCTACATTTACTACGTCAATTATACTCAAAAACTTACTCATATCAAGGATCGAAGTCTGCGTCCGCGTAGCGCTTCGGGTGAGTGGATAAGTTCAATTCTTTTTGCTGTGGTTGCGGCTACGATCGTTCATACTTATTTTATGCAACCCTTTACGATCCCTACTTCATCTTTAGAAAAAACACTATTGGTCGGAGATTTTCTATTCGTTAGTAAATTCCATTATGGAGCTCGTACACCCATGACGCCTATTTCATTTCCAATGGTTCATGACACCATCCCGGTAATAAAAACGAAGTCCTATTTAAAGAAACCACAAATACCGTATTTTAGATTTCCCGGATTTCAGAAGATAAAAAGAAATGATATCGTAGTATTTAGTTGGCCTCCTGATACACTTACCAATATTACCGATCCTCGTAGTCCTGTAGATATAAAACCGCTAGATAAGAAGTCTAATTACGTAAAACGCTGTGTTGCTTTACCGGGAGACTCTTTAGAAATTCGCGATGGTTATGTTTTTATCAATGGAAAGCAAAATGTATTGCCGAGTAGGGCTAAGCTAGAATTTTCTTATTGGGTTAAGTATAAGTCACCACAATCTAGATTAAGTGAAAATCAATTATACGAATTGTATGGGATAACTGATGGGACTGTTGAACTCAACCAAGAAACCGGAGAATTTAGAATTGCTTCTGTTACTGAAGATGTTGCCAATAGATTAACGAATCATCCCAATGTAGCTTCAATTAGAAGAGCAATTAGTCCTTCAGGTGAAATGGACATTCAAAGATATTATGATGAAAATAATAATATAATAACTAATACTAAAGTAATATTTCCAAATAGTGGTTTGGTTCAATGGAATACAGATAACATGGGCCCACTCTACATCCCCAAAGCTGGTGCAACAGTTAATATAACCCCCGAAACTTTACCCCTTTACAGAAGAATTATTGAAGTATATGAGGGTAGTGAGATAGGAATTGACAATAAAATTTCGCAGTCCGGGACTCAAGTACTATTAAACGGAAATCCCCTTACTCAATACACCTTTAAGTTAGATTATTATTGGATGATGGGTGATAACAGAAACAATTCGCAGGATGCCCGTATGTGGGGATTCGTGCCTTTTACACATGTGGTTGGGAAACCTGTTTTTGTATGGATGAGCTGGGATAGTAATGCCAAAGGAATTGCCAATAAGATTAGATGGGATAGAATGTTTACTACAGTTGGCGGAGACGGCGAGCCGGTTTCCTATTTCAAATACTTCTTAATTCTGGTAGCCGGTTGGTTTATTTTTGATTTCTTCAGAAAACGCCGTAAAAAAGCGTAATTATCGAGGATTTCCTTAGTTGTTATTTGAATTTTGACAGATGAACACTATCCTTATCCATCCTTCATATTTTCCCTCGATCGCACAAATGACTGCGATCGCACAGGCGAAGGACATAATTTTCGAAATTCATGACAATTATCAAAAACAAACATATCGCAACAGAGCTTATATAGCACACAGTAATGGTAAACTCCTACTCAGTGTACCTGTAAAACATGCCAAAGATGGCAGCCGACAAAAAATGGCGGAGGTTGCAGTGGAAAACGAATTCCCGTGGCAGGCACATCACTGGAAATCCATCCAAAGTGCGTACCGCAGCTCGCCTTTTTTCGAATTTTACGAAGATGATCTAAAGGAACTATTTTCTAAACCCGTTACCTCTCTCCTAGAGCACAACGTTCGTATTCATGAAATACTTTGTGACCTGCTTGGGCTAACTGGAGCTACTTCTTACACCCGGTCTTACGAAAAGAACTCTAAACATACAGATCTTAGAAATTTGATAAACGTAAAGAAAGAACCAAAATACCCCCTTCAACCCTACATTCAGGTTTTAGAAGAGAATCACGGGTTTCTACCTAATCTTTCGGTTCTGGATCTTCTATTTAATGAAGGTACTAATGCCTTGAATTATCTTGAGAGTCAAGAGATCTTCGACGATATTCTATAGTTTTTTTCAGAAATAAAATTATTCCCAGCCAAAGGTCGCCATAACCGGAAAATGATCTGAGAAGGTTTCCTTAATTGTCACAAAATCTGAAACATGAAACTCTTCCGAAGAAAATATATAATCGATTCGCATCGGGTAAAAGTCGAAATACAACGTAGCTCCTATCCCACTCCCACGCTCTAAAAATGCGTCTTGCATCCCCTCTGAAGCTTTATTATAAACGAACGAATACGGAGTATTATTAAAATCCCCACACATAATCACAGGATGCGGCGATGTTTCTTTATGAGTTAGCACCGATTCTAATTGATCCTGCTGACCAATAAACGCCCCGGCCAATCTCTTGCGCAATTTTTCTTTATCATTATCCTGAAGAGAACTCACACTGGATTTAATTCCCAAGGAATTTAAGTGCAAATTATAGACTCTTATGGTATCAGTATCTTTTATGACATCGGCGTAGATAGAGTTATTGTAGGTTCCATAGAAATCGAATGCCGCCCCATTTATAAGGGGATATTTAGATAAAATGGCATGACCAAGAATACTCTCTTTAAGCGCCCCTTTCTTTTGGTCGGTGACTTTATAATGAATGTATTGGTATGGATACTTCGGAAACTTAAGGTGGACATTTTTATAGTATTCCTGAATACAAACTACATCCGGATCCTGTGTTTCTAATAATTCTGAAAGGTTTTCTGAAATATTAATAGACGAATTCTCTTCGTAAGCATTAAACAATCTCACGTTATACGATAACACTTTTAAGGTATTTTTATATTCTGAAGCATCATCTCTTGTTGAAAACTTCATCGCAGTGGGAAATACAAAAAAAGCGATTATTAGCAAGGTTAGTGATAAAAACACCTGTCGTCTACGTCGCAGCGTCCAGTAAATCACAAAAATGAAATTGATGACTAATATTGGGGAAGTGAACACACTAAGTATAGAAATTGTAGCAAATGTCTTTGGCGCTAAATAAGGAACAAAAAAACAAATCACCAGCAAAAGCGCTGCGACTGTATTCACCCAAAATAGTATTTTCCCCAAAAAACCTAATTTCTTCAAAATAACGCGTTTTATCTAGTCTTCCTTACCGGCCTTGAACAAAAAGTCTTTTTCGGCTTTTGTAAGACTTTCATAGCCACTCTTTCCAATTTTATCTAAGATAGCGTCCACTTTTTTCTGGTTCTCAGACTTGGAAACAGTATTCTTTTTAGCAGTATTACTGCGGGTCGGGGATGTTCGATGAACCGTTTTTAATGGTTTTTTCTCTTTAGGTTTAAATAATTGTTGCACCCAATCTATTAAATTTTCAAACCATTTACCAATATCTTTTCCATTACTCAATTGCTGCGCATAGATATAACCAAAAAACGCACCCCCTAAATGTGCCAATAAACCTCCTGCATTTCCGGAAGTTGGGAGACGCACAAGATCAAAGACCAATAGAAACACTGCGATCTGCCATAGTTTGATAGTAAATGTAAAGATCCTAACTGCTGTGTTGGGTGTATATGTGGCAATAAAGACCATGATCGCCATTACAGCTCCCGAAGCACCAATTAAGAATCCTTTGGTGTTGGAAAAAACAGGAAATATATTATAAGCCACTACGTAGGTAAGCCCACCAAATAAAGCTCCAAGAAGATATACAGTGAGGAAGCGTTTTTCAGAAAATAAATTTAAAATAAACCTTCCAAACCAATGCAGCCAAAGCATATTAAACAGAATATGCCAAAAACCAAAATGAAGAAAGCTATAAGTAAATAACGACCAGGGCTGTAGGATCAATTTGCCAAGATCATCGGGAAGTACAAACCATTTCGCCAGGGTACCCTGACCCATTTGCATAAAAAACGCGATCAGGTTAACTAAAATAAAGATGCCCACATTGATCGCTATTAGCTTTACGATTATATTAGCTGTCTTAAATTGATATGTTAGATTATTTGTTGTCATTTATCAGTCCCATCTATGATCGTCAAAACTATTTTTCTTCCAGTAATACGCCATAATAAACCCGAACAATGCACCACCAATATGTGCCCAATTGGCAATATTCTGCCCGAACACAGAGAAACCTGTAAGTCCGGAAAACAGATCGAGTAGTAATAATCCGGGAATAAAATACTTCGCTTTTATTGGAATTGGCAGGAATATCAACATCAGTTCCGCATTTGGATACATGAGTCCGAAGGCCACCAAAACCCCATAGACCGCACCCGAAGCACCAACCGCCGGAGTATTAAAGTTAGCAAACATGTTATTAATCCTATCTATTGGAACTGTATCCAAGATAGCTTGACTTCCGCCGGTTCCGGTACTTAGAAAATTAGAAATATCCTGAGAACTCCAACCCCCGGAAAGTAACGCGTCCATGGTTGTCTGTATCTGAATATACCCAACTACATTGTGAATTAAAGCTGCTCCAATTCCGGCCGAGAAGTAAAAAAACAGAAATTTCCTCTTACCCCAACGCGATTCAAGAGGAGAACCAAACATAAACAAGGCAAACATATTAAAGAAAATATGCATAAAATTACTCCTGTCATGCATAAACATGTGTGTAATAGGCTGCCAAAATTGAAAATTCGGATTCTCGAAATAATAAAGTGAGAACAGTTTATAAGCAACATCTCCCAACATTAAGGAGCCCAGGTAGACCATCACATTTATGATGATCAAAAATTTTACCGCTTCTGTTAATCTTCCCATTTAAATAAATTTTTTATCAAAATCGTTTGCGTTCATAGTAATTAAAACCGGTCTGTTAGAAGGTGAAACACTTGGTTCCTTACAAGCAAACAGCTTATTTATCATGTGCTCTCGCTCTTCTCTACTCAATGCGACTCCAGATTTTACTGCCATACTTTTTGCCATGCTCTTTGCTAAAAGATCATTCTGACTAAACCCTGCATCGGGGACTTCATTGGTAATAGATTCGATGAGTTCGGCCAGGACTTGTTGCGCCTGACTCTCTAACAACGCTACGGGAAGGCCACTTATTTCTATACTTTCTTGGGTAATATTAGAAAATACAAAACCCGTATGCTCCAATTGTTCCTTTATTTTTTTCAGAATAGCCATCTCAGGAACAGAAAAATGTAGCAACAATGGAAACAACAACTGCTGACTCACCGCTTCCTGTACCGTAATATTTTTTAAAAGCTCTTCATATAAGATTCGCTGGTGAGCCAGATTTTGGTGAATCACCATGATTCCGGATTTTATCGGACTTATAATATATTTATTCTGAAGTTGGAAGGTTGTCTGACCTGTCTCTTCCGAATCTCGATCAAATAGCGTACCCGTAACCTCATCACTTTCAAATGAAATGCTTTCTTCGGAAGGCTTATCAACGGTTAATTCGTCTGCCAAGCCAACATATAATGACTCCCACGAAGCCGGATTCTCTTTTCTTGACTGAAAATTACCAGATTTGTATGTCGTTTCCTTCTGAAAAGGATTAAAATTTTTATCTACTTCTATAGTTGGGACCGAAGCCGTCTTTTTACTGTATTCGTATGGTGTATCGAATCCCGAATCTCTGTTAAAATCTAATACCGGAGCTATACTAAACTGTCCTAAACTATGTTTTACAGTAGACCTCAACATAGCGTACATCGCATGCTCATCGTCAAACTTTATCTCCGTCTTCGTGGGATGTATATTAATATCTATAGACTTAGGATCAACCTCCAGAAACAAGAAGTATCCGGGGTGTGTTCCATCTTTTATTAAACCTTCAAATGCCGACAATACTGCATGGTGCAGATAGGCACTTTTAATAAAACGATCGTTGACAAAAAAGAACTGCTCGCCTCTGCTTTTCTTGGCAAAATCGGGTTTTAAAACAAAACCGTTAATTTTTAAAATTTCAGTTTCTTCTTCAACGGGAACAAGCTTCTCGTTTGTTTTGTTTCCGAAGATATTTACAATTCGTTGTCTCGAATTACTTTCGGGCAGGTTAAAAACGTCACTCCCGTTACTTATCATTGCAAAAGCTACTTGAGGATGTGCCAGTGCTACCCGGTGAAACTCATCGATTATATGACGATTCTCCACCTGATTGCTTTTCAGGAAATTTCTACGTGCCGGAATGTTATAAAACAGGTTCTTAACCGAAATCGTAGTCCCTTTTGGAACAACTGCTGCCTCTTGAGAGGTTACCTCGCTACCTTCAATAGTAATTTTTGTACCTATTTCGTCATTTTCAGTCCTGCTCTTTAATTCAACATGTGCGATCGCAGCAATAGAAGCTAATGCTTCGCCACGAAATCCTTTGGTGTGGAGATTGAAAAGATCATCGGCGACTTTGATCTTTGAAGTTGCGTGTCGCTCAAAACTAAGACGCGCATCTGTGGTACTCATCCCACTTCCGTTATCGATCACTTGAATTAATGTTTTACCCGCATCTTTTATTACCAATTTAACCTCTGATGCTCCTGCGTCTATCGCATTTTCAATAAGTTCTTTTACCACAGATGCAGGACGCTGTACGACCTCTCCGGCAGCAATCTGGTTTGCTACGTGATCTGGTAAAAGTTGAATGATGTCTGCCATTAATTATTTAGGAAAATTGACAAATCGAAATCTATTATATAAAGAAAGACAAGTACTAAAAGTGAAACAATTAAAAATACCGTTCTATTAGACCTTTTATCAGATCTGTCTTTTAGATCTTCTAAGGCATTTTTAAATTTTCCTTTCAGACTGGAATTTTCTCCTACTGTGTTCCGGAATTTATCAAACTTATGCTCAATTTGAAAAGGACTTCCTTCCCCCTTATCATCAAAATAACGAGGGGTGTAATCAAACTTTTTGTTCTTACGTGTTTTTAGAATTCCCATAATTTCTGTGTTTTCAAAGTTACTTAAAATACGGCAGTTTTTGAAGTGTAAACCACAGTTACTTTAAAACAATTATAGTGCCGAAATGAATTAGGGAGAGTTAAATTAGTTCGTGATTGGTGATTGGTGATTGGTGATTGGTGAAATTAAAAATATGATCACAAACTTAGATTGCCACTGCAGACTAAAACTTTGAGTCTTTGCGTAGTTGTGCCATTTTAATAGCGGCTATGGCAGCTTCGGTACCTTTATTACCGTGCTTTCCTCCACTTCTATCTATGGCCTGTTGCAGATTATTATCGGTTAGCACACAAAAGATGACAGGAATGTCGTTGTCAATATTAAGATCTTTTATTCCCTGTGCAACCGCTTCACATACATAATCGAAGTGTTTGGTTTCCCCTTGTATCACGCTTCCAATTGCAATAATAGCATCGAGCATATCGTAGCTTTTCTGCATTTTTTTGCAACCGTAAATTAGTTCGAAACTTCCGGGTACATTCCAACGAACAATATTTTCATTAATAGCTCCACAATCTTTTAAAGCATTGAAAGCTCCCTGGAACATACCTTCGGTAATATCGTGGTTCCATTCAGAAACAACAATCCCAAACCGAAAGTCCTTCGCATTTGGGATTGATGCTTTATCATAAGTAGATAAATTCTTATTTTCTGTAGCCATTATTACTTCATTGCCTCAGCCTTCCCTGTATATAATACAGCCTTTGGAGCTTCAGCGGAAGTTGGATAATTATCTTCAATGTTTTTAAAATGCTTCATTGCGACATCAGCTTTTCCTAGATTTAAAGCCGCGATCCCGGCTTTCAATAGAAACCTTGGAGTCGTAAAATCATTGTCGCGCATAGTAGCAGCTGTCTCATAATATTTGAGTGCCTCTTCATTCTGATTTAATTGAACAAACGCATCACCAATACCTCCTTTGGCAAGTGGCGCCAATACTTCGTCATCGCTCTTAAAATCTTCCAGATAATCAATCGCTTCTTTATACTGATTAGTATTAAGATAAGCCATACCGGCGTAATAATTAGCTAAATTTGCCGCGTTTGTTCCTCCGTAATTGTCAATTATATCGAGGAAACCGTATTTTCCTTCACCTCCGTTAAGAGATAAGTTATACAACGAATCCTTTGCTGTTCCAGTTAAAGCGGTTTCAAAATAAGACTGTGCTTTATACATTTCGTTCATTGCTTCAGCTTCCTTTGGCTTTTGAACAAACTCCTGGAATGCCAAGTACCCTAATACACAAACTGCTACAACGCCAATAAAACCAAGGATGTATTTCTGATTTTTCTCAACCCATGCTTCTGTTTTTGAAGCTCCTTCGTCAAGGGTATTAAACACCTCAGCCGTTGCACTGTTCTCTTCGATAACTGTGTCCTTTTCAGCTTTGGTTCTAGGTTTACCCCCACGTTTCTTGTATGTTGCCATAATTTTCTTTGTTGAAGCGCAAAAATAAAATATTTATTAGAATTTAAAAGAGAAAAGATTTCTTATTTTTCAATAATTTGCAAGTCGGTTTTTGGTCTCCTTCAGAAAAAAACAATCCAATTTAAAAGATCGCATTAGCCTTAATACTATGGTGTTACAAAATTTATCACTTCTCAATTACAAGAACTTTGAATCTCAAATCTTCGACTTCGACCCTAAGATTAACTGTTTCGTAGGTCATAATGGTGTAGGAAAGACCAATGTATTAGACGCTATTTACCATTTATCCTTCGGAAAAAGCTATTTCAACCCAATAACGAGTCAGAATATCAAACATGGAGAAGATTTTTTCGTAATTGAAGGGGAATATCAGAAAGAAGATCGCAATGAAAAAATATTAGTAAGCGCTAAAAGAGGGCAAAAGAAAATCATTAAGCGCAACGCAAAACCCTACGAGAAGTTTAGTGAACATATTGGGTTTTTACCCTTGGTGATTATTTCTCCATCAGACAGAGATCTAATTATAGAAGGGAGTGAAACACGTCGTAAGTTTATCGACGGAGTTATTTCACAAGGCGATGCACAATATCTTCAGAATTTAATCAATTATAATAAGGTATTGGCGCAACGAAATTCGTTACTTAAGTATTTTGCGGCTAATAATACCTTCAATAAAGATACATTGACTATCTATGACGAACAACTAAGTGCGTATGGCAGTGAGATCTATAAAAAACGAAGTGATTTTCTGGAAATATTTAAACCAATTTTTCTTGAACGTTACCGTGCGATAAGCAACAGTAATGAATCTGTAGATTTAATTTATAAGAGTCAGTTACAGGAAAAAGATCTATTATCCCTTCTGAAAGAAAACATCAACAAAGATAAGCTGAGTCAGTACTCAAACTTCGGAATTCATAAGGACGACCTCAGTTTTGAAATCGATGAACATCCTATAAAAAAGTTTGGATCTCAAGGGCAGCAAAAATCGTACTTGATCGCTTTGAAATTGGCACAGTTCGATTTTATAACCGAACAGAAAAAAGTAAAGCCCATCTTGCTTTTAGATGATATTTTCGATAAGTTAGACGAGCAGCGAGTAGCCCAAATTATCGCACTGGTCGATGCTGAAAACTTCGGACAATTATTTATAAGCGATACCCATGCCGATAGGACCGAGAAAGTAATTAAAGAAGTACATCAAAGTTATAAAATGTTTGAGCTGTGAAGTTAAAGAGCAGGGAATTGGAGCAGCAATGAATTTATAAAAACTAATTCTCGCTAATAAAGTAAATCACATAAAACTGAAGTGTAATGCAAGTTAAGTATATAGTCTTTTTAATCGTTTTAGCAATCGTAGGCTGTTCTAAACAGGATCCGAAGCTTCAAAAGGAGCATCTAGCAGGGTATTGGGAAATTTCTTCCGTAGAAATGACAGATGGTACTAAAAAATCTTTTAGTATTAATAGCGTTATAGATTTTATTGAAGTGACCGGAGATTACGGAGTTAGAACGAAGGTAGCTCCTAAGTTTGATGGGACCTTTGTCACCAATGGTACCGCAGAGAAATTTAGTATAAAGATCGAGGATGATAGCCTCCGGCTTTATTACGAAACCCCTTTCGACAATTGGAAGGAAACAGTTTTAACGGCTACAGACAGTATTTTAACCGTAAAGAACAGAGATAATAAGATTTATTATTACTCCAGGTTTAAAAAGTTTAATTTTGGAGAATAGATAACGTCAAGGTTTTCGAAACTTCATATACAAATCAGTTAAAAGATAATTACATTGGCTAAAAGAAATGCAGAATATACAAGTATTGGAGATGTTTTAAAAGAATTTATTGAAACTAATAAACTCGATAAGGGGTTAGATAAAGTTGAAGTGAAAGAAACATGGCATAAAGTTATGGGAACGGCTATTTCAAATTACACAACCAATATTTTGTTAGACCGAGACACGCTCTATGTTGAACTTAGTTCCTCGGTTCTACGGGAAGAACTCTCATACGGAAAAGAAAAGATAATTAGATTGGTGAACGAAGAACTTGGAAAGCAATTGATCAAGAAATTAGTTTTGAGATAGCATTTGGCTTCAGACAAAAAAAATCCCCTGATGAAATAAAACTGATCATCAGGGGATTTTTTTCTTGATTTATGATTCTAGAACATCTCTCTTCCCGAAAAGTGGAATGCCCCTTCGATCGCTGCGTTCTCGTCACTATCACTTCCGTGCACGGCATTTTCACCAATAGAAGCAGCGTATAATTTTCTAATTGTACCTTCGGCCGCATCTGCAGGGTTGGTAGCTCCAATTAAGGTTCTGAAGTCTTCAACCGCATTGCTTTTTTCAAGTATTGCAGCGACAATAGGACCACGTGTCATATACTCTACTAATTCACCGAAGAAAGGACGCTCCTTATGAATTGCGTAAAATTCTTTTGCATCGGCAGTAGTCATTTGCGTTAATTTCATCGCAACGATTCTAAAACCTGCTGCATTAATTTTTTCAAGAATAGCTCCAATGTGTCCTTTTTCAACACTATCGGGCTTTAACATAGTAAACGTTCTATCTGTTCTCATTACAAATTTTTAAATTTTGTGCAAAATTACACTTTTAGTATTCAATTGCAAGCCTAACAATACTTTAATATTGTTGTGTCAGGCTTTCCAGTAATTTATTATTTACACCTCTAATTTCCATTTGAACCTCATCTTGTTCAAAATTAAATCTCAAAACGCCGAAATTAAGGTCTCTTATTTCCTTTCCAACTCTGTATCTGTTAGCTCCTTCCGGATTATCGGGAAATGTATGTGTAAGTCCGCTGGTCGTAAAATCCACCAACCTATAATCCAATCCGTCAACTTCATTTACAGAGAATTCAGCCAAATGTCTGTCACCACTTAAGAGAAGAATATTCTTAGCCTTTGCATTTATTATGGTTTCATACATTTTCTTTACTTCGGAAGGGTGATTACCCCATTTTTCCCATCCGTGTTCATCGGCCAAAAACTGAATACTTGTTACGATCACATTAAAATTTGCCGAGGTATCTTCAAGCTCCTTTTGAAGCCATTTCCATTGGGTATCGCCAAGAATGGTTCCACCTTCACCTTCTTTCCATGGTTCATACCTCCAACCTTCAACAGTACTTTTTTTGAGTGAATCCCTAAAATAACGCGTATCCAACAATATCACCTTTACACTGCCGTCATTTGTATTATAATTTCTGGAATAGTACATCCCTTCTTGACTCCTTAACGGATCGTTTTCGGGGAATTTTAGAAAATCCAGCAATACCTGTTGGGCTTCATCTTTCATCTCCCACTCTACTCCAGCGTCATTCTTTCCGTAGTCATGGTCATCCCAGGTTCCAATCACCGTAGTATTCTTTTCAAGTTTAGCATAATCGGGATTCGCTAAAACTTTGTCGTAATCGGCTTTCATTTTTTGCATATCCGGCGTATCGGCATAGACATTATCTCCACCCCAAATAAAAACGTCCGGATTATTTTCAAGAATGGGTTTCCAAAGTGGTTGCTCCCGGTTTTGATCATTACAACTCGCAAACACAATCGTAAATGGATCTTTTTTGTTGGAAGAAACTTCGGTTTTATTTTCTTCGGAAAGTACTTCGGGGGACTTCGACTTGCAAGAAAATAATGAGAGTAAGAGGATTAAAATGTAAAATATTCTCATCGCGTATGATTTTATCAGTCTTCAAAAGTACAGAATACATTATTACTAAAAAGTTAATAAATCGTATCTTCGCACCTTATGAATGAAGAAACAATTAAGTTAGTTAAGCAACTATTAAACACACCTAAAAAAATTGTAGTAGTAGGACACAAGAATCCGGACGGGGATGCACTTGGTTCTTGCCTAGGGCTTTCGATTTTCTTAAAACACCTTGGACACTACCCTACTGTGATCATGCCTAATGATTTCCCCGATTTTTTAAAATGGCTCCCTGAAAATGAAAGTATTGTAATTCATGAAAAGGAAGTTGAAAAGAGTACAGAAGCGATTGAAAACGCGGAAGTCATTTTTACCCTGGATTTTAATATGCTAAATCGTGTTGGAGATCTGGAAGTCCCTTTAAAAGAGAGCTCTGCTTCTTTTATCATGATAGATCATCATCAACAACCCGGGGATTACGCTGCGGCAACCTATAGTGATACAACTATGAGTTCGACCGCCGAAATGGTATATCATTTTATCGCTGCCCTGGAAAAAACCGATTTGATCAATGCCGACATAGCTACAAACTTATATACCGGAATAATGACAGATACCGGTTCATTTAGGTTTCCATCAACTTCGGCACTAACACACAAAGTGATTGCTCACCTTATAGAATCGGGGGCAAATAATTCAGACATCCATCAAAATATATATGATACTAATAGTCCCGACCGACTCAAATTATTGGGAGTGGCTTTAAAGAATCTCGTAATCCTTCCGAAGCACCGTACAGCATACATCACATTAACACAAAAGGATCTGGATGAACATAATTTCAGGAAAGGCGATACCGAAGGTTTTGTAAATTATGCCCTATCTGTATCAGACATTGTTTTCGCAGTTATTTTTATTGAAAATAAGCAAGAAAACATTGTAAAGATCTCCTTGAGAAGCAAAGGAAATTTCTCAGTTAACGAATTTGCCCGAAACCATTATAATGGTGGGGGCCATACAAATGCCGCCGGAGGAAGAAGTTCCCTCGCTCTGGACAATACTATTACTGAATTTATTAGTATCTTGCCAGACTATAATATTGCCCTACAAAATGCTACATAAGTTATATTGCTTATTTTTCCTAAGTGTAATTTTGGTCTCATGCAAAAGTCCGGAAGCACGGCGTCCTGTGCAACAAGCTTCAGGATCTTTTATCGAAGAGTCTGCAAAAAGGAACAAACAGTTATACGAAAGAGAAAAAGAGAGTATTAAAAAGATCATTGCCGCAGATACAGAAAATTCGTATTTGGCTTCAGATAGTGGATTTTGGTATTACTATAAAACCAAGGATTCTTCCTCAGTAATTATGCCTACAATGGGCGATGTTATCACCTTCACCTATAATATTTCAGACCTTAACGGTAATGTGATCATTTCGGAACAAGAAAACGGAATACAAAATTACAAAGTAGACCAGACAAATCAAGACTTAATATCGGGAATACGAGATGGCGTAAAGCTTATGAAAGAAGGAGAAACTGTTACTTTCCTTTTTCCGTCGTATAAAGCATATGGCTATTACGGAATCGATAATAAACTGGGAACCAATGTTCCCATTCAGAGTACTGTAACCTTAAAATCAATCGAACAAACCCAAGAAAATTAATTTATGAAAAAAGTATCCATTTTAGTATTATTTCTAACATTGGCATTTGCATCTTGCCAGAACAAATACCCTGATCTAGAGAAGGGTGTTTACGCCGAATTTGTAACGAACAAAGGTACATTTGTGGCAAAATTATACAACGAACAAACTCCCTTAACAGTAGCAAACTTCGTTCAACTAGCCGAGGGAACGAACGAAATGGTTGATTCTACTTATAAAGGTAAAAGATTTTTTGACGGACTTACATTCCACAGAATTATAAAAGATTTTATGATTCAAGGAGGAGACCCAAATGGCGATGGAACCGGAAATCCGGGGTATCGTTTCCCTGATGAGATCGTAGACAGTCTACAACACGATAAAAAAGGAATTCTATCAATGGCTAATTCAGGTCCAGGAACTAACGGAAGTCAGTTTTTTATCACTTTAAAAGAAACTCCATGGTTAAATGGCAGACACACCGTATTTGGTGAGGTTGTAATTGGACAGGAAGTTGTTGACTCTATTGGTAATGTACCAACAACGAAACCGGGCGATAAACCTATTGATCCTGTAACGATTACGAGTGTAAACATTATCAATAAAGGAAAAGCTAACATCCCTGTGTTCGAAAAGGAGATGGAAGCGATCGAGCTTAAAAAGAAAGAAGAAATGGCTCGTGTTGAGAAAATTGCTAGCGAAACAGCTGCTAATTTTGCAACTCTTAAAGAACAGGCTGAAGAAATGCCATCTGGTATAAAAGTGTACTGGAACGAAAAAAGTGGTGCGGCAAAGCCTTCCGAAGGAGATGATATTCTTATGAACTACGCCGGATTTTTAACTAACGGGCAATTATTCGACTCGAATATCCAATCTAAAGAAGAAGAGTACGGAATGCTAAACGAAGCAAAATTAGCCGGAGGTGGATATGCTCCGTCCAGAGTTAAAATTAGCAAGGATGCGCAATTGATCCCCGGCTTTAAGGAAGGTCTTTTCTTAATGGCTCCAGGCGATAAGATCACCTTGTTTATTCCGTCACACTTAGGTTACGGGGAAAGAGGTGCTGCCGGCGGACTTATACCCGCTAATGCAGATCTAATTTTCGAATTAGAGATGATGAATGCCGAGTAAATAAAACTGTTTTATTGTAAAAAAAAGCCTCCTTCAGATTGAAGGAGGCTTTTTTTTACTTGACCAATTTTTAGATCTAATCCAAGGGAGGTATTCTTAGCACCTGACCGGGATAAATCTTATCAGGATCTGTAAGCATTGGCTTGTTTGCCTCAAAGATCACAGGATACTTCATAGCGTTTCCATATACATTCTTAGCAATTTTACTCAAGGTATCACCCTTTTCAACTGTATGAAATGTAGCTTGTGGTTCCTGAACTTCAACTTCCATGTTATCTTGTACACTGGCAATTCCGGCAGAATTTCCAATGACCAATACCACTTTTTCACGTGTTGATTGATTCGCTGCCATTCCACTAACAGTAGCTAAGTCATCATCAATGGAGATCTTAAGTCTTTCCACCTCCAGGTTCAAATCTGAAATAACCTCCGCCAGATGTTGTTCTGCTTGTCTATCCTCGGCAGCCTCTCTAGCTTCATTTTTTGCCTTCTCCTCAGCTTTTTTCTCTGCTGATGTTTTCCCGCCAAATATTTTGGCCCCGGCATCTTTAATAAATGTGAATAATCCCATAGTTACGTTTTTAAATGTTAATACTTAAAATTACTAATAGCTATGAAATATTCAACCATGTGTCTGGATAAATAATTGTTAAAATCTAACTTTTTATTTCTTCGGAATATTCTTCAGGATCTCCAATACAAAATCCCAATATTTCTGTGCAGAAGAAATGCTCGCTCTTTCGTCTGGAGAGTGTGCTCCCTTAATAGTTGGACCAAAGGAGATCATATCCATCTCGGGGTAATTTTGTCCTAAAATTCCACACTCCAATCCTGCGTGACAAGCCGCAACATGGGCTTTTTTTCCATTCATCTTTTCGTACAATGAGTCCAACACCTTTAAAATATCACTTTCCATATTTGGTGCCCATCCCGGATAAGCTCCCGAAAATAATACTTTAAACCCTGCTAATTCAAAACTAGATCTTAAAGAGTTTGCTAGGTCTTCTTTGGAAGATTCTACAGAAGATCTTGTCAAGCATTCTATCTTAATATCACCGTTAGAAACTGTAATTTTTGCAATGTTGTTCGAAGTTTCAACCAGGTCTTCAATTGCCGGACTCATTCTATAAACCCCGTTATGTGCAGCATAAACCGAACTCAGGAGCAGCGTTTGATCCTCTTGCGACATTACCTGCTCCGGGACATTTTCAATTAGTTCTGCCTTTATAGAAAGATTTGGCTCAAGAGTTTTATATTCTTCAGAAATAGCATCACTTACTTTTTTTACTTCGGAAAGAAACTCGGTTTTATTATCTTCTGAAACGACCACAGTTGTAACACTTTCGCGTGGTATTGCATTCCGAAGACTACCTCCTAACAACTCTGAAACCCGGGCTAAGTTATTAACAGCGTATAGCACTCGATTCATCATTTTATTGGAATTTCCCAGTCCCTTAATAATATCCATTCCGCTATGACCGCCCTGTAAACCATTTACGGTTATTTTAAACGCCTTTGCATTTTTAGTAGCAGCAACTTGCTCATAATTTTTAGTCGCGGTAATATCAACTCCTCCTGCACAGCCTACTCCTATCTCATCGTCTTCTTCGGTATCCAGATTGAGAAGAACATCTCCTTTTAACAAACCGCCTTTAAGTCCCATCGCACCGGTCATACCGGTCTCTTCATCTATTGTAAACAAGGCTTCCAAGGCAGGGTGCGCAATAGAATCACTTTCTAAGATCGCCATAATGGTAGCAACTCCAAGTCCGTTATCTGCTCCCAAAGTAGTACCTTTTGCTCTTACCCAGTCTCCGTCAACATACATTTCAATTCCCTGGGTATCAAAATTAAAGGTCGTATCGTTATTTTTTTGATGTACCATGTCTAAATGAGACTGCATCACGATAGGTTTCCTGTCTTCCATCCCTGAAGTTGCAGGCTTTCTTATAATAACATTGCCCACTTCATCTTCAATAGTTTCCAGTGAAAGTTTCTTTCCAAAATCTTTCATAAATGCTATAACCCGCTCTTCCTTTTTAGAAGGACGTGGTACAGCGTTCAAGTCGGCAAATTTATTCCAAAGTGCTTTTGGTTCGAGGTTTCTGATAGCTTCATTCATAATTATCTCCTACACGGACAGTTTTATTTGTATTATTTTTCAATTTCCCACAAAATTACTGTTTTCACCGCGCTTTAAAAACTATGTTGTAAAAGATTTCTTTGTATGTTTGGGATATGCAAAGAAGAACTAAAGTTATCCTCACCCTTTTGTTGCCTTTACAGGTTATTGTTCTTCAAATTCTAAAGAATTTCCCCGATTTTATTGAAAATTATTACAGTCAGGGGCTTTATCCAATTCTCTCAAAAATTCCTCGATATCTTTTTGGTTGGGTTCCATTTTCGGTTGGTGATATTTTTTACCCCCTAATCGCTATTATTGCGCTACGATGGCTGTATAAAAACGGGAGACGCATTACCAAAGAACCTGTTTGGTTTTTTGCCGATATAGTAGCAACTTTATCAATTGTATATTTTGTATTCAATTTGCTTTGGGGCCTTAATTATTACAGAAATCCTCTTCATAAAACTATAGAACTGGAAACCGATTATACCACCGAACAGCTCATTTCAACAACAAAACGACTTATTGCAAAATCGAACGCTATGCACAGGTCGCTTGGATATCCCGATTCTGTAAAAATTGACTTACCGTATTCTCAGAAGGAAATGTTCAAAAAATCTATTGAGGGATATCAAAATTTGGAAGAAGAATATCCCAGTTTGGCATATTCACCTAAAAGTATAAAGAAAAGTGGGTGGAGTTTAGGACTGACCTATATGGGGTATAGTGGTTATTTCAATCCTTTTTCGGGCGAAGCACAGGTAAACAACCTAATTAAAACCTATAAATTCCCCGTGGTTAGCTGTCATGAGCAAGCACACCAGCTAGGTTATGCTGCAGAAAACGAGGCGAACTTTATTGCAACCCTAGCCACGCTCCATAATGACGATCCGTATATTCAATATTCCGGTTATATTTTTGCTTTGCGCTATTGTATCAATGAAATCGCCAGACGTGATATGGACTCTTACAACGAACTAATAGAAACCGTGAACCCCGGGATCTTAGCCAGCTATAAAGAGATGCGAGACTTTTGGGCGAGCTATAAAAACCCATTTGAAACATTTTCAAAACTCTTTTGGGATCAGTTTTTAAAAGCGAACAATCAAAACCAAGGGATCATGAGCTATAGCTATATGGTTGCCCTGGTAGTAAATTACTTTGAAGATAAACCGTTTTAGGTGAAATCTTAATAAGTTGTTAAAGCTTATTTTCGGTATTGCCAAATTAGTTTGCATTCCTATCTTTAGAAATCACAAAAACCGACCAACCATATGAAAAAAACGAGCATCCTGCTTCTTCTGTTTTTTTGTGCTTTTGGTATTTATGCACAAGATTACTTTCCAAAAAATGACGGAGTTAAAGAAGACAATAACAACTACACAGCTTTTACAAATGCCACCCTCTATGTAACTCCAACCCAGGTTATCAAAAATGCAACTTTACTCATCCAACATGGTAAAGTAGTTGCCAGCGGTAAATCTGTGACTATTCCTTCTAATACAATAATTATTGATGTGGAAGGAAAGCATATTTATCCTTCTTTTATTGACCCATATTCAGATTTTGGTGTTGAAAAACCAAAACGAGCTGAAGGTAGAGGTCGCTCTCCTCAATATGAAGGAAGCAGAGAAGGTTTCTATTGGAATGATCACATCATGCCCGAAACCAATGCCATAGACAAGTTTAAATATGACAAAAAGTTGGCAGAAGACTTTCGAAAAGAAGGTTTTGGAGTGGTAAATACTCATCTTATGGACGGGATCGCCAGAGGAACGGGAGTTTTAGTAGCTCTAAATGATGAGGGTGGTGATTCGGAAAGAATAATTGAGGATAACTCTTCACAACATTTTTCATTCGACAAGAGTGTGACGAGCAGACAATCGTACCCTACATCTCTAATGGGCGCCATGGCATTGTTAAGACAAATGTATATTGATGCCGATTGGTATTCTAAAGGAAATGTTGAAACAAAGGACAGATCGCTTGAAGCCTTAATAGAAAACCGTGGAAAAATCTCCATTTTCGAAGCTGGCAGTAAAGATAATAACCTAAGAGCCGATAAGATTGGTGATCAATTTGGAATAAATTACGTAATCGTTGGTGGCGGTAACGAATACGAAGCGATAGAAAGCATAAAAGGAACCAATGCCAATTACATTATTCCTATAGATTTTCCTGAAGCATACGATTTAAGTGACCCCTATATGGCAAGTTATGTTTCCTTGGAAGATATGAGAGCCTGGAATCAAGCTCCTACTAATTTGAAAGTACTTTCGGACAATGGAATTACTTTTTCACTTACTACCCATAAGTTAAAAAAACCATCAGAATTTAAAGGAAATCTGTTAAAAGCGATTACCTATGGATTGGACAAAACCAAGGCTTTGGAAGCGCTTACCACAGTACCTGCGCAACTTTTAGGTGAAAGTGATAAGATTGGTTCTTTACAAACGGGTCGTTATGCGAATTTTATTATAACATCCGGAGATATTTTTGACAAAGAAACAACGATTTACGAAAATTGGGTGCAAGGGAAGAAAAATGTGATCAACACTAAAGATCAGAAAGATCTAAGTGGCACCTATTCTCTTTCGGCCGGTGGTAAAACATACAACTTATCCATCACAGGAGAGACGGCTACACCTAAGTCTGAAGTAAAAATTGGAGATACTAACTACCCATCAAAGATCAGTTATTCTGAAAACTGGATCACGCTATCATTTACAGATGAAGCGAACGATGATGTATATCGAGCCACTGCGATCATTCCGAAAGCGGGGACAGCGATCTCCGGGCGCTTGGTACTTCCGAATGGCATCGAAACTAATTTCACAGCAACCCGCACCGGAAATGCAACAGCCGAAGGCGATTCAGAAGAAAAAAACAAGAAAAAGGATATTCCGAAGAAATTCGAAGTCGTCCCGCTTACCTATCCCAACGTAGGTTTCGGATTCGAGTCTAAACCGAGACAACAAGATTTGCTTTTTAAAAATGCTACGGTTTGGACCGGTGAAGATGCCGGTGTACTTAGCGAAACTGATGTATTAGTTAAAAATGGAAAAATTGCAAAAGTTGGTAAGGATTTAAGTGCCGGTGGAGCAAAAGTCATTGATGCAACAGGAAAGCATGTCACGGCGGGTGTGATAGACGAACATTCGCATATTGCCGCATTATCTATCAATGAAGCAGGCCACAACTCCTCTGCCGAAGTTTCTATAGAAGACGTGGTAGATCCTGAAGATATTAACATTTACCGAAACCTTGCCGGGGGTGTGACTTCCATACAAATATTACATGGGTCTGCGAATCCTATTGGAGGACGTTCGGCAATTATAAAATTAAAGTGGGGTGAAGCTGCAGATGACCTTATTTATGATAACAGTCCGAAGTTTATAAAATTCGCTCTTGGAGAGAACGTTAAGCAGTCTAATTGGCAGAGTTTTAATCGTTTTCCTCAAACCAGAATGGGAGTTGAACAGGTGTACGTAAACTACTTTAACCGAGCTAAAGAATACGATACGAAAAAGAAAAGCGGGCAACCTTATCGCGAAGATATTGAAATGGAGGTTCTTGCCGAGATTCTTAATGGTGAGCGATTTATTAGCTGTCACTCTTACGTACAAAGTGAAATAAATATGTTAATGAAAGTTGCAGAACGTTTCGACTTTAAAGTTAACACTTTTACCCACATTTTGGAAGGGTACAAAGTAGCCGACAAAATGAAAGAACACGGTGTGGGAGGTTCTACATTTAGTGATTGGTGGGCTTATAAATATGAAGTTAACGATGCGATTCCTTATAACGCTTCAATAATGGCGAAAGAAGGAGTCACTGTTGCGATTAATAGCGACGACGGAGAAATGTCCAGACGGTTAAATCAGGAGGCAGCGAAAACCGTTAAATACGGAGGAATGAGCGAAGAAGAAGCCTGGAAAATGGTAACTATTAATCCGGCAAAACTCCTGCACATCGATGATAGAGTAGGAAGTATTAAAGAAGGAAAAGACGCCGATCTGGTATTGTGGAGTGATCACCCTCTGTCTGTATACGCAAAGGCTGAAAAAACAATTATTGAAGGTACGGTATATTTTGATAAAGATGCAGATCTTCAAAAACGCAATGCAATTCAAGCCGAAAGAAACAAGCTAACCAAGATGATGCTTGAAGAGAAAGAAGGTGGTGGTAAAACAAAACCTCCACGTAAAAAAGGAAATAAGAATTTTGAATGTGAAACCATAAACTAACAAGCCATGAAGAATTTACAACAAATTATAATTTTACTAGCATTGTGTTTTGGTTTTACGGGTCTTGCACAACAAACACCTGCAAAGGCTCAAAACGGTGCTATTACGATTAAGGGTGCCACAGCGCATATAGGTAACGGTGAAGTAATTGAAAATAGTGTTATCGTTTTTGAAGATGGGAAGATCACCGCTATAGGAGGTGCGAACACCACAACAAAAGGGCGAGAAATAAACGCGACCGGAAAACACCTGTACCCGGGGATCATAGCACCGGCAAAGCCCTTAGGACTTGTTGAAGTTAACGCGGTAAGGGCAAGTGATGATCAGGATGAAATTGGAGAGTTTATACCCCATGTACGAAGTTTGATCGCTTATAATGCCGAAAGTAAAGTGGTAGAATCCATGCGCCCTAACGGAGTATTACTGGGACAAATAGCACCCCAGGGTGGACGAATTTCGGGAACCTCATCTATCGTACAATTTGATGCCTGGAATTGGGAAGATGCTGCTATTAAAGTTGACGATGGAGTCCATTTAAACTGGCCTCGAAGCTTTAGAAGAGGACGTTGGTGGATGGGGGAACCCAGAGGGTATCAACCAAACAAGGACTATAACAAAGAAATAGATGAGTTAAAGTCGTTCTTTGCCAATTCGGTTGCCTACGGAAAAGGAAGCACAACTTCTAAAAACGAAAGTTTTATGGCAATGCAAGGGTTATTTGACGGTTCCAAGAAGTTATACATTTATGCCGAAGGAGAAAAAGAGATCATTGATGCCGTAACTCTTGCTAAGGAAAACGGTGTAAAAAGTATGGTCTTAGTTGGAGGGTATGATGCTCATAAGGTAATTCCTTTTTTAAAACAGCACAATATCCCGGTATTAGTACAACATACACATAATCTTCCGGAAAGTGCTGATGACGATTACGACCTTCCTTATAAACTTCCAAAATTGCTGGTTGATGGCGGTTTACTGGTAGCTATCGAAAATAGTGGTACTTCAAATTTTCAGGCTAGAAACTTACCTTTTTACGCGGGGCAGGTCGCTGGACAAGGAATGGATAAAGAAGTTGCTCTTCAGTTAATAACCGGGAATACGGCGAAAATTCTGGGAATTGATAATGCGTACGGCACACTGGAAACCGGAAAGAGTGCGACTTTGTTTATTTCAGAAGGAGATGCCTTAGACATGAGAACCAATAAACTTACCAATGCATTTATTGATGGTCGCGAAATATCTTTGGAGACCCACCAGACAGAACTCTGGCAGCGATACAGCGAAAAATACGAGCATTAAACAAACTTAAGGGAGCCTGCAAAATGCAGGCTCCTTACATTTAAAATATTATAGGCTGTTGGATTCGAGAACTGCTACATTCGCTTCCGGATCTATTTTGTAAATAAGATTCTCCAGCACCGCTAGTTTCGTATTGTTTTTTGTGATCAAGATCAACTTGTCGTTAGAATCATGATGAATTAGCTTTAAGATCCCTTTCGTACTATTCTCATTTAACAACAACTCTTCCTGAATAAGTAAATTCTTGGAAGAAAAGACTAACACAGTTCTATTTTGTACAGATTTCTTGATATAATAATTAATAGTTTTACTAATGGCTATGATCGCAATAATACTGTAAGCTGCCATTGTAAAATCTTCAAAAACGAAAATTCCTAACAGGATGACAATACCATCGACTATTAAAATTAACTGACTGTAAGGTAGTTTCACTTTCGTAGCGATAATTCTGACTAAGATATCGTTTCCACCTGTGGTAGCACCTGCATTCATTACCATAGCTACAGCTACCCCAATTATCACACCGCCAAAAAGTGTTGAGACCAAGATATCATCGATATAAACTTTATTCTGAGTTATAATGCTAAAAAGGTCAATAAACAAGGAAACCAATATCATGGAAAATCCGGTCTTTATTCCAACTTTTCTTCCTAAGACCTTTGTCCCCCAAAAAAGCAACGGAATATTAATTGCCAACGCCACTATACCAATAGACAAGGAAGTTAATTCATTGATAACGATACTCAATCCCATAATTCCACCCGGCACGAGGGTGTGTGGAATAATGAATAACACGTATGCAATTGAAAGAATAAGAGAACCAAATAGCACCCAGGCGTAACTTAGTAACTCTGCTATAACCTTTTCCTTTTTAATTTTAACACTTAAAATATTTCTCATAACGCTGTAAAAAAAAATCCCTTTGACAAACTAAAATCAAAGGGATCAACAATTAAAAATTAATGTGTATTCAACCCCAATGACGCATAAAAATGACATTACGCGATTGCATTCGTTTATAAATAGTACATATGGACAAATGTTGATTCAAATCTTAAGTTTTATTAATAAAAAAAGCGCTCTAATTTGAGGTTAGAACGCTTTTCGAAATTTAAATATCTTCTACGCTCTAACCATTGGAAATCTCCCAATTTAATTTACAAATAATATAAGAGCGGTGGTTTTTCATAATTATGAGACAAATTTATAATTAAAAATCCTATTCATAATTATCGAATATGTTTATTTAACGTTAAATTTATTATTTAAGCCGTGTCACAGACATATAAGCTCATACTTAGCTTTACTTTATAAAGAATTGAAGTACATTAATACCTTAGTATATGGATGATAAAAAGAAAAAACGACTTAAAAAAGAATCGCAAGTAAACAATCCGCTGCATGGCATTAGGTTGGTAGATATGCTGGAGCATCTTGTAAAAGTCTACGGTTGGGAAAAAATGGGAGAGACAATAAATATTCGGTGTTTCACGAGTAACCCCTCTATAAAATCGAGTCTTACTTTTCTACGCAAAACCCCTTGGGCCAGGGAGAAAGTTGAACGAATGTATTTAATGTCTGTAAAGCACTAACATATCTACTTCATTGTGCATTTATTTTATGGCACTATCTTTGACTAATCATTACTAATTAATTTAAATACATATTATGAGTAAAGGAACAGTAAAATTCTTCAATGACACTAAAGGATTTGGTTTTATCACTGAAGAAGGTTCAAATCAGGAACATTTTGTCCACGTAACAGGATTAATCGATGAAATTCGTGAAGGCGATGAAGTTGAATTTGATCTTGCCGAAGGTAGAAAAGGATTAAACGCGGTAAACGTAAAAGTTTTATAAGTACACTTAGTGTAAAATGTTATGGGGCGGTCGTAAACGACCGCCCCTATTTTTTTGCATCCATATTTTAGTCAACAATAACCGCACCCTCAGGTTTAGCAAAAACTGAAGCTTCTAAAACAGTTTCTGTAGCCGTGACCTTCTTAAAGATCTTGTCTCGCTTCTCGCCTTTCGGACTCCCGTTTTCAACTTCATACCAGGTAAGTTTCTCGGGTAGTAACAAGCCATTGACATCCTGCCAATTATCATACTTGATAAAATTCCAGTTATCACTCTTTTCGCCACTTTTAAACGTCACAGTATAAGCTAACCAAACCATCTTATTCGTCTCAGGATCCGAAAACAAGATGTATTCATCTTCAGGTGAATCTCCCACCCCGGCATCGTATGATATTTTAGTAGCATTGTATAGCTTTCCGTCGAGTTCACGTTGCTCCAAAACCTCATAGTTAATTCCGTCGTCCCCTAAAATAAAAGGCATCGCATAAAAATAAAACATCAGGTTATGATAAAATCTCGCATTACCTTTATAAGCATTCTCCTTATGTTGCTGCAGCCATACATTATCACCGTCATAGCCAATCGCCCAGTCTTTGTTCTCAATTTTTACCAGTCGGTTACCTAAGGATGTAGTATGGATCTCGTTACCATTGCTACCATCCATTTCAAAACAAAGATTGTTCATTTTGTTCCAATGCGCTGTACCTCCATGCGCTTCAAAAACGGCAGCAATGATTTGTGGATACACTTTTTCCTGAATTTCTTCGGAAACTTCTTCCACCTCAAGTGCTGCATCTTCTTTCTTTATTTCGTTCTTACAGGCGGAAAAGGCTATAAACAGCAGTAATAAAAGGGAAATTTTCTTCATAATAGTTGTTGATTTAGTATAAAAATATAAAAGCTTCCGTATTGGTCGAGAGCCTTTTAGAAACCTTTATGAATTTCCATTTTATTCTTTAATAATTCGATCAACGCTTGTAGTACCTTCCGAAGCAATTCTAATAAAATAAATTCCGGTCTTCAGCTTCGAAATATCAAGCGTCAAACTATTATCCTGTTCCGTTATTACTTCTGAAAAGATCGTTTGCCCATTAACATCGAACAGAGTTACTAAGCTTTCCGAAGAAAAGAAAGGAGAAGTTAGATTCACCCTATCTGAAGCAGGATTTGGAAAAACACGTACCTCAGTTACTTTATTTTCCTCGACACCTAAAAGCTCATCTGCCTCAATCTCAAAAGATGTAAATGCGAAACACCCGTTATTTAAATTGGCAAAACGCACATAAATGGTTTGCGGATTGACAATATTTGTATACTGAACGGGATTTGTGATCGCATTCGCATTGTTTAAGGCGTCGGCTTCGGTGATAAAATATTCAATTAAAAAATCACTTCCGTTTAAGCCTCCTATCATAACCGAATTATTAACAGTTAAGTCGAATTCTGCGAATCCGTCGCCATCACCATCATCAATATAAAGATCATTTGGTTGCTGTTCCGGTGCTGTGGTTTCAACGACCTGTATCTCTAAGGTAGTAACATCCCATCCTTGACCGGCTGTACTTTGGAGTCGGACGAACACCTGTTGCGGATTGTAGATATTCACGTACGCCTCCGGATTCGAAAAGGCATTGGTTCCACTTAGTGCATCTCCCGAAGTTTCATGAAATGTAACCACCACATTAGATTGACCATTGATGATCTGGGCTTCACGCTGTGTTAGATCAAACTCCTCCATTTCGTCACCCGTATTGAAAACATCGCATTGCATAATAGGATCAGGTGGATTTGCGGTGACTTGAGCCTGAAATGTTGTAACCGTACAGAGCAATATAAGAAGTAAAAATTCTTTCATTATTTATTTTTTTAGCAATATACAAAACACTTACATTTATAATTGAGTTATACTACTTTTCAAATGAATATCTTTGCCCAATGCATAAACAGATTACAAGTCTTCAGAACCCGTTAATAAAACAATGCATATTACTTTCTGAAAAGTCCAGAGAACGTAAAAAAACAGGATTGTTTCTCATTGAGGGACAACGCGAAATTGAACTTGCCTTAAAAGGTGGATACTCGTTGCAAACTGTTTTGTTCTCTTCCGAAATTATTTCTGAAGAAGAATTATTAGCTCTAAAAGATCAGTTAGGTACAGAAACCGAGTTGATCGAGGTTTCTTCCGAAGTATATCATAAAATAGCTTATCGAACAAGTACCGAAGGCGTAGTTGCTATTGCCAAAACCAAGCAGCATTCTTTAAACGATTTAAAATTTAGCCATAACAAGCCGTTAATTCTCGTAGCTGAAGCTCCCGAAAAGCCCGGAAATATTGGGGCTTTACTCCGTACTGCAGATGCTGCGAACGTAGATGCTGTTATTATCGCAAACCCAAAAACTGATATTTTTAATCCAAATATCATTAGAAGCAGCGTGGGTTGTATTTTTACCAATAACATCGTCACGGGAAATACTCTTGAGATCATCACCTACTTAAAAGAGCACAATATTGCCATTTACAGCGCAATCTTGCAGGAATCTGTGCTGTATTCCAGCTGTGATTATACGATGGCTGCTGCTATCGTTGTAGGAACGGAGGCCACAGGATTATCACAAATTTGGCGCGATGAGAGCACACAAAATATACGTATCCCAATGCAAGGTGAAATAGACTCAATGAACGTGTCTGTTGCAGCCGGAATTCTTATTTTTGAGGCGAAAAGACAACGCGGATTCGAAAATTAAGAACAAAGTAGTCATTTCAAATTGCCTATTGGGTATTGAAAATTGAAAATTACATTTATGACCCCACAAACTCTCTTCTATATAATCATCGGTATTTTGATCCTCAACTTCATAGTTGACAAAATTCTTAATTACCTAAATGCCCGGCACTATAACGATCCCATCCCGGAACCTTTAAAAGATGTGTTCGATGAAGAGGACTATCAAAAATCGCAGCGATATAAACGTGAGAATTACAGGTTTGGTCTTTTTACATCTGTGATCTCACTGGTCGCAACACTGGCATTCTTTTTTTTCGATGGTTTTGCTTACGTAGATAATCTTGCTAGATCGATCTCGGATAATACTATTGTGATCACTTTAGTTTTCTTCGGAATTATCATGCTCGCCAGTGATATTTTAAGCACACCCTTTAGCTATTACCAAACCTTTACAATTGAAGAAAAATACGGTTTCAATAAAACGACGGTAAAAACATTCTTCCTCGATAAACTGAAAGGATGGTTCATGATGATTCTTATTGGCGGACTCATACTCGCAGCCATCGTTTGGTTTTATGAAACCACTGGATCTGATTTTTGGTTGTACGCTTGGGCGTTGGTCGCGTTTTTTACGATATTTATGAATCTCTTTTACGCCCGACTCATAGTCCCCTTGTTCAATAAACAGAGTCCGTTAGAAGAAGGTCCGTTGCGCTCTCAGATCGAACACTACGCTCAAAAAGTAGGTTTTACACTGGATAAGATATTTGTGATAGACGGGTCTAAAAGAAGTACCAAGGCAAATGCCTATTTTTCGGGCTTCGGAAGTGAAAAAAGAGTAACCCTTTACGATACTTTGATCAACGACCTTGACAATGAAGAAATTGTAGCCGTTCTGGCACACGAAGTTGGTCATTATAAAAAGAAACATATTGTATTTAATTTGTTCGCTTCTATCATAACGACGGGATTTACGTTATGGATACTTTCACTTTTTGTGGGAAATGAAATCCTTTCCGAAGCATTAAATGTTAATGAGCCTTCATTTCACATTGGTTTAATTGCCTTTGGAATTTTATATAGTCCTATTTCCGAGATCACCGGACTCATTATGAATTACCTATCCAGAAAGTTTGAATATCAAGCAGATAACTATGCCAAAACGACATACGAAGGAGAACCGCTAATTTCGGCATTGAAGAAATTATCCAAGAATAGTTTAAGCAATCTTACGCCGCATCCTGCCTATGTTTTTGCTCATTATTCACATCCTACATTATTACAACGCTTTAGAAATCTCAAAAATTGATTTTTTGTTTAAATGTTGTAGCATTCTAAATAATTTGGACTGTCAAAACGTACTGCAATTTTAAGTGGGAATGAATTTTGTTGCTTATTACTTTCGTAAGTAGTACTTTAGATTTATGACAGAAGCCGCATTAGAAGAAGAGAAAAAAGAGCTTGCCAGGCAATATAAAGAGTTGCTGAAGATTAGTTACCGAACACTTTCTGCAAAGGACAAGAAACTAATAAGGTCTGCATTCGATGTTGCCGTTGACGCCCATAAAGATCAACGGCGAAAATCTGGCGAAGCATATATTTTCCATCCAATTGCTGTTGCCAAAATTGTGGCTTCAGAGATTGGCTTGGACGCAACTTCTATTGCTGCAGCTCTTTTGCACGATGTTGTTGAAGACACCTCCTATACCCTTACCGATATTGAGCAAATGTTTGGCGAAACAGTCGCAAGAATTGTAGATGGTTTGACGAAAATATCCAATATGCCATACGACGGGGATGTGTCGCTACAGGCAGAGAACTTTCGTAAAATGCTGCTTACACTCAATGAAGATATTAGAGTGATCATCATTAAAATAGCCGATCGTTTGCACAATATGCAAACCATGGACTCCATGCCTTCGCATAAACAGGTAAAGATTGCCTCCGAAACACTATATATCTATGCTCCCATGGCGCATAGAATTGGACTCTACAATATCAAGACTGAACTGGAGGACCTCGGTCTCAAATACACAGAACCGGAAGTTTACAACGACATTTTAAGTAAGATAAAAGAAAGTAAGGAAGAGCAGGACGAATACATTAGAGCTTTTTCGAAAACAATTAAGGATTCGCTAGATGACGAAAAATTGAATTACGAAATTAAAGGTAGACCTAAATCAATTTTTTCCATTCGTAGAAAAATGATGGCACAAAATGTCACCTTCGACGAAGTGTACGATAAGTTTGCGGTAAGGATCATTTATAAAAGTGATCGGGAAAATGAAAAATTCATCGCCTGGAAAATATATTCTATCGTTACCGATCATTTTCGTCCTAACCCAATTAGATTACGCGATTGGATCTCATCACCAAAATCTACGGGATATGAAGCTTTGCACATTACGGTAATGGGACCCAAAGGCAGATGGGTAGAAGTGCAAATAAGAAGTGAGCGAATGAATGAAATTGCCGAAAAAGGCTTTGCGGCTCATTATAAATACAAGAATAAGGAAAAGGATGACGCCGGACTCGAGAGTTGGTTAAATAAATTACAAGACACCTTAGAGAATTCGGATATTAGTGCGGTTGATTTTGTGGAAGAATTTAAACTCAATTTATATGCAAAAGAGATTTTCGTCTTTACGCCAAAAGGAGACCTATACTCACTCCCCAAGGGTTCTACGGCCTTAGATTTTGCTTTTCACATTCATACAGAAGTTGGACTCCACACCAGAGGAACAAAGGTAAATGGAAAGTTAGTTCCGTTAAGTCATGAGATAAAAAGTGGTGATCAAGTAGAGATTATTACTTCCGAAAAAGCGAAACCCAGTGCCAACTGGCTGGATTATGCAACAACAGGACGGGCTCGTTCAAAAATTAAATCTTCCTTAAAAGACGAAAAGAAACAAATTGCCGAAGAAGGAAAGGTGATTTTAGCAAGAAAGCTGAAATCTCTTAAAATCACTTTAGACGAACGAACTATTAATCAGTTGGTAGTTTACTTTAAAGTAAAAACCAGTTTAGATCTGTTTTACCGCGTTGGAGCAGGGATCATCGACAATCCAAAACTGAAAGATTTCGCGGCTTCCAGAAGCAATGCTTTTGTTTCGTTCTTTAAAAACCGTATTAGAAAACCGGACAAGCCTGAAGATATTGCTAAGGATGAAATTACCGAGAAGTACGATCAGCTTGTCTTCGGAAAAGAAGAGGAAAAACTGGACTATAAAATGGCGAACTGTTGCAATCCTATTCCCGGAGATGATGTTTTCGGTTTTGTAACGGTAAATGAAGGTATTAAAGTACATAAGCAAAATTGTCCGAATGCATTACAACTTCAGAGTAATTACAGCTACCGTATTATGCCTGCAAAGTGGATCGATTCTACCCAGCGCGAATTTAAAGCTGAACTCAAAATTACCGGGATCGATGCTGTTGGACTTGTCAATGAAGTCACTAAAGTAGTATCGAACAACTTAATGATCGATATGAAAAGTGTTCATTTTGACAGTAATGATGGCGTTTTTCTAGGGAAGATCACCGTTGTGGTAAAAAATAAGTCTTCCTTGGATAACCTTGTTCAAAACATTAAAAAAATAAACGGAATTGATAAAGTTACAAGAGTATAATTGAGTAACTTTGGCGCGTTATTATGAGTTCTAAAACCAATACAAATAATCAGGCAATTGTAAAGAACGTTTTTACAGGTTTCCTCGAAGAAAAAGGTCACCGAAAAACACCTGAGCGATACGCGATCCTTCAGGAAATTTACGATCATGACGATCACTTCGACATCGAATCTTTATACATTAATATGAAGAATAAGAATTATCGTGTGAGTCGGGCAACACTTTACAATACCATAGAACTTCTTCTGGAATGCAAGCTGGTTAGAAAACATCAGTTCGGGCAAAATCAAGCACATTACGAAAAGTCTTATTTCGATAAACAACACGATCACGTAATATTGTCTAACGGCGAAGTGATCGAATTTTGTGACCCACGCATTCAATCAATTAAAAAAACTATCGAAGAAGTTTTCGATATAGAAATTACAAATCATTCTCTTTATTTCTACGGAAATAAAAAAACTTCCAATTCTTAACATATTATGGCAGTAGATTTACTACTTGGATTACAATGGGGCGACGAGGGCAAAGGAAAAATCGTTGACGTACTTACCAACAATTACGATATAATCGCACGATTTCAAGGAGGTCCAAATGCCGGACATACACTGGAGTTTGATGGTATTAAGCACGTTTTACACACCATCCCAAGTGGAATTTTTCATAAGGATTCTATCAATTTGGTAGGAAACGGAGTTGTTATCGATCCCGTGATATTTAAGAAAGAGCTGGACAATTTGTCTCAATTCAATTTAGATATAAAGAAAAAACTGCTTATTTCCAGAAAGGCACATCTTATTTTACCAACGCATCGACTACTCGATGCAGCTTCCGAAGCAAGTAAGGGAAAAGCAAAAATTGGTTCTACATTAAAAGGTATTGGTCCAACGTATATGGATAAGACCGGAAGAAATGGTATTCGTGTTGGAGACCTGGAACTAAGCAACTGGAAAGAAAAATATCGTGCGCTCGCTAATAAGCATGAAGCCATGATCAATTTTTACAACGTTGATGTGCAATACGACCTTGCAGACCTGGAAAAAGAGTTTTTTAATGCTATTAAAGTATTAAAAGAACTTACATTCATTGATAGCGAAGAATATTTGCATCAAGCTCAGAAAGACGGCAAGACGGTATTGGCTGAAGGCGCACAAGGCTCACTGCTGGATATCGACTTCGGAACCTATCCGTTTGTAACTTCTTCGAACACCACAGCCGCCGGTGCCTGTACAGGACTTGGTATCGCCCCGGGTAAAATAAAAGAAGTATTCGGAATTTTTAAAGCCTATACAACAAGAGTTGGTAGCGGCCCCTTCCCTACAGAACTTTTTGATGAAGACGGGGAAACTATGGCTCGCGTTGGTAACGAATTTGGAGCTACTACCGGAAGACCTAGACGCTGCGGCTGGTTAGATCTAGTCGCGCTGCGATATGCTGTTCAAGTTAATGGCGTAACTCAGTTAATGATGATGAAAGGCGATGTTTTAAGTGGTTTTGAAAGCTTAAAGGTTTGTACAGCATACAAATACAATGGTGAAACAATCGATCATCTTCCGTATAATATTGAACCGGAAAATGTGGTTCCCGTGTATACCGAAATGAAAGGTTGGAAAGAAGATCTTACTAAAATGAGCGATGCATCACAATTCCCTGTAGAATTAAACGATTATATCTCCTTTTTAGAAAAGGAATTGGAAGTACCTATTAAGATCGTTTCTGTTGGACCGGACAGAAAACAGACTATCCACCGTTAGGATACGTTTTCTGTAGTATTTCCGTTATTGAAATCATATAAACCTAGTATTGAACATATCGAAATACATATTTGTTTTACTTATTTTTTTCTTCGGAATAAATTCTTTCGCACAAGAGGAAAAACCAAAGCAAAAAGTAGATATTAAGTCGGGTTATCTTGAAAAAAAAGCAGAATTTCCCGATGCTGTAATTTACACCAAAGACGATTCGGGACAAGTTTACATTGTACATGAAGGGGTGGAAATGTGGTGCGATCAAGCCTATGTTTACCTTAAAGATAATTTTGTAAAGGCCTACGGGAGCGTTCGAATTTCTCAAGCAGATACGGTTAATATGAACAGTGCATATGCCGAATATAACGGTAATACGCAATTTGCATTCGCGAGCGGTGATGTTATTTTTAAAGAACCGAAAACTACTCTGCAAACCGACACCCTTTACTTTGATAGAATAAAGCAACAAGCCTATTACCGCAGTGGTGGTACAGTTAGAGACACAGCGAGCGTTTTAACCAGTAGAATTGGTCGTTATTATGCCGAAAGTAAAAAGTATCAATTCATCTCCAATGTAGAGATCAAACATCCCGATTACACGGTAAATTCTCCACAACTCGATTTCTATTCGGAAAGTGGGGGTGCCTATCTGTATGGAGAATCTACCATTGTCACAGAAAACAGCACGGTGTACTGTGAACGTGGCTATTACGACACCAGAGTTAAAAAAGGCTACTTTGTAAAAAATTCGAGGGTTGACTATAACAACAGGATTCTTTATGGAGATAGTATTTACTTTGATCAAAATAAAAGTTTTGCTTCCGCAACCAATAATATTCGCGTTCTCGATACCGTAAATAAGAGTATAATAAGAGGTCATTATGCCGAAGTTTTTCGGGCCAAAGACTCTGTTTTTATCACGAAAAGAGCTGTAGCAGTTACATTACGTGATAACGATTCTATTTATATTCACGCAGATACCCTAAGAGTTACCGGGAAACCAGAGAATAGAATAATAAAAGGCTTCTATCGCGCACGTCTGTTTAAACAAGGACTTGAAGGTGAGCAACCAACAAGTGGAAAATGTGATTCCATCTTTGTGGATCAGAAATTAGGAATTACAAAATTACTCCGAAATCCAGTACTGTGGAGTGGTGAAAATCAGATGACCGGAGATACAATTCACCTGCTTTCCAATACCAAGACCGAAAAACTAGACACGCTTAAAGTATTTAACAACGCCTTTTTAGCACAGAAAGATAGTTTAGGGGATGGCTATAATCAGACAAAAGGTGAACGCCTTATTGGTTTGTTTACGAACAACGAACTGGACACGGTAAATATCATTAAAAATGCCGAGGTTATTTTCTATTCCCGAAATGATAAAGATGAATTAGTGGGAATTAACAACACGGTATCAAGTTCAATTCAAATGTATTTGAAGGAACAAAAGATCTCGGGCATCCGTTTTATCAAACAAGCAAAAGGAAAAGTTTATCCGCCGTCTCAGTTCCCTAATAACGCCAGAGTTTTGAGCGGTTTCAATTGGCGAGGCGACGAACGATTACTAAAAAAACTGGATCTGTTTAAAGGCAAGCCAACTCCTGTCCTGCCAAAAATTAAAGGGATTCCCTTACCCGAGGATGAAGGCGAGTTTTTTGAAGATATTCCCGAAGACGAACTTGAAATTCCGGAACAATCTAAGTTGAAACCTAAGGACTTTCAGAATAGAGAAGATGATCCTAAGTTAAAGACGAGAGATGATGAGTTAATGGAAGGGTTACCTAAAAATGATTCAATTCAGAAAAAAGAAGAAGGCTCTGGTTAAAAGTATGGTAAATTGATGGTGGACTAATGAAAAAAGACTTTTTTACATATCAGGCACAAACCACGCCGCATCCACTTGGGGTAGAGATCTCGCATGCTAAAGGAAGCTACATTTTTGATACCGATGGCAATAAACATCTCGATTTTGTCGCGGGAGTCTCAGCTTGTTCTTTAGGGCATTGTCATCCTCGTGTGGTAGATGCTGTAAAAAATCAGTTGGATAAGTATTTACATGTTATGGTTTACGGGGAGTATATACAATCTCCAGCTGTGGCGTTAACAAAATTGCTTGCCAATAATTTACCTCATCCACTTGAAACCACTTATTTAGTAAATAGTGGCACTGAAGCTATTGATGGTTCCATAAAACTCGCCAGGCGTGTAACCGGCAGATCTGAAATCCTATACGCACATCACGCGTATCACGGAAACACCTACGGGGCTTTAAGCGTTATGGGGTTCGAGGAAAGGAAAGCACCTTTTGGTCCGCTACTCCCCGACTGCCATCCGCTGCATTTTAATAATGAATTGGATCTGAATAAGATAACCGAAAATACTGCAGCGGTTTTGTTAGAGACCATTCAGGGAGGGGCAGGATTTATTGTACCACAAAATAACTACCTAAAAAAGGTAAAAAAGAAATGTAAACAGGTTGGTGCGCTATTAATTTTGGATGAAATTCAGCCGGGATTTGGTAGAACCGGAAAGCTTTTTGGTTTTGAACACTTCGGAATTATTCCCGATATCCTGGTGATGGGAAAAGGAATGGGCGGCGGACTCCCAATTGGTGCTTTTACAGCATCGAAAGCACATATGGATTTACTGAAGGACAATCCGAAACTGGGACATATCACAACCTTTGGAGGTAATCCGGTCATCGCTTCGGCTGCATTGGCAACATTGCAGGAATTAACAGAAACTAACCTGATACTTAAAACACTTCAGAAAGAAAATTACTTCAGAGGGTTACTAAATCATCCGCTAATTAAGGAAATACGCGGTAAAGGTTTAATGTTGGCGGCACTTTTTGAAACCCCAGAAATTGCTTCCGAAGTAATATTAAAATGTAAAGACCGTGGATTGATACTTTTTTGGTTATTATTTGAAGGAAGAGCCGTACGAATAACACCTCCTTTAACGATTTCAGAAGAGGAAATAAAAGAAGGCTGTGACATTATGACGCAGGTGCTCAATGAAATTCAACAAAAAATAGAGGCATAAACCCCTTGTTTTTCAGTAAATTAAAGTAAGAAAAATCTGTTAATAACCGTGTTAACAACAATCACGGCATAACTATTGAACTCTATTTTACATTAGTATCTTTAAAATAGAAGAAACAGTTAAACAGCTGCGTATGCAATTAAGCCCTAACGAGCATAACAATTTCTCCCTTTCCCGATTTGAATCCATGCTTAAAACCAATAGTGTGCTCTTCTTTGACTCAGAAGAGTTCGAGGATATTATTCACCATTATCTTGAGAATGGAAAAATAGCGCTCGCAAAAAAAGCAACTAAATTAGGATTGGAACAACACCCTACCTCAACAAATTTAAAATTGTTTCAGGTAGAGATGTATATTTTTGAAAATGAACTGGACATAGCCGACGAACTTTTAGATCAGTTGTATCTACTTGAGCAATCAAATGAAGAGATCTATATTCAGAAAGCGAATATATTGTCAAGACGCGATAAACATAAAAAGGCTATAAGCTTACTTCAACAAGCCCTTGAGATCACCAACGATGAGAGTGATGTACTTTCATTAATCGGTATGGAATACCTGTTTCTTGAAGATTTTGAAAATGCCAAGATATATTTTATGAAATGTCTCGAAGAAGATGAAGGAGATTTTTCGGCCCTGTACAATGTGATCTACTGTTTCGAATTTTTAGAGCAACATGAAGCGGCTATAGATTACTTAAACGATTTTCTGAATAAAAATCCGTACTGCGAAGTGGCATGGCATCAGGTTGGAAAGCAATACTCTTTGCTTAAAGACCACAAAAAAGCGTTGGCAGCTTTCGATTTTGCAATAATTAGTGACGACAGATTTATTGGCGCATATCTTGAAAAAGGAAAAGTTCTGGAAAAGCTTAAAAGATATGAGGATGCGATAGAAAGTTATACGATCACCCTGGGAATAGACGACCCCACCTCTTTTGCGCTATTAAGAATAGGAAAATGCTATGAAAAACTGGGAAATCAGGAGTTGGCACTTCAATTCTATACCAAGTGCGTTGAAGAAGATTCTCTTTTAGATAAGGGATGGATCGCTATAACCGATTTTTACATAAAAAATAAAGACTACCAAAAAGCGCTTTATTTTATTGATAAAGCAATAAATATTGATAGCGAGAATGTACTATACTGGAAACGGTACGCGAAGATCAACAATAGGTTAAATCATTTTGAAGAAGCCGAAGTTGGATTTAGACGTGCCTTAGAACTTGGAAATTACGAACTGGAAACATGGCTTACTCGTTGTGACATTCTTATTAAACTAGGTGAATACGAAGCAGCAATCAATAATTTACATCAGGCAGCAGAATTCTACCCGGAATCTGCAGAAATTGAATTCAGATTGGCCGGCGTACATTTCTATTTAAACGAAGATACTAAAGGTAGCTATCACCTAAAGAACGGACTTAAATTTGAGAGAGATTTTATCATGATAATTGAAGAGTTATTCCCTTCAGTATATGCAAGGGGAGCAGTTCAGGAAATAATTAATAAACACAAAAATCCTTCTCTATAATTTGTGTATTTTTGAGGCTAACTCAAAAATAATATGCCGTCCCGTAGTTTACTTCAATATTTAACAATAACCGCAAAAGGTCTGGCTATGGGAGCCGCCGACGTAGTGCCCGGTGTTTCCGGAGGCACCATCGCTTTTATTTCAGGGATTTATGAAGAACTCATTGAGACCATACATAACCTCGATCTGGGTTTCTTTAAACTTTGGCGAAAAGCAGGTTTTGGGACCGCCTGGAAAAAGTACAATTTGTCTTTTTTGGTAGCGCTTTTTTCGGGAGTACTTATAAGTATACTTTCTTTAGCTAAATTAATTACATGGCTCCTCTTTAATCATCCAATTTTAGTGTGGTCATTTTTCTTCGGACTGGTTTTAGCAAGTATCCTATACGTAGGAAATCAAATAACTTCCCGGAGTCCGAAAATAATAATCGCGATTCTAATCGCTGCAGCACTCTCCTACTCCATTACGCTTGCAAGACCCTTTGGTTCACCTGAAGACACATGGTTCCTCTTCTTAGCAGGATTTATTGCAATTATTGCCATGATACTACCCGGTATATCAGGATCGTTTATTTTGTTATTATTGGGTGCATACCAATCGGTAATAGGAACTCTAACCCAATTAGGTGACGGACTTACAAAGTTAAATTGGGAATTATTCTCTCAAGCATTTATGAAACTCATCGTTTTCGCAGCTGGCGCCATAGTTGGACTCAAAGTCTTTTCACGTGTTCTTAACTGGATGTTTAAACATCATAAAAATCTAATTTTAGCGATTCTTACCGGTTTTATGATTGGAGCTCTCAATAAAATATGGCCTTGGAAAGAAGTTTTAGAATATAGAACGAGTCACGATGGAGTAAAAGTACCATTCTTAGAACGAAGTATTTTACCATCCACTTACGGGGATGATGCTCAGGTATTATATGCTATTGTATTCGCTGTAATTGGCTTTTTAAGTATTTTTCTACTGGAACGTATTGCTTCCAACAAAAAAGAGATGTAAATGTACGAGAACCGCACCTTTTCAGACAAAGTTTGGCTGGTCTTAAAAGGATTAGGCATGGGTGCGGCTAATAAAGTTCCGGGTGTTTCAGGTGGTGTTGTTGCCTTTGTGGCCGGATTCTATGAAGAATTTATCTATTCGCTTCAAAAAATAAACAGGAAGGCATTTGGGCTATTATTTAATGGGAGGTTTAAAAGTTTTTACAGATACATAAATGGTCGATTCTTAGGTTTACTTATCTTCGGAATGGTCATCAGCTATTTTAGCGTTTCAAAATTGCTCGACTACCTAATAGACAATTACGAACTGTATGTATGGAGTGCTTTCTTCGGAATGATCATAGGCTCCATATACTTTATTGCAAAAGATTTTGGCGAATGGAACAGAAAATATATCGCTTACCTCCTTTGCGGAATAATTGCCGGTGTGAGTATTAGCTTTCTGGAGCCCGCCAAAGAAAACAGTAATCTTATTTTTGTTTTTTTTTGCGGCATAATAGGTGTGTCGGGAATGACACTTCCGGGGCTATCCGGAAGTTTTATTTTAATACTAGTTGGCAATTATGTACTACTCTTAGTTGATTCGGTAAATGCATTATACGATACTTTCGCCGATCTGTTTCAAATAGATTTTTCGTTTATTGACGATCCGGAGCGCATCAAGCTATTAAAAGTACTTGCAGTTTTTTCATTGGGTTCGCTCGTTGGCCTAGTTTCATTATCACATTTACTAGGATACGTATTAAATCGTTATAAAAAAGCAACTTATGCCGTGATAATTGGCTTTATTGCCGGATCACTTGGCGTAGTTTGGCCCTGGAAAAAAAAATTGTTAGATTTGGATGTAGCAGGCAATGTCCAGTATGACGCCAATGGTAGGGAAATAATCATGGGATATGACCGATATTTCCCATCAGAATTTTCTGTCGAGACTATTGTCGCTATTTTTTTTATTTTCGTTGGCATAACCATCGTACTCAGTTTAGACTGGTATCACAAAGCAAAGACCCCTAAAAATGGCTAAATATGGATTAGTAGGACATAACATAGGTTATTCTTTCTCTAAGACCTTTTTTACAGCAAAATTTGAACAGGAAAACAGAAACGACACTTATCACAATTTCGATGTTGAATGTATCGAAAAACTAGAAGAGATCATTTCTAAAACAGAAGATCTAAAAGGCCTGAACATTACCATCCCTTTTAAAGAAAGTGTATTGCCATTATTGGACCGTGTTGATAAAGAAGCACAAAAAATTGGTGCCGTAAATACGATAAAATTTTTAAAAGACGGAAGACTGGCAGGATACAATACAGATTACTATGGTTTTGCCAAAGCATTAGCAGACCTACTTCCATTAAAAGAAAAGACTGCATTAATTCTGGGTTCGGGAGGAGCTTCTAAGGCAGTGACTTATGTACTGGAGGCAATGGATTTCAAGTTTAAAATTGTATCACGAACAAAGAAAGATGGTGTGCTCACATATAAGGATTTGAACAAAGAAATAATACAGAGCCACTATTTAATAGTGAATACCACCCCTGTTGGGACCTTTCCTAACACAACAGAATTTCCAAATATTCCCTTTCAATACATTGGCAAGGACCATGTGCTCTTCGATTTGATCTATAATCCGCGTGAAACCGAATTTCTTAAAATGGGATACGCCAAAGGAGCTCGTGTAAGTAACGGTATGAAGATGTTGGAATACCAGGCAAAAAAGTCCTGGAAAATCTGGAAATCTTAGATTCTTTATTAATAATTCCAAAAACTGCCGTCGTTCTTTGCAGTTTGCGCAGTTGTTAGTATCTTGACAACTCAATTCGAAACGAACCTAAACATTGAAATAGATGTCAGACAAAAATATTCCCACCGGAAAAAAAGAAGCTGAAGAAAATATTGAGAATCCGATAACCGAAACCACATCGGAGGAACCTAATATGCCGGAATCGGAAAACTCCGGAAATGAACCTTCGGAAGCTACAGAAGAAAAGAAAGAAGAAAAGGTGCAAGCTGATACTTCAGAAGTTTCAGAATCCTCTCCTGCTTCAGAATCTGAAGACTTAGATGAACACGACTTGGATGAAGAGGAAGAGGAAGTTAGCTCTTCAGACGACGATGAACATGAAGAGGACGATTCCGAAGAAAAAGCACAAAAAGACTATCACGACCTCTCTAAAAAACAACTTATCGCAGAACTTCAGGAGTTGTTAAAGTCTAAATCGATACTTGAGATAAAGCATGATGTTGAAGAAATTAAGACTGAGTTTAATGCTAAATTTCAGGAGGAATTAAATCAGAAAAAAGAAGAATTCTTAGCCGAAGGTGGAAATATAATCGATTTTCATTACTCCACCCCGCTAAAAAAGGAGTTTAATTCTCTTTACTTCGATTATAAAGAAAAGCGAAATAATCATTATAAAAATCTAAAAAAGGACCTTCAGGCAAATCTCGAAAGGCGTAACGATCTAATTGAGGAATTGAAAGGATTGCTCAATGCCGAAGAGAATATAAATACTACTTATAAGCACTTTAAGGATATTCAAGAACGTTGGCATCAAGCCGGTGCGATTCCTCGCGATAAGTACAATACCGTGTGGAATACATACCACCATCACGTTGAGAATTTTTACGATTTTCTACATTTAAACAGGGAATTCAGGGATCTGGATTTTAAGCATAACCTCGATCAGAAGCTTAAATTAATTATTCGCGCCGAAGAACTAACTCAGGAGCCGGACATCAACAAGGCTTTTCGTGAATTACAGATGTTGCACAAAATGTGGAAGGAGGAGATTGGTCCGGTTGCCAAGGAGTACCGGGAAGATGTTTGGGATAAATTTAGTGAGTACACAAAGATCATTCACGACAAGCGTCACGAAAGCTTAAAAGAACTTGAAAAAGAGTTTGAGAAGAACTACGAGAAAAAAACAGAACTTATTGCGCAAATCGAGGAAATTGCAAACTCCGAAAGAACAAGCCACCAAGCATGGCAAAACGCGATAAAAAAGGTTCAGGAAATTAGAGATGCATATTTCGAAATTGGAAGAGTTCCAAGGTCACAGAACAAGGAAATATGGAATTCTTTTAAAAATACAACGAGAAAATTTAATCAGGCGAAAAATGCCTTCTATAAAAATCAGAAGAAAGAACAATACACCAACCTTGAAAAAAAGCGGGAATTAATAAAGATCGCCGAAGAGAATAAGGAAAGTGACGATTTTGATGTGGTCACACCTTTGATGAAGAAAATCCAAAAAGACTGGAGAAATATTGGTCATGTGCCCCGTAAAGACAGTGATAAGGTCTGGAAACAGTTTAAAGCGGCTTGTAATTATTATTTCGACCGACTGCACGCACAAAAGAATGAAGCCAACAAAGAGGAAATGGAACATTTTAACGCCAAATCTGAAATGTTGGAAGCTCTTGATAAACTTGAATTAAGTGGAGACCATAAAAAAGATCTAGGTACTATTAAGCAAAAGATCAAGGATTGGAAAAGTATTGGAAGAGTTCCGTATAACAAGAAAAATATTGAACAAAAGTTTAATAAGAAATTAGACGTGCTCTTCGGAAAATTGGATCTGGGTAAAAAGGAAACCGAGCTCATTAAGTTTGAGAATAAAGTTAGCTCAATGGTTTCACAGGAAGACGAGCGAAAACTACAAAACGAACAATTCTTTATATCGAAGAAAATTGAAGAAAGTAAAGGTGAAATTCGTCAGTTGGAAAACAACCTAGGGTTCTTTCAACACGTAGATGACGATAATCCGCTTGTAAAGGAAGTCCATTCAAATATTGCGCGTCATAAGGAGCAACTTGAAGTTTGGAAGGCTAAACTTTCTAAAATAAAATCCATGCGCCAAGATTAAAGACTATGAATCCTGCCTGCCTTTTGTGTCAACATACCTTCACCGGGCAGTATTTAGCAAGTGAAGAATTCTCTTTCTTTGAATGCCCAAACTGCGGAATTGTATTTAAGTCACCATCAATTTTTCTTAATCGCACCGAAGAAAAGAAACGGTATTTAAAACACGAAAACCGGGTAGATGATGAAGGCTATCGCGCGTTTGTTTCGCCAGTAGTGGAACATATTCTAGCTAATTTTGATCCGGCTAAAAAAGGCTTGGATTTTGGTGCAGGTCCCGGTCCTGTTGTAGCTAAAATGCTAAATGAAAAAGGGTATAAGGTCGATTTGTACGATCCTTTTTTCTATCCTAATAAAGATGCGCTTCACAATACTTACGATTTTATTTTTTGCTGTGAAGTGATAGAGCATTTTCATTCGCCTGCTTCCGAATTTAAATTGCTTCGGAAACTTTTAAATTCTAAAGGAAGTCTTATTTGTATGACACATTTACTTCCGAAGAAAGAGAGTTTTTCAGACTGGTATTACAAAAATGATAGTACTCATGTGGTTTTCTATTCCATAAAGAGTATAAAATGGATCCAAGAGAATTTTGGTTTTTCACAAGTTAGTATTGATGATAGATTGATTGTTTTTCGGGATTAAACTATGAGGTCTATACACCATTAAGGTCAAGATTAAAAACTACAGAGACTTCGCCTCTTCCCAATACACATCCATCTCGGCAAGAGTCATATCTTTCATCGATTTACCTAAGCCTTTCGCTTTCTCCTCTAAGTACTGAAAGCGTTTAATAAATTTCTTGTTGGTCCGTTCTAAGGCGTTCTCCGGATCAACCTTTAAAAATCTCGCGTAATTGATCATTGAAAAGAGGACATCGCCAAATTCAGATTCTATTTTAGTTTGGTTCCCTTCTTTTACCTCGTGTTGTAATTCTCCCAATTCCTCCTGAAGCTTTTCAAATACCTGCTGTGGTTCTTCCCAATCGAAACCCACTCCGGCTACCTTATCCTGAATTCTATTGGCTTTTACCAAAGCCGGCAGCGATCTTGGAACACCTTCCAAAACACTTTTCTTCCCTTCTTTCAGTTTTAAGTTTTCCCAATTCTGCTTTACCTCCTCTTCGTTGGCCACCACGACATCTCCATAAATATGCGGATGACGGGAAATTAATTTTGCACAAATTTCATTACACACGTCGGCAATATCGAAATCGTTGGTTTCGCTTCCTATCTTCGAGTAAAAAACAATATGCAGTAAAACATCACCAAGTTCCTTTTTTACTTCCTGAAGATCGTTTTCCAGTATGGCGTCGCCTAATTCGTACGTTTCTTCGATAGTTAGATGGCGCAGGGTTTCCATGGTTTGTTTTTTATCCCACGGGCATTGCTCCCGGAGTTCATCCATAATGGTTAAAAGCCTATCAAACGCCTTCAATTGGTCTTTTCTAGAATTCATAGAAACAAAGCTAGCACAATAGTTTTTTAGAAGTAAAAAGAGTTATAAAAACAAATCAACAAAAAAGCCTGTTGTTCAAAATTTGAACAACAGGCTTGATATACTTTATTGAGAACTTACTTTTTTCTGGCAGCGGTATTCTTTGCTCCGGCGCCTTTTTTAGCAGAAGATGCCTTTGCATTGGCGGCTTTAGCATTGGCATTCGCTTTGGGGGCGGCTTTTTTGGCGGCTTTATCCTTAACCGCCTCGGTTGTTTCTTCAGTTTCATTTTCTTCGGAAACTTCAGAGAAATCTGTATAGCCATTCTTGGTTAAAAGGTTATACCACTGAACCACCTTCTTTATATCACTTGCATACACACGATCTTCATCATAGTCCGGGAGAACTCCGAAGAAATACTCTTCCAATTCATCCTTAGAAACTTTATGGTTAATAGCTTCTCCTCCATTTTCCTTCTCAGAAATCTTCTGAAAAACTTCTCTTAAAGGCACCTCTTCGGTAAGAGTGTAAATTGCTATCTCACTAAGCAGACTCACATTGTGCCGTCCACTCACGCTAATTTTCTTCCCATCGATCAAAGACTCTGCAAGAAAGCCGTTACGCGTTTGTGTATTTAATTTGTATAAACCCGGTTTTCCGGAAATTGATAATACTTTTTCTAAACTCATAAAATAATTATTTACTACTTACTGCAAACGAACCATTTATTATTCGGCTGGCAAATATCTTTGGTTTACTTTTAATTTCCAAAGGTGTTAACGTTTCTTTTTAGCATTGGGAAAACGCATTCTGTAATCGATACTTACTTTCCCTTTACTTATGTTCGCCAGCTTACCTTTTATTAAACGTTTTTTTAAAGGAGAAAGTTTATCGGTAAACAAAATACCTTCAATATGGTCGTACTCATGTTGAATAACCCGGGCGATTATTCCACTAAAAGTTTCTTTGTGCTTTTTAAAGTTCTCATCCAGATACTCGATAACAATTTCCGGTTGCCTAAAGACGTCTTCTCTTACATCGGGAATACTTAAACATCCTTCATTAAATGCCCATTCGTCTCCGGATTCGTCGAGAATTCGCGCATTGATAAAAACTCTTCTAAATCCTTCAAGTTCTTTTTGTTCTTCTTCTGTAAGATCTTCATCGTCTGCAAAAGGAGAAACATCTACTAAAAAAAGTCGGATTGGCAATCCAATTTGCGGGGCGGCAAGTCCAACACCTTTCGCCGCGTACATTGTTTCGAACATATTGTCTAATAATGTATCAAAATTAGGATAGTCTTTATCAATTTCTTTACACTCCTTTCGTAAAACCGGATCTCCGTAGGCTACAATGGGTAAAATCATTCTTTAATCTTTAATTTGTGTAAAATAGTACACTTTTACTTATTATATAAATATTCTTGTAGGATAATTGTCGCACTAATTTCATCAATTAATGCTTTATTTCTACGTTGTTTTTTCTTGAGTCCGCTGTCGATCATGGTTTGAAACGCCATTTTGCTGCTATAGCGTTCGTCCACTCTTTTTATTTCTAACTTCGGAAAGGACTCGGTAAAAACCTTTAAAAACTTCTGAATATGCTCTTCTACGCTCGACGGACTCCCGTCTTTTTGCGTGGGCTCACCCACCAAAACAAGTTCCACCTTCTCTGAAGCCATATATTCTTTCAGAAAAGTGAGCAGATTTGGTGTGTCTACTGTGGTTAACCCGGATGCAATTAACTGTAATTCGTCTGTGATGGCAATTCCAGTTCGTTTTGTTCCGTAGTCTATCGCTAAAATTCTTCCCATTTTCGCTGCAAAAATAAGTCATTACAAAATACTATACCACAATTGAGCATTTTATTGGAAGTGAGGCTTTATATTTGTAACCAAATCTTGAAAAAATGACCCAATTACAACAAACCATTGAAAATGCGTGGGAAGATCGTTCCTTACTTACAAATCCCGATACAATTGCTGCAATTCGCGAGGTAGTACGTCTTTGCGACGAAGGCGAATTACGCTGTGCTGCTCCAACTTCTAAAGGTTGGCAGGTAAACGAGTGGGTAAAGAAAGCAGTGGTTTTGTATTTTCCAATTCAAAAAATGGAAACAATGGAAGCCGGAATTTTTGAGTATCACGATAAAATTCCGTTAAAATCGGGTTATGAAGCAAAAGGGATTAGAGTGGTGCCTCATGCTGTTGCAAGATATGGAGCCTATATCTCCCAAGGCGTGATCATGATGCCTAGTTATGTAAATATAGGCGCCTACGTAGATGAAGGGACTATGGTAGATACATGGGCAACTGTTGGGAGTTGTGCTCAGATTGGAAAGAATGTTCACCTTAGCGGAGGTGTGGGTATTGGTGGTGTATTAGAACCCTTACAAGCCGCCCCGGTAATTATTGAGGACAATGCGTTTATAGGTTCCAGATGTATAGTAGTTGAAGGAGTAAGAGTAGAAAAAGAAGCTGTATTAGGTGCCAATGTGGTTCTTACAGCGTCCACAAAGATCATTGATGTTACAGGCGAACAACCTAAAGAAATGAAAGGTGTTGTTCCTGCCAGGTCTGTAGTGATCCCGGGAAGCTACACCAAAAAGTTTCCTGCAGGCGAGTTTAATGTTCCCTGTGCGTTAATTATTGGAACCCGAAAGGAGAGTACCAATAAAAAGACCTCTTTAAATGATGCGCTAAGAGAATATGATGTAGCTGTTTAATAATTAACGAATATAGAACTCGGTTATTTAAAGTAATAATATGAAGATCACCAAAAGATCTTGAAAAGCTTATAACTCCTTTCTCTTCTTTCTGCGTAGTTTTTTAGAGTTCACTTTTTTCTGAAAGGCCCTACTGTGCTTAAGAAGTAGTTCGTAGGTCTCACCGTAATCTTTCTTGTATAATTTTCGATAGGCTTCGGCGATGATCTTTACTTTGGTTTTCGAAAGCCATAATCGTCTGAAATTATGCATTCTACGGTCAAAATTTAACGTTTCGAAACGCATTCGGTTTAAGTCGATAAGATAGAAGTCGTACTCATTGTTACCTTTGTCAATGATCAAGGTATTTCCGGGAGAATGATCTAAAAAGTTTACATGATTCTCATGCAATTTGAATGTAAAGGCCGTAAACTGCTTTAAAATTTCCTCTCGGTTAGGGTACTTCGGATTGTGGATCAATTTCCTGAAATCGAAATCATAATTTACGTGCTCACTTATGTAAAAACTCTCTTTCAATCCGTTCGAAAAGCTTTCAGAATAAGCAACAGGAAAAGGCGTATTGATACCCAGATCTATCAGCTTTGCAGCATACTCAAATGAACGCTTCGCCTTACTTTTCCGAAGAAACTGATATACATACCCTTGAAATAAGTTTGGAGTCTTAAATTTTTTTATGTTTAACTCCAATCCGTCTACACTAACTTTCTTTATCACATTACGCTCCCCTTTAGTGACAAATTCACCCATTTCTGAAAAAGAACTAAGTACCTCTTTCAGTTTTGGAGTCAATGCTTCATATTTAGGATGTACAACGAAAGTTGAATGCATTTTTAATTTTAATACCTTTAAAAATTAAGTACTTTGCGAAGGTAATCTTTATGAAGCAAATTCTCGTAATACAAAACAAACGAATTGGGGATGTACTCATTAGCTCGGTCATTGCCAACAATATAAAAAAGGTGTTTCCGCAATCGAGAATCACCTACTTTGTCTACGATTATACCACGGGAGTCCTGGAGAACAACCCAAATATCGATGAGATCATTTCGGTAAAGGACAAGGAACTAAAAAAAATCCCGAATCTTCTTAAAATGATTAGAAGAATTAGGAAGAATAACTACGATATTATTTTCGACCCATACGCCAAATTTCAAAGCAGAATGATGTGCTTGTTTTCGGGGGCTGAGTATCGCATCGGACTCAAACGAGCGCATAAATCCTTGAAGCTTCCGTTTTATACACATCCTATTAGTTTTCTGGATAAACGTTCAAAAAATTGTGGTAAAGCAATTGAAGACCGAATAAATATGATCGCTTCGGTCTTCGAACTACAAGAACCGGATAACGAACCTAAGATCTTCCTCACTTCCGAAGAAAAAAAACACAATAGCATTGCCGGTCTGAAAAAACCCGTGATCATGCTTGGTGTTTTGGGAAGTACACCGCAAAAATCGATGCCATACAAATACATTGCAGCACTAATCGACTATATTGCAAAAACATACCACGCTACGCTGCTGTTTAACTATGCGCCTCATCAAAGAGAAGAGGCCGAGAAGATCTACGAACTTTGCGAATTTAAAGAAAAGATCAACTTAGATATTTATGAGGATTCCATACGTGGTTTTATAAAACTCATGGCGCAATGCGACCTTTTAGTATCCAATGAAGGAGGAAGTGTGCATATTGCGAAAGCGCTTCACAAACCTACATTTACCATCTACTCCCCTTATGTAAACAAAGAACACTGGTGCAGTTTCGAAGATGGACAAAAACATGATTCCATACATCTTTTAGAAGAAAAACCTGATCTTTTTAGTAGCTTTACCTTGGAAGAAAGGCGACGAATAGAAGAAAATCCCGAAGAACTCTATAATCAGTTAACCCCTGAAATGATTCTTGAGAAAATGAAACCTTTTTTAGCGCAACGACTAACCAACGCAGTAAAATAATATGAATATTCTTGATAAATTTCATCACTGGCGTCGTAGGATGCGTTGGAATAAGCAGTATAAAAGTGGCCGTTGGGATAGTTTACAAAGTGAAAAAGAAGCAAAGCGCTATCAACAAATAGTAGATTTCATTGAGAAATACGCTATCAAAAACCCAAGTATTTTTGATATTGGATGTGGAGACGGGGTGCTTACTCAAAGAATGGGCGAAGTTTCATTTAGTTATTTCTTAGGTTTAGATTTTTCGAAAGTATCCATAGATCTGGCAAAGAAAAAACATCTTCCGAAGAGTGATTTTGTAGCTGCCGATGCTATTACATATAAGCCAACACGGAATTTTGATGTAGTAGTTTTTAACGAAGTATTCTATTATATCCACGATTCTGAAAAGAACAATGTTCTTAACCGGATGCTCGATCACCTTAATGACAATGGTATCATTATAACCTCTATTTATCGAGAAGGAATAGGTTGTTGGGAGTATTTTAAAGAGAATAAGAGACTGGAAGAACTGGATTTTAAAACGGTCACTACAAATGAGGAGTTACGCTATTGGAAGGTAGGAGCGTATCGTAAAATTAAACACCTTAAAAAATCCCCGTGATTTAAGCTGAAGCAAAGAAACGAGTAACTTCTTACTCTATCCCATAATTTGTCCGGATACTTTTGTTGCGTTTCGTTTCCTTTCTAATGTTGGCATTTTTAGCTAACATTTCATCCTTTACATACCCTCGTTCATGATCTAAATGAAGGGTGACGGCACTGTATCTAATCTGCAAAGGCCTTACCCCTAAATTCATTAAGCGCTCTCCCATCTCGCGATCTTCCCCGCCGTATTGCATGCGTTCGTCAAAACCGTTCACTTTTAAAATATCTGCTCTCCAACCTGAAGCATTGTTCCCGTCCCATGTAGCTTTTGTTGGCGTTACGGTGTTTAGAAATTTCGCCTTAAAGCCAAAAGAGGTTAGCTTATTAATTTTAAATGTCTTTTTTAAGCCTTTTGACACTAACCAATTTGCATTAAAACATCGCTGTTTTTCAATATCCTCTTTTGTTATTGCTACGGAAATATCCATTGGGAGTTTAAAATACCCTCCCGACAAGAAACAGTTGTGTTTTCTCAGGGCTACGTGGGTTGCTACCAGATCGTTGCGGGGAATACAATCCCCGTCTGTAAAAATTAAATAATCACCTTGTGAAGCTACAATGGCTTTATTGAGAATCTTAGTTTTCTGAAAGCCGTTGTCCTCCTGCCAAACATGCATGATATTGAGTTGTGAATTACTTTTAAAATCGTCAATTATTCTTTTTGTTTCTTCGGAAGAACCATCGTCGGCAATTATGATCTCGAAATTCGTTTCTGTTTGAACTTCGAAGCCCCACAAGGCCTTTTTTAACCATTCCGGATGGTTGTAAGTGCTAATAATTACCGAAACTGGAACCATTCTGAAGCTATTTTTTAACAATTCCGAAGTCTGTCCACTTCTTGTGTTCATCCTTCGTTGTCTTTCTTATTGCAAGATTCTTGTCAATGGACTCCTGATTTTTATAGCCACGCGGATGGTCTAGATGAATAACTACTGCATTGTATCGAATTTGTTTACTCTTCAAGCCGTAGTTAAACAATCGTTCCCCCAATTCACGGTCCTGACCGCCGTATTGCATACGCTCATCAAATCCATTAACCGCGACGATATCTTCCTTCCAACCCGAAGCGTTATGTCCGTTCCAACTGGCATTGGTAGGCGTTATAGCATTTAAAAATCCCGCTTTTATAGGCCCTGCAGTAAGTTTGTTATTTTTAAATGAAGAAGGTAAGCCGTTTTTCTTTAACCAACCAATATCAAAACAACGCTCGGTGTAAATGTCTTCCTTGGTGATTGTTTCAGATATAGCCATTGGAAGCATAAAATAACCCCCGGAAAGAAAGTATCCTTCTTCTCTATACTTAACGTGTTGCTCTACAAAATCTTTCCGTGGAATACAATCGCCATCACTCATAATAATATATGGTGTACTGCATTTTACCGTAGCCTTATTTAAAATTTGCGATTTCTGAAATCCATTGTCTTCATGCCACACATGCACTATTGGATAAAAAACTTCCTTCTGGATACGTTCTAATAAGGCTTTAGTTTCATGGTTGGAGCCATCGTCGGCAATAACTATTTCGAACATTCTATATGTCTGATTATTATAGCCGTAAAGCACCTTTTCCAGCCAGGAAGTCGCGTTGTAAGTACTGATAATAATAGACGTATCCAATGCCTTCATAGTCGCAAAGATAACGCTATTTCTTTCGGAAATAAAAAGCGGACTGGTCTCCCTTCCCCAGGCGATTTAAGCGTTTTGCCTTTTTATTGTACTTGTAATTTTTCCACTTTCTCTTTATGGAGGCGAGAATACCCTTGTCTTTAGGCGCCGACAATGGGATGTCGTTAAGATATTTCTCACTTCCCGTAAATTGAAAGTGATTTGCATCGTCGTCAATTTTGTATAGATCGAAGCCCAATTCTTCGGCAAGAAGCGTCATACTTTTATTTGAATGTAAAAAGAAATGCCGTGGAGCATCCAATTGCACCCATTTTTCTTTGTAATGCTCCCATGCATAGCTACTAACTGTAGGGATTCGGATAATACAAACTCCATCGACATCCAACAGCCCGTGTACTTTTTTGAGGTGCTCTTTGGGGTTTGGGAGGTGTTCGAACGAATGGTGGTAGGTGATCATATCCCACTTTCCTTCCACTTCGAAGACTTCAGATTTCTTTATCTCCAATCCGTTAGGATAATGAATATCATCCGGTAAATAAGGATCACAGCCCAGAAGATTCCTAAATCCGATTTCGGCCAACGGATATTGAAAATTTCTACCATTCCCACAGCCAACGTCTAAAATTCGGGTTTCTCTGTTTACATTTAATTGAGAAAAGATTCGATACTCTTTCTTGCCGATCAGTTTACCTATGGTCGACCAAAAAGATTTTCCACCTAAGGCAGATAAAGCGTATTGTTTTTTCTTTATTGCCCCTTTAAGACCTTCAAACTTTTTTCCATCATATTGATAAAAGCTATAATAATCACCGGGATAGTATTTCGACATATCGGCCGGGAAATCTACTATTTGAAGACAACCGCAATTAGCACACTCAAAATAATCGAACTCTTCTCTAAGTCCGTACATCATTTCCTTTGCGCGATAATGATTATTTCCTTCGGTATTATTACAAACTCTACAAGTGTTTTTCATATACGGTATGGATAATGAAGCTCAAAGATAAAGTTAATTCCACGAACATTTCCTAAGTTTGTGGTATGCCTACGCTAACTGTTATTATTCCTACTTTCAACGAAGCTTTATATATCGAAGACGCCTTAAGATCGGTTGCCTTTGCCGATGAGATCATAATCATCGATTCGTTTAGTACCGATAATACTGTTGCACTCGCAGAACCCTATGCAACAAAAATTTTAGAACGAAAGTTCGATAATTTTTCCGGTCAAAAGAACTTTGCACTGCAGCAAGCTACTTGCGATTGGGTTCTTTTTGTAGATGCCGATGAGCGTGTAACCCACTCTATGGAAGCAGAGATCAAGGAGATCTTAAAAGATCCGGCACATGGAGGCTATAAGATCAACTTTCCTCACTTTTACATGAACCGTTTTTTGTATCATCACAGTGATGATGTGCTTAGATTGGTACAGCGAGAAGGCGCAAAATATTCCGGAAATGTACACGAAAAACTGGAATGCAGGGGAAGCATTGGCAAACTGAAAAACAAAATGCTTCACTATACATACAAAGGTTTAAACAACTACATTACAAAAAAAGAATCGTACGCATGGTTTCAGGCCGAGCAGCTTTTTAAGAAAGGTAAAAAAGTCTCTTGGTTTCACCTGTTTATAAAACCCACTTATCGATTTTTCAGATCGTACATTCTAAAAGGCGGTTTTAGGGATGGAATTCCGGGAATGACCGTAGCCGCTGTGAATGCATATGGCGTTTTTGAGAGATATGTAAAGTTACTTTTGTTGCAACGAGGAATGCGATAGGTTTTATAACGGAGTGGTTGTAATTACACTAAGAAAAACGGGGAGCATTCCACCTAAGCGAGATTTCTCTCTTGCGCCTGCCTTACCGGCAGGCAGGTTCGAAATGAATTCACAAAAGAAACTCAAAATAGTTTCCCGAACTTAACCTTCCGTTTAAACTTCTTTAAAGAAAATTCGCCTTTCACATCAATTCTTTGAATTTCGAAGGGATCTGGAAACGGGAAGCGATTTACTCTGTTTCCAATTCGTAAACCATAGTGAAACTTGTGCTTTTCTAATTGTTTAATAAATTTCTTTTTTTCTGAAATATCTCTTGGATATTTTCCGTAGGGATACGCCAACACCGGAGCAAAAGGCAGGCTGTGTTCTGAAACAACCTTGAAGCAATTTAGTGTATCTTCTTCAATTTCTGCTTCAGAAAGCTCATGATATTTTTTGTGGTAAAAACTGTGAAAACCAAGTTCAACAACCGAAGGATCCAGTGTATGTAACTGCTTGGCGGTCATAATTGGTAGCGAATCCGTATTCCACTTATCGGTCTTTCCGAGATAATACAAGGGAATAAAGAAAGTCGCCTTCAACTTATATTTTTTTAAGAGGGGAACTACAAATTCTAACTGACTCACATATCCATCGTCGAATGTGATAACGATGTTCCTGGGCGACGGTAGTTTTTTAAGCGAAAGTAACTCCTTAAAATGATAGGTTTGGAATTCATTGTCTGCCAAATAAGCAAACTGTGATTCCAGCATATCTATGCCAATAGTAAGTCCCTTCCCTGCTTGAGAAGTCACATCATGGTACATTAGAACGGGAAGTTTAGCCACGGTTGTTTTCGAGTTTATCGCTGTAAAATTATTACTTTTACGCAAACTACGCCTAACTATTGGAAAAGTCTGTTAAAATTAGTGCTTTGGCCATAACCCTCAACGAAGCCGGGACAATGAGATCGTTTCTTGAAAGTCTCTGGTTTGCCGACGAAATTATTATCGTTGATTCCCTAAGCTCGGACGAAACGCGTGCAATAGCTTCAGAAAACGAGAAGGTGACTTTTTACGAAAGAAAATTTGATAACTTTTCGGCTCAAAAGAATTTTGCCCTTTCAAAAGCAAAACATGATTGGGTCGTTTTTTTCGATCTTGATGAAGAAGTGACGAAGCCTCTTTCCGAAGAAATAGTGAAAGAACTTCATGACCCCACCGCGGTAGCATACGAAGTAAAAAGAGACTTTTACTTTATGGGCAAACGCATTAAATACAGTGGTTTACAAAATGATAGAGTGGTCCGTTTTTTTAATAAAAAATACTGTAGTTACAATACAAATCTGGTACATGAGACTTTGGAAGTCAAGGGAGAAACCGCAGTTTTAAAATGTCATCTTCCACACCATACCTATAAAACATTCGATAATTATACTGCCAAAATGCATAATTACAGTGCACTGCAGGCAAAGATGCTTTACAAAAAAAAGAAACGTCCCACGCTATTTCATTTCTTATTTCGTCCGTTTTACAGATTTTGGCATCAATTTGTGATCCGTTTGGGCTTTCTTGACGGAAAAGAAGGGTTTATCCTGGCTTATGTGAGCGCATTTTCAGTATTTAAACGATATGTGAATTTGTGGTTGCTTTATCGTAAAATTGACTGAAAATGAAGAAGGTATTTTTAGAATCTCACAATTTAAAGAATAAGTATTCGGGCTTTGGTCAGTTTAATTATCATCTTATAAGTGCCTTTGCAGACAATCCGGTAAAAGGGTTAAAATTAGTATTACATGCAAAGGATATTAAAGGTCTAAAAGCCGAATTTGGCGGGGCTTTTAAATATAAAAAATACAGGTCGATCACACGACACAAGCCCTTCAGAATAAAAACCAAATACAATCTTTGGCATTCGCTAAATCAGAATATCAAGATCGAGCCTTTTTTTGATATTCCTTATATAATGACCGTTCACGATATTCATTTTATTACTGAAGGATCTGCGGGATTACAAATGCAATTGCGGGCAAAATTCAATGAAAAGTTAAAACGCTGTAATGCTATCGTGTACATTTCAGAATTTGCCCGAAAAGATACCAACGAACATTTTGATGTACCAAATGTACCCGAATATGTCATTTACAATGGAAATACCATCACAGATATTACTCTTCCTGAAGATTTTACGCCATCTACTCCGGTAAAAGGTCCGTACCTCTTTACAATAGGCGATTTTAGCGAACGTAAAAATTTTATGAGCCTTGTTGAAATGTTGCGTTTTTTACCCGATTACAACTTGGTTCTGGCGGGAAATAATAATTCTATCTATGCAGATAAACTCACTACTTTAGTAAAAGACCACCAATTAGAATCGCGTGTATTTCAAACGGGGAAAATTGAAGATTTCGACAAGCAATATTACCTGAAAAATTGCGATGCGTTTGTTTTTCCTTCATTGAGAGAGGGTTTTGGAATTCCACCCATCGAGGCTATGCGGTTTGGAAAGCCTGTCTTTATATCGAACAACACCTCACTTCCCGAAATTGGCGGGGAGCACAGTTTTTACTGGGATCATTATGATCCGGAATATATGGCGAAAGTCTTTACAGATGGGATGCAGCTTTATAATTCGAATAGAAAATTCTATCAGGATTGGTATATAGAACGAGCTAAGAGTTTTAGCTGGAACGAAACCGCCAGACACTATTTGGAAGTTTATCAATCAATTTTGGCGTAAGTTTGTAGGATGAAAGACGTCGCAGTTATCATCATCAACTACAATTCTTCAAAATACACTTTAGAGTGTATTGATAAGGTGATTACAGAGACTTCTGAAGGGATTAGCTATCAAATTATTGTGATAGATAATAATTCCGTCCTTGCTGAATATAAAATTCTAAAAGAAAACTTTCCCAAGCAAGATAACATCATTCTGCATAGAAGTAACATAAATACCGGTTTTGGGGGTGGAAACATGCAGGGAGTTCAATTTGCGAATGCAAAATATCTATTATTCTTAAACAATGATGCGATGTTGATGAACGACTGTTTATCAATTCTCTATAATTATATGGAGCAGCATCCAGAAGTAGGGGTATGTACTGCACAAAATTATGACGAACACGAAAATTTCGTCCCGTCTTTTGATCACAATAAAGGTTTCCGAAGGTTGCTCTTTGGAAGAGGTTTTTTAGAAAAGAACAACCCCGATCGCTATCCTGAACGTAAAAAACAATACATCGAACCTGTTGAAGCCGATTGGGTGAACGGAGCGTTTTTATTTTTTTCTTCGGAAGCATTTGCGAAAGTAGGAGGATTCGACACCCATATTTTTCTCTATTGGGAGGAGATGGATATTTGCAATAGATTGAGAAAACAGAATTATCGTAGTATCTTGGTTCCTAAAGCCAAAGTGATGCATCATCAAGGCGTAAGTATTGGGGTTTCCAAATCGATTAATAAGGAAAGTTATATCTCCTATTTATATGTTATTAGAAAGCATTATGGCTACTTAAAGTATGTTTTAATACGAAAGTATCTCGCTCTAGTATTTCTCCTGAAACCCAAAAAGTGGTACTTATTACCTACGGTAACTAAAAGTAATTCGCAAGCCGAATCTTTAAAACATCAACAACAAATAACATTTATAGATGAGAACTGAAATTGAAAATGCATTAGCTGTTTTAAAGCGTGGAGGTTTAATCCTCTACCCTACCGATACGGTTTGGGGAATAGGGTGCGATGTAACTAATCCGGAGGCAATTGATCGTATTTACAAGCTCAAAAAAAGAGCAGAAAGTAAATCAATGATATGCCTGGTGCATGATTTTAAAATGCTGAATCAGTTTGTTGAAGACGTACCGGAAGTTGCATATGATATTCTGAAATACGCGGTGAAGCCTACGACTATTATTTATGATGACCCAATTAGAGTTGCCGAAAACATTATTGCCGAAGATAACTCCCTCGCTATTAGAGTTGTTCAGGATGATTTCTGTAAGCAGTTAATTAGAAAATTTAGACGGCCAATAGTATCTACCTCAGCGAATGTGAGTGGAGCAAAAACGCCAACGAGTTTTGATCAGATTTCAAAAGAGATTATTGAAGGAGTAGATTATATGGTATCACACAATAGAAATAAGAAATCGGACAAACCCTCTGCAATTATAAAGTTGAAAAATGACGGATCTGTAAAAGTGATTCGGGAATAAATACTTCCCATTTATTAGATTTTAATTTAAAAAATTATCCAAAAATTACCATTTAATTCGGTAAAAAATAATCCTCCTATCTTGGTTACAGCATAGCTGTATCGTATCTTTGCGCTGTGAATAAAAACAACTTTAAGAACGCTCTAAATCAACCTATTTTCAATACTGTTTCGAAGGCAGCTTCAAGGCTTGATCTCGAAACGTATGTGATTGGAGGTTTTGTTAGAGACTTAATTTTAAAACGTGGAGATGCTAAGGATATCGACGTTGTTGCAGTAGGTAGCGGAATAGATCTTGCGAAAGAAGTCTCGAATCTACTTCCCGGAAATCCAAAGGTTTCAGTTTTTAAGAATTACGGGACTGCCATGTTAAAAAGTGGTGGGATAGAACTGGAATTCGTTGGAGCCAGAAAAGAGTCTTATTCCGAAGAAAGCAGAAATCCGGCAGTAGAAAACGGAAGCTTAGAAGACGATCAAAACCGACGAGATTTCACCATAAATGCACTTGCGCTTAGTTTAAACGAAGGAAATTTTGGTGAACTTTTAGATCCTTTTAATGGAATCGACGACCTAAAGAACAAGATAATAAGAACTCCTTTAGATCCCGATATTACCTATAGCGATGATCCATTACGAATGTTACGGGCAATTAGATTTGCGACGCAATTAAATTTTACGATCGAGAAAGAATCACTGGAAGCTATCGCAAAAAATGCTGAACGTATAAAGATCATTTCTAAGGAACGGGTGGTGGATGAACTTCACAAAATACTCGCTTCCCATACTCCATCGAAGGGTTTTGCTTTGTTGCATAAAACCGATCTATTACAGTATATCCTACCCGAGCTGGTTGCTCTTCAGGGCATTGACGAAAAAGAGGGACAGCGACACAAAGACAACTTCTGGCATACCCTAGAGGTTGTTGATAATATTGCCCAAACAACCGATAATTTATGGCTGCGCTGGGCCGCTTTACTGCACGATATAGGTAAAGCCCCTACAAAACGTTTCGACAAAAAAATTGGCTGGACCTTTCACGCACACGAATTTATTGGCGCCAAAATGGTCTATAAGTTATTTAAGCGATTAAAAATGCCTCTAAATGACAAGATGAAGTTCGTTCAGAAAATGGTGTTGATGAGCTCCAGACCCATCGTTCTTGCGAATGATGTTACCGATAGTGCGGTACGTAGGTTGATCTTTGATGCCGGCGATTATGTTGATGACCTCATGACCCTTTGTGAGGCAGATATAACCACTAAAAACCCAAAGAAATTTAAAAAATATCATAACAATTTTAAACTGGTACGCGATAAAATAGTGGAAGTTGAAGAACGTGATCATGTTAGAAATTTTCAGCCTCCGGTTTCCGGGGAAGAGATCATGAAAACTTTTAACTTGAAACCATCTCGCGAAATTGGAATAATTAAAGATGCAATTAAGGAGGCAATTCTGGAAGGCCATATTCCTAACGAATATGATGCGGCACATCAATTTATGTTAGATAAAGGGAAAGAAATTGGACTCACAGCCGCAAAAAAATAGTTCGATACGATGTCGAAATTTATCTATCCACATATTACTTGAAACATGAAAGACAACAAAAAAGTAATCTATTGGCTCCTTACAGGCTGTATTTTAATCTTTATAATGGTTGTTGTTGGTGGAATCACTCGTTTGACCCATTCGGGGCTGTCTATTTCAAATTATAAATTGATCTCCGGAACAATTCCTCCAATGAACGAAGCCGAATGGATAGAAGCGTTCGATCTTTACAAACAATACCCTGAGTATCAAAAATTAAATAACCATTTCGGACTAGAGGATTTTAAAGATATATATTTTTGGGAGTGGTTACACCGTGTAATTGGAAGGTTAATAGGACTGGTTTTTGTGATTCCGTTCGTATATTTTCTTCTGAAAAAACAACTCACCAAACCAACGATTAGAAAAAGTTTGTTTCTGCTTTTCCTTGGTGGTTTTCAGGGCTTCCTGGGCTGGTATATGGTTAAAAGTGGCCTGGTAGACAGACCGGATGTGAGTCATTACCGATTGGCAATGCACTTAACTACAGCTTTTATCACCTTCGCTTACACATTTTGGGTTGCCTTAGATCTGTGGTATCCCATTAAAAAAGAAGTTGATAAAGGTTTCAGAAACCTAATTAGAGTGGGTTTAACCTTGCTTATCCTCCAAATAATTTGGGGTGCCTTTGTAGCGGGTCTGGATGCAGGTTGGATTCATAACCATTGGCCTCTAATGAGTGACGGTAAATTAATACATGAAACGGTTACTATCGAACAAAACCCGGTCTGGAAGAATTTCGTTGAAGGAAAGAGTGGCGTGCAGTTTGTACATCGGTATCTGGCGTATATTGTTGTCGCCATTATTGGAATGATCTGGTGGAGATCGAATAAAATGACACTAAGCCTTCCGCAGAAAAATGGCGTGAATTTATTACTGCTGCTAGTGTTGGTTCAATTTATTTTGGGTGTATTTACGCTAATATACCAAGTGCCGGTAGTGTTAGGTGTCTTGCATCAGGTAGTAGCCTTTTTCCTATTAGCAGCTATGACTTTTACTTTACATAGGTTTAGTAGGTAAATTAAAAACGGTAGCCTCGAAGAAGATATTGAAACTACCATTTTTGACTTCGCTATTTTACATCAAAATATCGATATACATCGGTTTTGCTGATATTTACAATGTTATTAAAATCTTTGTGAAGTTGAATTAATGAGTTTTTATATGAGATGCTCTCCGTTTTATCTATGGATACAGCTATAAAATCATTGATTTTATTTGCTAAGTTGGTATCCACTATTTTACCATTGTATGAAGTATCTAATAAATTTGTAATCGCGTCATTGATGGATGGTAGAACATCGAGCGTTCTTCCGATCATTTCCATATCTAGAATTGCCATAAAATCGTCTCCACTATCGTAATACATAGCAACATATTGACGGCCTAAATTTGATTTAGATAAAAAATCATCTCTAAAACTATAATAACGATTTTCTAAAATAACATTCTCTTGATAGTATTCGTGATTAGGGTATTGTAACCTTCTTAATTCTCTTCCTGTACAATCACCAATACAATCACAACCACCTACTACTTCCACGCGACTTGTAGCAGGAACAGCGCTCTTACTTTGATAATTTATGTATCCTTCATTTGCATTAATAACTTCACTCTCTTGCACGTCACAAGAAAAAATCGCAGTTGCAACAATGATAAATAGGTATAAGAATCTTTTCATAAGTTAAATTTGTGTTTATTATAAAAAATAAACAGTAGACTTCCGGTTCATGAAAGTCTACTGTTAAAAAATTAGGCTACTTTACATCGAAATAGCGATACACATCGGCTTTGTTAAGATCGACAATGCCATCAAAATCTCTTTGTAGCTGTGTCAAAGTACTCTTGTATAAGTCACTGGTCGAGTTATTGATTGATGCATCAATAATATCTGTGATCTTACCTTTTAATCCTCTATCTACGATTACACCGGTATAAGAGTTGTCCAATAGGTTTCCTATTGCTCGATTTACAGCTGGCAATACCCCTAATATCTTCCCTATCATTCTTGTATCCATTGTTTCCATTAGGTGATCCTGAATTTGATAAAAAACACGAACATACTTTTTCCCTAAATCAGATTTGTTTAAAAATTCATCTCTCAACTTGTAATAATCATCCTCTAAAACTACTTCCGTAACATAATAAACGTAATTTGGGTATTCTCTCTCAACAAGATTAGTTTCAAGTCTTGTTACACCGCAAGATACAGTACCACAACTATGCCCTCTACATTGATTCCCACTTGTACGTAGACAGTTTGGAGTCCATCCACAGGCCGCAGGGGCATCAACAAATTCATCTGCCGGAACTAGTGCTGCTTCTAGCCTCATATCGTTATAATTTGCATTATAACTTCCCTGTTCCCACTGGTCGGAATAGAAAACAGAGACCGCACAGCCCGGGAACTTCATATCCCGCTCGTACATTATGTCATCAATCAAGATATCATTTACCTTTTTTGTTTCGAAAGGTATATTCTCAACAAAACTCTGCACATCCTTATAAAAATTATAAGTTAGATTTTTTGTGTTCGAAGAATACATATAAACACCTAGAGCGAGATCACCATTGCGACAATCATCGAAGAGTGTGATCGATTCAACAGTGTTATCTCTAGATGTGAGTGTAGTTAAAAATTGCTTCGGAGTATCGTATAATTTGTATTCTACATTGTAAATAGTACTCTCATAAACATCAATTAGCTCGGATACATCTATAAGTTCTCCGGTATCGAGCTGGTTTGAAGCTCGGGTTTGAGTGTTCATAATTAGCGATTCGCCATTTCCTTCAACTAAGTTTTCTTCTTGTTTCTGACAGGAGATCAGACTCAAAATAGAAATTACTGACAGTAAAAATAATTTTTTCATGTTTGTTGGTTTTAATTAACACTTTCAATTGTGAAAGCCGAGATTAATAAATGTATTTACCCAACTGTTCCATTATTTGATCTTTGTTACCCAAAAAACATTTTTAATTATTGAAAAGGATATCATCTTATTCAGAAAAAGAGGTAATAAATCGTAACTTTGCACGATAAATTTTATACAATGATTTACCGATTCAGAGTTATTCTAGACACGCATGAAGATGTATTTCGCGATATTGAAATAGAAGCTACTGCGACATTGGAAGATTTTCATAATGCCATTACACAGGCTTTTGGTTTTGGCGGACAAGAAATGGCATCTTTTTACACCAGTAATGAAGTGTGGGAGCAGAATGAAGAGATCGCACTTTTTGATATGAGTGAAGAACCCGGACAACTGCGTGTAATGAATGAAACGATTGTTGAAGATGTAGTTTCAGAAGATGAGACCAAACTAATCTATGTTTACGACTTCCTAAATATGTGGACTTTTCTGGTGGAACTAGCAGAAATTGCAGAACCGGAAGTTGGAATGATCTATCCCAATCTGATGTTCGCACATGGGGAAATCCCGGATGAAGCACCGGACAAAGAGTTTATCGCAGAAGGCGGAGAGGACGATGATGGTTTTGATGAAGAATACGATCTCGACCCCGAAGATTATGATAATTTAGACTTCGACGAAAATTGGAATTAACTTCGTTTTAAGCTCAACCAATACATTCAAATAATCTCATAATTCAACACTTATACACCTCAAATGATCAACTTATATTCTGCTCACATTACATCACTTTCAATTCACCGAGTTGGAAATAAAAGTAAGAATGAACCCATTTTACTTTCCGAAGAAACCTATAAAATGGATGATGAAATTACACCTTTATTAAAAGAGTTTTTTCTGAAACCTTTTCGTGATAAAGAAGAGAATTATTATCATTTTACGAATGAAGCAGATGTTGAGTTTAATGAGTTGTACACTATCGCTTCTGAAGTTTTTGCATCCCCAAATACGATTCACGAACACAGTAAAAAAATTACGAAGCATCTTTACGATCAATCAATGCATCCTCACATAAAAAGCGGTGAAGTTTATGTGGCATTTATGGAAAATTTGCAGATCGACAATGAAAAAGTGAATGCTATAGGCATTTTTAAATCTGAACTAAAACAAGATTTCCTTCAATTTTCTGAAAAGGAGAATCAGTTGGAAGCCTACCTTCAACAAGGGGTAAACCTAAATAAATTAGACAAAGGTTGTTTGATTTTCGACTTTAAAAAAGAAGAGGGATACAAAGTACTTTCGGTAGATAGTAACCGCTATGACGCACGTTATTGGCTAGAAAGCTTTTTGGGCGTTGATGCTTTTGAAGATGAAAACTTTCAAACTAAAAAATATCTAAAATTCTGTCAGGACTTTGCAAAAGATGTAGTATTACCGGCAGAAGACAAAAAGGAGGAAGTTCTGTTTATGAATCGTGCAGTAAATCATTTCGCAAAAAATGACGCCTTCGAGGAGTCTAATTTTATCAATGAAGTGATAGACAACCCGGATCTTATTCCGGAGTTTAGACACTACAAAACGGAGCAGGCACCTAAGTACAAAATCGAGGATCTTACTTCCTTCCCGATCTCAAATACCGCAGTTACTGCCGCCAGAAAAAAGATCAAGAATGTGATCAATCTGGATACGAACATTCAGATAAAGATGGACTTTATAAACCCTGAGAGCGCAGAACGCTTTGTTGAAAAAGGTTGGGATGAAGAAAAGCAGATGTACTATTATTTGGTTTACTTCAACAAAGAACAGAAGTCGTAAACAGAACATCTGATTCAAAAAATTAATTTAAGGATCTATTCAGATCTGTCCATTTAATGCATAATGAATTCTTTAAAATTGTAACAAATTTTGATGTGATTCGTCATACATCTAACTAATCACCAAAACAAAATCTGTGGATACAATTCTCACTATAAATAATCTCACCAAGAAATTTGGTTCTCTTACGGCGGTCGATAATCTGTCGTTTTCTATTGAAAAAGGTAATGTTTATGGCATTTTAGGTCCCAATGGCAGTGGTAAATCCACTACTCTCGGCATTGTTTTAAATGTGGTAAACAAAACTTCGGGAGATTTTCATTGGTTTGACGGAAAAGGCTCTACCCATGATGCTTTAAAAAAAGTTGGAGCAATTATAGAAAGACCTAACTTTTATCCATATATGACGGCCTATCAGAACCTTGAACTGGTATGTAAAATTAAAGGGGTCTCTACCGCTAAGATTTCAGAAAAGCTTGAGATAGTCGGCTTACAGGATCGTCAACACAGTAAATTCAAAACGTATTCATTAGGTATGAAGCAACGATTGGCAATAGCTTCGGCTTTGCTTAACGATCCCGAAATACTTATTCTGGACGAACCTACCAATGGTTTAGACCCACAAGGAATACATCAAATAAGGGAGATCATTAAAAAAATTGCTTCCCAAGGAACTACTATTTTATTGGCCTCACACCTTTTAGATGAAGTTGAAAAAGTGTGTACACATGTGGTAATACTTCGGAAAGGAGTTAGTTTGTATTCGGGCTTAGTAGATGCAATGAACGCCAGTCATGGTTTCTTTACACTACAAAGTAGCGATATGGAAAGATTGCAGGCGTCTTTAGAAGGAAATTCGGCAATTGGAAACATGAAACTTGATGGAGATCTGTTAATAGCTTATCTCAACGAACCCATGGATGCGTCGCAATTAAATCAATTCCTGTTTAACAAAGGCATCACGCTTTCGCATCTCGTGAAACGTAAAGAAAGCCTCGAAGAACAATTCCTTGAACTTACCAAAAACCAAAACTAATTGCCATGTTACGACTTCTCAATATAGAATTACAAAAAATACGATATAATAAATCTGCGAAGGTAATTACCATCGTTTATTTTGTACTTATAACTTTTATTGCGCTTATTGCTTCCATAGAGTTTAACTTCGGAGACTTTAATTTCAGAGTTGCGGATCAGGGTATATTCAACTTTCCTTTCATTTGGCATTTTAATTCGTTTATGGCGGCCATTTTAAAGATCTTTTTGGCAGTTGTCATTGTATCGATGATGTCTAACGAGTATAGTTACAGAACTCTTAAACAAAACTTAATTGACGGCTTAAGTAAAAAGGAATTTGTGTTATCAAAATTCTTGACTGTTATTTTATTCGCGGTGATCTCTACCCTATTCCTTTTTATCGTTTCCATGATCCTTGGTTTGAGCTTTTCAGATTACAATGAAATAGGCATCATATTTAGCGATATGGAATATTTATTTGCCTATTTCCTAAAGCTGGTCACATTCTTTTCCTTCTGCCTCTTTTTAGGTGTTCTGGTAAAACGCTCCGCTTTTGCACTGGGATTCCTTATTATTTGGTTTATTATAGAAAAAATAATTTACGGACTATTAGAATGGGAGTTTTTCAGAGGAACAGATATTGCTGATAATATTTCACAGTTCTTCCCTTTAGAAGCAATGTCTAATTTAATTAAAGAGCCCTTCACCAGATTAGGTGCGGTTCAATCTGCTGCAAACCAGTTAGGTGACAGTTTTACAAAAACTTACGACGTAGAATTGAGCGCAGTTGTTATCGTTTTGGTATGGACCTTCTTATTTATTTATTGGTCTTATGCTATTTTAAAACGTCGGGATTTATAAATAAGGATATCATTTGAGAGAAGTGTAATCTCTAACGAAAGATATTATGTATATTTAGCTTGCAATCAATAAAATGATGGAGCTGGTTAAAAAATATACAGTGCTTTTACTATTTATTATTCCGTGTTCAGTTTTGGCTCAACAAGTGGAATTATTCCAACAATTTAATGGGCGCTTCGATTACGTTGCCTTCGGAAACACCTTAAATCTTGATGAAAATACAGGACAGACGCCTCCGGCTCCATGTGAAATCCTGACAGAGAGCAGTGCCGAATTAAACCTTTTACCTCAACAGCAAATTGTCGCGGCATATTTATATTGGGCAGGTGTAGGTGATGGGGATTTTACAGTAAGTTTCAATGGAAATGAGATCATTGCAGCCAGAACCTTCAGCGAAGAGATAAGTCCGCCATTCAATTACTTTGCCGCATTTGCCGATGTAACCACTATAGTTACACAAACCGGTAATGGAATTTATACGCTTTCCGAATTAGACCTTACACAAGTAATCCCCGAATACTGCGGAAATACCACAAATTTTGGTGGCTGGGCGGTAACTGTTATCTACGAAGATCCATCACTTACGCAAAATCAACTCAATGTTTTTGATGGTTTACAAGGGGTTTCGGCGGTAAATTCGGTTTTGGATATTACCCTGCAAAACTTAAATGTACTTGATAATACGGGAGCTAAAATTGGTTTCCTTGCATGGGAAGGCGATCTCAGCCTCGCGAATAATGAAACCCTTAGAATTAACGGCAATATTATTAGTAATCCGCCACTAAATCCTGCCGATAACGCCTTTAATGGTACAAATAGTTTTACCAATATGTCGATGTTATACAATATGGATATCGACGTTTATAATATAGAAAATAACATAAGCCCCGGAGATACCAGTGCGACTATTCAGCTAACTTCCAATCAGGATTTCGTAATGGTCAACAATATAATTACTGTTCTTAATACCGAACTACCAGACGCCACAATAGAAATAGACAATCTCGCCGGAGGTGATGTTTGTGGCGATAGAAATTTCGACGTAGATTATACGGTTTACAATGTAAATAGTACCGATATTTTACCTGCCAATACTCCGATAGCCTTTTATGCCAACGCGACATTTATAGGTCTGACCAGCACAACAACAGAAATTCCTATCGACGGTTCTGAAAGTGGGAGTATAAATCTTACCATACCGAATAACATCCCGGCCGATTTTGTTTTAAAAGCTTCGGTTGATGATAATGGCACAGGAAATGGTATCGTGAACGAGTTAAATGAAGAAAACAATGACTTTACCGTTGATATACACTTACTGGCTTTTCCGCAGGTAATAGGCCTTACAGATCTTCAAAAATGTGATATCGTTGGTATAGAATTATTCGACCTAACTCAGGCAACGCAATTTATTGATCCAATAAATATTATTACATATCACCATTCTGAAGAAGATGCCCAAAATAATGTAAATGCGATTCCCGATCCTGATATGTATCTAAATGTATCGAATCCCGAAACAATTTGGATTCGAGTGGATAATACCGATTGTTTTGTGGTTGATAGCTTTCAAATAGAGATAATAATCTGTCCGTTGCCCGACGCCACCATCACGGTAGACAACGACTTAAACGCATGCAGGCAACGAGACCTTTTTATTGAATACACAGTTTCAAATACATTAGGGACGGCCCCTCTTCCTTCCAACACCCCCATTGCTTTTTATATCAACGGAGTTGTAATGGGGCAGTCTGAAACCTTAGAGGAGATTCCGATAATGGGCAATGAACAAGGAAATATTTCAATTACCATCCCCGATTCGGTACCGGATCAGTTTGTTTTAGATGCAGTAGTAGATGACAGTGGGAATGGAAACGGAGTTGTTTTTGAGTTAGATGAGAGTAATAATTTCTTCGGAATTGTGGTTAACTTCATGTCCATCCCTCCCATTCCAACCTTACCGGATCTGTTACTTTGTGATGAAGGTTTTAATACCGCTATCTTCGATCTGAATGTTCAGAATGATCTTATCTCAACGAACCCCAATGATCAAATTACTTATTTCACCAATCTCGACGATGCGATAGCAAACAGCAATCCAATCGCAAATCCGGATAATTACCAGAATTTATCGGATCCGCAAACTATTTATGTGAGATTGGAAAATGAAATTTGCTTTACTACAGCTTCCTTTTTGCTAACTACTGAAAATTGTGCGCCGATTATTTATCAAGGCATGTCACCAAACAACGATGGCAGCAACGATGTTTTTATTATTGAAAGATTACTTAATGTATTCAACGATTTTGAACTTTCCATCTATAGTAGAGAAGGAAACTTAATCTATAAGGGTGGAAATGAAGGAGGACTTTGGGATGGAATCCCTAATGAAGGAATTCTCAGAGCAGATGAACCGGTGCCTGTTGGCACTTATTATTATGTGTTACGACTTATGGATCCAAATTTCCAAGAACCTTATCTTGGATGGATCTATGTAAATTATTAAAGAACAATTTGTCACTTAACAGCTTTTAAATGAAAGAAGAAAACGCCTATATCCTCGGAACAGATATTGAGGAGTTACACCGACTAGGAGTACAACATCAGGTTTGGGCAGAAGAGGCGCAAAACGGCTGGAAACTAGCAAATTTTAAAGCCGGGGACACCCTGCTCGATCTAGGCTGCGGACCGGGATTTTGCACTAAAGAATTGGCTTATATCGCAGGAGCAGAAGGGAAAGTTATTGGTATTGACCGATCTGAAGCCTTCATTAGACATTTAGAACAGGTCACCAATTTACATCATTTAAATATTGAAAGTGTTTTATCAGATTTTGATCAAATGAAACTACCTTCTAACAGTCTCGACGGGATGTTTTGCAGATGGGCACTCGCCTGGCTGGCCGAACCATCCGGAATTTTAAAAGAGGTATATGATGCATTAAAACCGGGAGGAAGAATGGTCATTCAAGAGTATTACGATTGGCAATCACATCAAACCGAGCCATCTCTTGAGTTTTTAAATAAAGCTATTGCAGCTGCCTTTAAAAGCTTCAACGATTCGGAAGGAATCATTAATATTGGACGCAAACTTCCAGGCATGTTAGAAGGAATGGGAATGAAAATTACCAATGTTAGAATCATGTCGAAATTAGCAACGCCTACAAGTTTTTTATGGCAATGGCCTAAAACCTTTTATTATAGTTATTTTCCTAGATTGGTGGATGCCGGTTATCTTACTTCCGAAGAAATGAAAAATGCATTCACCGATTTGAACACCATAGAAAATACTGCCGGATCCACATTGTGTTGCCCGCTTATGGTTGAAATTATTGCCGAAAAATAGATGATGAAAAAAACCGATCCACCTATTGTAATTCAAGAAAGTTTTAACACCTCAAAAGAAGTAGTTTGGCGCGCGATCACAGACCCTTCAGAAATGACCCAATGGTTCTTCGACAATATCCCCGATTTCGAGCCCCGAATTGGGTTTCGAACACAATTCGTGGTTAAAAACAGTGATAGAATCTTTACTCATTCCTGGGCTGTTTCCGAAGTGATAGAGAATAAAAAACTGACCTTGAACTGGAAATATCTTGAATATGCCGGAGACGCTATTGTAACTTTCTCACTTCAGAAAAAAGAAAATTTCGTAGAATTAAAATTAGAAATGAAAATTTTAGAAGATTTCCCCGACCATATTCCCGAATTTACCCGCCAAAGCTGTATTGGAGGATGGAACTACTTCATCAAAGAACAATTAAAAGGTTATTTATCAAACAAGTAATATTTATGTTGGAATAAGTAATAATCTCTACATTTGTAATGCTATGAAAAAAAGTATTACTTATGAAAATTGCCCTATTACCCTTGCTTTTTGTATTCTCGATCACGTTGTTCGCACAAAACGAAAATACATCTGATGAATTTCCGAATGCTAAAGCAAGCTTTTTAACTTTTGATCTCGCCACTCCTGTTGACCCGATCGCGCCGCGTTTTAGAGTAGGATACATTCAATCCCTAAATAAAGAATTAAGAATAAGCGTGGATCTTGGTTATGGAAATGAATCTACTACGGTAAGAATGTATAATATTGATGATAGTGATAACTACCGGTTAGTGGAAGCGAGAACGGAGGTTTATTATATTTTTAATCCGACCAAAAAAGTGAATCATTATATTTCGGGAGAACTTTATATTGTACAACACCGCGAAGATATTAGAGATGATTTCTATAAGATCAACAATAGTAACATAAGGGTTAGGTACGATTTTGCCGAATACGAAAGAGAAAAATATGGTTTCAATTTAAAATACGGCGTTATGATTCCCTTCGGAACAAAAGTAGGGATGAATATTTATGTAGGTGCCGGTCCCAGGTATAGAAATGTCAGTTTTTCGAATATCATAAATCTGGATGAATATGAATATCACGACGATGACGATGATTGGGAGTTTTTTGTAGGACACTACCGAAAAGAAGGCAAGCGTTACGGTTTTAATTTAGCTTTTGGATTTAAATTATTCTATAGGTTATAGTGCTTCGGAAAGCCATTAGGTTCTAGTTAATTAGCATTTTCGCTTCAACATTTTTGAGTATTTTTGTACGGCATAGAAAAAGAAAAAATGGAATTTAAGATCGTTTCAGAGTTTGCTCCCACCGGAGATCAACCAAGCGCCATAAAAGCGTTAGTATCGGGAATTAATTCCGAAGAAAAATATCAGACACTCCTGGGTGTCACCGGAAGTGGTAAGACTTTTACTGTTGCTAATGTGATTGAACAGGTTCAAAAACCTACGCTGATTTTGGCTCATAATAAAACTCTGGCCGCGCAGCTATATACCGAGTTTAAAAATCTCTTTCCGAATAATGCCGTAGAATACTTTGTTTCATATTATGATTATTATCAGCCGGAGGCCTTTATACCAACGAGCGGAACTTATATTGAAAAAGATCTTTCTATTAATGAAGAGATCGAAGTGATGCGACTTAGCACCACCTCCTCCCTACTTTCGGGAAGGCGTGATGTTCTAGTAGTATCATCAGTATCCTGTCTCTACGGAATTGGAAATCCGGTAGAGTTTCAGAAGAATGTGATAAGCCTTCAATCGGGACAGATCATATCTCGCACCAAATTATTACACAGTTTAGTGCAAAGTTTGTATTCGAGAACTGAAGCAGAATTCTCTCACGGCCGATTCAGAATTAAGGGGGACACAGTAGATGTATTTCCCGGTTATGCAGACAATGCCTTCAGAATTCATTTTTTTGGAGACGAGATCGAAGAAATTGAAGCTTTTGATCCACAAACCAATGAAGTTATTGAAAAATACGATCGCTTAACTATCTATCCCGCCAATATGTTCGTGACTTCTCCCGATGTATTACAGGGGGCAATACGAGCGATACAGGATGATTTGGTGAAGCAAATTGATTACTTTAAGGAGATTGGAAAGCATTTGGAGGCAAAACGCCTTGAAGAACGCACTAATTTCGACCTTGAAATGATACGCGAACTTGGCTACTGTAGCGGAATTGAAAATTATTCTCGTTATCTGGACCAGCGATTACCGGGAACCAGACCCTTCTGTTTGTTAGATTATTTTCCCGATGATTATCTAATGATCGTTGATGAAAGTCATGTTTCTATTCCACAAGTGGGAGCTATGTATGGTGGTGATAGATCGAGAAAAGAGAATTTAGTGGAGTACGGATTTCGTTTACCTGCTGCAATGGACAACAGACCCCTAAAGTTTGAAGAATTTGAATCCTTGCAAAATCAGGTGATCTATGTGAGTGCGACTCCTGCCGATTATGAATTAGAAAAAAGCGACGGAATTTATGTAGAGCAGATTATTCGTCCGACAGGCCTTTTAGATCCGCCAATAGAAGTGCGTCCCAGTTTGAACCAAATTGATGATCTTATCGAGGAGATTCAACAACGTATTGAGTTGGATGAGCGTGTTTTGGTGACTACTCTTACGAAAAGAATGGCTGAGGAGCTGACCAAATATCTTACTCGTATTCAAATACGGTGTCGTTATATTCATAGCGATGTGGACACTTTAGAACGTGTTGAGATTATGCAGGATCTGAGATTAGGTTTGTTTGATGTACTTGTAGGTGTAAACTTATTAAGAGAAGGTCTGGATCTTCCTGAAGTTTCTCTAGTTGCGATTCTTGACGCCGATAAGGAAGGTTTTCTTAGAAGTAACCGCTCTCTAACTCAGACTGTAGGTAGAGCAGCTCGTAATCTAAACGGAAAAGCAATTATGTATGCCGATAAGATCACGAAAAGTATGCAAGAAACTATTGATGGCACTGAATATCGCCGAAAAAAGCAAATTGAATATAACAAAGCGAACAATATTACCCCCACTGCGATCAGGAAATCTTTTGAGAATTCATTGACCAAGTCGAAACAAGAAGCGTACACATTTGAAACTGCTGAAACTCTGGCAGCGGAAAATGAAAACGAGTATCTGACCAAGGCTCAAATTGAAAAAAAGATCAGGGACACTAGAAAAGCGATGGAGAAATCGGCTAAAGATCTTGACTTTATGATGGCGGCAAAATTGAGAGATAAAATAAAAAGTTATCAAAAGCAGTTAGAAGAAGTGTAACCTGATTATATTTTTGAAATACCTTAAACTTTACAATGCCCTTAACACAGCTTCTTTTTGCATTTTTGTATTTTCCAATAAGTATGATATCAATTGAGGAGATTAATTTAGACAATAAAACGATTCCCGAAAGTATATATAATGAAGCGCTCACAGCGCTTTCTTATTTTCCCGAATTGAAGGATACGGAGATAATTTTTAAGTTTAAGGATAATATTAAAAAGTCTACCATGCAAGCTCAACCGCTTTTTACGAGCTTCTTTAAGTCCCGTAAAAAGCGGGGGTATATTATTCTAATAAGCAGGAGGATCCAGATAGAAAATGAAGAATTTACTATTGAGGATATTCCCAGTGAGGTTGTTATAGGGTGGTTAGGACATGAATTGGGACATGTAATGGATTATCGCAATAGATCGAGTATGGGAATGCTAATTTTCGGATTCAAATATTTATTTTCGAACCGTCACATTAAAGAGGTTGAACGTGCGGCAGACACCTTTGCAATTGCGCATGGGATGGGCGATTACATTCTTAAAACCAAGAATTTTATTTTAGATCATGCTAATTTATCGAAGCGATATAAAGATCGTATTCGGAAATTGTATATGTCTCCGGAGGAAGTAATGCACCTTATTAATGAAAATTCTACCAACTAATTAAGCGTTTGGATAAATGATTCCCACTCTGAGAATTTTTCTTCATTCATAACTCGTTCCATCTTAACTTGCCCGCCTTTTTTCTTATTCTTTTCATTCCAATCGTAAAAAACGCCCGGAGAAACTGTGGTGACCTTTACTCCCTTTAAGGCCTTACTCCTGGCAACTTTATAATTTTTATTCGCTTCTTGAAGTGCTTTATCTAGTGCTTCGGAAAGTTTCGTATTATCAATATTTGTCTCAGTCCCAAGATACCAACAATGGTAGAAATCATCCTTAATAGGGACTGCAGCTACAGTAAATTCGGGTATTTCGATATCAAATTTTTGTTCGAGCTCACGAAGCGCAGTTTCCATCTTATTTACTGAAAGCTGTGACCCAACGACATTCAGGAAAAATTTAGTCCGACCGGAAATAATGATTTCGGCTCTATCGATATCAGTGAAAATAATAGTATCGCCTATAATATATCGCCATGCTCCGGATACTGTACTTATAATTAACACGTAGTCCTGATTTTTTTCTACTTCGGAAAGATTTAAAACTGGTGCATCTTGTTTTAACGATCCATCCTCATTTATATACTCTGGCTTAAACGGAACAAACTCGAAGTAAATTCCGTTATCTGTAACCAATTTCATTGCATGTGTTTCGGGTCTCTGCTGAAATGCAATAAACCCTTCTGAAGCCAGATATGTGTCAATTACAGTAATAGGTTTAGACAGTAATTGATTAAAGCTTTTCTCGTATGGCTGAAACGCCACGCCTCCACTGGTATAAACCTGCAAGTTTGGCCATACCTCATGGATCGTTTTGACCTGGTGATGCTCGATCACTTTCTTCATCATCAATTCCATCCAGGAAGGAATCCCACTAAGGGCTCCAATGTCCCATTCTTTAGCACGTTCGGCAATTGTCTGTACCCGTTCATCCCAATCGTCAATTTTGGCAATGTCTTCCCCGGGTTTGTAATATCCTTGAAACCAAAAAGGGATATTACTGGCGGTAATTCCACTTATCTCTCCTTCAAGAAACTCTCCACGTTCACTCAGGTCTGTAGAACTGCCCAACATCATTATTTCTTTTTCGAAAAAATCAGGAGGAAGATCGAAATTTGCTAAGGCACTAACTTGTTTAATTCCGGTAGTTCTAATGGCGTCGATCATGTCACTTGTAACAGGAATTCGTTTACTCGTTTTTCCGGTTGTTCCACTACTAAGAGCGAAATATGAGGGTTTACCCGGCCAGGTTATATCTTCCAAGCCATCAATAACCCGATCCCACCAATCGTGCTTCATTTTATTATAGTCATGAAAAGGAATTGCTTCGGCGTAGGCTTGCTCTAGTGTATCAGAATTCAGGATTTTTTTAAATCCGTAGTACTTTCCGAAGGCAGTATCTTTAGCACTTTCCAAAAGATTTTTTAAAACCTTTTTTTGTTCTTCAACCGGAGAACTTTCCGAAGAAAAAGAATCACTTAAATCAATTGCTCTTTTAATGATCGAACCTAATATTGCCATGATAAATGTATAAAAACTTAAAATTAGCCAAATGAAAACATGTTAGTACTCCCTTTAAACTAAGTTTAACTTTTTTCTTAAACTCTTGGCTTTATAGTACCTTTGTATTCTATGAACCATCCAGATTCTATACGTTTAAACAAGGCTATTAGTGATAGCGGTTTTTGTTCCCGACGCAAAGCTGACACCTTAATTGAAAAGGGACGTGTTACTGTTAATGGGAAAGTCATGACTTTAGGAGACAGGGCAATGCCGGGCGATGAAATTAGGGTAGATGGTAAACTCATTACTCAAAATGACAACCTTGTTTATATTGCCTTGAACAAACCTGTTGGTATTACTTGTACTACAGACCAGCGTGTAGAGGGAAATGTTGTAGATTTTATTGGTCATAAAGAGCGGATATTCCACGTGGGAAGATTAGATAAACCTAGTGAGGGACTACTTCTAATGACAAATGACGGAGATATTGTAAATAAAATCCTTAGGGCCGGGAATAGGCATGAGAAAGAATATATCGTTACTGTTGACAGGCCTGTAACAGATGACTTTATACGTAAAATGAGTAATGGAGTACCTCTTCATGAATTAGAGACCACCACTAAAAAATGTAAAGTTGAGCGCGTAAGTAGATTTGTATTCAGAATAATTTTGGTGCAAGGTCTCAACAGACAAATTAGAAGAATGTGTGACTATCTCGAATATGATGTCGTTGCCTTGAAGCGTGTTCGAATTATGAATATTACGTTAGGGGATCTGGCTATTGGTCAGTGGCGTGATCTTACTTCTGAAGAACTAAAAAGCTTAAGAGCAGCAGTAGAGACTTCAGATAATGCACCTGAGGCATTAAAAAGAGAACGTACTCGTGGAAGGAGAAGAGATAGATAAGAAAAAATAAACCACACGCCGATTGAGTAACGTGTGGCTCTTTTCAACTAACTAACCAAATTAAATTTCAATTATGAAATTTCTCAACCATTCTCTTCAAATGTTGCTTTATTATTGGGGATAGCATGTAGCAAATTCTGCATAATACGCAACAAAATAAAAATTGAGGGAATTATATTTCAATTTATGATGAACCTATAATAACCCTACAAAATTCGTAAAACTTTATTGATAATTGTGAGTTGTTGGAGGCAAATTTAGGAGTCAATTTCATCATTTGACCGAAGTTTAACTTCACTTTAACGAAAAGGTATTTGTAAAAACCTCATAATGAAAATTTTAGCATCTACTTGAAGCTCCGGAGGTGTTATCGAGTTGTGGTTTTTAAAAAGGTAAAACTCTTCATGAGAGTAATACAAGGATTTTTGTTTTATGATATAATTATAATTGTAGAAATAAAATATCAATATCTTTAAGTTTGAATTCAATAAAAGCTACTTGAAAAATCTTTACTTTAAAATTTTAACCTTTCTAAATGTTGTAAAGAGCAACATTATCTTCTACCCTGCCCTCCTGGCGCTGCTTGGATTTGGTTTGGCCTTTCTAATGTTATTTCTGGAGGAAAAAGGTATTTCTACAAAGTTAATTGAAATCTTACCTCAACTTGTAATTGAAAATGGAGATACCGCTCTAACTATTTTGAGTGTATGTATTGGCGGACTTATCTCGCTTATGGTTTTTAGTTTTTCGATGGTGATGTTATTGCTTAGTCAGGCTTCGAGTAATTTTTCACCTAGGTTACTTCCGGGTTTGATTTCGGATAAAAGACATCAATTTATTCTAGGAATTTACCTCGCCACCATACTCTATAATATATTTATCCTATTTGCTATAGAACCATCCAGTGAGAAATATTCGTTACCCGGTCTCTCGGTTTTACTAGGTATATCATTTACAATTGTATGCTTAATTGCTTTCATATACTTTATCCACAACATGTCTCAAAGCATCCAGATCAATAATATTTTGGATTCAATTTACGATGTGGCAAAACAACGTTTGCAACTAAATATTGACAATGAAGCAAAAAGCACGCTTGATGCACAGTTTCCGGACACTGACAATTGGAAAGTTTCAAAATCGATTATAAGCGGATACTTTCAGAACGTAGCGTTGGAAAATATTGGTAAGATATGTAAAGAACAAGACCTTAAGATATATATTACTATACCACAAGGACTTTACGTCTTAAAAAACACTTGTTTTATTAAATCGGATAAAAAACTTGAGAAGAAAACTCTGGATGATATTTATTCAAATATTAGTTTTTCGAGAGGCGAGTTAATTTCCGACAACTATATATTGGCTTTTAAACAAATAACTGAAATTGCCGTAAAAGCAATGTCTCCCGGTGTTAACGACCCTGGAACCGCTATAAATGCTATCGATTATCTCACCGAATTATTTGCGCTGAGAATGCAAAAGCGAGACCATCAATATTATGTAAATGACAAAAATTTACTCATTAAGATCGCAACTATCGATTTTAGTGAGTTACTTTATAACGTAATGGCTTCTTTGCGCACCTATTGCAAGCATGACCCTATAATTGTCCAAAAATTAATATGGATGTTGCAGCACTTGCTTAACTGTTCGGCTGCAAATGCAAAATACAAAGAATCTATCGCCAAAGAGGCCAAGACACTTATAAACGAAGCCTTAAGTGCCTTCAATTCTGAAAGGGATCGCGAGGTTTTAGAAGCTCTAAACGGAAACTTTTAGTTATAATAGGTTTGGAAGATCTTTATGATCTCGTCACTGGGAATAATCTTATCTTCGTATTCCTCCATTCTAATAAGCATTTGATCTATCACACCGGGCCGAATCCCCATTTTTAGTCCATAATTTCGAACTGCGACAACCTCTTTTTTATGAGTTTCACGGTCAACATTCATTAAAAGAACTAATTGGTAGAAATGTGTAATGCGTTCAAGCTCAGTAAACAGCGTTTTAGACGGGTGTGGGTCTTTAAAGAGTTCGTCCACTTCATTTTTAGACATATTCATCCTATCGGCTAGTCGTAAAATAAATTCGTATTCAGCATCGGTCACTTTTTCATCGGCGTGAGCGAGCATTATTAGATCACTGAGAAGCGCCTTATTTGTCTGTTTATTCATAACGCAATACTAAGAAAAAGTTTGAAAATATAAAATTTCCGAAGAGTTTATAGCATAAAAAAATCCCGGATGATTAGTCCGGGATCAAACAATCTAATATAAAACTTATGGCAATGATACAATTCGCACCGGAACTGTATAAGGCATTCCTTGTTTTACGTTAGTTTGTAGCTTTTGGTAATTAAGTCGGTTCTTAATATACCCTTCAAGCAATTCGTTTTCGGTTTCTACAGATAAGACCACGATCTCGTTCTCCTTGTTAACAACGAAGGCAACCGAGGCTATCATTTCTTCAGAAACAATAAATTCGGGATTTTCAAGAAATTGTGTGATTTCTTCCGAAGTCGTTGTTGGTTCTTTTTCTACGCTTACTGCTGCAGTAGAAACACTGGTTCCAATTAGCAACCCAATGGCTGCAAACATTACTCTTAGTTTTTTCATAACTGTTCGATTTAAAAGATTGATATATCTAATAGACTATCAAAAGGATTGAAGTGTTACTAAATATCTGATTTTTAACGTTATATTAACGCAACCTTAATATTTTTAACTAAAAAAGTCTCGCTCACAGAAACCTGAGAACGAGACTTTTCAGAAGGAAAACTTCTATAACTTAAGACAACACCTGCTGTACTTTATCTGCAGCTTCCTGAAACTCAATAGCACTTTGTACATCGAGTCCACTATTATCGATCATTTCTTTTGCAATATCTGCGTTAGTTCCTTGAAGACGAACAATAATAGGTACGTTGATAGTTCCCATATTGTTATACGCATCAATAATACCTTCGGCAACACGGTCGCAACGAACAATACCTCCAAAGATGTTTACCAGAATAGCTTTAACATTTGGATCGCGTAGAATTAACTTAAATGCTGCTTCCACTCGTTCGGCATCTGCGGTACCTCCAACATCGAGAAAGTTTGCCGGCTCTCCTCCGGCTTGTTTAATTAGATCCATGGTTGCCATTGCCAGTCCGGCACCATTTACCATACAACCTACATTTCCATCAAGATCAACATAATTTAATCCTACTTCCCCGGCTTCTACTTCAATCGGGTTTTCTTCACGTAGATCTCTCATTGCCATATAATCCTTATGTCTAAACAACGCATTATCGTCAATACTTACTTTCGCATCTACCGCGATAATTCTATCATCACTGGTTTTTAATACCGGATTGATCTCGAACAAAGAAGAATCACTATTAGTGTAGGCTTTATATAAAGCACTCACGAATTTAGTCATCTCCTTAAATGCTTTTCCGCTTAAGCCCAAATTGAAGGCTACTCTTCGCGCTTGAAATCCTAATAAACCTGTTGCAGGATCTATTTCTTCTGTAAAAATTAAATGAGGTGTTTCTTCGGCCACTGTTTCGATGTCCATGCCTCCTTCTGTAGAATACATGATCATATTTCGACCGTTAGAACGATTTAAAAGTACGCTCATATAATACTCTTCCGGCTCGCTATCACCCGGATAATAAACATCTTCTGCGACTAATACCTGATGAACTTTCTTACCTTCAGCACTTGTTTGAGGGGTGATAAGGTTCATCCCAATGATATTTCCTGAAAGCTCTTCAACTTCTTTGAGGTTCTTGGCCAATTTAACTCCGCCACCTTTTCCTCTACCACCGGCGTGCACTTGTGCTTTTATTACGTGCCAGCCTGTTCCTGTTTCTTCGGTGAGCTTTTTAGCTGCTTCTACTGCTTCAGCAGGAGTCTGGGCTACAATTCCACGTTGGATCTCAACGCCAAAACTATTTAATATTTCTTTTCCTTGATATTCGTGTAAATTCATAATAGGATCTTAATCGGTTTTAGGAACAGCAAAAATAACAAATGTTCTAGGATTGCACTAATCTTTTTTACAGACCTTTCGCTTATATTATCAATAGTTTGTTTTAGGATTTATTTCTAAAACAAATACTTCAAATTTTATGCTTTTATTAGTGTTCAATTGACTGAGACGTTTTAATTTTGCTCCTTTCATTTTTAAAATCAGAAAATTATGAAGCATCAGGACCTTTTAACCATTGTAGAAGAATTTGACAGTCCGTTATACGTATACGACGCCTCTAAAATTGAAGCGCAATACAAACGCTTAACAAATGCTTTCAAAAAGGTTAAACAGGTAAAATTGAACTATGCTGTAAAGGCATTGTCTAATATCTCGGTGCTAAAATTGCTTGTAAAAATGGGAAGCGGATTAGACACCGTATCAATTCAAGAAGTGAAATTAGGTTTAGAAGCGGGAGCTAAACCCGAAGATATTATTTACACGCCAAATGGGGTATCTATGGAAGAGATAGAGATCGCGGCGAAGCTTGGCGTTCAAATAAACATCGACAATCTTTCTGTTTTAGAACAATTTGGAACTAAGCACCCAAAAATACCCGTATGCATTCGTATTAATCCGCATGTGATGGCAGGTGGAAATACAAATATATCTGTGGGTCATATAGACAGTAAATTTGGAATTTCCATACATCAAATGCCTCATATTATTCGAATTGTTGAGAATACGAAGATGCATATTAATGGGATTCATATGCATACAGGGAGCGATATTTTAGATATTGATGTTTTCTTATATGCTTCGGAAATATTATTTAAGGCAGCGACCAACTTCAAAGAATTAGATTTTATCGATTTTGGGAGTGGATTTAAAGTGCCTTACAAGGCCGGCGATATTGAAACGAATGTAGAAGAATTAGGTGATAAATTGTCTTCCCGATTTAACGAATTTGCAAAAGAATACGGAAGAGAGTTAACCTTGGCTTTTGAGCCGGGAAAATTTCTTGTGAGTGAAGCCGGTAAATTCCTCGTAAAGGTGAATGTTGTAAAACAAACAACTTCTACCGTATTCGCTCAGGTGGACAGCGGGTTTAACCATTTAATTCGCCCTATGCTTTACGGTTCTCAGCACGAAATTGAAAATATTTCGAATCCCGACGGAAGAGAGCGATTTTACAGCGTTGTAGGTTATATTTGTGAAACAGATACCTTCGCAAACAACAGAAGAATTTCAGAAATTCGAGAAGGTGATATTCTTTCATTTAGCAATGCAGGTGCCTATTGCTTTAGTATGGCGAGTAATTATAATTCACGCTACAGACCTGCAGAAGTACTTTGGTACAATAAAAAAGCACATTTAATTAGAAAAAGGGAAACGTTCGATGACATTCTCAAAAACCAAGTACCCTTAGAAATTTAGTCCGGTCCATAAAATGAACTTAGATTTTTCCGAAGAATATATTCTCGAGAATGAAATTGTAAGGTTGAGTCCGTTGACCGCCAACAATTTTTCACATCTATCTTCTTTTTCTATCAACGAACCCAACTTGTGGACTTACTCCTTAATTAGCGCAAGTGGTTTAATAAATTTAAAGAAGTACATAGAAGTCGCATTACAAGGGCGAAGCGATAATCACAGTTACCCATTTGTGGTATTCGATAAAAGATCGAATAAATTTGCAGGGACTACCCGTTTTTACGATTATCAACCTCAGCATAAAACGGTACAATTAGGGTACACTTGGTACGGAAAAGAATTTCAGGGTACCGGCTTAAACAAGAATTGTAAATTGCTAATGTTAGAATTTGCTTTTGAAAAGCTCGATCTTGAACGTGTAGAATTTAGAGCCGATGCGAAAAATGCGCAAAGTATTGCAGCAATGAAAAGTATTGGATGTACTGTAGAGGGAATACTTCGGAATAATTGTGGCGGACCTACCCGAAGACGAGATAGCATTGTTCTTAGTATCTTAAAAAACGAATGGTTTGAAGGTGTAAAACAATCACTTCTGAAGAAAACTCAACAGCATTAATCACTTTTCTTAGATTTATCAGGAGATCTTTTGTTGTTTTTAGGGGGCATAGGACCTCTAAGGTGAATTACCAAACCGTTTAAAAAATTACGTAAGATCTGATCACCACATTCAACGTATTTAGGATGACTTTCATGCCTAAAAAAGGCTCCAAGTTCACTTTTTGAGACTTTAAAATCTACTAGTTCTAATATTTTCACGATATCATCATCACGGAGTTTGTGGGCGACACGCAGTTTTTTAAAGATATCATTGTTAGATAAAGCCATGATTTTTATTTCAGTCAAAGGTACATCGATTTTTACGAATATGGCTAATTTAGGGGACTTTCGGAACTAAAGCAAGCATTCTAGCTCACAGACTTTAAGATATTAAAAATCAATAATTTAAAAATATATGGTATAAACACATTTTTTATCCAAATAAAGACTACCTTCGCAACTTATATAAATTTTTAATTATTAGTAATGAACAAAGGAACAGTAAAATTCTTCAACGACACCAAAGGATTTGGTTTTATCACTGAAGAAGGAACCAACAAAGAACATTTTGTACACATCTCTGGATTAATCGACGAAGTTCGTGAAGGAGACGAGGTAGAATTTGACCTAACTGAAGGAAAAAAAGGATTGAACGCCGTAAACGTAAAAGTTTTATAATATACGCTTTAACTTTTTTAAATGCAGAAGCCTCCCGTTTTACGGGAGGCTTTTTTTTTTACATCAAAACACTAACAACTAACACTTTAATTAAATTATTAAGTACCTTTAAGATCAAATCTTAAAGTATATGGAAAATTTTGATTGGACGCAGTTCACCCAAAAAATACCTGTAAAGGCTTCTATGGAGCAACTCTATAAAGCATGGACTATTCCTAAAGAAATTGAGCGCTGGTTTTTAAGCGATGCGGGTTTTTCTTCTAAAGAAGGTAATACAATAAACAAAAATGAAGCTATTAAAAGCGGATATTCATATACGTGGCAATGGTTTCTTTGGGACGGAACCGAAGAGGGGGTTATAAAAAATGTAAACGGAAAGGATCATATTCAGTTTACGTTTGCCGGTGATTGTATAGTAGATGTGAATTTAGAACCTTATCACGATGGAACTATCGTTTCGCTAAAACAATCGAACATTTCCCTCGATGAAAAATCGAAACGCGACGTCCGTTTAGGGTGCCATAACGGCTGGGCATTTTATATGGTAAACCTCAAATCTGTTTACGAAGGCGGGTTAGACCTTAGAAATAAAGACACAAAGTTAAAGGCGATGCTTAATTCTTAACTTGGAATATCTAGAATACTTAAACCCAACAAGCCCAAACAATGGCAAAATATGATACAATTGGAAAGACCTATAATAAAACCAGAAAGGCCGATCCGTATCTTTTAAACCGACTCTATAAAAATCTAGATCCACAAGAAAATAGCAAGTATTTAGATATTGGCTGCGGAAGCGGCAACTATACCAATAAGCTATATGAACTAGGGGTTAATATCATGGGGATAGATCCGTCTCAGGAAATGCTTACAAAGGCCAAACTGAAAAATCCGAAAATAGACTATAGAATAGGTGTTGCTGAAGACATTGATCTTCCGGATAGTTCCTTAGCCGGGGTCACAGCATTTCTAACTATCCATCATTGGAAAGATCTGGAAACGGGATTTCAGGCAATAGGCAGGGTTTTAAAGCCGGGTGGCCGATTCGTAATTTTTCACTCCACGCCCAGTCAGATGGAAAGTTATTGGTTGAACTCCTATTTTCCTAATATGATGAAGAACTCTATGCGCTTAATGCCTACAATGCACGACCTTGAAAAAGCTTTCAACTTGGCTCATCTAGCTCTGCAAAGAACCGAAAACTACTATGTAAAGAACGATCTTCAAGACCTCTTCCTGCAATGTGGTAAGAACGATCCGGAAATTTATTTCAACCCGGAAATAAGAGCAGGAATATCGTCGTTTGCTGCTGTCGCCAATGAAGAAGAGGTGGATCTAGGTCTAAAAAAGCTTCGAAGTGACCTCGATACCGATAATTTCAGAACTACTTTTGAAAACTACAACGATAGCCTTGGCGATTATTTATTTATAATCGCGGAAAAAGCATAGCGCTCAACACTTTATACCTTAAGCTTCGCCAAATCTCAGTTTTAACAATTGTTAAGATTTTCTGTTTAAATAATATGGGTTTAAATTGTATCTTTAAAATACTATAATCATCATACTTATACTCATGAAACCTTATTTTAAATTTCTCGTTTTGCTGTTCACCCTTGTTATTATGATCTCTTGTAAGAACGAAGAGAAAAAAGATGACAAAGTTGAAGATGTTTCAGAAAAAGTTGAGAAAAATAAAAGTTCATCTAAGAAAAAAAGTAATTCCGAAGTAAAGAATAATAAAGGCTTCGAGGAAAAGGGAGATAAGTTCGCACAGTATATGAATGATGAAATGGAAAGTTATACGATCCTTCCTGAAGCCTTATGGCTACAACCGGAATTTGTTACCGATATCAATAATACCGAAGGGATTAAAGAGAAAATATCGTATCCTAAAAGTGTATCGATCGAGGGCGATTTTAATGGTGATGGTTTTACAGACCATGCTGCGTTTATGCAAGACCAGGATGACAAAGTTTACTTAATGAGCTTCCACCAAACCGAAGAAGGTTTTGATAGATTCGTTTTAATGGAAGAAGAAAAAATAAGTGAATGCTGCTTGGCAAGAGGAATTTCTATTACACCTCCAGGAATTTATTTCGAAAAGGATAGTAATAAGGAAAATGTTGTAAAGAGCGATGGAATCATCTATAATTTTTATGCGAATTCAAAGTACATATGGTACTTTAATGGTAAAGGTTATATTCAATTTCAAATTGAAGAATAAACTATAGCTCCGAAACCTGCTTCTTAGCTAAATTAAATTCTGAAACCATTTCCTCAACAATTTGTGCCGCCGGTTTAATATCGTGAATTAATCCTGCTATCTGACCAATTTCCAATTCGCCATCCTCTAGATCTCCTTCAAACATTCCACGCTTCGCCCTCGCACGACCCAGAAGTTCTTTAAGTTGTTCTTTAGTTGGATTTGTAGTATAGAGCTCCATTACTTCGCTGAAAAATTTATTTTTCAACATCCTTACCGGAGCCAGCTCCTTAAGTGTAAGCAAGGTGTCGCCTTCCTTAGCATCAACAACCATTTGTTTAAATGCTCTGTGGGATGATGATTCTTCTGAAGCAACAAACCTGCTCCCCACTTGTACTCCATCGGCACCAAGGACCATAGCCGCCAACATGCCACGACCATTTGCTATTCCGCCCGCTGCAATAAGCGGAACGTCTAATTGTTCCTTCACCATGGGTATTAAGGTAAAAGTCGTCGTTTCTTCTCTTCCGTTATGACCTCCGGCTTCAAAACCCTCGGCAACTACCGCATCCACTCCGGCTTCCTGAGCTTTTAGAGCAAACTTCACACTACTCACCACATGAACAACAGTAATCCCGTTTTCTTTTAAACGCGCTGTATGAGTTTTTGGGTTTCCCGCCGAGGTAAAAACGATCTTTACTCCTTCCGAAATTATTATTTCAATGATCTCTTCAATGTTAGGGTATAACATCGGTACGTTCACGCCAAAGGGTTTATTCGTAGCCTTTTTACACTTAATGATGTGCTCCTTTAAAACATCGGGATACATAGACCCTGCACCTAACAGCCCTAAACCTCCGGCGTTACTCACAGCACTTGCTAATCGCCAACCGCTGTTCCAGATCATTCCGGCTTGAATTATTGGATATTTAATATCGAAGAGTTCTGTAATTCTGTTTGTCACTATTTTTTTATTAATTTGAAGCTATTCGTTTTATTATCTGAAGATACCTGCGCGATATACATACCGCTTACCAAATGAGAAAGATTCAACTTATTATTGGAAGCAGACACAAGCGCCTCATAGACTCTAGACCCCAAAACATTGTAAATTTCAATTTTAGCATTCGTTATACCTTCAGGAAACGAAATATTCAAATCTGAAACTACCGGGTTTGGGTAAATCGCGAATTCTTCCTCCAAGAGTCGATCTTCGATCGTTAATAGTATAAGTGCATTATAGGCTGCTTCAAAATTAGGAATCCCATAGCCCATTTCATCGGTTGGATTGTTGTACAAATGTGCCGATTCCCTAACTATTTGCATTAACTGTCCATTGGTTGTTTGCGGTCTGGCTTCCCAAAGTGACGTTATAGCACCCGCCATAATGGGTGAACTAAAAGAAGTACCATTGTTAAATGTTACAAAACCATCTTCATCAACAACTGCCGCATCTCTTCCCTGCGCCATCACATCCGGTTTAATTCTACCATCAACTGTTGGCCCTATCGAGCTAAAAGAAGCATATTCACCATCTGAATCTACAGCTCCTATAGTCAACATTCCCGGAGAGTCTCCCGGTGTACCCACATAAGTAAATCCGCCACCATCATTGCCTGCCGAAGTAACCAACAACATTCCCTTATCGAAAGCGTGGTTAGCCCCCCGAGCCCCAATTGTTGTTTGTCCGTCAAGATCCTGATAACTATGGTCATAACTAGGATTGTCGTAATCCTGATAACCCAGAGACGTATTAACCACATCTACTCCTAAACTATCTGCACGCTCTAAAGCCTCAACCCACCAGGCCTCTTCAACTGGATTCTCGGTTGGTGCATATTCGGTTCTAAAAAGATAAAAAGAAGCGTTAGGAGCCGTCCCAACAAATTGATTTTCGAGGTATGCTGCAATATCGCTATACGTTCTGGCTCCGTGTGATCCTGTTCCATCCACATTTACTTGTCTGTCGGCAAAATCGTAAGTTCCTAAAAGTCTGCCATCCATATTTATTTCCGAAAAAGCCGGATTCGTAGTCACATTAGGAAAACCACTATCCATCACTGCCACTACCATGCCTTCACCTGTAAAATCTGATTCGTGTAAAAAATCTACCGCAAGCATTTCGGTCTGATTTGCAGCGGCGCCGTAATTATACTCGATTCGACTCTGCTGCTCTTCAATGATAAATTTATTAGAGGTCAAGGTCGTGGTGGGAGCAAAATTTAAACTCTTATCCATAAATTCGACTTCTGTTACGAATGGAAGATTCTCCAGATTCTGAATATTAGACTGTGTACCTCTTACATAAACACAGTTCATCCATTTCGATTTAGCATGCACTGAGATCCCCGAAGTGTTTTTTAATTGAGTAATGTAATTTTCGTTTACCGGAACGTCTCTTTCATCAATTGGAGTTCCATGTAAGGCTTTTCTATCTAATGCATCCTGTGTTAAAATACTAATAGGATTTGCGATTGAAGCAGCTACGTTCTCCTTATCTAATAAAAAAACCAGAGCGTCCTGCTGCGCATATAAAAATGGAGTAACCAATAGTGCTACAAAGAATAATAATTTTTTCATAATAATTTTTTTAGGAAATTACCCCACTACCTATCAATTCCTCACCTAAGTGCCAAGCGACGAATTGTCCCTCCGAAATTGCAGATTGCGGTTCATCAAATATAACATAAAGTCCCGAATGGGTGCGATGTAACATAGCTTTTTGCAGGGGCTGTCTGTATCTAATTCTCGCCATGACTTCTAAAGTTTCATCAACTCCTATCGCCAGATCCTCACGCACCCAATGAATCTCTTCCGCTTTAACAAATAGACCTCTTCGATACAAACCGGGATGATCTTTCCCCTGACCGGTATAAATTACATTCTCTTTTACATTCGTATCGATCACGAATAAGGGTTCCGGAGTTCCACCTACCGCCAAACCTTTTCTTTGCCCTTTGGTAAAGTAATGTGCTCCCTCGTGTTTTCCAACTTTTTTTCCATCGGAAACCGAGTACTGCTTTTTAGTAGAGAGATACTTCAGTTTTTCTTCTTCGGAATTAAATATAGGTGTAGTTTCATTATATCCCGAATAATTTGAAGGTACCTCAACTATCATCCCTTCTTTTGGAGCTAATTGCTGCTGAAGAAACTCGGGTAATCTCACTTTGCCAATAAAACACAACCCCTGGGAGTCGCGTTTTTCGGCTGTGATCAACCCTTGTTCTGAAGCTATTTTACGAACCTCAGATTTCAGTAACTCACCAATGGGAAATAGTGTTTTCGCCAATTGCTCCTGAGACAACTGACATAAAAAATAAGATTGATCCTTATTAGGATCTTTACCTGAAAGTAATTGGTACACCTCCTGATCTTGTCCCTCAGCATTGAGCCCAGTAGTAATTCCCTTTCTGCAATAGTGCCCGGTAGCGACAAAATCTGCACCGAGTTCCAATGCAATTTTCATAAAGACATCGAACTTTATTTCTCGATTGCATAAAACATCAGGGTTCGGGGTTCTCCCCATTTCATACTCATGAAACATATAATCGACGATACGCTCTTTGTACTCAACGCTAAGATCTACTGTTTGAAAAGGTATTCCCAGTTTATCCGCAACCAGCATAGCATCATTGCTATCTTCTAACCACGGACATTCCTTAGAGATAGTAACTGAATCATCATGCCAATTCTTCATAAAAAGTCCAATTACATCGTAACCCTGCTCTTTTAGGAGATAGGCTACGACGCTGGAATCTACTCCTCCGCTTAATCCAACTACGACTCTTTGTTTTTTCATAATAAGGGTACAAAATTACAACAAAATAGCACCAATAAAAAAATTCCAAAACCCTGTTAAAAGACCTTGGAATTTATTAATAGGCTTAAAAAATAAACTTAATTCTTTATAGGTTCCAAGGGTTTCGGGTAGACTTCCTCTAGCTCCACCTTTCCGTTTTTATAGTATTTCCAGAGTCCGTCCTTCTTATCTTCCTTATACTGCCCTTCAATACTCACATTTCCGTTTCCGTCGTAGTAAGTTGCCGGACCTTGCAAAACATCGTTTCTATAGTTCAATTTTCTAAGTAGAACCCCTTTCGGCGAATAGTAATTGCTTACTCCATCGATTACACCATTTTTATAGGGAACTTCTTCTGCTACGGTACCTTCAGGGTAATAGGTTGTTTTCATTCCATCAAGAACACCATTCGTGTAATACTCTTTAGTCATTACATCATTAGATTTCTTCTGAAAGTAAAGCCATTCCCCAATTCGGTTTTTACCATCCATTTTACCTTCACTAACCAATTTACCCCTGATGGTATAGTATTTCACTACCGAAATATTATTGTTCTTATTAAATTCTTTTACTGCAGTAGGTTGATCTTTACACTCTTCGCAGTAAAATTTAAAAGTCCCTACTTCTTTACCGTGTTCAAAAGTACCTTCATAGCGAATTTGTTGTGTTCCGGGGTACATTTTTTTCCATACCCCATGACGTGTTCCCTGCGCATCCAATTGATTAATATCAGATTGCGCTATACTCGCGATTGGATAGAAGATCATTCCGAAGAAAATCAAAAAAATAAATTTCATTGACAGAAGTTTAATTATAAAAGATAAACGTAAAAATTGCAGTTCTATTGAGTATCACAATTTTCAAAAAGGATGCCATAAAGACTTGAATCTGTACTTTACTTCTTTCCTGCTTTCTTCTGTTGCTCGGCTTGTTCCATCATTTCGGCCATTTTCTTCTGAAACTTATTCTGCTTTTTCGGCTTTTTCTTATTCTCCTGGATCTTCGCATGAATTTTATCTTCATCAAGAATAAAATTCTTGATCACTAACATGATCCCTATCGTTATTAAGTTCGACACAAAATAATACAACGATAGTCCACTAGCGTAGTTGTTGAAGAATACTAACATGAACAAGGGTGATAAATACATGATAAACTTCATGTTCGGCATTCCGGGCTGCTGTTGTGCCTGCATAGTTTGACCTGTAGTCATCATCATATAAACAAAGATCGCAATAGAAGCCAAAATAGGGAATAAACTAACATGGTCTCCATAAAACGGAATATGAAACGGCAGCTCGGCTATCGTATCATAACTGGAAAGATCGTCTGCCCATAAAAAACTTTTCTGCCTTAGATCGAAAGCCGTTGGGAAGAAGGTAAACAAGGCATAAAACACCGGAATCTGCAAGAGTGCGGGGAGACAACCCTTTAACGGACTCGCCCCGGCAATATTCTGCAATTTCATGGTTTCCTGCTGAATCTTCATCTTGTTATCACCATATTTCTCACGAATCGCATCAATTTCCGGCTTTAACACCTTCATTTTAGCCTGAGAAACGTATTGTTTGTACTGCACCGGTGACAATGCTAACTTTATAAGAATAGTTAATACGATGATCGCAATTCCGGCAGGTAAGAATCCACTTAACAACCCGAATAACGGAATAATTATATATTTGTTGATCGCACCAAAAATCCCCCAACCTAGAGGCATGGCTTCGTCAAGATTACGGTCGTATTTTTTAAAGATCTGGTAATCTGTTGGACCGTAATACATATTCATATCATAAGCCAGAGCACCCCCTTTAGGCTCTAAAAGCATTTTGGCTCCATATTGCTTGGTGTAAACTGTATCTATTTCTTCGTCTTCAACAAGATCTATAGATGATAATGTAACCTCTTTAAAAGGAGTTTCGGTCAATAACATTGAACTAAAGAAATGCTGACGGAAATTCATCCAACTCACATCTTTTTCAACCTCGTCATCTTCACCGGTGGGAGATAATTTAGAGTGTTTATCCTCTTCATATTCGTATGTTAATCTCGAATATCTGTTCTCATAAGTGATACTCTTTGCATGACGATACCCTTTGAGTTTCCAATCCAGATACATTGGCTGAGAAGTATTTATCACTCCGTCTAAACCTTGTGATCTCACACTAAAATCTAGCATATACTCATCAGGTGATAGCTCATATCGATATTCAATAAAAGTATCTGCAGAAGTCTTTAAGCGCATTGTCAATACGCTATTATCGCCATTTTGAGTTAAAGAAGGCTCAAAGAAAAGATCTTGTGTATTTAAGAGTCGGTTTTCTGATGAAAACTGAAGATTTAAACTTGAATTTCCATCCTTAATAAGATATACCGGAATAGAATCGTAGGTACTGTGTTCTTTTAATCGCGCTTCGGAAATATACCCACCTTTATTGCTTACGGTTAGAGACAAGACGTTATTCTCGATCACCGTTGTGTTGTCGGTAGCTGAAGGCAAAGTGCCAGAATATGCAAACGATCCCAAACGATTTTTCAACTTCTCATAGGCTAGAGAGTCACCGGGGTTTGCATTTGCCAATTCCTGTGTTGCTTTGGTTAAAGGAACATCGTTTTGCTTAGTTTGATCAGCAACTTCCGCTTCTTTTGCGGCAGCTTCGGTTTTCGCTTTTTCCGCCTGAATTTCTTCTTCGGTAGGTTTATTCAGATAAAGCATCCAAATTAATATACCTCCTATTAAAACAAACCCAATGAGTGAGTTTACATCAAATTTTTTTTCTTCCATGCTCGTTCCCAAATTGCTTTGGTGTCTATTTAAATCGTTTTTATCTCTATACTTTCTGTTATTCCGAAGAAACTCAAAAAGTAATATTCTAATTTCTTAAATGCATCTTACCAATAATCCCGCCCCTTTTATAACTTCCGTCATATTGTCGTATTACCCGTTTTTAGCATGTTCGCCGGCGGCCTTAACGAACGCAACGAATAATGGGTGTGGGTTAGCTACCGTACTTTTGTATTCGGGGTGATATTGAACACCTACAAACCAAGGGTGAGCAGGGATTTCAATAATTTCAACCAAGCCGGTCTCGGGATTAATTCCAGTAGCCTTCATACCTGCTTTTTCCAGTTGCGATTTAAAGATATTATTGTACTCATAACGATGACGATGACGTTCATTGATAAGTTTAGTACCATAGATCTTATTTACGAGACTATCTTCTTTCAATTCACATTTCCATGATCCCAGACGCATTGTCCCTCCTTTATTTGTAATATTTTTCTGCTCCTCCATTAAATTGATCACCGGATTGGGAGTTTCAGCATCCATTTCGATCGAGTTCGCATCCTTTATCCCAAGAACGTTTCTTGCAAATTCAATAACCGCCATTTGCATTCCCAGACATATTCCCAGAAACGGCAAATTATTTTCTCTAGCATACTTCACCGCAGCAACTTTACCTTCAATACCACGTTCCCCAAATCCCGGTGCGACTAAAACTCCATCTAAGCCAGAAAGTTTTTTCTCAACCGACTTTTCATCGAGATGTTCAGAATGAATTGATTCAATCTTAACTTTTACTTCATTGGCCGCTCCAGCGTGAATAAATGACTCTAAGATAGATTTATAGCTATCCTGAAGCTCTACATACTTACCAATTAAGCCGATAGTAACTTCACTTTTCGGGTTTTTATGGCGTTGTAAGAATTGGTTCCAACGCTCCAGGTCCGGCTCATTTGGGTTTTTTAAATTTAATTTCTGAAGTGTTACTGTGTCCAAACCTTCTTCCAGCATCATATTTGGCACATCGTAAATAGTTGATGCATCAATAGATTGAATAACTGCATCTTGTTTAACATTGCAAAACAGTGCTAATTTTCTGCGAAGGTCGCTGGAAAGCTCATGTTCGGTTCTACAAACCAGAATATCTGCTCGTATTCCGCTTTCCATTAGGGTCTTTACTGAATGCTGAGTGGGTTTTGTCTTTAATTCTCCTGCGGCCGAAAGATATGGAACCAGTGTTAAGTGGATTACAAGCGCATTGTCATCGCCCATTTCCCATTTTAATTGTCGGACAGACTCTATATATGGCAGTGACTCAATATCTCCTACGGTTCCGCCAATTTCTGTTATGATAATATCGTAATCGCCGGTTTTACCAAGCAATTGAATTCGTTCCTTTATTTCGTTAGTAATATGCGGAATTACCTGTACAGTTTTCCCTAAGAATTCTCCTCGACGCTCTTTTTCAATAACACTTTGGTAAATACGTCCCGTAGTCACATTATTGGCCTGTGAAGTTTTTACATTTAAAAAACGCTCATAATGCCCCAAATCCAGGTCGGTTTCTGCCCCGTCGTCGGTTACATAACATTCTCCGTGTTCATAAGGGTTTAAGGTTCCCGGGTCCACATTTATATAGGGATCTAATTTCTGAATGGTAACACGATATCCTCTGGCCTGTAGTAATTTAGCCAGCGATGCCGCAATAATTCCCTTTCCTAAAGATGATGAAACCCCGCCCGTAACGAAGATGTATTTTGTAGTGCTCATGAATACCGAAACTATATTAACTATACGGGATGCAAAGGTAGGGGATTTATTGCGGAAGGCAATACAGAAAGTTCAATATTCAATGATTGAATCGGGAAGCCGGTTGAAGGGTCGGAAATTTAAAATAGGAAGCGCGGGGCTGTAAGTTGGAAACAGGTTATTCAATGAGGTAAAGTAGACCTTGGTCTTTAGTCTTAAGTCTTCAATCAAATAGTCGATTTCGCGGTTTCTTTTCAATTAGAGGCCTAATGAGATGCTCCAGACCATTGACCTTTATCTCGTCCATCTCCCGCATCATATTTCCTAATTTCCCTTCCGGAAACCCTTTTTGCTTAAACCAGGTATAATAAGCTTCGGGTATATTTATAAGTAGTTGATCCTTGTACTTACCAAAAGGCATTCTATAGTTGGCAAGTTTAATTAGGTGCTCGGCATTTGGAGTACCTTGGTCGCTATCTCCATTGCTCATACAATTCCAGCTGCTCGGCGATATACTTGCGCCATTTGTATTCGTTTTCAAGGATCTTAGAGTGGTCTGTTTCGTCGTCGAACTTATTTTGAGTTGCTCTACGCTCCATTTCGTTTCCTTCGTAAATTTGTTCAATTTCCTCTTTCAGATTCTCCGAAAAGTTTGCTTCGGAAAGTTTTTTCCGTAGAATACGGGCATACAACTCTGAAATATCAAAATGTGCCTGTTCATGCTTCAGAATATATTCTGAAACCAGATCGGGTTTGTACCAAGAAAGCTTCGGATAGAAATTACTCTTTACCGTATATTCCAGATTTCGTTTACCGTTTTTTTCAGAATAAGAAAAAGAAAAAGAGATCCCAGAATTCGTACTGGCCACATAGTCTGCAGCACCTTGCGGGTGGCCTTGAAAATCTGCCCAGGTTAGTCGTTTAGACTCATTCCATTCAATTTTTACATTGTCGTTTTCCGAAGAAAAGAAAGTAAAGAATAATATGATAATAGTTCCAATTAATTTCATTGCATGTATAAACGCAAAAAAGTTGAAATTATTGGAATTTTTGATTTCGCAACGCGAGAAATTCGATAAAACTCTAAGTTAACCCCAGTTATATGCGATCTTTTTCTCAATATCTGGGTGAAGACTATGATGCACAGGACAAGTATTTCCGGTATTTTCGAGAATTTTTTTATGCTTTTCTGAAATATGGGACGGAAGGTCTATTTCGATCTCAATTTTACTAATTCGACGTGGATTACTCGCCATGGTTTTTGTTACTATTGCAACCGAACCTTCTAATTTTACATCTAAGTCGTGAGCTTTTATCCCCATCACGGTGAGCATACAATTTGCCAGACCGGTGGCGACCGTATCTGTAGGAGAGAAAGCCTCCCCTTTCCCATTATTATCGGTTGGCGCGTCCGTCACAAAAGTACTTCCCGATTTTAGATGTTCACACTCGGTACGAAGGTCACCTAGATACGTTACTTTTGATGTGCTCATTCTACGACTTCAAACTGGAGGTTATTCATATACTTTATGATATACAAAGCATTGTTTTGATATCCGGAAAACATTTGTTTCGAATAGTGAAATTTATTTTCAATGTATTCGGTTTCGAAATCTCCTTCGGAAGCCTCATAGATATCATCCGCACTCGCCAAACGAAGTAAGACATCGTAAGTAATATCAAAGCCTCTTACTGCATATCTATTAGGAAGCACACCGTATTTATTTTTATAACTTACCAAGAACGGATGCTTCTCTTTATAATCATAGCTTTTATTTACAGAAGGGAACGTAAAGTTAAGTTTTGCAAGGTGCAAATTCGAAACATCGTGATAATCGTAAGAGTTGTTCTTATCTAAAGTAAACAGTCGAAGTTGATGGTCTGCCGGCATTCCGTTGAGCAATCCAATAACATTACTTAAGATCACGGGATCCCCGGTTTCAAGGATCACCCAATTTTCTTTTCCTGCTTCTATCTTCTGTGCAATATCCACTTCATATAAAAAACCTTTTTCTCTGGGCACTAAAGTTTTTATTCCCGGGATCGCAGCAACGATCGCAGCTTTTTGAGCACGGCGTTTGTCGTCTGAGATCAGGATCATATTCTTCCCGGTGTGATGCGCTTTTATATAGTTGAGCATTGCCTGCTCCAACATCTCATCTGTAGGCAGGGTTTGAAAGAAATTAGTATACGACTTCATCTCACGGTTACTAAGAGGAGAAAAAACCGGAGTTTTATTATCCTTTAGCAAGGCAGCGGCTTTTTGCACATTCTTCTGAAGTAAGGGGCCAATTACCGCATCTACATCTTTGAAGTTTTGTTGAGCAATAATACTCCCTACTTTGGCATCACTTCTTTCGGTATCATAAACATCAATTTCTACCGAAATGCCTTTGTCTTTGGCAAAATCGGCTGCCATTAATACCCCACTGTAAAAATCTAAAGCAATTCTGAGGTAAGCGTCATCTTTAATAAGTTCAGAATTAGATTGTGACGTGTCGTTAACCGCTTTCTTTAAACTAAAAGGCAACATTAAAGCGAGATGCTTTTTACTTTTATTTACAATTCTGTTTTCAAGATCAACCGTAACGGCATTTCCGGTGTTAAGCACCTCGAAATTTTCTTTCGGTATTTTCAGAATCATCCCTTCCTTAAGCCCTTCTTTAGCGTAAGGATTTAAGGCTACGATTTGTTCTTCGGAAAGACCCAGTTTAACTTTTAACCTAAAGAATCCTTCTTTAGGCTGTACTTCATAAAACGAATATTCTTCTTCTATTGTAGCCGAAGATGTTACTTCCTCGTTCGGAACATTGAGCACAGTGCCTATCTGAAGATTTTCTCCCATCATGGGATTCAAATTTTCTAATTCAGGGATTGAAATTCCGTATTTTCTGGCAATTCCAAATTTAGTTTCCTTAGCAAGTACTGTATGTTTTGCATTGTTCGAGCTACTGTTTTCGTTGGTCGCAGTGATAGTTTTTCCGGTCTCCGGATCTTTAGGAAAAATTGGAATATCAATTTTGTCGCCCTTTTTCAACTGTCTTGAATAGAGATCTTTATTGTACTTTTTAATATCATCGACAGATATATTGTACTGCTGAGAAATACTAAAAAGTGTTTCCTTACGCTTTACCTTATGCTTTTTAAACTTGATATCGGCTTTAGCAACCGATCCTTCTTGGGGTAAAATTAAAATGGAGTTAGTTTTAATCCCGTTCGTAATATCCGGATTTAACGCGTAGATCGCTTCAGTGGTTACGCCGTATTGTTTAGCAATACTGTAAACTGTTTCTCCCTCTTTAACGTAATGTGTTTTATACTGCTCTTGAGCAATAGAACCACAGCTAGAAGTAATTACAAGAAGGAAACTTAGATAAACTAATATTTTCATGAATATGAGGTTTATTTACAAGGCCGTAGATTAAAATCTATGATTTAATTTTTCGCTATTCCCACTCTATTGTTGCGGGTGGTTTAGAGCTTATGTCATACACTACTCTATTAACGCCTTTTACACGGTTTATTATATGATTGGATGTTTCCTGCAAAAATTCGTAGGGCAGATTAACCCAATCTGCGGTCATTCCATCGGTAGATTCTACAGCTCTAAGTGCAACCACTTTTTCATATGTACGCTCATCTCCCATGACACCAACACTATTAACCGGCAAGAGTATTGCTCCTGCTTGCCAAACTTTGTCGTAAAGATCCCACTTGCGTAATCCGTTGATAAAAATTGCGTCAACTTCCTGTAAGATACGAACTTTTTCGGCGGTAATGTCTCCGAGAATACGAATTGCCAATCCCGGTCCCGGGAAAGGATGTCTTCCAAGTAACTGGGAGTCAATACCCATTTCTTTTCCAACCCGACGAACCTCATCTTTAAATAACATTCGCAATGGCTCAACAATTTTTAGTTTCATAAAATCGGGTAGCCCACCCACATTATGATGCGATTTAATGGTTACCGAGGGTCCGTTTACCGAAACACTCTCAATAACATCGGGATAAATCGTCCCTTGCGCCAACCAATCTACATCCTTAACCAGATGTGCTTCATCATCGAAAACCTCTATAAATGCGTTACCTATGGCTTTACGCTTGGCTTCAGGATCACTTTCACCTTCTAAAGCTTTCAAAAAGCGAGCCGAAGCATCAACCCCCTTTACGTTTAATCCCATATCCTTGTATTGATCTAATACACTTTCGAACTCATCTTTCCGAAGTAATCCGTTGTTTACAAAAATACAGTACAGGTTCTTTCCAATCGCTTTATGAAGTAAGGTAGCTGCAACGGTAGAATCTACCCCACCACTAAGTCCGAGAACTACCTTATCATTTCCTAATTTATCTTGTAATTCCTGAACGGTTGTATCAACAAATGCGGCGGGAGTCCATGTTTGCTGTACTCCTGCTATATTCACTAAAAAGTTCTCTAACAGTTGTTTTCCGTGTGTGGTGTGATACACTTCGGGATGAAATTGAATAGCGAAAGTTTCCTCTCCTTCTATTTTGTATGCTGCATTGCTAACATCATTTGTACTTGCTAATCTCACTCCATTTTCCGGCAGTTCTGCGATCGTGTCGCTATGACTCATCCATACCTGTGTGTCTTCCGGAATTTTAGAGAACAATCCCTCATGATCGTAGATCTTAGACAATTTTGCACGACCGTATTCACGAATATCGGAAGGAGCCACACTCCCACCATTAAAATGTGCGAGATACTGAGCCCCGTAGCAAACTCCTAATAAAGGCATCGCACCCTTAATTCTTGACAAATCGGGATGCGCGGCATCTTTGGCTCGAACCGAAAGTGGACTACCCGATAGAATTACGGCTTTAAAGGGATCTAAATTTTCTGGAATCTTGTGATAAGGGTGGATTTCGCAGTAAATATTCAATTCACGAACACGTCTTGCAATTAGTTGCGTGTACTGCGATCCAAAATCTAAAATGAGGACGTTGTTTTGCATAGGCAAAAGTAATTTAAAAAAATAAGTTGCATAAAACGTATTTCAAAAAATTTTCAGATTTTTATTAAGATCTGTTCAAATCAGAATAAAACGTTATAACCTTGAATTTTGCGTTAAATCTATGCTAAATATCACGGTGCTTTCAGAAGAAAAAATTCCAATTGTGCTAACTTTAAGTTTATATGATAGCACAGGGAATAATAAACAGTGTATGTAAAAATTTAGAGGACGAATTACCGATTAACGAATCGCTCCCCGAAAATGGATTACTGCATATTGATAAGCTTCTACCATACATCTGTGTTTACAGATTTAAGGAAGATGACCCTTATTTTTCCGGTTTGCTAAAAACACAAGCTTCTTACCTTATTATAAAAGACGCTGTAGATATCTCTAATCTTCTCGAGTGTCTTTCAGAAAAGATCTCCAAAAAACTCAACGCATTTTTAATAATTGAAATGTGGCCACTAAGAGTAGATCACGAAGCTGAATTTGAAATTTCATGTCCAAAAGAAAAGGCTCCGGCAACGATAAAGGCAATGGTCGATGGAATCGATGAATTAAAAACCCTCTATCCCGAGATATCTGCAAACGTAAAAGATACCGCGATGAGACATCCCTTGCATCTTAAGCCACTTTTGGAAGTTGACGACTCTAAGGAGTCCGGAACTCTAATTCTGGGATTAGCAGTGCCAACTATTTACGAACGCCCGGAAGAAAATGAGATCTTTTCCATTTTCTACCGAAAGTTTGTTTCTAAGCTTTCACTTATTTTAAAACGTACAGTATTCGAGTTCATAAGGGTACAGACGTCCAATCCGTATCAAAATTATTTGATGCTTGGGAAAACTAATATTGACAAGATCACTCTTCAAGCAGATAAGTCGTTGGCCGAAATTAGCGAAGGCATGTCTTTTTTGTTGCGAACCACCCCGGTTAACAGCATCCAACAATGGGAAAAATTTAAGCAGAATAATTACTCCAAAGAACCATCTTTTAACTACCGGCTTATTGCACTCGACCCCGAAATTGAGAAACGAAAACTATACGATATTCCATTAGACATGATAGATGATCCAACGATCGCCTATATTTTACGAGATAAAAGATTAGAAATTGAAAAGCAATTAACAATGCTCGAGGAGCGTGGTACCGACAATTTCAGATTTATTGGTGAAAGTCTTTATGGAGCGGTTGATGAAAATGTATTGAATTATGCCAGGATCATTTTAAAGCAATTTCCTGAGGGAGATGCAATCCACGACAGAGAGAAAATGAATTCTGAAGAATTTGCGGCCCATGCCCAAAGAGAAATCGAATATTACCAACAACATTTCCCCAAGCTTAAATTGAAGTCGGAAATTAGAAAAGACGTCGCAGGTATAATGGTTTCCGAAACAACACTACTAATTAGTGATCAACTTTCTATGGATGCAGACCGTTGTGATGCGCTTATACAGCATGAAGTTGCGACTCACATTCTTACCTATTGTAACGGTAAAAAGCAACCTATAAGACAAATGTATACAGGTTTCGCCGGTTATGATCAACTTCAGGAAGGACTTGCAGTACTAGCCGAATACCTGGTTGGCGGCCTAACCAAAAACAGATTACGACTACTTGCCGGACGTGTTTTAGCGGCGCAATCGCTGGTTTCGGGAGGTAGTTTTATTGAAACCTTTAACCTGCTTTTTAATCAGCATAATTTTCCGGATAAAACTGCATTCTTTATCACCATGAGGATTTATCGAGGTGGCGGACTCACAAAAGATGCCGTGTATTTAGCAGGATTGTTGCAGGTATTAGATTATATAAAAAAGGGAGGTAAACTTGAGACTTTGTACACAGGAAAGTTTAACACGAATCACGTAAATCTTATTGAAGAGCTATTACACCGAAACGTTTTAAACGCCCCCGTGCTTCCCAGGTTCTTGGAACGCGAGAATGTTCAGGAACGCCTCGATCTGTTAAAAAAGGGTATAGAACCAACCCAATTACTAAACTAAAAACATACTCATATGAAAATTGCATTTATTATTAACGACCATGATACCGAAAAGCCTAATTTCACGACACCTGCATTAGGTTTTGCTGCTTATAAACGAGAGCACCAAGTGTATTTTATTGGGGTTGGAGAACTCGCCTACGCAAGTGATGGACATCTTTCGGCGCGTTGCAAAACGATAAGCGACAAAAACTTTAAAAATCAAGAGACCTATTTTAAAGCTGTACAAAAAGAAGAATTTACCAGGATCACTTCAGCCGAATTAGATGTATTGTTTCTTCGGAATGACCCATCGGATGAGATCAACGAACGGGAGTGGGCTCAAAACGCAGCCTTTATTTTTGGTGAAATTGCCGCCAGAGATAATGTAATAGTCTTAAATCATCCAAGCAGTCTGGCAGGGGCGGTTAATAAAATGTACTTCCAACATTTTCCCGAAATATTACGTCCAAAAACGATTATTTCACGGGATCATGATGAAATAAAAGCTTTTTTCAAGGAACAGAAGCAAAAAATGATCCTCAAACCGCTGCAAGGTTCGGGAGGAACTAACGTTTTTATGATGGATAAAAAGAACGAGCATAATCTAACGCAAACCATTGACGCAATTTGTCGTGACGGATATGTAATCGCACAGGAATACCTTCCTGAAGCCAAAAACGGAGACACGAGATTATTTCTAATGAATGGAGAGCCTTTAAAAACAAAGGACGGGAAATACGCCATAATGCAACGAGTAAATGCCAGTGGCGATATTAGAAGTAATATTCACGCCGGCGGGAGACCACAAAAAGTAAAAATAACCGATACCATTTTAGAACTTGCCGAAATCGTAAGACCAAAATTAGTTCAGGATGGAATGTTTTTAGTGGGGATAGATATTGTGGGAGATAAATTAATGGAGATTAATGTGTTTAGTCCCGGCGGACTTAATGTAATGGGCGAAATGTATGAGGCTGATTTCTCGACCGAGGTGATCCAATCGATTGAAAGAAAAGTATACTACAATAAGATCTATGAAGATTATTTATTTAATAGCCGACTCGCAACGCTGTAAGTTACTTTAACTTTAGCTCTAAGATCGTAAATTGGTTGGCTAATGGATCGAGATTGGCTTTTAATTCTGAAAACAAAGTATCACCGTACTCCAAATAAAATTCAGAAAAGTTAATGGTTCGTTCCTGTAAGCTTTGCTTCGGAAATAGTTGTTGCTGAATATTGGTAAGCCTTTTTAGTTCTTCTGAAAGTTTTCGTTTTTGCGCTTTTAGCAATCGCTTTTCTAAATGATCCAGTCCGTTTAATTGCTTCTTTTCCTGTGCTGCAACCGCCCCAACAAAGGAGGCATCTGTATTTTTCGCCAAATCAAACAAATCTTTAAATTGCTTCTGAAGGTGTTTTTTTTGAGAAGTAAAATCGATTTTAATACTAGAAATTTGTTTGGTGTACGCAGATCGAAGTTCGTTTTCTTTTAAAAACAACGAATCTATCTCGACGTTCATCTTGTCAAGTTTTTCTGAAAACTTTGCGGGAACCAGCAAAACAGAGTTACGCAGCAAGAGAATAGGAAAAGTGACATTTACTGCTTTAAAATAATCTTTTAACTGAAACCAATACGCCAATTCGCCTCCACCCCCAACATAACAGAGGTTGGGAAGGATCACTTCCTGAAACAAGGGTCTTAATAGCGCATTAGGAGAAAACTTTTGTGGTTCCTCTTTTAATAGTTTTAAGATTTCACCTTCGGTAAATGAAAGTTCGGTATCGTTTATATAATAAATTCCTTCTTTTTCAATGATACGCTCTCGTATTCCGTTGTCGAGATAGAACAAATTTATTTCACGTGCATGCACTTGCTCTTGATATCCCAGTGAAGTGAGTTGTTCGGTGGTTTTACTTACCTGCTGAAACGATAAATTTTCAGTTATATCTTTGGCTGCAAAAGGAATAAACTCCTTTTTCAATTCATGGTCGTTCCCATCGAGAATGACCAAACCGTGTTCTGCAAAAAGTTCATTCGCTAAAAATCGAGTTGCTTCGGCTAAATTTTGGTGTTTCGTATAAGCTTCAGAAAAAAGTGTAATAAGCTTTTTAGCGTTGTCGCTTTTTCCAAGATCTCTCTCCAGATCTTTTAGCACCTCAGATAGCCCTTCAGTAGACAGCTCTCCAACTGCACCGCCACTTTCCCGATTCCATGCAACTTTCTTTCCGAAGAGATTAAAGTAGTTAATTTCGTCAAAATCGTGATCTTCGGTCGCCATCCAATAAACCGGAACAAAATTAAATTTAGGGTACTTTTTCTTTAAACTTTCTGAAAGATTTATGACCGAGAATATTTTATACAAAAAGTAAAGCGGACCGGTAAAAAGATTGAGTTGATGGCCTGTAGTTATGGTAAAAGTATTTTTCTCCCGCAAGAGATCTATGTTACTTAAAGTAGGCTGCGAAATTGCGATATTTTGATATTGAACCAATAATCTTTCAGCCAGCTTTTCGCGTATGTCGTGAGAAAAGGTTGTCTCTTTAAGTTTAATTTGTTGTTCAAAATTTTCTATCCGCGGGAAGTTTCCGAAGAAAGGATCCATCATTTCCTTTTCAGCAAGATAATCACATATTAGTTGTGAAAAGTAACCTGTATTTTGGTAAGCAATCGTGTGGACAGACATAAATTTTTCGGAAATAGAAACACAAAAATACAGTTTAATTGAGAATTAAGAATTCGTAATACAGAATTTGGTAAAACTTTAGTAGTTTTAGCCTTCAATCAAAATTTATAAAATGACGCGTTATTTCTTCTATCTGTTTTTATTTATCTCAGCTTCTATAACTGCCCAACTTCAATCACCCTCGAATTTTCTGGGTTATGAAATCGGCACTCAATTCTCTCGTCATGCAGACGTAGTAGATTACTTTGAGCATGTTGCAGCCAACAGTGAGATGGTTACATATCGTACTTATGGAAAAACTAATGAAAGGCGTCCGTTGACCTATGCGATAATTTCTTCCCCAAAGAATATGGCCAATATGGACAATATTAGAAGGGATAATTTAAAGAACATTGGATTAGAGAATGGGAGTGCGAATCCTGAGACGGCTATTGTTTGGTTGAGCTACAACGTTCACGGTAACGAAGCCTCCAGCACCGAAGCTGCTATGAATACGGTCTATAAGCTTATTACCGAAAAGCAGGCGTGGCTAGAAAATACGGTCGTAATTATCGATCCCTGTGTCAATCCGGATGGGCGCGATCGCTATGCTAATTGGTACAATCAGGTTAAGGCCACCCCCTACGATATTAGTCAGGATGCCGCCGAACACAGTGAACCATGGCCCGGGGGAAGACCAAATCATTATTTATTCGATCTCAACAGAGATTGGGCCTGGGCAACTCAAGTTGAAACTCAACAGCGCTTAAAAGTGTACAATACATGGATGCCACATGTTCATGTAGATTTTCATGAGCAAGGAATCAATGAACCTTATTACTTCGCTCCGGCTGCCGAGCCGTATCACGAAATTATTACTCAATTCCAGAGAGATTTCCAGACACAGATCGGGAAGAACCATGCAAAATACTTCGACCAGGAAGGCTGGTTGTTTTTTACGCGAGAACGTTTCGATTTGCTATACCCAAGTTATGGGGATACATATCCAACTTTTATGGGGGCGATCGGTATGACCTATGAGCAGGCAGGGCACGGACGCGCAGGCTTGGGAATTTTAACCGACGAGGGATATGTGCTTACTTTAGTAGACAGAATGGAGCATCATACCACCACCGGATTATCAACCGTTGAAATGAGCGCTAAGAATGCTGCGAAGTTGAATACGGAGTTTAAGAAATTTTTTACCAATAATGATCTAAAGTATAAGAGTTATGTATTGAAAGGCAATCCTGATAAGATAAAGGCGGTTACTGAATTACTTCGGAAACATGAGATCAAGTATGGTTTTGCCTCCGGTGGAACGGTAAGTGGTTACAATTTTTCTCAAGGGAAACAAGGAAGCATGAATGCTTCTGAAGCACTTGTAGTAAGCACCAACCAGCCAAAGGGTAAGATGGTAAAAGTTCTTTTTGAACCGGATGCTAAATTAAGTGATCCCCTTACATACGATATTACAGCCTGGAGTATTCCTTACGCTTATGGACTGGAAACAATAGCCAGTTCTACGCTTGTTACTGCAGATCGTGAATTTCCAACTCATCTGGGAAATACGGTAGCTTCACCTAATTCGGCAGGCTATATTGCAAAATGGAACAGCCTCGATGATGCTGCTTTTCTAGCCGAATTGTTAACAAGCGATATTAAAGTTAGATTTTCTGAAAAAGAATTACAATTTGAAGGGAAAACGTTTGACCGCGGGAGTTTGATCATAACGAGAAGTGATAACAGGAATAATCCAGACTTCGATTCAAAAGTTGCGGAAATCGCGAATAAACACGAGCGCAACTTATATGCCTCGTCCACTAGTTTTAGCGACAACAAAACCGATTTTGGATCTCCGGATGTTAAATTGATCAATGCTCCAAGAATCGCAATGTTGCGCGGTGAAGGCGTATCATCATTAAGCTACGGATCTACCTGGCACTTTTTCGAAAATGAATTAAAATATCCGGTAACTCATATTGACACCGACGACTTAAGAAACATTAATTTGAGTAAATACAATATTTTAATAATGCCGGAAGGCTGGTACGGACGTATTTTAAACGATAATGTTCTATCAAGCTTAAAAGAATGGATAAGAGGTGGCGGAAAGGTTATTACTTTAGGTAGAGCAGCCGGTGCGTTCGCCGGAAAAGACGGTTTCGATCTAACCGAAAATAATGCTGATAAGGATAAAGAAGAAGAGAATGAAGGTAATCTTACTCCATATGATCAACGCGAGCGAGAAAATGTAACCAATTTAATCACCGGAAGTATTTATAAAATTACGTTAGACCCTTCACACCCAATGGCTTTTGGGTATGGTGACACCTATCATACTTTAAAATTGGGAGGTAGTTCGTATAAGTTTTTAGACGATGGCTATAATGTTGGTTACATTAAGGATGCCGCACAAAGTCTCTCCGGGTTTTCCGGAGATAATGCCAAACAAGGACTTGAAAACTCGGTCGTTTTTGCCGAGGCCCGAATGGGTAGCGGAAGTATCGTGTATCTGGTTGACGACGTACTTTTCAGATCATTCTGGGAAAATGGAAAGCTATTCTTTGTGAATAGTATCTTCTTTGTAAACAATAATAAGTTTACACTGTAAACAGTGACTTGATATTTTTTCAGAATGTATACTTTCTGAAGTCTGTCTTGGCTGTGAAGATGCCGGATTAGTGCTACATTATTTAGCAGATTTTTCCTGAAAATCGAATACGATCACTGAATCTGCTTCGAAATATTTTTCCGATTTGATAACTTCGTACAACCATTCGAAATAACTATTCGAACGACGTTGAAACTTGTAGTTTAATGCTTTTTCCATCTTAGTTGAATTTTAAAGCACAAAGTAAAATTAAGGGGATAGTAGGTTCAGGGTCAGGGGATAAAACTAACCCAAAGATTTCTAATTTCCTAGAAATTTGTAATAGAATACTTACTTTTTGTAAGAATATAGCTACTTAACGAAAGAACTGTTTCATTCGTCTGATTTTAGACCGGCAAAATTTAAAAATTTAACTTTTTTGGCTATCAAAATCATTTTTAATGTTAAGAAGGTAGGTTTTGAGCACGTAACCCTTCGTAAACCACTACTGCCACTGCATTAGCAAGATTAATACTCCGTATGTGTTCACTGTGAATTGGAATTTTGTATAATTTTTCAGAATTCTTTTTTGTAATAGTAGAAGAGAGTCCGACAGATTCTTTTCCGAAGATAAAAAACAGGTCGTCTTCGAACTCGATATCCCAAAAATTCTTATTGCCATGGCTGGAAAAGAAAACCATTTTTTTGTCCTTATGAATCTTAAAAAACTCATCAGCACTGTCGTAAATCTTTAGATCAATATGTTGCCAATAATCCAATCCGGCGCGTTTTACACGTTTGTCATCCAGTTCGAACCCAAATGGTTTTACGAGATGCAGGGTGCTACCGGTTGCAAGGCTTAATCTACCAATATTTCCGGTGTTATTCGGAATTTCAGGTTCTATGAGTACAATATTATAGGACATTAAAAAAAATGGATTAAAAGATTAAAACTAATTGAAATTCTATTAATAACTCATGAATGTAGAAACTTTTTGTATATAAAGAAAGGCCCACTAAAGCTTAGCGAGCCTTTCTGAATCCCTTCATCCCCACCGTAGCAATAATGGGAAGAATAGGAGTAATAATATTCCCTCACAGAATAGTTGAATTATATGTTTCTTCAACGATATAAAAGTAACCAGAAACAAGATGGCAATCAATACGTATTATTACGTATTTTCATATCTAAGTCGATGCATTTAGACAATAGTGTCGCTAATATTACAATTGTATTTGAAGAGAATTCTATGCCTCATTTTTCTATAAAACGAGTATATTTACTTTAATAATAACAAACACACACATGAAATATTCCTTGCTCCTTTGTACACTTATTATGCTAATTAGCTGTAAAGATGCCGAAACTAAAAAAGTTTCAGCTATGCCCCAGGAAGCTACGATCACCTACCCGGGTTATGAAGCAGTTTCCCTTTTGGGTGATACATTGTATTCTAAAGAACCTTCAGAAGAATTGATGACGCGATATAATGAGAAGAAAAGTGCCTACGATAAAAATCCGGATAACATAGAGAATATTATATGGATGGGACGTTTTACTGCTTACAAAGGTGACTACAGAGAAGCAATCGCTATTTATACAAAAGGAATAGAAAAATATCCTAATGAACCTCGTTTGTACCGTCATCGCGGACACCGTTATATCACTGTGCGCGAATTTGATAAAGCTACTGTAGATCTTACCCGTGCAGCCGCGATGATAGAAGGAAAAGAGAATCAGGTAGAAGAGGACGGAATGCCTAACGAGCAAAATATCCCGGTGAGTACCCTACATGGAAATATTTATTATCATCTGGGTTTAGCTTATTATTTGCAGCACGAAATGGAGGCTTCTTTACAAGCGTATAAAAAATGTCTGGAAACATCTAATAATCCAGATAATGTTGTATCCGCAACACATTGGATCTATATGATCCACAATAGATTGGGAAGACCTCAAGCCGGAAAAAATTACCTGCGAAATATTACCGCAGATATGAATGTAATTGAAAATACCGCCTACCATCGTGCCTGCCTTTTCTACAAGGGTGAATTGGAATTGAACGAGATCAATAATACCGACTCACAAGACGCTCCTTCAGATAGTGCGTTAAAATATGCCCTGGGCAACTGGTTGTATTACACGGGGCAAAAACCTCAGGCAGAGATCGTTCTACAACAAATCGTAGCGCAAGATGACTGGGCATCGTTTGGTCATATAGCTGCAGAAAGTGATTTAGCAAAATTGTATTAAGACTTATTTTTAAGCTCGATCCATCTGCTTAAATACTTTGTACTTTGAAGAGTATGATGCTGAAGTATCGCGCCTATAAAATTTTGTTCCCTATGTGTATTAAGTTGGGCTGAAAGAGTAACAATTCTTTTGATTAATACTTCTGAAAAATCTTTCTTCTGAAAACGATCGTTAACAATTCTGAAACCATTTTGCTGAGCTTCACACCAGATGTTTTCTTCATTATACAAGCTAACTGAAGCCTGCGCAAAGGTAGGAGCACTATCTGCAATCCTTCCTGCGAAAGGAAGCGTTCCGTTTATTCCTTCTGCTCCAACTTTAGTAGTTACCGAAGGTGTTCCGTTAAGCATCGCATCTAACAATTTTCCCTTTAGCCCTGCTCCAAACCGTATGGGGGCCAAACAAACTCTGGCATTTTTCATTACTTCGGAAACGCTTTCGGTCCAGCCTTTAATTAAAAAGCCTTCTTTACCACTGTGCAATTCTGAAACTTGTTGCGACGCATAAGCACCATAAACATGAATGCTGGCTTGGGGTAATTCGGCTTTAATTAACGGCCAAATTTCTCTTTTCAGATATAAAATTGAATCTACATTAGGGCTATGAAGTAAATTACCTATAGTTACAAAATCTCTCCTTTCTTCATATTTTGGTATATTTTTGCCCATAAAGGAAGGTTTTTCGACCAAAAAAGGCAAATAATGAAGGATTTTAGGAGAAACTGAAAATTTATCCTGGAGCAATTCCATTTCAAATTCCGAAATAATAAGTGAAAGATCGCATCTTAGAATACTCGCTATTTCTCTCTTTGCAATTTTGGTAAACTGATATGCTTTGTCATAAGATGCTCCCTTCTTTACAGCTTCTTCTCTCGCCTTCCGTAGAAAATGTAAGTCTTCAGTATCTAAGATCCTGAATGCTTCAGGAACAGTTTCGGTGACGCGCCAGCCAAATTGTTCTTCGGTGATGTAACGATCAAAAAGTACGATCGAGGGTTTAAGCTCACTTATGAATTCATTAAAACCACTATCATTGAGTGTAATATGTTCAATAGAAATTCCCGGCCTATCAAGATTCACAGATCTTTCCGAAGTACCGGCTGTAGTTGCAAAACAGATATGATATCCGATTTCAGAAAAAAGAGAAATTAATTGCATCATTCTACTTCCCGCTGCTGTGGTAGAGGGTTCGGGAAACGTATGACCTATTATTAAAAGTGTATTCACTCTTTTTACTATAAGTTACTCAGGTCAACAAAAGCTGTTTTTACCAATTTAGATTTGCCATCGACATCGGTCCATGCGAAGAATGCTTTATTACCCATGACTTCCATCTGTGGAAATCCGCTGGCACGTTCGGGACTTGTTGTAGCAACCACAACAGCCTCACCTTTTGAGCCATTACTGTTAATCTTTATAGCTTTGATCACGGTAGTCTCATCAATATTTTCCATCCAACAAACCAAAGCAGACCCTTTGGAGATCATCGCAACGTCAACTCTTCCTGAAGTATCATTACTATCCACGCGAATTGGGAGTCCGAAGGTTAACCCATTGTCATCAGAAAAAACTATTTGCACTTTAGGCTTATCGTTCTTTGCTGTAAACCACGCAATTGCTGCTCCATCATCGTAAGTATCGATGGAGGGTCCGTTAACCGGGCATCCCGGTATTTCCCAGTTGTCATTACCAATATTTTTGGGCTGAGACCAACCCGTTTCCTGCTCCCATCTTACTACTGAGACATCCCGAATTTCTTTTTCACTTCTGTCGCGATATGCCACGAGAATTACATCGTTAGTACCAATAGCGGTACTGGTATTGCAGCAGTCACAAACACGATCGTCTAATAAAGTGTCGTATTGTATAGACCCATCTTCAAATACCAATGCACCCCTCAAAGTCATTTGTCCGTTGCCATGTCCGTCTTCATGAGTTTCACCATGCGAATTTCCAACAGTTTCTCGTCCGTCGAGCCAAGTAACCATAAACGTGTTTGCAACATAAGGACGCATGGAAACAAAGCCATGCTCACTTTTAGTTTTGTCATCATGAAGGATAAAGTCTTTATTCCAGCTTGTATCCTTTGCCGTAAACAGATTTAACTTTACATCGTAAGTATAAGTATCATCTGCAGATTTTTGCAAAATGTTAGTTAGAATATTACCATTGTTCTCAGCAATTGCCGGGAAATCTGCCCAATTCACGAACCAGTCGGCACCGGATACAACTGTTTCGGGAGGGGTCCAGGTTCCGGTGTTGAAAGCTGAATAATTAAGCACAGCAAGCGTGTCTCTTGTTTCCACCCATGATAAGAATAACTCACTACCATTACTGAAAAGTCGTGGAAGTGCACTATTTCCTACAACCGGATTTTCTAGAATTTGTACTATTTGCGTTTTTTCTTCGGAAGAAGCCCGAGAATTATTGTTTGTCTTGGAGTTGTCCTTACAAGCTGAGACAAGAATCAGGGAAAGACAAAAAATAAAAATATGGAAATTTTTCACTATGTTCAAAATGGTGGTTATTTTGAAGTAAAAATACGATTAATTTGAAGCTTTGTGATACTTATTATTAAGATGATGTGATCTCTCCCTTCGGTCGAGATGACTTGTCGTCACCATACCAACTCAGAATTAAGGTCGGGATGACTTGTCGTCATCATATCAACTCAGAATTCAGGTCGAGATGACTTGTCGTCACTTCACCACCTCAGCATAGAGATCAAAATCTTCGGCGGCAGTGATCTTTACATTAAAGAATTCTCCGGTTCGCAAGTAACCTTCTTCGGCATTAATAAGCACCTCATTATCTACATCGGGGCTATCAAATTCGGTTCGCCCTACGAAATAACCACCCTCTTTCCTATCGATCACCACTTTAAATACTTGTCCGATCTTCTCCTGATTTAGCTCCCACGAGATTTGTGACTGAATTTCCATGATCTTATTAGCACGATCCATTTTTATCTCTTCGGGCACATCGTCCTCCAGATTATACGCGTGTGTATTTTCCTCATGCGAATAGGTAAAGCATCCTAGGCGTTCAAATCGCATTTCCTGCACCCAGTTCTTAAGTGTTTCAAAATCTTCTTCGGTCTCCCCCGGATAACCAACAATTAGGGTCGTTCTAATAGCCATTTGAGGTACAGCGGCTCTAAAATCCTGTAATAGTTTGGTCGTTTTTGCTTTAGTAGTACCGCGACGCATCGATTTTAAGATAGGATCGGCAATATGTTGTAAGGGTATATCTATATAATTACAAACCTTTGGTTCATTTTTCATAACCTCTAAAACATCCATTGGAAATCCTGTAGGAAAGGCATAGTGTAATCTAATCCATTCTATACCTTCAACTTTAACCAGTTTTTGAAGTAACTCGGCGAGGTTTCTTTTTTTATAAAGGTCCAATCCGTAGTAGGTAAGGTCCTGTGCGATCAATATCAACTCCTTCACGCCATTGGCTGCTAAATTTTCTGCCTCTGTAACGAGATCTTCTATAGGAGTACTTTTGTGTTTTCCTCTCATGATCGGGATGGCGCAGAAAGAACACGGTCTATCGCAACCTTCGGCGATCTTTAAATAAGCATAATTTTTAGGAGTAGTTGTGAGACGTTCTCCAATCAACTCATGTTTATAATCGGCACCCAAGGCTTTTAGCAGTCCCGGAAGTTCTGTAGTACCAAAATATTGATCTACCGAAGGAATTTCCTTTTGAAGGTCCGGTTTATATCGTTCGGAAAGACAACCCGTCACAAAAACCTTATCAACAACACCATCTTCCTTTTTCTGAACGTATTCGAGGATAGTATTAACGCTTTCTTCCTTTGCATTTGCGATAAAGCCACAGGTATTGATAACAACTATATTTCCCTCTTCTTCGTGAACAACCTCTTTGTTATTCGCTCGTAACTGCCCCATTAACACTTCACTGTCATAGACGTTCTTTGAGCAACCCAGGGTCACTACATTGATCTTGTTTTTCTTAATGGTTTTAGTTCGCATCGAATATTTATTGGAGTGCAAAGATACCTTTTAATATAGGTTTTGCAACACGATTAATTTACAAAGACTACGCCTGATAATAATTTTTAAGGATCGAAGTTATTTTCTTTTTACCCTCGATGATCAAATCTATTTCTTGTTGTGTTTTCTTCGGAAGTATATGTTGCAATGGCTGATTAATTTTATTAATTTTTGGAAATACTGAAGCGATCTGCTCATCCCATACTTTATAAAAATTCTTTAGGTCGTCCGGATACACTGTCTTGCGTTTTGTGCCTTCATCGATACCGCGAAACGGCTCACTTACGTTGAGATACCCATAATCGTCTGTTAGCTCTTCTCCGGGCTGAATATCCCGTACGGCAATTTCAAAATCGTAGGAGGTAGAAAGACAATTGCTTTTAAAACTGTGATTTACAAAACGCCCATTATCCCAACAAAGCACTAGATTCCCCTTACTATTTCTATAGGTATAGGTATCGAGAATATCCTGATAGAGCTTGTCTAATTTTGTAAATTGTTGTGGCGTAAATGTTCTATCCAATTTATCTAACACCCAGGTAATTGACCCCGCAGGAATAAATTTGGTCGCTACGACCCCGTAGCCAATTTCGTCGCTTATAAATTGCAACTCGGTATGTGGATGTATCATTTTACATAAATTTGGCTGTGAATTTAGTTAAAAAACGAATCCACAAACTCAATTTTATTAAAAACTTGAAGGTCTTCGATACCTTCTCCTACTCCTATATATTTCACCGGAATTTGAAATTGATCGCTTATACCAATTACGACTCCTCCTTTGGCGGTTCCATCTAATTTTGTCACGGCTAAACTGGTAACTTCTGTGGCTGCCGTAAATTGTTTGGCTTGTTCAAAGGCATTTTGCCCTGTAGAGCCATCTAAAACCAAAAGTACTTCGTGTGGTGCATCGGGAATTACTTTCTGCATAACTCGTTTCACTTTTGTTAGTTCGTTCATAAGGTTGACCTTATTGTGCAAACGTCCTGCAGTATCAATAATCACGACATCGGCATTCTGATTTACAGCACTTTGAAGCGTATCGAAGGCAACACTTGCGGGATCACTTCCCATTTCTTGTCTAACAATTGGTACGTTTGTTCTGTCTGCCCAAATTTGTAATTGGTCTATAGCTGCCGCCCTAAAGGTATCTGCCGCACCTAGTACTACTTTTTTTCCTGCTTTTTTAAACTGATGTGCCAGTTTTCCTATGGTGGTAGTTTTTCCCACCCCATTTACGCCTACTACCATAATAACATAAGGAGCATCTTGTTGAGGAATTGTAAACTCGGTAGCATTACCGGTGTTAGTTTCACTAAGGAGGCCGGCAATTTCTTCACGTAGAATTTGATTGAGTTCGTCTGTTCCTAAGTATTTATCTTTGGCAACACGCGCTTCAATACGATCTATCACTTTTAACGTTGTAGAAACGCCAACGTCACTTGAAACCAAAACTTCTTCCAGATTATCCAGAACACTATCATCTACTTTACTCTTTCCCGCGACCGCTTTTCCTAATTTATCAAGGAAGGAGGTTTTAGATTTTTCAAGACCTTTGTCTAAGGTTTCCTTTTTTTCTTTGGAGAATATTTTTTTAAAAAAGCTCATTTTAAAGCAATTATAGGTTTGTTAGTTGACATATTCACAAGGCGTTAAGGATAAAGTGTACTACCCCGCCTACGCACGCTTAGGCGTGCAGGCGTGTAGTAACGATAGCCAGACCGAGACCTCGTGTTAGCGAGTGGCTCGGGAACGCCCAATTGGGTGCAAAATTACAACAATTTAAACAGTAATCAATCAATTTCTACGAGGGTTATAACCAAAAGACCCCGTATTAGGTACGGGGTTTAATAGAAAAAGCCACTTTTATAAAAAGCGGCTTTGATCGAATATCTTAAAAACAGGTTATTTTTTATTTAACCAGTCGTTTACTAATTCCGGAGCCATAATAGACTCAGTAAAAATATAGGCGCCTGTTTTTGGCGATTTAACCATTTTAATTGCTTTGGTTAAACGCTTAGATCCTGTTTGTAATGATGCTACTGATTTCTTTGCCATGACACTATATTTTATTTAATCTCTTTATGAACAGTCATTTTCTTAAGAATAGGATTAAATTTCTTTAATTCCATTCTGTCTGGAGTGTTCTTTTTATTTTTAGTGGTGATGTAACGAGAAGTACCCGGTTGTCCCGATTCTTTATGCTCGGTACACTCTAATATCACCTGAACTCTGTTTCCTTTTTTAGCCATTATACTAGACTTTAATCGTTATGCAATTATTATTTAAAAAAGCCTTTCTCGCGAGCATCTTTAATTACTGCAGAAATTCCATTTTTATTGATCGTTTTTAATGCTGAAGTAGAAACGCGAAGGGTTACCCATTTATCTTCCTCAGGAATGTAGAAACGCTTCTTTACAAGATTTACGTTAAATCTACGTCTTGTTTTATTCATCGCATGAGAAACATTATTCCCAAACATTGCTTTTTTACCTGTAAGCTCACAAACTCTTGACATTTCCTTAAAATATTTATAGTTATTTTAAAACAGGCTGCAAATTTAAGTAATTTTATTGTGATGCGCAACAAAAGAAATTTAGTTTTTTAAAATTTCTTTTAGAAGCATTTCGAAGGCTTTACTTGTCGCTTTTCCAATGACTTTTTCACGGTTATTTCCAAAGCTGAATTTTTCACTTATTATCCCACTTGGAGTGGCGACCGCAATACAAACCGTACCCACCTCGTCCTCTCCATCGCCCTTTGTGGGACCGGCAATTCCCGTAGTTGCGACCGCATAATGCGTGGTAAAAAGCTTTTGTGCATGTGTAGCCATTGCTTCGGCTACAGGAATACTTACCACATTATACTCTTCAAGGAGTTTTGGATCTACTCCTAAAATTTCAGATTTCAATTGAGTAGCATAAGGAATTATACTACCTCTAAAATAAACTGAAGCACCCGGATGCGAAGTGATCTTTTCGGCTATCGCTCCTCCCGTACAGCTTTCTGCAAGGCTTAAGGTTTGATGTTTTTCTGCTAACAAAATCCCGATGCGTTCTTCGATGGTGTGCTCATCTTCAAATCCTACCGCTATATCTTCCAAAATATCGAGTAGCTCCTGCATTTGTGTATCTACTTCCCGGTGCAATTGGCCTTCGTTAATTCCTTTAGACGACAATCTAAGTCGCACCCTGCCTAATGAAGGTAAGAAGGCTAACTTGATATGCGGCGGCAAGGCCTCTTCCCAATGAGAAATGCGTTGCGCTATGATACTTTCTCCCTGACCATAGGTGAGTAAGGTTTTATGATAAATAAAAGGGCGTTTAAATTTTGTCAATACCTTCGGAAGGACTTGTTCGGTTAACAAATGTTTCATTTCGTACGGCACGCCCGGCATGGAAACGAACACTACCCCATCTTTTTCCATCCACATTCCGGGGGCTGTCCCGTTTTTATTCTGAAGGATAGTCGCCGTTGAAGGTACAAGCGCCTGATCTAAATTGGCAGGTAAGGGGTCCCGTTTTAAATGGGTATGAAAAATGTCGATAATGTTTTGCTTCACCGAAGCATCTTCGACCAAATAATCATCAAAAAATTCACAGAATGTCTCTTTGGTAATATCATCCTTTGTGGGACCTAATCCTCCGGTTACCAAAACCAGTTGGACTCTTTTTCTTGCTTCGGAAAGTGCTTCGAGTATATGTTGCCTTTCGTCCTGAATTGAAGTTATTTGATATACCTGAACTCCTGCCTTATTGAGTTCTTTCGAAATAAAAGCAGAATTTGTATCTACAATTTGTCCGATTAATATTTCATCACCAATTGTGATTATCTCAGCTAGCATCTAGGAAGGGAAATCTTCTTTCAATTCTTTAAAAACAGCGCGTAAGGTACTACCTACAGTTTGAACATGATCAGTGATCACAGCATTACTCTTCGATGTTTTAGACCAGGACTCGATTGAGGTGATCTCTTTTTGAAGTTCAATCCCAAACATTTCCAGATTTGGCTTCATCTTATGTGCGAACTGGTACGCCAATTCTTTATTATCGTTTTCAATCGCTTCTTCCATAGAAGTTAGATCTGGTGGAATCTCCTCTAAGAATGTTTGTGCTACCACAGCCATAAAATCCGGATCGCCACCAGCGATTTCGTTAAGGCTCTCAATAGAATAATGTTTGCTCATTTACTTTACTTTTACGGAAAATACTTCCTTATCTTCAATAAAACCTGTTAAGGTATCGTTGGGAGTAACTTTCGCAACTCCGGAGGGAGTGCCGGTAAATATAATATCTCCTATCTTCAAAGTAAAATATTTTGAAATATATTCGATTAACTCATCAATTTTCCACAACATTAATGCTGTATTGCCCTCCTGAACTACAGTTTCATTCTTTTTTAGAGTGAAATTAATAGTATCGACACTGTTAAACGTTGATTTTGGTAAGAAATTGCCTACAACAGCTGCTCCATCGAAAGCCTTAGCCTTTTCCCAGGGTAACCCTTTTGCTTTAAGCTCCTGTTGAAGGTCTCGGGCGGTAAAGTCTATTCCCAGTCCTATTTCATCGTAATATTTATGAGCGAACTTTCTGTCTATGTGCTTTCCTATCTTTTTGATCTTTACCAAGATCTCTACTTCGTGATGTACATCATTACTAAAATCGGGAATAAAAAAAGGTTGTTTTTTCAAAACAATTGAAGTGTCCGGTTTTAGAAACAGAATAGGATGTTCGGGTTTTTCGTTTTCTAACTCTTTTATATGAGCCGTATAGTTTCGTCCAACACAAATAATTTTCATAACAGTACTTACAATTTGGTATTCAGCTTACTCAACTTTATTCTGGTTAACACCTTTTTTGTATACAATGGAAAATCTGCATTCAGCAACCAACCAAAATAGCCCGGTTCTTTTTCCATTACTTCCTCAACCTTCTTACCTTTGTGCTTTCCGAAGGAAAAAATTTCTTCCCCTTCTTTATTATAACCTATATATCCGGCAAAATCGGCAAAACTTTTATGAGCGCTAAAATTTGAAAGAAAATCAATATCATTTTCCAGATCATCATATCTTTTTAGTTGTGCTTCAAGGACCTCGTAGGTCGCATTGGTATCTGCTTCTGCACTATGGGCATCGGTTAGGTCTTTATCGCAATAGAATTTGTATGCAGCTTCGAGGGTTCTTTTCTCTTTCTTATGAAATATAGTTTGCACATCCACAGATTGCGCCTTCTTCATATCGAAATCAATTTCGGCGCGTAACAATTCTTCAGCTAGGAGTGGTATATCAAAACGATTTGAGTTATATCCGCCAAGATCACTGTCCTTGATAAGCGCGTGCACTTTTGGTGCCAGTTCTTTAAAAGTAGGTTCATTAGCGACCATTTCGTCTGTAATTCCATGGATCGCAGAAGTTGCTGCCGGAATAGGCATTTCGGGGTTTACGCGCCAGGTATGACTCTCTTTATTTCCGTTGGGAAAGACTTTTAAAATAGAAATTTCTACGATCCTGTCGGTAGCGATGTTTACTCCGGTAGTTTCAAGATCAAAGAAACAGATCGGTTTTTTCAGCTTTAAATCCATTGCAATTATTTAAAGTGCAAAGGTAGTATTTAATACGGTTTTATATTTCTTTCTGAAAAAAGATATTGAGCAATATCATTATATCTCTACACCTCCCGGTTACTATCCCATCCCTCAAGATAATCGGCAACACGTTTTACAAATTGACCTCCAAGAGCTCCATTTACCACACGGTGGTCGTAACTGTGTGATAAGAACATCTTATAACGAATACCTATAAAGTCACCTTCAGGAGTTTCAATAACGGCAGGCACTTTTCTAATAGCACCTAAAGCAAGAATTCCTACTTGGGGCTGACTAATAATTGGAGTTCCCATGATACTTCCAAAAGTACCTACATTAGTCACCGTATAGGTTCCTCCCTGAATTTCATCAGGTTTTAATTTATTTTCACGAGCACGACCGGCAAGATCGTTCACAGCTTTGCTCATGCCAACTAAATTTAGTTGGTCGGCATTTTTTATAACAGGAACAATAAGGTTACCATCACCCAATGCAGCTGCCATTCCTAAATTGATATTCTTTCTTTTAATAATGGTATCTCCATCTACAGAAATATTCATCATTGGGAAATCTTTAAGCGCTTTTGCAACAGCCTCCATAAAAATTGGAGTAAACGTAAGGTTTTCACCTTCGCGTTTCGCAAACGCATCTTTTACTTTTTTACGCCAGTTCCAGATCTTGGTCACATCGGCTTCTATAAAAGATTGAACATGCGCAGAGGTTTGCACGCTTTCAACCATATGGTGGGCAATAATTTTACCCATTCTGGTCATTTCAATGATTTCATCCCCTCCGTTTACAGATACCGGAGCTTTCGCTTTAGGCTGCTGATTAGAGGCAGGTTTAACCAACTCTGACGCAGGTTGTTTTTGTGCTTGCTCCTGTGCAGGTTGAGCACTTTGTGACGAACGATTTTCAACATAGGCTAATATATCATTCTTTGTTACTCTCCCATCTTTCCCTGTTCCTTGAATCCCGTCTAAGTCACTTTGTGAGATTCCCTCGGCACTTGCAATATTCTTCACCAATGGAGAGTAAAAACGATCTCCACTACTCTCAATAGCAACAGGATTTTCTTCTTTGGAAGCTTCCAACGGAGCGGCTACCTCTGCAACTACCTCTTTTTGGGGCGTCGATTCGGTTTGGGGAGCGGGAGTTGCTGTTGCTGCAACATCACTTTCAGTTTCAATTATGGCTATTGTCTGACCTACTTGAATTACATCATCCACTTCAAAAAGTCTTTCAACCAAAACTCCATCAACTTCACTAGGCACCTCGCTATCTACTTTATCTGTTGCGATTTCCAGTACAGCTTCATCTGCTTCGATGGTATCTCCAACATTTTTGAGCCAGTTAGTAAGTGTTGCTTCTGCTACACTTTCACCCATTTTTGGAAGTTTTAATTCAAATTTTGCCATAATTAACAATCTTACTTGTAGGTTTCTATTTGTTTACTCACCTTCCTTGGTAAGCGACTGCAAAATTAGTCAATTTTTGCAGGTTTTGCTTTTAAAATTCTAAAAAACTATAACCGAACCTTTTTCATCGCTCGTATCGCTACCTAGTATAAAATTGGAGCGCGGCGGACGAATACGAAATTGATTATTTCTGTTTTTCAAAGCATGCATCACCGAAAATATTTGTGAATAAGACATATATTCCACATCAAAAATAAAGAGACAATTCCTAAACGAACTGTCGTCAAATAGCGATTTTGAAGCTGTGGTTAATTCAATTTCCATCTTTTCTGATAGCTTACGATACATATTAAGATTTTCGGTAAAAACGTATGCTTTGTTAACTTGATTTCCGAAAGAAGCTTTCTTGCCATTACCCAGTTTACTTTTGGCTTTACCCAAGGAAACTCCCGATTGTACCAATCCTTTAAACACCGGATTTGAATGAAAATGTTTTTTGTAGAATATAGACATCGCGCCATAAAAACGATCGTAATAAGCTGCGTCTCTTTGAGTGCTTTCGCCTTTATAATGTAGCACCGTAGTACTCCCTAGATAATGGTTCTTGTAACCCGCCTTTGTTATTTTATAAGACAAATCAATATCTTCACCATACATAAAGTAATCTTCGTCGAATCCGCCAACTTCATTATAAACAGATCGTTTTAAAAACATAAAAGCACCTACCAAAATTGCTACTTCTCCTTTTCCTTCGGAAGGGATAGTATTTGCATAGTATGGTTTTGTAAATCCGGAGAGTTTCAGAAGAGAAACCATTGGAGTTGGGAGGTTTCTTTTACTTTCAGGAAGAAAATTACCGGTGCCATCTACCAGATATACACCTAGAGCTCCCATGTTTTCAACGCCCTCAGAAAAATTAATACACTGTATAAAAGTATCTTCGGAAACTGCCGTGTCGGGATTCAAGATACAAAGATACTCTCCCGAGGCTTCAGCAACAGCTTGATTGTTCGCTTTACTGAAACCAACGTTTTCTGAATTTTCTATAAGTCGGACATTAGGAAATCGTGTCCTCACCATCTCGCAACTACCATCTTCTGAAGCGTTATCTATTACAATGATCTCTGCATCTATATTCTTAATAGCACGTTGCACACTAAGAATAGCTTGTTCGAGAAAATAACGAACATTATAATTGAGAATAACGACAGATAATTTCAAAGTATTACGAACTTTTGAGTGAGTTTTCGAATGGAATTCTGTTTAAAATACTACGCCCCAGCGTAACCTCATCGGCGTATTCTAATTCGTCTCCCACAGATATACCTCTGGCAATGGTTGTGGTAAGAACATTATATCCTTCTATTTGTCTAAAGATGTAAAAATTAGTCGTATCGCCTTCCATGGTTGAACTAAGCGCAAAAATAAGCTCATCTATGGCGCCTTGTTTCACTTTTTCAACCAAACTGGCAATATTTAATTCTCCCGGTCCTACTCCGTCCATAGGTGAGATCTTCCCTCCCAGCACGTGATACCTCCCTCTAAACTGACTCGTATTCTCTATTGCCATTACATCCCGAATATCTTCAACTACGCAAACAATACGTTCATTTCGATTAGGATTTGCGCATATTTCGCAGATCTCGGTATCGCTTAGGTTATGACAACTCTTACAAAAATTAACTTCGTCTCTCATTTGTTGGAGACTTTGAGACAACCTTTGTGTCTGATCCTTCGGTTGTTTTAATAAATGAAGAATCAAACGAAGTGCTGTTCGCTTTCCTATACCGGGAAGTTGCGACATCTCGTTAACAGCATTTTCAAGTAGTTTCGAAGAAAAATCCATAGGGCAATTATTGTGGGCAAGATAAAAAAAATGCTTCAGATAACGGTTGAATTCTCTGAAGCATATTACGATAGACTTTAGCAGTTAATTTTTAATCAGCTTTTTCGTTACCGATCCTGCTTCCGAAGAAAGTCGGACAAAATAAACACCCGTAGGAAGTACGTTTACATCCAGCACATAAGATCCTGCAATAAGTTCGTCTGCTTTATATATCATTAATTTACCACTAACATCGAACACTCTAATATCTGTTACGAAATTCTCTCCCAGTGAAATCGTGACTTGCGAGTTGGTTGGGTTTGGAGATAGAAGTACTTTAGACTGGTCAAAGCGATCGTTTACACCTAAAACAACTTCCTTTAAGGGAGATGCCCATAGTCCGCGACCATAGGTTCCCGCATACAACATATTGGTGGTGCTATTTATATCTAATTCGTTGATGATTACATTGGGTAAATTATTTGAGTACGGCTGCCAATCATTAAAGGTGTTATCGATATAGTAAATCCCATAATTCATCCCTAAATACAATCCGTCCTGCCCATTATCATCCCAAATAATCGCCAGGGCTGTAAAATTAGGAAGGTTCTTTTTATAATTTTCCCAGGTTTGTCCGCCGTCAAGTGATACAAAAACGCTGTCGAGGCCTGTGGTAGCCACAGCTATTTTGTTAGGATCTGTTGGGTGAATCGCGATAGAATTTACATTTCCTGTTGGACTGGAAATCTGCGTCCAGTTTGTCGCACCTCCATCATCGGTTCTATACATTAAAAATCCTCTGGAAGCATACATTATCTGATTGTTTGAAGGAGCAACTTTAAAGTTGGTGATATAACTATTAAAAGTTTGAGAAATTGATGTCCAGGTTGCCCCTTTATTACTCGACTTATAGATACCATCGTAAGCGACATAAATTGTATTGGTAATTTCGGGATCTTGCTCAAACGGACTCACCCATAAGCCCGAACCGGGTCCCGGATTTGTGATGTTTCCAAACGAATTTCCGCCATCGTCTGTACGATACATTCCGCCAAACTGGATCATCCCGTACATTATATCATTATTATCTTTATCTACAAAACCTTCCATCCCATCGGCACCAATCCAGTCTTTCCAACCGTCAGCTTCCGAATAAAAAGAACTTCCGTTGTCCTGTGAGCCACCGGTAATCAACACATCTGGTGTTTGAGAAACCCCTATTTTATAAAACTGTCGTATTCCTAATCCTTCCGAAATATCGGTATAATAATTTGATGTAATATCTGAAGTATTTTCGGCTTTAAAGATACCCCCGTCTGTACCAACATATAAGGTACTCCCGTCAAAAACCATTATATCCACATCTGCATGGCAATAACCAATATTGGCATTGGCAGCTTCACTAGGAATCCAATCTGCTGTACAGGTAAAAGTAGCGCCGCCGTTTGTAGAGCGCCAGGTAAGAACTCCGGCAATGTGTACTTCGGTGGCATCGGCAGGGTTTACCGCGATATCCATATCACGAGGTGCCTGTCCCGACATGTCATTTCCCGTTGTACTATATCCAAAATAATTGGTGGTTCCGTGAGGAAGTTCTGTAAACGTATCTCCGGCATTAGTGGAACTGTAAAATCCGCCAAATATTCCCGAATCTGCTTCTACAACGTAAACAATATCTGCGTCGGCTGGTGAAACACCGATCATTTTTGGTCCGTTAGAAAAACCGATCACCGTTGTAAATGTCGCTCCACCATCTGTAGATTTGTAGAAGCCGGTACCGGAAGCATAAACCACCATTGGATCATCGGGTTTAAATTCGACATCGTAACCATTACCTTCAACAATCGTTTGCTGCCAGGTCGCACCCGCATCAATAGATCGCTTAATACCTCCATTTTGCATGGTAGCGAACATGATATCGGAATTAGTTGGGTGGATTAAAATTTTGTTCACGATAGAGCTTCCCGCATCGCTTAGAAGATCCCAGGTCGCACCGGTGTCTTCCGATTTAAAAATTAAACCATCGTTAGAACCGAAGAAATAGATATCCGAATTTCCCGGATCCATGGCAACTGAATATACAGATAAATTTGTAAAGTTGTCATGCAAAGGCACCCATGTTGCTCCGCCGTCGAGTGTTTTCCAAACACCTCCCGTATTGGCTCCAACTATAATATGATTATTATTCAATGGGTCTATCGCGATGCTTGTAATTCTACCTACTCCTGGATTCCAACTCGTAGTTGCATTCCAACTTGTGGGCCCTAATTCCTGCCAGTTATCATTTAACTGAACTCTACTTTGAGCCGTTTCGTTTAAATAAGATTCGTATTGCTGCAAAGCGGTAAGCTCTTCCAGAGCAGAAGGCAGATAACCATTCTCATTTTGCAACCTAATCGCATTGTATTCCCAACGTTTAAACTGCTTATAACCGGAACCTCTTCCTTTGTCCCGGTTCTCAAAATAATTTTCGGCACTTGTTACAATTTCTTCAACAGTAAATGTTCCGGCATCTATCATTTCAAGATATTCTTGAGATTGAACGGTTAACACACTCAGAAAGAAAAGCAAAGACAAGAGTAATTTAAAATTCATAGCACTAATATTTAGCATAAATCATTGATCGTCAAAAGAAATCAAAAGTATTAAAAAATTGAAGTGTTCGGGTGAACAAACTTTGTATTTTTACGAAATTTAATAGTAAGTCGGAAATTTTATGCAACCCTCACAGATAATTTTACTAATTGCCGGTTATTTTGGCGTTTTGTTGTTAATTTCACATTTCACAAACAGAGGCGGGAGTAATTCCGATTTCTTTAAGGCGGGAAAGCAATCGCCATGGTATCTGGTAGCGTTTGGAATGATAGGTGCATCTTTAAGCGGGGTGACGTTCATTTCGGTTCCCGGGTGGGTAGAAGCATCAAAATTCAGTTATTTTCAGGTAGTTCTAGGATATACGGTTGGTTATGCCGTTATTGGATTAGTACTTCTACCTTTATATTATAGATTAAACCTTACCTCCATTTACAGTTACTTGGAGGGTCGCTTCGGAAGAAAATCGTACAAGACCGGGGCATCTTTCTTCCTGTTATCACGCATTGTCGGGGCGAGTTTCAGACTTTATCTGGTTGCCGTAGTACTACAAGATCTCGTATTTGATGAAATGGGAATTCCATTTTGGGTTACTGTTACAATAACCATTCTTCTCATCTGGCTTTACACCTTTAAAAGTGGCATAAAAACTATTGTTTGGACAGACACATTACAAACCTTGTTTATGTTGATTGCAGTTGGAGTAGCGGTTTATTTTGTAGCAACAGATCTTGGCCTTTCGGCAGGGAATATATTTAATTTTGTAGCAGAAAGTGATCTTTCTAAAATGTTCTTTTTTGACGACTGGAAATCCGGCGATCACTTTGTGAAGCAATTCATTAGCGGTGCATTCATTGCGATTGTAATGACAGGGTTGGATCAGGATATGATGCAGAAGAACCTCACTTGCAGAAACCTGAAAGATGCACAAAAAAATATGTTTTGGTTTACCATTGTGCTTACGATAGTAAATTTTGTTTTTTTAGCGTTAGGACTTTTACTAACTGTTTACGCAGAGCAGAACGGAATTGACGCGAGTAAAGACAAACTCTTTTCAACGATCGCCATTCAATCCGGGTTGGGAATTCCTATTGCCGTTTTCTTCTTATTAGGATTAATAGCCGCCGCATATTCAAGCGCCGATAGCGCTTTAACATCACTTACGACTTCTTTCAGTATTGATATAATGGATATTGAAAAGAAATACGATGAAAAAACACAAGTGAAAATTCGGAAAAGAATCCATATTTACATGTCCGTAGTACTCGTATTAGTGATAATAATCTTTAAATACCTTATCGCCGATGCATCAGTAATTGCAAAACTCTTCACATTTGCGGGTTATACCTATGGACCTTTATTGGGGCTTTACGCATATGGTTTATTCACTAAATGGAAGGTAACCGATAAATATGTACCTGTTGTTGCAATAGCGACGCCATTTTTAGGATATGCAATAAGTTATATTTGTCTTGAATACTTCAGTTTCGACTTCGGATTTTTCATCCTAATTTTAAATGGAGCGTTAACATACTTAGGACTAGTATTGATTCGTACCCAGAAGAACTAAGGTACAAGCAACCTCAACTTCTATTTTTTTATTCCGAAGAAGTTCATAAAACTCAGGGTTTTCGGTTCCGGGATTGAAAATGACCCGTTTCGGATGTAGTGAAATTATATAGTCGTAATATTCTTGTTGACGCTTAGGATTTAAGTAGAGTGTAACAGTATCAATATCCTTAAAATCTTCTTTTTCTGTGGTAATATTCACTCCGGCAACTTCACCGCGTTTAAGTCCGATAGCCACCACAGGTTGACTATAACTCACTAATCTGTTTATTGCCAGATTTGAATATCTCGACGGATTAAGGCTAGCGCCAATAACTAGTGTTTTTTTCAATGGATTATTTTTTTTATGTAAAATACAATGCCTGAGCTATACATTTCATAAAACTTCGTTAAAAAAAAGTTTTGGTGTAACAATACTTTTATTAGTACGTCTATTGTATAGAAACGTTTCAGCTTTACTGTGAAAATTTTTACGTTGATGGTTAGTGTTAATAATAGCAGTAAAGTTACAAGCCCGAAGTCTAGACTTCGGGCTTGTTTTTTTTGTTAAAATATAATTATAGTGTAACGAAATTTCAACTTTTTAGTCTTACTTCTATATGCCTCGTCCAAATCACCCTAATCAAGTGATTTCATTTTTAGTGAGCGAGGTAAATATATTCATCAAAACAACTTTAAAATCAATCAAAAAAATGAAACAGCTACTAATCCTGTTTGCCATGATGGCAAGCCTTTCTACATTTGCCTCACATGACCCTGAAACAGACAAACCCGGTAAAATATCGGGGACTGTAATTGACAAAAATTTACAACAACCCATTCCATATGTTACTGTCGTTGTTAAAACGATGAACGACGAGATCATTACCGGTGGTGTAACTGACGACGATGGAAATTTTACTATTGAAGAGATTCCGGAAGGAAGAAGCAAAGTCTCAATTCAATTTATTGGTTATAAAACCTATAATTCTCAGATCGAAATTTCGCGAGGAAATAGGAATGTTGATCTGGGCGAGATCTATCTCGAAGAAGAAGCAGCCGGTTTGGATGAAGTAACAGTGATTGCCGAACGTTCTACGATTCAACAAAAGCTGGACCGGAAGGTGATAAATGTTGGTAAAGATCTTACAACTGCTGGTCCAACCGCTTCCGATATAATGAACAACCTACCCTCGGTTAGCGTTGACCAACAGTCTGGCGCTATTTCGCTAAGAGGAAATCAAAACGTACGTGTGATGGTCGATGGAAAGTTATCGAATGTACCCGTTGCACAATTATTAAAACAAATTCCTTCAACTTCTATTAAGCAAATAGAACTCATTACTAATCCTTCGGCTAAATATAATCCGGAAGGAATGAGCGGATTAATAAATATCATTTTACATAAAAATGTGACTATTGGTTTTAACGGGAATGCGAGTGTTGGACTTACTTACGAAAAACAAGCTAAGTTTAATGGGTCGTTAGATATGAATTACCGAAATGGAAAATTTAATTTTTACGGCAATTACGGAAACAATGTTTCTAAGAATGAAAATTTCGGACATATTTTTAGACCGGATGATAACTCTGAACAGTTGTTCGAGTTTCTGGATAGCCGAAAATCTAATTTATTCAAAGTAGGTTTAGATTTTTATCTGAATGATAACAATACTCTTTCCTTTTTTACCAACCAGAATATTTATGAAGGTAGTACAACCGGTAATACCGATATTTTGTACTACAACGATCCGTTGCGTGACCAGAAACAGAATTTTCTTAGCGACAACGAAAACATGTCGTCTCAATACAATTTCAATTACAAACTCGATTTTGAAAAAGAAGGTCATAATATTGAATTAGAAGCCGACTTCAATACTTTTGAGTCTGATGAAGATGCTAATTTTAATTTTTCAGGAGCAGCTACTTTACCCAACTACACAGATTTTGTCGATACCGAAAGAGATCGGCTTACCGTAAATTTAGATTATGTAAATCCGCTTTCAGAATCAACAAAACTAGAACTGGGGTTAGAGGCTCGTTTGTTTGAAACCAATTTAGATTATTCGTCTACGGGACAAAGCTTTTCGTCTACCGGAACGCTAATCCCTACTCCGGACACCGCATTTGATTACAAACGCGACATTTACTCGGCCTATGCTACTTTCGGAAAAAACTATGAAAAATGGTCGTATCAGGTGGGAGTTCGTGCAGAAACGGTAGAAGTTAAGGCAGATACTAATTCGGTTCGATCTTTTAGCAACGACTATATCCAAGTGTACCCTTCTGCCTATATAACCTACACACCAACCGAAGCTAATCAGTTTCAGGTTAGCTACAGCAGACGAATAGACAGACCGGGCTTAGGTCAGGTGAATCCAATTAGAGAATGGAGCACTCCCCTTATTTCTTCCTTCGGAAATACTCAATTGCAACCACAATTTACAAATTCGGTTGAAGCTAATTACACGAGAAATTTTGAAAAAGGTAGTATTACCGGAGGTGTATTCTTTAGAGCTATTGAAGATGAAATCAACAGAGCTGTTTTTGTTGACAGAACCGATTTAAACAAAGTAATCCTCACTTTCGATAATTTCGATAATACCAATGCCTACGGAATAGAACTCTCAAGCAATTATAAACCTACAAATTGGTGGAATTTTAATATGAGCTTCGATCTGTATCAGCAAACTCAGAAAGGTATCACCGAAAGTTTAAATAATGCCGGAAACGATCCTACGGTAAACGACATTATTTCTGAAACAGTTGAAGTTGATAACACCGCCTGGAACTTAAGAATGTTTAATAATTTTAAAGTAACCAAAGATCTATCGCTGTCTGCCTTCGGAATGTATCGAGGAAAGAACAAAGGCCTGCAATTTGAAGTAGACCCAATGTATTTTGTTAATCTGGGTGCTCGATATAGTCTTTGGGAGGGTCGCGGAACATTTAGTGTGAACTACAACGACATTTTCGACACTATGAAGTTCGCTTTCAACGGGTCAAGACCTTATGCCCAAACGGGCGAGTTTAATTGGGAAAGCAACACAGTTTATGTGGGATTATCGTATCGTTTTGGTGGCGGAAAATACCGTGCAAAATCACGTAAAAGAAGAGATGATAGAGAAAAAGATGCCGGCGGAGGAATCTTTTAAAGTGTTATTTTAATGTTAAATACTGTTAAGAGATGAAACAATCGCAGATTAATGTTGTCTATATAATATACCTAAACAACTATTTGTAATTTATTTGAATTAGCCTTTAAAAAATTTTAAATCTATTTAGGTACCTAGAAAAGCCTTCCAATTGCTACTTTGGAAGGCTTTTAACTTATCTACTGATCACAGAATATCAACATCTTCAATTTGGCTTCATGAGCGAAGCCTTGATATGTGGGTTGGTATTTACCAACGAATAATCACACTCCCCCAGGTAAACCCACTTCCAAAAGCAGCTAATACAACAAGATCTCCTTCTTTTATCTTACCCTCTTCCCAGGCTTCTGTTAAGGCGATAGGTATGGAAGCTGCTGTAGTATTTCCGTATTTTTGAATATTGTTATATACCTTAGAATCCGGTAATTTCATTTTCTTCTGAATAAATTGAGAGATCCTTAGATTTGCCTGATGTGGAATCAACATATCAATATCGCTCACGCTTAAGTTGTTGGCTTTTAACCCCTCCTGAATAACTTCTGAAAAACGCACGATCGCGTGTTTAAAAACAAACTGACCATTCATGACAGGATAGTAAGGGATATTTTCTTGCGGATTGTCTTTAATAATTTCGGGAACCCAGTAACCCGTACTCGGCCCCTGAAGTGCTAATTCATCCTTGTGCTTTCCTTCACTATGAAGGTGTGTAGATAAGATTCCGCCCTTGCCGGAATCATTTCGCGATACAACAGCAGCTCCTGCACCATCTCCAAAAATTACTGAAACACCTCTTCCTCTGGTTGTAAAATCCAGACCCCCACTGTGATTTTCGGCTCCTATTACAAGAATGTTCTTATACATCCCCGTCTTTACAAATTGATCTGCCACCGAAATCGCATATACAAAACCACTACACTGATTTCTTACATCTAACGCAGGTATAGTTCGCATTCCCATCATTTCTTGAACCTCTACGCCACCTCCGGGAAAATACATATCAGGACTTAGCGTCGCGAAAACGATCATATCAATATCGACCGCGTTGAGATTTGCTCTTTCCAGTGCAATTTTAGACGCCTTTACCGCCATCTTTGAGGTAGAATTACCATCTCCTTTTTTAATATGACGTCTTTCCACAATACCGGTTCGCTCTTGTATCCAGGCATCATTTGTATCCATTAATTTTGAAAGATCATCATTTGTAACCACATTTTCGGGTACATAATACCCTAATCCGCTAATTTTTGATGTAAACATTGAGAATATTTTAAAAACAATATGGCAAGATAGCTATTCGGGGGAATTGCGGGAAATAAATACCGGGTATCTATTATGCACGCATAGTTAATGCATTGCATGACGCTTCAAATTTGATTATCTTTTTCCAAAATTTAATGAACATGAAAAAACTTTCCTTCCTCCTCTATTTTCTATTCGCTTCGGCTGTGCTTTCGGCACAAGAAAAACTTACGTATCAAGAGCCACCAAAAGAAATTTTGGAACTTGTAAATGCGCCATTGGCACCTTCCGTAGTAATTGACAACAAAGGTGAAAATGTAGTTTTGCTGTACAGGGATGCCTATAAATCTATAGAAGAACTTTCGGAGACAGAAATGCGGCTTGCCGGACTACGAATTAATCCTAAAACCAATATTGGTAGTAGAACAAACTACTACAACAATATAAAAGTTAAGAAGGCGACCGATAAGGACGCAACTCAAGTGAGTGGTTTACCCGAAAATGCCCGTTTGTCCAACTTTAGCTGGTCTCCAAACGAGAAAATGCTGGCTTGTCTCAATACTTCCGCCAACGGAGTTGAAGTCTGGCTGCTCGATATCGAACAGGCTTCGGCCAAAAAAGTAACCGATGCGGTAGTAAATGCCAATATGAGAAACGCTGTAAATTGGTTTAAAGACAATAATGCATTACTTGTAAAAATGCTTCCGAAGAACAGAAAAGAACTTATTGATCCGATGGAGGCAGTACCCGAAGGCCCAACAGTTTCGGTAAGTGATGGAGAAAAAGCACAAAACAGAACTTATCAGGATCTACTCAAAAATCCTAACGACGAACAGAATTTTGAGCAATTGGCTTATTCAGAATTAAAAAAAGTAACCATTGGAGGTATCGTAACCAATTTCTTACCAACCGCGATGTATGACGATGTGAGTTTTTCACCGGATGGCAATTATATTATGGTAAGCACCTTAAAAAAGCCGTTTTCATATCTCGTTCCTTACTACAGGTTTCCCTACGAAAACAATATTTATAAAAAGGATGGAACCTTTGTAAAACTGGTCAATGATGTTCCTTTAAACGAAGTACAACCCAAAGGTTTTATGGCAACCCGCATGGGCAAACGAAATATGAATTGGCGTGATGATAAACCCGCTACATTGTATTGGGCTGAAGCGTTAGACAAAGGTGACCCGGAAATTGAAGTGGAATTCAGAGACGCGGTCTACGAGCTGGCCGCACCATTTAATGGTGAACCTAATTTACTTTTAAAGACTAAAAACAGGTTTTCGGGTGTTGCATGGGGAACTGATGATATTGCTATTGCTTACGATTATTGGTGGAATGATAGAAATACCAAAACATATATTTTTAATCCCTCTAATGCTTCGGAAACTCCTGTGGTAATTTACGACAGGAACTATCAGGATCGTTATAGCGATCCGGGTGATTTTGTACGTACTGAAAATGAATATGGGCGACCTCAACTGGAAATTCACGATGGAAATCTATATTTAATTGGAGATGGTTTTTCTGACAAAGGTCAGTTTCCATTTATTGATGCCTTTGATCTAAAAAGTAAAAAAACGAAAAGGATCTATGAGTCTACCTATACCGATAAGTTAGAGACTCTTCGAACCGCAATAGACATGAAAAAGGGTAAGATCCTTGTGCGCATTGAGTCGCAGAGTGAATACCCAAATTATTACTTTAGAAATATTTATAAAAAGAATGATCTAACGCCGGTAACATCCTTTGATAATCCGTATGAAAGTATTGCTAATGTGCATAAGGAAGTAATAACTTATAAGCGTGACGACGGATTAGAACTTCAAGGAACACTATATCTACCTGTGGGATACGATATGAACAAAAAAGAAAAAAAGCCGATGATCCTGTGGGCATACCCACGAGAATTTAAAGACAAGAACAGTGCTTCCCAAAATACTACAAATCCGAACGAATTTATATATCCGTATTACGGGTCACCTATTTATTGGGTAACACAAGGATATGTAGTGCTGGACGATGCGGCATTCCCTATTGTTGGGGAAGGAGATGAAGAGCCCAATGATACTTTTAGAACTCAACTCGTTGGCAATGCAAAAGCCGCCATCGACGCTGTAGACCAATTAGGCTATATTGATAGAAATCGTGTTGGTGTTGGCGGACACTCATACGGCGCATTTATGGTGGCGAATTTATTAAGTCATAGTGATTTATTTGCAGCGGGAATCGCCCGTAGCGGAGCTTATAACAGAACATTGACGCCCTTCGGATTCCAGAGTGAAGAAAGAAGTTATTGGGACTCACCCGAGACCTATTACACCATGTCGCCATTTATGCATGCCGATAAAATGAAAACCCCTTTACTATTAGTTCATGGAGAGGCAGATAACAATTCGGGGACCTATCCATTGCAGAGTGAGCGCTATTTTAATGCCTTAAAAGGCTTGGGAGCTCCGGCAAGATTAGTGATGTTACCTAAGGAAAGCCATGGTTATCGTGCTAAAGAGAGTATTCTTCACTTGCTATGGGAACAGGATTCCTGGTTGGATAAATATGTAAAGAACAGAGATAAAAATGCTATTATGGAGTCTACTGAGATTAAAAAATAGTAAATTAAAAAAGGGCGCTAATCTAGCGCCCTTTTAAACAACCTAACCAATAAAATAATAGATTATTAACTCTTTTTCATAGCAATTCTATTATCCCACTTTCAATGATATAAAGATACAACTCATTGTTTAAAAGTTATGTTAATGCATTGAACAAAGTTTTGTTAAAGTTTTAATGTCAGTTATGATCTTGATTCTGACATCATGTCATTGATTTACTCTTGGTATTCTATTTGACTATTCTCTTCGGAAGAAAACGAACAAATATTAATTTATAAATATAAAACCATGAGTAAAGGAACTATTAACGTAGCGGTCGAGAATATTTTTCCGCTAATTAAAAAGTTTTTATACAGCGATCACGAAATATTTTTACGTGAATTAATTTCGAATGCCACGGATGCTACTTTAAAACTGAAACATCTTGCCAATATTGGTGAAGCTAAAGTAGATTATGGCAATCCGATGATCGAAGTAAAAGTTGATAAAGAGAAGAAACAACTCCATATCATAGATCAGGGAATTGGAATGACGCAAGAAGAGGTGGAGAAATACATCAACGAAATTGCATTTTCGGGTGCTGAAGAATTCTTAGAAAAATACAAGGATAAAAAAGGAGATGAAGCTGGAATTATTGGTCATTTTGGTTTAGGATTCTACTCCGCGTTTATGGTGGCAGATAAGGTGGAGATCATCACCAAGAGTTTTAAAGATGAACCCGCCGTTCATTGGGAATGCGATGGCTCCCCGGAATATAAGATCACAAAAGCCGAGAAAAAAGACAGAGGGACTGAGATCATTCTTCACATTGCAGAAGATTCTACCGAATTCTTAGAAGAAAGCAAGATCAGTGAACTATTGGTTAAGTACAATAAGTTTATGCCCATCCCGATCAAATTCGGAACAAAAACTGAAACTTTACCAAAGCCGGATGGAGCGAAGGAGGAAGATCCTGCACCTACTAAGGAAGTTGATAATATTATCAACAATCCAAACCCAGCCTGGACAAAGCAACCTACTGAATTAGAAGATAAGGACTATGCTGCTTTTTACAGAGAATTGTACCCAATGCAGTTTGAGGAGCCACTTTTTAATATCCATCTAAATGTAGATTACCCGTTTAACTTAACAGGGATTCTATATTTCCCAAAGATGGGACAGGATATGCAAATTCAGAAGGATAAAATTCAACTTTATCAAAATCAGGTGTTCGTAACCGACAATGTGGAAGGAATTGTTCCCGAATTTTTAACTATGCTTCGCGGGGTGATCGATTCGCCCGATATACCTTTAAATGTATCCCGAAGTTATCTGCAGGCAGATGGTGCTGTTAAAAAGATTTCCAGCTATATCACCAGAAAAGTTGCAGATAAACTGAAAAGTCTTTTCAATAATAATCGAGAAGATTTTGAGAAAAAGTGGAACGATATTAAGATCGTTATCGAGTACGGAATGCTTACCGAAGATAAATTCTTCGAAAAAGCTAAAGATTTTGCCGTTTACCCAACTGTTGAGGATAAATACTTTACTCTTGAAGAGTTAAAAGAGAAGATCAAGCCTGCTCAAACAGATAAAGATGATAAGCTTGTTATACTGTACGCTTCAAATAAAGAGGAGCAGCATTCGTACATTGAAGCTGCAAAAGAAAAAGGGTATGAGGTTTTACTATTAGACTCTCCTATTATCTCTCATCTAATTCAAAAACTGGAAAGTAGTAACGAAAATTTGAGCTTCGTACGTGTGGATAGCGATCATATTGATAATCTGATTAAGAAAGAGGAAGAAGCCATTTCTAAACTTTCCGAAGAAGAAAAGGAAACTCTTAAAACATTTCTAACAGAGGTTATTCCAGCCGAAAAATTCTCTGTGCAATTAGAATCAATGGATAGTAAGGCGAATCCATTTATCATTACAGAGCCCGAATTTATGCGCCGCATGAAAGAGATGCAGCAAACAGGTGGCGGTGGAATGTTTGGAATGGGCGGCTTACCCGAGATGTATAATTTAATAGTGAATACTAATCACGAACTGGTAACCGAAATTCTAAACACGAAAACATCAAAGAAAAAACAGCGTTTGGTGAATCAAGCTCTTGATCTTGCAAAATTGAGCAAGAATTTGCTTAAAGGGGAAGAAATGACGGCCTTTATTAAGCGAAGCTATGAAATGATCAAATAGAGCGTATTTTAATAATTAGTTTTAAAAACCTCCTTCAGTTAATTTTGAAGGAGGTTTTTTTATGTCTTGTTTTCTTTCAAAATTATATTTTTCTTCGGAAATAATTCCTCATCACAGAACTCCCAAAAAACAAAAAATTGTATTGTGAAATTGTCGATGAACAAATTTCAATATCAATCAAAATAATAAAAAAACTTTTGAAAAACTAAATTATTGACAAATCATAACAGCGAAATTATAGTATTTAAAAAAAGTTATTAACATTTTTTTGTAGAGCAACCGCGAAGTCTAATTATATGGTTTTTAATTTTTTAAATATACTTGACACTAAGAATGTTAATTCACTATGCGTTTCAACTAGTAAATATTCCTTTCAACTAAAAAAATATCTCCTATCTTTAAATTAACATATATTTAAGTTTTAACTAAAACAACTATTAATTATGAGAAAAATTACATTATTATTTTTGATGTTATTTGTCTGTAGTTTGGGGTATTCCCAGTACACGATAGATGACACCGACACTACTCCTTTCGAGGACATTAGTGCAACCGGTACCGCTATGGGCCTTTCAGATGATGGTGAAGGAAACGCAGTGATTCCATTTGCCTTCGATTTTGATGGTACTGTATCCTCCGATGTGAGAATTGGAAATAACGGAGCGTTACTTTTTGGTGTTACCACAGGTGATGTTTTTGCAGGAAATGCAGTTCTAGCTGGTCAAACTCCACGAATTGCACCATTTTGGGATGATTTAGACACTGAGTCTGGTGATGTTTATTACGAAACTCGTGGAACAGCACCCAACCAACGTTTTATCGTTCAATGGGAAGATCGACCACATTTCAGCGGTGCAAGTAACCCTGATGCGGGTACTTTTCAACTTGTTATGTACGAAGGATCTAATGAAATTGTATTCGTTTATGAGGATGTAGATTTCACAGGTACTGCTTTTGATGGTGGCGCAAGTGCTACTATTGGGATCGTAACAAGTAATGCAGATTACCAATATTCATTCAATACTGCAAGTGTTGCAGATGGAGATGCAATACGATTTGCTCCTCCAGCAGGTGATCCACCTGTAATTAGCTGTCCAATGAGTGTTGTTGTAAATAACGATGCAGGAGAATGTGGGGCCATTGTAAATTTTGCTGACGCTATAGCTATTGACCCTGAAGATGGTGTAATACCTACTACTCAAACTATGGGAGACCCTTCAGGTTCTTTATTCCCAGTTGGAGTAAGTACCATAGAATATTCTGCCACAGATAGTGATGGAAATACTTCTACTTGTCAGTTTACAATTACTGTTATCGATAATGAACTACCAACGATTACTTGCCAAGACATTACTGTATCTCTTGATGCTAGTGGGAATATCGTAGTTGATCCGGCAGATCTTGCTGCATCATCTTCCGATAACTGTGGCGTAACGTTCTCTTATGGAGGAGCGACTACAACTACCGAAAGTCTTGAAACTACATTTGCAGGTGGTAATGGTAACTTTGGAAACATGTTCGACATTAATGCACTTAATGAAGTAACAATTAATTCATTCGATATTAATGCAGACGCAGGAGCTACATTCGATGTTGAAGTATATGCCAAAGTTGGTACCTGGGTTGGATCTCAAACTACAGCGGGGGACTGGACCTTAATAGGTACTGCCGTAGGGGTAGTTTCGAATGGAGACGGTGTTGCCACTCCTCTTAATTTAGCATTGGGTTATGTTATTCCTGCTGGTGAAACCCATGCGTTCTATGTAACGCCTACAGATTTCTCAACTGGTGGATTCAACTATACTAACGGAACTGCAACAGGTGCTGTATTTGCATCAGATGCAAATATTGAGTTCTTAGAAGGCGCAGGACAACAGTATCCTTTCACAGGAAGTAATTTCCAACCTAGAGTTTTCAACGGGAACATTATTTACGATGTAACAACATCAGGAACGGCTGGAACTTACGACTGTTCTTCTGTTGGTTCACACCCAGTAACTATTATCGCAACAGATCCTAGCGGAAACACTGCAGAATGTAGCGCAGTAATTACAGTTGTTGATGATACTGCACCGGAAATTGTTTGTATTGGTGAGCCTGGAAGCTTCTCTATCCTACAGGATTTTGAAGGAGCTACCCTACCGGGCGGATGGACTACTGAAATTGTTAGTGGTAATTTTGACTGGGCTTTTGGTTCTGGTGTTATGCCAGGAGGGGACGACTTCCCAACCAACGCAGCTATATTTGATGATGACGCAGCAGGATCTGGCGAGTTAGATAATACTGTTAGATTATTATCTCCTGTTTACAACATTACAGGTGCTACCACTGCAGAATTATCATTCGATTATTCGTTACAGGATTTTATTGGTGCTGGTAGCTTTACAGTAGAAGTTTGGGATGGTGCTACTTGGCAAGAAGTGCTCTTCGCTACAGAAGATACACCTCCTACACCAAGTGGAGTTATTGATATTACACCTTTCGAGAATGCAGATTTCCAAGTACGTTTTACATATGATGATGATGACGACTTTGCTTGGGGTGCAGGTGTTGATAATGTACTTATTGAGTACGATATCCCTTCTACTCCTTTGGATGTAGTTCTTGATGCTAACGGAATGGCAACGATCAATGTTTCAGATTTATTATTGTCTGCTACAGATAATTGCTCTTTTGTAATAAGCGCACAAGGTGGTGGTGCTCCAGTACCTCAAACTCTTCTAACTACGTTGGATGGTGGTAATGGTAACTTCGGTAACATGTTCGATATCAATGCACTTAATGACGTGACTATCGACTCGTTCGATATTCATGGTGATACAGGTGCCGTATTTGATGTTGAAGTATATGCTAAGTCCGGAACTTGGGTTGGATCTGAAGATAACCCTGGTGATTGGACACTCATTGGAACTGCAACTGGAGTAGTATCCAACGGCGACGGCGCAGTTACACCTTTAGGATTAGCCTTAGATTATCAAATCCCGGCTGGTGAAACTCATGCGTTCTATGTAACGCCAACAGATTTCTCAACTGGTGGATTCAACTATACTAACGGAACTGCAACAGGTGCTGTATTTGCATCAGATGCAAATATTGAATTCTTAGAAGGTGCTGGAAAAGGATATCCTTTCTCAGGTACTACCTTCGCTCCTAGAGTATTTAATGGTAACATTCAATATTCTGCGGGTGCAGGAGCAAGCACGACTACAATCGACTTCGACTGTGAGGATGTTGGAGAAAATATTATTGAAGTTACTGCGATCGATGCAAGTGGAAATGAATCAACTTGTACCGCAACAGTTAACGTAATTGATAATATTGATCCTGTATTGGTATGTATGGATCTTACCGTAGAATTAGGAGCTGATGGTACAGCTACAATTGCACCGGAAGATCTAATAGACATGACTAACTCTGTTGAGGCTTGTGGATTTGCAGTTACAACTATCGATATCGATACTTTCGACTGTGACGACATAGGTACACCAGTATTAGTATCTGTACTAGTTGCAGATCCAAGCAATAACACAGCAATATGTATGGCTACCGTAACGGTAATTGATGCATTAGGACCAGAAGTTACTTGTCCGGCAGATCAAACAGTTGATCCGGGACCTGGAAACTTATTCTATGAAGTACCGGATTATTTCGGTACTGGTTTAGCAACAGCTACAGATAACTGTACAGATCCGGTAACGATCTTCTCGCAAGATCCAGCAGCTGGCGAATTAATTCCTGATGGAGTTTACACAGTTACTCTAACTGCAACCGATGAATACGGTAACGACGGTACTTGTACTTTCGAACTTACTGTAGAGAGCGTATTAGGAGTAGATGACAATAAGTTAGACAATGCCATCGAAATGTATCCTAACCCTGCTCAAAATCAGGTGACTATTGCCAACAGTTCAAATATCTTACTTGAAAGAGTAATGATTTACGACCTGAACGGAAAACTAGTTAACAACACTGACCTAAGCGGATCGCTAGGTGAGCAAGTTATCGACGTTTCTAAATTGGCAGCAGGAGTATATGTTGTTCAGATAACTGGAGAAAATGCTACAGCAGTAAAACGCTTAATTAAAGAGTAGTTTTACCAAATAGTTAATTAACCAACCATTAAAGCCTCTCAGCAAATGCTGAGAGGCTTTTTTAATTTTCCAGAACAAGTCTTCTCTAAATAAAATAGGTATTTTTGAATACTGAATTAGTTTTAACATTATCTCAGACCTATGAAATATTTCATCTTAATATTCTTTACGTTGCTGTTAGTCTTAAGTTGCAGAGATAACAAAAAAGAAACACCACAGCCTATGGCCGTAGAACCAAATAACGGAATTGGAGATGGTGCACCACCTCTAGACTCCTTGCTGAACAATGAAACACCTCAAGTTAAAAGTGGAGATACATTAATAAAACCTTGATCATATGTTACCATGGCACCAATACTTATTAGGAGTCGTTTTTATTCTGGCTGGAATAAACCACTTTAGAACCCCTAAATTATACAAACGAATAATGCCACCTTACATACCGTCACAGGACACTATGGTAATTTTAAGTGGAATTGCCGAAATGATCTTAGGATTTCTACTTCTTAATCCGAAGACACAGAACATTGGCGCCTGGGGAATTATTATCATATTGATACTTTTTATACCGGTACATATTTATATGCTTCAAAACGAAAAAGCATCTATGAATCTTCCTAAATGGCTGCTAATTATACGATTCCCATTGCAACTAGCACTAATTTACTGGGCATATTTATATATCTAGAATGGATTTATTTGCTTCGGAAAACAACTCAAATAAAATTGACCTGCAATTGCCAAATGCAGATGTTAGTTATTTTCCAAATTTCATTCCTTCAGAAATCGCTTCAGAATATTTTGAAGTCTTAAAAACAGAAACCCCCTGGCAGCAAGATAATATTAAACTCTTCGGAAAAACCTATCAGCAACCCAGACTTACAGCTCTGTATGGGAATAATGAAAAACCATACACTTACTCCGGGATCACCATGTTTCCGAAGCCATTCTCAAAAACATTGTTGCAAATAAAACATAAAGTAGAAGAAAAATGCAGCGCAAAATTCACTTCGGTACTCCTCAATTTGTACAGAGATGGAAACGACAGTAACGGCTGGCATAGCGATGACGAAAAGGAGTTAGGACCTAACCCCTTTATCGCATCATTAAGTCTTGGAACAACTAGAAAGTTCCAATTAAAACATAAGCAGGATAAAGGTCTTCGATTTAATATACTTCTTGAGCACGGAAGTTTATTAATAATGAAAGGTGAAACACAAAAATACTGGCAGCATCAAATTCCGAAATCTAAAAAGATCGAGAAGGCTAGAATCAATTTAACTTTTCGGAAGATCAACTAAACAAAATTGTGTTTTAAAGAACGTATATTTTCAGCATGAATTAGAATTGTAGCTCCATGCTTCAACAAAAATACTTTTTTAAACGATGCTCCCCACTAACATGTAACCTGAACTAAACTCACAAAAGTGGGTTTTCGATAAAACATATTGAATTACAGATAATTAACGATAATTGATTAAATATTGTGGCTAATCGAAGATGTCATTCAAGAGAACTGCTAACCTAATACCCCCTTTTTGAAGTTGAGAGCGCATTACGTCAACATATTTGTACATATAAACATAGCTTAATTTCTCTCCACTCTTGGTGTTTTTATAAATGTCTTCGCAAAGATTTCTGCTTTCATACATCCAACTAAGTACATCTCCTCTCTTTATGTATTCCAATTGCGCCTTCGATAATCTTTCTGTATTCATAGCCAATTCGCTATAAGACATATTATAACTTTCAATCATCTTGGTATCCCAAACCGAATGCAAATTTGTTCCCTCATCAAACCATCTCACTTGAAAATCGTTTGCCCCTTTATCTTCTGCCAGACCAATATGAAGAGGCTGATGCAGGTCACCAATGAAATGAACCAACAGCTTTAAATGAAACACCTTGTTCTCCTTTGGTTCGTTTTCATTTTTTAATACGTTTATACAAGTATCAATAGCACGAATAATATCTCCTCTTTCATTTTTTGAATGATTCTCGTAACGTGCACCAAAAGGAAAATTCACATAATGCCAGGGTCCGTAACTTCGATAGCGTTCATCGCTTTTAATTTCATCTGCAAAGGTAGACACTATAGCTAATGATTGTCCGTTCAGCAACTCATCAATTTGCTTTTTAGCCTTCTTAGTCAAATATTGCTCCGCTATCTCACCCGTCGCCCTGTGCCCGGTTCTACCCCAGTCTTCTGCAGCATGTACTAACGAAATCGATAAAAATAAAACTAGAAGCGTATAATAACATCTTTTCATGGCGTATTCTTTTTACAAAGATACTATTCATTTAAAAGGAAAATAAAAAAAATAGTCCGGATTTTGAAAAAAAATATTATATTTGTTTAATATCATTTTAATATCATATTAAATCTAATGTTATGTCAAACGAAAAAACGATCCTTCCGTCCAATGGCTACTTAATGCTTTTTGTTTTTTTCATACTACTGGTTGCTAGTATTGGAGGCTTAATTGCATTTAAGAACCCGTTGTTTATTGCCCTATTTTTACTTTCATTATTACTACTTCCGGGTTTTGTACTTGTAAACCCTAATGGATCCAGAGTATTACTTCTCTTCGGAAAGTATATGGGCACCATTAAAAAAAACGGTTTGTTTTGGGTAAATCCGTTGTATGTAAAAAAGAAAATATCACTCCGCGCCAGAAACTTTGACAGTGAGCGTTTAAAAGTGAACGACAAACTTGGAAATCCAATTATAATTAGTACCATATTGGTTTGGCGCGTACGTGATACTCATAAAGCAGCATTTGATGTTGATAATTATGAAAACTTTGTTCGGATTCAAACTGATGCGGCTGTGCGTGAATTAGCCAGCAAATACCCTTATGATAACTTTGCCGATGAAGGAGTGACCGAAGATATAACCCTTCGCTCCAGTATGACCGAGGTTAACGAGGCTCTTGAAAAAGAGTTGGAAGACAGATTGGCAATAGCAGGAATAGAAGTACTTGAGTCCCGAATTGGGTATCTCGCATACTCAAACGAAATCGCAAGTGCAATGCTTAAAAGACAACAGGCTACAGCCATTGTTGCTGCACGTCACAAAATCGTTGAAGGAGCAGTAAGCATGGTTGAAATGGCATTAAATGAGTTAAGTAAAAAACAGATCATTGATCTAGACGAAGATAAAAAAGCCGCTATGGTAAGTAATCTTATGGTGATCCTGTGTAGTGACAAAGACGCTGCACCCGTTGTTAATGCGGGAACTTTAAACACATAGAGCCATGAAAGTATTTGTAGAAGAGCAACGATTTGACCAATGGTGGTTCCGAATTTTACTAATTATCACTTCTTTGATAATTTTCGGAACGATCGCAAAATCGTATGACGAAATAAAAAATAACCCTACCGATCTATGGATTTCTTTAGGGGTAGGATTATTAACCATTATTCTTATGTTTTTTGTGGCTTTTGTATTAAAACTCGTCACGAGAATCGACGATCAAGGGATACATTATGGTTTTTGGCCGTTTCAGTTTAAATTAAAAACCGCGAAATGGAATGAAATAGCACAATGCTATGTGAGAGAGTATAATCCCATCATGGATTATGGCGGTTGGGGCTACCGAATGATTTCGTTTAGAAAAAAGGGTGCTGCACTAAATGTAAAGGGCAATATTGGCATTCAAATTGTGTTTAATGACGGTAAGAAGTTACTTATTGGTACTCAGAAAGAACAAGAGTCTAAAAGTACACTTGAAACATATAAACATAAATTATAAAGCTATGAAAACGAGTTATATTATCATTTTTTTATTTTGCTTCGGAATTACTTTCGCACAGGAAAGAGACTTCAATGCTCAGGATATTAGTATTAGTCCGTTAATAGACGGCACACTTTTAAACCCCACTACTTCTGAAAAAATTCCGTTAGCGATAATCATTGGAGGTTCGGGACCAATTGATAGAAACGGTAACCAAATGATGGTAAAGAATAACTCACTCCGATTTCTGGCCGAAGGTCTTTACGAAAAGGGTATTGCTACCTATCGCTATGATAAACGTATCGTAAAACAAATGAAAGATCGAAGCCTGAGTGAGAAAGATATTCGCTTCGATAGTTTTATTGAAGATGCGGTAGCCGTAATAGAGTACTTTAAAAATGGTAATGAGTTTTCCGGTATTTATATAATTGGTCATAGTCAAGGGTCGTTAGTTGGAATGGTTGCAGCTCGAGATCGTGCAGATGGGTTTGTGTCACTTGCCGGCGCCGGACAAGAAATTGACGATGTGATCGTAGATCAATTGGGGAAGCAAGCCCCCGGTTTAAAAGATAATGCCCGAGAAGCATTCGACGATCTTCGCACCAAAGGAGAAGCCGTTAATTACAGTCCGGGTTTAGCCTCAATTTTCAGAAAGGAAATTCAACCGTTTATTCGTAGCTGGATGTTGTACAACCCTAAAGAGGAGTTGGCTAAACTGAATATTCCCGTGATAATCATTAACGGTGATAAAGACTTACAGGTACAGGTGAGTGAAGCCGAGTCACTACATAGAGCGAAGCCAGGAGCCAGTTATGAGATCATAACTAATATGAACCATATCTTAAAAGAGATTCCGGGAAATGATATGGAAAACCAGAAATCTTATAACGATCATAAAATTCCGGTTATGCCGGAACTTATCGAAACGATAAGCCAGTTTATTAAGAAATAATATGTCGAAAAAGAAAGCATTTGCCCTTCGGGTTAACGAAGATATGATGAAAGCCATTGAAAAATGGGCTGCAGACGAATTTCGTAGCACCAATGGCCAAATCGAGTGGATGCTTAATGAAGCTTTAAAAAAAGCTGGCAGGCATCCAAAAAAGAAAGAATAAAGCTTCGTTTATAATAAATATACTCTTTATTGCTCGAATAAAATTAAATCTTAATTAGTTTCTTGGTGGTTTTCGTTCCTTCAGAAAAAATCTGTAAAAAATAAGCTCCCGAGGTAAATTCAGAAATATCTAATGAAACAGAATTTGTATTTAACGCATTTAACTCTTTTAACATCTGACCTTTTAAGGAATAGACTTTTATTTCATCAATAAGTCCTTCATCTAGTGAAATCCTGACATTTTCATGAACCGGATTAGGAAATATAACTGCCGAAGCGGCAACCGATGTATCTTCTATTCCTAAAACTTCAGATAGTTCCATAATCCAATAATCGGCACCCCCAACAGAACTTTCGGTTTTATCACCCGATATGTCTGAAAATGAGTAACCCCCTAAAACATATCCTCCACTATTATTCTCATATATTGAATGAAGGCGATCGTCTTCACTGCCTCCAATTGTTTTATCCCATTGTATGGTCCCTGTATCCTTTATTTTTACGATCCAAAAATCATAACTTCCACGGGCATCTTCTGTTTTATCACCCGAGATATTAGAATTTGAAAATCCTCCAAGAATAAATCCACCATCGGCTGTTTTTTCTATACTATTAACAATTTCTTCTTCATTACCGCCTATGGTATTCTGCCATAACACATTGCCCGTATTATCGGTTTTTAACACCCACATATCTGTTTCGCCGATAGCATCTTCCGTTTTATCTCCAGATATATCAGAATCTGATTCCCCGCCTATAACGAATCCGCCATCTGTAGCTTCGATTATTGAAGTGAGAACATCGGCGCCATCCCCACCAATTGTATTCTCCCACTCCAGTTGACCACTAGCATTTAACTTCACTAGCCAAAAATCTGAAACTCCCATTCTATTTTCAGACTTGTCGCCCGATGCGTTAGAATATGAAACTCCACCAAAGAGAAATCCTCCATCTATGGTTTGAATTGCAGCCTGTAAAAATTCGTTTTCATCACCCCCTATTGTTCTATCCCATTGTACAACACCAAGATTATTCACCTTTACAACCCAGTAATCTAAACCACCCTTCGAATTCTCAGTTTTATCTCCCGAAACATTTGAACGAGAATACCCCGCAAGAAAGAACCCTCCATCATTGGTTTCTGACACAGATACTAAAAAATCAGGATCACTTCCTCCTATCGTATTCTGCCATTCAATTGCTCCGGTTGCATTTAACTTTACCAACCAATAATCTGTAAAACCAATTGAATTTTCAGTCTTATCGCCGGAAATGTTGGAATTTGAAGAACCGGCTAAAATGTATCCCCCATCATTAGTAGGTACTAAATCAATTAATTGATCGAGATTATTACCGCCAATGGTGTCGTCCCATTCAACCATTCCGGACGCGTCCATCTTTACCACCCAATAATCCTGAGCTCCCAAAGAATTTTCCGTTTTATCTCCCGAAATATTTGAAAGAGAAAGTCCACCGGCAATATGTCCACCGTCTGTCGTAGCCTTAAGAATAGTTAAGTTGTCATTGTCATTACCTCCTATAGAATTTTGCCAATCTATCTGAAAATCTTGTGCCTTTGCAGTTGAGACAATAAGTGATATGGTCAAAATAATGTAAAAATTTCTCATAAATAGTTTACTTGGTTAGATAGTATTTAGGTAATAAAATTAAAAAAAAATAATTGTATTTTGCACAAAAACCATCACTATGCAGGATACCGTTTCAGAAATAATTAAAGACACTACGCCACTTTTCACGAATGATACCATCGTTTTTGGAGTTTTAATGATCTCTCTGGGCTTTATTTTCTTTACCTCTTCCAGAGAAAAAGGGTTTTGGAGTAGTTTTTATAAAATTGTGCCTGCGCTTTTTGTTGCTTATTTTATTCCGGCTCTTCTTACCACTTTTGGTATTATTGCCCCGGACTGGACCACGGTGACAGCATCTGGCGAGGCTGTTAAAAACAGCTCGAACCTTTATTATATGTCTAGTAGGTATTTGCTTCCTGCAGCATTAGTTCTTATGACCTTGAGTATTGACTTAAAGGCAGTATTTAATTTAGGGCCCAAGGCACTAATTATGTTCCTTACAGGGACAGCAGGAATCATTTTGGGCGGACCAATCGCTGTTTTACTTATAGGTTCCATTTCTCCCGAATCTGTAGGTGGCGAGGGCGCCGATGCCGTATGGCGCGGACTGTCAACTCTGGCCGGAAGTTGGATTGGCGGAGGTGCAAATCAAACTGCAATGCTGGAAGTTTATGGTTACAATCAGAAGCTTTACGGAGGTATGGTATTCGTTGATATCGTTGTTGCTAACATTTGGATGGCGATTATTTTAATAGGAATTGGAAAATCTGCCAAAATCGATAAATGGTTAAAGGCAGATACTACTGCGATAGAAAGCCTAAAAGAAAAAGTTTCCACCTATTCGTTAAGTGTGACGAGAAATCCTTCTTTAACCGATCTTATGATCTTAGGCGCAATTGCCTTTGGAACGGTTAGTTTTGCACATTTTGGCGCAGGTTATTTAAGTGCTTTCTTCGAAGATTTTGTAAATGGATTAGAGCCGGGAATTACTAGAAACATGTTCACATTTTTAAGTTCGAGTTTCTTTTGGATGATCTCCATTACAACACTAATTGGAATTCTATTATCTTATACTAAAGCAAGGAGTTATGAAGGTGCCGGCGCAAGCAAACTTGGTAGTGTTTTCATCTATATTCTTGTTGCAAGTATAGGAATGAAAATGGATCTTACTCTAATTTTTGAAAACAAGATGTTGATCGTTATCGGACTAGTTTGGATGTTGATCCACGCAGGATTATTGATTCTGGTAGCAAAACTTATTAAAGCCCCCTATTTCTTTTTGGCGGTTGGTAGTCAGGCGAATGTTGGTGGGGCAGCTTCGGCTCCCATCGTTGCTTCTGCTTTTCATCCGTCTTTGGCTACAGTAGGAGTGTTGTTAGCGGTATTTGGATACGCCATTGGTACTTTGGGCGCTGTTGCCTGTACGGTTTTGATGCAATTAGCTGCCGTTAGTTAATTTCCAGTTGTAAGATTTGTGCCCAAAATAATTTATCACGTATTCTTTCGGAAGTATTCTTAAAAAATAGCATCTTTGCCATCCCGTAAAAAGCTAAAATAATGAAGTATTTACTTGCCATAATCGCTGTATTTTTAACTGTTCTTAGTTGTTCTAAAAACCCCAACGAAATGCACCTCACCGGCGAAGTGAAGGGTTTAAAAAAGGGAACGCTTTTGCTTCAGAAGATTGAAGATTCGGTACTGGTATCGGTAGATTCTGTGGTTATAAACGGAGCTTCAAACTTTAGTTTTTCCGAAGAAATTGATAGTCCGCAACTGTATTACCTTTATGTTCGACTTAAGGACGGTTCTTTACTGGATGATCGTGTTGCGTTTTTTGCAGAACCGGGAGAGGTTAATATTACTACATCGCTAGACAATTTCAATTTAGACGCTATTATTACAGGCTCCAGAAATGAAAACATTTTAATGGAGTTCGACAAATTGAACAAGCGTTACAGTGATAAGAATCTGGAATTAATTGAAAAAGGATTTAGAGCGAAGCAGGACGGGAATGATTCGTTGATTCTCGCCTCCAAAAAGCAACAGGAAAACACAATTGCGAGTAAATATTTGATGACCGTTAATTTCGCCTTAAACCACAAGGATGCTGAGGCGGCACCATTCTTAATGTTGACGGAGGTTTATGATGCGAATATTAAGTATCTTGACACGGTTTACAACTCATTAACCCCAAAAGTAAAAGACTCCAAGTATGGTAAAATACTGGAGTCTTATATAAAAAATCGTAAGGAAGAAGGAATCTAATTAAAGAGCGTTAATAGAATCAATTAACTTTCTTCCTCTGGTTTCCAACTCGGCATTGATAGATTTGAAGTGTTGTTTTTTGTTTTCAACATTCTTCTCGTTTACTTTTTCAATAAGCTCATCGAACGTTACGATCGCTTCATCAATAACCGCTTCAGCTTTTTTGTTGTCCTTTTCAGGGTTTGTTAGTTCCCAAATATAAACTGCCTCAATGATATCACCCAAAACATAATTTATATCTCTCTTTAAGTCGCGTACACTTGCCATAATATTAAATTTTTGGCAAAAATACTACTTTAGAGCAGATTAGGGTACATATACTTCTAAAAATATAGCATTTTTGGTTTCAAAGTAAACTTCATCAAAGCTGGCGGGAATAAGAACGGTATCGCCATTTTTTATTTCTTCGGAAGTATTTGATGAAGTAAGTGTTGCTGTTCCACCTATACACATGTAAACCACAAAAGATTTAAGGTGAGAAATATCTCTTATGAAAGCTTCGGAAAGTTTGATCTTATTGGTTTCGAAGTATTCCGACTTGCAAATATTCGTTACCACACTTTCTGTGTCGTTATAATTTAATCTGGCATCTGAAGCATTGTAGTCAATCGCTTCAAGCGCTAAATCGGTATGTAGCTCTCTTAATTCTCCGTTTGAATCCGGTCTGTCCCAATCGTAAATACGGTAGGTAACATCTGAGGTTTGTTGAATTTCGGCTAGAAGGATACCTTCGCCAATAGCATGTACCGTACCGGGCTTTAGATAAAATGCATCTCCCCTATTCACTTTTTCCGAATGAAGAATCTCTGTTAGTCTGTTATTAAAGAGATACTTGGTATAAATTTGTTCATTCATCTCTCTATTAAAACCGAGAATGAGACGCGCATTTTCTTCAGCATCCAGTATATACCACATTTCGCTTTTACCGAAGGAATTATGCCGGGCAGCCGCCAATTCATTATTTGGATGTAATTGTACCGAGAGATCTTGTTCGGCGTCAATAAACTTAAATAGTAAAGGAAATTCTTTTCCGAAGTGATCATATACTTTATCCCCTACCAACTGAGTCCGAAATTTCTCGATAAGTTTGGTCAAAGACATCCCTTTCAGTCTCCCATTGGATACAATAGAAACATTTTCTTTAACACCGGATAGTTCCCAACTTTCGCCTGCTTTAGACGCATCACCTTTCCCGTAAATATCTGCCAATTTATGACCACCCCAGACTTTATTCTTGAGAATAGGTTTAAACTTAAAGATATATAGCGAGTCTTCTTTGTTCATTTCAGTTTTTGCAATTCACTTAATGCCATATCAATGTGTGGTTGGGCGTTTAACGCCTGGAATTTATAGGTTAGTTTTCCATCTTTATTAAAAACAAAAGTTTCCCTCCCTGGCAATAAACCTAAAAAAGAAGCTCTTACTCCAAAGAGCTTTCTTACTTTACCTTTGGTGTCTGCCAGTAATGTAAACGGCAAATTGTATTTAGCACTAAATTTATTGTGAGACGTTTCAGAATCACTACTAATACCGATCACCAATGCTCCTTCCGCCAAAAAATCTTCAAAATTATCTCGAAAACTACATGCTTCTTTTGTACATCCGGGCGTGAAATTCTTTGGATAGAAATATATCACGACCGGCTTTATACCTTTCACCGAATTTATTGAAAATACATTACCATTCTGATCTTTCAGTTTAAAATCCGGAAGTTCTTCTCCTATTTTTAAACTCATCTCTTAACCCGTATAAACCACATAATTTCGTGGTGTTTCGTATAATTTGACAGAAATTTCAAATTTACTATCCAGTCTTTTTCTAAGCTTATTCCAGATAACGATCGCAATATTTTCTACGGTTGGGTTCAGATCGTGAAATTCTGCAACCTCCACATTCAAATTCTTGTGATCGAAAGGGTCTTCAACTTCTTCCTTAATAATATCTTTTAAGACTTTTAAGTCTATCAAATACCCTGTTTCAGGATCAATATCTCCGGTAAGGCCAACGATTAATTCGTAGTTATGACCGTGATAATTGGGGTTACTACACTTTCCGAAGACATCAAAATTTCTGGCATCACTCCAACCCTCTTTATACAAACGATGTGCAGCATTGAAATGCGCCTTTCTGTAAATTGTTAAGCTCATAGATCTATGTGATGATAAAACTTGTCGAAAATTATTTTAAACCAGGCAGTATAATTATCGGGGTGTAGTTCCATATCGAGTTTTACATCATTTAGTGACATCCATTTCCAGGCTGCGACTTCATCGATATTGATCTTCGGTAATCCGTTAAATGTACCCACTAAAATATGGTCCAATTCATGTTCGGTAAGCCCATTATCAAAGGGTGCCTTATAAATAAAGGAAATCGTTTCTTTTAGTGGAGTTTCGAAGCCCATTTCTTCCATCAATCTGCGTTTTCCTGCTTCCAGAGAAGTTTCTCCATCCCGTTGATGGCTACAGCAAGTATTAGTCCAAAGTCCCGGAGAGTGGTACTTAGACAATGCTCTTTGTTGGAGCATTAGCTCGTTATTGTCGTTAAAAACAAAGACCGAAAACGCTCTATGGAGTACGCCTTTCTCATGCGCTTCCAATTTTGGCATCAACCCGATCTTTTCATCTTTCTCATTAACAAGAACTACTTGTTCTTCGGTCATAGCAATCTTCAATTTTTTCAAAAATACAAAATAGGAAGATGTAATTAAAGACAAATGTTCTCAATGACTGAAAGATTGCTATTTTGAGCTATAGGTTGATATCAATGTGCGACTGTTAAAATAAAGGAAATAAAAAAAGACGTTCAGAATATTAAACTGAACGTCTTCTTATTATCATTTAGATCGACCTAATTTTGAATTAGGAATAAGGATCTACGGTTTAGCTGGTGTTCTTCTTCTGTACAATCTACACCATCGCTACACTTAGGTTCTTGTCGTTGTTTTTCGGTACAATCGTAAGTACCTATCTCATTACCACATTCATCGAATTTAATACATCGATCCAACAACTGTCTTTCACCATATCCTTTTGCTGTTAATCTTGAAGCGTCAATACCTTTACTAATTAACCAATCTCTTGTAGATTGTGCGCGCTTATCAGATAACACATCGTTATATGCATAAGGTGCTCTGGAATCGGTATGAGATTCTATGTTTATTTTAAGCTCTGGATATTCTCTTAATGCGGCTAAGATTTTAGCAAGTTCAATTTCAGCATCCGGACGAATATTATATCTATCGAAATCGAAAAATATTGGTTGCAGACAAAGTCGGCAGCCAAGATCGTTTGGTGGACAAACCGGTTGCAATGGCAATGGAACTACGATAACCCCAGATTTATCTGGAGTTTCCACAAGTTTTTCGATAGGGCTATAGTCTGTTTTGCTTCCTCGGATAGCATATTGTGAATCACAATCTGCTGTGAAGCTATATGCAGCATCTTCACCTACAGTAACTGTTTCAATTATTTTTTGGTTGGAGTCCAGAAGGGTAACAAGCGCTCCCGGAAGTAATTCTTCGGTAATTGCGTCGAATACTGTCCCTTCAATGGTTATTACGCATTTCTCCTGAATACGATAAATTTCATCTTCGATACTTCCGCCTTCTCCACCTCGGTTTGAGGATAAGTAACCTAGGCCTTTCTCTTCGTTTATAATAAATCCGAAGTCATCGAGATTACTATTCGCAGGTTCACCAAGGTTAGTGAGTTCGCCCGGCATTCCGTCTTCATCGAGTTTTGTAACATAAATATCGTACCCTCCAAGACCTGCGAGGCCATCGGTAGAATAATATAAATTACCTTCTTTGCTTATGTATGGAAAAGATTCTCTTGCTTCAGTATTAATATTTGGCCCTAAATTAACAGGTGGTCCATAGATATTATCACCTAGAATTTCCACATACCATAAATCACTCATTCCAATTGTTCCGGGCATATCGGAAGAGAAATACAGTTTTGTTTCATCTGCACTTAGTGCCGGATGCGCAACCGAGTATTCTTTATCATTAAAAGGCAATTCGACAATATCACCCCAATTACCGTCACCATTATTTGTAGCTCTGTACAATTTTAAACGAATGGTTTTATCCTTATCCTTTCCGCTTTTACCATCAATAAAATTATTTCTGGTAAAGTAGACGGTCTTACCATCTTTTGTAAAAGTTGTTGACGACTCGTGGTAAGATGTATTGATTTCGCCACTAAGTGGTCTGGGGTTTGAAGTTTTTCCTTCTTCATCAATATCGGCAACAAAAAGATCTAAAAATGGTTGTTGGTTCCATTCGTAAATTTTAAAACCTTCAGATTTGTTAGAAGAGGTTGCATAAACAAGCTTATCCAGGTAGAATGAAGGACCGAAATCTGAGTAAGACGTATTTACTGAAACTTTTTCAAGATCATAGTCTTTAGACACTAATCCAATACTTTGCAAATAATTTGGATCTCGCTCAAAGTTTTTCAGAAGCAATCCGTTACCACCTTTGGCAGCAAATTCCTTCATCATATTATCTGCTTCATCGTATTGCTTAAGGCTTTTTAGAGATTGTGATGCTCTAAAGTAATACTCGGCTTCTGTTTGCTCAGGAAATTCATTTGCCAAACGAGTATACCATTTTGCAGCATTGTCATAATCACTATTCCAATAATAAGTATCACCAAGTTTCTTATAAATTTCTGCCGACTTATAACCGTCTTCAATGACTTTCAGGTAAATTTTTCGAGCATCAATATAAGAGAACCTATCGAACTCTTTATTGGCTTTAGCTATCTGATTTTTTTGTGAAAATGAGACACTAGTACATAAAAGTACTAGTGCTATAATTAAACTTCTTTGTAATAATGTATTCATATTATCGAATGTTTAAAAGAATCTTGGCGTTAGCACTCGTTCTGGTTTTTTAAATAGATCAAAGCGTAACATAAGTTCGTAGGAGCCATCACTATAGTCTTCAATATCGGTTGATTGGTAATCATAACCGAAACCAATAAATATTTGGTCTGAAGCCTGAAAACCGAGCATCGCACTTATTGCAGCACTCCATCTGTAGGAAGCACCAACTGTAAACTTATCATTGATTAAAAAGTTTGCTGAAGCATCCCATTGCAATGGAGAACCATTTACCACTTTAACCAATGTCGCCGGTTTAAATTTTAAATTGTCACTTAGGTCAAATACGTAACCTGCGATCGCAAAATAATGTAATCTTTCTGCAGCAATTGAAGATGATGAAGCGTTTGTAAGACTGCTCTCATCAAAATGTTTCGTGGTTAAAAAGTTTGGTACCGACACCCCTGCATAGAACTTTTCGGTATTAAAATAAACACCTGCACCTACTTGTGGTTGAAACTTATTATCGATATTATTTTCAAATCTAGGGTCGGGAGTGGTAGGATTCAGATTCAACTTATTGTAATCTACGTCTAAAACATCCAATCCTCCTTTAACACCAAATGACAATTCTCCAGTTTCCGAAGTATTAATAGTATAGGAATAATCAATATTAATATTTGTTTCGGTTGCTGGTCCCAATTGGTCATGTACAATAGATAATCCTAAGCCCATATTATCAAGTGAACCTACTGGTGAATTCACCGTAAATGTACCCGATCTAGGCGCACCTTCTAAACTTACCCATTGCGTTCTTAGCAATAGGCCAAAGCTCAATGCATCGCGAGAACCAGCGTAAGCAGGGTTTACCACCTGAGTATTATACATATACTGAGTATACTGAGGATCCTGCTGCGCATTGCTTGTAAATGTACCTAGCAAAATCAAAATTATGATTGCAAAATAACTGTGTTTCATAGTTACATATTTTAAACCCGGGAGGAGGAATCCTCCCGGAGATTATCTGATTTTTATTATCTATTTAAGTATAAGTATCCGGCATAACTACTCTGTCCCGGATTTTCCTCAGGGAACTTAAGAATGTAGTAGTACGTTCCTGTTGGTAAATACTTATCTTCATTGATCGTAACTCTACCTTCAGAAATACCTGTAAATACATTCTCACTTCCGGAAGAACCTCCGTAACCTTCTGTTTCGTACACTAATACTCCCCATCTGTTAAAGATCTGCATAGTATTGTTTTGATATTCTTCAATACCTAGTATCTGGAAGTAATCATGAGCTCCATCACCGTTTGGCGTAACACCATTATAAATCTCAAATGGAATCTCAGGATCAACATTTGGTATGATCGTTACTGTAGGATCATCTGGTTCACCGTCGCCGTTGTTATCAACATTGGTAGGATCGTTTGGATCATCAGAATCATCTGTTACGATAATACCATTAATATCCTCACCTGTTGCAGTAGCCTGGTTAATTACCATACCCGCCTCGATATCTTCCTGAGTGATAGCATAGGTACCTGTAAAGGTATCTTCATCTATTTCTCCAGGTTCTAATACAGCAATTGGTCCTCCGTCAATGATAATTCCTGGTAATGGATCTACTAATGTTATATTATAAATAGTAGTTGATCCTGTATTCTCCACTCTGAAAGTATAACTGATAGTTTCACCTACTTGTGGAATTAAATCACCATTATCATCATTAAATACTCCTGTCTTCTCTACAGACATAGACATTATCTGACAAAGCTGAGTAACTGTTGGTTCATCAAGGAACTGACTCGTTGGGTGTGACAGATCTGTAATATCTGACCCATCGGGTAATAATCCTCGAGCTGTTGCCTGGTTGCTAACAAATCCGTTATCAATATCAGTTTGAGTAATTGAGTACACCGCAGTGAATGTAGTACCATCTTGGGTTAGAGGAGCTAAATCTATTGGTCCACCAACTACATTAACCATTGGGTCTTCAATATCAATATTAGTGATTGTAACATTCCCTTCGTTATACACTGTGAAGGTATACGTAATTGTCTCTTCAACATCTGCACAACCATTTCCATTAAGGTCGTTCACTACTCCTGATTTAACTAAGCCTAAGAAAGGTGATTGACAGATATCAACAATTGTTGGTCTATCCATAGTCACGTCTTCAAAGTCTGATAGATCACTAGCCGTATTGCCAGCAGGATCAACTCCTGTTGCTGTTGCTTGGTTAACTACTTCTCCGGCATCCACATCATCTTGCGTAATTACATAGTCTGCAGTGTACATCCAGGCTTCATCAATATTTAATAGTCCGTCGCCATTAGTATCACCTGTTACGAAAGCAATAGGTACAACCGGGTTTGGCGCTTCTAATAATGGATCGGTAACCGTGATCGTATCAAGGTTAACATTTCCTTCATTAGTTACGATGAATGTATAAGTGATTATATCTCCTACTGTTGGACATCCACCACCATCTTGAATAACTTCACCTGTTTTAACTAATGCGATTGCACCG